>BNJU01002316.1_pt1 | contig 523521 bp, 591 predicted proteins | sample 8539281 | NCBI WGS metagenome assembly BNJU01 (sample SAMD00202456, study PRJDB9452) | human saliva metagenome | isolation source: human saliva | place: Japan
TAGACTAAAAATGGGGAATACTAAAGATTAGCAACAAATCAAATAATAAATGCTCCTCCTTTAATTTACAAGGAATTAGATATAGTTTCTGATTTGAGTGAGAATATTTCACGAGGTTATGAAAAATAAGTGGATTACTTGAATGACTGAACATAATGTAAAAATAACAAGTAAAAAAATAGAACTATAAAACTTGAAATATCACTAGTTTGATTCGTATAGAGAGCCAGTAAAGGAATCACAATTCCATACCAGACTGGTAAAAACTTTAAATAAAAACTAAAATATGGTAAAATAACGATTAAATAAAATTTTTAGGAGACATTTATGAAGACAAAAACACTTGCACAAGTTGATGGAATTATTGGGATCATTGCAGGAGCTGTTTTGGCAATTTTACCAGTTGTTATAGTTATGATTGCGGCTATTTCTGAAAATGAAGATTTTGCAGGAGTTGTTTTGGGAATTGTTTTCCTTGTTTTTACTTTAGTAAAAATCGCAACTCTAATCCTAGGAATTCTCACTCTTGTCTACTACAAGGATGACAAACGTATCTCACTTGCTCCGTCTATCTTATTTATCGTTGGATCGGTAGTATCATTGATTCCGTTCTTGGGATGGATCGGTGGAATTATTCTCATCATTGGTGGAGCGCTATACTTGTCAAGCTTGAAACATTTCCAAATCGAAGGATAGTTCTATACTAAAAGAGAAGAGTCAAGAAGTCGCTTCTCTTTTTTGATTGATTTTGACTAGCTTTTTTGTGAAAAATTGTGTAAAATAGAATAGATAAACGAGGGGAAACCCTCGGAAAATAAAAAGGAGTATCCATCAAATGGTAAAAATTGGTTTTTGCTCGCCACGGTGAGTCTGAATGGAACAAAGTTAACCTTTTCACTGGTTGGGCTGATGTTGATTTGTCTGAAAAAGGAACACAACAAGCGATTGACGCTGGTAAATTGATCAAAAGAAGCTGGTATCGAATTTGACCAAGCTTACACTTCAGTATTGAAACGTGCAATCAAAACAACTAACTTGGCTCTTGAAGCATCTGACCAATTGTGGGTTCCAGTTGAAAAATCATGGCGCTTGAACGAACGTCACTACGGTGGTTTGACTGGTAAAAACAAAGCTGAAGCAGCTGAACAATTTGGTGATGAACAAGTTCACATCTGGCGTCGTTCATACGATGTATTGCCTCCAGCAATGGATCGCGACGATGAGCACTCAGCTCACACTGACCGTCGTTACGCTTCACTTGACGACTCAGTTATCCCAGATGCTGAAAACTTGAAAGTGACTTTGGAACGTGCCCTTCCATTCTGGGAAGATAAAATCGCTCCAGCTCTAAAGATGGTAAAAATGTATTCGTAGGAGCACACGGTAACTCAATCCGTGCTCTTGTAAAACACATCAAAGGTTTGTCAGACGACGAAATCATGGACGTGGAAATCCCTAACTTCCCACCATTGGTATTCGAATTTGACGAAAAATTGAACGTAGTTTCTGAATACTACCTTGGTAAATAAGAACCATAAAGCCTAGGATGATTCCTGGGTTTTTTCAATTTCTAAATAATTCGGTACGATATTGAAGAAAGCCTGATGATTTTAAGGCTAAATTCCCAAAGTAAGTTCCACCGCTAGTACAAGTGGAGTTAATCTGATAAAATCTAAAAACCAGTGGAAATCCGTGTCAGGGTAAGTTCCACTGGTTTTTATAATGCGATTTCATCGCTTTTGTAGCCGGAAGGAATCGAAAAAAGCGCTAAAATCCTCATCTGAAAGCGTTTCAGATTAAGTTCCGCTATGGTGGAAGTTAGTGTGAGACGTTTGAATGGGAATTGAGTTAATTTTTAGAACATATTTGGAGTAATTTGGACGACTGACAGACGTCTTCTGCAGAGTATTTTAGAAATGCAGAAGCTTAGGAACTCTCTTCTCCGTAATAAAGCAAAAGATTTCATGAGCTGACTTTCCATTTAAGCAGCACGTTTGGCGTTGTTGACTGTGAACAGACCAGTTGATGTCCTCTTGAGTTAAGTTGTCAAGGAAGTTCCCTTAGGTAGAATGTCATGAATCGTCATGATGGTTTCTCAATTCTCCCTTTCTGGTCAGAGCGATTAGGGTCACAAAGAAGGCTTACTCTCTCCTCGACATCCATTTCGATGTCATCAGCCCTGTGAGCTCTCCACCATATCGGTCAGAATGACAGGAAAGGATTGGAAGAAATCTTGTCAGCTTCGTGAAGAGTATTCTTAATATCATAGAAGTGTTTTGGCTTACCTCAAGGGCAGTTTTATTTTTCCAGAATCCTGGCGAAGATAGAAGTTACAGAAGATAGATTGAAGGTGGATGAGACTTTTACCTCCCATTCTGCTATAACTGTATCCATTTCCATGACCAAGAGTTTTAGTTGAGTTTAAGGACTAAATAGTTTGAAAATCCTCATAGGAACGGTCTTTTTATCTTCTTTAGGGATGGAAGGTAGATGCTTTCTCGTCTCTCTGTAGATTTAACGCTCTGGCCTAGGTCAATAAGACGATAGACCAGGTAGCCTCTTTTCGGATATGTCGTATAGACGGTTGAGGAGCTGACATCAAGGTGTGAGTAGAGGGATATCTGATGGATGTGCTGTCCCTTTTTACTCCATCAGAGATAACTTTGTCCATGTCCAGAAAGGTCTAGCAGTGAGGAGGAGTTCGCTTCACGAGAGACTTCGACAAGAGTTTGTTCCGTACTGTTTTGAGCTTGTTTGGCAGGTAGAAAGATCTTCTGATATACAATTTCTGTCTTCTTTTAGGAGGCATCCATTACACAGACGAAAGGGCCTTATCGAGTGAAGAGGGCAAGGAAAGGTTATCGCAGGTGGACTCTCTGACTTGTCTGTTTCGTTTGGCTTCTTTGGAAACGAGTGGTTGGGTCTTTTAGTTATAAATTGCCCAATAGCTTTGAAGGTTTCGCGCTCTAAACCTAATTGGATATCATTACGGTCTGAAGGGTAAGGTGTTTATGTTTGGTCATAGTGAGCCTCATTTCTACCACAAACGTCTCACTTAATTCCAATAAAAAATCCGTTTTAGACTAATTTCCAGTTATGGCATTAAAAAAAGCAAGCCTAGCTTGTGCAGTTTGTGGTTCTAGAAACTATTCAATCAAGATCAGCGGAAACCCCAAGCCTACACGACTAGAAGTAAATAAATTTTGTAAGCATTGTGGCAAGTACACTACACACAGAGAAACGAGATAGGAGAGAGCGATGCGTTTTATTGGAGATATTTTTAGACTTCTTAAAGACACAACATGGCCAACTCGCAAGGAAAGCTGGAGAGATTTTTCGTTCTATAATGGAATACACAGCTTTCTTTGTAATAATTATTTACATTTTTTGACCAGTTGATTGTTTCAGGTTTGATTCGATTTATTAACATTTTTTTAGAAGGTTAGTGGAGTTCATTACACTAGAAATCTTCTATTTATGAAAGGAAATATCATGGATAGTTTTGATAAAGGGTGGTTTGTTTTACAAACTTATTCTGGTTATGAAAATAAGGTAAAAGAAAATCTATTGCAACGTGCACAAACCTACAATATGTTGGATAATATTTTACGTGTTGAAATTCCAACACAAACAGTGCAAGTTGAAAAAAATGGAAAGAGAAAAGAAGTAGAAGAAAATCGCTTTCCAGGTTATGTTCTTGTGGAAATGGTGATGACAGATGAAGCTTGGTTTGTTGTTCGAAACACACCAAATGTTACAGGATTCGTCGGATCTCACGGAAATAGATCAAAACCAACTCCATTATTGGAACAAGAAATCCGTGATATCTTGGTTTCTATGGGACAAACTGTACAAGAGTTTGATATCGATGTTGAAGTTGGTCAAACTGTACGTATCATTGATGGTGCTTTTGCAGACTATACTGGTAAGATTACAGAGATTGATAACAATAAAGTGAAGATGATTATCTCTATGTTTGGTAATGACACAGTTGCAGAAGTAAACTAAATCAAATTGCAGAATTATAACCCCAAGAGAGGCATGCCCTCTCTTTTTTTGTGCAGTTTAGACGGTGTAGGGAACAGAATGGGGAAAAGAACCGAATTAGCTTTTTTTATTTGTTAAACTGTATCTAGAAAGGGGGACGTTATGTTTAAAGAATTGTATAAAGAAGTCCAAGGAATTGTATATAAGAGTAGAAATGAATATTACTTGCATTTATGGGAACTATCGGATTGGGACCAAGAGGGGATGATTTGCTTACATGAATTGATTAGTAGAGAAGAAGAGCTGGCAGAAGATATTCCTCGTTTACGTAAATACTTCAAAACTAAATTCCGTAATCGAATTTTAGACCATATCCGTAAGCAAGAAAGTCAGAAGCGTAGATATGATAAAGAACCCTATGAAGAAGTAGGTGAGATCAGTCATCGTATCAGTGAGGGAGGTCTCTGGCTAGATGAGTATTATCTCTTTTATGAAACCCTAAGAAATTATAGAAGCAAACAAAGTAAAGATAAACAAGAAGAGTTAGAACGCATCTTAAGACATGAACGCTTCCGAGGGCGTCAAAGAGTATTAAGAGACTTACGTATTGTGTTTAAAGAGTTTGATATCCGTACTCGGTAAGAAGCTATGCAAAAAAAAGAAAAAACATAAAAAGTTTAAAAAGTAGTTGACAAGTTTGAAAAAGTCGGTATAATAGTAAGAGTTGAAAATAACAGCTCTGGTCCGTTGGTCAAGGGGTTAAGACACCGCCTTTTCACGGCGGTAACACGGGTTCGAATCCCGTACGGACTATGGTATGTTGCGGTTGGAAACACTTGATGAAAAAAAGTTCAAAAAGTTTCAAAAAAGTGTTGACAAGAAAAAGCAGCTGTGATATACTAATATAGTTGTCACTTGAGAGAAGCAAGTGACAAAGACCTTTGAAAACTGAACAAGACGAACCAATGTGCAGGGCACTACAACCAAGGTTGTAGTACTGAACAATGAAAAAACAATAAATCTGTCAGTGACAGAAATGAGTGAGAACTCAAACTTTTAATGAGAGTTTGATCCTGGCTCAGGACGAACGCTGGCGGCGTGCCTAATACATGCAAGTAGAACGCTGAAGGAGGAGCTTGCTTCTCTGGATGAGTTGCGAACGGGTGAGTAACGCGTAGGTAACCTGCCTGGTAGCGGGGGATAACTATTGGAAACGATAGCTAATACCGCATAATAGTAGATGTTGCATGACATTTACTTAAAAGGTGCAATTGCATCACTACCAGATGGACCTGCGTTGTATTAGCTAGTTGGTGGGGTAACGGCTCACCAAGGCGACGATACATAGCCGACCTGAGAGGGTGATCGGCCACACTGGGACTGAGACACGGCCCAGACTCCTACGGGAGGCAGCAGTAGGGAATCTTCGGCAATGGACGGAAGTCTGACCGAGCAACGCCGCGTGAGTGAAGAAGGTTTTCGGATCGTAAAGCTCTGTTGTAAGAGAAGAACGAGTGTGAGAGTGGAAAGTTCACACTGTGACGGTATCTTACCAGAAAGGGACGGCTAACTACGTGCCAGCAGCCGCGGTAATACGTAGGTCCCGAGCGTTGTCCGGATTTATTGGGCGTAAAGCGAGCGCAGGCGGTTAGATAAGTCTGAAGTTAAAGGCTGTGGCTTAACCATAGTACGCTTTGGAAACTGTTTAACTTGAGTGCAAGAGGGGAGAGTGGAATTCCATGTGTAGCGGTGAAATGCGTAGATATATGGAGGAACACCGGTGGCGAAAGCGGCTCTCTGGCTTGTAACTGACGCTGAGGCTCGAAAGCGTGGGGAGCAAACAGGATTAGATACCCTGGTAGTCCACGCCGTAAACGATGAGTGCTAGGTGTTAGACCCTTTCCGGGGTTTAGTGCCGCAGCTAACGCATTAAGCACTCCGCCTGGGGAGTACGACCGCAAGGTTGAAACTCAAAGGAATTGACGGGGGCCCGCACAAGCGGTGGAGCATGTGGTTTAATTCGAAGCAACGCGAAGAACCTTACCAGGTCTTGACATCCCTCTGACCGCTCTAGAGATAGAGTTTTCCTTCGGGACAGAGGTGACAGGTGGTGCATGGTTGTCGTCAGCTCGTGTCGTGAGATGTTGGGTTAAGTCCCGCAACGAGCGCAACCCCTATTGTTAGTTGCCATCATTTAGTTGGGCACTCTAGCGAGACTGCCGGTAATAAACCGGAGGAAGGTGGGGATGACGTCAAATCATCATGCCCCTTATGACCTGGGCTACACACGTGCTACAATGGCTGGTACAACGAGTCGCAAGCCGGTGACGGCAAGCTAATCTCTTAAAGCCAGTCTCAGTTCGGATTGTAGGCTGCAACTCGCCTACATGAAGTCGGAATCGCTAGTAATCGCGGATCAGCACGCCGCGGTGAATACGTTCCCGGGCCTTGTACACACCGCCCGTCACACCACGAGAGTTTGTAACACCCGAAGTCGGTGAGGTAACCGTAAGGAGCCAGCCGCCTAAGGTGGGATAGATGATTGGGGTGAAGTCGTAACAAGGTAGCCGTATCGGAAGGTGCGGCTGGATCACCTCCTTTCTAAGGATAAGGAACTGTGCATTGGTCTTGTTTAGTCTTGAGAGGTCTTGTGGGGCCTTAGCTCAGCTGGGAGAGCGCCTGCTTTGCACGCAGGAGGTCAGCGGTTCGATCCCGCTAGGCTCCATTGGTGAGAGATCACCAAGTAATGCACATTGAAAATTGAATATCTATATCAAATAGTAACAAGAAAATAAACCGAAAACGCTGTAGTATTAATAAGAGTTTATGACTGAAAGGTCAGAAAATAAGGTTAAGTTAATAAGGGCGCACGGTGGATGCCTTGGCACTAGGAGCCGAAGAAGGACGTGACAAACGACGATATGCCTTGGGTAGCTGTAAGTAAGCGATGATCCAGGGATTTCCGAATGGGGGAACCCAACAGGTACTACCTGTTACCCGCATCTGTTAAGGATGTGAGGAGGAAGACGCAGTGAACTGAAACATCTAAGTAGCTGCAGGAAGAGAAAGCAAAAGCGATTGCCTTAGTAGCGGCGAGCGAAACGGCAGGAGGGCAAACCGAAGAGTTTACTCTTCGGGGTTGTAGGACTGCAATGTGGACTCAAAGATTATAGAAGAATGATTTGGGAAGATCAGCCAAAGAGAGTAATAGCCTCGTATTTAAAATAGTCTTTGTACCTAGCAGTATCCTGAGTACGGCGGGACACGTGAAATCCCGTCGGAATCTGGGAGGACCATCTCCCAACCCCTAAATACTCCCTAGTGACCGATAGTGAACCAGTACCGTGAGGGAAAGGTGAAAAAGCACCCCGGGAGGGGAGTGAAATAGAACCTGAAACCGTGTGCCTACAACAAGTTCGAGCCCGTTAATGGGTGAGAGCGTGCCTTTTGTAGAATGAACCGGCGAGTTACGTTATGATGCGAGGTTAAGTTGAAGAGACGGAGCCGTAGGGAAACCGAGTCTGAATAGGGCGCCTTAGTATCATGACGTAGACCCGAAACCATGTGACCTACCCATGAGCAGGTTGAAGGTGCGGTAAGACGCACTGGAGGACCGAACCAGGGCACGTTGAAAAGTGCTTGGATGACTTGTGGGTAGCGGAGAAATTCCAAACGAACTTGGAGATAGCTGGTTCTCTCCGAAATAGCTTTAGGGCTAGCGTCGACATTAGAGATTCTTGGAGGTAGAGCACTGTTTGGGTGAGGGGTCCATCCCGGATTACCAATCTCAGATAAACTCCGAATGCCAATGAATTATGGTCGGCAGTCAGACTGCGAGTGCTAAGATCCGTAGTCGAAAGGGAAACAGCCCAGACCACCAGCTAAGGTCCCAAAAATAATTGTTAAGTGGAAAAAGGATGTGGGGTTGCACAGACAACTAGGATGTTAGCTTAGAAGCAGCTATTCATTCAAAGAGTGCGTAATAGCTCACTAGTCGAGTGACCCTGCGCCGAAAATGTACCGGGGCTAAAACAATTTACCGAAGCTGTGGATACCTTTATAGGTATGGTAGGAGAGCGTTCTATGTGTGATGAAGGTGTACCGTGAGGAGTGCTGGAACGCATAGAAGTGAGAATGCCGGTATGAGTAGCGAAAGACAGGTGAGAATCCTGTCCACCGTAAGACTAAGGTTTCCAGGGGAAGGCTCGTCCGCCCTGGGTTAGTCGGGACCTAAGGAGAGACCGAAAGGTGTATCCGATGGACAACAGGTTGATATTCCTGTACTAGAGTATGTAGTGATGGAGGGACGCAGTAGGCTAACTAAAGCAGACGAATGGAAGTGTCTGTCTAAGCAGTGAGGTGTGATATGAGTCAAATGCTTATATCTGTAACATTGAGCTGTGATGGGGAGCGAAGTTTAGTAGCGAAGTTAGTGACGTCACACTGCCAAGAAAAGCTTCTAGCGTTTAAACATACTCTACCCGTACCGCAAACCGACACAGGTAGTCGAGGCGAGTAGCCTCAGGTGAGCGAGAGAACTCTCGTTAAGGAACTCGGCAAAAATGACCCCGTAACTTCGGGAGAAGGGGTGCTGACTTTAAGTCAGCCGCAGTGAATAGGCCCAAGCAACTGTTTATCAAAAACACAGCTCTCTGCTAAATCGTAAGATGATGTATAGGGGTGACGCCTGCCCGGTGCTGGAAGGTTAAGAGGAGTGCTTAGCGTAAGCGAAGGTATGAATTGAAGCCCCAGTAAACGGCGGCCGTAACTATAACGGTCCTAAGGTAGCGAAATTCCTTGTCGGGTAAGTTCCGACCCGCACGAAAGGCGTAATGATTTGGGCACTGTCTCAACGAGAGACTCGGTGAAATTTTAGTACCTGTGAAGATGCAGGTTACCCGCGACAGGACGGAAAGACCCCATGGAGCTTTTACTGCAGTTTGATATTGAGTGTCTGTACCACATGTACAGGATAGGTAGGAGTCTATGAGATCGGGACGCCAGTTTCGAAGGAGACGTTGTTGGGATACTACCCTTGTGTTATGGCCACTCTAACCCGGATAGGTGATCCCTATCGGAGACAGTGTCTGACGGGCAGTTTGACTGGGGCGGTCGCCTCCTAAAAGGTAACGGAGGCGCCCAAAGGTTCCCCTCAGAATGGTTGGAAATCATTCGCAGAGTGTAAAGGTATAAGGGAGCTTGACTGCGAGAGCTACAACTCGAGCAGGGACGAAAGTCGGGCTTAGTGATCCGGTGGTTCCGTATGGAAGGGCCATCGCTCAACGGATAAAAGCTACCCTGGGGATAACAGGCTTATCTCCCCCAAGAGTTCACATCGACGGGGAGGTTTGGCACCTCGATGTCGGCTCGTCGCATCCTGGGGCTGTAGTCGGTCCCAAGGGTTGGGCTGTTCGCCCATTAAAGCGGCACGCGAGCTGGGTTCAGAACGTCGTGAGACAGTTCGGTCCCTATCCGTCGCGGGCGTAGGAAATTTGAGAGGATCTGCTCCTAGTACGAGAGGACCAGAGTGGACTTACCGCTGGTGTACCAGTTGTCTTGCCAAAGGCATCGCTGGGTAGCTATGTAGGGAAGGGATAAACGCTGAAAAGCATCTAAGTGTGAAACCCACCTCAAGATGAGATTTCCCATGATTTTTATATCAGTAAGAGCCCTGAGAGATGATCAGGTAGATAGGTTAGAAGTGGAAGTGTGGCGACACATGTAGCGGACTAATACTAATAGCTCGAGGACTTATCCAAAGTAACTGAGAATATGAAAGCGAATGGTTTTCTTAATTTGAATAGATATTCAATTTTGAGTAGGTATTACTCAGAGTTAAGTGACGATAGCCTAGGAGATACACCTGTACCCATGCCGAACACAGAAGTTAAGCCCTAGAACGCCGGAAGTAGTTGGGGGTTGCCCCCTGTGAGATATGGAAGTCGCTTAGCTCTAGGGAGTTTAGCTCAGCTGGGAGAGCATCTGCCTTACAAGCAGAGGGTCAGCGGTTCGATCCCGTTAACTCCCATAGGTCCCGTAGTGTAGCGGTTATCACGTCGCCCTGTCACGGCGAAGATCGCGGGTTCGATTCCCGTCGGGACCGTTTAAGATAACGGAAGTTATTTTAGACTCGTTAGCTCAGTTGGTAGAGCAATTGACTTTTAATCAATGGGTCACTGGTTCGAGCCCAGTACGGGTCATATATGCGGGTTTGGCGGAATTGGCAGACGCACCAGATTTAGGATCTGGCGCTTAACGGCGTGGGGGTTCAAGTCCCTTAACCCGCATTAAGATATAATAAATGAGCCGGCTTAGCTCAGTTGGTAGAGCATCTGATTTGTAATCAGAGGGTCGCGTGTTCAAGTCATGTAGCCGGCATTTTTAGATAGAAGAAAACAGTGCGAACGTAGTTCAGTGGTAGAACACCACCTTGCCAAGGTGGGGGTCGCGGGTTCGAATCCCGTCGTTCGCTTAGAGAGGCCGGGGTGGCGGAACTGGCAGACGCACAGGACTTAAAATCCTGCGATTGGTAACGATCGTACCGGTTCGATTCCGGTCCTCGGCATATAATAATGAGCACCCTTAGCTCAACTGGATAGAGTACCTGACTACGAATCAGGCGGTTAGAGGTTCGACTCCTCTAGGGTGCATTTTTCTTTTTAACTCGGGAAGTAGCTCAGCTTGGTAGAGTACTTGGTTTGGGACCAAGGTGTCGCAGGTTCGAATCCTGTCTTCCCGATTAATTACAGAGATACGTAAGCGTAGCTTTTTATCAACTGTAGTGGGGTGAAGAAAAGCTAAGATCGAGAAAGGACGAATTTCGTCCTTTCTTTTTTGATGTTCAGAGCAATAAAAATCCGTTTTTTGAAGTTTTCAAAGTTTCGAAATCCAAAGGCATTGCGCTTGATGAGTTTGATGAGATTATTAGTGGCCTCCAATTTGGCGTTGGAATAGGGTAACTGAAGGGCGTTGACAATTTTTTCTTTGTCCTTTAGAAATGTTTTAAAAACAGTATGAAAAAGAGGATGAACCGGCTTAAGATTGTCCTCAATGAGTCCGAAAAATTTATCTGGCTCCTTGTTCTGAAAGTGAAAGAGTAAGAGCTGATAGACATTGTAGTGGTGTTTCAAGTCTTCTGAATAGCTCAAAAGCTTGTCTAAAATCTCTTTATTGGTCAAGTGCATACGAAAAGTAGGGCGATAAAAACGTTTATCGCTGAGTTTACGACTATCCTGTTGGATGGGTTTCCAGTATCGCTTGATAGCCTTGTATTCATGAGATTTTCGTTCAAACTGATTCATGAATTGGACACGCACACGACTCATAGCACGGCTTAAATGTTGTACAATATGGAAACGATCTAGAACGATTTTAGCACACGGAAAAAGCTGTTTAGCCAAGTCATAGTAAGGGGTAAACATATCCATAGTAATGATTTTCACTCGACATCGAACTGCCCTATCATATTTAAGAAATTGATTTCGGATAATAGCTTGTGTTCTTCCTTCAAGAACAGTGATGATATTGAGATTGTCAAAATCTTGCGCAATGAAACTCATCTTTCCCTTGGTAAAGGAGTACTCATCCCAAGACATAGTCTTTGGAAGCTGAGAAAAATCATGCTTAAAGTGAAAGTCATTGAGCTTGCGAATGACAGTTGAAGTTGAAATGGACAGCTGATGGGTAATATCGGTCATAGAAGTTTTTTCAATCAGCTTCTGAGCAATTTTTTGGTTGATGATACGAGGGATTTGATGATTTTTCTTTACTATAGGAGTCTCAGCGATAGCCATTTTTGAGCACTGATAGCACTTAAAACGGCGTTTTTTAAGGAGAATTCTAGTAGGCATACCAGTTGTTTCAAGGTAAGGAATTTTAGAAGGTTTTTGAAAGTCGTATTTCTTCATTTGACTTCCACACTCAGGACAAGATGGGGCGTCGTAGTCCAGTTTAGCTATGATTTCCTTGTGTGTATCCATATTGATGATGTCTAGAAACTGGATATTGGGGTCTTTAATATCTAGTAGTTTTGTAGTAAAATGTAATTGTTCCATATGATTCTTTCTAATGAGTTGTTTAGTCGCTTTTCATCATAGATTTTATGGGACTTTTTTTCTACACAAAAATAGGCTCCATAATATCCATAGGGGATTTACCCACTACAAATATTATAGAACCATTATTGGTCGCTTCCAGTTTGGCGATGATTTCCTTGTGTGTAACCCTATTAATAACACCAATAATTTTGATATTAGTATCTTCAATGTCAAGCAGTTTCGTGATAAAATGTAATTGTTCCATATGAATCTTTCTAATGAGTAGTCTAGTCGCTTTTCATTATAGATTTTTTGGGACTTTTTTTCTACAACAAAAGAGGCTCCATAAGATCCATAGGGGATTTATTCACTACAAATATTATAGAATCATTTGTTAAAAGTAGCAGTCTTTAAGGAAGGATACTAGCTATATATTTTTTTCTAAATATGGTAAAAATAGTAGAAGAATAATGTGAGGAAAATGAATGTCAAACAGTTTTGAAATTTTGATGAATCAACTGGGGATGCCTGCTGAAATGAGACAGGATCCTGCTTTATCACAGGCTGATATTGAGCGAGTTGTGGTTCATAAAATTAGTAAGGTATGGGAGTTTCATTTCGTATTTTCTAATATTTTACCGATTGAAATCTTTTTAGAATTAAAGAAAGGTTTGAGCGAAGAATTTTCTAAGACAGGCAATAAAGCTGTTTTCGAAATCAAGGCTCGGTCTCAAGAATTTTCAAATCAACTCTTGCAGTCCTACTATAGGGAGGCTTTTTCTGAAGGCCCATGTACTAGTCAAGGTTTTAAATCCCTTTATCAAAATCTGCAAGTTCGTGCGGAGGGGAACCAACTCTTTATTGAGGGCTCTGAGGCGATTGATAAAGAACACTTTAAGAAGAATCATCTTCCTAATTTAGCGAAACAACTTGAAAAGTTTGGCTTTCCAACTTTTACTTGTCAAGTCGAGAAGAATGATGTGCTGACCCAAGAGCAGGAAGAGGCCTTTCATGCTGAAAATGAGCAGATTGTTCAAGCTGCCAATGAGGAAGCGCTCCGTGCTATGGAACAACTAGAACAGATGGCACCTCCTCCAGCAGAAGAGAAACCAGCCTTTGATTTTCAAGCCAAAAAAGCTGCGGCTAAACCCAAGCTAGATAAGGCAGAGATTACTCCGATGATCGAAGTCACGACGGAGGAAAATCGTCTGGTCTTTGAAGGGGTTGTGTTTGATGTGGAGCAAAAAGTGACCAGAACAGGGCGTGTTTTGATCAACTTTAAAATGACGGATTACACTTCCAGTTTTTCGATGCAAAAGTGGGTTAAGAATGAGGAAGAGGCTCAGAAGTTTGACCTAATCAAGAAAAATTCTTGGCTCCGAGTTCGTGGGAATGTGGAGATGAATAACTTCACACGCGATTTGACTATGAACGTGCAGGATGTGCAGGAAGTTGTTCACTATGAGCGGAAGGATTTGATGCCAGAAGGTGAGCGTCGGGTTGAGTTTCATGCTCATACTAATATGTCGACCATGGATGCTCTACCCGAGGTCGAAGAAATCGTTGCTACAGCTGCTAAGTGGGGACACAAGGCGGTTGCCATCACGGATCATGGAAATGTCCAGTCCTTCCCACATGGCTATAAGGCGGCTAAGAAAGCGGGAATCCAGCTGATCTATGGTATGGAAGCCAATATCGTGGAGGACCGTGTCCCTATCGTCTATAACGAAGTGGAGATGGACTTGTCCGAAGCAACCTATGTGGTCTTTGATGTGGAAACGACGGGGCTATCAGCCATCTATAATGACTTGATTCAGGTTGCAGCTTCTAAGATGTACAAGGGGAATGTCATTGCTGAATTTGATGAATTTATTAATCCCGGGCATCCATTATCAGCCTTTACTACTGAGTTGACTGGAATTACAGATGACCATGTCAAAAATGCCAAGCCACTGGAACAAGTTTTGCAAGAATTCCAAGAATTCTGTAAGGATACAGTCTTAGTTGCCCATAATGCTACCTTTGACGTTGGCTTTATGAATGCCAATTATGAGCGTCATGGTCTGCCAAAGATTAGTCAGCCAGTTATTGATACGCTGGAGTTTGCTAGAAACCTCTATCCTGAGTATAAACGTCATGGTTTGGGGCCTTTGACCAAGCGTTTGGTGTGGCTTTGGAACATCACCACATGGCTAACTACGATGCGGAAGCTACAGGTCGCCTGCTCTTTATTTTTATCAAAGAAGTAGCAGAAAAACATGGTGTGACCGATCTAGCTAGACTCAACATTGATTTGATTAGTCCAGATTCTTACAAAAAAGCTCGGATTAAGCATGCAACTATTTATGTCAAGAATCAGGTAGGTCTAAAAAATATCTTTAAGCTGGTTTCATTGTCTAATACCAAGTATTTTGAAGGGGTGCCACGAATTCCGAGAACAGTTCTAGATGCCCATCGGGAAGGTTTGATTTTAGGTTCAGCTTGCTCTGAAGGTGAAGTTTTTGATGCAGTCGTTTCCCAAGGTGTGGATGCGGCGGTTGAGGTGGCCAAGTATTATGACTTTATCGAGGTCATGCCACCAGCTATCTATGCCCCCTTGGTTGCCAAGGAGCAGGTCAAGGATATGGAAGAACTCCAGACCATTATCAAGAGTTTGATAGAGGTGGGAGACCGCCTTGGCAAGCCCGTTCTGGCTACGGGGAATGTCCACTATATCGAACCAGAAGAAGAGATTTACCGTGAAATTATTGTCCGTAGTTTGGGACAGGGGGCTATGATTAACCGAACTATCGGTCATGGGGAACATGCTCAACCAGCTCCTCTGCCAAAAGCCCATTTTAGAACGACTAATGAAATGTTGGATGAATTTGCCTTCTTGGGAGAGGAACTGGCACGTAAATTGGTTATTGAAAACACCAATGCCTTGGCAGAAATCTTTGAACCCGTTGAGGTTGTTAAGGGTGACTTGTACACGCCTTTCATCGACAAGGCTGAAGAAACAGTTGCTGAGTTGACCTATAAGAAAGCTTTTGAGATTTATGGAAATCCGCTGCCAGATATTGTTGATTTGCGGATTGAAAAAGAACTAACCTCTATTCTGGGGAATGGATTTGCTGTGATTTATCTAGCTTCCCAGATGTTGGTGCAACGCTCCAATGAACGGGGCTACTTGGTTGGTTCTCGTGGGTCTGTCGGATCTAGTTTCGTTGCGACCATGATTGGGATTACTGAGGTCAATCCTCTCTCTCCTCACTATGTCTGTGATCAGTGTCAGTACAGTGAGTTTATCACAGATGGTTCTTATGGTTCAGGATTTGATATGCCCAATAAGGACTGTCCTAAATGTGGTCATAAACTCAGCAAAAACGGGCAAGATATTCCGTTTGAAACCTTCCTTGGTTTTGATGGAGACAAGGTTCCCGATATTGACTTGAACTTCTCGGGAGAAGACCAGCCTAGCGCCCACTTGGATGTGCGTGATATCTTTGGTGAAGAATATGCCTTTCGTGCAGGAACGGTTGGTACGGTGGCTGCTAAGACTGCCTATGGATTTGTCAAGGGTTACGAGCGAGATTATGGCAAGTTTTATCGTGATGCAGAGGTGGAACGCCTCGCTCAAGGTGCTGCTGGTGTCAAGCGGACAACAGGTCAACACCCTGGGGGAATCGTTGTTATTCCGAACTACATGGATGTCTATGATTTTACGCCTGTCCAGTATCCAGCGGATGACGTGACGGCTGAATGGCAGACCACTCACTTTAACTTCCATGATATCGACGAGAACGTCCTCAAACTCGATGTGCTGGGACATGATGATCCGACCATGATTCGGAAAACTTCAGGATTTGTCTGGGTATTGATCCCAATGAAATTCCTATGGATGATGAAGGAGTTATGGCTCTCTTTTCTGGGACGGATGTGCTAGGGGTAACATCTGAGCAAATTGGTACGCCGACGGGAATGTTGGGGATTCCAGAATTTGGAACTAACTTTGTACGTGGGATGGTAGATGAAACCCATCCAACGACTTTTGCGGAGTTACTTCAGCTGTCTGGATTGTCCCACGGTACCGATGTTTGGTTGGGTAATGCTCAAGATCTGATTAAGCAAGGAATAGCAGACCTATCGACTGTTATCGGTTGTCGGGACGACATCATGGTTTACCTCATGCATGCTGGTCTAGAACCTAAGATGGCCTTTACCATCATGGAACGGGTACGTAAGGGCTTGTGGCTAAAGATTTCCGAAGAGGAGCGAAATGGCTATATTGAAGCCATGAAGGCCAATAAGGTGCCAGAGTGGTATATCGAGTCCTGTGGGAAAATTAAGTACATGTTCCCGAAAGCCCATGCGGCAGCCTATGTTATGATGGCCTTGCGTGTAGCTTATTTCAAGGTTCACCATCCAATTTATTATTACTGTGCTTACTTCTCAATCCGCGCTAAGGCTTTTGATATCAAGACCATGGGTGCGGGCTTGGATGCCATCAAAGCGCAGAATGGAAGAAATCTCTGAAAAACGGAAGAACAATGAAGCCTCTAATGTGGAAATCGATCTCTATACAACTCTTGAGATTGTCAATGAGATGTGGGAACGTGGGTTTCAAATTTGGCAAAACTCGATCTCTATCGTAGTCAGGCGACAGAGTTCCTCATCGACGAGGGACACCCTTATCCCGCCATTTGTAGCAATGGATGGTCTGGGAGAGAACGTTGCCAAGCAATTGGTGCGAGCGCGTGAAGAGGGAGAATTCCTCTCTAAAACAGAACTACGTAAGCGTGGCGGACTCTCATCAACCTTGGTTGAAAAGATGGATGAAATGGGTATTCTTGGAAATATGCCAGAAGATAACCAGCTCAGTTTGTTTGATGAGTTGTTTTAAGGTCTTGGAGGAAAAATAGATGAAACTAAGAATTTTTTTGCGGAAGATAAGCCGGCTGAGAAGGTATTTGAATATCAATTAGAACTTGCTGATCAGACAATTCTTCTATCGACAGCACTCTTGTCAGGTGCTATTGCTTTAGCAGGATTATTCTCTGCTTTGAAAGAAAAATAAAAATAGAAAAGAGAAAACAGAATGGTTTTTACCAAATTTTTAAAGAAAAATCTAGAGAAAATATGCGAAATTGTTGGTTGCGAACGGAATCAACGTTCAGCCTGGTCACACTTTGGCTCTTTCTATCGATGTGGAGCAACGTGAGTTGGCGCATTTGATTGTCAAAGAAGCTTATGCTTTGGGTGCGCATGAGGTTATTGTTCAGTGGACAGATGATGTCATTAACCGTGAGAAATTCCTCCATGCGCCGATGGAGCGTCTGGACAATGTGCCAGAATACAAGATTGCTGAGATGAACTATCTTTTGGAGAACAAGGCTAGCCGTCTTGGAGTTCGTTCATCTGATCCAGGTGCCTTGAACGGAGTGGACGCTGATAAGCTTTCAGCTTCTGCTAAGGCTATGGGACTTGCCATGAAGCCAATGAGAATCGCAACTCAATCCAACAAGGTTAGCTGGACTGTAGCAGCCGCTGCTGGACTTGAGTGGGCTAAGAAAGTCTTCCCAAATGCTACGAGCGACGAGGAAGCAGTTGATCTCCTTTGGGACCAAATCTTCAAAACTTGCCGTGTTTACGAAGAAGATCCTGTTAAGGCTTGGGAAGAGCATGCAGCTATCCTTAAGAGTAAAGCTGATATGCTCAATAAAGAACAATTTTCAGCCCTTCACTACACAGCGCCAGGAACAGATTTGACACTCGGCTTGCCGAAAAACCATGTTTGGGAATCAGCTGGTGCTATCAATGCACAGGGCGAAGGATTCTTGCCAAATATGCCGACAGAGGAAGTCTTCACAGCGCCTGACTTCCGTCGTGCAGATGGTTATGTCACTTCTACAAAACCGCTTAGCTATAACGGAAATATCATTGAAGGTATTAAGGTAACCTTTAAGGATGGACAAATTGTGGATATCACTGCAGAAAAAGGCGATCAGGTCATGAAAGACCTTGTCTTTGAAAATGCGGGTGCGCGTGCCTTGGGTGAATGTGCCTTGGTGCCAGATCCAAGCCCAATTTCTCAGTCAGGCATTACCTTCTTTAACACCCTTTTCGATGAGAATGCTTCAAACCACTTGGCTATTGGTGCAGCCTATGCAACTAGTGTTGTTGGTGGAGCGGAGATGAGCGAAGAGGAGCTTGAAGCTGCGGGGCTTAACCGTTCAGATGTTCACGTAGACTTTATGATTGGTTCGAACCAAATGGATATCGATGGTATCCGTGAGGATGGGACACGTGTACCACTCTTCCGTAACGGAGATTGGGCAAATTAAGGAGATAATATGTTAGGAAGTATGTTCGTTGGCCTCCTAGTGGGATTTTTAGCAGGTACTCTGACTAATCGTGGAGAGCGAATGGGATGTTTTGGGAAAATGTTTCTAGGCTGGATTGGTGCCTTTATAGGGCATTTGCTTTTTGGGACTTGGGGACCGATAATAGCAGGAACTGCCATTATTCCGGCAGTACTAGGTTCCATGATTGTCTTAGCGATTTCTGGAGACGAGGAAGTTAATTTCTTAAATCTGATACTCAATGAAAATCAAAGAGCAAACTAGGAAACTAGCCGCAGGCTGCTCAAAGCACTGTTTTGAGGTTGTAGATAGAACTGACGAAGTCAGCTCAAAACACTGTTTTGAGGTTGCAGATAGAACTGACGAAGTCAGTAACATATATACGGCAAGGCGACGTTGACGCGGTTTGAAGAGATTTTTGAAGAGTATGAAACGAAAAGGAGGTTGGTCATTGAGACAGCCTCCTTTTGAGTGTGATATAATAGTGATATGAGATTAGATAAATTTTTAGTTGCCTGCGCTGTGGGGAGTCGGACTGAGGTCAAAAACATGCTCAAGGCTGGGCGCGTGACGGTAAATAGTAAAAAAGAGAAATCAGCTAAATTGCAGATTGATAAAAAAATAGATGAGATTCGCTTTGATGGGCAAGTGCTGGAGTATGAAGAATTTGTCTACTACATGATGAACAAGCCCAAAGGAGTTATCTCAGCGACTGAGGATCCCAAGCACAGAACGGTGTTGGACTTGCTGGATGATATTGCTCGGAGCAAGGAAGTTTTCCCAGTAGGGCGCTTGGATATCGATACGCATGGTCTTTTGCTCTTGACTAATGACGGCAAGCTTGCCCATGCTCTTCTTTCACCCAAGCGTCATGTGGACAAGACTTATCTGGCACAAGTCAAGGGAATCATGACCCAAGAAGATGTGGAGACATTTGCCAAGGGAATTCCTCTCAAAGACTTTACTTGTCAGCCTGCTAAACTGGAACTTGTGTCCATAGATTCAGAAAAGAATCAAAGCCAAATTCGTGTGACCATTGCAGAAGGGAAGTTTCATCAGGTCAAGCGTATGGTGGGCTACTGTGGCAAGGAAGTAGTAGACTTGCAACGTTTGACTATGGGAACGCTAGTATTGGATGAGAACTTGCAGCGAGGAGAATGGCGTCGCTTGACCAAGGAAGAATTAGAGGTTCTCCTTGCTAGTATCGCTTAGTTTGGTTTATATTCGAAAAAGGTGAGGGAGAATGTCTTTGCCTTTTATGTTTTTCAGTTGCTTCCTTTGTGAAAAGAGTTATAATAGACTGTAGAATAAAAGGAGGAATCTATGAACGCGATTCAAGAATCATTTACTGATAAACTATTTGCCAACTATGAAGCAAATGTCAAATACCAAGCGATTGAAAATGCTGCCAGCCATAATGGAATTTTTGCAGCTCTAGAACGTCGTCAGAGCCATGTAGACAATACACCTGTTTTCTCATTGGATTTGACCAAGGACAAGGTAACCAACCAGAAAGCGTCTGGTCGTTGCTGGATGTTTGCAGCTCTCAACACCTTCCGCCACAAGCTCATCTCACAATACAAACTGGAAAATTTTGAGTTATCACAGGCCCACACCTTCTTCTGGGACAAGTATGAGAAATCAAACTGGTTCTTGGAGCAAGTCATTGCGACTGCAGACCAAGACTTGACGAGCCGTAAGGTTAAATTCCTACTTCAAACTCCACAACAAGATGGCGGTCAATGGGATATGGTCGTTGCCCTCTTTGAGAAATACGGTGTCGTGCCTAAGTCAGTTTACCCTGAGTCTGTTTCATCTAGCAGTAGTCGTGAGCTAAATGCCATTCTCAACAAATTGCTTCGACAAGATGCTCAAATCTTGCGTGACTTACTCGCTTCTGGCGCAGACCAAGCGACTGTTCAAGCTAAGAAAGAAGACCTCTTGCAAGAAATCTTTAACTTTCCTTGCTATGTCATTGGGTCTTCCACCACGTCAGTTTAACTTTGCTTATCGCGATAAAGGATAACAACTACCAAAGCGAAAAAGGACATTACACCACAAGAGTTTTTACAAGAAATATGTCAATCTTCCTCTAGAGGACTATGTTTCTGTTATCAATGCTCCAACTGCTGATAAACCATACGGCAAATCGTACACAGTTGAGATGTTGGGAAATGTGGTTGGTAGCCGTGCAGTTCGTTACATCAACGTGCCGATGGATCGCTTGAAAGAATTGGCAATTGCTCAAATGCAAGCAGGTGAGACTGTTTGGTTTGGTTCTGATGTCGGCCAGCTCAGCAACCGCAAAGCTGGAATCCTTGCGACAGATGTTTATGACTTTGAATCAAGCATGGACATTAAACTTACTCAAGACAAGGCTGGACGTTTGGACTACAGTGAGAGCTTGATGACCCACGCCATGGTCTTGACAGGTGTGGATTTGGACGAAAATGGCAAGTCAACCAAGTGGAAGGTTGAAAACTCATGGGGAGACAAGGTCGGTACTGATGGTTACTTCGTTGCCTCAGACGCTTGGATGGACGAATACACATACCAAATCGTTGTTCGCAAAGAATTGCTGACAGCAGAAGAACAAGCTGCTTATGAGGCAGAACCAATCGTGTTAGCACCTTGGGATCCAATGGGAGCTTTGGCTGAATAAAAGCATAGAAAAAGGAATCAGGTTTAGAACCTGGTTCCTTTTAAGTTGCTTGATTACATGATACCGAAGAAACGAGCTGCGATACCTACTGCAAAGAGTGCAAGGATGATTGAGATTGGTGATACTTTTTTCTTAAGCAACCACATGCAAAGGAAAGTAAGGAGAAGTCCCATCAATCCTGGAATCAATGAGTTCAACTGACCTTGCAGGGTTTGTGGTTGAACGCTATCCAAGCTCAATCCACCAAGTGCTTGACCAAGGATACCTTTCAATTCAGCACCTGATACAGGTCCTTCTGGGAATTTGATGTAGGCACCTTCAGCCAATTGTTTACCAGGAAGGTTAACAGTGAAGTTAATCGATACCCAACGTTGTACAAGAACGGCAAGGATGAACATACCAAGGATAGAAGCACCTTTAGTGATGTCTTTCAAGATACCACCAGACATATCTTTAGTGATTTCAGATCCAGCTTTGTAACCAAACTCTTGTGTGTACCATAGGAAGGCCATACGGATCGCATTCCATCCGAAGAAGAAGAGAAGTGGCCCAACTAAGTTACCAGATGCAGCAAGTGATGCACCAAGAGCTCCAAGGATAGGACGAACTGTAAACCAGAATACTGGGTCACCGATACCAGCAAGAGGTCCCATCATACCGATTTTAACCCCTTGGATAGCAGCGTCATCGATTTCAACACCGTTAGCGCGTTCTTCTTCAAGTGCAAGAGTAACCCCCATGATAGGAGCAGCTACGTATGGGTGAGTATTGAAGAACTCAAGGTGACGCTCAAGAGCAGCAGCTTGGTCTTCTTTAGTAGTGTACAATTTTTTGATAGCTGGGATTAATGAATAAGCCCAACCCAAGTTTTGCATACGTTCGTAGTTCCAAGAACCTTGAAGGAATTGTGAACGCCACCAAACTTTTTTACGATCTGATTTTGATAATTGAAGTTTTTCAGTCATGATTGTTCCCCTTTCTAGTAGTCTTCTAGGATATCACCGATTGGGTCGTTAGAAGTCGCAGCTCCTCCGCCACCGTTACCACCTTGTTTTGAAAGGTTAAGGTAGATGAAGGCAAGGGCAACACCGATTACACCAAGTGCAATCAAAGTCAATTGAGAAATGGCAGCAAAGGCAAAACCGAGTGCGAAGAATGGCCATACTTCACGAGTTGCCATCATGTTGATAACCATAGCGTAACCAACGGCAACGACCATAGCACCACCTACAGCCATACCACCATTCAACCAGTCTGGCATTAATTTAAGAGCATCTTGAACGGCAGAAGCAGGGATAGCGATAAGGAAGGCAGCAGGGATAGCAATACGAAGACCTTGAAGAAGAAGTGCGATAAAGTGAGCACGTTCAACAGCTGCAATATTTCCTTCTTTAGCAGCTGCGTCTGCAGTGTGAACCAAACCAACTGAGATTGTACGAACAATCATTGTCAAGAAAAGTCCAGCTACGGCAAGAGGGATAGCTGTTGCTGTTGCAACGGCGATACCTTCAGTAGTAAAGTTACCACCTTTGATCAAGATGATTGCTGCGGCAACAGATGCAAGAGCAGCGTCAGGAGCTACGGCAGCTCCGATGTTTGCCCAGCCAAGGGCGATCATTTGAAGTGATCCACCAAGCATAACCCCTGCTTCAAGGTTACCTGTTACAAGACCGATAAGGGTACATGCGACGATTGGTTGATGGAATTGGAATTGGTCGAGGATACCTTCAAGACCTGCAAGGAAGGCAACAACTACAACCAAGATAGCAGAAATAATTGAAATATCTGACATGGTTTTATTCCTTTTCTATTTTATGATAATAAAGTGAAAAATTTTCTTTGAATTCTTCGATAGTTATTGATGTCTATTATTGAACGTTGGCTTTGCTGATCAAATCAAACAAATCTTTTTTGGTGTCGTTTGGTACTTTACGTACGTCAAATTCAACACCGAGGTCACGCATTTTTTCAAATGTTGCAACGTCGTCTTTATCCATAGACAAAACGTTGTTGACCATTGTTTTACCTGTTGAGTGAGCCATTGATCCTACGTTAAGGGTCTTGATTGGCACGCCACCTTCGATTGCACGAAGGGCATCTTGAGGTGTTTCAAACAAGATAAGGGCATGTGTTTCTCCAAAGCGTGGGTCTTTTGAAACCTCGATCAATTTTTGAATTGGAACCACATTGGCTCTGACATTATTTGGAGCTGCTTGTTTAATCAATTCTTTACGAAGGTCGTCGTTGGCGACATTGTCTGAAGCAACGATGATACGGTCTGCTTTTGAATCTGGAGTCCAAGCGGTGGCAACCTGACCGTGAAGGAGACGAGTGTCCAGACGGGCAAGGTTAATCTTGAGTTTTCCATCTCCGATAACAGTTCCTTCTGGGATAGCAGCTTGGGCAACTGGAGCAGCTGCAGCACTTGCAACTTCCTCAGCTGGATTTAGCTCTTCTGGAAGAGCTTTGATGCCATCTTTGGCTTCTTTAATAATATTAGCAGCGACTTTTTCTACACCTGCAGCAGCGTCCATCAGGCGCTCTGTATAGGCTTGAATCAACATCGGTAAGTTAAGTCCTGTGATGATAGCAAACTTACGCTCAGGATTTTCTCCCATCACGCGGCTAGCTTGGTTGAATGGAGATCCACTCCAAAGGTCAGCCAAAACTAGAACCTCATCTTCTGCGTCAAATGCAGCAACAGCGTTATTAAACTTAGCGTATAGATCATCAGGACCTTCATTTGGCATAAAGGTTACAACTTGAACCTTTTCTTGTTCACCAAAGATCATAGATCCTGACTGATGAATACCCGCAGCAAATTCGCCGTGGCTCGCAATAATGATTCCGATACTCATTATTGTCATTCCTCCTTTTTTGTTGTTTCAGTCTTCATTTAAGAAAACTTTAAGACTAAATAAGTATAAACCGTTTTCATATAAAAAGCAACTATTTGATATAAAATATTCAAGAAAACATTTAAATAGTGTATTTAATGATATTGATATAATAAGGTTTCAAGAAGACATAGTAATTTTTGATATTAAAATTTAATATAAAAAAGTTGGAAGCGCATTCCAACTTTTAAAATAGGTTTTTATTAGATTAGTGGGTGAAGTCGAGTACCATACGTCCTTGGATTTGACCTTTTTCCATTTCGTCGAAAACGGCTACCGCATCTTCTACTGGACGTTTTTGGACAACTGGGACTACCAAACCTTCTGCGCCGAATTGGAAAGCCTCTTCCAAGTCTTTACGAGTTCCAACCAGAGAACCGATGACTTGGATTCCATCTAGAACTGTTTTCACGATACTAAGTTCCATCATTTCAGAAGGAAGACCAACAGCAACTACGCGACCACCCGCACGAACTGAGTCAACCGCTTGGTTAAATGCGACTTTAGATACAGCAGTTACGACAGCTGAATGAGCTCCGCCATCTGTTTTTTCTTTAATAAGTCCTGGTACATCTTCAACTTCTAGACCGTTAATCACAATGTCAGCGCCTACTTCTTTTGCAAGGGCAAGTTTGTCGTTGTTGATATCAACTGCGATGACATGGGCATTGAAAACTTTTTTAGCATATTGAACTGCGAGGTTACCAAGTCCACCAGCACCGTAAAGAACAACCCATTGACCTGGTTCAACTTTGGCTTCTTTAATAGCCTTATAGGTTGTTACACCAGCACATGTGATAGAAGAAGCTTGGGCTGGATCAAGTCCGTCAGGAACTTTAACAGCATAATCTGCAGTTACGATACATTGTTCAGCCATACCACCATCTACTGAGTAGCCAGCATTTTTTACTGTACGGCAAAGAGTTTCACGGCCAGTTGTACAGTATTCGCAAGTGCCGCATCCTTCAAAGAACCAAGCAACGCTGACACGGTCGCCAACTTTAAGGCTTTTCACATCTGGTGCAATTTCTTTAACGATACCAACACCTTCGTGACCTAGGACACGTCCTGGTACCTGACCGAAGTCGCCATGGGCAACGTGGAGGTCAGTGTGGCAAACACCACAGTATTCAATTTCTACAAGTGCTTCCCCAGTTTCAAGTGGACGGAGTACTTTTTCTTCAACAGCAACACCAGTGCTTTCTGGATTTACAACAACAGCTTTCATAGCTATCCTCCTTGATATTGACCGAGAACAGGGACAACGGGACTGGATTGATTTTGTGTCAACAGAGTCGAGTATGACGAGCTCTCTTGTATTTATATGTGAATTATATCACAAAAGTAAGCCTTTTCCAAGGTTTTGGAAGCAAAAAGTAGAACAATCGATTAACTGGTTGATGAGACTGTGAAAAGAGCACAAAGACCAGCTCGCAAGCTGGTCAGTATGAACTATAAGAATAAGTCCTGTAGGGTTTTGGCAACCCCATCTTGGTCATTGGTTAGGGGGAGTTGCTCATCTGCATAAGGGAGCAATTCTGGATTGGCATTTTTCATTGCATAGCCTTTTCCAGCAAAAGATAGCATCTCAGTATCATTGTGTTCATCTCCAAAGGCAATCAAATCCTTTTTATCACGGTTCATTACCTTGAGCAAGTAGTCTAAGGCGAAGGCCTTATTGACACCTTTTGGGGTACACTCAAGGATATTGAGCGGACCACCCCAAGTATTAATAGAAAGTTGATGCTGGTAGAAAGTGTTCATTTCTTTTGCCAAGGCATACTTGTCACTGGCTCTAGTCTGCAACAGAATGCAGTTAGGATCCTTGGTTACCAACTCAGGCTGAAATTGATCTTCAGGCTGGAAAGCTTCTATACCAAATAGTTTAGGATCGGCAATTTCTTCATTAGGATTTGTAATGTAGAATTTTTTACGGTATTCTCCAGCGATAAAATCGGCTTGAATGTCCTCTGAACGTTGAACCATGTCTAGCAGATATTTTTTGTCCACCGTCAAACACTTTTCAAAGTTCCAAACTTGGTCTGGTAAATGAGTAAGGGAGCCGTTGAAATTAATCATAGGAGTGTTTAAGCCTAGTTCACGGTAAAAATCTTTTGACATACGGTAAGGGCGACCTGTCGTAATAATAACCTGATGGCCTTTTTTTCAGCAACTTTTTTGATGGTTTTTTTGGTAAAGTCAGAAATTTGACTGTCTGAGTTGAGTAGGGTTCCATCCAGGTCAACTGCAATAATTTTTTTCGTCATAGGGACCTTTCTAGTGTCTTTTCAGATAAGATGTCTACTATTATAACAAAAAGCAGACAGAAAAGCAGATTCCAAACAAAAAATGAAATTCCATCAATTTCTTAAATAAATTAAACAAAGATATTGAAAAAGTGAATGATAAATGATATAATTCTATTATTGTTCGTAAAAATTAAAAGGAGATTAATAATGGACAAATTATTTAAACTAAAAGAGAACGGTACAGACGTTCGTACAGAGGTTCTCGCTGGTTTAACAACTTTCTTTGCAATGAGTTATATTCTCTTTGTAAACCCACAAATTCTTTCGCAAACAGGGATGCCTGCTCAGGGTGTGTTTCTCGCAACGATTATTGGTGCAGTAGCAGGTACCTTGATGATGGCTTTCTACGCTAACTTACCTTATGCTCAAGCGCCAGGTATGGGACTGAATGCCTTCTTTACCTTCACTGTTGTATTTGGACTTGGTTATTCTTGGCAAGAAGCTCTAGCTATGGTCTTCATTTGTGGACTTATCTCACTGATTATTACCTTGACAAATGTTCGTAAAATGATCATTGAATCGATTCCAAATGCCCTTCGCTCAGCTATTTCAGCTGGTATCGGTGTTTTCCTTGCCTACGTAGGGAATTAAGAATGCTGGACTTTTGAAATTTACGATTGATCCGGGCAACTATACTGTTGTAGGAGAAGGGGCTGACAAAGCTCAAGCAACGATTGCAGCAAACTCTTCAGCAGTTCCAGGATTGGTCAGCTTTAATAATCCAGCTGTTTTGGTGGCTCTTGCAGGACTTGCCATTACTATCTTCTTTGTTATCAAAGGGATTAAAGGGGGAATTATTCTCTCTATCTTGACAACAACTGTTCTTGCTATCGCAGTTGGTTTGGTAGATTTGTCTAGTATCGATTTTGCTAACAACCATGTTGGTGCAGCCTTTGAAGACTTGAAGAGAGTCTTTGGTGCGGCTCTTGGTTCAGAAGGTTTGGGAGCTTTGATTTCAGATACAGCTCGCTTGCCTGAAACTCTTATGGCTATTCTTGCCTTTTCGTTGACAGATATTTTTGACACGATTGGTACCTTGATCGGTACAGGTGAAAAAGTTGGTATCGTAGCGACAAATGGTGAAAATCACCAATCAGCTAAGTTGGACAAGGCTCTTTACTCTGACTTGATTGGTACTTCAATTGGTGCCATCGCTGGTACTTCGAACGTAACGACTTATGTTGAGTCTGCTGCTGGTATTGGTGCAGGTGGACGTACAGGTTTGACAGCCTTGGTTGTGGCAATCTGTTTTGCGATCTCAAGCTTCTTTAGTCCACTTCTAGCGATTGTACCAACAGCTGCTACAGCTCCAATCTTGATTATTGTCGGAATTATGATGTTGGCTAGCTTGAAAAATATCCATTGGGATGATATGGCTGAAGCGGTTCCTGCCTTCTTCACATCTATCTTTATGGGATTCAGCTACTCTATCACTCAAGGGATTGCAGTTGGTTTCTTGACTTACACCTTGACTAAGCTTGTCAAAGGTCAAGCTAAAGATGTTCATGTCATGATTTGGATTTTGGATGCCTTGTTTATCCTTAACTACATCAGTATGGCCTTATAATAGGATTACCCAGGGGGATTTTTCCCCTTTTTTAATACAAAGGAGATAGGTGATGAAAGAGAAAAATATGTGGAAAGAATTATTGAATCGTGCAGGTTGGTTGTTAATCTTTTTGCTGGCGACAATTTTATATCAGATTCCTATAGGGGTTACTGCTATTTTAACTTTAAATGCAGTACCACTGTTGCAGTCAGGACTGATAGTTGCTGGTATTTCGATTGTAGTTCTGGCACTATTTATTATTGGAGCTCGTAAAACGCAGTTAGCAAGTTTTAATTTTTCTTTTTTTAGAGCGAAGGATTTGGCACGTTTGGGCTTGAGTTATTTAGTTATTATCGGGTCAAATATACTTGGATCTATCTTGTTACAACTGTCAAATGAGACGACAACAGCTAACCAGTCTCAGATTAACGATATGGTTCAGAATAGTTCTTTGATTTCCAGTTTCTTCTTATTGGCCTTGCTTGCTCCGATTTGTGAGGAAATCTTGTGCCGTGGGATTGTTCCTAAAAAGATTTCCGAGGCAAGGAGAACTTGGGATTTGTAGTCGGTACGATTGTGTTTGCTTTATTGCATCAACCAAGTAATTTACCTTCTTTATTGATTTATGGAGGTATGTCGACAGTTCTATCTTGGACGGCTTACAAGACCCAACGTTTGGAAATGTCTATCTTACTTCACATGATTGTGAATGGGGTTGCTTTCTGTTTGTTGGCTCTCGTGGTGATTTTGAGTCGGACATTAGGGATTTCTGTTTAAGATTTTTGACAATTGCTTACTTGTTTCTACTGGGAAAAAGATGAATGCAATCGTATCCATCTTTTTCTTTTTATGGTAAAATAGAGAAATAATATGGTGAAAAGCCTTGAGGGAGTGACCGATATGTCAAGTAAAGCCAATCATGCAAAGACAGCTATTTGCGGAATTATCAATGTAACCCCAGACTCCTTTTCGGACGGTGGTCAATTTTTTGCTCTTGAGCAGGCACTCCAGCAGGCTCGTAAATTGATAGCAGAAGGAGCCAGCATGCTAGATATCGGTGGAGAATCAACTCGGCCGGGAAGTAGCTATGTTGAGATAGAAGAGGAAATCCAGCGTGTTGTTCCAGTGATTAAAGCGATTCGCAAGGAAAGTGATGTCCTCATCTCTATTGATACTTGGAAGAGTCAGGTGGCAGAGGCTGCTTTGGCTGCTGGTGCCAATCTAGTCAATGATATCACTGGTCTCATGGGTGATGAAAAAATGGCCCATGTGGTAGCTAGGGCTGGAGCGAAAGTGGTCATCATGTTTAATCCAGTTATGGCTCGACCTCAGCACCCTAGCTCGCTTATATTCCCTCGTTTTGGATTTGGAGAAAGCTTTACAGAGGAAGAGTTAGCTGACTTTGAAACATTGCCAATCGAAGACTTGATGGAGGCTTTCTTTGAACGAGCACTAGCGAGAGCGAATCAAGCTGGAATCGCACCAGAAAATATCCTGTTGGATCCAGGAATCGGCTTTGGTCTGACCAAGAAAGAAAATCTGCTTCTTTTACAGGATCTGGATAAACTACATCAGAAAGGCTATCCAATCTTTCTCGGAGTGTCGCGCAAGAGGTTTGTAATCAATATTCTTGAAGAAAATGGTTTTGAAGTCAATCCTGAGACAGAACTTGGTTTCCGCAATCGAGATACGGCTTCGGCTCATGTAACCAGTATCGCTGCGAGACAGGGTGTGGAAGTGGTGCGCGTGCATGATGTAGCTAGTCACAAGATGGCAGTTGAAATTGCTACCGCCATTCGTCTGGCTGATGAAGCGGAAAATCTAGATTTAAAACAATATAAATAAGATGAAAGAAATTGAAAACAATCAATGGATTGCCAGCTACCGGACGGACCAACCGCATTTTGGCTTGGAACGAATGGTGGAACTGTTAGCTTTGCGTGGCAATCCCCATCTCAAACTCAAGGTTATCCATATCGGAGGAACCAATGGCAAGGGCTCGACCATTGCTTTTTTGAAAAATATGCTGGAAAAGCTAGGCCTGAGAGTTGGTGTTTTTAGCTCCCCCTATCTCATTCATTATACAGACCAGATTAGCATCAATGGGGAATCCATTCCCGAAGCTAGACTAGAAGCCCTCATGGCAGACTATCAGTCTTTGCTTGAGGGGGAGAAGGGCCTTGCTTTACAAGGAACGACCGAGTTTGAGATTATCACAGCTCTGGCTTATGACTACTTTGCCACAGAGCAAGTAGATGTGGCCATTATGGAGGTGGGCATGGGTGGACTCTTGGATAGTACCAATGTTTGCCAGCCGGTTTTAACAGGCATCACGACTATTGGATTGGACCATGTAGCCCTACTTGGTGACACCTTGGAAGCCATAGCAGAGCAGAAGGCTGGTATTATTAAGCAAGGCATTCCCTCGGTGACAGGTCGCATTGCTCCAGAAGCCTTGGCTGTCATTGACGCTATTGCGGAAGGGAAAGATGCGCCGAGATTTGCCTACGGGACAGATTATCAGGTCAGCCATCAAAAGAGTGTGGTTACAGGCGAAGTCTTTGACTATACAAGTGTTGTCAGACAAGGTTGCTTCCAGACTGGCCTGCTTGGTTTGCACCAGATAGAGAATGCTGGGATGGCTATAGCTTTACTTGATACATTTTGTCAAGAAGATGGTCGAGAACTAGCAAGTACTGACTTGCTTGCTCAAGCCCTGGAAGAAACCAGTTGGCCAGGGCGTTTGGAAGTTGTGTCTAGAGATCCCTTGATGATTTTGGATGGAGCCCATAACCCTCATGCCATCAAGGCTTTAGTAGCAACCTTGCAAGAACGTTTTGCGGATTATCATAAGGAAATCCTCTTTACTTGTATCAAAACCAAGGCCTTGGAGGATATGTTGGACTTGCTGGGGACCATGCCAGATACCGAACTTACCCTGACACATTTTGACGATAGTCGGGCGACTGATGAAAGCGTGCTGAAAGAGGCAGCTAAGTCTAGAAATCACAGCTATCAAGATTGGCAGGATTTTCTAGAGCAGAAATTGACAGAAAAAAAAGAAGAGAAACAAACAGTTAGGATTGTCACAGGTTCCTTGTATTTCTTGAGCCAAGTGAGAGCCTATCTGATGGAGAGGAAGAACGAGAATGGATACACAAAAGATTGAAGCAGCAGTAAAAATGATTATCGAGGCTGTCGGAGAAGACGCTAACCGTGAGGGCTTGCAGGAAACGCCTGCTCGTGTGGCTCGTATGTACCAAGAGATTTTCTCAGGTCTTGGCCAAACAGCGGAGGAACATTTGTCAAAATCCTTTGAGATTATTGATGATAACATGGTGGTAGAAAAGGATATTTTTTTCCATACCATGTGTGAACACCATTTCTTACCATTTTATGGGAAAGCGCACATTGCCTACATCCCAGATGGCCGTGTGGCAGGTTTGTCTAAGCTGGCCCGTACGGTTGAAGTGTATTCGAAAAAGCCACAAATTCAAGAGCGTTTGAATATCGAAGTGGCCGATGCCTTGATGGAGTATCTGGGTGCTAAAGGAGCCTTTGTTGTCATTGAAGCAGAACATATGTGTATGAGCATGCGTGGTGTCAGAAAACCAGGCACTGCAACCTTGACGACAGTAGCTCGTGGTCTATTTGAAACAGATAAGGACCTCCGAGATCAGGCTTATCGTTTAATGGGACTATAAAAAGAATCCGCTTCAAGCGGATTTTTCTAGAAAGGAATCATTATGGATCAACTGCAGATTAAAGATTTGGAAATTTTTGCCTATCATGGTCTTTTTCCTAGTGAAAAAGAATTGGGGCAAAAGTTTGTAGTTTCAGCTGTCTTATCCTATGATATGACCAAGGAGGCTACAGACTTGGATTTAACAGCCTCTGTCCATTACGGGAAATTGTGTCAGCAGTGGACGACTTGGTTTCAGGAAAGCACTGAGGACTTGATTGAAACGGTAGCCTACAAACTAGTAGAACGTACTTTTGAGGCTTATCCTCTTGTCCAAGAAATGAAGCTGGAACTGAAAAAACCTTGGGCGCCAGTGCATTTGCCACTAGATACTTGCTCGGTAACCATTCATCGTCGCAAGCAACGGGCCTTTATCGCCCTAGGAAGCAATATGGGAGATAAACAAGCAAATTTGAAACAAGCCATTGAGAAAATGCGAGCTCGAGGTATCCATATTCTCAAAGAGTCCAGTGTCTTGGCGACGGAGCCTTGGGGTGGTGTGGAGCAAGATAGCTTTGCTAATCAAGTGGTTGAGGTTGAAACCTGGTTGCGGCCCCAGTTCTATTAGAGATCTTGTTAGATATTGAGTCAGAGATGGGACGGGTGAGAGAAGTGCATTGGGGACCTCGTTTGATTGATTTGGACTTGCTCTTTGTGGAGGACCAGGTCATTTATACAGACGACCTTATCTTGCCTCATCCTTACATAGCAGAACGTCTTTTTGTCCTTGAATCATTACAAGAACTTGCGCCTCATTTTATCCATCCTACCTTAAAGCAACCTATCCGCAACTTGTATGATGCTTTGAAAAAATAGAAAAAACTCTAGTTTTCAGTCACTTGTAACTGAAGGCTAGAGTTTTTAAAATAGGTCATTTTCTTCTGGGAGGAGGATTGTTTCTCTACCGTCCATGTCTAAAACCAGTACCCTTGGCGGATAAAGAGGGTCGAAAGGATGGTTAAAGTCAAAATCAATAGCTGTAGGGAGGTGTTGACTTGAGAAGTGGAAGGTGATTTTTCCATGGTTATTGAGCAATTGAAACTCGAGTTCTTCTTCCAATTCAAAGACATTTTTTAAGAAATGGTCAATAATATACCAAAAAGAGTCAATCACATCATCAGGCAAGCTGGTAACAATGCCAAAACTAGCCGATCGCATGTGGGTATTGGTAAAAGCCATATTTCTGCCCCCTTTCTTTTCCCTTATCATACAGCAAATAGGATTAAAAATCAAGAAAAGGTGTTTTTTTCTTTATAAACATAGTTTTCTATGAAATTTTTTTCAAATAATCTTCAAAAAATACTTGAAAGTGTTTACAAATAGTGATAAAATGGAATAAGTAGAATCATGAAAACGAAATTTTCATACCGTCTCTTTTTTTGGAGTCTCGTGAGGTATGATATAGAAAGGAAATAGAATGAATACAGACGATACAGTAACGATTTATGATGTCGCCCGTGAAGCAGGAGTTTCAATGGCGACGGTTAGCCGTGTAGTCAATGGCAATAAGAATGTAAAAGAGAACACCCGTAAAAAAGTGCTTGAGGTGATTGATCGTTTGGATTACCGTCCAAATGCCGTGGCGCGTGGTCTTGCAAGTAAAAAGACAACCACTGTCGGTGTCGTGATCCCAAATATTACCAATGGCTATTTCTCAACGCTTGCTAAAGGGATTGATGATATCGCTGAAATGTACAAGTACAATATCGTCCTTGCCAATAGTGATGAGGATGATGACAAGGAAGTTTCAGTTGTCAATACACTATTTTCTAAGCAAGTGGATGGTATCATCTTTATGGGGTACCACTTGACTGAAAAAATTCGTTCAGAGTTTTCTCGCTCTCGGACACCAGTTGTTCTTGCAGGGACAGTGGACGTAGAACATCAGCTTCCAAGTGTCAACATTGACTACAAACAAGCTACGATTGATGCAGTGACCTACCTTGCTAAAGAAAATGAGCGCATTGCTTTTGTCAGCGGTCCACTAGTGGATGATATCAATGGTAAGGTTCGTTTGGTTGGCTACAAGGAAGCCTTGAAAAAAGCAGGTATTTCTTATAGCGAAGGACTGGTATTTGAATCTAAATACACTTATGAGGATGGCTATGCCTTGGCAGAACGCTTGATTTCATCAAATGCAACTGCAGCAGTTGTGACAGGTGATGAATTGGCAGCAGGTGTCTTGAATGGTTTGGCTGATCACGGTGTATCTGTGCCAGAAGAGTTTGAAATCATTACTAGTGATGATTCACAAATCTCACGCTTTACCCGTCCAAACTTGACAACTATTGCTCAACCTCTTTATGACCTTGGTGCTATTAGCATGCGTATGTTGACTAAGATTATGCACAAGGAAGAATTGGAAGAACGTGAAGTTCTCTTACCTCATGGTTTGACAGAGCGTCGCTCAACACGAAAACGTAAATAGAAAAAATCAGGGAATCGTGAAGATTTCCTGATTTTGCTTTCTGGAGAAGAGGCTTAGCCTTCCATATAGTCTTTCAAAGCTTGCCCTTTTAGTCCGGCATTGAGAGCGATGAGGAGTTTTAAGCGGGCTTTCTGGGCGTTGAGTTCTTTAACAAAGAAAACACCAGATTTTCTTAACTGCACGCCCCCACCTTGGTAGGCATAAACAGGTTCCGCGATACCGTTAAAGCATCGTGAAACCAGGGCGACTGGGATTCCTTTTTGTAGAAGGCTTTCTAATTTTTGAGCTGTTTCTTTGGGAATATTACCAGCTCCGAAGGCTTGGATAATTAAACCGTCCAATTGTTCCAAATCCAGCATATCAATCAGCTCATCTGTCATACCAGCATAAGCCGAGATGATAGGTACCAATCCTTGTATGTGATCAAGGTTAAAGCGAACACGAGGTTCAGCTGTTTTGAAGTAGAGGATTTCCTGTTTCATGATGAGGCCAAGTGGCCCGTGTGTTGGAGTCTGGAAGGTGCTGACGTTGGTCGTATGTGTTTTGGTGACATACTTGGCAGCGTGGATTTCATCGTTCATAACAACCAAAACTCCTTTGTCAGCAGCCTTGTCATCGCTAGCTACCCGCAAAGCACTCAGATAATTATAAACACCGTCACTACCGAGTTCGTTAGAGCTGCGCATGGCCCCTGTTAGAACGATAGGCATATGGGGAACTTCCATGGTATCAAGGAAATAGGCTGTTTCCTCTAGAGTATCGGTCCCGTGTGTGATCACCACTCCATCGTAGTTAGCAGCTTCCTCTTCAATTTTCTGGTAGAGGGCCAGCATATGCTTGGGTTTGATATGGGGACTTGGCAGATTAAAAAAATCTAAGGCGTGGACTTGGATTCCTTCAAGTGGGTTGGACACATGATTCATGGGATTATCTGAACTCGTCACAACAGCGCCAGAGGCATCGGCCTGCATGGAAATAGTCCCACCTGTATGTAAAACAAGGATTTCTTAGGCATGATTTACTCACTCTTTCTGAAATGTGGTATAATCATTGTATCACAAAAGGGGAGATTGGGATAGGATGGAAGTCAAAGCTGTTTTTTTTGATATCGATGGAACCTTGGTCAACGATCGCAAGAGTGTTTTGAAATCCACTAAGGACGCGATTAAGATTGTCAAAGAGCAAGGGGTGCTTGTCGGTGTAGCGACAGGGCGAGGACCTTTTTTTGTTAAGGAATTGATGGACGATTTAGATCTAGATTTCGCAGTAACCTATAATGGCCAGTATATCTTTAATAAAGACAGGGTCTTGTTCACGAGTCCTATTTCCAAGTTACATTTGCGCCAGCTAATTACCTATGCTAAAAAAGAGGGCAAGGAGATTGCCCTAGGGACCAAGGATGCCATGTTGGGTTCTAAAATCATGTCCTTTGGTTTGGGTTCTTTTTCTCAACGAATCAGTCGCTTCATTCCCTCTGTTTTAACTCGGACGGTGAGTCATTCCTTTAATCGTATGGTCAGCAAGGTTGTTCCCCAAAAGGAAGAAGACCTGCTTCACCTGATGAATCAGCCTATCTACCAAGTTTTGATGCTGATGACGCCAGAAGAATCTGAGAAGGCGGCAGCTGATTTTGAAGACTTGAAATTAACACGTAGCAATCCATTTGCAGCGGATGTCATCAATCAAGGAATCTCTAAGTTGGAAGGTATTCGCCGAGTTGGGAAAGAATATGGTTTTGATCTCAACCAAGTGATGGCCTTTGGTGACTCAGATAACGACCTAGAAATGCTGGCGGGTGTCGGTATGTCGGTCGCTATGGGAAATGGTAGTAGCAGTGTTAAGGAAGTTGCTAAGCACATTACCACCAGCAATCAGCAAGACGGAATCCACAAGGCCTTGGAACATTTTGGTGTTCTGGCCTCAGAAAAAGTCTTTGTCAGCCGTGACTATCATTTCAATAAGGTCAAGACCTTCCACCACATGATGGATGAGCGAACCCAAGAAGAACCTCGAGCTTGGGATTTAGAAGGTGCAACCCACAGGGCTGGCTTTAAAATAGAAGAATTGGTGGAGTTTGTTCGAGCAGCCAGTCCCTCTGAAGAGGACTTTGATCAGGCTCTATCGCAACTTCATCAGGCTCTTGATAAGGCAGCAGATAAAGTGGCTAAGAAGACGCCTGCTCAGCAAGATTTGATAGGGCAGGTGGATGCCTTGATTGACACACTTTACTTCACTTATGGTAGTTTTGTCTTGATGGGAGTGGACCCAGAACGTATTTTTGATATTGTCCATCAGGCTAATATGGGTAAAATTTTTCCAGATGGCAAGGCTCATTTTGATCCAGTTACCCATAAAATCTTAAAGCCAGATGATTGGGAAGAAAAATATGCTCCAGAACCTGCTATTAAAAAGGAACTGCAGCGCCAACTCAAGGCTTATGAACGTCATAAAGAGAGAAATAAATCGTAAACAAAAAGGAGCTCTGGGCTCCTTTTCTTCGTGACTATAAGGTTTTTTCTTGTTCTCTCACAACCAGCAAATCAACCTTAGCATGGCGGAGGATGTATTCAGATGAAGAACCGACCAAAAGGCGTTCAAAGGCGTTGAGACCAGTGGCACCAACGAGAATGAGGTCTACTTCCTCAGCATCTGGAATAGTACGTGCCAGTAGGGTCTTTGGATTTCCCATTTCAATGACGATATGAACATTTGCCACACCAGCATCTTTAGCACGTTTTTCGTACTCTTTCATCAGACTTTCAGCGTCGACTTGGAGTTCTTCATAAACTTCAGCATCAAAGGTGGATACGCTTTGGAGAGCGCGTGTGTCAATGACATGTGCGATGGTGAGTTTAGCGTCGTTTCGTAGAGCAGAATGAACTCCCTTGACAAAAGCCAAGTCCGCTTCCTTAGAACCATCGATTGCGACCATGATATTTGGTAACGTTGTGCCATAATGAAACCTCCTGAAATTTTCTTACTTTAATTGTAAACCTTTTCACTATAGAAGTAAAGCAAAAAAGGTATTTTTCAAAAGAATATTAGCTATTAAAATATATATAAATATATGATAAAATAAAAGAAAGGATAGCAGGAAAGAAGTGAAGGGAGGGAGAATGATGAAAAACGCTTTTCAAAAATCAAATTTCCTTTATTATGGAATCATCCTAGTTTCAGTCTTGCTAGAAGTTATCATGATCTGGCAATTAGAGAAGCTAATTCCGCTTCTCTATCCAGGTTTTGTTGGCTTTTTAGTCTTTCATTTACTCTACCATTTGGTATTATTCCTAGTCGCAAAACGAAGTGGGCGTTGGGATTACTTGATGATATGGGGACTTTTCCTCATGTTCAATCTTCTTTATGACTCCTTTTTAGGCTTGCTTTTTCTAGGTTTATCTTTTGGTATGTGATCTGTCTTTGTCAAAATAACTGCTATCTCCCCTGTCTTGACCTCGCTTTTAGCGAGGTTTTTCTTCTATCTTAATCTAGTAAAACTCAATGAAAATCAAAGAGCAAACTAGGAAACTAGCCGCAGGCTGTACTTGAGTACGGCAAGGCGACGTTGACGTGGTTTGAATTTGATTTTCGAAGAGTATAACACATTTCAGTAAACTTGTCGCATTCCCTTTCTAGTGGTATAATGTTACTATCTCGATGAATTGAGGAAACAAGATGAAAGAATATAACAAATCTAGTAAGTTAGAGCATGTTGCTTATGATATCCGTGGTCCTGTTTTGGAAGAAGCCATGCGGATGCGAGCAAACGGAGAAAAGATTTTACGTCTGAATACAGGAAATCCAGCAGAATTTGGTTTTACAGCGCCAGACGAGGTCATTCATGACTTGATTATGAATGCGCGTGACAGTGAAGGTTACTCTGATTCCAAAGGGATTTTCTCAGCCCGTAAGGCCATCATGCAGTATTGCCAATTGAAGAAATTCCCAAACGTAGATATTGATGATATTTACCTTGGAAATGGTGTTAGTGAACTGATTGTCATGTCCATGCAGGGGCTTTTGGACAACGGGGATGAAGTCTTAGTGCCAATGCCAGATTATCCTCTCTGGACAGCAGCTGTCAGCCTAGCTGGGGGAAATGCCGTTCACTATATCTGTGATGAAGCTGCAGAATGGTATCCAGATATTGACGATATCAAGTCAAAAATCACTTCCAATACCAAGGCAATCGTCCTTATCAATCCAAATAATCCAACTGGAGCCCTTTATCCTAAGGAACTCTTGTTGGAGATTATTGAGATTGCCCGTCAAAACGATTTGATTATCTTTGCGGATGAAATTTACGACCGCATGATAATGGATGGACATGTGCATACGCCTGTGGCGAGCTTGGCACCAGATGTTTTCTGTGTCAGCATGAATGGTCTGTCTAAATCGCATCGTATCGCTGGTTTCCGTGTGGGTTGGATGGTCTTGTCTGGACCTAAGACACATGTTAAAGGCTATATCGAAGGTCTCAATATGCTGTCTAATATGCGCCTTTGCTCTAACGTTTTGGCTCAACAAGTCGTACAAACTTCCTTGGGTGGTCACCAATCAGTCGATGAATTGCTCCTTCCTGGTGGACGAATTTACGAGCAAAGAAACTTCATCTACAATGCCATTCAAGATATCCCAGGTTTGTCTGCGGTTAAACCTAAAGCTGGACTCTATATCTTCCCTAAAATCGACCGCAATATGTACCGTATCGATGATGATGAACAGTTTGTCCTTGATTTCTTGAAGCAGGAAAAGGTTCTCTTGGTTCATGGTCGAGGCTTTAACTGGCAGGAACCGGACCACTTCCGTATTGTTTACCTTCCTCGTGTCGATGAACTGGCCCAAATCCAAGAAAAGATGACTCGATTCTTGAAACAGTATCGTAGATAGGGCTTACATTCGAAAAAGCTGGAAACATTTGCCTTGAGCTATTGACAAAAGTGAAAGAATCAGATAGAATAGTAAAGTATGTTTAGTAACTGATCACTTTATAGCCGGCTAAACGAATACAAAATCTATGAGGAGGTATTCATCGTGAAACGTACTTATCAACCAAGTAAACTTCGTCGTGCGCGCAAACACGGATTCCGTAACCGTATGTCAACTAAAAACGGTCGTCGCGTATTGGCAGCTCGTCGTCGTAAAGGACGCAAAGTTTTGGCTGCATAATCCAAACGAACTATATCAAAAATCAGTAGGAACTCGAGTCTACTGATTTTTATTTTTGTAAAAAAGTTCAAAAAGGCTTTATATTTTTGCTCAAATAGTGTATAATATTTCACATACTGTAAAAAATGGAGAATAATCATGAAGAAATCAAAAGTTATGCTTTTTGGAGCTATGGCTTTGACAGCAGGTCTAGCTCTAGCGGCATGCGGGTCATCCCAATCAAGCAATGCAGACAAGACATACTCTTATATCTTTGTCAGCAACCCTGATACCTTGGATTATATTACCTCTACACGAGATTCTACATCTAGTATCACAACCAACTTGATTGATGGTTTGTTGGAAAATGACCAGTATGGCAATCTCATCCCATCTATGGCTGAGTCATGGACAGTGTCAAAAGATGGCTTGACTTACACTTATAAGATCCGTCAGGGAGCTAAATGGTACACTTCTGAAGGAGAAGAGTATGCGGACGTAACCGCTCATGACTTTGTGACAGGACTTAAGTATGCGGCTGATAAAAAAAGCTGAAAACTTGTACTTGGTACAAGACTCTATCAAGGGGCTAGCAGATTATGTTGAAGGGAAATCATCTGATTTTGGAACTGTTGGTGTTAAGGCGGTGGATGATTACACACTACAATACACCCTCAACCAACCTGAGACTTATTGGAACTCTAAAACAACAGCAAGTATCCTTAGTCCTGTAAATGAAGCCTTCTTGAAGTCTCAGGGAGATGACTTTGGAAGTGTGACACCATCAAGTATTTTGTCAAATGGTCCTTACTTGTTTAAATCCTTCACATCAAAATCTTTGATTGAATTTGATAAAAACCCTAATTACTGGGATAAGGACAATGTTAAAATCGAGAAAGTGAAACTCTCTTTCTTTGACGGTTCTGACCAAGACAGCATTGCTAGAGGTTTCTTGGATGGTAACTATACAGATGGTCGTATCTTCCCAACAAGTTCAGTCTTTGCTGAACTCAAGAAGGGGAATGAGGACAAGATTACCTATACACCGCAAAACTCAGTTACTTTCTATTATCTTTTCAACGTGAATCGTCAAAGCTACAAGCAGACTATGAAACAGTCTGATAAGGAAAAGACAGATTCACGCGCAGCTATGCAAAATAAAGATTTCCGTCAGGCTATCAACTTTGCCTTTGACCGTCATGCTTATGCAGCACAGACAAATGGTGAAGATGGAGCAGACCGTATCTTGCGTAATACGATTACACCAAGTAACTTTGTTCAAGTTGGCGATAAGAACTTCGGTGACATTGTCAATGAGAAAATTGTCAACTACGGTAAAGATTGGGCAAATATTAACCTAAACGATGATAAGCAAGCCTTCTTGAACCCTGACAAGGCCAAAGAGAAGTTTGCCAAGGCCAAAGAAAGTCTGCAAGCACAGGGAGTAACCTTCCCAATTCATTTGGATATGCCAGTTGACCAGACTGCTAAATTAGATGTGCAACAGGCCGGATCTTTCAAACAAACAGTGGAAGAAACCCTTGGTAAGGATAATGTGGTTATCGATGTTATCCAACTATCTCCGGATGAAAAAGACCAGGCAACCTACTTTGCAGATACAGCAGAACAAAAAGACTACGATATTGACATCTCAGGATGGGGTGGAGATTACTCAGATCCGAAGACTTACCTAGCCATCCTTGATCCAGAGACAGGTTCTCAGTTGAAAAACATGGGCTTGTCTGAAGGAAAAGACAAGGAAGTCAAGGACAAGATTGGTCTTGCTGACTACAAGAAACTCTTGGATCAGGCTGATGCGGAAATCACAGATACTCAAGCTCGCTATGAAAAATATGCTGAAGCCCAGGCTTGGTTGACAGATAGCGCCCTCTTCCTACCAGTTCAAAGTGGTGGAGCTAACCCAATCTTCCGTAAGACTGTACCGTTTACAGGTCCATTCTCATTCGTTGGTCATAAGGGAAATGCAGACAACTATAAATATGTTGAACTGCAAAAAGAACCAGTAACTGCTAAACAGTACCAAGAGCTTTATGAAAAATGGCTAAAAGAAAAAGCTGAGTCAAATAAAAAAGCTCAGGAAGATTTAGCTAACCATATTCAATAGTATTCCTAGTCATGCTTTTCAGTTAATACTCTTCGAAAATCTCTTCAAACCACGTCAGCGTTGCCTTACCGTAGGTATGTTACTGACTTCGTCAGTTCTATCTGCAACCTCAAAACAGTGTTTTGAGCTGACTTCGTCAGTTTCATCTACAACCTCAAAGCAGTGCTTTGAGCAGCCTGCGGCTAGCTTCCTAGTTTGCTCTTTGATTTTCATTGAGTATAAGCATAGTGGCTGGATTCAGAAAAAGGCCTTACCAGAGCTTCTTGCTTCTGGTAGGGCCTTTTCTTTATTCTTTTAAGTGATAGGAATAGCTAGCGACAACGACGTCTTGGTGCCAACGGAGGGCATATTTGAGTTTGAGACTCATCTGATTGTGTAGAATATGTTGCCAAGCTTTACTAATAATAAACTGGGGATGAGGACTACTTGCTCAGGTCCATTGGCAATAGAAGACAGAGCGTCGCTTGACAAGATGGCAAATGCCTGCATTTTTCCCAGCTGTCTCCTCTCGCATTCAGTTAAGGACTTGAGAGATCAATCGATAAAAGTCTGTTTTAATTTTGTAAACATGGTTATTTCCTTTAATGAGAATTTTAAAAAGAGCTATTATACTGCTTTGGGGAAAATAGCATCAAGAGATGATAATGGGTTTTAGAATATTTTTTTCAGATGAGGAGAGAGGTCAGTTTTTTTGCTATAATAGTAGATAGAAAACGAGGTTAGAAGAGATGATTTTTGATACACATACTTAGAGTGTTTGGAGTACAGTTTAAGGACTCATGACATTATTAAGGCATAAATTAACCATAAAACTAACCAAAGGAAAGTTAAAGTAGCATAACGAAGAGGGAGATAAATCTCTCTTTTTATTTCACTATAATATTTGTAGATACTTGAAAACTTACTTTGCATAGAGTAAAATAATAATAGTTGGTTTTAATTTGAAGGGGAATTATATGTTGAAGTATGGTGAAGATTATCCAGATGCTTGTCCGCCATCTGAAGCAAAAGAGATGGAAGGTTCGTTTTATAGAATATGTAATAGTGAGGTTCCTGAAAAAGATGATTTTAAAACCCACGTAGATTTAGGTTTGAATTTTCCGCCCCCAAAATTATGTGAGGCCAAAGCTTTATCGTTTTTTGCATCAGAGCAAGCAATTGAAAAACTAAAAAAACGTTATCCTAAATTTAAAGATAAAGTTGCTGTGTTGATAAATATTTTACCTAGTCATGGTGTGGGACTGTTAGAAGGAGAACATTTAAATTTGTGGGAGTTTCAGGATGTGAATTTTCTTGATGCTCAGGAAGGAGGTTTAGAAAATGAGTAGTATTTTGGATTTTGAATCAGTAGAATATCTTTATATTTTTGATTACTATGATATTCCATTGTCATTTATTACTAAGAAGATCGATGATAAATATTATTTTGTATATGCAATTGATTTTTGATACATTTTTTTGTAAAACCTCTTTCTATTAAGAATTTGAAAACTCTATTTTTCTGATATTTCTACGAATACACTTCTTCAAGAGTTTTTATTTAGAAGATGACTTTTCCATTCTAAAAAAAGAGAAAATAATAATATCTTTGTTAAATATGGTGTTAAAAATTTTTCGAATTAGAGAATAACATTAATGCGAGTGAATATTTCCCTGAGGACGATTCAAAAATTTGAGCGGGATTTGATTAGTGGAAAAAAAGTTTTTAATATGCTATGTAGTGAATATACCACAACATTTTTCAGATATTTTTAAATAATAAACAACTGACAATAAAGCTAGTTGATTCTTATAATTCACACTCAGCAGATTTAGATGTCGTTGCTAAAGCGATAAATTTGATGGAAAATTTTATAGAGGATCAAAAAGTATTTTTTTAAAGGAACATAATATATTTACTAATGGGAAACTTGTACTAACACCATTTACCCCCGGTTCATTCAATATAAATTTTTGAAAATAGTTCGTCCGGAAGAGGTTACTCTTTTTTTGAGGATGAATTTGAACTTTATTTTGATGACTTTATTGTTTTTTACAGAATCTATAAATTACAAAGAGGCGTCGGATGTCTACTCAGATGTAATTTTTGAGAATAATAAAATAGTAAAATCTTTCGTTGAATTTTATAATGTCATAAAAGAAAACGGCCTTACTGTAACTTTGGAAAAGGACAAGAAAAAGCTATCCACTATTATTGTTAATGAACAAAGTGATAAATTTATTCAAGACTTAAATTCTCTAGTTCAAAAAGCAAGATGATGCGGAAGTATTTTTCAGAAGAATTCTATTTTGAAGGAATAGTGTCTAGTGCATCCAATGCTCGAAATAATGTCTCTATAAAAACTTTATCTGGCATAGTAAAGGCAAAGTTTTCAAGTGAATTATTTAGGGAAATTAAGAGAATGAATAGAACCATTTCGGTGTCAAGTGAAATACGAGGAAGGTGGATAAAGCAAACTTTTTTGGATAAAAATAGAAATGTAATTTCTGAAAAATATGAAATTTTAAATTTTAATCAGAATAGTTAGTATCTATAAAGTAAAAAACTAATCAAAAGAAGGTTAAAGTAGCATACAAAAAGAGGAATTCATTGAGAGTTCCTCTTTTAATCTATGTTTTTGACAATTTCATTGAACAAAGAAATGATTTTAGATTTTTTTGTGTGTGATAAATCTGAGATGTTATCGATCAATGTAGTTATAGGGACGGAATTATTTGAAAGCGGGAAATTAAAGAAGTCTTCTACGGTCATACCTAAAGCTGTAAGAACCTTTTCAAGTGTGCGTATTTTAAAATCGTATTTCATATTCTCGATGTTTTGTATTGCTTTAACACCTAACCCGGCTTGATTGGATAATTGTTCTTGGCTAAGATTCTGTTCTTTTCTACATTCTCGTATACGCTCTGCTATGTATTTTTGTAATTGATTAGCTTCCATCCGTAATTTCCTCTTTTATACTATTCTACTATCCTTTATATGATTTTTTAAGTACAATTAACTATCCAAAAATAAGATATTGGATAGCAAACTGTACAATTTTGTGTTAAAATAGATAAAAAACAATACAAAAGGAGTGTGGTCTTATGTTAGTATATTCTGCTGCAACTGCAAAATCGTATAGTGTTTACCATAAAACTAAAGTTATGAGTACCAGTCAAAAAGAACAATTATATAGGGCTTTTAAAAAGTATGCTATAGAGGAGTTTAAAAGAACAGAAAAGTTAATGAGTTATAACTATGATGGAAGAACTAAATTTTTCTCTAGAAATGTATTTAATGCTAGTTTTTATAGTTTTTATCAATCTAGATATTTCAGAGATACGCCTTTATATGATAAATTACCTACTTGGCTTTATTTTAATACTGGAAAAGATGTAGAAACAATATGTAAAAGAACTATAACATTAATAAAAGCTGCTGGGTATAAAGCAGAATATAATTATAAAAATGGTGTTACAATGTGGAAAGTTAAAAAGTAGAAAGTAAGTAAATAATATGAGTTTTGCCTTGTTGAATGTTTTTTTACAAACAAATAATGATGAACGTGTAGAAGTTTTATTTCGATATTATAATGGTGTAAGTGGAGGACGAATTACGGAAGAATACTATGGGAGTTCAGATGGTGGTCGAGTATCGGCAATTCTTCAAGGCTATTCAGTAGCAAACACAGATATTAAATATAATCCAGTAAAAAAAGATGACTTACATAAGTTCATATCAGCTTTTCCTAAAGGAACATATGATCAAAATATTACATTTATTGATTGGATGATAGCTAAAGAAAATAAAAATGAAGCTCCTCTAAAGATTCGTAATAAGTATGAGAGAGCTATTATAAAATGGTACTTACGAAATAATATAATTCAAGAATTTGAATTTAAGGATTTTGAATTATTTACGGATTTTTCATGGGAGAGTATGTTCGATTACGGTTTGTGAATCTAAATTTATTATCTCGTTCATTCATAATTTTGGAAAAGAGAACGCTGAATTGTCGCAAATTCAAAAATTTTCATTCGAAAATATCCAAAACATAACTATAGATTATGATGAGAAAAGACACCCAACTATCTATATTCGTTTAAAAAGGATCAATTTACTTATTATGGTGAAAATGGAGTGATTTCTTTATTTTTCCATCATATTAAAGATAGTATTTCAGGAGCATCTATTTATAAAAAAATTGCTAAACCATTCTCGGACTGGGAGTTAGAGTCGAGGTAAATTATGAGTAGTTTAGATGAAAGAGATCTTCGTTTCCCAAAACAATTCGGTGATTTTTCAGAATCTTTGGTAATGTATATTTTAGGATTAAATAATTGGTCAGTTGCTCTTATTGATCACGTCGGTGCTGATGTTGTTGCAGTCAGGAGGAGAGGAGATTCGAAAGATTAGCTATTTCTGTAAAGGGAAGGAATTTTCCAGACACAGAAAGTAAATCGTTTGATTTTGATAGGAACAACATAAACAAATTGAAAGATACAGCTAACATGCTAGGGATGATCCCAGCAGTTTCATTTGTATTTGTTGATAGTCAAGAGGAAAAAAGAAAAATCAGAATAATCATGGCTGAGTTAAGTACGTTAGAATGTTTAGCAGAGAATTCAGAAACACACTTTGTTAATTATAATAGTAAACATGGAATACAAATTAAATTTACACAGTCACAAAGAACAAATCATTTAAAAATTATTAAACAAACACCTGATGTTTTTTATTCAGAATTAGTGCTCGATAGTGAGAATGTTTTTCAGTGATTGAATATAATATATTCATGTGTAAGTTAACCAGTCAGTGATATGTGAAAGTCCATAAATTGGTGAATGATTATGAATTTTTTATGATATATATAGTGATTAAAATGCATAGCAGTTATACGATTTTGTATAACTGCTATTTTTTTATGCATCTTACTATGTTCTTTTTAAAATCACATAAGGTAAGTTTCCACTGACGAGAGGCTATGGAGCCCCTTTGGGTAGTGTTGGTAAACCCCAGCAGGAGGTACCAACATATGGTAGATTTAACAAAAGTAGAACAACGTAGAGAAGAAGCAATTAAAAAAGCTAAATTATCTGGTGATTGGGATAAGGTAGAAAACTTATTAAATCAGTCTTATGAGAATTTATGTAGAAAAGATAGATCGCACGGTCTGTGTAGTTTAGACAGTAGTTCTATTGATAAAGGTTCTTTATTAGATACGATAGCAGATTATAATGACCCATTGTCTCTCTTAATTAAAAAAGAAGAAATTGCTATTATAAATGATGCTATTGAGAGTTTGTTGAGTGACAAAGACAGAGAAATTCTGTTTGGAGTGGTTGAAGGTAGATCGTACTCGAGTCTTGCAAAAGAAGTTGGACTTAGTGACAAAACTGTCAAAAGACAGTATGAGCGTATTATAGAGAGAATAAAAAAATTCATAATATCCTCCGAATTTTGCTGAAATTTCTCCTTATACTTGAGGAGGTAATTTTAAATGTTGTTATCTGTAATCGTCACAGTGTTTATTTGATTAAAAGTAGACGATTTGCTTTTAAGTCTAGCTAGAAAGAAGGTTTTAATTATGGCACTTAAAAATTTATCACATTTTACAGAGTTCAATGCTTCGTTATTCCTTGCTCAAAAAGAGTTACGCTTTATTTCGGCTACAAGGTGGATAGAAAGAAATGAGACTGGTTCAGAGACTGAAAAAGGAGTAAAAGTGGGAGTACTCATCTATTCTGATGAAAGTGACTATCCAAACGAAAAAAACAACATTGGAGAGCAACTTACTGTAAAAGTGCCGTTTGCATCGATGAAGGATTTTGACTCGTTTCAACCGATGCTCACAGCTATAGAAATTGTAGACATTGAGAAGGCAGTTGTATACGGAGAGTACCGTAATCAGCTTAGTTTGACTGCAAAAGTCATTGAAGTTGTCGAACTTTAAAGGAGGCAAATATGCCATCAATCATCGAAGAAATACCTATGAAGCTTTATAAAGGTATTAAGGAAGTTTATCGTCTTTGTAGTAGAAAACTTCAGGAGTACCAGAGGAAAGTCCAGATAGAAGAAAATCAAAAAACTGGAATAGATTTCTAGCTTCTACGCAAAATGTATTGTTAGAATTAGTGAAAGAAAATATTCAGGAAAATCAGTTCGCATATACACTAGTTCCAATTTACGAAGATAAGAAAGTTGATCAAGCTGATGGGAGTAAGTCAATACAGAGAGTGCACGTAGCAGATGAAAGAGTTCCTATATGTACAATGGGCAACCATGGGATTCGAGAATTTGGAGCTAGGTGTGTAGTTTTTCGGTTTCAAATTTTTGGAGAGATAGATTCAGACGTTCTATTACGAATAAAGGATACTTGGATCTTTTATTTGCACAAATATGCTCTTCATGGTCTCGCTGATCTATATGTAAAGAATGGGTTGCGCTATCTAGTATTCATCATATGTAATGAATCAGATAAACGAACGATTAAAGGGGCGTTGTTCAAATTGAAACATCCGTGGTCTTAGATGGTTAAATTCTTTATGCCGTGAAAGTTGTTGATAATAGGCTAAGATAGATTAGACTGGTTGGGGCGGTGCGGTCGAACTTTTTTCGCCGCGCCGACACAATCAGCTCAATTGTCTTAGGGAACCTATTATCAATAAATCATGGAATAAATCTGAATTTAATCATCGTAATTTTGACGCTATTAACTTGATAAGCGTCAAACAAAAGCACGATAAGTATAAATATATATGTATAAAATAGATTCAACTAAACTTGTTAAGAGCTACTTGTATGGTGATACGATAGAAATGACAACTGCGAATGGACAACAGGAGCAGACTATCAAGGTAATATCTGGAAAACGTTATGTAAATCTGGAGACGGGAGAAATTCATGACATGGATACTTCCAGTAGTACACGACTCGATAATTTGAAGTCTACTAAACAGACTATGAAAAAACTACGCCGTCTAGTAGCTCATAATTTTACGGGAGGTATCAACCAGTTATGGATAACGTTGACTTATCGAGACCATGTTACCGATCCTGCTATAGTTTACATGGATTTCAAAGCGTTCATTCGACGCATTCGTAATCAGTTTGGAAATGTTGATTATATTACGGTCATTGAACCACAAGCTAGTGGAAGGTGGCATTTGCATGTGTTATTAAAGAACGATTCCGAACTAACAATTCCTAACAATGACCTTGCTAAGATGTGGAGGAAAGGTTTTACAAAGACCAAGAGGTTAAAGAGAGCTGATAAGGTTGGGAATTATTTGATTGCTTATTTATCTAATTTACAGATAGGTGATGAGGGTTCACAAAACAAAGCAATTATAAAAGGTGCGCGCCCTATACATGTATCCCAAGGGTATTAGAATTTATCGGACTAGCAGAGGAATTAAAAAGCCTTTGGAAATTACAACAACAAAGGGTGAGCTTATAGAAACTTATAAAATTAACAGCCCTCCTACATTTTCACGGACCACAAAACATGAAACTCCTTATGGTGTGAAAGAATATACTACGGAGTTTTATGACAACTTAAAAAGCCTGTCAGATACTTTTATCGGAGCAACTGACAAGCTAAGTAGGTAATAAAAGAAGTTGTCTTTTATCATCCCTATTATATCAAAATAGGAGAATTTTATGGGAAATATATATAAAAGTAAGAGAGGGATTACGGAATTATTTGATATTCCGCTAAAAACCTTAAATAATGATCTAACAGAGATGAGACGAAATGAAAAATTCCAAGGATACATTTTAAAGCCTTCTCATAAGAGAGTCTATATAGATGTTGAAGGCTATAAGGAATTTTTGCAGTATAAACAAAAGAAATATGAGGAAGCTATGTAGTTATGTTATAATTAAGCTATGCTACATAGCTTTCCTTTGCTTTAAAAGTACAAGGAGAAAAAATGTTTTTTAAAGAATTGGATAATGGGAAATACCGTTATTATGAGAAATTCTATCATGAACGAGAGGAAAGTGGAAACAAGTCTCTGTGACTCTAAAATCAAAATCTAGAGTTTCTCAAGCAGAAGCAAAACGTCGTTTAGCGCTAAAAATTGAAAAACTTCTAACCGCCCCTACAAAAGAGGAAGTTGAAAAGAAACAACTAGAAGAAATGAATTTCAGTCAACTATTGGAAGAATGGAAAACTATTCGTTCCAGTGAGATAAAATCTTCTAGTTATAGAAGTGAGGTGAAAAGTTTAGAGCTTTTCATGGGAATAGTAGGAAATTTGAGAATATCAGATTACACCACTCAGCTAGTTCAAACATATCTAATGAATTTGAATGTTCAAAATTCAACAAGAAAAAATCGAAAAATTTACTTGAATGGTATCTTTGATTATGCTGTAAAGGTCGGATATATTTCTGACTCACCAGTTAAAGGGGTGGTAATTCCGAAGCAGAAAGCGGACTACGAGAAGTTGCAAAAAGCTAAGGCTAATTTCATTAGTAGAGAGGAACTAGGACAGGTTCTATCGTATTGTGAAAGTCACAATAAAGATAAGCGTTATGCTTTGGCAATGGAATTTATCTTTTTAACTGGTCTTCGTTTCGCAGAGTTTATAGGGGTTCGCTATCAAGATGTAAACTTCAAAGCGAATCTTTTAACAATTGATCATACTATAGATTATGTTGCTCATGGATATGATGAGAGAATATTACAGACAACGAAAACAATAGGTTCTGTAAGGACGATAGTACTAAGTGAACGTTGCTTGGAAATTATCGAGTACTTTCGTAGTAACTGTTTTGATGAGGAGTTCATCTTTGTGACTGAGCAAGGTAACATTATGAGACAACCTTTGTTATATAGATTTATCAAAAATATTTGTGAAGTAGTGTTAGGTGGGCACAGATCCTATAATATTCACATGCTTAGACATTCTCATATTAGTTTGTTGGCTGAACTAGGGATACCCATAAAGGCTATTATGGAGCGAGTTGGACATAGAGATGAATCTATCACTTTAAGGATCTATAGTCATGTAACAAAAATATACAGGATGAATTGAGAGAGAAACTTAATCAAATTCATCTGTAGATGCTAACCATAGAACTAACCAAGTACTAACCAAAGTGAATAGAAACTAGAGGAAATATAGGGAAGTATAGAAGAAAGAAATTCTTTTCTTCTGGTAGTTAAGGAATATTGAGGAAAGAGAAGGAAATATAGTATGGATATTTTTGATACACATACACACTTAAATGTAGAAGAATTTGCAGGTCGTGAGGCAGAAGAAATCGCCTTAGCTGCTGATATGGGTGTGACACAGATGAATATTGTTGGTTTTGATCAACCAACGATTGAGCGTGCCTTGGAGTTGGTAGATGAGTACGACCAACTCTATGCAACTATTGGTTGGCATCCGACAGAAGCTGGAACTTACACAGAGGAGATTGAAGCCTACTTGCTTGACAAGCTCAAGCATCCAAAGGTAGTTGCTTTAGGTGAGATTGGTTTGGATTATCATTGGATGACAGCGCCTAAAGAAGTGCAGGAGCAGGTTTTTCGTCGTCAGATTCAGCTATCTAAGAACTTGGATTTGCCTTTTGTTGTCCATACCCGTGATGCGCTGGAAGATACTTATGAGGTTATCAAGAGCGAGGGAGTTGGCCCTCGAGGTGGCATTATGCATTCTTTCTCAGGGACTCTTGAATGGGCAGAGAAGTTTGTCGAGCTTGGCATGACTATTTCCTTCTCAGGAGTGGTGACTTTTAAGAAGGCAACTGACATCCAAGAAGCAGCTAAAGAGTTACCTTTGGACAAGATTTGGTGGAGACGGATGCTCCCTACTTGGCTCCTGTTCCTAAACGTGGTCGCGAAAACAAAACAGCCTACACTCGCTATGTAGTAGATTTTATCGCGGATTTGCGTGGTATGACGACCGAGGAGTTATCGGCAGCAACGACTGCAAATGCAGAACGAATTTTTGGATTGGATAGCAAGTAATGAAAGAAAAAATTTCTCAAGTCATCGTGGTTGAAGGTCGCGATGATACGGCCAATCTTAAACGTTACTTCGATGTAGAGACCTATGAGACACGAGGTTCTGCCATCAATGAGCAGGATCTAGAGCGGATTCAGCGTCTACACCAACGCCATGGGGTCATTGTCTTTACAGACCCAGATTTTAATGGGGAGCGGATTCGTCGCATGATTATGACGGCCATTCCAACAGTTCAGCATGCCTTTCTCAAACGAGATGAAGCTGTTCCCAAGTCCAAGACCAAGGGGCGTTCTTTGGGAATTGAGCATGCCAGCTATGAAGACCTGAAAACGGCTCTAGCTCAGGTGACAGAACAATTTGAACATGAGAGTCAGTTTGACATCAGTCGTAGCGACTTGATTCGCCTTGGTTTTCTAGCAGGAGCAGATAGCCGTAAGCGCAGAGAATATCTAGGAGAGGCTCTCCGAATCGGCTATTCTAACGGTAAGCAACTCCTCAAGCGCTTAGAGTTGTTTGGGATTACCTTGGCAGAAGTGGAAGAAACCATGAAATCTTATGAGAACAGCTAAGCAGACCCCAAATGTAAGGGGAATGTGTTACAATATAAGTAAGTAGATTTATGTCAGGGGATTCACTTTGATAATATTTAAATAGATGTTTACAAGGAAAGAGTGAAATGAAAATACGAGTTGATAGAGAATCTATCTGCATGGGGGATGATGTTTTCTCTCATCAGATGGATCTTGATGTCCCGAAGGATATGACAGTTGAGGAGTTTTGTAGTTTTCTTCAAAAGGACAGATATCTGCCTAGATTGGATACGGAATGGCTTCTACGACATGGTGGGCAGACAGTAACAAGTTATAATACAGAAACAAAAGAATTGACGAATCCAAATGTTTCTTTAACAGAGCTCATTTATCAGAGTTCAGGAGACAATGAGTTTGTTTGGATAATAAAACGCCGTTTACACTAGAAAAGAGAATAGATGAGAATTGCAGATTATAGCGTGACCAAGGCAGTGCTGGAGCGTCACGGTTTTACTTTTAAAAAGTCCTTTGGGCAAAATTTCTTGACGGATACCAATATTTTACAAAAAATCGTGGATACGGCTGAGATTGATGACCAGGTTAATGTCATCGAAATCGGGCCAGGGATTGGTGCCTTGACAGAATTTTTGGCTGAGCGTGCAGCTCAAGTCATGGCCTTTGAGATTGACCACCGTTTGGTACCGATTTTGGCAGATACCTTGCGTGATTTTGACAATGTGACCGTGGTCAACGAGGATATTCTTAAGGTTGATTTGGCGCAACATATCCAGAATTTCAAAAATCCTGATTTGCCAATTAAGGTAGTGGCTAACTTGCCATACTACATTACGACGCCTATTCTCATGCACTTGATTGAAAGTGGCATTCCTTTTAGTGAGTTTGTGGTCATGATGCAAAAAGAAGTGGCAGACCGCATTTCAGCCCAGCCAAACACCAAGGCCTACGGTAGCTTGTCGATCGCGGTGCAGTATTATATGACAGCCAAGGTTGCCTTTATCGTGCCTCGTACGGTCTTTGTGCCAGCGCCAAATGTGGACTCAGCTATTTTGAAAATGGTGCGCCGTCCAGAACCAGCTGTAGCAGTGGAAGACGAGAACTTCTTCTTTAAGGTTGCCAAGGCAAGTTTCACCCATCGCCGCAAGACCTTGTGGAATAACTTGACAGGTTACTTTGGCAAGACTGAAGAGGTCAAGGACAAGCTGACCAAGGCTTTGGATCAGGCAGGCTTGTCACCAAGTGTGCGTGGGGAAGCTCTCAGCTTGGCAGAATTTGCCAGTCTAGCAGACGCGCTTAAAGGGCAAGGACTCTAATATGCAGGGACAAATTATTAAAGCCTTGGCAGGCTTCTACTATGTAGAGAGTGATGGCCAGGTCTATCAAACACGCGCGCGTGGAAATTTCCGTAAAAAAGGCCACACACCCTATGTTGGGGATTGGGTCGATTTTTCTGCCGAGGAAAACTCAGAAGGCTACATTCTCAAGATTTATGAACGAAAAAACAGTCTGGTCCGTCCGCCCATTGTCAATATTGACCAAGCTGTGGTAATTATGTCCGTCAAGGAACCTGATTTTAACAGCAATTTGCTGGATCGTTTCTTGGTTCTTTTGGAGCATAAGGGCATCCATCCTATCATTTATATTTCTAAAATGGATTTGCTGGAAGATCGGTCAGAATTGGATTTTTACGAGCAGACCTATGGTGACATCGGCTATGATTTTGTGACCAGTAAAGAGGAACTCCTGCCTTTGTTAACAGGCAAGGTGACAGTCTTTATGGGGCAGACGGGCGTTGGGAAATCAACTCTTCTCAATAAAATCGCACCAGACCTCAATCTTGAAACGGGAGAAATCTCAGACAGTCTAGGTCGCGGGCGCCATACCACTCGAGCTGTTAGTTTTTACAACCTTAATGGGGGTAAAATCGCAGATACACCAGGTTTTTCATCCTTGGACTATGAAGTATCAACGGCGGAAGACCTCAATCAGGCCTTCCCAGAGATTGCCACTGTCAGTCGAGACTGCAAATTCCGTACTTGTACCCATACCCATGAGCCTTCTTGTGCGGTTAAGCCAGCAGTTGAAGAAGGTACCATTGCGCCCTTCCGTTTTGACAACTACCTGCAATTCCTCAGTGAAATTGAAAATCGCAGAGAAACCTATAAAAAAGTCAGCAAAAAAATTCCAAAATAAGGAGAAACCTATGTCTCAATACAAGATTGCTCCGTCAATTCTGGCAGCAGATTATGCCAACTTTGAACGTGAAATCAAACGCCTAGAAGCAACTGGAGCAGAGTATGCCCATATCGATATCATGGATGGTCATTTTGTGCCACAGATCAGTTTTGGTGCGGGTGTGGTCGAGAGTCTTCGACCTCATAGCAAGATGGTCTTTGACTGCCATTTGATGGTCTCTAATCCTGAACATCATCTAGAGGATTTTGCGCGAGCAGGTGCAGATATCATCAGTATCCATGTGGAAGCGACACCTCATATCCATGGTGCCCTCCAAAAAATTCGTTCACTCGGTGTCAAGCCATCAGTTGTTATCAATCCTGGTACGCCTGTTGAAGCGATTAAGCACGTGCTTCATCTAGTTGACCAAGTTTTAGTCATGACAGTTAACCCTGGCTTCGGTGGACAAGCCTTTCTGCCAGAAACCATGGATAAGGTTCGTGAGTTAGTTGCCCTTCGTGATGAAAAAGGCTTGAACTTTGAAATCGAAGTGGATGGCGGGATTGATGACCAAACCATTGCCCAAGCGAAAGAAGCTGGTGCGACTGTTTTTGTAGCAGGTTCCTATGTCTTTAAGGGAGATGTCAATGAGCGAGTACAAACTCTCAGAAAACAACTGGACTAGGGTTGCCGTTTTTGCAGGAGGAAATCGCGGTCATTATCGGACGGATTTTGCTTGCTTTGTCGGTGTGGATCGAGGCTCGCTCTGGGTATTGGAAGAAAATCTTCCTCTTGCTCTAGCGGTTGGAGATTTTGATTCTGTCACTGCAGAAGAGCGTCAGGTGATTCAAAAACGTGCTCAGCATTTTGTCAAAGCTCAGCCAGAAAAAGATGATACTGATCTGGAACTAGCGCTTTTAACGATTTTTGAAAAGAATCCTCAGGCTCAAGTCACTATTTTCGGTGCTTTGGGTGGCCGTATTGACCATATGCTGGCTAATGTTTTTCTGCCTAGCAATCCCAAGTTGGCTCCCTATATGCGTCAGATAGCGATTGAGGATGGACAAAACTTGATTGCCTATTGTCCAGAAGGAACCAGTCAGCTTCAACCTTGTTCAGACTACGACTATCTTGCCTTTATGCCGGTTCGGGATAGTCAGTTGACCATTCTTGGTGCCAAGTATGAGTTGACAGAGGAAAATTTTTTCTTTAAAAAAGTGTACGCTTCTAACGAATATATAGATAGGGAAGTTTCGGTGACTTGCCCAGATGGCTATGTGGTCGTGCTGCATAGCAAGGACAGGAGGTAGGATGGAAAGTTTACTTGTTCTATTATTGATTGCCAACCTAGCTGGACTCTTTCTGATTTGGCAGAGGCAGGATAAACAGGAAAAACATCTCAGTAAGAGCTTGGAGGATCAGGCAGATCACTTGTCAGACCAGTTGGATTACCGCTTTGAACAAGCTAGACAAACCAGCCAGTTAGACCAAAAAGATTTGGAAGTAACTGTCAGCGACCGCTTGCAAGAAGTTCGAATCGAGTTGCACCAAGGTCTGACTCAGGTCCGTCAAGAAATGACAGAGAATCTCTTGCAAACTAGGGATAAGACTGACCAACGTCTTCAAGCCCTGCAGGAATCAAATGAGCAACGTTTGGAACAAATGCGCCAGACAGTCGAGGAAAAACTAGAAAAGACCTTGCAGACACGCTTGCAGGCTTCCTTTGAGACAGTTTCCAAACAACTGGAGTCTGTCAATCGAGGCCTTGGAGAGAGATGCAGACAGTTGCGCGTGATGTCGGTGCTCTTAATAAGGTTCTCTCTGGAACCAAAACGCGAGGAATTTTGGGAGAATTGCAATTGGGGCAAATTATTGAGGACATCATGACCCCTGCCCAGTATGAACGAGAATACGCAACGGTTGAAAACTCTAGTGAACGAGTGGAGTATGCCATCAAGTTGCCTGGACAGGGTGACCTGGAATATGTCTACTTACCGATTGACTCCAAGTTTCCACTGGCAGATTATTACCGCTTAGAAGAAGCCTATGAAGCTGGTGACAAGGACGAGATCGAACGCTGTCGCAAGTCACTCCTAGCCAGCGTCAAACGCTTTGCCAAGGATATTAAGAGCAAGTACATAGCACCACCTCGGACGACCAATTTTGGAGTTTTGTTTGTTCCGACAGAAGGTCTCTACTCAGAAATCGTCCGCAATCCGGTCTTCTTTGATGATTTGAGACGGGAGGAGCAGATTATTGTCGCAGGTCCAAGTACCCTATCAGCTCTTCTCAATTCCCTATCAGTTGGTTTCAAAACCCTTAATATCCAAAAGAGTGCCGACCATATCAGCAAGACGCTTGCCAGTGTCAAAACCGAGTTTGGCAAGTTTGGTGGTATTCTGGTCAAGGCACAAAAACATCTCCAACATGCCTCTGGCAATATTGATGAATTATTAAACCGTCGCACCACAGCTATCGAGCGGACGCTCCGTCACATTGAGTTGTCAGAAGGTGAGCCTGCGCTTGATCTACTCCATTTCCAAGAAAATGAGGAAGAATATGAAGATTAGTCACATGAAAAAAGATGAGCTGTTTGAAGGCTTTTACCTAATCAAGTCAGCTGACCTTAGACAAACTCGCGCTGGGAAAAACTACCTAGCCTTTACCTTCCAAGATGATAGTGGCGAGATTGAAGGGAAACTCTGGGATGCTCAACCTCATAACGTTGAGGCCTTTACCGCAGGTAAGGTTGTCCACATGAAAGGACGCCGAGAAGTTTATAACAACACCCCTCAAGTCAATCAAATTACCCTCCGCTTGCCTCAGCCTGGTGAACCCAATGATCCAGCTGATTTCAAGGTCAAGTCGCCAGTTGATGTCAGGGAAATCCGTGACTACATGTCGCAAATGATTTTTAAAATTGAAAATCCTGTTTGGCAACGGATTGTTCGAAAGCTCTACACCAAGTATGATAAGGAATTTTACTCCTATCCAGCTGCCAAGACTAATCACCATGCCTTTGAAACGGGTTTGGCTTATCATACGGCGACCATGGTGCGTTTGGCGGATGCTATTAGCGAAGTCTATCCTCAGCTCAATAAGAGCCTGCTCTATGCAGGGATTATGCTGCATGACTTAGCTAAAGTCATCGAGTTGACGGGACCAGACCAGACCGAATACACAGTTAGAGGCAATCTCCTTGGGCATATCGCTCTGATTGATAGTGAAATTACCAAGACAGTGATGGAACTCGGCATCGATGATACCAAGGAAGAAGTCGTTCTGCTTCGTCACGTAATCCTTAGTCACCATGGCTTACTTGAGTATGGAAGTCCAGTCCGTCCACGCATTATGGAAGCAGAGATTATCCATATGATTGACAATCTGGATGCTAGCATGATGATGATGTCAACAGCTCTTGCTTTGGTAGATAAAGGAGAGATGACCAATAAAATCTTCGCTATGGACAATCGTTCCTTCTATAAACCAGATTTAGATTAACAATTTAAGAAAAATGAGCATTTTTTAGGATAAGAATGTTCGTTTTTTTATGTGAATATGGTATAATAGATAAAATATCAAAATTAAATGAAATGGGAAATAGAAATGAAATTAAGAAGAAGTGATCGAATGGTTGTCATTTCCAACTATTTGATTAATAATCCTTATAAACTAACTAGTCTCAATACTTTTGCTGAAAAGTATGAATCTGCTAAATCATCCATCTCAGAGGATATCGTCATTATCAAACGAGCCTTTGAGGAAATTGAAATCGGTCATATCCAGACAGTAACTGGTGCTGGTGGTGGTGTCATTTTCACACCATCAATCTCAAGCCATGATGCCAAGGAAATGGTTGAGGACTTGCGTGCTAAGTTGTCAGAAAGTGACCGTATCTTGCCAGGTGGCTATATCTACCTGTCTGATTTGCTTAGTACACCAGCTATCTTGAAAAATATTGGTCGCATTATTGCCAAGAGCTTTATGGACCAAAAAATTGATGCGGTTATGACAGTAGCTACTAAGGGTGTTCCACTTGCAAATGCAGTTGCCAATGTCCTCAATGTTCCCTTTGTTATTGTGCGCCGTGACCTGAAAATTACCGAAGGTTCAACTGTCAGCGTCAACTATGTATCCGGTTCAAGTGGAGATCGCATTGAGAAAATGTTTCTTTCAAAACGCAGTCTCAAGGCAGGCAGCCGTGTCTTGATTGTGGATGACTTCTTGAAAGGCGGCGGAACTGTCAATGGGATGATTAGTCTCTTGCGTGAGTTTGATTCGGAATTGGCTGGTGTAGCAGTCTTTGCGGATAATGCCCAAGAAGAACGTGAAAAGCAGTTTGACTACAAGTCACTCTTGAAGGTAACCAATATTGATGTCAAGAACCAAACCATCGATGTTGAGGTTGGCAATATCTTTGACGAAGATAAATAAGAGATAGAACTAAAGGTTGGAACGATTGTCCCAGCCTTTCTTTGCAAATAGAATAGAAGGAAACTTATGAAAACACCATTTATCAATAAAGAAGACTTAGAAAAGATTGTTGCCGAGTTCCCGACTCCCTTTCACTTGTATGATGAGAAGGGAATTCGTGAAAAGGCAAGAGCCGTCAACCAAGCATTTTCGTGGAACAAGGGCTTTAAGGAATATTTTGCAGTTAAGGCTACTCCAACTCCAGCTATTTTGAAAATTCTCCAAGAGGAAGGTTGCGGTGTGGACTGCTCTAGTTATGTGGAGCTTTTGATGAGTCATAAACTGAATTTCCCTGGTTCTGAGATCATGTTCTCTTCAAACAATACGCCAGACAAGGAATACGCCTATGCACGTGAATTGGGTGCGACCATTAACTTGGATGCCTTTGAAGATATTGAACATCTAGAGCGTGCAGCAGGCATTCCAGAAATTATCTCTTGTCGTTACAATCCTGGAGGCGTTTTTGAACTGGGAACAGATATTATGGACAATCCTGGAGAAGCCAAGTTTGGTATGACCAAGGACCAGCTCTTTGAAGCTTTTGCCATCTTGAAGGAAAAAGGAGCCAAGACTTTTGGGATTCACTCCTTCCTAGCGTCCAATACCGTCACCCATCTCTATTACCCAGAGTTGGCTCGTCAGCTTTTTGAATTGGCTGTTGAAATCAAGGAAAAGTTGGGCATTTCGCTAGACTTTATCAATCTTTCTGGCGGTATTGGTGTCAACTATCGTCCAGACCAGGAGCCAAATGATATTGCCTTGATTGGTGAGGGAGTTCGTAAGGTGTATGAAGAGGTCCTTACGCCAGCAGGTCTTGGTCAGGTTAAGATTTTCACCGAATTGGGTCGTTTTATGTTGGCACCTCACGGTGCTTTGGTCACAAGAGTCACTCATAAGAAGGAAACCTACCGTACCTATCTAGGTGTGGATGCATCAGCAGTCAACCTCATGCGTCCAGCCATGTACGGAGCCTACCACCATATTACCAATCTGACCCATCCAGATGGACCAGCTGAAGTTGTAGATGTGGTTGGTTCACTCTGTGAAAACAATGATAAATTTGCAGTAAATCGTGAACTACCTCATACAGAAATCGGTGATTTGCTGGTAATTCATGATACAGGTGCTCATGGTTTTTCAATGGGCTACCAGTACAATGCCAAACTTCGTTCTGCGGAAATCCTCTATACCGAAGAAGGTAAAGCCCGTCAAATCCGCCGTGCAGAGCGCCCTGAGGACTACTTTGCAACCTTGTATGGCTTTGATTTTGAAGAATAAAATGATAAGTAATTGAAAATGAAATTGAAAAACAGATTGCTTTCTAAAAAATAGGCAAAAATCTTGTTTTTCCTTCAAGTCGTGATATAATAAAACTATAAAACGTTTTCAAGGAAGGTAACGATATGTCTGAAGAAACAATTGATTATGGACAAGTGACAGGAATGGTGCATTCGACAGAAAGTTTTGGGGCGGTAGATGGCCCTGGTATTCGCTTTATTGTCTTTTTGCAGGGCTGTCACATGCGTTGCCAGTATTGCCATAACCCGGATACTTGGGCTATGGAGTCCAATAAGTCACGTGAACGGACGGTAGATGATGTCTTGACAGAGGCCTTGCGCTACCGCGGTTTCTGGGGAAATAAGGGCGGTATTACAGTCAGTGGAGGAGAAGCCCTCTTGCAGATTGATTTCCTGATTGCTCTCTTCACCAAGGCTAAGGAACAAGGAATCCACTGTACTTTGGACACCTGTGCCCTTCCTTTCCGTAATAAACCACGTTACCTTGAGAAGTTTGACAAACTCATGGCTGTCACTGACTTGGTCCTCTTGGATATCAAGGAAATCAACGAAGAACAGCACAAGATTGTCACTAGTCAAACCAATAAAAATATCTTGGCTTGTGCCCAGTATCTATCAGATATTGGAAAACCTGTCTGGATTCGCCACGTGCTAGTTCCAGGATTGACAGACAGAGATGATGACTTGATTGAACTTGGGAAGTTTGTCAAGACCCTTAAAAATGTTGATAAGTTTGAAATTCTACCTTATCACACCATGGGAGAATTCAAATGGCGTGAATTGGGAATTCCATATTCACTTGAAGGGGTTAAACCACCAACAGCAGACCGCGTCAAGAACGCTAAAAAACTCATGGATACCGAAAGTTACCAAGACTATATGAAACGTGTACATGGATAAAAAGAAGCCTGATGGAAACATCGGGCTTTTGATACTCAATGAAAATCAAAGAGCAAACTAGGAAGCTAGCTGCAGGCTGCTCAAAACATGGTTTTGAGGTTGTGGATAGAACTGACGAAGTCAGTAACATATATACGGCAAGGCGAAGCTGACGTGGTTTGAAGAGATTTTCGAAGAGTATGACTTGCAAAAAAGACTTAGCAAACTAGCTAAGCCTTTTTCTTCTTATCTCGAACGTTGTTTTCCAGCGTTGCGATTTTTGTGTTTTTTCTTGCTTGTGATAGCAGTTGGTTGTTCAGGGGTAACGTCTTTTCGTCCATTTGGTGTTGAGAAAGCACGTGCTTTTGGTGGATTCTTAGCCAATTCTTCACGGACTTTTTTGCGAAGTTTTGGACGAACGATATAGTTGACGATAAACTGTTGGAGAATCATCATGAAACCACCGACAACCCAGTAAAGTGTGACGCTGGCTGGTGAGAAGAGGGAGAAGACGACAATCATGAGTGGGCTCATGTAAATCATTTTCTTAATTTGTTCTCTTTGCATTTCATCTTCTACTCCGTGAAGTGAAAGGAGCGATTGAAGATAGTAAAGAATACCAGCACAGGCAACTAAAATCATACTTGGAGACCCTAGAGGAATTCCTAGGTAGCTTGCTTGAGCAACACCTTCAGTATGTTGGGCAGCAAAGTAGATAGCTGAGAAGAAAGGCATTTGAAGGAGGATAGGGAAACATCCTACACCACCAAACATGCTGATGCCGTGCTCTTTTTGAGCGGCAAAGAGAGCTTGTTGGGCTTCGAGTTTTTCTTCTTGAGTTGTTGCTTCTTTGAGACGTGTTTGGTGTGGCTCAAGGACGTGCTTGAGGGCATTCATCTTTTCAGAGTGAAGCGTCGCCTTCCATGATTGGTAGATACCAAGTGGCAAGATAATCAAGCGCACGATAATGGTTACGATGATGATAGCAACACCAAAACCAAGTCCCTTGTCATTGGCGAAGTACTTGATAGCTTCAGCCATAGGCGCTCCGATAGTATTCCAAACCAATCCTGTTGGCTGACCTGTTGCCTTATCGACATTGACACAGCCAGTTAAGACTAGCAACATAGCCACTCCCATAGCTGAGAGGGCAAAACGTTTAATAGCTTTCAATTTGTTCATTCCTTCTTTTAAAAATAATACCTTTCTATTCTACTGTTTTTTTACAAAATATACAATAGTTCTAGAGACCTAATTTGCGATTTTAAAGTCAGGGTAGGGAGGAAAGCTGCTCAGTTTGACATCTAAGTAGCTGACTTTTGAAAAAGGTGTGGGTCCTTTTCGGATTTCTTGGATAAATTTTGCCATGATAGTTGATGAGTCTGCTTGGGCTAAGATTTCCACTGTGCCATCGTCGTTATTCCATACTCGACCTGTGATGCCACCAATTTCAAGTGCCAAGTTGTAAACACCCCAACGAAAGCCGACTCCTTGCACCCTACCTTGGGCAATCATTCTAACCTTTTGCATACCAAACCCCTTTGATTGTGTTATAATATTTCTATGACTATTATAACCTCAAAGCCAATTCTGTGGTAAAAAATGCCAAGAAATTACACCAAAAAAAATACCGCAAGTCTGCTTATTTGATTGAAGGCTGGCACTTGTTTGAAGAAGCTGTTCAAGCTGGAGTGACGATTGAGAAAATCTTTGCCCTAGAAAGTTACCGAGACCAGTTAGCCTCGTTTCCGCAGACTGTCTGGGTTTCAGAGGATATTTTACTAGATTTGGCGGATTCTCAGACTCCACAGGGAATTGTTGCGGTGGTTCAAAAAGAAGAAGTAGGAAAAGTTGATTTGAGTCAGGGCAAGTTCTTGTTTTTGGAAGATGTGCAAGATCCTGGTAATGTGGGAACTATCATTCGAACTGCAGATGCAGCAGGTTTTACTGGAGTGATTGTTTCAGAAAAGTCGGCAGATATCTATAGTCTCAAGACTCTACGTTCCATGCAAGGCAGTCATTTTCATCTGCCCATTTACCGGATGTCTAGTCAAGCGCTTCTTAAGGAAACCAAAGAGGTAGCTATCCCAGTGCTGGCAACAACCCTATCTAAAGATTCTGTTGATTACAGAGAACTGCCTCCTATAGAAAATTTTGTACTAGTCATGGGAAATGAGGGGCAAGGAATTAGTCCCCTTATGGCTGAAAGTGCAGACCAGTTGGTCCACATTAGTATGAAGGGGCAGGCGGAGAGTTTGAATGTTGCAGTTGCGGCTGGTATTTTGATTTTCCATTTAAGCTAATTTTAACTTTCTTTGTTATAATCAAGGAAAGATGTTCATAGAAAAGGAGAAAAGATGAATCACACTATTATTCATGACCGCGCAGGTCTCAATCAATTTTACGCTAAGGTTTATGCCTTTGTTGGTCTGGGGATCGGACTATCTGCTTTGGTATCAGGCCTTATGTTGACGGTCTTTCAATCTCAGTTGGTTTACTTTTTGATGCAGGGGCGTCTCTGGTTGACCATTGCTACTTTGCGGAGTTGGCCTTGGTTTTCGTTGCCAGTAGCATGGCCTTAAAGAATAGTCCAGCTGCTCTTCCAGTATTTTTACTTTACTCAGTATTAAACGGCTTTACCCTTAGTTTTGTGGTGGCCTTCTATACTCCAGGTACAGTTTTATCCGCCTTTGTATCAAGCGCCCTTCTCTTCTTTGTCATGGCGGCAGTTGGCATGTTCACCAAGAAAGATTTGAGTGGCCTTGGTCGGGCTATGATGGCGGCTCTTATCGGTTTGCTGATTGCCATGGTAGTTAATATTTTCTTGGCTAGCGGTTTCTTTGATTATATGATTAGCGTAGCCATGGTTTTGGTTTTCTCAGGGTTGATTGCTTGGGACAACCAAAGAATTCGCTATGCCTATGAGCAATCACAAGGTCGTGTAGCGACAGGCTGGGTTGTGTCAATGGCTCTCAGTATCTATCTTGATTTTATCAATCTTTTCCTAAGTATTCTACGTATCTTCGGTCGTAATGACTAAAAGGTTCCTAACATCAGTGTTCGAAGGAGCACTGATTTTTTTATATTTGGTCTTTTCTTTTCTTGTAAATAGGTGTATAATGCTTTTAATTAATTTTTTGAGGAGTAATTTATGAAGAAAAGTTTTATTCATCAACAAGAAGAGATTTCCTTTGTCAAAAACACTTTTACCCAGTATTTGAAAGATAAGTTAGAAGTTGTCGAAGTTCAAGGTCCTATCTTGAGCAGGGTCGGCGACGGGATGCAGGATAATTTATCAGGTGTGGAGAATGCAGTGTCAGTCAAGGTTCTCCAAATCCCTGATGCTACTTATGAAGTGGTGCACTCACTTGCCAAATGGAAACGCCATACTTTGGCCCGTTTTGGTTTCGGTGAAGGTGAAGGTCTTTTCGTCCACATGAAGGCCCTTCGTCCAGACGAAGATTCGCTGGATGCGACCCACTCTGTTTATGTTGACCAGTGGGACTGGGAGAAAGTTATCCCAAATGGTAAGCGTAACATCGCTTATCTAAAAGAAACAGTTGAGAAGATTTACAAGGCTATTCGCCTGACAGAGCTAGCTGTTGAAGCCCGTTATGACATCGAATCTATCTTGCCAAACAAATCACCTTTATCCACACAGAAGAGTTGGTAGAACGCTACCCAGACTTGACACCAAAAGAGCGTGAAAATGCTATTTGTAAAGAATTTGGAGCAGTCTTCTTGATCGGTATCGGAGGTGAATTACCAGACGGCAAACCGCACGATGGACGTGCACCAGACTACGATGACTGGACAAGTGAGTCTGAAAATGGCTACAAGGGTCTAAATGGCGATATTCTTGTTTGGAATGAGTCTTTGGGTGGAGCCTTTGAGTTGTCTTCTATGGGAATCCGTGTAGATGAAGAAACGCTTCGCCGTCAGGTTGCCATCACAGGTGATGAAGATCGTTTGGAATTGGAATGGCATAAGTCCTTGTTGAATGGCCTATTCCCATTGACAATCGGTGGGGGAATTGGACAATCTCGGATGGCCATGTTCCTACTTCGCAAGAAACACATCGGAGAAGTGCAAACAAGTGTTTGGCCTCAAGAAGTTCGCGATACTTACGAAAATATTTTGTAGAGAATCGAACCGCAAGGTTCGGTTTTCTTTCTCTTTTCGCCCATAATTTGGTATAATAAACGGTATGAAAGTCGTATCAGGAATCTATGGGGGACGTCCCCTCAAGACACTAGAAGGCAAGACGACAAGACCCACTTCGGATAAGGTTAGGGGAGCTATTTTTAACATGATTGGTCCCTACTTTGAGGGGGGGACGAGTCTTGGACCTTTATGCAGGTAGTGGTGGTTTATCTATCGAAGCAGTATCGCGTGGCATGTCCAGCGCTGTTTTGGTGGAACGAGACCGTAAGGCTCAGGCTATTGTGGCTGAAAATATTCAGATGACCAAGGAAGTTGGAAAATTTCAACTCCTCAAGATGGATGCAGAAAGAGCGTTGGAACAGGTATCTGGAGAATTCGACCTCATTTTCTTAGACCCTCCTTATGCCAAGGAACAAATCGTAGCAGATATTGAAAAATGGCTGAGAGAGACCTTTTTTCTGAAGCTGTCATGGTCGTGTGTGAGACGGATAAGGCCGTTGAACTTCCAGAAGAAATTGCCTGCCTGGGAATCTGGAAGGAAAAGATTTATGGAATTAGTAAGGTGACAGTCTATGTCAGATAAGATTGGATTATTCACAGGCTCATTTGATCCGATGACAAATGGGCATCTGGATATCATTGAACGGGCTAGCAGACTTTTTGATAAGCTCTATGTCGGTATTTTTTTCAATCCTCACAAACAAGGATTTCTCCCTATCGAAAATCGTAAACGGGGGTTAGAAAAGGCTGTGAAACATTTGGGAAATGTTAAAGTCGTGTCTTCTCATGATGAATTGGTGGTCGATGTCGCAAAAAGACTGGGGGCTACTTTTCTAGTGCGAGGCTTGAGAAATGCGTCGGATTTGCAATATGAAGCCAGTTTTGATTACTACAACCATCAACTGTCTCCTAATATGGAGACCATTTATTTACATAGTCGACCTGAACATCTCTATATCAGTTCATCAGGTGTTAGAGAACTTTTGAAGTTTGGTCAGGATATTACCTGCTATGTTCCTGAGAGTATTTTGGAGGAAATAAAAAATGAAAAAAAAGATTAGATGGCCCTTATATGTCATTGCAGCCTTGATAGCGACTTTCTTGGCATTTGTAGTGCCCTTGCCCTACTATATAGAAGTTCCAGGTGGTTCGGAAGATATTCGCCAAGTCCTTAAAGTAAATGACACAGAAGATAAGGAATCTGGTGCCTATCAATTCGTTACGGTTGGTGTCCAACATGCCACTTTAGCCCATATGATTTATGCGTGGTTGACGCCTTTTACAGATATTCGTAGTGCCCAAGAGACTACAGGTGGCTCTTCCGATGTGGAATTTATGCGGATTAATCAATTCTACATGCAAACATCGCAAAATATGGCCAAATATCAAGGGTTAAAAACAGCTGGTAAGGATATTGAACTTAAATATCTCGGGGTTTATATCTTGAATGTGACGGATAATTCGACCTTTAAAGGGATTCTCAACATCTCTGATACGGTCACAGCAGTCAATGATCAGACCTTTGATAGTTCAAAAGATTTGATTGATTATGTCAATTCTCAAAAATTAGGGGACTCAGTTAAAGTGACCTATGAAGAAGATGGGCAAACCAAGTCTGCAGAAGGTAAGATTATCACCTTGGAAAATGGCAAAAATGGAATTGGAATCGGCTTGATTGACCGTACAGAAGTAACTAGTGATGTCCCAATTCGCTTTTCAACAGCTGGTATCGGCGGTCCAAGTGCAGGTCTCATGTTTAGTCTGGCCATCTATACCCAAATAGCTGACCCAGGTCTTCGTAATGGCCGTATCGTTGCTGGTACAGGAACCATTGACCGCGATGGGAATGTGGGGGATATTGGAGGTATCGATAAGAAAGTTGTAGCTTCGGCTAGAGAAGGTGCCGCGATTTTCTTTGCCCCTGATAACCCTGTTAGCGAAGAAGAACAAAAAGCACATCCTGATGCGAAAAACAACTACCAAACAGCCCTGGAAGCAGCTAGAACAATCAAGACAGATATGAAAATCGTGCCAGTTAAAACCCTACAAGATGCAATTGATTACTTGAAAAACAATCCCTAGTTTTTAAGTGAAGTTTCCAAACTAGCGCACAAACAGAGAAGATGGTATAATAGTCAAATGGTTCAATTATTATTCACTCTAAGCAGTCATATGCTCTTTATTTATGTGAGTTTTTACCTTTAAAGGATCTTGTTAGATGGGAAAAGGTTTTAAAAGTGACAACTGAGAATACAAGAAAAGTCCGTTTATTGATAGCTATTTTCAGCATTGTAATGGGCTATATCATGAGTTCTTTCTTTATCAGCCTGTATCAGTTATGGCAAGAAGCGCTTAGAGGACTATTCTAAAATCAAGGGTAAAGGAAATAAGTATGGAAAAAATTGTAGTTCAAGGTGGCGATAATCGTCTGGTAGGAAGTGTTACGATTGAAGGAGCAAAGAATGCAGTTTTGCCTTTGTTGGCAGCGACTATTCTAGCAAGTGAAGGAAAGACCGTCTTGCAGAATGTTCCTATCTTGTCAGATGTTTTCACTATGAATCAGGTGGTTCGTGGTTTGAATGCCAAGGTGGATTTTAATGAAGAAGCTCATCTTGTTGAGGTGGACGCGACTGGCGATATCACTGAGGAAGCTCCTTACAAGTATGTCAGCAAGATGCGTGCATCTATCGTTGTCTTGGGACCAATTCTTGCTCGTGTAGGTCATGCCAAGGTATCCATGCCAGGTGGTTGTACGATTGGTAGCCGCCCTATTGATCTTCATTTGAAAGGTCTAGAAGCTATGGGGGCTAAGATTAGTCAGACAGCTGGTTATATCGAAGCCAAGGCTGATCGCTTACATGGAGCTCATATTTACATGGACTTCCCAAGTGTTGGTGCTACGCAGAACTTGATGATGGCAGCGACTCTAGCTGATGGGGTGACAGTGATTGAAAATGCTGCGCGTGAGCCTGAGATTGTTGACCTAGCCATTCTCCTCAATGAAATGGGAGCCAAGGTTAAGGGTGCTGGTACAGAGACCATTACCATTACCGGTGTTGAGAAACTTCATGGTACGACTCACAATGTAGTCCAAGACCGTATCGAAGCAGGAACCTTTATGGTAGCTGCTGCCATGACTGGTGGTGATGTCTTGATTAAAGACGCTGTCTGGGAGCACAACCGTCCCTTGATTGCCAAATTGCTTGAAATGGGAGTGGAAGTGACAGAGGAGACTGAAGGAATTCGAGTTCGCTCTCAACTAGAAAATCTAAAAGCTGTTCATGTGAAAACCTTGCCCCACCCAGGATTTCCAACAGATATGCAGGCTCAATTTACAGCCTTGATGACCGTCGCAAAAGGGGAATCAACTATGGTGGAGACAGTTTTCGAAAATCGTTTCCAACATCTAGAAGAAATGCGTCGCATGGGCTTGCACTCTGAGATTATCCGTGATACAGCTCGTATTGTTGGTGGTCAACCTTTGCAGGGAGCAGAAGTTCTTTCTACTGACCTTCGTGCCAGCGCAGCCTTGATTTTGACAGGTTTGGTAGCGCAGGGAGAAACCGTGGTTGGTAAATTGGTTCACTTGGATAGAGGTTATTACCGATTCCATGAGAAGTTGGCGCAGCTAGGTGCTAAGATTCAGCGGATTGAGGCAAGCGATGAAGATGAGTAAGAAATCAAGCTATGTAATCAAGCGTTTACTTTTAGTCATTTTGGTACTGTTTTTAGGTGCTCTAGCCCTAGGAATCGGCTTAATGATAGGTTATGGAATTTTGGGCAAGGGTCAAGATCCATGGGCTATCCTGTCTCCGGGCAAAATGGCAGGAATTAATTCATAAATTTACAGGAAATTAGGCTGGAGAACCAGTCTTTTTCTAGAGATAAGGAGAAAAATGGATAAAAAAACAAGACAGACACTGATCGGACTGCTAGTGTTATTACTCTTATCTGCGGGAAGCTATTATATCAAGCAGATGCAGTCGACAGCTAATAGTCCTAAAACAAAGGTTAGTCAGAAAAAACAATCGTCTGAGGCTCCTAGTCAAGAATTGGCAGAAAGTGTCTTAACAGACGCAGTCAAAAGCCAAATAAAAGGGAGTCTTGAGTGGAATGGATCAGGTGCTTTTATCGTAAATGGCAATAAAACAAATCTAGATGCCAAGGTTTCAAGTAAGCCCTACGCTGATAATAAAACAAAGACAGTGGGCAAGGAAACAGTGCCAACTGTAGCAAATGCCCTCTTGTCTAAGGCTACTCGCCAGTACAAGAATCGTGAAGAAACTGGGAATGGTTCAACTTCTTGGACTCCTCCAGGCTGGCATCAGGTCAAGAATCTAAAGGGATCTTATACCCATGCCGTCGATAGAGGTCACTTGTTAGGCTATGCCTTAATCGGTGGCTTGGATGGTTTTGATGCCTCAACAAGCAATCCTAAAAACATTGCTGTTCAGACAGCCTGGGCAAATCAGGCACAGGCCGAGGATTCGACTGGTCAAAACTACTATGAAAGCATGGTACGTAAGGCCTTGGACCAAAACAAGCGTGTCCGTTACCGCGTAACCCTTTACTATGCTTCAGACGAGGACTTAGTTCCTTCAGCTTCACAGATTGAAGCCAAGTCTTCAGACGGAGAATTGGAATTTAATGTTCTAGTTCCCAATGTTCAAAAAGGGCTTCAACTGGATTACCGAACTGGAGAAGTCACAGTTACTCAGTAAAAGATAAAATAAACTCCTATGTCCCTTGTGGATATAGGAGTTCTTTTTTACTAGTTTAAGCAGGGCTACAATAGACACTGCTACTCAAAGAAAATCAAAGTGCAAACTAGGAAGCCAGCCGCAGGTTGCTCAAAGCACAGCTTTGAGGTTGCAGATGAAGCTGACGTGGTTTGAAGAGACCTTCGAAGAGTATGAGAAAAAATAATATGTACTGGACTATATTTTGTGATATAATAAAGGATAAGATACTATTTTAGGAGAAGAACTATGGAAGACCCAAGTAGTCAGAATTTGTTGCTACAATTTGTTTTATTGTTTATCTTGACGGTGTTAAATGCCTTTTTCTCAGCCACAGAAATGGCCATGGTGTCACTTAACCGTGCGCGGGTTGAACAAAAGGCAGAAGAAGGAGATAGACGCTATATCCGTCTGCTGAAGGTACTAGAAAATCCTAACCACTTTTTATCAACTATTCAAGTAGGGATTACCCTGATTACGATCTTATCAGGGGCGAGTTTGGCAGAAACTCTGGGACGAGAAATTGCATCTTGGCTTGGAAATGGCGAAACAGCTTATGCCGTTGCAAGTTTTCTATCTTTAGCATTTTTGACTTATATTTCCATCGTTTTTGGGGAATTGTATCCTAAGAGAATCGCTCTTAATCTAAAGGATGCTTTAGCGATTCGTACAGCGCCAGTTATCATTGGACTGGGGAAACTAGTTAGTCCCTTTGTTTGGCTCTTGTCTGCATCTACCAATCTCTTGAGTCGCTTGACTCCGATGACCTTTGACGATGCTGATGAAAAAATGACCCGTGATGAAATTGAGTACATGTTGACCAATAGTGAAGAAACACTAGATGCTGACGAAATTGAGATGTTACAAGGAATCTTTTCACTGGACGAATTAATGGCCAGAGAAGTCATGGTTCCTCGAACGGATGCCTTTATGGTCGATATTCAGGATGATAGTCAAACCATCATCCAAAGTATTTTAAAACAAAACTTTTCCCGTATCCCTGTTTATGATGGGGATAAGGATAACGTGATTGGAATCATTCACACTAAGAGTCTCCTTAATGCGGGCTTTGTGGACGGTTTTGACAATATTGTTTGGAAGAAAATCTTACAAGATCCACTTTTTGTTCCTGAAACTATTTTTGTGGATGACTTGTTAAAAGAACTGCGCAATACCCAAAGACAAATGGCAATCTTGCTGGATGAATACGGTGGGATGGCTGGTTTGGTGACCCTAGAAGACCTCTTAGAGGAAATCGTTGGCGAAATCGATGACGAAACAGATAAGGCTGAAATCGAAGTTCATAAAATTGGAGAAGATACTTATATTGTTCAAGGTACCATGAATCTCAATGATTTTAATGACTACTTTGACGTTGAACTGGAAAGTGATGACGTTGATACCATCGCTGGTTACTATTTGACAGGAGTTGGGACCATTCCAACGACTGAGAAACTCAGTTATGGATTAGTCAGCCAAAACAAACAGCTTATCTTAACCAATGATAAAGTGAAAAATGGACGTGTTACCAAGGTAAAAGTCCAAGTCACAGAAGTTGAAATAGAAGAAGAAACAGAGTAAACTAGAGGCTTTGTCACCAGGTGTGACAAAGCTTTTTTCAGTTGATTTCAAAAGGGAATTATGTCCTCGAAAAACTCAGCCCCAACCTAGTACCAAAAGTTTTTTAAGGTTATACGTATTTATTCGAGGAAAAAAGAAAAAAGCCCTTTAAATTGGGCTTTCTGTTTAAATGAAACCTGATAAATCAAGTTATAGAAGGCGGTAGACGGATTTGAACCGACGATCAAGCTTTTGCAGAGCCGTGCCTTACCACTTGGCTATACCGCCTTAACGTTTATTATTATACCTTGAAAATGATTTTCAGTCAATAGCTTTTTCAGATTTTTTGTGTCAATAAGCCTAAATATTCTGAAAATTCGTTTACTTTTCTTGAAATCTATGATATAATTGATGATAACCTATACTTTATTTATAAGAGGAGTAAATAAATGAAAAAAAGTCAAGTGCTTGCTGTAGCGGGAGCTACCTTATTAGCGTCAGGAGTTCTAGCTGCGTGTTCAAACACTAGTTCAAATAATGCTAAATTAGCAAAAGATTACCAATATGTTTATCAAACAGATCCAGAAACCTTGGATTATATCGTCAGCAATATCGATTCAACATCATTCGTCACAACAAATGCTGTAGATGGTTTGTTGGCTAATGATAAATATGGTAACCTGGTTCCTTCTATTGCTGAATCATGGACAGTTTCAAAAGATGGTTTGACTTATACCTATAAAATCCGTAAGGATGCTAAATGGGTAACTGCAGAGGGAGAAGAATACGCTCCTGTAACTGCTAAAGACTTCGTTACTGGTTTGAAACACGCCGTAGATGGAAAATCAAAAGGACTTTCAATCGTTAGCTCTTCTATTAAGGGATTAGAAGCCTATATCAAGGGTGAAACAAGCGATTTTTCAACCGTTGGAGTAAAAGCACTTGATGACCAAACACTAGAATATACCTTGAACCAGCCAGAAACTTTCTGGAATGATAAGACAACTAGTGGTGTTTTGATGCCGGTTAATGAAGAATTCTTAACTTCAAAAGGGGAAGGTTTTGGTGCCCCAACAGATGCTAACTCTATTCTTTATAACGGTCCATTTGTCTTGAAGTCTGTAACTCCAAAATCATCTATCGAGATGGCTAAAAATGACGCTTACTGGGACAAAGAAAATGTAAAAATTGAGAACGTTAAGTTCACTTTCTGGGATGGTAAGGACCAAGATGTGATTGCTAAAGGTTTTGCTGATGGTCAATATAGCAAGGCTCGTATCTTCCCTACAAGTTCTACATATGAAAAATATGCAGCTGACTTTAAAGATAACATTTACTTTAATGAACCAGGAGCGGGTGTTGCAACTGTCAGCTTGAATTATGGCCGTACAACCTATAACCACACTGCCAAAACAAGTGATGCCCAAAAGACATCTACTCAGAAAGCACTGCTAAACAAGGAATTCCGTCAAGCTTTGAACTTTGCTGTCGATCGCAATTCTTACTCAGCTCAAACAAATGGTACTGATGGAGCTGCAGTAGCCATCCGTAATACATTTGCACCTTATAATCTTCAAGTTGGTAAGAAAACATTTGGTGAATTGGTACAAGATAGCTTGGCTAAGACAAATTCTTCTACTTGGTCAAACGTGTCTCTAGCAGATTCTCAAAATGGCCTTTACAATGAAGAAAAAGCTAAAGAAGTCTTTGCTAAAGCCAAATCAAGCCTACAAGCTGAAGGTGTTGAATTCCCAATCCACTTGGATGCCTTGGTTATCCAAGAATCAACAGCGGTTGTAAACCGTGTTCAATCATTGAAACAATCAATTGAAAAAGTATTGGGTTCAGATAATGTTGTTGTAGACTTACAACAAATGACTCAAGCAGAAGCTTTACCAATTTCATTTAGCGCTCCAACAGCTAAAGAGCAAGACTGGGATATCCATACCTTGCTAGGATGGAACCCTGACTATCAAGATCCTTCTACTTTCTTGGATCAATTCGTCCTTAAGGGAGGAAGCACTCGCCTTTATCTTGGTATTGACCAAAACACAGATGCATCAGTAGTAAGCAAACTTGGTTTAGCTGACTATGGAAAATTACTTGATGACGCAAACAGCGAAAACCAAGATGTTCAAACGTTATGAAAAATACGCAGTGGCACAAGCTTGGTTGACTGACAATGCTTTGACAATTCCAGTAATGGCTTCTCCTAAAGAAACAGCCGTTTCATATGTTTCAAAAGTTCTACCATTTAGCTCTTCATATTCAGTAGCAGGCCTTAAAGGTGAAAATTCAGGATACTTGAAGTACACTGAAGTTGGTGAAAAAGCAATCACTAAAGAAGAGTATGAAAAAGCTCGTGAAAAATGGTTGAAAGAGAAGACTGAGTCAAACGAGAAAGCTCAAAAAGAATTGGCAAGTCATGTGAAGTAAATAATTTTCAATAGAACTTTCTCTCCATGAGGAGAAGGTTCTTTTGGGATTTTTAAAGGAAATGATATGAAAAAATATATTTTTATGCGTGTTTTGCGGTCATTGGTTTCTATCTTCTTAGTAACAACCTTGACTTACACGATTATCTATACAATGGTTCCTCGAAAATTGATTTTCAAACAGGATACCAACTATAACAAGATTGCGACAACTGCTGATAAACGAGATAACTATGAAAATACTGTTTATGAGCGTATGGGTTATATCGAGTACTACGATACCAAAGAGTTGCAAGAAAAAGCTAGTCAGATGGATGCCTCTGTAACCGTTGAAGCTAATGACACCAACAAGGCTATCTACGAAAAATACATCAAACAAATCGGTCATGGTTGGACCTTGGGAGAATTTACTGAAAGTGGGCAATTTTATGCTACTCGTGAAATTCCAATTTTTGAACGTGTGTTCAAATTCTATGCTAACTTGATTGACATTGACCATACAAATAAAATTCAAGACCCTGAAAACCCAGACTTGAAACGTTACCTTCGTTTTGAAAACGATCCAGCTATCGGATGGTCATTGGTCGGTTCAGGAACAAAACACAAATATCTCTTGTACTTCAACAGTCAGTTCCCGTTTGTACATCAAAACTTTGTGAACCTTAATTTAGGTGATTCTTATCCAACCTATGCTAATAGCCCTGTTTTACAGGTTATTACTCAGGGACAAGGACAAACAAAAACATCTCAAGTTCAGTTTCCAACAGGTAAGAAAACTTCTTCTGTAAATATTTACTCAAGAACTTATAAATCACCTAGTCAGGCTGATTCTCGTGAAGTAGCTAACTACGGAAAAGATGATCCTTATACAGCTACTGAAAGCAACTACCAATATCCTTCTATGATTGCCAGCTCTGCTGTCGTTGGATTGATTGGTTTGGTGATTTCTTATGCGATTGCCGTGCCACTTGGTTCAGCTATGGCTCGCTTCAAGAATACTTGGATTGATAGCTTCTCAACAGGGGCTTTGACCTTCTTGATGGCTCTTCCAACAATTGCCTTGGTTTATATTGTCCGTTTGGTTGGTTCTTCAATCGGCTTGCCAGACTCATTCCCTATCTTGGGTGCTGGAGATTGGCGTTCGTATGTTTTGCCGGCAGTTATCCTTGGTTTGTTGGGGGCTCCTGGTACAGCTATTTGGATTCGTCGTTACATGATTGACTTGCAATCACAAGATTTTGTTCGTTTTGCTCGTGCAAAAGGTTTGTCTGAAAAAGAAATTTCAAACAAACACATCTTTAAATGCCATGGTTCCGCTGGTTTCAGGAATTCCTGGTGCCGTTATCGGGGTTATCGGTGGTGCAACCCTTACTGAAACAGTCTTCGCCTTCCCAGGTATGGGTAAAATGTTGATTGACTCTGTAAAAGCATCTAATAACTCTATGGTCGTTGGTCTTGTCTTCATCTTTACATGTATTTCTATCTTCTCACTTCTTTTGGGAGATATTTGGATGACGATTATTGATCCACGTATTAAATTGACTGAGAAAGGAGGCAAATAATGTCTACAATCGATAAAGAAAAATTTCAGTTTGTAAAACGTGACGATTTTGCCTCTGAAGCCATTGATGCGCCAGCTTATTCATACTGGGGTTCAGTGTTTAGACAATTTATGAAGAAGAAATCAACGGTAGTCATGTTGGGAATCTTGGTAGCTATCATTTTGATGAGTTTCATCTACCCAATGTTTTCTAAGTTTGATTTCAATGATGTCAGCAAGGTAAATGACTTTAGTGCTCGTTATATCAAACCAAATGCGGAGCATTGGTTCGGTACTGACAGTAACGGTAAATCGCTCTTTGACGGTGTTTGGTTCGGAGCTCGTAACTCTATCCTCATTTCTGTGATTGCGACAGTGATTAACTTGGTTATCGGTGTCTTTGTCGGTGGTATTTGGGGAATTTCAAAATCAGTTGACCGTGTGATGATGGAAGTTTATAACGTCATCTCAAACATTCCATCTCTTTTGATTGTCATTGTCTTGACTTACTCAATCGGAGCTGGATTCTGGAATCTGATTTTCGCCATGAGTGTGACAACATGGATTGGAATTGCCTTCATGATCCGTGTGCAAATCTTGCGTTATCGTGATTTGGAATACAATTTGGCGTCACGTACCTTGGGAACACCAACCTTGAAGATTGTTGCCAAAAACATCATGCCACAATTGGTATCTGTTATTGTGACAACCATGACTCAAATGCTTCCAAGCTTTATCTCATACGAAGCCTTCTTGTCATTCTTCGGTCTTGGATTACCGATTACAGTGCCAAGTTTGGGTCGTTTGATTTCAGATTATTCACAAAACGTAACAACCAATGCTTACTTGTTCTGGATTCCATTGACAACTCTTGTCTTGGTATCCTTATCCCTTTTCGTAGTTGGTCAAAACTTAGCGGATGCTAGTGATCCACGTACACATAGATAGGAGTAGAAATGACAAAAGAAAAAAATGTAATTTTGACTGCTCGCGATATTGTCGTGGAATTTGACGTTCGTGACAAAGTATTGACAGCCATTCGCGGCGTTTCCCTTGAACTAGTTGAAGGAGAAGTATTAGCCTTGGTAGGTGAGTCAGGATCAGGGAAATCTGTTTTGACAAAGACCTTCACAGGTATGCTCGAAGAAAATGGTCGTATTGCCCAAGGAAGCATTGACTACCGTGGTCAAGATTTGACAGCTCTATCTTCTCATAAGGATTGGGAACAAATTCGTGGTGCTAAGATTGCGACTATCTTCCAAGATCCAATGACTAGTTTGGACCCAATTAAACAATTGGTAGTCAGATTACAGAAGTTATTGTAAAACACCAAGGAAAAACGCCTAAAGAAGCGAAAGAATTGGCAATTGACTACATGAATAAGGTTGGGATTCCAGAAGCAGATAGACGTTTTGATGAATACCCCTTCCAATATTCTGGAGGAATGCGTCAACGTATTGTTATTGCGATTGCCCTTGCCTGTCGACCTGATGTCTTGATCTGTGATGAGCCAACGACTGCCTTGGATGTGACCATCCAAGCACAGATTATTGATTTGCTAAAATCTTTACAAAACGAGTACCATTTCACAACAATCTTTATCACCCACGACCTTGGTGTGGTAGCAAGTATTGCGGATAAGGTAGCGGTTATGTATGCAGGAGAAATCGTTGAGTATGGAACTGTTGAGGAAGTCTTCTATGACCCTCGCCATCCATATACATGGAGTCTCTTGTCTAGCTTGCCTCAGCTTGCTGATGATAAAGGGGGATCTTTACTCAATCCCAGGAACACCTCCGTCACTTTATACTGACTTGAAAGGGGATGCCTTTGCCTTGCGTTCTGACTATGCAATGCAGATTGACTTCGAACAAAAAGCTCCTCAATTCTCAGTATCAGAGACGCATTGGGCTAAAACTTGGCTTCTTCATGAGGATGCTCCAAAAGTAGAAAAACCAGCTGTGATTGCAAATCTCCACGATAAAATCCGTGAAAAAATGGGATTTGCCCATCTGGCTGACTAGGAGGAAGGAAATGTCTGAAAAATTAGTAGAAATCAAAGATTTAGAAATTTCCTTCGGTGAAGGAAGTAAGAAGTTTGTCGCGGTTAAAAATGCTAACTTCTTTATCAACAAGGGAGAAACGTTCTCGCTTGTTGGTGAGTCAGGTAGTGGGAAAACAACTATTGGTCGTGCCATCATTGGTCTAAATGATACAAGTAATGGGGATATCATTTTTGATGGTCAAAAGATTAATGGTAAGAAATCGCGTGAACAAGCTGCGGAATTGATTCGTCGTATCCAGATGATTTTCCAAGACCCTGCTGCAAGTTTGAATGAACGTGCCACTGTTGATTATATTATTTCTGAAGGTCTTTACAATCACCGTTTGTTTAAGGATGAAGAAGAACGTAAAGAGAAAGTTCAAAGTATTATCCGTGAAGTAGGTCTTCTTGCTGAGCACTTGACTCGTTACCCTCATGAATTCTCAGGTGGTCAACGTCAACGTATCGGTATTGCCCGTGCCTTGGTCATGCAACCAGACTTTGTTATTGCGGATGAGCCCATTTCAGCTTTGGACGTTTCTGTTCGTGCCCAAGTCTTGAACTTGCTCAAAAAATTCCAAAAAGAACTTGGCTTGACCTATCTCTTTATCGCCCATGACTTGTCGGTTGTTCGTTTTATTTCAGATCGTATCGCGGTTATTTACAAGGGTGTTATTGTAGAGGTTGCAGAAACAGAAGAATTGTTTAACAATCCAATTCATCCATATACTCAGGCTTTGCTTTCAGCGGTACCTATCCCAGATCCAATCTTGGAACGCAAGAAGGTCTTGAAAGTATATGATCCAGATCAACATGATTATGAGACAGATAAGCCATCTATGGTAGAAATCCGTCCAGGTCATTATGTTTGGGCTAACCAAGCCGAATTGGCACGTTACCAACAAGGACTAAACTAATAATGGTTTTATAATTTCCATGTCAATTTTATGGAAATTATAAACCTTTTTTTTTCTTGGATTGATTTGAAAAAAATTTGAAAGTAGCTTGAAAGAATTTTCGAAAAATTTTAAAAAATTCTGAAATATTCTTGACAGGTGATGAAAAAGGTGGTAAGATAGGAAACATCAAAAAAGAAAGCAGAAAAAGAAATGAATAAGAGACAAGCTGTAACGATGACTCAAAACTTTTACTTTAGCTACTTTAGATAGTGTTTGTAGACATGTCACCATGGATGCAAACAGTTCAAGCAATTTGTTTGTATCTATGTGGCTAAGATTTTTGATTGTGGTCCATATAGATGAATATCTAAATGGACTAGCAAAGTTATAACTTGTTAGATTATTTCAAGCATCCGTTTAGATAGTATCTAGGCGGTTTTTTGTTTTATCTTTTCTGAGAAGGAGTTTCATTATGAAAGTTGTTCGAAAATTATTAGCACCCCTATTGGTAGTGGGGATCCTCTTGATCTCTCTGATCAGCTTGCATCAGTTGAAGGCAGATAAGAAAAAAGATGTGTTTCGTATCGGTATTTCGCAATTTATTACCCATCAGTCTTTGGACGCTACTAGAGAAGGCTTTGTGGATGAACTAGCCAAACAAGGCTATGTGGAGGGGAAATATTGAGATTGATTTGCAAAATGCACAAGGAGAACAACGAAATCTAAAAACCATTTCCCAGCAACTAGCAGAATCCAGTGATGTCGTTCTAGCCATCGCAACGCCTTCTGCTCAGAGCTTAGCCAATACAACGCAAACGACACCTGTTATCTTTTCAGCGGTAACAGATCCTGTCAGTGCCAAGTTGGTTGAGTCAAGAGAACATCCTGGGGGCAATGTAACTGGGACAAGCGATCAGTCATCAGATGCCATTTCAACCCAAATCAATTTGATAAAGAAAGTGTTGCCCAAGGCTAAAACAATTGGAATTCTTTATACTCAGAGTGAGCCCAATTCGGTTGTCCAAAAGGATGAAGCTAAGCGACTTCTAGCAGAGAAAGGCTTTAGCGTTGTTGAAAAAACAATCTTGGACAGTAACAACGTCAAGGCGGCAGCAGAGAGCTTGATGGCAGAAGTGGATATGGTTTTTGTACCAACGGACAATATTATTTCTTCAACCATGGAAACAGTCAAGCAGGTTTCTATTAAACACAAGGTTCCAGTATTCGGTGGTTCAACAGAAATGATTGCTGTTGGTGGCTTGTATAACTACGGAACCAATTATGAAGAATTGGGAAGACAGACGGCTCGCATGTTGATTCGTGTCTTAAAAGGTGAAAAGCCAGAAAATATAGCAGTTGAGTTGCCTGAAAAACTGGAATTGCATACCAATCAAGAAATAGCAGATGCATTGGGAATTGATATTAGTAAGTTAGAAGGCAAGGAATAAGGAGGTTTAAGATGAATTTTGTGTTATCTAGTTTATCAGAAGGTTTGTTGTGGTCGATTATGGCGATTGGGGTCTACTTGACTTTCCGTATTTGGATATTGCGGATATGACTGCTGAAGGAGCCTTTCCACTGGGGGCAGCTGTCGTTGTATCACAGATACAGGCAGGTACAAATCCTTGGATTGCGACTTTACTTGCTTTTCTGGCAGGTATGGTAGCAGGTCTTGTATCAGGAATGCTTCACACCAAGATGAAAATTCCAGCTCTCTTGACAGGGATTGTGACCTTGACAGGGCTTTATTCAATCAATATTAAAATCATGGGAAGTGTGCCCAATCTTTCCTTGGGAGATTCTTCGACTGTCTTTAAACAGTTGGCGAGCTTGGGGCTGACAACTGAAGAAGCTGTTTTCTCATTCAGTTTGGCCTGTCTCTTACTTGTTTGTTTGGTCTTGACTCTTTTGATGAAAACAGAGATTGGCTTGGTCTTGCGTTCGACTGGGGATAATATTCCGATGAGTGAGGCCAATGGGGTCAATGTAGACACCATGAAGATTGTTGGTTACATGATTTCAAACGGCTTGATTGCCCTATGTGGTTCCTTGTTTGCCCAAAATGATGGATTTTCAGATGTGACTTCTGGGACAGGAACCATTGTTGTTGGTTTGAGTGCAGTGATTATTGCGGAAGTCTTGATACACGACTTGACCATTGGAGGCCGTTTGTTATCCATCGGAATCGGTGCCATTGTTTACCGTTTGATTATTTTAAATATCTATGAAATTCCAAATCTAGATCAAAACTTGGTACGTCTCTTTAATGCAATCTTGCTTGCTTTAGTTTTATTTGCACCAGAATTGCAAAAGAGATTAAAGATTCGTGGTCTGAAATTGAGAAATGAATAGGAGGAGAAAGTTATGGCAAGTTTGTTAACACTTGAAAATATTCACAAAACATTTGAAGCAGGGACGGTCAATGAGAACCATGTCCTCAAAGGATTAGATTTAGAGGTTGAAGAGGGAGATTTTATCTCTGTAATCGGTGGAAATGGAGCAGGGAAATCCACTTTGATGAATATCTTGGCTGGCAATCTATCAGTGGATGAAGGGGACCTTCTACTGGCAGGCAAATCTATTAAAAATCTGAGCGTTCGCAAAAGAGCTAAGGATATTGCCCGTGTTTTTCAAGATCCTAAGATGGGAACAGCTTCTCGTTTGACGATTGAGGAGAATATGGCTATTGCCTTGAGACGCGGGCAGAAGAGAGGGCTTGGTTGGGGCGTGAAGGAGAAGGATAGAATCCAGTTCCAAGAGGCCTTGAAGGAGTTGAATATTGGTCTTGAAAACCGCTTAAAAGTAGATACTCAATATCTCTCAGGAGGACAAAGACAGGCCTTGACCCTAGTCATGGCAGCTCTGGTGAAACCCAAACTTTTGCTTTTGGATGAACATACTGCGGCACTTGATCCAAAAACCAGTCAAATGGTGATGGATTTGACGCAAAAGATTGTGGAACACCATCAGTTGACGACTTTGATGATTACCCACGATATGAACCATGCTATTGAGTACGGAAATCGTCTCATTATGCTCTATCAAGGCAAGATAGTGGTAGATGTCAAGGGAGAGGAGAAAAAGCATCTGACAGTTGAAGATCTCATGCATCTCTTCCAGAAAAATAGTGGCCAGAGTCTAGTCAGTGATGAATTGGTTTTAGGATAAAGAAAAACACCACACTTTGTAAGATACAAGGTGTGGTTGTATTTTATCTCTTAGACCAAGTTCTCTTCATAAAGAGAAGGAGGATTGGGTAAATCTCCCAAGCGGCCTGCAATCATTGCAAAGGAGAGGAGAATTTTTGAGATAGGACTAAAGATTGAGAAGCTAGAAGTGGTTCCTAGAATAGGTCCGATATTATTGAAACAGCTAAAGACAGCGCTGGTCACAACCAGAAAATCATTGCTATCTAGGCTGACAATAAAGATAAGGGATAGCAAAATCATAGAATAGATGACAAAGTACTTGAGAATCTTATGCTGGGTATCTTTGTCAATCACCGTTTTATTAACATGGAGGGTCAAAACACGGTGGGGCGATAGGATTGACAAAATCTGATTTTTAGCAATTTTTGAAAGGATAAGGCCTCGAATAACCTTGAGTCCACCTGCAGTTGAACCAGCAGAACCACCGATTCCCATGAGGAAGAGGAGGATAAACTGGGAGAAGAGGGGCCAGTTGGTAATATCTCCGTAACCAAAACCAGTCGTTGTAATGATATTGGAAACCTGGAAGAAGGCCATTTCAAAGCTCTTGGAAAATCCTGGGTAGAGATAGAGGGTATTAAGGCTAATCAAGCCTGTAGAAACCAGCACGATGACCAAGTAAGCACGAAGTTCTTCGTCACCAAAGAAGGCTTTAACGCGACGGAGCATGAGGTAGTAGTAGAGGTTGAAATTTACCCCAAAAACCAGAACTCCTATACTAACCAGATAGGTAATTAGTGAGCTACCATAGTGGGCAATTCCGTCGTTATAGACTGTAAAACCTCCTGTACCTGCTGTTCCCATGGCAATGACAAAACTATCAAATAGGGGCATACCAGCTAGATAATAGATGATGACAAAGAGGGAAAAGAGGGCTAGGTAAAGGAGATAGAGGATCTGGGCAGTGTTTTTTAGTTTGGATACAACCTTACCAAAGACAGGACCAGGAACCTCAGCCTTCATTACTTCTAGGTGGCTATTCTTGGCATTATCCATAATAGCAAGTGCAAAAACAAGCACTCCCATCCCTCCAATCAAGTGGGTAAAACTTCGCCAGAAGAGGAGGGAACGACTGAGAACCGAAACGTCGTTCAGAATAGTTGCTCCAGTAGTTGTAAAGCCAGAACTGATCTCAAAAAAGGCATCGATAACACTGGGAATTTGCCCAGCAAAGACAAAGGGGAGACCGCCAAAGAAGGACCAAAGGATCCAACAGAGGGCAACAATCAAGATTCCCTCCTTGGCATAAATTCGTTGATTTTTTGGCTTTTGTAAAATTCCTGAACCACCTAGTAATACGAGAAGTCCTATGGTCGAAAAGAGGGCTGTAAAGACTTGGATTGATTCACGGTAATAGACAGCGATAGACACAGGAACCAAGAGGAGAACAGCTTCAATCAAAAGTAACTTTGAAAGGAGATAACGAATCATGCTTTTATTCATTTCTTACCTCGCGATCAAGTCATAAATCTTGGTGATGTTTGGCAATAAAGTTGTTACTAGGAGCTTGTCTCCAACTTCCAACATATCCTCTCCAGTAGGGAAAATAGTCTTGCCCTTTCGAATGATAGCTGCAATAAGAACACCTTTTTTCAATTTCAGTTGAGAAAGAGGTTTGGCAGTCATCTTATTAGCTTCCTTGATATGGAATTGCAGGGTTTCGATTTGGCCATTGGCTAGATGGTGCATGGCTTGAAGGTCTGAATACTGGGCATTGACACGACCACGAATAAAGTGCATGATTGTATCTACAGCGATGCTTTTAGGTGTGATGATACTTGAAAAATCAGGCGCATTGATAATCTCGAGGAGACTGGTACGATTGACCTTAGTGATGTTTTTCTGTACACCTACCCTGTCAAGGAACATAGAGGTAATCAGATTTTCCTCATCAACCCCTGTTAGAGTCGCAACGGCATCATAGTTTTGAGCACTTTCTTCCAGCAGGATATCTTTTGCGGTACCATCTCCTTGAACGATGTAGAGGTTTGGGAATTTCTCGCTAAAGAAGCTAGCGATTTCAGGATTGATTTCAATAACCTTGGTATCGATACGACTGTCTTTGAGGATACCTAGTAGATAATAGGCAATTCTACCAGCTCCAACAATAAGAAGACTCTTCACGGCACGAGACTTGAAATAATTATGGAAGAGCATCATGTCAACACGGTTACCAGTGACAAAGATTCTATCTTTATCCTGTACAGTCATGTCACCGCTTGGAATGATAATTTGATGATCCCTCTCTATCGCACAGACAATGACATTGCCAAATTTTTTCCGAAAATCAGAAATGGGCATTTGGCAAAGACCGCTGGAGGATTTAACAGTGAATTCCATGAGGCTAACGCGTCCACCAAAGAAACGTTCGACAGAGAGGGCGTTGGGGAAGTCAATGATATTCGCGATAGCGCGGGCAGCCAAGAGCTCAGGATTAACGATAAGAGAAAAACCGAGAATATTCTTTTCTTTGAAATAAGAGTTAGAATACTCAGGATTGCGCACCCGAACGATGGTTTCTTTAGCTCCCATTTTCTTAGCGAGAACGGCTGCAATCATATTCACTTCATCGTATTCGGTCAGGGCGATAAAGATATCACAATCCTGGACACTGGCTTGCTCAAGGATGGTAAAATCGGCCCCGTTACCAAGGATACCCATGATATCAAAGCGATTAACAATATGATTGAGAACAGCTTCGTCTTGCTCAATCAGCAAAACATCATGCTTTTCTGCAACCAAGGAGCGGCAGAGGGCAAAACCAACTTTTCCCCCTCCGACAAGGATAATTTCATATTAAAACCTACTTTTTCATGATGTAACTATCATACCTTTTTTCAAGAAAAAATGCACCTACTAGCTAATAACAAGAGCTTTTAGTAGAAAATTTGCTATAAGGTAAAACTATACCCTAACCAATTGAAATAGCTATTAGCGACTTTCTCTGAAATATGGTATGATAAAGGACATACGGGGAGACAAAATGAATAATAATTTACTGGTATTACAATCAGACTTTGGTTTGGTAGATGGTGCGGTATCGGCTATGATTGGAGTGGCTTTAGAAGAGTCTCCAACCTTAAAAATCCATCACTTGACGCACGATATCACGCCTTATAATATTTTTGAGGGGAGCTATCGTCTCTTTCAGACGGTGGATTACTGGCCTGAAGGAACGACTTTTGTATCGGTTGTCGATCCAGGTGTCGGCTCGAAACGTAAGAGTGTGGTTGCCAAAACTGCAAAAAATCAATACATTGTCACGCCAGATAATGGGACGCTTTCTTTTATCAAGAAACACGTTGGCATTGTAGCTATTCGTGAAATTTCTGAAGTAGCCAATAGACGTCAAAACACAGAGCATTCTTATACCTTCCACGGTCGTGATGTCTATGCCTATACTGGTGCTAAACTAGCCAGCGGTCACATTAGTTTTGAGGAAGTGGGACCAGAGCTCAGTGTGGATCAGATTGTGGAACTTCCAGTCGTAGAGACCATCATAGAAGATTATCTAGTGAAGGGAGCTATTGATATTCTGGATGTGCGTTTTGGTTCGCTTTGGACCTCGATCACGCGAGAAGAATTTTACAAACTGGAACCAGCATTCGGTGACCGTTTTGAGGTGACTATCTATCACGCTGATATGCTGGTCTATCAAAATCAGGTTGTTTATGGCAAATCATTTGCAGATGTGAGAATTGGTCAACCCATCCTTTACATCAACTCTCTCTATCGTTTAGGTCTGGCTATCAACCAAGGTTCTTTTGCCAAGGCTTATAATGTGGGCGTCGGTTCATCTTGGACCATTGAAATAAAGAAAATAGAATCATAAAATAGGAGAATATAGATGAAAAATCAATCAATTAAACAAGTTGTTGCTATCGGTGTTGGAGCTGCGCTCTTTGTTGTCATCGGGATGATCAGTATTCCAACGCCTGTTCCAAATACAAGCATCCAGCTTCAGTATGCGGTACAGAGCCTCTTGTCTATTATTTTTGGCCCTCTAGTGGGACTACTTGTTGGTTTAATTGGGCATGCAGTGAAGGACTCTCTTGCTGGCTACGGTCTATGGTGGACTTGGATTATTGCTAGTGGTCTCTTTGGTCTAGCCGTCGGACTCTTTAGAAAATACATTCGAGTAACACAGGGTGTTTTTGAGTTGAAGGATATTGTCTTCTTTAACCTCATTCAGATTGTTGCAAATGCTCTTGTTTGGGGTGTCTTGGCACCACTTGGAGATGTTGTGATTTATCAAGAAGCGGCAGAAAAAGTATTTGCCCAAGGGATTGTTGCGGGAATTGCAAATGCTGTAACTGTAGCTATCGCAGGTACCCTTCTCTTGCTAGCTTATTCACGTACGCAGACTCGTTCAGGAAGTTTGAAAAAGGATTAACATAAGAGAAAAGGCTGGACAACCAGTCTTTTTCGATGTTTATTGATTAGTTAGGCAAGCAAGCTATGATAGGACTCTTTTTGACGCTAAGATTTTACGAGAAGAGACTGCAAGAAGGGCTTGATTTATGATAAAATAGAAGTCTAAGAAGCGAATGAAGAGAGTAAGATGAAAGAAGCTATAATTGAGTGGAAGGATTTCTCTTTCCAGTATGAAACGCAACAAGAACCAACCTTGCAAGGAGTGGACTTGACCATTTATAAGGGAGAGAAAGTCTTAATTGTTGGGCCATCTGGGTCAGGTAAGTCGACCTTGGGTCAATGTTTGAATGGGATTATTCCCAATATTTACAAGGGTCAGACGTCTGGAGAATTTTTGATTAAGGGGCAAGCAGCCTTTGATATGAGTATCTATGATAAATCTCATCTGGTTAGCACGGTTTTGCAGGATACAGATGGGCAGTTTATCGGGTTGTCCGTGGCAGAAGATTTGGCTTTTGCTCTAGAAAATGATGTAACAAGTTTAGAAGAGATGAAAAGCCGTGTTCATAAATGGGCTGAAAAGCTGGACCTTCTTTCTTTACTGTCTCAGCGTCCTCAGGATTTGTCAGGTGGACAAAAGCAGCGAGTCAGTCTGGCTGGTGTCTTGATTGATGAGAGTCCGATTCTTTTGTTTGATGAGCCACTCGCCAATCTGGATCCCAAGTCAGGTCAGGATATTATCGAATTGATTGATCAGATTCATAAGGAGGAGGGGACGACGACTCTTATTATCGAGCACCGTTTGGAGGATGTTCTGCATCGCCCTGTGGATCGGATTGTCTTGATCAAACGATGGTCGTATCCTCTTTAATGGGAGTCCTGACCAGTTACTGGCGACTGATTTATTGACCCAAAATGGAATTCGAGAACCCCTTTATCTAACCACTCTCCGTCAATTGGGTGTGGATTTAGTCAAGGAAGAACAATTAGCAGATCTAGATAACTTGTCTATCTCAAAAGGTCAGGTTCAGTTGCAGACTGAACTGGTAAAAGAAACCCCAGAATTGCAGTCACTCTTTAGACTAGAGGACGTGTCGTTTTCTTATGATGATAGACCGATTTTAAAATCCATTCATTTAGATATTAAAAAGGGTGAAAAGATTGCCATTGTCGGGAAAAATGGAGCAGGGAAGTCAACTCTAGCCAAGGCTTTGAGTAGTTTTATTCAGACTGAAGGTCGCTATCTTTGGGAAGGGCAGGATATAGAAGGAGATTCTGTTGCAGAACGGGCGGAACGAGTAGGCTATGTGTTGCAAAATCCTAATCAAATGATTTCAACCAATATGATTTTTGATGAGGTGGCTCTGGGACTACGTTTGCGAGGTGTGGACGAGCAGGAAATTGAAACGAGAGTCTATGAAACCTTTGAAAATCTGTGGTCTCTATGAATTCCGTAATTGGCCCATTTCTGCCCTGTCATTTGGTCAGAAAAAACGTGTCACTATTGCATCGATTTTGGTCTTAGGGGGCTGAAATTATCCTCTTAGATGAACCGACTGCAGGTCAAGACCAGAAGAACTATACTGAGATTATGGAATTTCTCGAAGAGTTGCATCAAAAAGGTCATACCATTGTCATGATTACGCATGATATGCAATTGATGCTGGATTATTCAGACCGAGCTCTTGTCATGGTGGATGGAGAATTGATTGCCGATACCGACCCAGCTAGTCTTTTGAGCAATCCTGAGTTGTTAGTAAAAGCCAATCTAAAAGAAACCTCAATCTTTAACTTGGCTAAGAAACTCGACGTGGATCCACTTGCTTTAACGGCATTTTACAAAGAAAGGAGAGAAGGATGCAAGCTAAATTAATCGGTTACCAGCATAGAGATACTGTGATTCATCGCTTGTCAGGAGCTGGTAAACTCCTCTTTTTCATTCTCGTATCATTGGCGGCCATGATTAGCTATGATACCAGACTGCTTGTTCTGATTGCCATCTTTTCGGTTTTTCTCCTCTATTTGTCAGAAATCCGCTTTAAAGATGTTTCCTTTGTAGCAGTTTTTGCGACGGTATTTGCCGTTTTAAACGTTTTGATGGTCTATCTCTTTTCTCCCGAGTATGGGGTTGGACTTTACGGAGAGAGAAGTGTGATTTGGCAGGGAATCGGTGCCTACACTCTGACCAGTCAAGAACTCTTTTATCTGCTAAATTTGGTTATTAAGTACCTTTGCACTATTCCTCTGGCTATTATCTTTTTGATGACAACCCATCCTAGTCAGTTTGCTTCCAGTTTAAATCAAATTGGTGTGCCTTACAAGATTGCCTATTCAGTCAGCCTGACTTTGCGCTATATTCCAGATTTGCAGGAAGAATTCTTTACTATCAAGATGTCTCAGGAAGCGCGTGGGATGGAATTATCCAAGAAAGCTTCTCTTATGCAACGAATCAAAGGCAATCTGCGCATTATTACGCCCTTGATTTTTAGCTCGCTAGAACGCATTGATACCATCGCGACCGCCATGGAACTTCGCCGCTTTGGGAAAGAGAAAAAACGCACTTGGTATAGTTATCAGGCCTTGAAAAAAGGAGATTATCTTACCTTGCTCTTGGCAGCCTTGTTTTTAGTAGCTAGTTTACTACTTATCTTGCAGAATCAGGGACGATTTTACAACCCTTGGAAATAGCTTGAAAAAATTGAAAAAATCAAGTCGTTTCTATTGACAATGATTCTGAAAGTGTTATACTAAGAAAGTAGTTTCGCTGATTTACTTCAAACCTGTTGTGAGGTAAGTTAACGATGCCTTAACCACGCTGTTTGCTGAGCTTGACTCCGGGCAGTGTGGCTATTTTTTTGCAATGGTGAAAGGAAGCAAGTCATGACAAATCACATTGTATTATTTGAGCCTCAAATTCCACAAAATACAGGCAATATCGCGCGTACTTGCGCTGCGACCAATTCTCCCCTCCACATCATCAAGCCAATGGGCTTTCCTATCGATGACCGCAAGATGAAGCGAGCTGGATTGGATTATTGGGATAAGCTAGAGATTTATTTTTACGAGAGTTTGGAGGATTTCATGTCTCAGATGAAGGGCAAACTCTATCTGATTTCGAAATTCGCGGAAAAAGTCTATTCTGATGTGGATTTATCGACTGACGAGGACCATTATTTTCTCTTTGGACGTGAAGACAAGGGCTTGCCTGAGGACTTTATGCGAGAACATCCTGAGAAAGGCTCTCCGTATTCCCATGAATGATGAACATGTCCGCAGTCTCAATGTGTCTAATACCGTCTGCATGATTGTCTACGAAGCCCTCCGCCAGCAGAACTTTGCAGGTCTTGAGCTCGTTCATACCTATGAAGTGGATAAATTGAAATAAAAAATGAAAATGAAAATGAACAAAATGCTTGCGCTTGCAAGCGTTTTTTGTTATGATAAAAGAGTCTTCAGGGCAGGGTGTGATTCCCGACCGGCGGTGACTTTAACTAGGAAATTAGCTTTTCCTCGTTATACTTTGTCTGACATAGCTTTGCCTAACCCGAAGTTATGCCTACGAGCTGTCGCCCTAGTCTAAAAGATAAAATCTATATTTCTTCTCTCTATAAGTCCGCGAGCGCAAGCTGATGTGGTGAGATTCCACAACCGACAGTATAGTCTGGATGGGAGAAGACGAAAGAATAGCTTTGTCTGTTCTGATAGATTTATAGCTAAACTGTAACCGCTTGCTTGAAATTTCCTTAATAGAGTGAGAGGGAACTTTTGGGATATAAAAAGTGAGAATAGATAGAGGAATCCTTTCTAACTTCTTCTGATTTTATAGAAAATTGGAGGAACCTGTTATGACAAACACACGTCGACTTTCGACCATTGCGATTTTATCAGCCATCTCATTTGTGCTGATGTACTTTGACTTTCCGCTTTTACCAGCGGCGTCCTTCCTCAAGATCGAATTTAGTATCTTGCCAGTCCTTGTGGGCTTGGTGGTCATGGATTTGCCTGCTGCTCTAGGAGTTCTCTTGCTTCGCTCACTCTTGAAATTGCTTCTTAACAGCCAGGGAGTGAATACTTACATTGGTTTGCCAATGAATATCGTAGCTTTGGGAGTTTTTGTCATCGTATTTGCTTTGATTTGGAAAAAGGAACGGACAACCCTTCGTTTCCTACTAGGCTCTCTAGCTGGGACTATTGGTTTAACCGTGGCTATGTTGGTTCTCAACTATGTTTACGCTGTTCCTTTGTACGCTAAGTTTGCTAACTTTGATATTGGAAAAATTTTGGGACTTTCCAACTACCTAATGACTATGGTGTTGCCTTTTAATTTGATTGAGGGTGTAATCTTTTCCGTTTCATTCTGGTTGTTGTACGTTCTCTTGAAACCAACCTTAAAACACTATGAAAGATAAACAAACATTTTTAATGAAGGGCAGTTTTGCCCTTTTACTTTTCGTTATTCTTGGCTACATGGTCAAATTTTATCCTGAAACGCTGGTCGGTTTTGACCAACCGATACAGACTGCCGTTCGAGGAGACTTGCCAGATTACTTGACTATTCTTTTTAGGGCCATCACACGCTTGATTGATATTCCAGTGATTATCACCTGGGTTGTCATTACAGCTTTTGTCTTTTATCGTAAGCGATGGAAGATAGAAAGTTTCTTCATGCTGGGAAATCTGGCTTTGGCAGGTCTTTTAATCGTGACCTTTAAAAATATCTACCAGCGCCCACGACCAGCTATTTTACACTTGGTAGAGGAGAAGGGATTTTCTTTTCCAAGTGGGCATTCTCTGGCTGTAACCTTGATGGTCGGCACTCTGATTGTCATCCTCAGTCAACGGATGAAAGATCCAGTCTGGAGAAGAATCGTGCAAATCGTGCTAGGTCTCTACCTGGTCAGTGTGTTGGTATCAAGGGTCTATCTGGGAGTTCATTATCCATCAGACGTTCTTGCCAGTCTCTGTGTGGGCTTGGGAGTCTTGTTTATCGAGTTTCCCTTCTATGACAAGCTACGCTTCCAATGGCGATTTAAAGGCAAGCAGAAGTGAGATAGGTCTTGCAAGAATGGTAAAAATCTGATAAACTAAGTAGTAATTGAATAGAAATCCGCAAGACTAGTAACTCAAGGGAAGTATCGTGTGAGAAGCTTTTGGCTTGGTATCTGGGATATGAACTTGGTTTACCTCTGTCATAGATGGTGTGGGCGACCTTACAGTCCAGCGACCTTGGAAATATGTATTTCTAATTTGGATCGACATGTTGAGCTTTTTAGTTTAAGTCAAGGACAAGGAGAATGGTTTCCAATTGGGGATGTTACTCTATCTCCAGGATAATCTCCCCCGTGTGATTGGGAATCCCGCTTACCAACATATCGAGGACTTGGGAAAAAAGATTCTAAATTACTTTGATTGAATTAATAGTGGATGGAAAGAATTGAAAGTCAAGGAATCTCTATCCTTACTAGGAGGTGTTTCGGTCATGGATTTGTGGAAGATGGGTAACAGAAAAAGACAGTTTTATACCAATTTAATCTAATCTAACGTTTTTTTAACTAGAAATCTGATAGAGTAGTCACTGAATGAAACTGCAAGACTAGTACTCATGGGAAGTATGACAGGGAGCTGAGCCGTGACCCCAGCTCTCTATGAAAGCTGGGTGATTCGCATGGATTTAGAAATGAAGGTCTGACTTGTCAGATGAAAACGGATGGTACCGCGTGTCAACGCTCCGAGTGGAGTTTTTGGCATGTGGTTTTCTTTTTATCTACGAGCGACTGATGGAGGAATTATGTCAACTATTGAAGAACAATTAAAAGCGCTTCGTGAAGAAACGCTGGCTAGCTTGAAGCAGATTACTGCTGAAAATAAAAAAGAGATGCAAGATTTGCGTGTCTCTGTCCTTGGTAAAAAGGGATCGCTCACTGAAATCCTCAAAGGGATGAAAGATGTCTCTGCTGAGATGCGTCCGATTATCGGGAAACATGTCAATGAAGCGCGTGATGTCTTGACAGCTGCTTTTGAAGAAACAGCTAAGCTCTTGGAAGAAAAGAAAGTCGCGGCTCAGCTGGCTAGCGAGAGTATCGATGTGACGCTTCCAGGTCGTCCAGTTGCGACTGGTCACCGTCACGTCCTCACACAAACCAGTGAAGAAATCGAAGATATTTTCATTGGGTATGGGTTACCAAGTCGTGGATGGTTTTGAAGTGGAGCAAGACTACTATAACTTTTGAGCGTATGAACCTTCCAAAAGACCACCCAGCTCGTGATATGCAGGATACTTTCTATATCACTGAAGAAATCTTGCTCCGTACCCACACGTCTCCAGTGCAGGCGCGTGCTATGGATGCCCATGATTTCTCTAAAGGTCCTTTAAAAATGATCTCACCAGGGCGTGTGTTCCGTCGTGACACAGACGATGCGACCCACAGTCACCAGTTCCACCAAATTGAAGGCTTGGTTGTTGGGAAAAACATCTCTATGGCAGACCTTCAAGGAACGCTTCAGTTGATTGTCCAAAAAATGTTCGGTGAAGAGCGTCAGATCCGTCTGCGTCCATCTTACTTCCCATTCACAGAGCCATCTGTTGAGGTGGATGTTTCTTGCTTCAAGTGTGGTGGAGAAGGCTGTAACGTATGTAAGAAAACTGGTTGGATCGAAATTATGGGTGCCGGTATGGTTCACCCACGTGTCCTTGAAATGAGTGGTATCGATGCGACTGTTTACTCTGGCTTTGCCTTTGGTCTTGGACAAGAGCGTGTAGCCATGCTCCGTTACGGAATCAACGATATCCGTGGATTCTACCAAGGAGATGTCCGCTTCTCAGAACAGTTTAAATAATGATTAGAAAAGTAGAAAAGGCAGATATTGGGGTGTTATCCAAAATTGCCAAACAAACCTTTCGTGAAACATTTGCTCATGATAATACGGAAGAGCAGTTACAGGAATACTTTGAAGAGGCTTATAGTCTGAGAGTTTTGTCAACTGAGTTGGAAAATCCAGAATCCGAAACCTATTTCATTATGCATGAAGAGGAGATAGCTGGTTTTCTCAAAGTCAACTGGGGAAGTGCTCAGACTGAGAGAGAATTAGAGGGTGCTTTTGAAATTCAACGTCTCTATGTGCTACAAAAATTCCAAGGATTTGGACTCGGTAAGCAACTGTTTGAATTCGCTCTTGAACTTGCTACCAAAAATAGTTTTTCTTGGGCTTGGCTAGGTGTTTGGGAGCATAATACAAAAGCTCAAGCATTTTATAATCGATATGGTTTTGAAAAATTTAGCCAACATCATTTTATGGTTGGTCAAAAAGTAGATACAGATTGGTTACTGAAAAAGAAATTAAGGTAAGAAGATGATTCTTCTATTGAAATGATAGGAAAGGAAAAGAACTAGAGTGGCAACTGTCATTCTGGAGAACTAAATTATGCTTGTATCTTATAAATGGTTAAAAGAATTGGTGGACATTGATGTGCCATCACAAGAGTTGGCTGAAAAAATGTCAACCACAGGGATCGAGGTAGAAGGTGTCGAATCACCAGTCGCTGGTCTCTCAAAAAAATTGTCGTCGGTGAGGTCTTGTCTTGCGAAGATGTGCCAGAAACTCACCTCCATGTTTGTCAGGTTAACGTTGGCGAAGAAGAAGCCCGTCAAATCGTCTGTGGTGCACCGAATGTGCGTGCTGGTATCAAGGTCATGGTGGCTCTTCCAGGAGCTCGCATCGCTGACAATTACAAAATCAAAAAAGGGAAAATCCGTGGCTTGGAGTCACTTGGAATGATCTGTTCACTTGGTGAATTGGGAATTTCTGACTCAGTTGTACCTAAGGAATTCGCAGATGGCATTCAAATATTGCCAGAAAATGCCCTTCCTGGGGATGAAGTCTTCTCATATCTAGACTTGGATGATGAAATCATCGAACTTTCTATCACACCCAACCGTGCAGATGCCCTTTCTATGCGTGGAGTGGCTCACGAAGTGGCAGCCATCTATGACAAGGCAGTAAACTTTAAAGAATTCAGTTTAACAGAAACCAATGAATCTGCAGCAGATGCTCTTTCTGTCGACATTGACACAGACAAGGCGCCTTACTATGCCGCTCGTATCTTGGACAATGTGACCATCGCACCAAGTCCACAATGGTTGCAAAATCTCCTCATGAACGAAGGGATTCGTCCAATCAATAACGTAGTGGATGTGACCAACTACATCCTGCTCTACTTTGGTCAACCAATGCATGCCTTTGACTTGGATACCTTTGAAGGGAGTGACATCCGTGTGCGTGAAGCGCGTGCTGGTGAAAAATTAGTGACTTTGGATGGTGAAGAACGTGACTTGGAAACAAATGACCTAGTTATCACTGTCGCAGACAAGCCAGTAGCTCTTGCAGGTGTTATGGGCGGTCAAGCAACAGAAATCTCTGAAAAATCTAGTCGCGTTGTCCTTGAAGCAGCAGTTTTCAATGGCAAATCAATTCGTAAGACTAGCGGTCGCTTGAATCTTCGTTCTGAGTCATCTTCTCGCTTTGAAAAAGGCATCAACGTGGCAACTGTTAACGAAGCCCTTGATGCGGCAGCTAGTATGATTGCTGAGCTTGCAGGTGCGACGGTGCGCAAGGGTATTGTTTCAGCGGGTGAACTTGACACTTCTGATGTGGAAGTTTCTTCGACACTTGCAGACGTTAACCGCGTCCTTGGAACTGAGCTTTCTTACGCTGATGTTGAAGATGTCTTCCGTCGTCTCGGCTTTGGCCTTTCTGGAAATGCAGATAGCTTTACAGTCAGCGTACCACGTCGTCGTTGGGATATCACCATTGAAGCAGACCTCTTTGAAGAAATCGCTCGTATCTATGGATATGACCGCTTGCCAACTAGTCTTCCAAAAGACGATGGAACAGCTGGTGAATTGACTGCGACACAAAAACTTCGTCGTCAAGTTCGTACGATTGCTGAAGGGGCAGGTTTGACAGAAATCATTACCTACGCTCTAACAACTCCTGAAAAAGCAGTTGAGTTCACAGCTCAACCAAGTAACCTTACGGAACTTATGTGGCCGATGACAGTGGATCGTTCTGTCCTCCGTCAAAATATGATCTCAGGTATCCTAGATACAGTTGCTTATAATGTGGCTCGTAAGAACAAAAATTTGGCACTTTACGAGATTGGAAAAGTCTTTGAACAAACAGGTAATCCAAAAGAAGAACTTCCAAATGAGATCAATAGCTTTGCCTTTGCCTTGACAGGCTTGGTTGCTGAAAAAGATTTCCAAACAGTAGCAGTTCCAGTTGATTTCTTCTATGCTAAGGGAATTCTAGAAGCCCTCTTTACTCGCTTGGGACTAGAAGTGACCTTTACAGCAACAGCTGAGATTGCTAGTCTTCACCCAGGTCGTACAGCTGTGATTTCACTTGGTGACCAAGTTCTTGGTTTCCTTGGCCAAGTGCATCCAGTTACTGCTAAGGCTTACGATATTCCAGAAACGTATGTAGCTGAGCTCAATCTTTCAGCCATCGAAACTGCCCTTCAACCAGCTACTCCATTTGTGGAAATCACGAAATTCCCAGCAGTCAGCCGTGACGTTGCTCTCCTTCTCAAAGCAGAAGTGACTCATCAAGAAGTTGTAGATGCTATCCAAGCTACTGGCGTGAAACGTTTGACAGATATCAAACTCTTTGACGTCTTTCTCAGGCGAGAAAAATTGGGACTTGGTATGAAGTCAATGGCTTATAGCTTGACTTTCCAAAATCCAGAAGACAGCTTAACGGACGAAGAAGTCGCACGCTATATGGAAAAAATCCAAGCATCTCTCGAAGAAAAAGTGATGCAGAAGTGCGTTAAAGTATCAATCCATCCTTTCGGGGTGGGTTTTTACTTTTCAAATAACAATTCAGGATCAAAAATAGACAGTTGAGGAACAGAGAAGATAAATTGGAGTTTACCAGTGTATAATGTACTCATAACTCAAAGTACTCTAAGATTTTTTACTAAAATGAGGATGATGAAAAATGGACAGAAATCATTGTAAAGGCTATCAAAAAGGAGTATAATGAGTGCAAGACATTTCGGAGGTGAAAGATGCTAGAAGTAAGAAGTCTAGAGAAAAGTTTTGGATCCAAGCAAGTTTTGTTTGGTATTGACTTTCAAGCGCGACCAGGTCGTATTTTGGGATTAGTCGGGAAAAATGGTGCTGGGAAGACAACGATTTTCCACAGTATTTTGAAGTTTTTAGAATATCAAGGAGAGATTAGTCTGGATGGTCAGGATATTCGTCAGGAGACCTACGCTCGGATTGGCTATCTGCCTGAAGAACGCAGTCTCATGCCTAAATTGACAGTTCTTGAACAAGTTCGTTACTTGGCGACTCTAAAAGGTATGGATGCTAAGGAAATCAAGGAAAAACTTCCTCAATGGATGAAGAGGTTGGAAGTGAAAGGGAAGCTGACTGATAAAATCAAGAGTCTGTCAAAAGGAAATCAGCAGAAGATTCAGCTCATTATTACTCTGATTCATGAACCAGACCTGATTATCCTGGATGAACCTTTTAGTGGTTTGGATCCAGTCAATACAGAATTGCTCAAGCAAGTCATTTTTCAGGAAAAAGAACGTGGGGCAACCATTATCTTTTCTGACCATGTCATGACCAACGTCGAGGAGCTTTGTGACGATATTCTGATGATTCGAGATGGTCGTGTAGTCTTGCATGGACCAGTTCAGGATGTTCGCAATCAATACGGGAAAACGCGTCTCTTTGTTTCAAGTGAACGAAGCAAGGAAGAATTGGAGAATCTTCCTCGTGTTAAACAGGTGAGTTTGACCAAACAAGGCAGTTGGAAATTAATCTTGGAGGATGAGAGCGCTGGAAGGAACTCTTTCCCAATCTTGACTCAAGGGGCAATATATCGCAACCTTTGATCAACAAGCGCCAACAATTGATGAAATCTTTAAACTAGAATCAGGGGTGGAAGTATGAGAAATATGTGGGTTGTAATCAAGGAAACCTATCTTCGACATGTCAAATCGTGGAGTTTCTTCTTTATGGTGATTTCGCCGTTCCTCTTTTTAGCCTTATCTGTAGGAATTGGCTATCTCCAAGGGTCTTCTATGGCCAAAAATAGTAAGATAGCAGTAGTCAGCAACTGTTCCAGCTGTGGACAGACAGTCTCAAAATGTACCAATGGTACTCAACTTTTGATTATCAGGATGAAGCCAGTGCTCAGGTCGCTATCAAAGGATGAGAAAAATCAAGGGTTACCTAACCATTGACCAAGAGGACAGCGTCCTCAAGGCCGTCTATCATGGTGAAACTTCTCTTGAAACAGGCATCAAGCTAGCAGTAACCAATAAGCTCAACGAACTGCAATACCAACTCAATCGCTCGGCGGCTAATTTGTCTCAAGAACAGGAAAAACGCCTGAGTCAAACCGTTGATTTTACTGAGAAGATTGATGAATCTAAGGAAAATAAAAAAATGATTCAAACCATTTGCAGTACTGAGAGCTTGGTTTCTTCCTTTATATGATTTTTGATTACCTATGCTAGTGTCACTGCTCAGGAAGTGGCTAGCGAGAAAGGAACCAAAATTATGGAGGTGGTCTTCTCTAGTATCCGAGCTAGTCATTATTTCTACGCTCGCATGCTGGCTCTGCTTCTTGTGATTTTGACTCATATTGGCATTTACGTCGTGGGTGGACTTGCTGCCATTCTTCTCTTTAAAGACCTACCAATCTTGGCACAATCTGGTATTTTAAACCATATAGGAGAGGCTTTCTCGCTCAACACCTTATTGTTTGTCTTGATTAGCCTCTTTATGTACGTTGTTTTAGCAGCCTTCCTAGGTTCTATGGTTTCTCGTCCCTGAGGATTCAGGAAAAGCCTTGTCGCCTTTGATGATTTTGATTATAGGTGGTTTTTTTGGAGTGACAGCTCTAGGTGCAGCTGGTGACAATCTCATCTTGAAGATTGGTTCATATATTCCCTTTATTTCGACTTTCTTCATGCCGTTTAGAGCTATTAATGGCTATGCAAATGGGTTAGAAGCTTGGATTTCGCTTGCGATTACGATTGCTTTTGCAGTAGTAGCAACAGTCTTTATCGGACGTATGTATGCTAGTCTCGTTCTGCAAACAGATGATTTAGGTCTTTGGAAAACCTTTAAACGTGCCTTATCTTATAAATAGAAGAGCCTCGCGAAAGCGAGGTTTTTTAGAGATAAAAAGAGTGGAATTGAGAAAAATATTTTTCATATCTATTGACTTTTAGGGGTGAAAATTTGGTATTATAGTAGGCGGTATTGTTTACCCCATTTGAAAGGCCCCGGAACCTTCCAAATACTTTTCGATGGGAAGGAACACCCATCACCGTAAACAAAAATCGAACTATATATAGGAGAAATCATGAACAAAACAACATTTATGGCTAAACCAGGCCAAGTTGAACGTAAATGGTACGTAGTTGACGCAACTGATGTACCACTTGGACGTCTTTCTGCAGTAGTTGCTAGCGTACTTCGCGGAAAAAACAAACCAACATTTACACCACACACTGATACAGGTGACTTTGTGATTGTTATCAATGCTGAAAAAGTTAAATTGACTGGTAAAAAAGCAACTGATAAAATTTACTACACTCACTCAAACCACCCAGGTGGATTGAAACAAATCTCTGCAGGTGAACTTCGTTCTAAAAATGCAGTACGTTTGATCGAGAAATCAGTTAAAGGTATGCTTCCACACAATACTCTTGGACGCGCTCAAGGTATGAAGTTGAAAGTATTTGTTGGAGCTGAGCACACTCACGCTGCACAACAACCAGAAGTTCTTGATATTTCAGGACTTATCTAAGGAAAGGAACAATAAAGTATGTCACAAGCACAATATGCAGGTACTGGACGTCGTAAAAACGCTGTTGCACGCGTTCGCCTTGTTCCAGGAACTGGTAAAATCACTGTTAACAAAAAAGATGTTGAAGAGTACATCCCACACGCTGACCTTCGTCTTGTAATCAACCAACCATTCGCAGTTACTTCAACTGCAGGTTCATACGACGTTTTCGTTAACGTTGTAGGTGGTGGATACGCTGGTCAATCAGGAGCTATCCGTCACGGTATCGCTCGTGCCCTTCTTCAAGTAGACCCAGACTTCCGCGATTCATTGAAACGTGCAGGACTTCTTACACGTGACTCACGTAAAGTTGAACGTAAGAAACCAGGTCTTAAGAAAGCTCGTAAAGCTTCACAATTTAGTAAACGTTAATTCGAAAAGAATTACTATACTTACAAAGAGCACCTTTCGAGGTGTTCTTTTTGTACTTTCTTACTAAATTGGTGCAATTGACACAGTTGTTGCGACTTTAGTCGCTTACAAATGTGGCTGCAACATGACGAAGTCAGTTGCCTCAAAACGTTAATCAATACGATTATATCAACGTTTCAAAGCACTCAAGAGTTTACCTCATGGGTGCTTTTTTCGTGTTTTTTTAAAAAGTTTACCTCAAAGTTCACCTTATTTTTTTACCTTATTGTTTTAGAGACTTTAAAGCAAATTCACCAACTGCTATAGGAACTACATTCGAAGTATTGACATAAATCTGAGTTGTACTTGTATCGCTATGTGTCGATGCTTTATAGATTCCATAGTTTAATCCAGTTTTAGCTATTTTATTTTTCTCCTTTATTTTTGTTATTTTTTTGAGTACTAGCTTCTCAGCAAAAAAACGTTGAGTGCAGGTGCGGCAGAATTTCCATTCAGTGAAGTATCCGATAAGAAAATAGGGTTAACTGCTTCAACAAGAGCATCTTCTGGAAAGACTGTTGTAGAAGCCGGTGTAATAACGTGGAAGGCACCATGAGTTTCACTATTTAAAATATGTCTTTGGTACTTTCCTTCCTTACCAAAGACATAACGTGGTGCATTTCCTAATTTTTCATAGTAAGCTAGGCCAATAAATTCTGGTTTCATTTTTAAAGTTTCTGGTATCATATGTTGTTTCCTTTCTGAGTGTAAAATAAAAAGAGTTAAGCTAGTTGCTTCACTCTTGAGTAGTAATGAGTAAAAAGTTTTCGTTTAAACATTCTGGTATAAAATTGTACTTCACCTTGAGCAAAGCCAGTAAGCAGTGATTGGTTGGCAAGTTTATCTAAAGCCTTTTGGGCTTGATGATAGAGTTGTCCCTGGTGTTGTTCGGATGTAGAAAACATATCATAGGTGAATATGTAATTATTGTAGAGTCGTTCACATTGTTGTGCGAAAAAAGCTAGACATAGTGTTCTCCTTTATTGTAAAAGTAAAAAGCTACTAAGAAAATGGACTTAGTAGCTAGAGTAAATCTATCTAGTAAATTAGATAGACAGCAGTAGAAAAAAGTTATTTGGTTGAAGGATTCTTCCTTCATGGTGGCAACGTTTAGCAAGGTGCATTGTATCAATTACCATCGCTTGCCCAGCCAATCTCATCAGGTAGTCGTTGTCATACCATTAAGATTCTCTTACTCCCTTTGGCGAAGCCAGTTCACTTTACTATTCGGAAAAGTGCGAAAGTCCGAAATGCGTGGAAGTCCACAAAAATGTTTTTAATCTTCACTTCAACCATCAAGCAGACTTGACTTTTCTTTCCAAAACATTTACAATAAAGGCACGAAGTTTAGTGTAGTTTTGGCAATCAGTCCTCTGGTTGTCAGACGCACTTTTTATTTAATTGTCAATGATCGTGGTTTAGCCTTGAAGATAAGATTATTATTTTCAACTGCTATACAACCATTAGTTGTAAATACCAACGATTTTCTGCAAAATTTTAAAATAATTTTTTGAGGTTACATATGGAATTTGCAGAACGCTTGAAGACACTAAGGAAACAAGTAAAACTAACACAAGGTCATATAGCTGAAAAACTAAATATTTCCCAACAGGCATATGCTTCATGGGAACGTGGAGTAAAAAACCAACACAAGAAAATCTTGTTAAGATTGCACAAGTTTTAAATGTGTCCGTTGATTACCTAGTTGGAAATTCAGAAGAAAAATCAGATGAACTAGATAATATTGAGTTACTTTTTCGTATGAACTCAAAAGGTTTAACTGATGAAGAGAAGAAAGTCTTTCAAAAAGAGTTGATTGAATTTATGGAAGAACGGAAGAAGGCATTTGAATATAGAGAAAAATCGGAAATAAATAGGAGTGAGTATATATGTTTCAAATGATTTCAGTTTTATTTTCATTGATTTTACTTTTTGCATATTTTAAATTCAAGGAGAAAGCAAAAAGAAAGTATGCAGGCTCTATAGTTTTCCAAATAATTGATAGAGAGTATAGTAATTGGTATAAGCGAGAACGGAATGGGATAGTTATCAATAAAAAAACAACCTCTATGTTTGAGGTTGATAAAGTAGTTTTTGGTTTAAAAGAAAAATTTGAAGTTCAAGGCATTTCAAAAGAACAACTTAAGGACTATTTAGATTTCTTATATAATAATGAACCTAAAAAGATTGGTATTTATAGCATTATATTAGCTGTCTTTGGATATTTAGGTTCAACTAAATTCTTAAAAGTTTTACTACCCGATCTAAGTAATATCAAGGATGTTCCAACAGTTTTTTTAATAATGTTGCTGACACATTTAATAAATATAGGGACTTTGCGTTAATTGTTTTTATATCTTTTTACTTTTTTTATAGCTATTATAGTGCTGTTATCTTATATTTCTTATAAAAATAGCGACAATTGATAACATGTATATTGATACCCAAAAGATATATGTATTAAAGAGAGCAGAAAAAAAATATGGGATTTTTGAAAAAGATTATAGTGTATATACAAACACAGATGCAAGAGATAAATTCAAAGATAGAAATAATTTAATCTTCCCAGAACTGGAGGATAGTAAATCAAAAATTCGAGAAAGATTTTTAATCGTGCTATTGGAGATACTTTTTAATAGAAATGACGATTTCTTTTAAAAAAACTTACCAGGGATAAATATGATTAAGTGGAAGAGTGTAAAAGAATGGTTCCTGGGTATGTTAATACCTGTAATTTTTATAATAATTATTTTTTTATAATGAGTTATTTGATGGTGTTTTTATAAGGATGAATTTCCGACTATATTAATTTTTTTGCAATGTACATTATAACACTTTATATAGTATATCTGTTTATGCTTATATATATGACTCAAATAGATAGGCAAAATAAACTGATTGTTACGGAACAACCAAATATGGTCACTCCGGAACAGGCTGAATCGGAGTCACAAAATGAAGTAAGACGTTTAGAATATTCAGATTCTGGTGAAGTAAAACTAAAGATTAAACGTAGACACTACATTAATAAACGTATATACTTCTCTCTTGCTACAACTGTACTTATTCATTATATTTTATATTCGATCTTTGTAAACGGCTCACTTAGCCCTTTGGGGTTAATTGATAATGTTGTTATCCTTTTTAAAATACCGTTACATATTTTACTTTTAAGTGTTCCAATCTTAATTAGCTTTATAGTTATATTTTTTTCTACATTCTTCCAAATTGGAAGTGACAATAATTAAGAGTAAAATTAATGGGTAATAGATAGCTTTTTCATTTAGATATAAATAAAGTTCGTATCAGTCATTAAGGGATAAGTTGTATAATAAATATGAATACGATAAGAATATTAGATTTTTATTACTCATCATTTTTTTAGAAGATTAACAATCTGATAAACAGATAGTTAAAGAAATTATTAATAGAAAATAATTTATGATAATAAAATACCGTCTCTGAATGATGAAGTTTTCAGACTACTAAAGACAGCTTCTCTTCCATATGAATTAAAAGATAGATTGTTAAATCAATTCATCAATGCCAAAAAAATTCTCATGAGTTAATGAATATCTTGCATCATCAGGATAAGGAATTGAGAGGGCGTTTGTTGGAAATGATATTTACTAGCGAAAACTAATTGAGAAATTTCGTACACAATTTCTATTCTTTATTTTTTTAATGTGTAATAGTTTTACATCTCTATGCTTATTGACTTGTATTTTAGTAATTACAAGTTTGGCATAGGGATGTTTTTTGTTTACTGAAGAGGAAAGGATAAGTATGTTTCAAGGTTTGAAACATTTTTAAACTAAACAAGAGCAAATTTTTAAAGGTGATTTCTCAAAGTAACTTCCACTTGCCTGACCGAAGTGGAAGTTAGTCTGAACGGATTTTTATGGTGGAATTAAGTATGAGACGTATGATTTTTCAGAAAATTTTCTAAAACAAACAGGATTTGTTTGACATTTGTTTGAAAATTCTGTAAAATGAATTATTATATCGTTAAAGGAGAATATATATGGAAAAACAGAAAACATTTTTTGGACATCCTATGGGTTTGTCTACCCTTTTCTTTACAGAAATGTGGGAACGCTTTTCTTACTATGGGATGCGAGCTATCCTACTTTACTATATGTACTATAGTGTGCAAGATGGTGGGTTGGGGATGGATAAGACCACAGCTGCATCGGTTATGGCGATTTATGGCTCACTGGTATTTTTGTCCTCGGTTATCGGTGGTTTTGTCAGTGACCGTATTTTAGGAAGCCGTAAGACTGTCTTTTACGGTGGAATTCTGATTATGCTAGGGCATATTGCTTTGGCAACACCTTTTGGACAAATAGCTCTCTATCTCTCTATTGCCTTGATTATCTTTGGTACTGGATTTTTAAAACCCAATATCTCAGATATGGTTGGGGGAATTTATGAGAAAGAGGATGATAGACGGGATGCAGGTTTTAGTATCTTTGTCTTTGGTATTAACTTAGGTGCCTTCGTTGCCCCTTATTTAGTGGGTTATCTAGGTCAGGAAGTCAATTTCCATCTAGGTTTCTCATTAGCTGCCATTGGGATGTTCTTTGGTCTGGTGAAGTATGTTTTAGATGGGAAGAAATATCTGCCTGAATCAAGTCTTTACCCCACTGATCCACTTTCACAGAAGGACCAGCAGATCTTGATTAAACGCTTGCTGATTACACTTGTCATGGTTATTCTTGTGGTTATAGGTTTAGTCTTTACTCACCAGTTTAACGTGGATATGATTGTTAATATCTTTACAGTGATTGCGGTAATCATTCCAATCTACTATTTCTTCAAAATTTTATCTAGTCAGAAAATAACTGCTACTGAGAGATCCCGAGTATTTGCCTACATTCCTTTATTTATCGCTGGAGTACTCTTCTGGTCTATTGAGGAGCAGGGGTCTGTTGTTCTCGCTCTATTTGCGGATGATCAAACTCGACTTTACTTTAATGTATTTGGAAATCAAATTCATTTCCCATCTAGCTTTTTCCAAAGTATCAATCCACTTTTCATTATGATTTATGTGCCGATTTTTGCATGGTTGTGGGGGAAAATGGGTAAAAAGCAACCGTCCTCTTCTAAGAAATTTGCTTACGGTTTATTAGCAGCAGGTTTATCTTTCTTGTGGATGATGTTACCAGGGATGCTCTTTGGGACAGATGTTAAGGTCAGTCCTTTCTGGTTGATTATGAGTTGGGCTATTGTGATTGTGGGGGAAATGTTGATTTCGCCTATTGGTCTATCAGTCACTACTAAGCTAGCACCAAAATCTTTCCAAGCACAAATGATGTCTATCTGGTTCTTGAGTAATGCAGTTGCCCAAGCTATCAATGCTCAAATTGTAAAATTTTATACAAGCGAAACTGAAGTGGCTTACTATGGAATTGTTGGAGGAATTACGATTGTATTCGGTATTATCTTACTCTTCTACGTTCCACGTATTGAAACTAATGTCTGGTATCAAATAGAGAAAAACTGGAATTTCTGTAGGAATTTTAAAAGTTAGATCAATTATTTATTTAAAGGATTTAGTTCTGTATTGTACAGGGCTAAGTCCTTTTAGTTTGATGAAAACTCATGATGTTTATGATATTCCTAGTAGACAATCGTCCCCTTTTTTTATATAATAAAATTAAACCATATTGGTTGAGTTTTGAAAGTATGGATTCAAGCATCGATTAGTCTTTCTAAGGGAGATAATGTCCATTAAAGCATCATAATAGGAGGTGAAGTATGTATCAGCCAGAAAAATTAAAGGCTCGGAGGAAAGAGTTAAAACTGACACAGAAGGAAATTGCAGAGCAACTTGGGATTAGTTTCCAGGCTTACTCGGCTTGGGAACGTGGAGTCAAGGAACCGTCCAAGGAGAAGGTAGCTCAGCTAGAGAATATTTTAAAAGTACCAAAAGGATATTTTACTCAGATCGAGATTGTCCGTCTCTACCATAGCCTCTCCAAGCAAGGGCAGGAGAAGGTTGTTCTCTATGCTCGCAACCTATCTCAAGAGGAGCAAGCCCAGAAAGTGACAGCTATGCCAGAGCGCCTCTACGAGTACCGTGTTTATGAACGCATGTCAGCAGGGATTGGGGCTTCGGTCTACGATGATCAGAATTTTGATACGGTTTACTTTAATGAGGAGTTGGCTCATGACTTTGCGTCATGGGTGTCTGGGGACTCCATGGAACCTAAATACCAAAATGGTTCAGTGGCTCTGATTCGAGAGACAGGATTTGACTATGATGGGGCGGTTTATGCCGTGGTTTGTAACAATCAGACCTATATCAAGCGGGTTTATCGTGAGGAAGATGGCTTGCGTCTGGTCTCTATCAATCCTAAATACAAAGATATTTCATCTCCTATGAGGAAGATCCTCGGATTGTGGGGATTATCGTTGGGAACTTTGTGCCGATGGAGGGCTAGCCAATGGGCTACTTTGATTATTCCAGAGAGCCCAAAAGTGACATTGCCTTTGTCGATATGAAATCCTTTTATGCCAGTGTTGAGTGTGTGAAAAGGGGCTTGCATCCGCTGAAAACCTCACTTTGTGTCATGAGTCGCGCGGATAATTCGACCGGTCTTATCCTTGCCTCTTCTCCCTTGTTTAAGAAGATTTTTGGCAAGTCAAATGTTGGTCGGGCCTATGATTTGCCTTTTGACATCAAAACGCGAAAATTTTCCTATTACAATGCTCGAAAGCAAGGGTTGCCGACCGACTCAGACTATGTTCGTTATATCGAAGATTGGGCTCAGGTGACCTTGATTGTGCCTCCTAGGATGGATGAATACATCGCAGTCAATATGGAAATCCAGCGAATCTTTCAAAACTATGGTAGTCCAGATGATATTTATCCCTACTCTATCGATGAGGGCTTTATTGATCTGACTAGTTCGCTCAACTATTTCATCCCAGATAAGAGTCTCTCTCGCAAAGACAAGCTGGATCTGCTTTCTGCCCGTATTCAGAGGGATATTTGGAGGCAGACAGGGATCTACTCTACAGTAGGTATGTCAAATGCCAATCCTTTACTGGCCAAGTTGGCTCTGGATAATGAGGCTAAGCACACTCCGACCATGAGGGCCAACTGGTCTTACCAGGATGTGGAAGAGAAGGTCTGGTCCATTCCCAAGATGACCGACTTTTGGGGAATTGGCAGGCAGATGGAGAAACGCTTGCATGCTCTGGGGATTTTTTCCATCAAGGAATTGGCAACCAGCGATCCCGACCAGCTAAAGAAAGCTCTGGGTCAGGCTGGTCTTCGTTTGTGGTTTCATGCTAACGGGATTGATGAGAGCAATGTTCATAAGCCCTATAAAGCCAAATCCAAGGGCTTGGGGAATTCTCAAATCTTGCCGAGAGACTACGTGAAGCTACGTGATATTGAAATTATTCTCCGGGAAATGGCGGAGCAGGTGGCTATTAGACTGAGAAGGTCTGGCAAGAAAACAACCCTTGTCTCTATCTATGTCGGTTTCTCTAAACAGGAGGTTAGGTCGTCTATTCACACACAAATGAAGATCGAACCGACCAATAATACAGCTGTCTTAACGGATTATGTTTTGAAGTTATTTCATAACAAATACACTTCTGGAGCAGTCAGAAGTGTCGGAGTAAACTATTCAGGCTTTGTAGACGAATCCTTTGGATTGATTTCCCTCTTTGATGATGTTGACAAGTTAGAAAAAGAAGAAAGGCTCCAGACGGCCATTGACTCCATTCGGGAACAATTTGGTTTCACTTCCCTTTTAAGAGCAAATGCACTGGAAGAAGCCTCTAGGAGTCTTGCTAGAAGCAAGCTGATTGGGGGACATTCTGCTGGAGGATTAGATGGATTAAAATGATTGATCGTTCTTATTTACCCTTTCAATCCGCGCGAGATTATCAAGATCCAGGGATGCAGAAGTGGATGGGATTTTACCTTTCAGAACACACCAGTTCGCTCAGTGAAGAAAAAAGCCGGGTTGATTTTTCGACGGATTTGACTCCAGATGAGAAGTTACACTTGCTTTCTCAGCTTTATGTTGGCCAACTTAGGGGAAATTTTGTGCTAAAGGAAAAGAAGCAGAAAACCACTATCATCGGTGTGGTGAGAGAGTTATCGCCTCAGACTCTATCTATTAGGACAAGCGAGGGATATAGGTTGATAGAGGTTGCAGATATCCTAGGAATTCGGCTGTGGGAGGAGGGAGTTTATGACTAGAAAAGAGCTGTATGAAAACAAACTGCAGATGGATTACTTTTCAGATGACTATATTCGTTTTGAAGAGGATTTTCAAAAATACTCTGCCATGAACGTGCCCTTGACTTTCTTGATTGATGACATCCTACGAACCATGGCGATGAATCAGAAAAACTACTTTGTCTTAAACAAGGAAAATGCCAAGGATGGGCGGGAGCATCGTTTTTATTTTAGGGTGGTAACGGAAAAAGCGTGTCCTAGAAATAGGACCTATGTATATGCTGGGATTAAAAATAGTGGCCAGTAGATTTGGTAGGAGATGAACTCGTTTTTTGGTGTACCCCATTGCAGCTATCTGAAGAGGACTTGAAGAAGCTTATTATGGTCTTTCTGATGAAATCGGACAAGAAGCCCTATCTTTTTTAGATAATCGTTTACTTGAAATTGTTGTTGAATTTGAAAATACTTATCCCAAATAATCATTCTGTTTATAGATACTAAGATATCCATAGAAATTTATGGATGTTTTTTGATTTATATATAGAAAAAGAGAAGACCGGCTGGTCTTCTCTTTGGGGGAACTAGAATCATTGAAAAGAATTAAGTAAAGATTTTAATTAGTCTTTGAAATTCTTTTGGAAGATGAGTAGAGACAATACTGAAGTAATAGCAGCCAAGAATAAGAAGGCATTTGCTTCTTGCTCTCCAGTTTCTGGGAGTTGTTTTTCCTTGTCTTGTCTAACTGTAGTAGCAACAGGTGCTTTTTCATCTTTTCTTGGTGAATTTTCTGTTACAACTGCAGGAGCTGGTTTTTCAGTTTCTCTAGGTAGAACATACTCAGGGAGAGTCACAACTGGTGGTGCCTCTGTTCCTACAGAACTTTGTTTCGTTCCGACTTCAATCACTCTATCTAGAGCTGGAGTTGATTTGGTTTGGACTACCTTGCGATTGCTGCCATCTACTTCGACATACTCGATTATAGCACCATCTTTCCCTTCTGCTAGAACTTTCTCTTTTCCTTTATCTAAGTTTGGATTTTCGTGACGGATAGTCTTGAATGGTACTGCCTTCTTGACAATATCCAAACTTGGAAGTTTAAAGACAAGGTCCTTAACTCCCTCTTCAGGACTTGAAGAAGTAATTGGTTTTTCAGGTTCTTTTGGTAGAAGGTACTCAGGAAGAGTCACAACTGGTGGAGTATCTGTTCCTACAGAACTTTGTTTAGTCCCAACTTCAATCACTCGGTCTAGAGCTGGAGTTGATTCAGTTTGAACTACCTTACGATTGCTGCCATCTACTTCGACATACTCGATTATAGCACCATCTTTCCCTTCTGCTAGAACTTTCTCTTTCCCTTTGTCTAATTGTGGATTTTCGCGACGGATAGTCTTGAATGGTACTGCCTTCTTAACAATATCCAAACTTGGAAGTTGGAAGGTAAGCTCTTTAACTCCTTCTTCAGGACTTGAAGAAGTAATTGGTTTTTCAGGTTGTTTCGGTTCAACCGGTTGTTCTGGTTGGCTAGGTTGCAATTGCTTGATTTGTTCAAGAGCGTTATTGAGAGCTTTATTGACGTCTTCTTGAGTCTTAGCCTCTTGAATAGCTGCGATTGCTTTATCAGTAATTTCAACTAATTTCTTCTTAGCATCGTTATTGGCACCAAGTTCAGCCACTTTTTTCTCGATAGCTTCAGTCAGGCTAGCCATAGCCTTATCATAATTGATTTCAGGTTGTTCCGGTTGTTTTGGTTCAACTGGTTTTTCAGGTTGGCTAGGTTGCAATTGCTTGATTTGTTCAAGAGCATTATTGAGAGCTTTATTGACGTCTTCTTGAGTCTTAGCCTCTTGAATAGCTGCGATTGCTTTGTCAGTAATTTCAACTAATTTCTTCTTAGCATCGTTGTTGGCGCCAAGTTCAGCCACTTTTTTCTCGATAGCTTCAGTCAGGCTAGCCATAGCCTTATCATAATTGATTTCAGGCTGTTCCGGTTGTTTTGGTTCAACTGGTTTTTCAGGTTGGCTAGGTTGCAATTGCTTGATTTGTTCAAGAGCGTTGTTGAGTGCTTTGTTGACGTCTTCTTGAGTCTTCGCTTCTTGGATAGCTGCGATTGCTTTATCAGTAATTTCAACTAATTTTTTCTTAGCATCGTTGTTGGCACCAAGCTCAGCTACTTTTTTCTCGATAGCTTCAGTCAGGCTAGCCATAGCCTTATCATAATTGATTTCAGGCTGTTCCGGTTGTTTTGGTTCAACTGGTTTTTCAGGTTGGCTAGGTTGCAATTGCTTGATTTGTTCAAGAGCGTTGTTGAGTGCTTTGTTGACGTCTTCTTGAGTCTTCGCTTCTTGGATAGCTGCGATTGCTTTATCAGTAATTTCAACTAATTTTTTCTTAGCATCGTTGTTGGCACCAAGCTCAGCTACTTTTTTCTCGATAGCTTCAGTCAGGCTAGCCATAGCCTTATCATAATTGATTTCAGGCTGTTCCGGTTGTTTTGGTTCAACCGGTTGTTCTGGACTTGTTTCGTCTCTAGGTTTTTGGTAATTTTCGTCTTTGCTAAGAATATCTTGCAAAGCAGTGACTGTTGACATCACATCTTGTACATTTACCGTATCAGAACTTAATTGTGCAGTGAGTTTATCAAGATTAGACTTAAATGCTTGACGTGCAGTTGCTGTATTTTTCAAACCACTTGGATCAAAGTTAGATAAGTCGTCTTTCCATTTAGAGAGAGATTGAAGGATTTGTGTTTTGCTGTAGAGTTCGCTTCCTTCACCACGAGTGATGAATTGATCCACCTGGATACCGATGTTTCGAGACAAATCGTTTCGATCAGGATCTAGTTGAAGGGTGACTGCGTGCAAGTTTTCATCAAGACCTTTTAGGCTAACCAGAGTTTGATTGCCTTGGCGTTGAGTAGCGTGACCGCTAAAGTATTTCTTGCCCTCAATAGTCGACGCATTTCCCATGCCATCTTGGTAAGGAACTTCTTTGCCATCTAGGAAGACTTTGTAGATACCATGATTTGGATCAACATAGCCCTTGATATCAAGTCCAGTACCGTAGAAGTAGGCTGTGACAGTTGTCTTTTTCTTTTGTTCATCAGTTAAGCGACCAAAGGAAGCCCAAGACTCCGTTTTTTGGTACTTGTCTGCCGAATCGGTTTCATGGTGCCAGCCAGGACTGTAATCCAACTGACTAGCTTGGTCATCATAACTTGTTTGATCCTTGATCAGCAATTCAGCTTTCATCACTTGGATGGTTGCATCGGTAGCAAAACCGAGCAGGGCACCATCAGTGACAGAAGTGAGCTTGGCTTTGAAGTCAAAGATAGAGTCGGCTTGTTCTGTAAAGTCAATCGTTGGGATGGTAACAGTCTTTTCTGTTTCTCCATCTTCAAAAGTCACATCTTGAGTTGTATCTTGGTAAACTTTACCGTGAACCCCAGTTCCAGGTTCTGTGATGAAGCGAACAGTAGCAGTTCCCTTGCTTCCACCAACACGTTTAATTTTAACAGTGACTGGTTTTCCTTTTTCGACTTCGTAGTTAGTAGACTCAAGTTCAAACATTCCTTTGCTATCATTGTTTAGGGTGTAGATCCCTTCTGTAGCAATTGGTTCACCTGTTTTATTAACAAGGGTAATGGTATGCTGGCCAGGTGCTAAATCGTCTGTTTCATATACTTTTTGGCTGCGTTTACGGCTAGTGTTCTTAGTTTGCACATCCGCAACTTTTTGGCCATCAACGTAGACGGACATTTCTCCATGACCTGGGTCAACTGTAGAGACGACATAAGCCTTGGTTCCTGTGAAAGTATAGCTTACTTTGGCATCTTTTTGATTGGTCCACATAGAAGTGCCACGAACACCTTCAGATTCATTGTACCAAGTTGTACCGGCTGTATCCGCTGTTGTATTTGAGTGGTATTCAAGTCCAAGAGGGTAGCCGTCTGTCTTTTCGATACTACTTGGTGTCTTGTAGACTGAGAAGTTGGTTAAGATTGGAGTTGCTTGAGCTCCGGTGATGGTTACACGGATTTTTTGTGCCTCTACAGGCTTGCCTTGAATCAAGCGACGGTAACCAACAGTTGAACCTTCTCCGTAAGTTACCCAGCGACCGTTGATTTCGACTTCAATCTTGAAACCAGAGATACGTTGACCTTTAGCGATGTCTTCCTTGAGTTCGACAACGTCAAAGCGTCTCTTTTGTCCCAAATCGACTGTGAAGCTACCTGTTGTGGCATCATTTGAGAGCGCCCAGCTGGTATCGTCTTTGCCGTCTGTCAGGTGACTTTCTTTATAGAGGTGGTTCTGACGAGTAGAACTTGCTGTTACAGTCGCTCCTTTGGCAAAGTCAGTCGCATACATTTGGTCTAGGGTTGCTTTGAATTCCTTCAAGCGAGCCACATCAGCATCTGCGAATTTTCCTTCTTTGTTTGGTGGAATGTTGAGAAGAAGTGGCGTTCCACGACCAACAGACTTGAAGTAGATATCCATCAATTCTTTTAGGGATTTTGGCTGCTGGTTATCGTGGTAGAACCAACCAGAACGGATGGAAACATCTGCTTCTCCTACAGAGTACATATCTCCGTCAGGGTCACCGTGGTTAAGGTATTCGTTCTTAACATTTTCGGTGATGTTTGCTTTCTTGACCTTATGCCATACAGGGTCACCAGCGATACCACGCTCATTTCCAATCCAACGGATACTTGTTGGTTCGGCAGAGAAGATAGCGATATCTCCCTCAGCTTCCTTGATGTATTTGAACCACTCATCAAAAGTGTAGGTTACTTTTTGGGCACCGCTACCGCGAGCTCCATCCATCCAGACTTCGATAAATTTACCCTTATTACCGTATTTTGGATTACCAAGGATTTCTTTTAGTTGATTGAGGTAGTATTCGTTGTATTCTTTTTGAGTAGCTACCTTATATTTAGGGCTATTAACATCCCATGGTGATAGGTAAACACCCATGTTCATATCGTATTTAGTAGCCGATTTAGAGATTTCTTCTAAAAGGTCACCCTTTCCATCTTTCCATGGACTTGCAGCTACGGTATGATTTGTATATTTAGATGGGTAAATAACGAAGCCATCGTGGTGTTTCACTACCATAATGGTGCGTTTAAAGCCAGTTTCCTTTAGAGTACGGATCCATTGATCTGTATCTAAGTTAGTTGGATTAAAGTATCCTGGGTCTTCATTTCCATGTCCCCACTCAGAATTAGTATAAGTATTCATACCATAGTGGATGAAGGCGGCTAATTCTTCCTTGTGATAATCAAGTTGAGCCTTGCTTGGAAGGGGACCGTGATTTCCAATTTCTGTTTCCTTATCTTCTGGATGAGCAGCAGGTAAAACAGTTGAAGTCGGATTAGAGCTATCAGAGATTTTTTCGTATTCAAATACAACATCATTCACACCCTTGTGCTGGATGCTGGCTTCTAAGCGTGGAGTTATTGCGCGGTAGCCTGCGATTTCTTTTGCTTCAAAAGTGTTTACAAAAGAAACATCGTATTCTTTTCCGTCATTATTATCAGTAACAACATCTGCTAATTCTTGCTCTGAGCCTTTCAAACGATAATGAATGGCAAATGAACCTTTATTCACTTTATAAACCACCTTGATGACCCGTGTTCCTGGAGCTGTTTTGCTGACGACGTTGTAGGTCCACTCATCTTTGAGTTGTTTGTTGATTTTGACGCCATCAATAGAGACAATCTGGTATTTCTCTTGATTTTTTGTATAGAAGTCAATCTTAGCGATTTCTTTTTTGAAGTCATAATCAAAAGCTGTTCCAACTTCAGTTTTTTCAATAAAAGTATCATCAGTTTTGATTGGATTACCAGTTTCATCTACGTGTTGAACAACTACACGTCCGTAATCGATTCCTTTAATGAGTGTCGCAACACCATTTTCATCGAAAGAATATTGATTTTCACCAATAACAGCAGTTTTATTTCTGAACATTTCTCCTTCAGGAGTAAAGTAATATCGTTTCCCATCATCACCTTGGTACCAACCTTTGACACCATATTTTGCGATGATATCTTTTACCCATTTGACTTGCTCAGGTGAGAGGACGATTCCACCACCGAAACGGTCTTTGTCGGGGATGCCGTTTTCAATTGTGCCGTGTTGGTGAACACCGACTACTTTACCATCACTGTTGATAATACCAGCACCTGAAAGGCCTGAAACAGAAGTCATATGATAGGTGATGCCTTTTGAGCCTTTATCATCATAATTATCAACAGATTTCACGACACCATCAGCCTTGTAAAGTTGACCAGCTACAATTGGTTTTTTGAGCTCAGGTGAGCTTGAATCAGTTGGATACCCAATCGTGCTAACAGGGTCCCCAGGTTGATAGGTTTTGTTTTCTGCCAAAGGAACAAAGGTGGCAGCTTTATTTGGACTAGCGATTTGAAGAGGAACAGGTGCTACAACAGCAGCCAAGTCATTTTGATATCCTTTTCCAAATTCTTTCTTGTTCCAAAAATGAATATCTTCTTCTTTGAAAAGAGTAGTATTACCCGTTACAGGTTGAGAATTGCGAACAGCAGAATTAGAACCGAGGTTATAGTAAAACTTAGCAGAATCTCCGCCTCGAATATGTCCTTCTTTTGTATCACGGTTTGATTCTAAAAAGTTGTGGGCAACAGTCAAGATGACATTTGGTGCCACAAAAATACCAGAACCAGACACGATATAGCGTTGGGAACCACCATTGTAAATAGTGTAAATCATACTAGCAGCAGTAGCAGGTTGTCCTTCATAAGGGACGTGCTTCAAATCTAGACCACCGTTGATAATCGCACGATTACCATTTTCAGCTTCTTTTGGAAGTTCTTCCTTGTTTTTTAGAATGCTTTCTGTCTCAACTTTAGGGCTATCCTTCTTGTCTACGATTGCTGAAGTATCTATGTTTTTCACGGGTGCATCAGGATAAGCTTGATCGTGGATTTCTTCAGGAAGCAAGTCAGTAGTTTTAGTTTCTGCTACAGATTTTTCTTCTACTGGTTTAACAGTTTTTTCTGATTTCTCTGCTTTCTCTGACTCTTGAGGTGTAGAAATTACAGGACTTTCATTTTTGACTTCTGGTTTGGTTTTTTCAGTTTCGGCCAATTTTTCTACATTTGGTTGAGAGCTTGTAGCTTCAATTTTTGCTTCGTCAGCTAGTGCTGTTCCAGATGCAAAAAAAGCGAGTCCGACCATAACCGAAGCAACTCCAACGGTTAATTTTCTGATGCTAAAAGTTTGCCCTTTTTCAAAAAGGTATCGATTCATAATGTACTCCTAGTTTGAATAAAGACAGTCAGCTACTGTCTGAGCCCAAGTATGACTTGGAAACGATTTTTTTTTTAGCGATAGTTAAATTTTGTGCAATAGTTTGAGACTAACCCCTCCTTCTATTTAAGCGCTTTCATTTTGAGGTGAAAAAATTTAAATTACCATCTTAATCTTTAAAATGACCTAAAAAGCTTTAATATAACAAATATACTAAATTATTCCAAGAAATGCAATAGAGAAAGTAAACCTAATTTAAAGAAATTCTTTCACTTTTTAAAGAAAAATACATCCTTTCAAGAATTAAACTGAATGAAAGAATGTATTCAAAAAAAAGTCAGAGTAATTTTTGTATCGCCTCTTCAATTTGTTTTGGCTCTGTTTTGGAGGAGAAGCGTTCAAAGACCTGCCCATCACGACCGATGAGAAACTTAGCGAAATTCCATTCGATTCGTTTTCCTAGTGGACCAGATTTTTGTTCTTTCAACCAAACATAGAGAGGATCTGCTTCCTTACCGTTGACCTTGATCTTGGCAAAACGTGGGAAGCTGGTCTGATAATGTAGGCTACAGAAGGCGTTGATTTCCTCTGCACTACCTGGTGCTTGTCCCATAAACTGATTGCAAGGGAAGTCTAAAATCTCAAAACCTTGTTCTTGATAGCGGTCATAGAGTTCTTGGAGACCTTGGTACTGGGGCGTTAAACCACATCCAGTAGCAGTGTTGACAACCAAGAGAATCTTACCACGATAGGTCTCTAGTGGAGTTTCTTGATGGTCTTGGTTCAAGACTGAAAAATCGTATAGTGAAGTCATTGCTTGCTTTTCTCCTTCTGTTTGGTATTTTTAGGAGTTTTCTCCTCCTGTAGTGATAGAAATCCGTAGGTCAGGGTTCCAAAAATGCTACCGATAATCAGGCCATACATCAGGAAAGGACCACTTTTATCGAATTGCATGAGCAACTTTCCAAAATCTGAAAGGGACATCTGCTGAACGAAGACTTTATGAAAGATGAGTAAGGTAAAGAGACCAATCTGAATACCGATAAACACAATCCAACTCCTAAATTTGATTTGGGCTTTGCTGTAGGTTTTGAGAATGATTTCTGATTTGTCATCCTTTTCAAGATGAAGCTCTTGGACGGCTTTTTGAGCTTTTATACTCATGAACAAAATGAGTCCAAAATAGATGTAGGGCATAACATTTCGAACAATTTCTATAAAGCTTCCGAACAAAATATAGAATAGGAAGAGAATGAAGGAAGAGTAAAAGATTTGGATCATGGAACGGGCGCAAGCCTTGTAGATAACCTCTTGACGGCATTCATCAAAAGGCCCTTGGATATGAAAGAAATTTCGAAGTAGGCGAGTTGTTAAGTCTTCTTTTTTCATGGGTGATTTCTCCTAAATGAACGATGCTATTTTGTTTCTTTTACGAATTGATAGAGATAATAAAGATAAGTAATAGAAGAAAGGATAGCGATAGTTAGCAGTATATAATATTTCCAATTGCTTGAAATGAGCGTCAGTTGTGGTAAGGATAGAATCATAAAGAATAGTGCTAAGTTGAGTATGCGCGTTTTTTGGGAGTCAATCTTTAGATAAGTCAATCCTTTGTTGAGTGCTGGAACAAAGACTGGAAGGAGGACTATATCGTAGATTGGCAAGTTCCCTGAAACGATGATGAAGATGAACAGTGAAGCAAACAAAAGATGATAGGTAAGTAAAGTTACTAGTGATTTTATAAGGCACCTCCTAATCCTCATCTTGATCTTTCTTAGCTTTTTCAATGCGACGGGAAATGAGGAACTGTATGCTTGCTCCGAAGAAGATAGAACCGAGAATGCTTGATACACCATTTCTTATAGTGAGAAGAGAATGAAAATAGTCCGGACTTTCACCTATGAGTATATTGAGAAGAGGAGTTATAAAAACATCCATAGACCAAAGAACAAACCTGCTTTAAGACCTGGGTAGCGAAGTTGCTTACTTTCTTTCTCACTCAGCATATCTGGTTCAATAGTTGTAATCCCTGTTTTTTTCATTTGGTAGGTGACATAGCCAGCAGAGATGAGGGCAATCACTAAAATCAGAGGAGGATAGATTAGAGCCACTTCTTGAGGGTATTTATAGGCCAGAAGGAGTGGAATAAGATTTCCGAAAATCATCAGATAAAAGAGGACGATAAAGACTTGGTTCCCAATACGATTGGCCTCACGCCGTTTGTATTCGTCAAGGGGACCAGAAATACCGTATGTGCGTTTGATCAGTTTTTCAGTAAAGGTTTCTTTTTTCATGAGTTTGCTCCTTTTTAAAAATCATCCTCCCAAAAGAGACTATTGAGGTCAGTTTGGAGGCTATGGGCGAGATTGAGACAGAGTTCCAGGGTTGGATTGTACTTGTCGTTCTCAATCATATTGATGGTCTGTCTCGAGACACCGATATCCTTGGCGAGTTCGAGCTGGGAAATGCCCAGTTCCTTGCGAAATTCTTTCACACGATTCATCTGGACTCCTTTCTAATTTGTGTCGCATATATTTGACTATATTATATTCTTCTAAGAAATAGATGTCAAGCATATTTGACATATTTCTTAAAGAAATCTTACTTGTTTTTGCCCTATTTGTCTGACTAGTGCAAGCTGGTCGGATTTGTGGTAAAATAGATAGGATATGACAAAAGAATTTCATCATGTAACGGTCTTACTCCACGAAACGATTGATATGCTTGATGTGAAACCTGACGGTGTTTACGTTGATGCGACCTTGGGTGGAGCAGGCCATAGCGAATATTTATTAAGCAAATTAAGTGAAAAAGGCCATCTCTATGCCTTTGACCAGGACCAGAATGCCATTGACAATGCGCAAAAACGTTTGGCACCTTACATTGAAAAGGGGATGGTGACTTTTATAAAGGATAACTTCCGTCATTTACAGGCACGTTTGCGCGAAGCTGGTGTTCAGGAAATTGATGGAATTTGTTATGACTTGGGAGTGTCTAGTCCTCAGCTGGACCAGCGTGAGCGTGGTTTTTCTTATAAAAAGGATGCGCCACTGGACATGCGGATGAATCAGGACGCTAGTCTGACAGCCTATGAAGTGGTGAACCACTATGACTATCATGATTTGGTTCGTATTTTTTTCAAATATGGCGAGGACAAATTCTCTAAACAAATAGCCCGTAAGATTGAACAAGCTCGGGAAATCAAGCCAATCGAGACAACGACTGAGTTGGCAGAGATTATCAAGTCGGCTAAGCCTGCTAAGGAACTCAAGAAGAAGGGCCATCCTGCCAAGCAGATCTTCCAGGCTATTCGAATTGAAGTCAATGATGAACTGGGAGCGGCAGATGAGTCCATCCAGCAGGCTATGGAGATGTTGGCTCTGGATGGTAGAATTTCAGTGATTACCTTTCATTCATTAGAAGACCGCTTGACCAAGCAATTGTTCAAGGAGGCTTCAACAGTTGAAGTTCCCAAAGGTTTGCCTTTCATCCCAGATGATCTCAAGCCCAAGATGGAATTGGTATCCCGTAAGCCAATCTTGCCAAGTGCAGAAGAATTAGAAGCCAATAACCGCTCGCACTCAGCTAAGTTGCGCGTGGCCAGAAAAATTCACAAGTAAGAGGAAAAAATGGTAGATAAGAAAGAAACAACCAGTCAATTCTTGCAGAATCGTATAAAAAAATTCTCACGTGTGGAGAAGGCTTTTTATCTTTCCATCGCTTTTACGGCTCTCGTTTTAGCAGTGAGTATCATCTTTATGCAGACACGACTCTTGCAAGTGCAAAGTGATTTAACAAAAATCAATGCGCAGATAGAGGAAAAGAAGACAGAGCTGGACGATGCCAAGCAGGAAGTGAATGAATTGATTCGTGCCGAGCGTTTGAAAGAGATTGCAGATAAAAAAGATTTGAAATTGAATAATGAAAATATCCGAACAGCGGAGTAAGATATGAAATGGACAGAAAAAATAACCCGATTTGCGATAAAAAATCGTAAATCTCCAGAAAAAAACCGTAGGATAGTTGGCAAGTACCTCAGCTTTTTAGCTGTTGCCCTTTTCGGCCTCTTTTTGGCCAATTTTGCTTATATTATCGCAAAAGGTAATATATTTGGTACTGACTTGGTAAAAGAGGCTAAAAAGGTTCACCAAACAACCCGAACAGTTCCTGCCAAACGCGGGACTATCTATGACCGAAATGGAGTGCCTATTGCTGAAGATGCGACTTCCTATAACGTCTATGCTGTTATTGATAAAAAATACAAGTCAGCAACGGGTAAAATTCTTTATGTAGAGGATTCGCAGTTTAATAAGGTAGCTGAAGTTTTCCATAAGTATTTAGATATGGATGAAGCTTATGTGAAAGAGCAATTAGCTCAACCAAATCTAACTCAAGTTTCCTTTGGTGCAAAAGGAAATGGGATTACCTATGCCAATATGATGGCTATTAAAAAAGATTTAAAAGATGCTAGTGTGGAAGGGATTGACTTTACAACTAGTCCTAACAGAAGCTACCCAAATGGACAATTTGCTTCTAGTTTTATTGGATTAGCCCAACTCCATGAAAATGAGGATGGTAGTAAGAGTTTGTTAGGAACGTCTGGTCTGGAGAGTTCGTTAAATACCATTCTTGCTGGGACAGACGGTATTATTACCTATGAAAAAGACCGTGTAGGAAATATCGTACCAGGTACAGAACAGGTATCGCAACAGACTGTGGATGGCAAGGATGTTTATACAACATTGTCTAGCCCACTCCAATCTTTCATGGAAACTCAGATGGATACCTTTCTAGAAAAAGTAAAAGGTAAGTATATGACCGCGACCTTGGTCAGTGCAAAGACAGGTGAAATTCTCGCTACCACCCAACGACCTACCTTTAATGCAGATACTAAGGATGGTATCACCAAAGACTTTGTTTGGCGTGATATTCTTTATCAAAGTAATTATGAACCAGGATCAACCATGAAGGTCATGACGTTAGCTTCTTCTATTGACAACAATACCTTCCCAAGTGGAGAATATTTCAATAGTAGTGAATTAAAAATAGCGGATGCGACGATTCGAGATTGGGATGTTAATGATGGTTTGACGACTGGTAGGATGATGACTTTCTCACAAGGTTTCGCTCACTCCAGTAATGTTGGAATGAGTCTACTTGAACAAAAAATGGGAGATGCTACTTGGTTGGATTATCTAAACCGCTTTAAATTTGGGGTCCCAACTCGCTTTGGCTTGACAGATGAATACGCTGGTCAACTTCCAGCTGATAATATTGTTAATATTGCTCAAAGCTCATTTGGGCAAGGGATTTCAGTGACACAAACACAAATGCTTCGTGCCTTTACAGCTATTGCTAATGATGGAGTTATGCTGGAGCCAAAATTTATAAGTGCTATTTATGATACTAACAATCAGTCTGTACGAAAGTCTCAAAAAGAGATTGTAGGAAAACCTGTATCTGAAGATGCAGCAAGCTTGACTCGTACTAACATGATATTAGTTGGGACGGACCCTCTATATGGAACTATGTATAATCACCAAACAGGAAAGCCAATTATAACAGTTCCTGGACAAAATGTAGCAGTTAAATCCGGTACGGCTCAAATCGCTGATGAGAAATGGAGGCTACTTGGTTGGTTCTACCAATTATATTTTCTCAGTTGTGACTATGAATCCTGCTGAAAATCCTGATTTTATCTTGTATGTAACGGTTCAACAGCCTGAGCATTATTCAGCTGTCCAGTTGGGAGAGTTTTCCAATCCAATCTTGGAGCGGGCTTCAGCGATGAAAGAATCTCTGAACCTTCAATCTCCAGCTAAGAATTTAGATCAAGTGACGACAGAATCTTCGTATGCAATGCCTAGCATCAAGGATATTTCACCTGGTGATTTGGCGGAAGCCTTACGTCGAAATATTGTGCAACCAATCGTTGTTGGTACTGGAACAAAGATTAAAGAGACTTCTGTAGAAGAAGGAAAAAATCTTGCACCAAACCAACAAGTTCTCCTTTTATCGGATAAGGTAGAAGAAATTCCAGATATGTATGGCTGGAAAAAAGAGACTGCTGAGGCCTTTGCTAAATGGTTGGATATTGAGCTGGAATTTGAAGGTTCAGGTTCTGTTGTTCAGAAGCAAGACGTTCGGACCAATACAGCTATCAAAAACATTAAAAAAATTAAATTAACTTTAGGAGACTAATATGTTTATTTCCATCAGTGCTGGAATTGTGACATTTTTACTAACTTTAGTGGGAATTCCGGCCTTCATCCAATTTTATAGAAAGGCGCAAATTACAGGCCAGCAGATGCATGAGGATGTCAAACAGCACCAGGCAAAAGCTGGGACTCCTACAATGGGGGGGCTTGTTTTCCTCATTGCTGCAGTTGTTGTGAGTTTCTTCGTCGCTCTGTTTTCAAAACAATTGACCAATAATGTCGGTATGATTTTATTTATCTTGGTTCTTTATGGTTTAATCGGATTTTTAGATGACTTCCTCAAGGTCTTCCGTAAAATCAATGAGGGGCTAAATCCTAAGCAGAAATTGGCTCTTCAGCTTCTAGGTGGCGTCATTTTCTACCTTTTCTATGAGCGCAGTGGAGATATGCTTTCTGTCTTTGGTTACCAAGTGCATCTAGGGATTTTCTATATTTTCTTCGCTCTTTTCTGGCTAGTCGGTTTTTCAAACGCAGTCAACTTGACAGATGGTATTGACGGTCTAGCTAGTATTTCCGTTGTGATTAGCTTGTCTGCTTATGGAGTTATTGCCTATGTGCAAGGTCAGATGGATATCCTTCTAGTGATTCTGGCCATGATTGGTGGTTTGCTTGGTTTCTTTGTCTTTAACCATAAGCCTGCTAAAGTCTTTATGGGGGATGTGGGAAGTTTGGCTTTAGGTGGAATGCTGGCAGCTATCTCAATGGCTCTCCACCAAGAATGGACTCTATTGATTATCGGAATTGTTTATGTTTTTGAAACAAGTTCAGTTATGATGCAAGTCAGTTATTTCAAACTGACAGGTGGTAAACGTATTTTCCGTATGACGCCTGTACATCACCATTTTGAGCTTGGAGGATTGTCTGGTAAAGGAAATCCTTGGAGCGAGTGGAAGGTTGACTTCTTCTTTTGGGGAGTGGGGCTTCTAGCAAGTCTTTTGACACTAGCCTTTTTATACCTACTGTAAAAAATAAATCAGGATGAAGTTTATCTTCATCCTGGTTTTTGTGTGCTTAAAAGTTAGTTAGACTCATCCTTCTTACTCTTAAGTAGAAAAGTTGCTGTTAGGACTAGACTCAATCCTGACAAGAATAGTAGTGGATTGGATGTTTCACCAGTAGCTGGAAGTTGTTCTTTAGGAGAATCACTTGCAGATTGAACAAGGTCTGGACTAGATGAAACTTGCTCAGAGCTGTTGGCTAATGGTTTGATATCTGTTTCACTTGGTTTTTGATTTGCAGTAGTTGATGCTCCATTAGCTTGATAAACGACTGCATAGGTACTGAAATGAGTAGTCGTAAATTCTGCCATTCCCTCGCGAATAGTAAAATCGAGTGCCTGTAACTCTTTTGATGGAGTTAGGTAGTAGACATTTTCGACAGCTGAGGAAATAGGCAAGCGGACCAAGACAGTTCCTTTTGGTTGTAAACTATGATCTGTTGAATTTTTAAGGTGAAGATCGTAAGCATCATAGGTCTTACCAAATAGTTCTTGAGCTAATACACGTCTGCTAGAAATGTGAGAAATTTCCTCTAAGTCAGTCGCTCCTCCAATAATTTCAACTTTAGTCTTTTCATCCTTTAAGACACGAAGTTTATATTCAGGAACAGAAACAGTAGGCGGTTGTTCTTGTCCCGCTGTCCCGACAGGTTGAGTGTACTCAGGGATAGAAACAGTAGGCGGTTGTTCTAGTCCTGCTGTGCCGATAGGTTTAGTGTACTCAGGAATATTTACTACAGGCGGTTGTTCCTGTCCAGCCGTTCCGATAGGTTGAGTGTATTCAGGGATAGACACAGTAGGCGGTTGTTCCTGTCCAGCCGTTCCGATAGGCTCAGTGTACTCAGGAATAGAAACGGTAGGTGGCTGTTCTTGTCCAGCCGTTCCGATAGGTTTAGTGTACTCAGGAATGTTTACTACAGGCGGTTGTTCCTGTCCGGCTGTACCTATAGGTTTAGTATACTCCGGATTATTTACTACAGGCGGTTGTTCCTGTCCAGCTGTACCGATAGGCTTAGTGTATTCAGGAATTTCTACAATAGGAGCAGGATCATCTCCCTTGCTTGTAGTTGGTTGCTGATTCTCAACCTTCTTCTCATCCTTTTTGGTAAAGATAGCTACTACAGGACTGCTTGTTGTATTTCCCTGGATAGAATAAGCTTCTATCGCATTTCCAATTTTTCGATTGGTTTCGTCAGGGATAGGGATTTGTACCTGATTATCCTGAATTGATAAGACAGTCTGATCTCCAGTCGTAACTAGATGATTATCGTCTATCCTGCGTAAAACGAGTGGATCTTTGATGCCTGGGAAGGTCACAGCGATAGCTTCCCAATCTCCAGCTGGAAGAGTTAAAGAGATGTTTTTATCCCCTTCCTTAAGTGGTGCGATACTTGGACTATCCAAGCTTACAGCTGGAGCCTTAATCACATCAAATGAATCTAGAGAAATTTTCTTGCGACCTGCTGGTGAATTTGGATCAACTTTCAAGGTCAAAATATGATTACCATCGGTCAGATTAGTAAATTCTCCAATTAAGGTTGCCTTTTGGGTAGCGCCAGCAGTGTAGAAGTCTAGACTTGGCATTTCTTTTCCATCTAGTGTCACGAGAGCTTTTCCGAGAGCGGATGTTTTAAGTCCGTAAATTCGAATACCTGTTCCAGTAAATGGAATGGTTGCTTGAGCTTCTGAAGCGGTACTTGGGTCGGCGTTATTGATGTCCGCATATTTTTCTGTGCTCTTATATAATTCAGTATCGCTCCAATCTTTGAATTGAGATCCGTATTGAATGCGAGGGTCGCGGTCATCCATTTTTTCAATGGTTGTTCCTTGTCCCGGTAAAACTTTAAAGTAGTCTAAGGAAATTTTGGAACGTTCACTTCCACGGTGTTTATGCTCTTGTTTTACAGTGATAGTCATCACATGAGCACCATCTGACAATCCTGTGAAGCGACCGATAAGGCTACCTTTTTCAGTTGCACCTGCAGTATAGAAGTCCAGTTCACCGACTGATTTACCATCGATCTTGACTTCAGCGATTCCCAATTCAGATGATTTGAGACCATAGATTTCAATGCCAACACCATTGAAAGGAATGGTTGCTGTCGCATCTTTATCTGTATAGTTACCTAGTGAAAGGTCGGCAAACTTCTCTGTTCCCTCAAATAATTCTGAGTCTGCCCAGTTTCCAAATGCAGAACCGTATTGGATTCGGCTATCACGGTCATCCATCAATTGGTTATAGGTTTCGACATTGGCCTTTTCGGATACCTGTGTAGAAACTTCGCCCAGCATAGCCTTAACAGTATAGCTGTAGGCGAGTTGAGGATCGAGTGAACGGTCGATAAAATGGGTTTGATTGGTCACAAATTCTCTGCTTGCAGAGGTTTGGCCAGATTCGTCTTTCACTTGTCTTTGGATAACATAGTGGGTAGCACCTTCTACTTGGTTGAAGGTGAGTTCGGCAGTGACGCCATTTTGTCTAACTGCTGTCAGACTGGTTACACGACCAGGGAAATGTTCAAGGTAATGACATCACCTTTTTGTGTTGCCAGTTGAATGCGGCCATCTTTAAGAACAGTTGCTTTGACAGATTTGCCATTAACCTTAACCTGACTGGCTTCGATATTTGGATAATCTACAACTAGGTCTCCACCGACATTTGAAAGGAAGGACAAGCTTTGCAGGTTTTTATCTTTCCACTTCATGCTGACTTCAAAGTTACCACGGGCAACCAGACCAGAAACCTGACCGTCTTTCCAAGCATCTGGAAGGGCTGGCAATGGTGCAATGTAGCCAGTGTGTGATTGAAGAAGCATTTCTGCAATTCCACTGGTTGCTCCAAAGTTTCCGTCGATTTGGAAAGGTGCATGCGTATCCCAAAGGTTTTCTAGGGTTGAATATTTGAGCTGTTCAGCAAGCAGGCGATGAGCACGGTTACCGTCTAAGAGGCGAGCCCAGAGGTTGATTTTATTGGCCTTAGACCAACCAGTACCACCATCTCCACGGTGGTTGAGGGTAGCACGCGCAGCTTCTAAATATTCAGCCTGGTCCTTGCTAAAGAGCGTACCTGGGAAGAGACCTACCAGATGGGAAACGTGGCGGTGGTTATTTTCAATGCCTTCATTAGTGAATTGTGGACTGTCTTCTTCGTACCATTCCTTGATGCGTCCCTCTTTGTTAATGTGAAGTGGTTTTAGTTTGTCAAATTTAGCCTTGACCTCTGTAACTAAGTCTTTGTCGACATTCAGATGGTTGGCGACTTCCATGTAGTCATGGAATAGCTGCCAGACTAGTGATTGGTCAAAGGTATTTCCAATGGTAATAGTACCGTGTTCTGGTGAGTAAGACGGAGAAGATACCCAACGGTCGCTGGCCTGATCATAGTGCAAGAAGGAATTCCAGAACTTAGCTGTTTCCTTGAGCATTGGATAAATCTTTTCTTTTAGATAACTTTCATCCTTGGTGAATTTATAGTAGTCATAGACATTCTGCATCATCCAGGCATTAGCTGCTGGCGACCAACCCCAATAGTAATTCCAACCAGGAGTAGTCCAGCCAAATGGTGTTGCTTGGGTGTGAACCAACCAACCATTTCTTGTCCATCTTTTGATTCGATACCAGCGTATTCTTTAGCAGCGATACGGCCATAGTAACGCATATCATCAATGTAATTGATCATTGGCTTGGCTGTTTCAGCTAGATTGCTCATGTAGGCTGGCCAATAGTTCATTTGCAAATTGACATTGAGGTGGTAGTCAGCGTTCCAAGGTGGATTGTCTACGGCATTCCAGACTCCTTGTAGGTTGGCAGGAAGGGCATCTGTCCGATCACGAGATGAACTGATCAATAAATAACGTCCGTATTGGAAGAAGAGTTCTTCCAGTTTTTGCCCTTTGCTAGGGTTGTAGGTCTGAAGGGCCTCTTTTGTCGTTTGAGCAGCATTGCTTCCACCTAGGTTTAGTTTGACGCGGTTAAAGAGGCTTTGATAGTCTTTGATATGGTTCTTTTTAAGTGTCTCATAGTCTTTGCCCCTAGCTGCTTCTACAATGCCTTTAACTGTTTTTTCGAGGTCAATGTCTTTGCGATAGTTTGTTTTTGGATTCTGAGCAAAGTTAGTCTTGGCACTGAGTAAAAGCGTAGCGTAGCTAGCTCCTGTGATTGTTAAACTATCCTCATGGACAGTAACTTTTCCGTCCGTTTTAATTCCTAGATAGGATGCGAACTGGAGGCCATTATCTTTGACTGTACCTTTTAGTAGGATACCATTTGGGTCTGTCGTAACATGGCCACTCTTGTAGTTAGAATATTCCGCTGAGTAGTCTCCGTTAGCAAGCAAGTCTTCTGTCAAGCTATTCCAAACTGTAAAATCAAGTTTTTTGTCCCCTTTTTGGGTCAAGTGAGTCACGGTGACATCATCAGGGTAACTTGAGAAGGTTTCGCGTTTGAAGGTCGTTCCATCTTGGGTGTAAGAAGTTGTAGTAGTGGCTTCTGTGATATCCAAACCACGGTGATAGTCTGTAACTGTATCCAGCCCCTTTTTCTGGTTATTGAAGACCATGAAGATATCACCAAAGGCTAGATAACGTCCATACTGGGCGTTGTTTGGTCCAACTAGATTTTGTTCAGCTAATCGTTTGGCTTTTTGGCGATCTCCGTCTTCAAGAGCCTTACGAATTTCTGCTAAAATTTTATACCGTTCCTGATAGTTTCCTCCATTATAGTCGGTACTGTCGGGACGCGGTCCACCTGACCAAAGAGTTTTTTCGTTGTATTGGATTCTCTCCTCGCCGATGAGACCAAAAACCTTAGCACCCATTTCACCATTCCCAACTGGGAGTGCTTGTTTTTCCCAGCCATCATAGGAAGGAGCTGTTGGTCGATCATAGTTTAGCTGATAGTTGCTTTGTTCTGTCACAGGTAGTTCTTGTTTTTCGGTTTCCTTATTTTCATTAGGTTTTACAATAGCCTCAGTACTGGCTTGATTAGTTGTAGCAGAAGTAACATCAGCCTCAGCGGGTTTACTTTCAGAAGAACTATTATTAGCTAGAACTGGTTTTGTATGATCAATTGGCACGTTTGGCTGTGTATGCTCAGTTGATTCACTTGCTTTCGTTACAGTGTCTAACTTAGAGCTAGTTTTCTCTAGTGTAGGCTCATTTTGCTTTACTTCAATAGTATCAGCAGAGACGGTATGACTAGCTAGAAAAACTGCTCCAAGCAAAACAGAGGCTGTGCCAACTGTTAGCTTCCGAATACTGTAGCGACAGGATTTCTCCCTCCAAATTTTTTCCATAGAAACCTCCTTCATTGATTAAAAGCGCTTTCATTTTTATGAGACGGACTCTTGTTTCTATATTGTGTTGTTACTTTAATTTTACGAGCTAACGAGGTATTGTCAAGGGGATTTAAGAAGGATATATATTTGATATTGTTTTGTATTAAAAAAGTGGAGGAAGTAAATGGTAAGAGAGTGTATTTTTGATATTATTTCTAGTTTCAACTAGAAAGATAAGCCAACTTTAATTACAGCCTACCCATCCCTGAAAGCGTAAAACAAACTAGTCAGGGTGGCTAGTTTGTGGTATAATGAAAGAGACTCAAAAAGAAACAGGAGAAATATGATGGATTTACTATTAGCAATTGTATTGATTGTGCTAGCTTTTCTAGGAGGAGCTCTTGGAGGAATGTACTTGGTTCGTAAGCAAATTGAAAAAGAATTTGCTGACAACCCACGTTTGAATGCTGAAGCAGTTCGTACTCTTTTGAGTGCAAATGGTCAAAAACCAAGCGAAGCTAAGGTACAACAAGTTTACCACCAAATCATCCGCCAACAAAAGGCAGCCCTTGCTAACAATAAAAAGAAAAAATAAATAAGGAAAAGTCTGGGATGAAAGTTCCAGACTTCTCACTATGTTGGTTATGTTTAGGGATGAGACTTTTTCCTTGCATTCTATTGATATTTGATTATGATTAAGAGAGATAGTTATTGATTAGGCTGTCATTCGGTTCATAAAGATAAATAATCATAATGAACTATCAATCAGAAAAAAGACTAGAAAGAAGACTGTATGGATAATCGACCAATTGGTTTTTTGGATTCGGGTGTCGGGGGCTTGACCGTTGTGCGCGAGCTCATGCGCCAGCTTCCCCATGAAGAAATCGTCTATATTGGAGATTCGGCGCGGGCGCCCTATGGTCCCCGTCCTGCTGAGCAAATTCGTGAATATACTTGGCAGTTGGTCAACTTTCTTTTGACCAAGGATGTCAAAATGATTGTCATTGCTTGTAATACTGCGACTGCGGTCGTCTGGGAAGAAATCAAGGCTCAACTAGACATTCCCGTCCTAGGAGTGATTTTGCCAGGAGCTTCGGCAGCTATCAAGTCAAGCCAAGGTGGGAAAATCGGAGTCATTGGAACGCCCATGACGGTACAATCTGACATTTATCGTCAGAAAATTAATGATCTGGATCCAGATTTGCAGGTGGAGAGTTTGGCTTGCCCCAAGTTTGCTCCCTTGGTGGAGTCGGGTGCTCTGTCAACCAGCGTCACCAAGAAAGTAGTTTATGAAACCCTGCGTCCCTTGGTTGGAAAGGTGGATAGTCTGATTTTGGGCTGTACCCATTATCCGCTTCTCAGACCCATTATTCAAATGTTATGGGGCCAAAGGTTCAACTTATCGATAGTGGGGCAGAGTGTGTACGGGACATTTCAGTCTTACTCAATTATTTTGAAATCAATCGTGGTCGCGATGCTGGACCACTCCATCACCGTTTTTACACAACAGCCAGCAGCCAAAGTTTTGCACAAATTGGTGAAGAATGGCTGGAAAAAGAGATTCATGTGGAGCATGTAGAATTATGACAAATAAAATTTATGAATATAAGGATGACCAGGACTGGTATGTCGGCTCATATAGTATTTTTGGTGGTGTCCGGACATTGACTGATGAAGACTTGGATTTTCCTCTATTTGAGTTTGCCCAAAGATTTCGAGATGAGGAACAAGGTTTTCCTATTTCTGTGATTGTTTTACGCTATGGTTCCCTCTACCGTTTATTGTCTTTTGTGGTAGATATCCTCAACCAAGAAATGGGACGAAATCTGGAAGTCATCCAACGTCAGGGAGCTTTTCTTTTGATTGAAAATGGGCAACTCCTGCATGTAGCATTGCCTAAAGAAGGGGGTCAATGTTCATGATTTTTTTGAGACAAGCAAGGTCAGAGAAACCTTATTGATTGCGACTCGAAACGAAGGTAAGACCAAAGAGTTTCGAGCTATCTTTGATAAGTTAGGCTACGATGTGGAAAATCTTAATGACTATCCTGACCTGCCTGAAGTAGCTGAAACAGGCATGACCTTCGAAGAAAATGCCCGTCTCAAGGCAGAAACTATTTCTCAATTAACGGGCAAGATGGTTTTGGCAGATGACTCAGGTCTCAAAGTCGATGTCCTTGGTGGCTTGCCAGGTGTCTGGTCAGCACGTTTTGCAGGTGTGGGAGCTACTGACCGTGAAAACAATGCCAAACTCTTGCACGAATTGGCCATGGTCTTTGAACTCAAGGACCGCTCGGCTCAATTCCATACAACCCTAGTCGTAGCCAGTCCAAACAAGGAAAGCTTGGTTGTTGAAGCAGACTGGCCTGGCTACATTAACTTTGAACCTAAGGGTGAAAATGGATTTGGTTACGATCCTCTCTTCCTTGTAGGAGAGACAGGCAAGTCCTCAGCTGAATTAACCCTTGAAGAAAAAAATAGTCAATCTCACCGTGCCTTAGCCGTTAAGAAACTTTTGGAGGTATTTCCATCATGGCAAAGCAAACCATCATTGTAATGAGCGATTCTCATGGCGATAGCTTGATTGTGGAAGAAATCCGTGATCGCTATGTAGGCAAAGTTGACGCTGTTTTTCATAACGGCGATTCTGAACTGCGTCCTGATTCTCCCCTTTGGGAAGGCATCCGTGTTGTTAAAGGGAACATGGACTTCTACGCCGGCTACCCAGAACGTTTGGTGACTGAGCTTGGTTCGACCAAGATTATCCAAACTCATGGACACTTGTTTGACATTAATTTCAACTTTCAAAAGTTGGACTACTGGGCTCAGGAGGAAGAGGCTGATATCTGCCTCTATGGTCACTTGCATGTGCCAAGTGCTTGGATGGAAGGCAAAACCCTCTTTCTAAATCCAGGTTCCATCAGTCAACCGCGTGGTACTATCAGAGAATGTCTCTATGCTCGTGTGGAGATTGATGACAGTTATTTCAAAGTGGACTTTTTGACACGAGACCATGAGGTGTATCCAGGCTTGTCCAAGGAGTTTAGCCGATGATTGCCAAGGAGTTTGAGACTTTCTTGTTGGGGCAGGAGGAAACTTTTTTGACCCCTGCTGAAAATCTAGCTGTGTTGATTGATACCCACAATGCGGATCACGCGACCCTCTTGCTCAGTCAGATGACCTATACCCGTGTTCCTGTTGTGACAGATGAAAAACACTTTGTTGGGACGATTGGGCTCAGAGATATTATGGCTTATCAGATGGAGCATGACTTGAGTCAAGAAATCATGGCAGATACGGATATCGTTCATATGACGAGAACGGACGTAGCGGTCGTCTCGCCTGATTTTACCATTACGGAGGTCTTGCACAAGCTGGTAGATGAGTCTTTCTTACCGGTTGTGGATGCGTCTGGTATTTTCCAAGGAATTATCACGCGCAAGTCTATCCTCAAGGCAGTCAATGCCCTCTTGCATGATTTTAGTAAGGAATATGAGATTCGATGCAAATGAGAGACAGAATTTCAGATTTTTTAGAGGAAAAGCAGGGCTTGTCTGCCAATTCCAAGCAGTCCTATAAGTATGATCTGGAGCAATTTTTAGACATTGTAGGCGAGCGGATTTCTGAGACCAGTCTCAAGATTTACCAAGCCCAACTAGCCAATCTAAAAATCAGCGCCCAGAAGCGAAAGATTTCGGCCTGTAACCAATTTCTCTACTTTCTCTATCAAAAAGGAGAAGTGGAAAGTTTTTACCGCTTGGAATTAGCTAAACAAGCTGAAAAGAAAGCTGAAAAACCAGAAATTCTAGACCTAGACTCTTTTTGGCAGGGGAGCGACTTTCCAGAGGGCCGCTTGCTAGCGCTCTTAATCCTAGAAATGGGACTCTTGCCAAGTGAGATATTAGCTCTAAAGGTTGCGGATATCAATCTGGATTTTCAGGTGTTGAGAATCCAGAAGGCTTCTCAACAGAGGATTGTCACCATTCCCACGAGCTTGCTTTCAGAGCTAGAACCCTTGATGGGCCAGACCTATCTTTTTGAAAGGACAGGAAAGCCTATTCTCGTCAGTGGGCCTTCCGTCAGCTAGAAGCTTTTTGTCAAGGAGAAAGGTTTTCCAGCACTATCAGCCCAAGCCTTGCGGGAACAGTTCATTCTACGACAAATTGAAAAGAAGGTCGATTTGTACGAAATTGCAAAAAAATTAGGATTAAAAACAGTCCTGACCTTAGAAAAAAATATAGATAATGGATATTAAATTAAAAAGATTTTGAAGGGCCTCTGGACTTGCTTTTTGCACCTAGTTTCTAAGTACCAGATGGATATCTACGATGTGCCCATTACGGAAGTCATCGAACAGTATCTAGCCTATGTCTCAACTCTGCAGGCCATGCGTCTGGAAGTGACGGGCGAGTACATGGTTATGGCCAGTCAGCTCATGCTGATCAAGAGCCGCAAGCTTCTTCCAAAGGTAGCGGAAGTGACCGATTTGGAGGATGACCTGGAGCAGGATCTTCTCTCTCAAATCGAAGAATACCGCAAGTTCAAGCTCTTGGGTGAGCACTTGGAAGCCAAGCACCAGGAACGGGCCCAGCACTATTCCAAAGCGCCGACAGAGTTGATTTACGAAGATGCGGAGCTTGTGCATGACAAGACAACCATTGACCTCTTTTTGGCTTTTTCAAATATCCTAGCCAAGAAAAAAGAAGAGTTTGCACAGAAGCACACGACTATCTTGCGGGATGAGTATAAGATTGAGGACATGATGGTCATCGTAAAAGAGTCCTTGACTGGACGAGATCAATTGCGCTTGCAGGATTTGTTTAAGGAAGCCCAGAATGTCCAAGAGGTCATTACCCTCTTTTTAGCAACCCTAGAGTTAATCAAAACACAGGAGCTGATCCTCGTGCAAGAGGAAAGTTTCGGAGATATTTATCTCATGGAAAAGAAGGAAGAAAGTCAAGTGGCCCAAAGCTAGACTTGATAGAGAGGAAAGATGAGTACTTTAGCAAAAATAGAAGCGCTCTTGTTTGTAGCGGGTGAAGATGGGATTAGAGTCCGCCAGTTAGCTGAACTCCTCTCTCTGCCACCGACAGGCATCCAACAGAGTTTAGAAAAATTATCTCAGAAGTATGAAAAGGACCCAGATTCCAGTTTGGCCCTGATTGAGACAGGGGGCGCTTATAGATTGGTGACCAAGCCTCAATTTTCAGAGATTTTGAAGGAATACTCTAAGGCGCCTATCAACCAGAGTTTATCTCGGGCTGCCCTTGAGACCTTGTCCATCATTGCCTACAAACAGCCCATCACACGGATAGAGATTGATGCCATCCGTGGGGTCAACTCGAGTGGGGCCTTGGCAAAGTTGCAGGCCTTTGACTTGATAAAGGAAGACGGGAAAAAAGAAGTGTTGGGTCGTCCCAACCTCTATGTGACTACAGATTATTTCCTAGATTACATGGGGATAAATCATTTGGAAGAATTACCAGTGATTGATGAGCTTGAGATTCAAGCCCAAGAAAGCCAATTATTTGGTGAAAGGATAGAAGAAGATGAGAATCAATAAGTATATTGCCCACGCAGGTGTGGCCAGTAGGAGAAAAGCAGAAGAGCTGATTAAGCAAGGTTTGGTGACGGTTAACGGCCAGGTGGTACGTGAACTAGCAACCACTATCAAGTCAGGCGACAAGGTCGAAGTTGAAGGTCAACCTATCTACAACGAAGAAAAGGTCTATTATCTACTTAACAAACCACGCGGTGTTATTTCCAGTGTGACAGATGACAAGGGCCGCAAGACGGTTGTCGACCTTTTGCCCAACGTGAAAGAGCGCATCTACCCTGTAGGTCGTTTGGACTGGGATACATCAGGAGTCTTGATTTTGACCAATGATGGGGATTTTACGGATGAGATGATTCACCCTCGTAATGAGATTGACAAGGTTTATGTTGCGCGTGTTAAAGGTGTGGCCAATAAGGACAATCTCCGCCCCTTGACCCGTGGACTTGAGATTGATGGTAAGAAAACCAAGCCGGCTGTCTATGAGATTCTCAAAGTGGACCCAGTCAAAAACCGCTCTGTGGTGCAGTTGACTATCCATGAAGGGCGTAACCACCAGGTTAAAAAGATGTTTGAAGCTGTCGGTCTCCAAGTAGATAAGTTGTCACGGACCCGTTTCGGACATCTAGACTTGACAGGACTCCGTCCAGGAGAATCCCGTCGTCTTAACAAAAAAGAAATCAGCCAACTACACACCATGGCTGTAACCAAGAAATAATGAAACGAATTTTAATAGCGCCTGTGCGCTTTTACCAACGTTTTATCTCGCCAGCCTTTCCCCCCTCTTGTCGCTTTGAGCCAACTTGTTCCAACTACATGATTGAGGCTATTGAACAACATGGCTTCAAGGGTGTTTTGATGGGCTTGGCTCGGATTTTACGTTGCCATCCCTGGTCGAAAACAGGTAAGGACCCCGTCCCGGACCATTTTTCTTTAAAGAGAAATGCAAAATAAAATTGGATTCTAATGTATAAAACACAGATAGATGATACTTGGTATTTATCAAGTGCCATCTATCTGTGTTTTTATTTAATATTGATGTTTCTGCTATTTATTCCAAAATGTTTTTACCTTCTTTAACACGCCAATGATAATCAGATAAAATAATATCTTCAAGAGAGTAGCTAGCCTTCCAATCAAGATATTTTTTAGCTTTTGATGCGTCTGCTAGGACGCTGGCTGGGTCACCAGCACGACGAGCAACAATTTCGTGTGGTATTTTTTGATTCAGTAATTCTTCAGCAGTTTTAAAGATTTCTTTGACGGTATAGCCTTTTTCAGTTCCTAAGTTAAAGATTTGAGAAGAACTGTTTTCTTGAAATAGGTAGTTCATTCCTTTAACATGAGCCTGTGCAAGGTCCAAGACATGAATGTAATCTCGAATACATGAACCATCACGTGTATCATAGTCATCTCCAAATATTTTCAGGCTATCATTTTGTCCCAATGCGGTCTTGTTGATGTTGGGAATGATATGAGTTGGATTTTTCACTCGCAGACCGTTTGAAGCATCCATTTCAGCTCCAGCAACATTAAAGTAACGGAAAATGACATATTTCCAGTCGTAGCGATTGGCCATCCAGTAAATCATTCGTTCACCCATCAGTTTTGTCTCTGCATAAGGATTGACAGGGTCGAGCAGGGTATCTTCAGTTGCTGGCTTGTCAATACAGTTATTACCATAGAGGGAAGCAGTCGAAGAGAACATGATTTTTGAATGCCAACTTCAGATAAGACTTTGAGAACTTGGTTCATACCAGCAACATTGGCAGTGAAGTATTTACTTGGGTTTTCAATACTTTCGCTCACAACAATTTCACCTGCACAATGAAGAACAGCATCAATCTTATTTTCTTCCAAGTAAGCTTTTAGAGCACTAGCATCATAAACATCTAGTTGCTTAAAGCTAGCACGACTATCCACAGCCGAACGATTTCCTGTAGAGAGATTATCTAGAACATGTACCTGATAGCCAGCATTTAAAAGAGCTTTAACGGTATGGGAGCCAATATAGCCAGCTCCACCTGTAACAAGAATTGTTTTGGTCATGATTTTTTCCTTTTCCTAGTTTTGTACTATTTTAAAGAAATAAGAAGGCAAAGTCAACTATTTTCTGCAAATTTCATGAAAAAATGAACAAATATAGCATTGAATTGTTTTGTGTTTGGGAATTAATAGTTTGGTTGGTCTTGGAATAGTTCTTAGATTTCACCTCACATGCAAGAAAATACAAGCTTTTTATAAGATACAGTAAGACTAAGATAAATCCACCTTCCCGCTATCCTTCTCCTATAAAAAGTGGTAAAATGGATGAAAGAAAGAAGGAACTGAAATGACAACATTATTTTCAAAAATCAAAGAAGTAACAGAACTTGCTGCGATCTCAGGTCATGAAGCACCTGTCCGTGCTTATCTTCGTGAAAAGTTGACACCGCACGTGGATGAAGTGGTGACAGATGGCTTGGGTGGTATTTTCGGAATTAAACATTCAGAAGCTGCAGATGCGCCGCGCGTCTTGGTCGCTTCTCACATGGATGAAGTTGGTTTTATGGTCAGCGAAATCAAGCCAGATGGTACCTTCCGTGTGGTAGAAATCGGTGGCTGGAACCCCATGGTAGTCAGCAGCCAACGCTTCAAACTCCTGACTCGTGATGGTCGTGAAATTCCTGTGATTTCGGGTTCTGTCCCTCCACATTTGACTCGCGGAAAGGATGGACCAACTATGCCAGCTATTGCAGATATCGTCTTTGATGGCGGTTTTGCGGATAAGGTGGAGGCAGAAAGCTTGGCATCCGTCCTGGCGACACCATCGTACCAGATAGTTCTGCAATCTTGACAGCCAATGAAAAAAATATCATCTCAAAAGCTTGGGACAACCGCTACGGTGTTCTTATGGTGAGTGAGCTGGCAGAAGCTTTGTCAGGTCAAAAACTCGGAAATGAACTCTATCTGGGCTCTAACGTCCAAGAAGAAGTTGGTCTTCGTGGTGCTCATACTTCCACAACCAAGTTTGATCCAGAAGTCTTCCTCGCAGTTGACTGCTCACCTGCTGGTGATGTTTATGGTGGCCAAGGCAAGATTGGGGCTGGAACCTTGATTCGTTTCTATGACCCAGGTCACTTGCTTCTTCCAGGAATGAAGGATTTCCTTTTGACAACGGCTGAAGAAGCTGGTATCAAGTACCAATACTACTGTGGTAAAGGCGGAACAGACGCTGGTGCAGCTCATCTGAAAAATGGTGGTGTCCCATCTACAACAATCGGTGTTTGCGCTCGTTATATCCATTCTCATCAAACCCTCTACGCTATGGATGACTTCTTAGAAGCGCAAGCTTTCTTGCAAGCCTTGGTGAAGAAATTGGATCGTTCAACAGTTGATTTGATTAAAAATTATTAAACCATAAGGGAGGTGGTAGGGATGGTAGAACCAAACCTAGAAAGCCTTGTGAAAGATCTTTACAATCATGCTCGACATGATTTGAGTAAAGATTTAGTTGCTGCTCTCCTAGAGACTGCTAAAAAACTGCCTACTACAAATGAGCAATTGCTGGCAGTTCGTCTCTCAGGCCTGGTCAATCGTGAATTGCTCCTAAATCCCAAACATCCGGCACCTGAGTTGCTCAACTTGGCTCGCTTTATCAAAAGAGAAGAAGCAAAGTACAGAGGAACTGCAGCTTCTGCGCTTATGTACGGAGAGCTCTTTAAAATGCTTTGATTCCATTGTGAATCAAAGCATTTTTCTATATGGTAGAAGAGTAATTCTTGATTAGGAGAAGAAAAAAGCCATCCTATTTAGGATAGCTTCTTGGTTCTTAGATTTGTTCAGCGATAACTTTTTCAGCTAGATTCATAGCGTGATCAGATACACGAGTATAGTGGGAAATGATGTCGATAAAGTTGACCCCAGCTTGTGTTGAACACTCGCCCTTGTTGAGGCGTTTGATGTGGGTCTTTCTGAGAACACGTTCCATATTGTTGATTTCTTTATGGCGTTCAATCAGACTTTGAGCTTTTTCAATATCATTGTTTTCTACACTATCAAGGGCATCCTTGATAAAGCCAGTGGTTTTTTGATAGATATCAGCTAGTTCTTGCAAAGCAGCTTCAGAGAACTCAACATTTTTACGTTGAAGATAGTCGGTCAGATTGATTAGGGCTTCTGCGTGGTCCCCAATCCGTTCCAAATCACGGGATGAATCAAGGATGTTGGTGAGCACTTCACTTTCTTTCTGGCTAAGGGCTTCACTTGAAAGAGTAATCAGGTAACGAGTCAATTTTTCATCAATAGTATTGATGGCTTCTTCTGTCTTGTGGCCTTTTTCAGCAACCTTTTCATTAAGGTCAATAATGTAGTTGTATGAAAGGTCAAAGACTTTAGAAGCATAATTTCCCAAGTGAAGGAGTTCTTTCTTGGCATTTCCCGAGAGCGATTGATGGAGCTTGTTTAATCAAATGCTCATCAAGATAAAGTGGTTCGTACTTGACAACTTCATCTTCACCAGGGATGAGTTTGGTTACAAAGTAGGCCAAGGCTCCGATGAAGGGAAATTGTACAATGGTGTTACTTACGTTAAAGGCACCGTGAGAGAAGGCGATGGTCATCTCAGGAGAGAGGTGAAGGAGTGCTTGGAAATACTCAATCATTGATGTAAATGGACCTAATAAGATTAAGCAAAGAATAGTTCCTAAAACGTTAAAGGTAACGTGGGTTGCAGCAACGCGTTTCGCAGAGACATTGGCTCCAGCTGCCGCGATGATAACTGTTAGGGTTGTCCCGATATTATCCCCGAAGAGAACTGGTAGCGAACCTTTAAGGTCAAGGAATCCACCTGCATAGAGACCTTGCAAAATCCCGATTGTCGCAGAAGAAGCTTGTATGAGGACGGTAATCACTGCACCGGCAAAAACTCCCAACACAGGATTTTGTCCCAAGGTTACCATGTATTCCTTAAATTGTGGTAAATCTTTAAGAGGGCTCATACCGGCACTGATGAGGTTTAGAGCATAGAAGATTCCCCCTACACCAAACAGGATGCGCCCGATATTGTTTGCGGTTCTGTTTTTTGTAAAAAATAGGAACATGGTTCCAAGGAAAATCAGGGGTAAAGCATACTCACCAAGCTTGAAACCGATGATAAAGGAAGTAACGGTGGTTCCGATGTTGGCTCCCATGATAATTCCGATAGCCTGTCTAAGAGTGAGAAGACTAGCGCTGACCAGACCAACCGTGATAACTGTGACCCCTGTACTTGACTGAATCAGGGCAGTCACGACAATCCCGACTAGAACACCTAAAAAGGGATTGCTGGTGTACTTGTCAATGTAAAAACGAAGGCGATCTCCAGCAGCTTGTTGCAAACCGTCTCCCATGGTCTTGATACTATACAAGAATAGTCCCAGACCACCTAAAAAGTGAAATAAAATTTCCTGCCAATTAATGGACATTTCTTTTTCCTCCGAAAAATAATAACGGAATTTCTCCTATTCTATTTTAAAGGATAAAAGTAAATCTAACAAGTGTTAAGCTAAGATTTTAGAAAGAAAATTCGTTAGAATGGGCCTTAATTATATTAATTTTACCAATTTCTAACCTAGATATAGGTATTTTCTTTTATATATTGACATTTAAAAGAAATATTTTAAAATGAGGGAGGAATTATCTTGGTCCCTGTGATTGGGATAAAAATTTTATAAAGAAAGTTAAGCGCTTTCTTTTGTGTAGCAAAATCAATCTTTTAGGAGGAAAAAATGAAGAATCCATTTTTTGAAAGACGTTGTCGTTATAGTATTCGTAAGTTATCAGTAGGGGCCTGCTCGCTAATGATTGGTGCTGTTTTATTTGCTGGTCCAACCTTGGCTGAAGAAACTGCAGTTCCTGAAATAGCGGAGCCAATACAGAGCTTGTTTCAGGAGAGAGTGAGCATCCAACTAATGAAGCTGACAAGCAGCATGAAGGAGAACATGCTAGAGAAAATAAGCCAGAAAAGGCAGAAGGAGTAGCGACAGCATCTGAAACTGCTTCGCCAGCAAGCAATGAAGCTGCAACTACTGAAACCGCAGAGGCAGCTAGCGCAGCTAAACCAGAGGAAAAACCAAGTGAGGTGGCTGCAGAAACACCATCTGCAGAAGCAAAACCTAAGTCTGAAAAGGAAATAGAAGCAAAGCCTGAAGCAACTAGCCAAGGGGATGAGTCTAAGCCAGCAGCAGAAGCTAATAAGACTGAAAAAGAAGTCCAGCCAGATGTCCCTAAAAATACAGAAAAAACATTAAAACCAAAGGAAATCAAATTTAATTCTTGGGAGGATTTGTTGAAATGGGAACCCGGAGCTCGTGAAGATGATCCCATCAATCGTTCTTCTGTTGAACTTGCTAAGCGCCATAGAGGCCAGTTGGTGAATGAAAAAGCAAGTAGAAGAGCCAAGGTTCAGGCGCTAGCAAATACCAACTCAAAGGCTAAAGACCACGCTTCTGTTGGTGGAGAAGAATTCAAGGCCTACGCCTTTGACTACTGGCAATACTTGGATTCAATGGTCTTCTGGGAAGGTCTAGTTCCAACTCCAGATGTCATTGATGCAGGACATCGTAACGGAGTTCCCGTTTATGGAACACTTTTTTTCAACTGGTCCAACAGTATTGCTGACCAAGAGAAATTTGTTGCTGCTTTGAAACAAGATGAGGATGGAACCTTCCCTATTGCACGAAAACTTGTCGACCTTGCTAAGTATTATGGCTTTGATGGGTATTTTATCAACCAAGAAACAACGGGTGACTTAGTAACGCCACTTGGTGAAAAAATGCGTCAATTCATGCTCTATACAAAAGAATATGCGGCAAAAGTCAACCATCCAATCAAGTATGCTTGGTATGATGCCATGACCTATAAATATGGTCGTTACCACGAAGATGGTCTAGGTGATTACAACTACCAGTTCATGCAAAAAGAAGGTGACAAGGTCCCTGCGGATCAATTCTTTGCTAATTTCAACTGGAATAAGGAAAAGAATGACCACTCTGTAGAAATGGCAAAATGGCTGGAACGTAGCCAATATGATGTCTTTGCAGGATTGGAATTGCAACAAGGTGGTTCTTATAAGACAAAGTTAAATGGGATGCTCTTTTAGATGAAAAAGGCAAGTTACGTTTGTCACTTGGACTCTTTGCACCAGATACAATTACCAGTCTAGGAAAAACAGGTGAAGATTACCATAAAAACGAAGATATCTTCTTCACAGGTTACCAAGGAGATCCGACAGCTCAAAAACCAGCGGACAAAGAGTGGTATGGGATTGCTAATTTAGTTGCAGACCGCACACCAGCAGTGGGTCGGACCTTCACTACCTCCTTTAATACAGGCCATGGTAGAAAGTGGTTTGTAGACGGAAAGGTTTCTAAGGATTCTGAGTGGAACTACCGTTCGGTTTCAGGTATCTTGCCAACATGGCGCTGGTGGCAGACTTCAACAGGGGAAAAACTTCGTGCAGAATATGATTTTACGGATGCCTACAATGGCGGAAATTCCCTTAAATTCTCAGGTAATGTAGCTGGTAAGACGGACCAGGATGTGAATTTGTATTCTACTAAGTTAGAAGTAACTGAGAAAACCAAACTTCGTGTTGCCCACAAGGGAGGAAAAGGCTCGAAAGTTTTTATGGCCTTTTCTACAACTCCAGACTACAAATTCGATGATGCAGATGCATGGAAAGAGCTAACCCTTTCTGACAACTGGACAAATGAAGAAATTGACCTTAGCTCACTAGCAGGTAAAACCATCTATGCAGTCAAACTCTTCTTCGAACATGAAGGGGCTGTGAAAGATTATCAGTTCAACCTAGGACAGTTAACTATCACGGACAATCACCAAGCGCCACAAGCACCTACAGGTCTCTCTGTGGTGAAACAATCTCTTAAGAATGCCCAAGAAGCTGAAGCAGTTGTTCAATTTTCGGGTAACCAAGATGCGGATTTCTATGAAGTCTACGAAAAAGATGGGGATAACTGGCGTTTGTTGACAGGTTCATCTGCTTCAACGATCTACTTGCCAAGAGTTAGCCGTTCTGCTAATGCGACTGGTACGACGCAAGAATTGAAAGTCGTTGCAGTTGGTAAAAATGGCCTTCGTTCAGAAGCTGCGACGACATCCTTTAACTGGGGCATGACTGTTCTGGATACGACTCTCCCAAGACCTTTGGCTGAAAATATTGTTCCAGGGGCAACGGTTATCGGTAGCACTTTCCCGAATACCGAAGGTGGAGAAGGTATTGAAGGTATGTTGAACGGTACCATTACCAGTCTTTCAGACAAGTGGTCTTCAGGACAATTGAGCGGTAGTGTTGATATTCGTTTGACTCGACCACGTCGTGTTGTCAGATGGGTGATGGATCATGCGGGAGCTGGTGGTGAGTCTGTTAACGATGGTCTGATGAACACCAAGGATTTTGATCTTTATTACAAGGATACAGATGGCGAGTGGAAACTAGCTAAGGAAGTCCGTGGTAATAAAGCGCACGTTACGGATATCACTCTTGACAAACCAATTACTGCCCAAGACTGGCGTTTGCATGTCATTACATCTGATAACGGAACACCTTGGAAGGCCATTCGTATCTACAACTGGAAGATGTACGAAACCTTGGACACAGAAAGTCAAATATTCCAATGGCTAAGGTAGCTGCTCGTTCACTTGGAAACCACCGAGTTCAACTAGGCTTCTCTGATGTTCCGGCAGGCGCAACCATCACCGTTTACGACAAGGCTGATTCACAAACACCAGTTGCAACCTTGAAGACTGAAACTGGTGGTGACTTGGCAACAGATCCATTGGGCTTTGATAAGCAACCAACTCTCCTATACTATCGTACCCAACTACCTGGCAAAGAAATCAGTAACACCTTGGCTGTAGCGATTCCACAGGATGAGAGAAAAATTGCTGCAGTTAGCCTTGAAAAAGGACCTAAAAAGACAGTTTATAAAGAAGGAGAAAAACTGGACCTCAGAGGCGGAACACTCCGTGTTCAATACGAAGGGGGGACAAGCCGACGAGCTGATTAACCTTACTCACTCAGGTGTGACGGTATCTGGATACGACGCTCATCAAAAAGGGGAACAAAATCTAACACTGCAATACCTTGGTTTACCAGTGTCAGGTGATCTTAAGGTCCAAGTGACAGGACAGGATGAAGGAAAACCAAAAGAAGTAGCGAGCTTGTATATTACTAAGAAACCCAAAACAGACTATCTAGTAGGAGATCAACTGGATCTCTCTGAAGGTCGCTTTGGTGTTCTCTATGATGACGAGACAGAAGAGACTCACAGCTTTACTGATGAAGGTATTGAAATCACGGGCTATGATGCTCAGAAGACTGGACGCCAGACCTTGACCCTGCATTACAAGGGGTACACAGCTGAGTTTGATGTCTTGGTTTCTCCAAAGGCTGCAGTTAATGATGAATACCTTAAACAAGAAATCACTGCTGCCCAAGGCCGTCAGTCAACCCTTGCCTATACCTTCTCAAGTGAGGACAAACAAGCTGTACTAGTAGAGAAACTCAATGCAGCGAAAGTTGTAGCAGAAAACCACAATGCTAGCCAAGAAGAAGTCAACAAAGCCTTGAATGAATTGAAACAAGCTGGGACAGACTTGGATGGAAATCAACGTTATCAGACTGCTAGAGAAGAATTGGAAGGTTTGCTTGAATCTGTCCGTGAAAAAGATTCTCAAGATGAGTTGATTGCCCAAGCTGAAGCTTTGTTGTCTTCACAAACACCAACTCCACAAGCTTTTGCGGACATGAAAGAAAAGCTGAATAAGAAACTAGCTCCTGCAGAAGAAAGTCATCATGTTGGGAGCATGGATCCAAGTGAAGTAGCCCCAACAGTTGAGGTCCTCCCTGAACTAGTTGTTGAAACTGAAACAACAGCCTATGAGCGTCAAGAGCGACCAAATGCGAACCTTCTTAAAGGTCAACGTCAACTTGTCCAAAAAGGAGAAGAAGGGCAGATTCATCGTCTAGTAGAAGTAGATAGTCAAGGCAATCGTACGCTTCACGCTACAGAAGTTTTGAAAGAAGCAACCCCTGAAATCGTAGAAGTTGGAACCAAAGTCTTTTCAAGTAATCAACCAGCTGAAGGAGTTAAAGATTTAGTTCTAGAAACGCCTAAACTAGAAGTTGAAGAAGTTGCAGTATCCTTTGAACGTCAAGAACGTCCAAACTCAGAACTTCTTAAAGGTCAACGTCAACTTGTCCAAGCAGGAGTTGAGGGACAAATTCGTCGCTTGGTTGAAGTAGATAGTCAAGGCAATCGTACTCTTCGTTCAACAGAAGTTCTCAAGGAAGCTGTTCCAGAGATTACCGAAGTAGGTACAAAAGTTCTATCAAGCAATCAACCAGCAGAAGGAGTAAAAGACCTGGTTCTAGAAACTTCGAAACTAGAAGTTGAAGAAATTGCAGTATCCTTTGAACGTCAAGAACGTCCAAACTCAGAGCTTCTCAAAGGTCAACGTCAACTTGTCCAAGCAGGAGTTGAGGGACAAATTCGTCGCTTTGTAGAAGTAGATACCCGAGGCAATCGTACCCTTCGTACAACAGAAGTTCTCAAGGAAGCTCTTCCAGAAATTGTTGAAATTGGAACAAAAGTAAAAACTGAACCAGCAGTAGCGCCTACACAAGAAAAACCAGCCCAAAATACAGCAGTCAAATCAGAAGAAGCAAGCAAACAATTGCCAAATACAGGAACTGCTGATGCCAATGAAGCCCTAATAGCAGGATTGGTAAGCCTTGGTCTTGCTAGCTTAGCCTTGACAATGAAACAGAAAAAAGAAGATAAAGATTAAATATCGAAAAATCTTGTGAAATCTTTCCTTATATTTCCAAAGTGTGATATAATAGTTTCGAATAAAATAAATAAAGGGGTTTTTGTAACATGGCAAAACTTACTGTTAAAGACGTTGACTTGAAAGGTAAAAAAGTCCTCGTTCGTGTTGACTTCAACGTACCATTGAAAGATGGCGTAATCACTAACGACAACCGTATCACAGCTGCTCTTCCAACTATTAAGTACATCATCGAACAAGGTGGACGTGCAATTCTTTTCTCTCACCTTGGACGTGTGAAAGAAGAAGCTGATAAAGCTGGTAAATCACTTGCTCCTGTAGCAGCAGACTTGGCTGCTAAATTGGGTCAAGACGTTGTTTTCCCAGGTGTCACTCGTGGTGCTGAATTGGAAGCAGCTATCAACGCTCTTGAAGATGGACAAGTTCTTTTGGTTGAAAACACTCGTTTTGAAGATGTTGACGGCAAGAAAGAATCTAAAAACGATCCTGAACTTGGTAAATACTGGGCATCACTTGGAGATGGTATCTTCGTAAACGATGCATTCGGTACAGCTCACCGTGCCCACGCATCTAACGTTGGTATTTCAGCAAACGTTGAAAAAGCAGTTGCTGGTTTCCTTCTTGAAAACGAAATTGCCTACATCCAAGAAGCAGTTGAAACTCCAGAACGTCCATTCGTGGCTATCCTTGGTGGTTCAAAAGTTTCAGACAAGATTGGTGTTATCGAAAACTTGCTTGAAAAGGCTGATAAAGTTCTTATCGGTGGTGGTATGACTTACACATTCTACAAAGCACAAGGTATCGAAATCGGTAACTCACTTGTAGAAGAAGACAAATTGGATGTCGCTAAAGCTCTTCTTGAAAAAGCTAACGGTAAATTGATCTTGCCAGTTGACTCAAAAGAAGCAAATGCATTTGCTGACTACACTGAAGTGAAAGACACTGAAGGTGAAGCAGTAGACCCAGGTTTCCTTGGTTTGGATATCGGTCCAAAATCAATTGCTAAGTTTGATGAAGCTTTGACTGGTGCCAAAACAGTTGTATGGAACGGACCTATGGGTGTGTTTGAAAACCCAGACTTCCAAGCTGGAACAATCGGTGTGATGGACGCTATCGTGAAACAACCAGGCGTTAAATCAATCATTGGTGGTGGTGATTCAGCTTCTGCAGCAATCAACCTTGGTCGTGCAGACAAGTTCTCATGGATCTCTACTGGTGGTGGAGCATCAATGGAACTTCTTGAAGGAAAAGTATTGCCAGGTTTGGCTGCACTTACAGAAAAATAAGATTTCATAAATGAATCAAAGAAGAGAGGGATGAAAGTTCCTCTTTTCTTTTGCTTAAAATAAAAACGCTTCCTCTCAACTATTCATAATAAAATCAGCAGATTTATGATAAAATGGAAATAGAAAGTTGAGATTATGAGTTATTTTAAAAAATATAAATTCGATAAATCCCAGTTCAAACTTGGTATGCGAACCTTTAAAACAGGTATTGCTGTTTTTCTAGTTCTCTTGATTTTTGGCTTTTTTGGCTGGAAAGGTCTTCAAATCGGTGCTTTGACAGCCGTTTTTAGCCTGAGGGAGAGTTTTGATAAGAGTGTCCATTTTGGGACTTCGCGTATTCTAGGAAATAGTATCGGTGGTCTCTATGCCCTAGTCTTCTTCCTATTAAATACCTTTTTCCACGAAGCCTTTTGGGTAACCTTGGTTGTTGTTCCGATTTGTACCATGTTAACCATTATGACAAATGTAGCCATGAATAACAAAGCAGGAGTTATTGGTGGTGTAGCAGCTATGTTAATCATTACCCTATCGATTCCGAGTGGCGAAACAATTTTGTACGTATTTGCGCGTGTATCAGAAACTTTTATGGGAGTTTTTGTCGCAATTCTCGTAAATTACGATATTGATCGTATTCGGCTCATTTTAGAGAAAAAAGAAAAATAATGTTACATTTTATAACATTATCAATTGACGTTTGTCTTTTTTTAGACTATAATAGACAGAAAGAAGGAAATTGTAAATGAAGGAAAAAGAATTTCGCCGAAATATGGCTGTTTTTCCTATCGGCAGTGTTATGAAGTTGACCGACCTATCGGCGCGTCAGATTCGTTATTATGAAGATCAAGAGTTGATTAAGCCTGATCGAAACGAAGGGAACCGTCGCATGTATTCCTTGAATGACATGGATCGTCTGCTTGAAATCAAAGATTATATCTCTGAAGGTTATAATATCGCTGCCATTAAGAAAAAATATGCTGAACGTGAAGCGAAATCCAAGAAAGCGGTGAGTCAGACTGAGGTGCGTCGTGCACTTCATAATGAACTCCTCCAACAGGGTCGCTTTGCTTCAGTACGGTCACCTTTTGGTCGCGGTTAGGCAACCGCAAGTAGTTATACATTAAGGAGAAAACTCATGCCAATCACAGCTGCAGATATTCGTCGTGAAGTCAAGGAAAAAAATGTTACCTTTATTCGTCTCATGTTCTCAGATATTTTGGGAACCATGAAAAACGTCGAAATTCCTGCTACAGATGAACAGTTAGATAAAGTCTTGTCAAATAAGGCTATGTTTGATGGATCTTCTATTGAAGGTTTTGTACGTATCAATGAGTCAGATATGTACTTGTACCCTGACTTGGATACATGGACAGTCTTCCCTTGGGGAGATGAAAATGGAAGTGTTGCAGGTTTGATCTGTGATGTCTATACAACAGAAGGTGAGCCATTTGCAGGTGATCCTCGTGGCAATTTGAAACGTGCTCTTCGTCACATGGAAGAAGTGGGATTCAAGTCCTTCAACCTTGGACCAGAACCAGAATTCTTCCTATTTAAACTTGATGAAAATGGAGACCCAACACTTGAAGTAAATGACAAGGGTGGCTACTTTGATTTGGCGCCTACTGACCTTGCGGACAATACACGTCGTGAGATTGTCAATGTCTTGACCAAAATGGGATTTGAAGTAGAAGCAAGTCACCATGAGGTTGCGGTTGGACAACATGAGATTGACTTTAAGTACGATGAAGTTCTCCGTGCTTGTGATAAGATTCAAATCTTTAAACTCGTTGTTAAAACCATTGCTCGCAAACATGGTCTTTACGCAACCTTTATGGCCAAACCAAAATTTGGTATTGCCGGATCAGGTATGCACTGTAATATGTCCTTGTTTGATGCAGAAGGAAACAATGCCTTCTTTCGATCCAAATGATCCAAAAAGGAATGCAGTTGTCAGAAACGGCCTACCATTTCCTTGGTGGTTTGATTAAGCATGCCTACAACTATACTGCCATCATGAACCCAACGGTTAACTCATACAAACGTTTGGTTCCAGGTTATGAAGCGCCTGTTTACATTGCTTGGGCTGGTCGTAACCGTTCGCCACTTGTGCGCGTGCCTGCTTCACGTGGTATGGGAACTCGTCTTGAGTTGCGTTCAGTGGATCCAATGGCGAACCCTTACATCGCTATGGCTGTTCTTTTTGGAAGTTGGTTTGCATGGTATTGAAAAATAAAATCGAAGCACCAGCTCCTATCGAAGAAAAATATCTACATCATGACAGCAGAAGAGCGTAAGGAAGCTGGTATTACAGACCTTCCATCAACCCTTCACAACGCTTTGAAAGCTTTGACAGAAGATGAGGTTGTCAGAGCAGCTCTTGGAGAACATATCTATACTAGTTTCCTTGAAGCCAAACGAATCGAATGGGCAAGTTATGCAACCTTCGTTTCACAATGGGAAATTGATAATTATTTAGACCTTTACTAATACTAATATAGAAGAAAGATTGCCTGAGGGTGATCTTTTTTCTTGTGTTTTATATCGAGGTGTGATATATTTTATATAACGAAGTGCGATATATCGAATTGAATAGGAGGTGAATGCAAATGGAATTAACGGATAAGATTCGTCGAGTTTATCTTCCGATGACGGAAACGGGTTTTTATATCTTGTTCTGTCTGCAAAAGGAAGGTCATGGTTATAGTATTACGCAAAAGGTCAGGGAAATGACAGATTCGCAAGTTTCAATCAGTCCTGGAACTATGTATGGAACCTTGTCAAAAATGGAAAGGGATGGTTTGATTTCCTTTGTCCGAGAAGAGGAAAAACGGAAAATCTATCAGATTACAGACTTGGGACGAAAAGTTTTAGATATTGAATTGAATCGTATTGAACGACTCTACAGAAACAGTCGGGAGGAAGGATGATGGAAAAGAAAATTGTTTATCGAATTTTTACAATTGCGGATTATGAGAGGGAGGCTCTATACTTTAGAGAAATGCATGCTAAGGGATGGAAACTTAGGGAAGTAAGCTACTCTATCTTATTGTTTGCAGTTAAGTATACCTTTGAAAAGTGTCAGCCTGAGCAAGTGTCTTATCAGTTGGATTTTTACCCAATGGAAAAATCAGAGAGAGCCTCCTATTTACAACTATTTAAAGACTGTGGTTGGGAGCATATTACAGACTTTAATAGTTTTTCCTATTTTAGAAAAGCGCATTCTGAAGTTGAATCGGCTGCAGAGTTTGAAATTTATAACGATGCTACTAACAAGTTGGATATGGTTAATCGCATTTTAAGACTGCGACTAGTACCTGTTTTACTTTTGCTAGCCATACATATACTATTACTATTTATGTTGCTCGATAGGAGTAATACGTTTGATCTATGGAAATTTCTTGTGGTTGGGCTAGATATTTTCTTGTCTTTAATCCTCTTGTTAATAGTTGCCTATATTAGCTGGAAGTTATGGCATAAAAAGAAGGAATTATCAGATTTATGATAGGGTAGATATGCTCAAAATTGGAGGGAAAGTCATGATAAATAAAAAGCAATTTCGGATTTTCACCATTGTTGATTTGGACAAGGAAGAAGATTATTTGCATGAGATGCACTTGAAAGGCTGGAGATATAGAACTAGTCGTTTTGGTTTGTTCTATTTTGATCAATGTCAACCGGACGATGTCAGCTACCGTATCTATGACTCTAGATTTCTTAAAGTATCAGCATGAATTGCAAGATTTTAGAAATAGAGGTTGGGAATTGATAGGAGCAGGTTCTTGTTCAATTCTTCGTAAATCGTCTTCTGATTTACTTCCAGAGGATCAAGCCTATATGAGTAAGGGGCTCAGATGGGAAGTTATGCGATATAGGCTTCGTTCATGTACAGTTGCTTTCTCAGGCGGTCTTGTTGTTTGTATGAGTTTGTTTCGAGAAGAACTGTCTCAATCTTTCTTTGTCATTTTTGCTCTATATGCTTTTATGATTTCTTATCTAATCTATGGTTTTTTCAGACTTAAAAGGAAATATCAAGTAGATGAACAGTAAGTTTCTAGGTCTTTAGACTGATTTTTAGCACTCTTGACAAAAGAGTGCTAATTTTTTGAGTTTTTGCCTTGACATTCTCTTTTAAGGGTGTATAATAGAATCATAAGTTAGCACTTGAGTGTATCGAGTGCTAATCGATCAGACAGAGAGGAGTGATGAGGTGGTTACAGAGCGTCAGCAGGATATTTTAAATCTGATTATTGACATCTTTACCAAAACGCACGAACCTGTCGGATCCAAAGCCTTGCAAGAGTCTATTAACTCTAGCAGTGCAACCATTCGTAATGACATGGCGGCTCTAGAAAAGCAAGGGTTGCTTGAGAAGGCCCATACTTCAAGTGGTCGGATGCCAAGTGTTGCTGGTTTTCAGTACTATGTGAAACACTCACTGGATTTGACCGACTAGCTGAAAATGAGGTTTATGAGATTGTCAAAGCCTTTGATCAGGAATTCTTCAAATTGGAGGATATTCTGCAAGAGGCTGCTAATCTACTGACAGACTTGAGTGGCTGTACGGTAGTAGCACTGGATGTTGAGCCGAGCAGGCAACGTTTGACAGCCTTTGATATCGTTGTTTTGGGGCAACATACAGCCTTGGCAGTATTTACCCTAGACGAGTCTCGAACGGTTACCAGTCAGTTTCTGATTCCAAGGAACTTCTTGCAGGAGGATTTGCTGAAACTGAAGAGCATCATTCAGGAACGTTTCCTCGGTCACACCGTTCTAGATATTCACTACAAGATTCGGACGGAGATTCCGCAGATTATCCAGCGTTACTTCACAACAACGGATAATGTGATTGATCTCTTTGAACACATCTTTAAGGAAATGTTCAACGAAAACATTGTGGTGGCAGGCAAGGTCAATCTCTTGAATTTTGCTAATCTAGCAGCCTATCAGTTCTTTGATCAACCGCAAAAGGTGGCCTTGGAGATTCGTGAGGGGTTGCATGAAGATCAGATGCAAAATGTTCGTGTTGCGGACAGTCAGGAATCCTGTCTAGCAGACCTAGCGGTGATTAGTAGCAAGTTTCTCATTCCTTATCGGGGAGTTGGAATTCTAGCCATTATCGGTCCAGTCAATCTGGATTACCAACAGCTAATCAACCAAGTCAATGTGGTCAACCGTGTTTTGACCATGAAGTTGACAGATTTTTACCGCTACCTCAGCAGTAATCATTACGAAGTACATTAAGATTGAAATCATTAAAGGAGGCGAAAATGGCCCAAGATATAAAAAATGAAGAAGTAGAAGAAGTCCAAGAAGAGGAAGTTGTGGAAACAGCTGAAGAAACAACTCCTGAGAAGTCTGAGTTGGACTTGGCAAATGAACGTGCAGATGAGTTCGAAAATAAATATCTTCGCGCTCATGCAGAAATGCAAAATATCCAACGCCGTTCCAATGAAGAGCGCCAAAACTTGCAACGTTATCGTAGCCAGGACTTGGCAAAAGCAATCTTGCCATCACTCGATAATCTTGAGCGTGCACTCGCAGTTGAAGGATTGACAGACGATGTCAAAAAAGGATTGGAGATGGTGCAAGAAAGCTTGATTCACGCTTTGAAAGAAGAAGGAATCGAAGAAATCGCAGCTGACGGTGAATTTGACCATAACTACCATATGGCCATCCAAACTCTCCCAGCAGACGATGAACACCCAGCAGATACCATCGCCCAAGTCTTCCAAAAAGGCTACAAACTCCATGACCGCATCCTACGCCCAGCAATGGTAGTGGTCTACAACTAGGCAATTCTGACGGTAGCTAAAGCAACTCGTCAGAAAACGGCAATCGCTATGGCGTTTGCCTAGCCTTCTTACTAACTCGTCGTCGAAATAATATCGATTTCGACTTCTCGTGTCGTAACATAAATACATTGAAAACTTGTCCGAAACGACGATAAACTATGAAGAAAGATAAAAAGTAGTTCAGCTTTGCAATAGTGAGCGAAGCGAACCAAAGACGATACTCTTCGCCGTGGCGCTATTTGCGCAAACTTTGAGACCTTAGGCTCAAAGTTTAGTCAAAGAGATTGACGAAGTCAAGCTCTGACGGCGCCGCCACTTAAGAAGAGTATCAAAAAGAAAAATAGAATATAAAATTTAAGGAGAAAAACACATGTCTAAAATTATCGGTATTGACTTAGGTACAACAAACTCAGCAGTAGCAGTTCTTGAAGGAACTGAAAGCAAAATCATCGCAAACCCAGAAGGAAACCGCACAACTCCATCTGTAGTATCATTCAAAAACGGCGAAATCATCGTTGGTGATGCTGCAAAACGCCAAGCAGTAACAAATCCAGATACAGTTATTTCTATCAAATCTAAGATGGGAACTTCTGAAAAAGTTTCTGCAAACGGCAAAGAATACACTCCACAAGAAATCTCAGCTATGATTCTTCAATACTTGAAAGGTTATGCTGAAGACTACCTTGGTGAAAAAGTAACTAAAGCAGTTATCACAGTTCCAGCTTACTTTAACGATGCTCAACGTCAAGCAACAAAAGATGCTGGTAAAATCGCTGGTCTTGAAGTAGAACGTATTGTCAACGAACCAACTGCAGCAGCCCTTGCTTATGGTTTGGACAAGACTGATAAAGAAGAAAAAATCTTGGTATTTGACCTTGGTGGTGGTACATTCGACGTATCTATCCTTGAATTGGGTGACGGTGTCTTCGACGTATTGTCAACTGCAGGGGACAACAAACTTGGTGGTGATGACTTTGACCAAAAAATCATCGACCACTTGGTAGCAGAATTCAAGAAAGAAAACGGTATTGACTTGTCTACTGACAAGATGGCAATGCAACGTTTGAAAGATGCAGCTGAAAAAGCGAAGAAAGACCTTTCTGGTGTAACTTCAACTCAAATCAGCTTGCCATTTATCACTGCAGGTGAAGCTGGACCTCTTCACTTGGAAATGACCTTGACTCGTGCGAAATTTGACGATTTGACTCGTGACCTTGTAGAACGTACAAAAGTTCCAGTTCGTCAAGCCCTTTCAGATGCAGGTTTGAGCTTGTCAGAAATCGATGAAGTTATCCTTGTTGGTGGTTCAACTCGTATCCCAGCCGTTGTAGAAGCTGTTAAAGCTGAAACTGGTAAAGAACCAAACAAATCAGTAAACCCTGATGAAGTAGTTGCTATGGGTGCTGCCATCCAAGGTGGTGTGATTACTGGTGATGTTAAAGACGTTGTCCTTCTTGACGTAACACCATTGTCACTTGGTATCGAAACAATGGGTGGTGTCTTCACAAAACTCATCGACCGTAACACAACAATTCCAACATCTAAATCACAAGTTTTCTCAACAGCAGCAGACAACCAACCAGCCGTTGATATCCACGTTCTTCAAGGTGAACGCCCAATGGCAGCAGATAACAAGACTCTTGGACGTTTCCAATTGACAGATATCCCAGCTGCACCTCGTGGAATTCCTCAAATCGAAGTAACATTTGATATTGACAAGAACGGTATCGTATCTGTTAAGGCCAAAGACCTTGGAACTCAAAAAGAACAAACAATTGTCATCCAATCTAACTCAGGTTTGACTGACGAAGAAATCGACCGCATGATGAAAGATGCAGAAGCTAACGCTGAAGCAGATAAGAAACGTAAAGAAGAAGTAGACCTTCGTAACGAAGTTGACCAAGCAATCTTTGCGACTGAAAAGACAATCAAGGAAACTGAAGGCAAAGGCTTCGACGCAGAACGCGACGCTGCCCAAGCTGCCCTTGATGACCTTAAAAAAGCGCAAGAAGACAACAACTTGGACGATATGAAAGCAAAACTTGAAGCATTGAACGAAAAAGCCCAAGGACTTGCTGTGAAACTTTACGAACAGGCCTCAGCAGCTCAACAAGCTCAAGCAGGAGCAGAAGGTGCACAAGCAACAGGAAACGCAGGCGATGACGTCGTAGACGGAGAGTTTACGGAGAAGTAAGATGCAAAGCCCGTTAAAACCTCACAGTGAAAATAGGAAATCTGACGCAGAAACTTTAGTTTCTAGGAAGATTTGTCTTTTTCACCAAGAGGTTAGGGAGTGCTCGATTCGGTAAGATGTTGAGGCGTTAAGAAAACGAAAGAAAAATAGGAAGCCATCGCCTTGTGCGATGCACAAAAGATAGCTTATCTTTTTTCCGAAGTTTTTAGCCGAAACTCAGTTAAGCCTAACTCGTCAAGAATGACTAATCACTAAACTGATTGTCCTTCTACGGTGCTTTACTTAAATGTTAATGATGATAAGAAGAAATCCAGAGGTTGCAACCCAGCCTCTGTTTTTCGATAAAATAGAGGGTGTAGCTTATGAAAAAAGTACTTTGTGTCATTTATCCTAATTTTTCTCTTTATGAGATATCCTCTTTAACAAGTACTTTAGTTCTGTCTTTTGACATCACGATTGATTATGTAGCTTCAGATCATTCGATGGTGGTCTCTGAGGATGGCTTGCCTTGTTTACCTACAAAAACATTGGATCAAGTACGTATAGAAGAGTATTCTTGTGTGATTTTGCCAGGAATGGTAAATATAGGGCCTGCTCTACAGGATGAAAAATTAAATTCGTTTTTGAAGGGACTTGGTAAGCAGGATATCTTAATTGCAGCCATTTCTTCAGCACCTCTTTTGTTGGCAAAAGCAGGTTTATTGAACGATACGAAATTTACAGGTGGGATTTGGCAAAACTTCTTTGACTATTTTGAATTTCTTCCACGTGAGAATTTCCAACCCAAACTGGTTGTTCAAGATAAAAATATCATTACGGCTATAGGCTTTGCACATCAAGAGTTTGCAAGAAAAGTGATTTTCGGTTTAGGTTTGGCAGAAAATACTGACAACTACTTTAAAGAACAGAACGAATATTCAGAAGAGGATTTGATTTTTACTCTATCGGACAAAGAGTTTGATGAAGTGAAGCAGAGTATAGAAAATACCCTCTAATGATTTGCTTATAAATTATAGAAAGGAATTGAACCCGACCTAAATTCTCGGAAAAAAGATAAATCTGCCTAGGAGCATCGCTCCAGCGTCAGATTTCCTATTTTTCAGTCGAATTTTACGGTCTTGGTATCTTGTATGAACAATACTGAATTTTATGATCGTCTGGGGGTGTCAAAAAACGCTTCGGCAGACGAGATCAAAAAGGCTTATCGTAAGCTTTCGAAAAAATATCACCCAGATATCAATAAGGAGCCTGGTGCTGAGGAAAAGTACAAGGAAGTCCAGGAAGCCTATGAGACATTGAGTGACGACCAAAAACGGGCGGCCTATGACCAATATGGTGCGACGGGTGCCAATGGTGGCTTTGGTGGTGCAGGTGGTTTCGGCGGCTTTGACGGGGCAGGAGGCTTCGGTGGTTTTGAAGATATCTTCTCAAGTTTCTTCGGCGGAGGCGGTGCTTCGCGCAATCCAAATGCTCCTCGTCAGGGGGATGACCTCCAGTATCGTGTGAACTTGACCTTTGAAGAAGCTATTTTTGGAGCTGAAAAAGAGGTTAAATACAATCGTGAAGCAAGCTGTAGTACATGTAATGGCTCAGGTGCTAAGCCAGGAACAAGTCCAGTCACTTGTGGACGCTGTCATGGCGCTGGTGTCATTAACGTCGATACACAGACTCCACTTGGTATGATGCGTCGCCAAGTAACCTGTGATGTCTGTCACGGTCGCGGAAAAGAAATCAAAGATCCATGTACAACATGTCACGGAACAGGTCATGAAAAACAAGCTCATAGTGTACATGTAAAAATCCCTGCTGGTGTGGAAACAGGTCAACAAATTCGCCTAGCTGGTCAAGGTGAAGCTGGATTTAACGGTGGACCTTACGGTGACTTGTATGTAGTGGTTTCTGTGGAAGCCAGCGACAAGTTTGAACGTGAAGGAACGACTATCTTCTACAATCTCAACCTCAACTTTGTCCAAGCAGCTCTTGGTGACACAGTTGATATCCCAACTGTTCATGGTGATGTTGAATTGGTTATTCCAGAGGGAACTCAGACTGGTAAGAAATTCCGTTTACGTGGTAAGGGAGCTCCGAGCCTTCGTGGCGGTGCAGTTGGTGACCAATACGTTACCGTTAATGTCGTAACACCGACAGGCTTGAACGACCGTCAAAAAGCAGCTTTGAAAGAATTCGCAGCTGCTGGTGACTTGAAAGTAAATCCAAAGAAAAAAGGCTTCTTTGACCATATTAAAGATGCCTTTGAAGGAGAATAAAAGTAAAAAGAGCCGTTGGGCTCTTTTTGTTTATAGATTTTTTAAGACTTTCCTTAAGTAATGACGGACGGTAGCGACCTTCTTCGAAGTTCCATACCTAAACTTTGAGCCTAAGTCTCAAAGTTTCCAGACACCTGAAACCAAGCTGTTTCAGGTGTTTTCATTACGGCGGAAAGTCTTCGATTTAGTTATGAAACGGTGAATGAGTTGCCTAAATTATGATGTATTGTTGATGTAATATAGCTTGTTTATGTTTTAAAAAGAGCCACTCGGCTCTTTTTACTTATCTTCAGTTTCCTGCAGTTCTTTTATCACAGCTAGTCTAGTTTGGATATCTTTTTCCAAGACCTTAAACTTGTAAGTCAGGTCTTCTTGGTATTCCTTGATGAGTTCTTTTTGCTGGTCAATGATTTGTAGGCTGTTTTGGATAATATCTACATCATCCTTGATAGCTTGAACGCGGTCAGTGGTATTCAAGACTTCATCTGTGATGGTTTGGCGATTTTTGTGACCAGATAACTTCCGGCTGCAGCTCCTGCAAATAGCAGTAGATTGGATAATTTCATGGCAACTCCTTAGGCGTTTTTGATGGTTTCAGCGACTTGAGCAAGTTTGTCAAAGTCTGGTTCGTGGGCGATAAAATCAATCTTGAGGTCATCGTCCGCACTGTAGCGAGGTACGAGGTGAACGTGGGTATGAAAGACGGTTTGCCCTGCGATTTCTTCACAGTTAGCAATGATATTCATACCAGCAGCCTTGGTAGCTTTCATGACTTTTTGAGCTACTTTTGGTACTTGGGCAAAGAGTTGGCTAGCGCTAGTAGCGTCCATCTCCAAAAGATTGCGATAGTGTTCCTTTGGCACGACTAAGGTGTGTCCTGGTGTCACTTGAGAGATATCAAGAAAGGCAAGAACCTGCTCATCTTCATATACTTTTGAAGCAGGAATTTCCCCTGCAATGATTTTACAAAAAATGCAATCTGACATAAAATCTACCTCTACTGTATTGAATTTTGATATAATATAGCTACATTATACCAGATTTGGAGAAAATATGTTGGAAATTAAAAACCTGACAGGTGGCTATGTTCATGTCCCTGTCTTGAAAGATGTGTCCTTTACTGTTGAAAGTGGGCAGTTAGTTGGTTTGATTGGTCTCAATGGCGCTGGGAAATCAACGACAATTAATGAAATTATCGGTCTGTTGACACCTTATAGCGGTTCTATCAATATCAATGGTCTGACCCTGCAAGAAGATGCAACGAGCTACCGCAAGCAGATTGGCTACATTCCTGAGACGCCTAGCCTGTATGAGGAATTGACCCTTAGAGAGCATATCGAAACGGTTGCTATGGCTTATGGTATTGAGCAGAAAGTGGCTTTTGAGAGAGTGGAGCCTTTGTTAAAAATGTTCCGTCTGGATCAGAAATTAGATTGGTTCCCTGTTCATTTTTCAAAAGGGATGAAGCAGAAGGTCATGATTATCTGTGCTTTTGTGGTGGATCCGAGTCTTTTCATCGTGGATGAGCCTTTCCTTGGGCTCGATCCGCTGGCTATTGCAGACTTGATTCAGCTTTTGGAAGTGGAAAAGCAAAAGGGCAAGTCCATTCTCATGAGTACCCACGTGCTGGATTCAGCGGAGAAGATGTGTGATGCCTTTATCATTCTTCACAAGGGAGAGGTGCGTGCCAAGGGGAATCTCCTGCAACTGCGCGAAGCCTTTGATATGCCTGAGGCTAGTTTGAATGATATTTACTTGGCTCTGACCAAAGAGGAGGAGCTATGAAAGACTTGTTTTTAAAGAGAAAGCAGGCTTTCGTAAGGAGTGTCTTGGTTATCTGCGCTATGTTCTCAATGACCACTTTGTCTTGTTCCTGCTTGTTCTGCTGGGATTTCTAGCCTACCAGTACAGTCAACTCTTACAACATTTTCCTGAAAATCATTGGCCTATCCTTTTGTTTGTAGGAATTACCTCTGTTTTACTGTTGCTTTGGGGTGGAATTGCCACCTATATGGAGGCTCCAGACAAGCTCTTTCTCTTGGTTGGAGAAGAGAAAATCAAATTCCATCTCAAGCGTCAAACTGGCATTTCTCTAGCCTTTTGGCTCTTTGTCCAGACCCTTTTCTTGCTATTATTTGCGCCTTTATTTTTAGTAATGGGCTATGGCTTGCCTGTTTTTCTGGTCTATGTGCTTTTATTGGGAGTAGGTAAATATTTCCTCTTTCGTCAAAAGGCCAGCAAATTTTTCACGGAAACTGGACTGGACTGGGACTATGTCATTTCCCAAGAAAGCAAGCGTAAGCAAGTCTTGCTTCGTTTCTTTGCCCTCTTTACGCAGGTAAAGGGAATTTCAAACAGCGTCAAGCGTCGTGCCTATCTGGACTTTATCCTAAAGGTTGTTCAGAAGGTACCGGGAAAGATTTGGCAAAATCTCTATCTGCGTTCTTATCTGCGAAATGGAGACCTCTTTGCGCTCAGTCTCCGTCTTCTCTTGCTTTCTTTGTTGGCGCAGGTCTTTATCGAGCAAGCTTGGATTGCGACAGCAGTGGTAGTTCTCTTTAACTACCTCTTGCTCTTCCAGTTGCTGGCCCTCTATCATGCCTTTGACTACCAGTATTTGACCCAACTTTTTCCACTGGACAAGGGGCAAAAGGAAAAAGGCTTGCAGGCGGTAGTCCGAGGATTGACCAGTTTGGTCTTAGTAGTGGAATTAGTTGTTGGATTGATTACCTTCCAAGAAAAACTAGCCCTTCTAGCCTTGTTGGGTGCTGGTTTTGTTTTACAAGTCTTGTACCTACCTTATCAGGTAAAACGTCAGATGCAGGACTAAAACGTACTTATATGACACTAAAAAAGAAGTTGAGTTCAGTTTGTCTCAGCTTCTTTTATTTTCTACAGGATAATGGTTGGTCCGTAGAGACTCAACTTGGTCTTGACTTGGTCAAAGTGGAAGCGGTCATAGGCCCGCCAAGCGGCGCGAGTTGGAGCATCTGGATTAAGAGCGCTGAGTCCCATGAGAAGACTGGAAGTCTGGTAAAATTTCCAGCTCAATCAAGAATCGATTATCCACTGTCTCAGCCTTGGCTAGAAAGCCAAGAATAGAGTTTAATTGCTCCTGAAAGCGGACGTCGTCAGCGCTTGCCTGTTTGCATGCTTGATAGGCTTTGTTTAAGTCAGTAATCAAAGTCTGAGCTCTTTTGATAGGGTCTGTATCTGTCATGAGAATTCCTCCTTTAATCTGGGTACTAGTCTTGCTTCTAGCAATTGTGTTTTGATACTGTCAGTCTATCACTTTTATCTCCTTTTTCGCCTTCAAATCTTTAATTGTCCTTGAAATTTCCTGAATGGTACTGTTAAGATTTTATGATAAAATAGTTGTAAGATTATCATGCTTATTTGAGGAACAAGATACCTTTCAGGAGCGTTGAAGGCCTGTTTAGGATTTGGTGGGCTTGTATCATAGTATTTTTGCTATTCTCTTTTTAGGAAGAAATCGAAACAAGGAGAGTAAGAAGATGAGAATATTTGTTTTAGAAGATGATTTTTCCCAACAGACTAGGATTGAAACGACCATTGAGAAACTCTTGAAAGAACATCATATCATTCCCAGTTCTTTTGAAGTCTTTGGTAAGCCAGATCAACTGCTGGCAGAGGTGCATGAGAAGGGGAGCCCATCAGCTATTCTTTTTGGATATTGAGATTCGAAATGAGGAGATGAAGGGTCTGGAAGTGGCTAGAAAGATTCGGGATCGGGATCCGTATGCCCTGATTGTCTTTGTGACAACTCACTCGGAATTTATGCCCCTGTCCTTTCGCTACCAAGTGTCTGCTTTGGACTACATTGATAAGGCCCTTTCGGCAGAAGAGTTTGAATCTCGTATCGAGACAGCCCTCCTCTATGCCAATAGTCAAGACAGTAAAAGTCTGGCGGAAGATTGCTTTTACTTTAAATCAAAATTTGCCCAATTCCAGTATCCTTTTAAAGAGGTTTATTATCTCGAAACGTCGCCCAGAGCCCATCGTGTTATTCTCTATACCAAGACAGACAGGCTGGAATTTACAGCGAGTTTAGAGGAGGTTTTCAAGCAGGAGCCTCGTCTCTTGCAGTGCCATCGCTCTTTTCTCATCAATCCTGCCAATGTAGTTCGTTTGGATAAGAAAGAAAAACTTCTTTTCTTTCCCAATGGGGGAAGCTGTCTAATCGCGCGTTATAAGGTCAGGGAAGTGTCTGAGACTATCAATAACTTACACTAAGTGAGGTGATGTAATGGAAATAGTTTGGAAGATAGTATATTCATTTTTGATAGCTGGATTGGAATTGTTTATATTTTTTAAGGTGGATGGAATTGTTCTAACTCTGGAGAGATTTTTTAAAGCTTTTCTTTTTAAGTTACTTTTAGCAGTCGTTTTTGTAACGATTAGCTATATAGTAGGAAATACTTACCTAACTTATTTTATGGAACCCTTGTACGGCATTGGTTTATCTTTCTTATTGTTAAGAGGGCTTCCTAAAAAACTACTCTTCTTTTATGGTCTCTTCCCAATGATGTTGGTGAATCTTTTTTTCAGGGTAGTCTCCTATTTTGTGATTCCATTTTTGGGGCAAGGGCATGTGTATGATGACCGCTCTTTTATTTGGTTATGTATAAAAATTTTCATTTGCTTTATTTCTCTAGCCTTTTTGAAATGGTTAGACTATGATTTTACTAGTTTGAGAAGGGAGACTCTCGATAAAGGTTTTCAAAAGTCCCTGACTACGATTAACTGGATAATGGGGGCTTACTATCTAGTGATGCAAAGTCTGTCTTTCTTTGAATATGAACAAGGTATTCAATCAACGACTGTTCGCCATCTCATCCTAGTCTTTTACCTACTCTTTTTTATGGGTATTATCAAGAAGCTAGATACCTATTTGAAGGACAAACTCCATGAGAGATTGGACCAAGAACAGGCCTTGCGCTACAGAGATATGGAACGCTATAGTCGGCATATAGAGGAACTTTACAAGGAAGTCCGGAGTTTTCGCCATGACTACACCAACCTCTTGACCAGTTTACGTCTGGGCATTGAAGAGGAGGATATGGAGCAGATAAAAGAGGTCTACGACTCGGTCTTAAAGGATTCTAGTCAGAAATTGCAGGACAACAAATATGACCTTGGCAGATTGGTAAATATTCGGGACCGTGCCCTCAAAAGTCTTCTAGCAGGGAAATTTCTAAAAGCTAGAGATAAGAAGATTGTCTTTAATGTCGAAGTTCCTGAGGAGATTCAGGTCGAGGGGATGAGTCTACTTGATTTTCTAACCATTGTGTCCATCCTTTGTGACAATGCTATTGAAGCCAGTGCAGAGGCCAGTCAACCTCATGTTTCAATCGCCTTTTTAAAAAATGGAGCACAGGAGACCTTTATCATTGAAAATTCCATCAAAGAAGAGGGCATAGATATTTCTGAGATTTTCTCCTTTGGAGCCAGTTCTAAAGGGGAAGAGAGAGGAGTTGGTCTCTATACTGTTATGAAAATTGTGGAAAGCCATCCTAATACCAGTCTAAATACCACCTGTCAAAATCAAGTCTTTCGTCAGGTTTTAACAGTTCACTCGATGTCAGTTGATGATTAGAAGATCTGTGGAAAGAAGTACCGCCTGTAGTCATCAATTAAAATGCCATAGTATATGAGGTACCCTATATGAATAAGAAATCCTTTTTTATCATCTGTTCTACGTTGATTATAGCATCGAATCTTCTCATGATTTCCGTGGTGAATAAGGGAGAAGGAACAGGGAGCAACCTGTTTGTGATTGCTATAGCCTGTGTTATGTTACCAGTCTTTTTATATGCAGTTGAAAACCAACTGACTTCATTGATAAGAGTAGAATCAATACTCCTGATTCAGTTGGCAGTTATATCTCTACTCCGTCTTGTCAACAGAATAGGGAGTACGCCTGAAATTCTCAACATTATCATTACCCTTATCGCTTTGGCAAGTGGAACAGCTGCTATCCTTGTTGCGATCATGAGAATATATGAGAACATACGGAAGTGAGGGTGAGTAGTTTTCTATTTGTATTTTCACATTGTCAAGTTCCCCAGGGCAAGTATGTTTTTCATGCTTGCTTTTTTTATTTTTAACAATTCAAGATGTTTTGATGACCGTTTGTGATCTGAGTGATCCAAGGTCAAAATGAGTGCTATACTAGCAGTGTAAAGGTTGTGGCTAAACTAAGATAAAGCATACATTTAGGAGGAAATTTTATGAAGAAAAAAATACTGATCATTTTCGTCTTGTATCTAATCATGTCCATCTTTCTTTATCCGCTTAGGGAAAGTACTTGGTATCAGCTATTTTATACCATAGCCTATATGATTGCAGTTATGATTTATCTTGTTTTAACTAAAAAGAAAGGATCAAAGAAATGAAAACGTTTCTTGCTAAAAAACGGAACATCTTTCTTGCAAGATTGTTCCTAGGTCAGTTGCCCTTGCTTGTTTCTACTTATCTATTTCTATCTCGTCAGTTTTTAAATTTTTCCTTGGTTTTCCAATTTCTTTTAGTGGTTATTAACTTGGCTTCCATTTTGCTCACTGTTTACCTCACTAGGGAAATGAGGATAAGAGAGTTTGAAGATGATGATTTGGTTAGTCCTAAAACCAATCAACTCATGTATATCGGCTTGACAGGTTTTATGTCTATTATCTGTTTGTATAGAGGTATCACAGCTGGAGAATTCTATCAACAATTAATTGCCTACATTGGTGCTATTCTCTGCTTGATTATTATGTTTCTACTCATTTGGGGCTTGAAGTATTATAAAAAGTAGGGAAGAACTTGCGGCTAGTCTATAGTCTGATAAGAGGAGGTCATCATGTATAAACACTTATTTTTCCTAGATTCCAAAACTTTAGACCGGTTGACGCCCTATATTCTGGTCTTGGCTTCTGACACCATTGCCTTTAATGTTTTTGTGCTAACCTTTGTATCTGCGGTGGTCTTTAATTCCCTAAATTCCATGCTAGCTTTAATGGCTATATTCTTAGGGGCTGGCTACGTGGTCGGATTTTGGTTACTCAAATGGTTTGTTTTGGAAAGACTAGATCTAAAGAATGACGTGTAGGAAGTCTGTTTGGTGAGGAGGATAGCTTTATGGCCATTTTCAATAAGTGTCATGCCTTGTTTTTGGGATTTTTAGTATTTGCAATCGTTGGTGCAGCGGGATATTCTATTAATCAAGGAGATTATTTTCAACACCAGTACACATTCATTGTTGTAAAGAGTCTCTTGCTTTTCCTTAGTTTTGGCTATGCGAAATGGTTTGATATGATTTCTTTTGGGATTTTAAGCAAGAAACAACTCTTGCTCTTCATTGGAATCTTTCTTCTCACTGTGCTGGTAAATATAGGCTATCATGCCTTTTTCTCAGTTGTTTCTGGTGCTTCGACTCAACACCTTGAGGAAACGAGTAAGGGACTTTCACTTTCCTTTATTGTTAGTGCCACAGTTTTAGCACCAATCCAGGAGGAATTCATGTTTAGAGGACTTCTTCAGGGGGCTGTATTTGAAAATTCTTGGCTGGGGCTTGTGCTGACATCCTCTCTCTTTTCTTTCATGCATGAACCTTATGATATCCCTTCGTTTTTCTATTATCTACTCGGGGGCTTGTTGCTGGGCTTTGCTTATAAAAAGAGCCAAAACTTATGGGTTTCTACTTTAGTCCATATGTTTTACAACAGTTTGCCACTCTTAATTTATATTTAATGAAAATCAAAGAGCAAACTAGGAAACTAGCCGCAGGTTGCTCAAAAGAGTGTTTTGAGGTTGTGGATAGAACTGACGAAGTCGGTAACCATATCTACGGCAAGGCGACGTTGGCGTGGTTTGAAGAGGTTTTCGAAGAGTATAAAATGGTTTGTTTTGGAAAGACTAAAGCTAAAGGATGACTTGTAGGGAAGTCTGTTTGTTGAGGAGGATAATTTGATGGAGTTGTTTGATAAATTTCATGCCTTGTGTTTTGGATTTTTAATACTACTAATCGTCATTACAGTGCCTTATACGATTAACCATGGGGATTTTTTTCAAAATGAATCTGCATTGATTATTGTAAGTTTTCTTGTAACCTCGATGAGTGTTGCTTATGCTAGAAAGTTTGAAATGATTTCTTTTGGGATGTTAAGCAAGAAACAACTTTTGCTTTTCATTACAATCTTTCTTCTAAGTGTACTTGAGACGCTGGTTTATATTCATTTCTTCGCTGTTTCTTCTGGTTCAGGGGTTCAACACTTGGCGGAAGTCAGCAGAGGAATTTCTCTGTCTTTGATTTTGATGCTAAGCTGGATTCTAGAACTTAGATAAAATTCTTTGACAATTGGGTTATTCTTTAGTATTATATAGGTGGTGTAAAAAAATTACACTAAGGAGGAAACATGATTAAAACATTTAAAGTTAAAGGTTTTAAGAATTTTAAAGATGAATTAATCTTCGATTTTACCTCAGGGAATTACGAATATAATACTGATGCAATTCAAGATAACCTTGTTAAAGATTCACTAATCTATGGAGATAACGCCAGTGGGAAATCCAATTTAGGCTTGGCTCTTATGGACATAGTTTCACATTTGACAGATAAACATATCAGAGAAGAAGAATATGATAAACATTACTTAAATTTAGACAGTGATGTAGATATAGCGGAATTTGAATATACTTTTCAGTTTGATAAAGATGAACTTATATATAGATATAAGAAATCTAGCTTTCTAAGATTAGTAGAAGAAATTGTTTTGATTAATGGGACTACAGTAATAGACTCTCGTCAAAAAAATGAAAGAGAAAAAGCAAACTTGAAAGGTACAGAGCATCTAACATTTGATTTTGATACTGAGGATCTATCATTAGTTAAATATATTAGGAATAATACAGCATTAAATCCTAAGACAGATAAAAATGTTGAAGTATTTTTACTTTTTATGGATTTTGTCAATAGAATGCTATCTTTTGATTCGCTGAACGGAAACAGGTATAGAGGTTTTAAAACAGGTTCGGAATCTATTACCTCAGCAATTATTAAGGCTGGAAACCTTAGTAACTATAATCAATTTTTAAAAGATTTAGGTATAGATTATAATTTATTTGAAAAAGAGGTTGATGGAGAAAAACAGATTTATGTGAAATTTGACTCAGGAAAGGAAGTAGATTTTTGGGGCATTATGTCTAAAGGCACTAGGTCACTAACACTTTTCTATTATTGGTATATGTCGTTTGAAAAAGAAGTTCGTTTTGTTTTTATGGATGAATTTGATGCATATTTTTCATAATGATGTTTCTCGTGAAATTATTAAAAGATTAATAAAAATACCATCTCTTCAATTAGTTATAACAACACATAATACCACTAATATGTCTAATACTTTATTACGACCAGATTGTTATTACATCATTGAAGGTAATGAAATATCTAGTCTTTCCAATAAAAACAGATATGGTTATAAGAAAAAAACACAAAATTTAGAGAAAATGTATAGAACAGGATTCTTTGCTGATGTCAGAAGCTAGAAGAATACTATTTATTACCGAAGGTAAAAACCGGATAAAAAAACCTTGTGAAATCGGTTTGTAATTTTTCAAAGTAATTTTTTCTCATAAATTTGAATATGAAATAGTTGTTTTTTTCTACAAACATTTATTCCTTATATGAGAAATTAAAAGAAAACCAATATGAACAAACAGTAGAACATATTTGTGAATTATCTGATGGTGAATTTGAATATACTAGTGAGGACTTCTCTCTAATTTATCTCTTTTTTTCGATTTAGACGCTCAACACTATAAAAAAAGATAAAAAAATCTAGAAAAAAATATAACAAAATTGAGGAGATGTTAAATTTATTTAATGCTGAAACCGAAAATGGTAAACTTTTTTTAAGTTATCCTATGGTGGAAGCTAATAATTACTTTCATGAAAGTTTTATAAATTGTGATAGTATTAATCTTATTACATATCCTGTGTTTAGCGATGTTCACTTTAAAGATGCGTGTGAGAGTTTTATCAAAGAACATGGTCCATTTCAAACGAGAATGAAAGATAAAAATCAAGTTTGGCTTAACTTGGCCTGTTATACAACTTATATATTATTTCATTTAAAAATCAATTCATTTATACAAGAGGGCTCATAGATTCTAAAGACATATTTTTTTAAAAGCAATATAATGACTTTATATTACCTTTTGAACGAGTATTGTTACTTAGTGCATTTCCTCAATATTTACTTTATTTTTTTATGGAGTTAAAAAAATTTATAGATGATGAGTCGCTTCAAATGTTATTAAATAATGAAGTTGCTATGGAGATTACCCATATTGGATAATTTTACCTATGTTGAAAATTCTAAATTTTTACATTATTCACTTTTATTGTCACCTCCCCAAATAATAGATTTTCTATATCTTGTAATCAAACACAGATAGTCGATAGGTGAATTTTTGAATTATCTAGTTTTTGTGTGAGACAATATAATTATTTTAGCATTTCGTAAAATTTTTGGCTCTTTGTCAACTGTAGTGGGTTGAAGAAAAGCTAAGATTTAGAAAGGACAAATTTCGTCCTTTCTTTTTTGATATTTAGAGCGATGAAAATCCGTTTTTTGAAGTTTTCAAAGTTCCGAAAACCAAAGGCATTTCGCTTGATAAGTTTAATGAGATTATTAGTCGCCTCCAATTTGGCGTTAGAATAGGGTAGTTGAAGAGCGTTGACAATCTTTTCTTTATCCTTGAGGAAGGTTTTAAAGATAGTCTGAAAAAGAGGATGAACCTGATTAAGATTGTCCTCAATAAGTCCGAAATTTGTCAGGCTCCTAATTCTGAAAGTGAAAAAGCAAGAGCTGATAGAGATGATAGTGGTGTTCCAAGTCTTCTGAATAGCTCAAAAGCTTGTCTAGAATTTCTTTATTCGTCAAGTGCATACGAAAAGTAGGGAGATAAAATCGTTTATCACTCAATTTACGACTATCCTGTTGAATGAGTTTCCAGTAGCGTTTAATAGCCTTGTATTCATGAGATATTCTATCGAATTGATTCATGATTTGGACACGAACACGACTCATAGCACGGCTGCTACTATCCTAAAATCAAAAAACATCTTATAATGGTAGTTATGAAACTTACAAACGAAGAAATACAGAAAATTGAAAAACTCCTAAGAGATTCATCGTACGCCAAATATCACAAACGTCTACAGATTATTTATTTTCTCTCAAAAGGAAAGAGTTATAAGGAAGTTACTCGAAATGCTTTTCTTTGAGAATCGGGTGTGGAGCGGTTGACGAATAGGCCAAAAACTAGTAGAATAGTAAGGAAACTTTATACGGAGGAAAGAAATGGATTTGGGTGATAATGAGCTAACACTGACTCCCATACCTGGGAAAAGTGGCAAGGCTTATATGGGTAGCTATCCTGATGGAAAGCGCATCTTTGTAAAAATGAACACCTCTCCAATCCTACCTGGTTTAGCTAGAGAACAAATTGCTCCACAATTATTATGGAGTCGCCGTTTGGCAGATGGGCGTGATATGTGTGCTCAAGAATGGTTGACAGGCAAGATATTGACCCCCTATGATATGAATCGTAAACAAATCGTCAATATTTTAACCCGTCTTCATCGCTCACGTCCGTTGATGACACAGTTGAGTCGTTTGGGATATGCCATGGAAACACCTGTAGATTTACTACAGTCTTGGCAGGAAACGGCTCCAGATGCTTTGCGTAAAAATCATTTATCAGTGAAGTGATGGCTGATTTACGTCAGGCTATTCCAGGATTTAGAGAGGACCATGCGACCATTGTCCATGGAGATGTACGACATAGTAATTGGATTGAGACAGATAGTGGCTTGATTTATTTGGTAGATTGGGATTCGGTTCGCTTGACCGACCGCATGTTTGATGTGGCCCATATGCTCTGCCATTATATTCCAGAACATCAGTGGAAGGAATGGTTGACCTACTACGGTTACAAGTACAATCAAACGGTATTAAATAAATTGTATTGGTACGGTCAATTGTCTTATTTGAGCCAGATTTCCAAGTATTATATGAACCAAGATTTAGAAAATGTCAATCGGGAGATTCATGGCTTGCGCCACTTCCGAGACAAGTATGGAAAGAGAAGATGAGAGTTAGAAATCGTAAAGGGGCGACAGAATTACTAGAGGCAAATCCCCAGTATGTGGTCCTCAATCCCTTGGAAGCCAAGGGAAAATGGCGGGACTTGTTTGGTAATGATAATCCCATTCATGTGGAAGTTGGAAGTGGAAAGGGTGCCTTTGTTTCGGGTATGGCCAAGCAAAACCCTGACATCAACTATATCGGGATTGATATTCAAAGTCTGTTTTGAGCTACGCTTTGGACAAGGTGCTTGAAGTTGGAGTGCCTAATATCAAGCTCTTGTGGGTAGATGGTTCTGACTTGACTGACTACTTTGAAGACGGTGAGATTGATCGTTTGTATCTGAACTTTTCAGATCCTTGGCCTAAAAAACGCCATGAAAAGCGTCGTTTGACCTACAAGACCTTCTTGGATACCTTCAAACGTATCTTGCCTGAAAATGGAGAAATTCATTTCAAGACGGATAATCGTGGCTTGTTTGAGTACAGTTTAGTGAGCTTTTCTCAGTATGGCATGAAGCTCAATGGTGTCTGGCTTGATTTACATGCCAGTGATTTTGAAGGCAATGTCATGACAGAATACGAGCAAAAATTCTCCAACAAGGGGCAAGTTATCTACCGTGTTGAGGCAGAATTTTAAGAAATAGCCTGAAATCAGGCTGTATAAGTGCTTTTGCTTTACATAAGCTGGCAAACGTGCTATACTAAGAGTAAGAATATGAAAAGGAGAGGCGGGGAAATATCTTCGCCTCTTGCTTATGAGGAGGTGGACGCAATCGCAACAATCGTAGAATTAGTCAGAGAAGTTGTAGAACCTGTCATCCAAGCACCTTTCGAACTCGTGGATATCGAGTATGGAAAGATTGGCAGTGACATGATTCTCAGTATTTTTGTAGATAAACCTGAAGGAATTACCTTGAACGACACGGCAGACTTGACAGAAATTATCAGTCCTGTCTTAGACACCATCAAGCCAGATCCCTTCCCAGAACAATATTTCCTAGAAATCACCAGTCCAGGCTTGGAACGTCCTTTGAAAACCAAGGATGCTGTCGCTGGAGCGGTTGGGAAATACATTCATGTCGGGCTCTACCAAGCCATCGATAAGCAAAAGGTCTTTGAAGGAACCTTGTTGGCCTTTGAAGAGGACGAGTTGACCATGGAATATATGGACAAGACGCGTAAGAAAACCGTCCAAATTCCATATAGTTTAGTATCAAAAGCACGTTTAGCAGTTAAATTATAGAAAAAGAAAGGATAGCTTTTGAGGATTCAAAAGTGAAGAAAACATGAGTAAAGAAATGCTAGAGGCCTTCCGCATTTTGGAAGAAGACAAGGGAATCAAAAAAGAAGATATCATCGACGCAGTAGTAGAGTCGCTTCGTTCCGCTTATCGCAGACGCTATGGTCAATCAGACAGCGTAGCTATTGACTTCAACGAAAAAACAGGTGACTTTACAGTCTATACTGTCCGTGAAGTGGTTGATGAAGTATTTGATAGCCGTTTGGAAATCAGTTTGAAAGATGCTCTTGCCATTAATTCAGCCTATGAACTTGGTGACAAAATCAAGTTTGAAGAAGCACCTGCTGAGTTTGGTCGTGTAGCAGCTCAATCTGCCAAACAAACCATCATGGAAAAAATGCGCAAGCAAACACGTGCCATCACTTACAATACTTATAAAGAACATGAGCAAGAAATCATGTCTGGTACTGTAGAACGCTTTGATAACCGTTTTATCTATGTCAACCTTGGCAGCATCGAAGCCCAATTGTCAAAACAAGACCAAATCCCTGGAGAAGTTTTTGCTTCTCATGATCGTATTGAAGTTTATGTCTACAAGGTTGAAGACAACCCTCGTGGTGTGAACGTCTTTGTTAGCCGTAGCCATCCAGAAATGATCAAACGTTTGATGGAGCAAGAAATTCCAGAAGTTTATGATGGAACTGTTGAAATCATGAGCGTGGCTCGTGAAGCTGGTGACCGTACGAAGGTTGCCGTTCGCAGTCATAATCCAAACGTGGATGCTATCGGTACAATCGTTGGACGTGGTGGTGCTAATATCAAGAAGATTACCAGCAAATTCCACCCAGCTCGTTATGATGCTAAAAATGACCGCATGGTACCAATCGAAGAAATATCGATGTCATCGAGTGGGTAGCAGATCCAGCTGAATTTATCTACAATGCCATTGCACCTGCTGAGGTTGACCAAGTTATCTTTGACGAAAACGACAGCAAACGTGCCTTGGTGGTTGTTCCAGATAACAAGCTTTCTCTTGCTATCGGTCGTCGTGGGCAAAACGTTCGCTTGGCAGCTCATTTGACTGGTTACCGTATCGATATCAAGTCTGCTAGCGAATTTGAAGCCATGGAAGAAGCTGGTTCGGTAGATTTGGAAGCAGAAAACGATACTGTAGAAGAATAAAAGTTGCTAGAGGAGGGAAAGATGAAAACGAGAAAAATCCCTTTGCGCAAGTCTGTTGTGTCTAACGAAGTGATTGATAAGCGTGATTTGCTCCGCATTGTCAAGAACAAGGAAGGACAAGTCTTTATCGATCCAACAGGTAAGGCCAATGGCCGCGGCGCTTATATCAAGCTAGACAATGCAGAAGCCCTAGAGGCGAAAAAGAAGAAGGTCTTTAACCGCAGCTTTAGCATGGAAGTGGAAGAAAGCTTTTATGATGAGTTGATCGCTTATGTGGATCACAAAGTGAAAAGAAGAGAGTTAGGACTTGAATAAGCAAAAGATAAGCAATCTCTTGGGACTCGCTCAGCGAGCAGGCCGAATAATATCGGGTGAAGAATTGGTGGTCAAGGCCATTCAAGATGGCAAGGCCAAGTTGGTCTTTCTAGCCCATGATGCTGGACCCAATCTGACCAAGAAGATTCAAGATAAAAGTCATTATTATCAAGTAGAAATTGTAACCGTGTTTTCAACACTGGAATTAAGCATAGCAGTCGGGAAATCGAGAAAGGTTTTGGCTGTAACAGATGCTGGATTTACAAAGAAAATGAGGTCTCTTATGGAATAGAAGAGGAGGACATGATTTGTCTAAGAAAAGATTGTACGAAATCGCAAAAGAACTTGGAAAAGAAAGTAAAGAAGTTGTAGCGCGTGCAAAAGAGTTGGGCTTGGATGTGAAAAGCCACTCATCAAGTGTGGAAGAAGCTGTTGCTGCAAAAATCGCTGCCAGCTTTAAGCCTGCTGCTCCGAAAGAAGAAGCAAAACCTGCAGCACCCAAAGCAAGTACAGAAAAGAAAGCCGAAAAATCTGAGCCAGCTAAACCAGCTGTAGCCAAGGAAGACGCAAAAACGGCTGAGCCAGTTGCTCCTAAAACAGAAAAAGTAGCAACTAAACCGCAAAGCCGTAATTTCAAGGCTGAACGTGAAGCCCGTGCCAAAGAGCAGGCAGAACGACGCAAGCAAAATAAGGGCAATAACCGTGACCAACAACAAAACGGAAACCGTCAGAAAAATGACGGACGTAATGGTGGAAAACAAGGTCAAGGCAATCGCGACAATCGTCGCTTTAATGATCAAGCTAAGAAACAGCAAGGTCAGCAAAATCGTGGAAATGAGCGCCGTCAACAAGAGGACAAACGTCCAAATCAAGTGGCTCCACGTATTGACTTTAAAGCCCGTGCAGCAGCCCTAAAAGCAGAGCAAAATGCAGAATATGCCCGTTCAAGTGAGGAACGTTTCAAACAGACTCAGGCTGCCAAAGAAGCCTTGGCCCCAAGCAAACAAAACGCAAGGAGCCAGAGGAAATCTTTGAAGAAGTGGCTAAGTTAGCTGAACAAGCGCAACAAGAACAGCAAGTTCAAGCAGTGGTTAAACCAGCTCCTGTAGCTAAAGAAGCGCCAGTGGATACACGTCGTAAAAAAACAAGCTCGACCAGACAAAAATCGTGACGATTATGATCACGAAGAAGATGGTCCTAGAAAACAACAAAAGAATCGAAGTAGTCAAAATCAAGTGAGAAATCAAAAGAATAGTAACTGGAATAACAACAAAAAGAACAAAAAAAGGCAATAACAAGAACAACCGTAATCAGACTCCAAAACCTGTTACAGAGCGTAAATTCCATGAATTGCCAACAGAATTTGAATATACAGATGGTATGACCGTTGCGGAAATCGCAAAACGTATCAAACGTGAACCAGCTGAAATCGTTAAGAAACTTTTCATGATGGGTGTCATGGCCACACAAAACCAATCTTTGGATGGGGAAACAATTGAACTCCTCATGGTGGATTATGGTATCGAAGCCAAACAAAAAGTTGAAGTTGATAATGCCGATATCGAACGTTTCTTTGTCGAAGATGGTTATCTCAATGAAGATGAATTGGTTGAGCGTCCACCAGTTGTAACTATCATGGGACACGTTGACCACGGTAAAACAACCCTCCTAGATACCCTTCGTAACTCTCGTGTTGCGACAGGTGAAGCGGGTGGTATCACTCAGCATATCGGTGCCTACCAAATCGTGGAAAATGGCAAGAAGATTACCTTCCTTGATACACCAGGACACGCGGCCTTTACATCTATGCGTGCGCGTGGTGCATCTGTTACCGATATTACTATCTTGGTCGTAGCGGCAGATGACGGGGTTATGCCTCAGACTATCGAAGCCATTAACCACTCAAAAGCGGCCAACGTTCCAATCATCGTAGCCATCAACAAGATTGATAAACCAGGTGCCAACCCAGAACGCGTTATCGGTGAATTGGCAGAGCATGGAGTTATGTCAACTGCTTGGGGTGGAGATTCTGAATTTGTTGAAATCTCAGCTAAATTTAACCAAAACATCGAAGAATTGTTGGAAACAGTCCTTCTTGTAGCTGAAATCCAAGAACTCAAGGCAGACCCAACAGTGCGTGCGATAGGTACCGTTATCGAAGCTCGCTTGGATAAAGGAAAAGGTGCGGTCGCAACCCTTCTTGTTCAACAAGGAACCTTGAATGTTCAAGACCCAATCGTTGTCGGAAATACCTTCGGTCGTGTCCGTGCTATGACTAATGACCTTGGTCGTCGTGTTAAGGTAGCAGGCCCATCAACACCAGTCTCTATCACAGGTTTGAACGAAGCGCCAATGGCAGGTGACCACTTTGCCGTTTACGAAGATGAAAAATCTGCGCGTGCAGCAGGTGAAGAGCGTGCCAAACGTGCCCTCATGAAACAACGTCAAGCTACCCAACGTGTCAGCCTTGAAAACCTCTTTGATACGCTTAAAGCTGGTGAACTTAAATCAGTTAACGTGATCATCAAGGCCGACGTACAAGGTTCTGTTGAAGCTCTTTCTGCTTCACTTCAAAAAATTGATGTGGAAGGTGTCAAAGTTACCATCGTTCACTCGGCAGTCGGTGCCATCAACGAATCTGACGTGACCCTTGCCGAAGCTTCAAATGCTTTCATCGTTGGTTTCAACGTACGCCCTACACCACAAGCTCGTCAACAAGCAGAAGCTGACGATGTTGAAATCCGTCTTCACAGCATTATCTACAAGGTTATCGAAGAGATGGAAGAAGCCATGAAAGGGATGCTTGATCCAGAATTCGAAGAAAAAGTTATCGGTGAAGCAGTTATTCGTGAAACCTTCAAGGTGTCTAAAGTGGGAACTATCGGTGGATTCATGGTTATCAACGGTAAGGTTACCCGTGACTCTAAAGTCCGTGTTATCCGTGACGGTGTTGTTATCTATGATGGCGAACTTGCTAGCTTGAAACACTACAAAGACGACGTCAAAGAAGTTACAAACGGCCGTGAAGGTGGATTGATGATCGATGGCTACAATGATATCAAGATGGATGATGTGATTGAGGCTTATGTCATGGAAGAAATCAAGAGATAATAGAGAAACGATAGCCGATTTGACTCGTCGTCAACAGCGCCTTGATGAGCCCTCAGTTCTATCTAAGGCTTGTTTCCTAGATTCAAACGGCTCTAGTTCCTCTATCTAATAAATAGCTAGGTCTGCTGGCCTAGCTTTTGGTTCAAAGTAGAGAAAGGAATATCATGGCAAATCATTTCCGTACGGATCGTGTGGGCATGGAAATCAAGCGTGAAGTCAATGAGATTTTGCAAAAGAAAGTCCGTGATCCGCGTGTCCAAGGTGTGACCATCACAGATGTTCAGATGCTGGGAGACTTGTCTGTTGCCAAGGTTTACTACACCATTTTGAGTAATCTTGCTTCAGATAATCAAAAAGCCCAAATCGGGCTTGAAAAAGCAACTGGTACTATCAAACGTGAACTTGGTCGCAATTTGAAATTGTACAAAATCCCAGATTTGACTTTCGTCAAAGACGAATCCATCGAATATGGAAACAAGATTGACGAAATGCTACGCAATCTGGATAAGAACTAAAAAGGAGGGGTAACCCTCTTTTTTGGTACTTGGACTCTTCTAGCTATTAACAGCTGTATTTGCAAAAAAATAGTTTAAAAAATTTGTAAATACCTCATAGTATGATATGATAAAGTTTAATATGAATGATAAATGGAGATAGAGATGGGCAAACAAGAGTTAGCGATGCAAGTGCTACAACAAGTGGTGAAATTACCCATGGTCAAAGTTGATCGAGAAAAATTTTTAGTTGACAAATTTTCTAAAGAGTTAGATCGAAAGGATATTGCTACATTATTGGAAAAAGGTCCGACCTCTTTGTTAACAAAGGGAAGCTTGGATCGAGTTGCTAAGACCTGTATTAAGGACAATGTTCTACGAGCAAGTGGGACTTCGGTTTTGGCAGGTTTACCAGGTGGACTTGCTATGGCAATCACTATTCCAACAGATGTGATTCAGTTTTATGCTTTCATTAAAGTTAGCCCAAGAACTAGGATATATTTATGGATTTGATAATCTTTGGGGATCCCGTGATCAATTGAGTGAGGATGCTCAAAATACACTCTTGCTTTATCTCGGAGTCATGCTAGGGGTAAATGGAGCAGGGGCTTTACTTCGCTCTGGAGGTGTAACAGTGGCTAAGCATGTGATGAAGACGATTCCTCAGAAAGCTTTGACAAATACACTTTGGTACCCTATTCTAGAAAAAGTTTTGAAAATTTTTGGAGTCAGCTTGACAAAGGGGGGCTTGGCTAAGGGAATGGGAAAAGTGATTCCTATATTAGGGGGTGTTCTTTCTGGTAGCTTAACATTTGCGACCATGAAGCCGATGGGTGAAAGACTACAAAAAGAATTATCCAAATTAGTCAACTATAGTGAAGAGCAATATCAAATAGATATTGACACTATTCGAAAAGAAGCTGAAATCATCGAAGGTGAGTAATTTGGGACTCATAAAAACTCTAGCTAAAACTTACGGTAATTACTTTTTGACCATGCAAGGTGTAAAAGTAATGAAAACGATAAAGAAAGATGACAATGTAGTTGTCGGTCTGGGGAAACTCTTTATTGCAGACAAGCTAATGGATACGGCTCGGTGGCTCATCAAGCCAGAGGAGAGAGAATGAAATTTTTCTGGGCAATTCTTGCCATTATTTTTATCAAACCGATTATTGGCATTGTGAAATTCTTGTGGATGATCATCTCTTTTGCAGTCCAATTGCTGTTTTACAAGCTATTATTTAAGCTATTGGATTGGCTCTTTAAACTTTTTTAGGTGGTAATTCAAGTCTAGGAGAACTAGCAGGTTTTGTACTGCTAGTTTTTTAATCTCTTCCCATATGATATAATATAAGCAGTAAAATCATTTTATACTCTTCGAAAATCAAATTCAAACCACGTCAGCTTCACCTTACCGTACTTAAGTACAGCCTGCGGCTAGCTTCCTAGTTTGCTCTTTGGTTTTCATTGAGTATTAGAACATACATGGAGGTCGTTATGGACAATATCATCGATGTGTCAATTCCTGTTGCAGAAGTGGTGGACAGGCATCCAGAAGTCTTGGAAATCCTAGTAGAGCTTGGTTTTAAACCCCTTGCTAATCCCTTGATGCGCAATACAGTTGGTCGTAAAGTATCACTCAAACAGGGTTCTAAGCTTGAAGGAACTCCTATGGACAAGATTGTCCGCACGCTGGAAGCAAATGGCTACGAAGTGATTGGGTTAGACTAATGGCAGATGAACGGATTCATGTCCTGCGGGATATTTGTTAGAATTGCACAATGGTGCGTCTCCTGAGTCGGTTCAGGAGCGTTTTGATGCGACTTTTGCGGGTGTCTCAGCCATAGAGATCTCCCTCATGGAGCACGAGCTGATGAACTCAGACTCAGGTGTAACCTTTGAAGATGTTATGGAACTTTGCGATGTCCATGCTAATCTTTTTAAAAATGCTATTAAAGGTGTCGAAGTAGAGGATACTGAGCATCCTGGCCACCCCGTTCGGGTCTTTAAGGAAGAAAATCTGGCCCTCCGTGCGGCCTTGATTCGCATTCGGAGATTGTTAGATACCTATGAGTCTATGGAAGACGAGGAAATGCTGACGGAGATGCGCAAGGGCTTGGTTCGTCAGATGGGACTTGTGGGGCAATTTGACATCCATTACCAACGTAAAGAAGAACTCTTTTTTCCTATCATGGAGCGCTATGGACACGATTCCCCTCCTAAGGTCATGTGGGGAGTGGATGACCAGATTAGGGAACTCTTTCAAACAGCTTTAGCGACGGCCAAGTCACTACCTGAAGTGCCGATTTCCACTGTAAAAGAAGCTTTTGAAGCCTTTGCGACAGAATTTGAAAGTATGATTTTCAAGGAAGAGTCCATCCTTCTCATGATTCTCCTTGAGTCCTTTACTCAGGATGACTGGCTTCAGATTGCGGAGGAGAGCGACGCTTATGGTTATGCCATCATCCGTCCGTCTGAAAAATGGGTGCCAGAAAGACAGAGTTTTGTTGAGGAAAAGAGTGCAGAGGAGCCAATACAACTAGACACGGCTGAAGGTCAAGTTCAGCAAGTGATTGATACGCCTGAAGGTCAGTTTACCATTACCTTTACCCCTAAGGAAAAGGAAGTAGTGTTGGACCGTCATAGTCAACAGGCTTTTGGCAATGGCTATCTCTCGGTCGAGCAGGCCAATCTCATCCTCAATCACCTCCCTATGGAGATTACCTTTGTCAATAAAGACGATATTTTCCAGTATTACAACGACAATACTCCAGCTGATGAGATGATTTTCAAACGGACGCCGTCCCAAGTCGGGCGCAATGTCGAACTCTGCCATCCACCTAAGTACTTGGACAAGGTCAAGACTATCATGAAGGGGCTTCGTGAGGGGACCAAGGATAAGTATGAAATGTGGTTTAAGTCCGAGTCGCGAGGTAAGTTTGTCCACATCACCTACGCAGCAGTGCACGATGAAAACGGAGAATTCCAAGGAGTGCTGGAGTATGTTCAGGATATTCAGCCCTACCGTGAGATTGATACGGACTATTTCCGTGGATTAGAATAAGGAGAAAAAATGAGTTACGAACAAGAATTTATGAAGGAATTTGAAGTTTGGGTCAATACCCAAATTATGATTAACGACATGGCGCACAAGGAAAGTCAAAAAGTTTACGAAGAAGACCAGGACGAGCGTGCCAAAGATGCCATGATTCGCTACGAAAGCCGCTTGGATGCTTATCAGTTCTTGCTTGGTAAGTTTGAAAACTTCAAGGCAGGCAAGGGATTCCATGATTTGCCAGATGGTTTATTCGGTGAGCGAAATTATTAAACGAGATAGATTCTTGATTTTTTACTAAAATCTTGATAGAATATTTATATTAAATCCTTGTCAGAGCAGGGATTTTTTATTGAAAGGATTTTATCATGTCAAAGAAACTCAATCGTAAAAAACAATTACGAAATAGCCTCCGTCGTGCAGGTGCCTTTTCAAGTACTGTGACTAAGGTTGTAGAAGAGACAAAAAAAGTCGTGAAACGTGCAGAGCAGTCAGCAAGCCAAGCTGGTAAGGCTGTTTCTAAAAAAGTTGAACAAGCAGTAGAAGCTACCAAAGAGCAAGCTCAAAAAGTAGCCAATTCTGTAGAAGATTTTGCAGCAAACTTGGGTGGACTTCCACTTGATCGTGCCAAAACTTTCTATGATGAAGGAATCAAGTCTGCTTCAGATTTCAAAAACTGGACTGAAAAAGAACTCCTTGCCTTGAAAGGAATCGGCCCAGCTACCATCAAGAAATTGAAGGAAAATGGCATCAAGTTCAAGTAATCTTTCTTGTGCCTTGCATTTCCGAAAAAATCTTGCTACAATAGAGCCATTAGAGGTGTTTTGAATCCCACATTTTACAGAAAGTGGCGGAGCTGAGAAGTCCACAAATGTGTCAAAACTAGTTGCTAATGGATGAAAAATTGAAATAAAAGTGTCTTTTTATTTTAAAGACGAGAGTTGCGGGCAACTGCCCGAAATTGGGTGGTACCGCGGATAGCACATTCGTCCCTGTCATATAGATGGCAGGGCTTTTCTTTTGCGTCTTAGTAAAAGGAGGTTGTTATGAAGCAATCTTTTAAAACAAGTAAACTCTATTATGGTTTTCCTATCTTCATTTTAGGGTATCAAGATCAGAATTTTGGACACAATATTACGACCTGTAGCTCCTCTTATAGCTTGGGAGATTGGCTAGTCATCGGTGTCGGAGCTGAGGAAATGCGGCTGAGCAAATCAAGCATTACCAGAAGTTTACTGTGAATATTCCTGATGAAAATCTCATGCTCGAGATGGAGCAGGCTGGTTTTATCAGTCATCGAGAGAAATTGAAACACCTGCGACTAGACTACGAGATTTCTGAAAGGACTCAGGCACCGATTTTAGAGGCTTGTCCAGTCGTGTTGGACTGTCAGGTAGATCGGATTATCGAGGAAGATGGAATCTGTCATATCTTTGCCAAGATTATCGAGCGACTTGCTGATTCTGAACTCTTGGATGAGAAAGGGCATTTTAAAAATGACCGTTTTTCACCGACTTACTTTATGGGGGATGGTCACCAGCGCGTTTATCGTTATCTAGATGACCGAGTCAATCCCATGGGAAGCTTTATCAAGGAAGCGAGGAAAAAGGATGGCAAGAACTGAACTGCCAGAACGCTTGGAAACAGAACGTCTCGTTTTACGAGTCCGTACTGTGGCGGATGCTGAGGATATCCATGCCTACGCTAGTCTCCCAGAGGTCGCTTATCCAGCAGGCTTTCCTCCAGTCAAGACCTTGGAAGATGAGGTTTACTATCTAGAGTATATCCTTCCCGAACGCAATCAAAAGGAAAATCTCCCAGTTGGCTATGGGATTGTCGTCAAAGAAACCGATAAAGTCATTGGTTCTGTTGATTTCAACCATCGCCATGCGGATGATGTTCTTGAGCTCGGCTATACCTTGCACCCAGACTATTGGGGTCGAGGTTATGTACCAGAAGCAGCGTGTGCCTTGATTGACTTAGCCTTTAAAGATTTGGATCTTCACAAGATTGAACTGACTTGTTTTGGTTATAATGTCCAAAGTAAACGAGTCGCAGAAAAACTTGGATTTACCCTCGAAGCTCGTATTCGAGATCGTAAAGATGTTCAAGGAAACCGCTGTGACAGTCTGATATATGGTTTGCTGAGAAGTGAGTGGGAGGTGATTTGATGCATCTTTTTATCATTGGTGCTCCGGCCTCAGGAAAAATGACCATTGGTCAAGAGTTATCTCGACTGACAGATGCTACCCTCTTTTATAACCATCAAGCCATCGATTTTGCACTAGAAATCTATCAGGATTATACAGAGGAGATGTGGGAATTTGTTCGTGGAATCACCTTTTCTTTCCTTGGGGCAAGTGCAAGAAATCAGCGATCAGTGATTTTAACAGACGTGATTGATTTTTCAAATCAGTACCAGCTGATGTATTTAAAGCAAATTCAGGATTTGTTGAATGACTATCATCAAGAGATTCTTTTTGTTGAATTGGAAACAAGTCTTGAAGAGCGCTTACATCGAAATCGAACGGAGAATCGATTAAAGCACAAACCCTTAAAACGACATATTGAGGCATCTGAAAGAGAAATTTTAGAGACCGCTGAAACACTTCAATTAAATTCCCAACATCAACCGAATGAGTTGCACCACTACCTTAAAATAAATAATACGAATTTGTCTGCAGAAGAAGTTGCTAAGCAAATTCAAAATAAAATGAACAAAATAGAGAAAGGACAAACACATGTCTAAAGAACTTTCACCTAAATACAATCCAGCCGAAGTTGAGGCTGGTCGTTACCAAAAATGGCTTGATGCGGATGTTTTCAAGCCTTCAGGCGATCAAAAGGCTAAGCCTTATTCAATCGTGATTCCACCACCAAACGTAACTGGGAAACTTCACCTTGGTCACGCTTGGGATACGACTTTGCAGGATATCATCATCCGTCAAAAACGCATGCAAGGTTTTGACACGCTTTGGCTTCCGGGTATGGACCACGCGGGGATTGCCACTCAGGCTAAGGTTGAGGAGCGCTTGCGTGGTGAGGGTATTACGCGTTATGACCTAGGTCGTGAAAAATTCCTTGACAAAGTTTGGGAATGGAAAGACGAATATGCCACTACTATCAAGGAACAATGGGGCAAGATGGGGCTCTCTGTAGACTACTCTCGTGAGCGTTTCACTCTTGACGAAGGTTTGTCAAAAGCGGTTCGTAAGGTCTTTGTGGACCTTTACAAGAAAGGCTGGATCTACCGTGGTGAGTTTATCATCAACTGGGACCCAGCAGCTCGCACAGCCCTTTCTGATATTGAGGTGATTCACAAGGATGTCGAAGGTGCCTTCTACCACATGAATTACATGCTGGAAGACGGTTCACGCGCCCTTGAAGTTGCCACAACTCGTCCTGAGACTATGTTTGGGGACGTTGCCGTTGCGGTCAATCCAGAAGATCCACGCTACAAGGACTTGATCGGTAAAAACGTCATCCTTCCAATCGCTAATAAACTCATCCCAATCGTTGGAGATGAGCACGCAGATCCTGAGTTTGGTACTGGTGTCGTAAAAATCACACCTGCCCACGATCCAAACGACTTCTTGGTTGGTCAACGCCACAACTTGCCACAAGTCAACGTCATGAACGACGACGGAACTATGAACGAGCTTGCCTTTGAATTTGCAGGTATGGATCGTTTTGAAGCTCGTAAGGCAGTCGTGGCTAAGTTGGAAAAAACCGGTGCCCTCGTTAAAATCGAAAAACGTGTCCACAGTGTTGGTCACTCAGAGCGTACAGGTGTTGTGGTTGAGCCACGCTTGTCTACTCAATGGTTCGTCAAGATGGACCAATTGGCTAAGAATGCCATTGCCAACCAAGACACAGAGGACAAGGTCGAATTTTACCCACCTCGTTTCAATGATACCTTCCTCCAATGGATGGAAAATGTCCACGACTGGGTAATCTCTCGTCAGCTCTGGTGGGGTCACCAAATCCCTGCTTGGTACAATGCTGAGGGTGAAATGTACGTCGGCGAAGAAGCTCCAGAAGGTGACGGATGGACTCAGGACGAAGATGTTTTGGATACTTGGTTCAGTTCTGCCCTTTGGCCATTCTCAACTATGGGCTGGCCTGATGTGGACTCAGAAGACTTCAAACGTTACTTCCCAACTTCAACATTGGTAACAGGTTACGATATCATCTTCTTCTGGGTATCTCGTATGATCTTTCAATCATTGGAATTCACTGGTCGTCAGCCATTCCAAAACGTTCTGATCCACGGTCTTATCCGTGACGAGCAAGGACGCAAGATGTCTAAATCTCTTGGCAATGGGATTGACCCAATGGATGTTATTGAGAAATACGGTGCAGATGCCCTTCGTTGGTTCCTTTCAAACGGTTCTGCACCAGGTCAAGACGTGCGCTTCTCTTATGAGAAAATGGATGCTTCATGGAACTTCATCAACAAGATCTGGAACATCTCTCGCTACATCCTCATGAACAATGAAGGTTTGACCCTTGAGCAAGCAACTGCCAATGTCGAAAAAGTTGTTAACAAGGAAGCTGGAAATGTCACTGACCGCTGGATTCTCCACAACCTCAATGAAACTATCGGAAAAGCAACTGCCAACTTTGATAAGTTTGAATTTGGTGTGGCTGGACACATCCTTTATAACTTCATCTGGGATGAATTTGCGGACTGGTACGTTGAGTTGACTAAGGAAGTCCTTTATAGCGAAAATGAAGAAGAGAAAGTTATCACACGTTCTGTTCTCCTTTACACTTTGGACAAGATCCTTCGTCTCCTTCACCCAATCATGCCATTCGTGACAGAGGAAATCTTTGGACAAATCTCAGAAGGCTCTATTGTTACAGCAGAATATCCAACTGTCAACCCAGCCTTTGAAGACCTTGCGGCTCACACTGGCGTGGAAAGCCTCAAGGACTTGATCCGTGCTGTACGTAATGCGCGTGCGGAAGTAAACGTAGCACCAAGTAAGCCTATCACCATCCTTGTTAAGACTAGTGATAGCGACTTGGAAGCCTTCTTTAACAGCAATGTCAACTACATCAAACGCTTCACAAATCCAGAACACTTGGAAATCGCATCAACCATCCCTGCACCTGAACTAGCAATGTCAAGCGTCATCACAGGAGCAGAAATCTACTTGCCACTCGCAGACCTCCTCAATGTTGAAGAAGAACTGGCTCGTCTCGATAAAGAACTGGCTAAATGGCAAAAAGAACTGGACATGGTCGGCAAGAAGCTCTCTAACGAACGCTTCGTAGCCAACGCCAAACCAGAAGTCGTCCAAAAAGAACGCGACAAACAAGCCGACTACCAAGCTAAATACGACGCGACCGTAGCACGTATTGATGAGATGAAGAAGTTGGTGAAATGATGTTAAAAACCTAATCCTCTCGGGTTGGGTTTTATATTTGATAATGTTATAATTAAAATAAGAAACTTTAGGAGAATATTATGGGAAAAATTGTTGCTATTGATTTATTTAGCGGTGCAGGTGGCACTACCAGCGGACTTAAAAAATCAGGTATAAATGTTCAAGTTGCTGTTGAAATTGATTCTGTAGCAGTTAAAACTTATAAACTAAATAATCCTGAAGTCTATGTTATAGATAAAGATATCAAATTAGTATCAGGAGATGAAATAAAACAGCATCTTAATGTTGGTTTAGGCGATAAATTAATGCTAGTAGCATGTCCACCATGTCAAGGATTTTCGACTATTGGTACCAATAATGAAAATGATGAGAGAAATCAACTTGTTTTTCAATTTCTTAGATTGATTAATGAATTGAATCCTGATTTTTTATTAATGGAAAAATGTTGTGGGTATGACTAGAACAAGAAATGAAAAAAATATTTAAAAAGTTTTTTTGAAATCAATTGATAATAATTATTGTGTTATCTATGATATTTTTAAATACAGCTGATTACGGAGTACCACAAACAAGAAAAAAAGATTAGTACTACATGGATTTAGAAAAGAAATTCTTGATAACTCAAGTTTAACTTTGGGGCTACCTTGCAAAACTCATTCAAATATACCAGAATTAGGCCTTCTTCCATGGATTAATGCAGATATAATAATGGACTTACCTCCAATTGAAGGTGGTGAAGAATATATTGGAGAAGGCATCTATAATCATGTTGCAAATAAACTATCTAATTTAAATATTGAGAGAATTATTCATATTAGAAATAATGGGGGAAGTAGAACCTCTTTGCCAGAATCTTTAGAATTAAATTGTCATAAAAATCGTTCGGGTCATAGTGACGTATATGGAATATTAGATATCAACAAACCTTCCATTACTATTACGGGAGGATGCATGTCATATTCAAAAGGTAGATTTGGGCACCCAACTCAAAATAGAGCTTTAAGTGCAAGAGAGGCAGCAAGATTACAGTCTTTTGATGATGACTATATTTTTGTTGGAAATAGAGGTCAATTAGCTAAGCAAATTGGTAATGCAGTTCCAGTGAAATTAGCTCAAGCTAGTGGAAATTATTTTATGTCAGTTTATAGGGAGATAGCAAATGGACAATCAGATAATTAAGAGTTTAGAAGGAATAGCTAAAAATTTTTCTAATAATAAAGATGAATTTTATCCTTATATTGATTATATACGATTTCCTCATTACAAGAGTTTATCATTAAATTCAAAAATAAATTTTGACTTCCCTATTACTTTATTGGTTGGTAAAAATGGAGTAAATAAAACTTCAATTCTACAAGCCCTATACGGCTCTCCAGCCAATAAAAGTGTGTCTGAATATTGGTTTAGTACAAATGTTGATTATATCGATGAAGGGGAAGGAAAACAATGTTTAATCTATTCATATTTCAATGAAAAGGCATCCAGAAGTGTAGAGGTGCTTAAGGGACGCTCTGGTACAGCAAAGGGATTAGATTATTGGGAACCATATGCTCCTCAAAAACAATACGGTATGGAAAAATTACTAAAAAATGAATATATAGGAAGTTCTTCGACAGATAGATGGGATGGAATTGAAAAAAATGTGGTCTTTTGTGACTGTAAAGAATATGTTTCTGCTTTTGATTTGTTTTTCTATCATTATAATTTTAAAAAAATTTCTACACAACGCAGTAAACAAGACTTTATTAGATTAAGATCTAAACCAGTTGCTGATATTTTAAAGAATAACACAACTAGTTATACAAGGTATAAGAAGGAAATGGTTATAGATAATGTCAAAGTTAATGATAAAGTTTGTGAAATCATTAGTGAAATAATGGATGAGTCTTATACTGATATTCAAATCTTAACTCATAGGTTATATTCAAAAGGCGATGGTATAAAAGCTTCCAAAACAATCTGGATGAAAAAATCTGGGCGGGAATACTCTGAAGCGTTTGCAGGAACGGGTGAGGCTAGAATAATTTTATTAGTAAATGATATTATCAATGCTAAATCAAATTCATTAATTTTAATAGATGAACCTGAAATCTCACTTCATCCGAGTGCAATTTATAAATTTAAAGAATTTTTTTACTTCAAGAATGTTCAGAGAAAAAAACATCAAATCATTATTACTACACATTCCACACAACTTATTAAGGATTTTCCTAGAGAAGCTGTGAAGCTTTTAGTGAGAAATGGAGGAAAGGTAGATATTATCGAAAACATTGACTATCAAGATGCATTCTTTGAATTAGGTGATGTGTATGATGATAAAAAGATGATTTATGTTGAGGATAGATTAGCTAAATATATTTTTAGATTTTGTTATTTCTCATTCAGGTAGTGAGAATCTTAAAAAGAATTTAATTGTAAGATATATCCCAGGTGGAGCAAATCAAATAATTAGCAATCATATTTTGAATTCATCATTTCTGGATTCCAATAATCATTATTTTTTTGGCTTGATGGAGATCAAAATACTAAGGTAAGTGAATCAGATGTTTTAAAGAGTTATCTTAAAGATGGTGTTGTTATATCAGATAAAATTCCTGAAGCAGACAATGGAAATCTTGATAAAATTATCCGAGAGATAACAGGATGTTCAATTAAATTCAAAGTTTCAGGAAACAAAGGTAAAATAAATGATACTGAATTAATTGATAAACAAAGAAATTTTTATAAATTTTTTTGGTCTAAATATGTCTCTTATCTTCCATTCATAACCCCAGAAGCTTATTTGGCTAGATTATGCGATAAAATTGAAAAAGACAATTATGACTTTTCTAATGATCAAAATGGGAAAGAATACTTTAAAAAGAGAGCTCAAAAAGAATTAGGATTAGAAGACATAAAATCAGATGATATCTTTCAAGAACAGAGAAGAGCTACCTCAAAGATACTAAAAGATTCTGATATGTTTTCAAAAATTAAAGACCAATTAGAAAAATTATTTTAACATTTTAGAAAGCAGGTTACTACATGACAAATTCTGTAAGTTCGAACCGCTCTGAGAAGTACAACATTGCAGCCTTCTTCTCAGGTGTTGGAGGAATTGAGTTGGGATTTGAACAGACCAACGAGTTCAGAGTGGTGTATGCCAATGAGTTTGATAAGTATGCGCGTCAGACTTATCAGTTAAACCATCCAGATACCTATTTGGATGGTCGTGATATTCACGATGTTCAGCCAGAGGACATTCCATCTGAGCGCGTGGATGTGATTATGGGAGGATTCCCTTGTCAGGCCTTTAGTATTGCGGGTTATCGCAAGGGATTTGATGATGATCGTGGCGATCTTTTCTTCGAATTGCTTCGCATGATTGAGGGATGCAAACCTCGCGCTATTTTCATCGAAAATGTCAAGAACATGGTAGGTCATGACCATGGTAATACCTTCAAGGTTATTCGTGAAGCTTTGACCGAGAACAACTACTTTATTAAGTGGAAGGTTCTCAACGGAAAAGACTATGGAAATATCCCACAAAACCGTGAGCGGATCTACATTGTCGGCTTTGATACTAAGGAAGCTTATGACTTGTTTGAATTCCCAGAGGAAATCAAGCTGACGACTTCTCTTCAGGATGTGATTAACTTTGGTGATAAGCTAGACGAGGTTTACTACTACCGTGAAGGCAAGCAGAATTTCTACGACCAGTTGAAATTTGAAGTCACCAGTCAAGATACGGTTTACCAGTGGCGCCGTCAATATGTCCGTGAAAATAAAAATGGTGTTGTCCCTACTTTGACAGCCAATATGGGAACAGGTGGACATAACGTTCCATTAATTTTGACAGACAGTGGTGAGATTCGTAAGCTGACACCGAAAGAAACTTTTAATGTTCAAGGTTATCCTAAATCTTTTAAAATCCCTGAAGAGGTTTCCAATGGTCAGCTATATAAGCAGGCTGGAAACAGTGTGGTTGTTCCTGTGATTAAACGCATCGCAGGAAATGTTGCCAAGGCTTTGAACGAAAGCCAAGGAAAATCTCAGCTTGATCGTTCAGGAAAATTCGCCATTATCTACACTAAGATGAATGGTCAATTTGAGGGCCAGTCCTATGTCAAGGATTTTGCGGATAGCTATGAACAGGCTCTTGAAAAAATCAAGTCTTATGACGATGGTCTAGCTGTTCTGTCTGGTGAAGATTATTTAAAATTGGTTAAAAAACGAGGAAATCTCGAATTTTACAGTATTAATTAACGAATATATAAGAGGGTTAGTGAAAAACTAATCTTCTTTTGATATACTGAGAATAGAAAAGAGGGTGCTTATGTGGGAACATTTAAAGTCTGAACAAAAAGAAAAATACAAAACCTTAATTACCAACTTCGCTAGTTTGAGCCAAGCTTTCTCTCAAAAGGCAGAATCAGAAGATGAGAGACAAACAGAGAATTATGTGGCTCCGATTGTTAATTCTAAATTTCAGGAAACTGTTTTCCAGAAGGCTTTTAATGCTGTTGGAGAAGATATTGCCAATACTTCTTATGATGCTTCTGTCGTTGTGGATGAAAATCATAAATACCTAGTGGGTATCAAATCTTTTGGGATTAATTCGGGAGATCAAAAAATCGCTCAGTTCAAGAAAGATTCTCAATCTTGGACGGACTTATTGGGTGATATCAAGTTTCATGCAGATATTTCAGCAGATAAAGAAACAGCAGACAAGAAAAACTATCAACGCTATGAAGAGTTGGCCCGAAAGATTGCGACTTTGAGAAATCAGAGAATCGAATCTTCTAAGGCACAAATAAAGGGTTTTAACTCAGATTCGGTCAATGTTGAAGCTGTTTATCATGTTTTGATGCCGACACCAAAGGGAGAAAATCCTAAGATTTTTGTCGGGGAGACGACTTATTTACCAGTTGATATTGACAACCTGGTCATTGAAGGTTCTACCACCAAAAACAATCCAACCAATTTCCGATTTACAGATGGACAACACCATTACAAGTACACAGCAGCTGACAGCCAGCTCCACATGACTTTTAATAATAAAGATATTGTGGTAGATACTTGGGATGTTCATTACATCGAAGATCCTTTTTCTCTCTTTGAAAATCTTCATTTGCTAACAGCTGAAAAGGAACAATCCGATATCTTAGAAACGGTGTCTTGGGTAATCACAGACAAACACGGAAATGTGGAAGAAAACTCTGGCTTCAATGCCTTTAACGGAGGATCAAAACTAGCTAAGAAAGATCGTCTGCCACGGATTCTAAAGGTTCAGGAAAAATTCAAAGACAGTCTGGCTCCAGAAGAACTAGCCTTTGTGACTTTTTCTTTAGAAGAAATCCTCTTGAAAAAGTGGACTGGCAAGGAAGAAAAAGTTCAGATGAAGGCTATTCGTGAGGATTTGATTCACTTTGTCCACAATACTGGCAATAAAAGACTCATTAAAGAAATTGAGCAGCTGGTTTATCGTCCAGTTAGTGAAATTTACATTCCTCTGCCTGACTCGAAAAACTTTCACGATGAAAGACCAGATTTCTTTGGGTCAGGCTTCGGGACTTTTGAACCTGGAACTAAAAAATTAGTTCTATCTAAGGAAGAAAGAACTTTTAAACTACGCTTTTTATCTTCTGGTGATGTTATTAACGCCTATATAAATCAAGAAGCTGGTAAGGCTATTCAGTCTACCGATAAGCAAGAAATCCTCGGGGAATTGGATTTTACGTGGTGTTTTCCAGTTGAAAGAACGCGAAGTCTTGACAGGTCAACGACTCAATGAGCTGGAAATCAACGGCATTCGTTTGACTAAGTTTAAAAATGAGGAAATTGGCATTGAATTCATCTGGATTGATACCGAAAATCCACCTAGCGATACCATCGGCTGGGTAGTAAAGAAATAAAAGTCATGTCACTTTCTCCCCCTTAACCTTTGACTATTCCGCAAAATTATCGTAAAATAAAGAGTAAATGATAAAATGAGGTCAGAGTCTGTTCGCTCTGGCGATAGTAGTATAAATGAGGAGAAACGCTTTGGAATTAGAAGTATTTGCTGGGCAAGAAAAAAGTGAACTATCTATGATTGAGGTAGCGCGTGCTATCTTGGAACTTCGTGGTCGCGATCATGAGATGCATTTTAGCGATCTTGTAAACGAAATTCAAAACTACCTTGGAACATCAAACAGCGATATCCGTGAAGCCTTGCCTTTGTTCTACACAGAGTTGAACTTTGACGGTAGCTTCATCTCACTTGGAGACAACAAATGGGGTCTTCGTTCATGGTATGGTGTGGATGAAATCGACGAAGAAATCATCGCTCTTGAAGAAAATGACGACGATGAAGTAGCACCAAAAGCTAAGAAAAACGCGTCAATGCCTTCATGGATGGTGATTCAGATGCCATTGACTACAATGCGGATGATCCAGAGGATGAAGATGCATACGAAGCAGATCCAGCTCTTTCATACGATGATGAAAATCCAGATGATGAGAAAAATGAAGTGGAAGCTTACGATGCAGAAATCAATGAAATCGCTCCAGATGACTTGGGTGAGGATGTGGATCTCAACGAAGAAGACGACGAGTTTTCAGATGATGATACTGAAAACATCGAGGAATAAAAGTTAGCTATTGACAATTATTCTATTTTTAGGTATCATATTGTTCGGGCACCTCTTTTAGAGGTCGGGGCTCCCTAGTTCTTAGGGAGCTATTTTTGTTTTTTCAAGAAGTTATCTTCTTGTATTGTGGTTGTGAATCTGGTGCAGTCGTCCCAGATTATTCTTATTAGTAGGGTCTTGTTTTCTATGTCCCCCCGTAGTTGACAAGACCTTGAGCATTTTAGAAAGAGGAATCTATGTCTACGAAATATATTTTTGTAACTGGTGGTGTGGTATCGTCTATTGGGAAAGGGATTGTGGCAGCGAGTCTAGGCCGTCTCTTGAAAAATCGTGGTCTCAAAGTAACCATTCAAAAATTTGATCCTTATATCAATATCGATCCGGGAACTATGAGTCCTTACCAGCACGGGGAAGTTTTTGTGACAGATGACGGAGCTGAGACAGATTTGGACTTGGGTCACTATGAACGTTTCATCGATATCAATCTTAACAAATATTCCAACGTGACTACTGGTAAAATTTATAGTGAAGTTCTTCGTAAAAGAACGCCGTGGAGAATATCTTGGGGCAACTGTTCAAGTTATTCCTCATATCACAGATGCTTTGAAAGAAAAAAATCAAGCGTGCGACTCTAACGACTGACTCTGATGTCATTATCACAGAGGTCGGTGGAACCGTTGAGGGATATCGAATCCTTGCCATTCCTAGAGGCCCTTCGTCAGATGAAGGCAGATGTGGGTGCAGATAATGTCATGTACATCCACACAACCTTGCTTCCGTACCTCAAAGGTCGCTGGTGAAATGAAGACCAAAACCAACCCAACACTCTGTAAAAAGAATTGCGAGGCTTGGGAATCCAGCCAAATATGTTGGTTATTCGTACAGAAGAGCCAGCAGGTCAAGGAATTAAAAACAAACTAGCACAGTTCTGTGATGTGGCACCAGAAGCTGTCATCGAATCATTGGATGTTGAACACCTTTACCAAATTCCATTGAACTTGCAGGCACAAGGTATGGACCAAATTGTCTGTGACCATTTGAAATTAGATGCACCAGCAGCGGATATGACAGAATGGTCAGCCATGGTTGACAAGGTCATGAACCTCAAGAAACAAGTTAAGATTTCTCTTGTTGGTAAGTATGTGGAGTTGCAAGATGCCTACATCTCAGTGGTCGAAGCCTTGAAACACTCTGGTTATGCCAACGATGCAGAAGTTAAAATCAATTGGGTCAATGCCAATGATGTGACAGCAGAGAATGTGGCAGAGCTTTGTCTGATGCGGACGGAATCATCGTACCAGGAGGTTTTGGCCAACGTGGTACTGAAGGGAAAATCCAAGCTATCCGCTATGCGCGTGAGAATGATGTTCCAATGTTGGGAGTCTGCTTGGGAATGCAGTTGACTTGTATCGAGTTTGCTCGTCACGTTTTGGGTCTTGAAGGTGCCAATTCTGCAGAGCTTGCACCAGAAACAAAATACCCTATCATTGATATCATGCGTGATCAGATTGATGTTGAGGATATGGGTGGAACCCTTCGTTTGGGACTTTATCCATCTAAGTTGAAACGTGGCTCTAAGGCAGCGGCTGCTTATCACAATCAAGAAGTGGTGCAACGCCGTCACCGTCACCGCTATGAGTTTAACAATGCCTTCCGTGAGCAGTTTGAGGCAGCAGGTTTTGTCTTTTCAGGAGTTTCTCCAGACAATCGTTTGGTCGAAATCGTGGAAATTCCTGAAAATAAATTCTTTGTAGCGTGTCAGTATCACCCTGAACTGTCAAGTCGTCCAAACCGCCCAGAAGAACTCTACACTGCCTTTGTCACTGCAGCAGTTGAGAACAGTAATTAGCAAAATCAGAACCTTTGAGAACAATCTCAGAGGTTTTTTGCTTGCATATTTAGGATAATATTTGCAAATTAAAAACATAGTGATATAATTAACATAACAAAAGTTAAGGAGGATTTACAATGAAAAAAATCACACTATTTGGTTTGTCTCTAGCTGGTCTAGCTTTACTGGCTTTTCCACATTCAGGGCAGGCATTTGAGCTTAAAGAAGAATGGGTTGTTAAGTGTGGAGTACAGTATCATGATGGCAAGATTCTTCGGTTTAACAATGGTCATGAAGTGGATATTAAAGTCTTGGATTTGCCAAAAACCGAGAAAATCGAGTGGACGGTTAGTCTCGATGGTCAAGATCAGACTGTCAATTTCCTAGGTCAAGAAAAGGACAAGTCTATGATGGGTGTAGAGGGGCGTTACCTGAATTTTTACGTACCTTATGGCTATAGAGGAGATATCAAGGTAGAGGCCAAGAGCGGAAACGAAGTGAAGACCTGGTCAACGAAAGTTGTGGATGATATTCATAATGATAGTGGAAAGAGAGGCTACTACCATATTAAAGAATCAAATGATCAATACACCTACCTCGATGCTAAATGGGATTATCAAACCAAGACTTACACTGCCACCCTACCAGAGACTGTCAATGGTCAAAAAGTCTTTGCTTGGGCAGACTATGGCAATGGCGAGTTGAAACTTGAAAAACCAAAAACTATCAGTCATAAATATGATGATGGAGGAGCTTTCAGAGAACTTTATCCGATTGTAAAAGCAGAAAGCTGGCTAAAATCAAACCAAAACTGGTACTATCAAAAACAAGGTCAATTAGTACAGAATGCTTGGGTTAAAGACAAGGGAACTTGGTACTTTATGAATGATAAAGGAGTCATGTTCAATCAAACTTGGCTATATCAAGGTGGCAACTGGTATGCCTTTAAATCATCAGGAGCCATGATTGCGAGTGACTGGCTTTATGATCAAGGCAAGTGGTACTATTTATCAACTTCAGGAGCCATGAAAGCAAGCACTTGGGTTTATGACAAGGGAGAATGGTATTATGTAAGTTCTTCTGGTGCCATGCTAGCTAATGATTGGGTCAAAGATAATGGCAAGTGGTATTATTTAGCTTCATCAGGTAAGATGCTTCGCAATACCTATACACCTGATGGTTACTACGTTGGCAACTCAGGTGCCTGGCAATAAGAATAATACTCTTCGAAAATCTCTTCAAACCAAGTCAGCGTCGCCTTATCTACAACCTCAAAAGGCTGTTTTGAGCAACCTGTGGCTAGCTTCCTAGTTTGCTCTTTGATTTTCATTGAGTATAAGAAGTCCTTTTCCTTCAAGGAAGAGGCTTTTTACTTGATTTTCTGCTACTTCCTCATTTGTCCTAAAACCTTTTTTGTGTTAAAATGAATGGTATGAAAGCTAAAAAAATGTGGATGGCAGGCCTGGCACTGCTTGGTATTGGGAGCCTTGCCCTTGCTACGAAAAAAGTTACAGATGACCGTAAGCTCATGAAAACTCAAGAGGAGTTAACCACTATTGTGCGAGACCATTTTTCAGACATGGGGGAAATTATGACCCTCTATGTTCAAGTTTATGAAAGCAGTCTAGAGAGCTTGGTTGGTGGCGTCATTTTTGAGGATGGCCGTCATTATACCTTTGTCTATGAAAATGAAGACCTAGTCTATGAGGAGGAAGTCTTATGATACAACCAGCAAGTTTAGAAGAATTGGCATCTTTAGTAGAAAAAGATGGCAAGAAGGTCTTCCTTTTTGTGGCGGACTGGTGTGGCGATTGTCGTTATATCTATCCTGCCTTGCCAGAAATTGAGGAGACCAATCCAGAGTTCACCTTTATTCGAGTGGACCGAGATCAGTATATGGATCTAGCTAAACTCTGGGATGTTTACGGAATTCCTAGCCTTGTTGTTCTAGAAAAAGACAAGGAAATTGGTCGTTTTGTTAATCGCGACCGTAAAAGTAAGCAACAAATTAACGACTTTTTAGTAGGACTGAAATAGGAGAAAAAAGGAAACAATGATTTTTACATATAACAAAGAACATGTCGGCGATGTCCTTATGGTCATCGTGAAAAATAGCGGAGATGCTAAACTGGATGTGGAACGCAAAGGCAAGGTAGCCCGAGTTTTCCTCAAAGAAAATGGAGAAACAGTGGCTTGGAATATTTTCGAAGTTTCAAGTTTGTTTGAAATTGCAGAGCGCGGTCAAGTCTTTTTGACAGATGAGCAAGTCGCTCGTTTGAACCAAGAATTACAAACGGAAGCTTTTGAAGAGGAAATTGTTAATGACAAGGAACCTAAGTTTGTTGTTGGTGAAATTGTCGAGATGGTAGCTCATCCAGATAGTGACCACCTCAACATCTGCCAAGTTGCAGTCGCAAGTGATAAGACTGTACAAATCGTTGCAGGAGCTCCCAATGCGCGTGTCGGTCTGAAAACCATTGTAGCCCTTCCTGGAGCAATGATGCCAAAAGGAAACCTCATTTTCCCAGGTGAACTTCGTGGTGAAAAGAGTTTTGGCATGATGTGTAGCCCTCGTGAATTGCATCTGCCAAATGCTCCGCAAAAACGTGGTATTATTGAATTATCAGAAGACCAAGTTGTTGGAACTCCATTTGATCCAGCTAAACACTGGACTGCCTAAGAAGTTGTTAATATCTGATAGACCAGCTAGAAGGAAATAAGATGGCAAAAAATGTAGTGATTACAGGAGCGACCTCAGGAATCGGTGAAGCGATTGCGCGTGCTTATCTGGAGCAGGGTGAGAATGTCGTTCTAACTGGACGACGGATAGACAGACTAGAAGCCCTCAAGTCAGAGTTTGCAAAAACTTTTCCTAGTCAAACAGTTTGGACCTTTCATTAGATGTGACGGATATGGCCATGGTAAAGACGGTCTGCTCCGATATTCTAGAAAGAGTAGGTCAGATTGATATTCTGGTCAACAATGCTGGACTGGCTCTAGGTTTAGCACCCTATCAGGATTATGAAGAGCTGGATATGTTAACTATGTTGGATACCAATGTCAAAGGTTTGATGGCAGTTACTCGCTGTTTTTTGCCAGCAATGGTAGAAGCAAATCAAGGACATATCATTAATATGGGGTCAACCGCAGGAATCTACGCCTATGCAGGTGCAGCTGTTTACTCAGCAACCAAGGCGGCAGTTAAGACCTTTTCAGATGGTCTGCGAATTGATACCATCGCAACGGATATCAAGGTGACGACCATTCAGCCTGGAATTGTCGAAACAGATTTTTCTACAGTGCGTTTTCATGGTGACAAAGAGCGGGCTGCGTCCGTTTACCAAGGAATCGAAGCCTTGCAAGCTCAGGATATTGCAGACACAGTAGTCTATGTGACCAGTCAACCTCGTCGTGTGCAGATTACAGATATGACCATTATGGCAAATCAACAAGCGACAGGTTTCATGGTTCATAAAAAATAAAAAATTTTCTCGAAAAGTTACAAATTTCTGTAACTTTTTTTGATTTCCTACGAATAGATAAGTAGGAGGAAGAAAATATGTATAATAAAGTTATCTTAATTGGACGTTTAACGTCTACACCAGAATTGCACAAAACCAACAATGACAAGTCAGTAGCGCGTGCAACTATCGCTGTGAATCGTCGATACAAAGACCAAAATGGCGAACGCGAGGCTGACTTTGTCAATGTGGTACTTTGGGGTAGGCTAGCAGAAACTTTGGCAAGTTACGCAACCAAAGGCAGTCTCATTTCCGTTGATGGGGAATTGCGTACCCGTCGTTTCGAGAAAAATGGTCAAATGAATTATGTGACTGAAGTCCTTGTGACAGGGTTCCAACTCTTGGAAAGTCGTGCACAACGTGCTATGCGTGAAAATAATGCAGGGCAAGATTTGGCGGATTTGGTCTTGGAAGAGGAAGAATTGCCATTTTAAGCATTAAAAAGTCTGAGTTGGTCTCAGGCTTTTTATCTTGAGAAAGTCAGACTTTTTTCTTGACTATTTCTGACCAAGTGATACAATAGAACTATGAATTAGCACTCAAGTATAAAGAGTGCTAATGATATCTATCTCATCATGGAGGAAAGCAGATGTTGAAACCATTAGGGGACCGTGTGGTCTTAAAAAAATCGAAGAAAAAGAACAAACTGTTGGAGGTTTTTGTCCTTGCAGGTTCAGCCCAAGAAAAAACCAAAACAGCTCAAGTTGTGGCTACTGGACAAGGTGTTCGTACCTTGAACGGTGACTTGGTGGCTCCAAGTGTCAAAGCTGGAGACCGTGTCTTAGTTGAAGCCCATGCAGGTCTTGATGTCAAAGATGGTGATGAAAAGTATACCATCGTAGGTGAAACTAACATCTTGGCAATCATTGAAGAATAGAAGGAGAAAAGTAAGTATGTCAAAAGAAATTAAATTTTCATCTGATGCTCGTTCGGCTATGGTTCGTGGTGTCGATATCCTTGCAGACACTGTTAAAAGTAACCTTGGGACCAAAAAGGTCGTAATGTCGTTCTTGAAAAAAATCATTCGGTTCACCCTTGATTACCAATGATGGTGTGACCATTGCCAAAGAAATCGAATTGGAAGACCATTTTGAAAATATGGGTGCCAAATTGGTATCAGAAGTAGCTTCTAAAACCAATGATATCGCTGGTGACGGAACAACAACTGCAACTGTATTGACCCAAGCAATTGTTCGTGAAGGAATCAAAAACGTCACAGCAGGTGCAAACCAATCGGCATTCGTCGTGGGATTGAAAACAGCAGTTGCCGCAGACAGTAGAAGCCCTGAAAAATAACGCTATTCCTGTTGCTAATAAAGAAGCTATTGCTCAAGTTGTCGCTGTCTCTTCTCGTTCTGAAAAAGTAGGTGAGTACATTTCTGAAGCCATGGAAAAAGTTGGCAAAGATGGAGTCATCACTATCGAAGAGTCACGTGGTATGGAAACAGAACTTGAAGTTGTTGAAGGAATGCAGTTCGACCGCGGTTACCTTTCACAGTACATGGTGACAGATAGTGAAAAGATGGTGGCTGACCTTGAAAATCCATACATTTTGATTACTGATAAGAAGATTTCCAATATCCAAGAAATCTTGCCATTACTAGAAAGCATTCTCCAAAGCAATCGTCCTCTCTTGATTATTGCAGATGATGTGGATGGTGAGGCTCTTCCGACTCTTGTTTTGAACAAGATTCGTGGAACCTTCAACGTAGTAGCAGTTAAGGCACCTGGTTTTGGTGATCGTCGTAAAGCCATGCTCGAAGATATCGCCATCTTGACAGGTGGAACAGTTATCACAGAAGACCTTGGTCTTGAGTTGAAAGATGCGACAATTGAAGCGCTTGGCCAAGCAGCGAGAGTAACTGTAGACAAAGATAGCACGGTTATCGTAGAAGGTGCTGGAAATCCTGAAGCGATTTCACACCGTGTTACAGTTATCAAGTCTCAAATCGAAACTACAACTTCTGAATTTGACCGTGAAAAATTGCAAGAACGCTTGGCCAAATTGTCAGGTGGTGTCGCAGTTATTAAGGTCGGAGCCGCAACTGAGACTGAGTTGAAAGAAATGAAACTCCGCATTGAAGATGCCCTCAACGCTACTCGTGCAGCTGTTGAAGAAGGAATCGTTGCAGGTGGTGGAACAGCCCTTGTAAATGTTATCCCAGCCGTGGCTGATTTGGAATTGACAGGAGACGAAGCAACAGGCCGCAATATTGTTCTCCGTGCATTGGAAGAACCAGTCCGTCAAATTGCCCATAATGCAGGATTTGAAGGATCTATCGTTATCGATCGTTTGAAGAATGCTGAAGTTGGTACAGGATTCAACGCAAACGAACTGGTGAGTGGGTCAATATGATCGATCGAGGGATTATCGATCCAGTTAAGGTTAGTCGTTCAGCCCTACAAAATGCAGCATCTGTAGCCAGCTTGATTTTGACTACGGAAGCAGTTGTAGCCAATAAACCAGAACCAGTAGCTCCGACTCCAGCAATGGATCCAAGCATGATGGGCGGTATGATGTAAGCTTTCTAGAAAAACATCTTATAAAAAAATACAAAAAGGAGGAAATGCTATCCCTCCTTTTTATGATGTTCATTTCTAAATTGATTTGAGCTCTCCTAACTTATATGATAAAAATAAGACTAGAAAAAGGAGAAGAACATGATCGATGTAGAAGAAATTCTGAGCAAGATGAACCCCAATCAGAAGATTAATTATGACCGTGTCATGCAGAAGATGGTCCAAGTATGGGAGAAAAATGAGCAACGGCCAACCATTCTCATGCATGTTTGCTGTGCCCCTTGCAGTACCTATACCCTAGAATATTTGACCAAATACGCTGATGTGACCATCTATTTTTGCCAATTCCAATATCCATCCCAAGGCAGAATACCATAAGCGAGCTTACGTGACCCAAAAATTTGTCAGTGATTTCAATGAGCGAACTGGCAATAACGTTCAATACCTAGAAGCTCCTTATGAACCTAACGAATATCGTAAGTTAGTCCGAGGACTGGAAGAAGAGCCAGAAGGTGGCGACCGTTGCAAGGTTTGTTTTGACTACCGACTGGATAAGACAGCGCAAGTGGCTATGGATTTGGGCTTTGACTACTTTGGTTCAGCCTTGACCATCAGTCCTCATAAGAATTCTCAAACCATCAACAGCATCGGAATCGATGTGCAAAAAATTTACACAACGCATTATCTTCCAAGTGATTTCAAGAAAAATCAAGGATACAAACGTTCAGTAGAGATGTGTGAAGAGTATGATATCTATCGTCAATGTTATTGCGGATGCGTCTATGCAGCTCAAGCCCAGAATATTGACCTGGTTCAAGTTAAGAAGGACGCCACAGCGTTCATGCTTGATAAGGATGTTGAAAAAGACTATTCCCACATCAAATTTACTGTTACGAAATTAGATATATAAAGACCAACCCAGCTGAAAAGTTGGGTTTTTCAAATAAAAAACCAGGGCTTTCACCCTAGTTTGACAACTTTACCGATTCTTTAGTTCTACATAGCGCTTGTACCAAATGTTTACATAGGCTTCTGAGAAAGGACCACGTCCATTGTTAATCCAATCAACAAGAATTTGACATGTTCTTTTAAAATATAGTCCAAATCATCAGAATAATTCATTTTGCGTTTGTGACGCTCATACTCCTCAACGTCCAAGAGACGTTTTTCCCCATCTGTAAAAATTTTAACATCCAAATCGTAATCAATATACTTCAGTGCTTCTTCATCCAGATAGTAGGGGCTAGCCATATTGCAATAGTAGGAAATTCCATTATCGCGAATCATGGCAATGATATTAAACCAATATTTCTTGTGAAAGTAAACAATAGCCGGTTCTCGAGTGACCCAACGACGACCATCACTTTCGGTAACCAGTGTATGATCGTTGACACCAATAATGGCGTTTTCTGTTGTTTTTAGTACCATGGTATCCCGCCAAGTTCGGTGGAGACTCCCATCATGCTTATAACTTTGAATTGTAATAAAGTCGCCTTCTTTTGGAAGCTTCATAACTAACCAACTTTCTACAATTTGTAAGTTTATCGTTTACTATTGTACCATAAAATTACCTAAAATCTGTGAATTTTACATGAAAATATTAAAGATATTCTCTGAGAGCGCTTGCTATATCCGAAAAATCGTAGCCCTTTCGTGCTAAAACTTGGGTTAAACGCTGTTTAAGTTCGTATCCTTCATATTTTCGGGCATACTTGGCATATTGCTTATCAAGTTCCCTGAAGATGAGTTCCTGAGTCGTTTCTTGGTCAACTTGACTATCCAACTGGTCAAAGGCACTTTTAGCATCAGAATAGGAAAACCCCTTGTTGGTCAAGTTCTGGATAATCTTATCTTGCAAGGCACGAGCTGGAAGTTTTCCCTCATATTTTTTCAATAGTTTATTAGCTACACGTTGAGCAACTTCAGAAAAATCAAATTCTTTCAGTATCTCTTCTATAGTGGATTTTGAAATCCCTTTTTGTGTTAGTTTCTGAGTCAGTACATAAGGCCCCTTGTCTCCTGAAAGTTGATTGGCATTGATGATAGCATAAGCGTACTGAGCATCATTAATCCACTTATCTTTTTTAAGATTAATAATGACTTGAGAAAGGATGTTTTCATCAATATCGTATTTTTTCAGATATTCTCTGACTTCTTTTTCAGTGCGCGCTTTAAAGGATAAGTGGTAGAGAGCTAGATTCTTACCGTAAGAAAATTGGGCAAAGTCCTGAATATCTTTCAATTCTTCTTCGCTTATCACCTTATCTCTTGATAACATAAAACGAACAATTGTATCTTCAGTAATATAGCATTTGTCGCCATTATCAAGCTCCATCAGATAGAGTCTTTTTTTCTTTTCAAGTTTTGTGATTTTCATAGTTCTATTATAACTCAAAATGTGATAAGATAGGGGTATGAATCTGAAAGTGAAACAAAAAATACCATTAAAAATCAAGCGCATGGGAATTAATGGTGAGGGAATCGGCTTTTATCAAAAAACCTTAGTCTTTGTGCCTGGTGCTCTCAAAGGTGAAGATATCTATTGTCAGATTACTTCTATTAAACGTAACTTTGTAGAGGCAAAATTACTGAAGGTCAACAAGAAGTCTAAATTCCGTGTTGTCCCAGCTTGTACTATTTACAATGAATGCGGCGGCTGCCAAATCATGCATCTGCATTATGATAAGCAGCTGGAGTTCAAGACGGACTTACTTCACCAAGCGCTCAAAAAATTTGCCCCTGCAGGATATGAAAACTATGAAATCCGCCCGACGATTGGAATGCAGGAACCCAAGTACTATCGTGCTAAGTTACAATTTCAGACTCGAAAATTTAAAAATCAGGTCAAGGCAGGTCTGTATGCACAAAACTCTCACTATTTAGTAGAGTTGAAAGACTGCCTGGTACAAGACAAGGAAACCCAAGTGATTGCTAATCGTCTAGCAGAATTACTTACTTATCACCAGATTCCAATCACGGATGAGAGAAAAGTTCTAGGTGTTAGAACGATAATGGTCCGACGAGCAAGAAAGACTGGACAGGTTCAGATTATTATTGTTACAAACCGTCAGCTTAATTTAACCCAACTAGTAAAAGACTTAGTTAAAGATTTTCCAGAAGTTGTGACAGTAGCTGTGAATACAAATACAGCTAAAACCAGTGAGATTTATGGTGAAAAGACAGAGATTATCTGGGGACAAGAGAGTATTCAAGAAGGTGTACTCGATTATGAATTTTCACTATCCCCTCGAGCATTCTATCAACTAAATCCTGAACAAACAGAAGTCCTCTATAGCGAGGCGGTAAAAGCGTTGGATGTTGATAAAGAAGACCATTTGATTGACGCTTATTGTGGAGTTGGAACAATTGGTTTTGCCTTTGCAAAGAAAGTTAAAACACTAAGAGGTATGGATATTATTCCAGAAGCCATTGAAGATGCTACGCGAAATGCTAAAGAATGGGATTTGACAACACACATTACGAAGCAGGAACAGCGGAAGAGATTATTCCTCGCTGGTATAAGGAAGGCTACCGAGCAGATGCTCTGATCGTAGATCCACCACGTACAGGTCTGGATGACAAGTTATTAGATACAATTCTTACCTATGTACCAGAAAAAATGGTCTATATTTCTTGCAATGTTTCGACCTTGGCTCGTGATTTGGTAAGGTTAGTAGAAGTCTATGATCTCCATTATATCCAGTCGGTCGATATGTTCCCACACACCGCTCGAACTGAAGCAGTGGTAAAATTAATTAAAAAAGTTTAAAAAAGTAGTTGACAAGTTTGAAAAAGTGGGTATAATAGTAAGAGTTGAAAATAACAACTCAGGTCCGTTGGTCAAGGGGTTAAGACACCGCCTTTTCACGGCGGTAACACGGGTTCGAATCCCGTACGGACTATGGTATGTTGCAGATGAAACACTTGATGAAAAAAGTTTAAAAAAGTTTCAAAAAAGTGTTGACAAGCGAAAGCGACTGTGATATACTAATATAGTTGTCACTTGAGAGAAGCAAATGACAAAGACCTTTGAAAACTGAACAAGACGAACCAATGTGCAGGGCACTACAACTAATGTTGTAGTACTGAACAATGAAAAAACAATAAATCTGTCAGTGACAGAAATGAGTGAGAACTCAAACTTTTAATGAGAGTTTGATCCTGGCTCAGGACGAACGCTGGCAGCGTGCCTAATACATGCAAGTAGAACGCTGAAGGAGGAGCTTGCTTCTCCGGATGAGTTGCGAACAGGGTGAGTAACGCGTAGGTAACCTGCCTGGTAGCGGGGGATAACTATTGGAAACGATAGCTAATACCGCATAATAGTAGATGTTGCATGACATTTGCTTAAAAGGTGCAATTGCATCACTACCAGATGGACCTGCGTTGTATTAGCTAGTTGGTGGGGTAACGGCTCACCAAGGCGACGATACATAGCCGACCTGAGAGGGTGATCGGCCACACTGGGACTGAGACACGGCCCAGACTCCTACGGGAGGCGACAGTAGGGAATCTTCGGCAATGGACGGAAGTCTGACCGAGCAACGCTGCGTGAGTGAAGAAGGTTTTTCGGATCGTAAAGCTCTGTTGTAAGAGAAGAACGAGTGTGAGAGTGGAAAGTTCACACTGTGACGGTATCTTACCAGAAAGGGACGGCTAACTACGTGCCAGCGATAGCGGTAATACGTAGGTCCCGAGCGTTGTCCGGATTTATTGGGCGTAAAGCGAGCGCAGGCGGTTAGATAAGTCTGAAGTTAAAGGCTGTGGCTTAACCATAGTACGCTTTGGAAACTGTTTAACTTGAGTGCAAGAGGGGAGAGTGGAATTCCATGTGTAGCGGTGAAATGCGTAGATATATGGAGGAACACCGGTGGCGAAAGCGGCTCTCTGGCTTGTAACTGACGCTGAGGCTCGAAAGCGTGGGGAGCAAACAGGATTAGATACCCTGGTAGTCCACGCCGTAAACGATGAGTGCTAGGTGTTAGACCCTTTCCGGGGTTTAGTGCTGCACTAACGCATTAAGCACTCCGCCTGGGGAGTACGACCGCAAGGTTGAAACTCAAAAGGAATTGACGGGGGCCCGCACAAGCGGTGGAGCATGTGGTTTAATTCGAAGCAACGCGAAGAACCTTACCAGGTCTTGACATCCCTCTGACCGCTCTAGAGATAGAGCTTTCCTTCGGGACAGAGGTGACAGGTGGTGCATGGTTGTCGTCAGCTCGTGTCGTGAGATGTTGGGTTAAGTCCCGCAACGAGCGCAACCCCTATTGTTAGTTGCCATCATTCAGTTGGGCACTCTAGCGAGACTGCCGGTAATAAACCGGAGGAAGGTGGGGATGACGTCAAATCATCATGCCCCTTATGACCTGGGCTACACACGTGCTACAATGGCTGGTACAACGAGTCGCAAGCCGGTGACGGCAAGCTAATCTCTTAAAGCCAGTCTCAGTTCGGATTGTAGGTCGCAACTCGCCTACATGAAGTCGGAATCGCTAGTAATCGCGGATCAGCACGTCGCGGTGAATACGTTCCCGGGCCTTGTACACACCGCCCGTCACACCACGAGAGTTTGTAACACCCGAAGTCGGTGAGGTAACCGTAAGGAGCCAGTCGCCTAAGGTGGGATAGATGATTGGGGTGAAGTCGTAACAAGGTAGCCGTATCGGAAGGTGCGACTGGATCACCTCCTTTCTAAGGATAAGGAACTGCGCATTGGTCTTGTTTAGTCTTGAGAGGTCTTGTGGGGCCTTAGCTCAGCTGGGAGAGCGCCTGCTTTGCACGCAGGAGGTCAGCGGTTCGATCCCGCTAGGCTCCATTGGTGAGAGATCGCCCAAGTAATGCACATTGAAAAATTGAATATCTATATCAAATAGTAACAAGAAAAATAAACCGAAAACGCTGTAGTATTAATAAGAGTTTATGACTGAAAGGTCAGAAAAAATAAGGTTAAGTTAATAAGGGCGCACGGTGGATGCCTTGGCACTAGGAGCCGAAGAAGGACGTGACAAACGACGATATGCCTTGGGTAGCTGTAAGTAAGCGATGATCCAGGGATTTTCGAATGGGGGAACCCAACAGGTACTACCTGTTACCCACATCTGTTAAGGATGTGAGGAGGAAGACGCAGTGAACTGAAACATCTAAGTAGTCGCAGGAAGAGAAAGCAAAAAGCGATTGCCTTAGTAGCAGCAGAGCGAAACGGCAGGAGGGCAAACCGAAGAGTTTACTCTTCGGGGTTGTAGGACTGCAATGTGGACTCAAAGATTATAGAAGAATGATTTGGGAAAGATCAGCCAAAGAGAGTAATAGCCTCGTATTTAAAAATAGTCTTTGTACCTAGCAGTATCCTGAGTACGGCGGGACACGTGAAATCCCTGTCGGAATCTGGGAGGACCATCTCCCAACCCTAAATACTCCCTAGTGACCGATAGTGAACCAGTACCGTGAGGGAAAGGTGAAAAGCACCCCGGGAGGGAGTGAAATAGAACCTGAAACCGTGTGCCTACAACAAGTTCGAGCCCGTTAATGGGTGAGAGCGTGCCTTTGTAGAATGAACCGGCGAGTTACGTTATGATGCGAGGTTAAGTTGAAGAGACGGAGCCGTAGGGAAACCGAGTCTGAATAGGGCGCCTTAGTATCATGACGTAGACCCGAAACCATGTGACCTACCCATGAGCAGGTTGAAGGTGCGGTAAGACGCACTGGAGGACCGAACCAGGGCACGTTGAAAAAGTGCTTGGATGACTTGTGGGTAGCGGAGAAATTCCAAACGAACTTGGAGATAGCTGGTTCTCTCCGAAATAGCTTTAGGGCTAGCGTCGACATTAGAGATTCTTGGAGGTAGAGCACTGTTTGGGTGAGGGGTCCATCCCGGATTACCAATCTCAGATAAACTCCGAATGCCAATGAATTATGGTCGGCAGTCAGACTGCGAGTGCTAAGATCCGTAGTCGAAAGGGAAACAGCCCAGACCACCAGCTAAGGTCCCAAAATAATTGTTAAGTGGAAAAGGATGTGGGGTTGCACAGACAACTAGGATGTTAGCTTAGAAGCGACTATTCATTCAAAGAGTGCGTAATAGCTCACTAGTCGAGTGACCCTGCGCCGAAAATGTACCGGGGCTAAAACAATTTACCGAAGCTGTGGATACCTTTATAGGTATGGTAGGAGAGCGTTCTATGTGTGATGAAGGTGTACCGTGAGGAGTGCTGGAACGCATAGAAGTGAGAATGCCGGTATGAGTAGCGAAAGACAGGTGAGAATCCTGTCCACCGTAAGACTAAGGTTTCCAGGGGAAGGCTCGTCCGCCCTGGGTTAGTCGGGACCTAAGGAGAGACCGAAAGGTGTATCCGATGGACAACAGGTTGATATTCCTGTACTAGAGTATGTAGTGATGGAGGGACGCAGTAGGCTAACTAAAGCAGACGATTGGAAGTGTCTGTCTAAGCAGTGAGGTGTGAACTGAGTCAAATGCTTAGTTCTATAACATTGAGCTGTGATGGGGAGCGAAGTTTAGTAGCGAAGTTAGTGACGTCACACTGCCAAGAAAAGCTTCTAGCGTTTAAACATACTCTACCCGTACCGCAAACCGACACAGGTAGTCGAGGCGAGTAGCCTCAGGTGAGCGAGAGAACTCTCGTTAAGGAACTCGGCAAAATGACCCCGTAACTTCGGGAGAAGGGGTGCTGACTTTACGTCAGCCGCAGTGAATAGGCCCAAGCAACTGTTTATCAAAAACACAGCTCTCTGCTAAATCGTAAGATGATGTATAGGGGGTGACGCCTGCCCGGTGCTGGAAGGTTAAGAGGAGTGCTTAGCGTAAGCGAAGGTATGAATTGAAGCCCCAGTAAACGGCTACCGTAACTATAACGGTCCTAAGGTAGCGAAATTCCTTGTCGGGTAAGTTCCGACCCGCACGAAAAGGCGTAATGATTTGGGCACTGTCTCAACGAGAGACTCGGTGAAATTTTAGTACCTGTGAAGATGCAGGTTACCCGCGACAGGACGGAAAGACCCCATGGAGCTTTACTGCAGTTTGATATTGAGTGTCTGTACCACATGTACAGGATAGGTAGGAGTCTATGAGATCGGGACGCCAGTTTCGAAGGAGACGTTGTTGGGATACTACCCTTGTGTTATGGCCACTCTAACCCGGATAGCGATCCCTATCGGAGACAGTGTCTGACGGGCAGTTTGACTGGGGCGGTCGCCTCCTAAAAAGGTAACGGAGGCGCCCAAAGGTTCCCTCAGAATGGTTGGAAATCATTCGCAGAGTGTAAAGGTATAAGGGAGCTTGACTGCGAGAGCTACAACTCGAGCAGGGACGAAAGTCGGGCTTAGTGATCCGGTGGTTCCGTATGGAAGGGCCATCGCTCAACGGATAAAAAGCTACCCTGGGGATAACAGGCTTATCTCCCCAAGAGTTCACATCGACGGGGAGGTTTGGCACCTCGATGTCGGCTCGTCGCATCCTGGGGCTGTAGTCGGTCCCAAGGGTTGGGCTGTTCGCCCATTAAAGCGGCACGCGAGCTGGGTTCAGAACGTCGTGAGACAGTTCGGTCCCTATCCGTCGCGGGCGTAGGAAATTTGAGAGGATCTGCTCCTAGTACGAGAGGACCAGAGTGGACTTACCGCTGGTGTACCAGTTGTCTTGCCAAAGGCATCGCTGGGTAGCTATGTAGGGAAGGGATAAACGCTGAAAGCATCTAAGTGTGAAACCCACCTCAAGATGAGATTTCCCATGATTTTTATATCAGTAAGAGCCCTGAGAGATGATCGGTAGATAGGGTTAGAAGTGGAAGTGTGGCGACACATGTAGCGGACTAATACTAATAGCTCGAGGACTTATCCAAAGTAACTGAGAATATGAAAGCGAACGGTTTTTCTTAGTTTGAATAGATATTCAATTTTGAGTAGGTATTACTCAGAGTTAAGTGACGATAGCCTAGGAGATACACCTGTACCCATGCCGAACACAGAAGTTAAGCCCTAGAACGCCGGAAGTAGTTGGGGGTTGCCCCCTGTGAGATATGGAAGTCGCTTAGCTCTAGGGAGTTTAGCTCAGCTGGGAGAGCATCTGCCTTACAAGCAGAGGGTCAGCGGTTCGATCCCGTTAACTCCCATAGGTCCCGTAGTGTAGCGGTTATCACGTCGCCCCTGTCACGGCGAAGATCGCGGGTTCGATTCCCGTCGGGACCGTTTAAGATAACGGAAGTTATTTTTAGACTCGTTAGCTCAGTTGGTAGAGCAATTGACTTTTTAATCAATGGGTCACTGGTTCGAGCCCAGTACGGGTCATATATGCGGGTTTGGCGGAATTGGCAGACGCACCAGATTTAGGATCTGGCGCTTAACGGCGTGGGGGTTCAAGTCCCTTAACCCGCATTAAGATATAATAAATGAGCCGGCTTAGCTCAGTTGGTAGAGCATCTGATTTGTAATCAGAGGGTCGCGTGTTCAAGTCATGTAGCCGGCATTTTTTTATATAAAGAAAACAGTGCGAACGTAGTTCAGTGGTAGAACACCACCTTGCCAAGGTGGGGGTCGCGGGTTCGAATCCCGTCGTTCGCTTAGAGAGGCCGGGGTGGCGGAACTGGCAGACGCACAGGACTTAAAATCCTGCGATTGGTAACGATCGTACCGGTTCGATTCCGGTCCTCGGCATAATATAATGAGCACCCTTAGCTCAACTGGATAGAGTACCTGACTACGAATCAGGCGGTTAGAGGTTCGACTCCTCTAGGGTGCATTTTTCTATTTAACTCGGGAAGTAGCTCAGCTTGGTAGAGTACTTGGTTTGGGACCAAGGTGTCGCAGGTTCGAATCCTGTCTTCCCGATATATGGCGGTGTAGCTCAGCTGGCTAGAGCGTCCGGTTCATACCCGGGAGGTCGGGGGTTCGATCCCCTTCGCCGCTATAATGATCTTGTTGGACCTTTAGCTCAGCTGGTTAGAGCTCTCGGCTCATAACCGAGTGGTCGTAGGTTCAAGTCCTACAAGGTCCATTTGAATAGTATGGAGGATTACCCAAGTCCGGCTGAAGGGAACGGTCTTGAAAACCGTCAGGCGTGTAAAAGCGTGCGTGGGTTCGAATCCCACATCCTCCTTTTGTATTAACGCGGGATGGAGCGACTCGGTAGCTCGTCGGGCTCATAACCCGAAGGTCGTAGGTTCAAATCCTGCTCCCGCAATAAGGCTCGGTAGCTCAGTTGGTAGAGCAATGGATTGAAGCTCCATGTGTCGGCGGTTCGATTCCGTCTCGCGCCATTTTTATTTATAGTATTTATGCGGGTGTAGTTTAGTGGTAAAACTACAGCCTTCCAAGCTGTTGTCGCGAGTTCGATTCTCGTCACCCGCTTTGAACTTTGTTCAAATTACCAAGTTTTTAACTTGGGCGCGTAGCTCAGGTGGTTAGAGCGCACGCCTGATAAGCGTGAGGTCGGTGGTTCGAGTCCACTCGTGCCCATTAATAGGAGAATTACTCAAGAGGCTGAAGAGGACGGTTTGCTAAATCGTTAGGTCGGGTAACTGGCGCAAGGGTTCGAATCCCTATTCTCCGTTTTATTGAGAGTTTATAACTCTTTTTTTGTATTTTTAAGAATAGTAGAATAAAAACTTCAGATTTGTAAAACTTAATTGGATTACTTATCTGAAGTTTTTTTGCGCTCTTTGTCAACTGTATGGGGCTGAAGAAATACTAAAATTTATATATATTGTTGATTTTATGGTTTTGCTTGTTTATTACTACTTCCAACTCTTGAGTGAAATTTCTCCGCTATTGAGCCATATTTCTTTTCCGTTATCACATTGAACTAAAAGTTTGCCATTTTCTGAGATATCTTTAGCAAGTCCTTTGTAGTCTTTTTGATCTAGTGTGAAAGTAACTTCTTTTCCTAGAACGAATGACTGTTTTTTGTATAGGTATAATAGTTCTTCTGCTGGTGTTTCGAAGAAAACACGCCATATTTCAATGATTAATTCATTTCTTGTTATAGGTGCTGGTACTTTAAATAAACTAGCAGCTTTTTCTTTTAATTCTTGAGGGAAGTCTTTGATAGCAAAATTGATTCCTACTCCAATAATGATATCTGTGACTAAGCCAGTTTCTACAGAGGTCATTGCTTCAGTGAGGATTCCTCCAATTTTATGATTGTTTAGGTAGATATCATTGACCCATTTTATGTCGACATCTATTAAAGTTAGGTTCTTAATAGCTTTGTAGACAGCTCCAGCTACAAGTAGTGTGTAGGACGGTAATTTGTCATAGGGAAGATTTGGTTTGAGATGGAGTGTCATATAAATGCCACCTTGTGGGGAGTAGAAGGAGCGATGAAAACGGCCTCGGCCAGCTGTTTGATAGGAAGCTAGATAGAGGGTGTTTGCTTCATTTCCTAAATCAATTGCTTCTTTGCATCGAGTTGTGTTGATCTTGTTTCGGGTTTAAAACTGATTTTAATTGGAAGATTTTCTTCTAGAATCTCTGGAAGAATAAGGTCACCATTCATCAGTTTATATCCTTTATTTTTGATGCTATCGATTTCAATACCTTCTTGCTCTAGCCGTTTGATGGCTTTCCAAATTGATGTTCTGCTTAGGGATAGTTCTTCTGCGATCTTTTCTCCGCTGATATAGTCGGTTTCTTTAGCTAAAATCTGGTAGACGGCTTGGTAGGATTTCATATTGTTTCCTTTCGCAATGAATAATATATGCTTTGAATTTAGTTTGGATAGTTATGCCTAATCTATATTTTATTACTACTATTTTAACATATGCCTACTATTTTCGGCACGATTTTTTAGAGTGAATCTAGTTATTAAGCTTGAGTTGTGAAATCTCAGTATTTTTGCTCGCTTTTTTACCTATGGAAACGTTTCCTTTGTTTTCAAATTGCTAAAAAAATGGTACAATATAGGATAGCTTACTATTATCTGAATCAGTTGATTTGGAGAGAAAGGATTCATTTTGAAATCAATAGGCTTTATTGAAAAGCTGAAAGGGTTGTCTAGTAAAGAGCTGATTTTATTGGGAATTATCCTGAGTATCTTTTTACCCTTTTATCTTTTTGTAGTTGTATTCTGTTTATATATTATCAGTTTGATTTTTACAGGAGACATGAAAAGTATTCTTCAGAAAATGGGGGAGCATCCAATGTTGCTTCTTTTTCTTGGCTATAGTACTGTTATATCCATTTTTGCACAAAATTGGATGGGAGTAGTGGCTTCAGTAGGAATTTTTCTATTTACTGTTTTCTTTTTGCACTATCAGTCGATTTTATCACATAAATTCTTTCGATTGATTTTGCAGCTAGTCTTGTTTGGTAGCGTATTGTCAGCTGCTTTTGCGAGTTTAGAACATTTCCAAATTGTGAAGAAATTCAACTATGCTTTTCTTTCACCCAATATGCAGGTGTGGCATCAGAATCGTGCAGAAGTGACCTTCTTTAATCCTAATTATTATGGAATTATTTGTTGTTTCTGTATCATGATTGCCTTCTATCTGTTTACAACGACCAAGTTGAATTGGTTGAAGGTATTCTGTGTGATTGCAGGCTTTGTTAATCTCTTTGGATTGAACTTTACTCAAAATCGAACTGCCTTTCCTGCTATTATCGCTGGAGCCATTATTTATCTCTTTACGACCATTAAAAACTGGAAGGCCTTTTGGCTTAGTATTGGGGTCTTTGCGATTGGCTTGAGTTTCCTCTTTTCCAGTGATTTGGGAGTTCGGATGGGGACTTTAGATTCTTCTATGGAAGAACGAATTTCTATTTGGGATGCTGGGATGGCCTTGTTTAAGCAAAATCCTTTTTGGGGTGAGGGGCCATTGACCTATATGCACTCTTATCCTCGGATACATGCTCCTTATCATGAACATGCTCACAGTCTATATATCGATACGATTCTGAGTTACGGAATTGTGGGGACCATTTTACTAGTTTTGTCTTCTGTTGCTCCTGTTCGATTGATGATGGATATGAGTCAGGAGTCGGGGAAACGTCCGATTATTGGTCTTTATCTATCTTTTCTTACAGTGGTTGCTGTACACGGAATCTTTGACTTGGCCCTCTTCTGGATTCAGTCAGGTTTCATTTTCTTGCTAGTTATGTGCAGCATTCCATTGGAACGTCGAACTTTGGTATCGGACATGACGGATTAAGTTTATAAGATTGAAATCTTCTACCTTGAGTAGGAGATTTTTTTATTGGGAAAAATTATTTCTAAATCGAAATAGTTGACAGTTAGAATAATGAGTGTTACAATTACTTTATTCGTTTCGATATCGAAATAAATTGGAGGTGTCATGAAAGATAGTCATTTGCTAGCTCATCATATTCGTTTATTGAATGGGCGGATTTTTCAAAGGTTACTGAGCCAAGACCCTGAAGCTCTTTATCGGAGTGAGCAGGGAAAGATTTTAGCGGTTTTATGGAATAGTGAAACTGGCTGTGCAACTGCGACAGATATTGCTTTGGCGACTGGACTTGCTAATAATACGCTGACGACTATGATAAAAAAGCTAGAGGAACAAAATCTTGTAACTATTAGTCCATGTGGAGAAGATAAGCGTAAAAAGTATTTGGTTTTAACAGAGTTGGGGCAGTCTCAGAAAGAAGTGGGGCATCGTGTCAGTCAGAAATTGGATACGATTTTTACAAAGGATTTTCAGAGGAAGAAATTCGTCAGTTTGAAGCCTTTCAAGAAAGAATTTTGGCTAATCTGAAAGAGGAGGAAAATGAGGTTTAAAATGGAGCAAATTAGCTGTTTATAAGTAAAGACCACTTTTGACTTTGTTTTTAAACTCTTAGGACAAGGAAACTATGTGGTTAGCTATGGTCAGACTCAGATTGGTGGAGTTGCCTATGTCCAGTATGATATCTTCCGTCTAGAAAACGGGAAAATTGTGGAGCATTGGGACAATAAGGAAGTCATGCCTAAGGTAGAAGACTTGACCAATCGAGGGAAGTTTTAAATTGAGGATACAGAATGATTGAATACAAAAATGTAGCTTTACGCTACACAGAAAAAGATATCTTGAGAGATGTCAATTTACGAATTGAGAATGGCGAGTTTATGGTTTTAGTTGGTCCATCTGGATCAGGTAAGACGACCATGATTAAGATGGTCAACCGCCTCTTGGAACCGACTGATGGAAATATTTATATGGATGGCAAGCGTATCAAAGACTATGATGAGCGTGAACTTCGTCTTTCTACTGGTTATGTTTTACAGGCTATTGCTCTCTTTCCCAATCTAACGGTTGAGGAAAATATTGCCCTGATTCCTGAGATGAAGGGATGGACTAAGGAAGAAATTGCTAAGAAAACTGAGGAGCTTTTGGCTAAGGTTGGCTTACCAGTGGCTGAGTATGGGCATCGTTTGCCTAGTGAATTATCTGGTGGGGAGCAACAGCGGGTTGGTATTGTCCGTGCTATGATTGGTCAGCCTAAGATTCTTCTCATGGATGAACCTTTTTCGGCCTTGGATGCAATTTCGAGAAAACAGTTGCAGGTTTTGACGAAAGAATTGCATAAAGAGTTTGGGATGACAACGATTTTTGTTACCCATGATACGGATGAAGCTCTGAAATTGGCGGACCGTATTGCTGTTTTGCAGGATGGAGAGATTCGTCAGGTGGCGAATCCCGAGACGATTTTAAAAGCTCCTGCAACAGACTTTGTAGCAGACTTGTTTGGAGGTAGTGTTCATGACTAATTTAATTGCAACTTTTCAGGATCGTTTTAGTGATTGGTTGACAGCTCTATCTCAACATTTGCAGTTGTCACTTTTGACTTTGTTGCTGGCTATTTTTATCGCGATTCCTTTGGCTGTTTATCTCCGCTATCATGAGAAGTTGGCGGACTGGGTCTTGCAGATTGCAGGGATTTTCCAGACTATCCCGTCTCTGGCCTTGTTGGGGCTCTTTATCCCCTTGATGGGAATTGGAACCTTGCCTGCTTTGACAGCACTAGTGATCTATGCGATTTTTCCGATTTTACAAAATACTATCACTGGACTGAAGGGAATTGATCCAAGTCTGCAGGAGGCTGGGATTGCCTTTGGTATGACTAGATGGGAGCGACTCAAGAAGTTTGAAATTCCACTTGCCATGCCTGTCATTATGTCTGGGATTCGCACGGCGGCCGTTTTGATTATCGGTACGGCAACCTTGGCGGCCTTGATTGGTGCAGGGGGGCTGGGTTCCTTTATCCTTTTGGGAATTGACCGTAATAATGCCAGTCTAATTTTGATTGGGGCCCTTTCTTCAGCAGTACTTGCCATTGCCTTTAACTTCCTACTAAAAGTGATGGAAAAAGCAAAATTGCGGACGATTTTCTCAGGTTTTGCCTTGGTGACCTTATTGCTAGGTCTGTCTTATAGTCCAGCTCTTTTTGGCTCAAAAAAAGAGAAAGAAAACTTGATTATTGCTGGGAAATTGGGTCCAGAACCAGAAATTTTTGGCCAATATGTATAAGTTGCTGATTGAAGAAAATACCAGCATGACTGCGACTGTTAAACCGAATTTTTGGGAAAAACAAGCTTTCTTTATGAAGCACTGAAAAAAAGGCGATATTGACATTTATCCTGAATTTACTGGTACGGTGACTGAAAGTTTGCTTCAGCCATCACCGAAAGTGAGTCATGAGCCAGAGCAGGTTTATCAGGTGGCGCGTGATGGTATCGCCAAACAGGATCATCTAGCCTATCTCAAACCGATGTCTTATCAAAATACCTATGCTGTAGCTGTTCCGAAAAAAAGATTGCTCAAGAATATGGCTTGAAGACCATTTCGGACTTGAAAAAAAGTGGAAGGGCGACTGAAGGCAGGTTTTACACTCGAATTTAATGACCGTGAAGATGGCAATAAGGGCTTGCAATCAATGTACGGTCTCAAGCTTAATGTGGCGACCATGGAGCCAGCCCTTCGCTATCAGGCTATTCAGTCAGGTGATATTCAAATCACGGATGCTTATTCGACTGATGCGGAATTGGCACGTTATGATTTACAGGTATTGGAAGATGACAAACAACTCTTCCCACCTTATCAAGGAGCTCCACTAATGAAAGAAGCTCTTCTCAAGAAACATCCAGAGTTGGAAACAGTTCTCAATAAATTGGCTGGTAAAATTACTGAAAGCCAGATGAGCCAGCTCAACTACCAAGTCGGTGTTGAAGGCAAGTCAGCAGAACAAGTAGCTAAGGAATTTCTCCAAGAACAAGGTTTGTTGAAAAAATAGCTTGAACGTACTGAACTCAGTTCCCTTAAATGACTAGATAAAAGAATGCTCAGATAATTTTTGTCTGGGCTTTTTTTGGTATTAGAGTTACTAAATGTCATTTAAAATGGAAAAATAAGAGAAAATTTTTCAGGAATTTGCAAATTTAACTGTAAAGACACTTGGCTATTCATAAAATAGGTGTATAATGTGTTGTGAACTACTTAACAAACAAGGATTTTCAGCTCATGTCGACTAAGGCTAGAAATCATGTGTATAGACAGTTCATTATCTAATAGAGCGTTGCGTCCGAAAGTCTATCCAGACACGGCTCTTTAAAAACAAAAGGAGAAGATTATGAAAACAGAACCGATTCATCGTACCAGTATGTGGAAATTTAAGTTAAGTCGTCGCCACCATGACTTTGATTCCCAGCCGCCGTGGGGATTAACTATGTTGCCAAAGCCTTGGCGGAGGGGTTAAAGTTGCCCGTTTGGCTGGGGTCTTTGGGAACCTTTCTTACCAGCATGTTGGCTGGGCCGGTTGCCGGTGCCATTAGTGGTTTCATCAACAACGTGATCTATGGGCTGACCTTATCGCCAATTTCAACCGTGTATGCGATTACCAGCATCGGAATTGGGATTGCTGTCGGAGTTTTGCACGCCAATGGGTGGTTCTCGTCAGCGCGACGAGTATTTGTTTCTGCTATTATTATTGCCATCGTTTCAGCTGTCATTTCAACGCCACTCAACGTCATCTTTTGGGGTGGTCAGACCGGTATCGCTTGGGGTGACTCATTGTTTGCGGTAATGGTCGCCAATCATGCACCAGTGTGGCTGGCCTCATTTACCGATGAGTTTGTCTTGGATATTTTGGATAAAGTCTGCGTGGCCTACCTGTCATTCTTCATCTATCGTCAGCTGCCGAAGCGGATGGTGCACTCTTTAGCGATGATAAATGATGACTGATAAAACATTGATTTCTGGAGCGCCACGGGTCAAGCTCAAGTGGTACCAGGTGATCGATCCGATTACTAAGCTCTTGTTCATCTTGGTCATGACGTTGTTGAGCTTTGCCAGTATGAATTTATTGCTTCAGGCCGGATTAATTCTTGTCGCAACACTGCTATTGTTATTTTTCCAAATTGAGTTCTACCACCTTTAAGGCGCTGGGATTCAGCCTGTTTCTGATTTGCACCATGCTCGATCATCCAAGGGTTATTTTACAGTCGGAATCAAACTGTGCTGTTTTTCTGTGCTTGGGGTGTCGTTCTACAAAGAAGGCCTGATTTACGCCACCACTCTGGGTTGTCGAGTATTGGTGATTATTTTGACCAGTGGCTTTTTTTATGGTGATCACGAGTATTTCAGAAAACGCGGCCTATTTGGAACTGTCCGGATTGTCTTATAAAACCGTCTACGTTCTGATGTCGGTGTGTTATATTTTGCCGGAAATGATGCGCAATATGCGGAAAATCCAGCAGGCACAAAAAGTTCGCGGAACCAATCCGCAAAAAACGTTGATTCAGAAATTAAAGTCAGTCCTGCCGGTTCTAATTCCATTGGTGATTAAGACCTTGGATCAATCGATGACGCGGTCGATTTCTCTCCAACTGAGAGGTTTTGATAATCTTAACCGGACTGTCAGAACCTCCCAGCGCGTGTATCGCCTGTCGCGGACGCTGCACATTGGTCTGACTGGATTGGCAATTTTATTGATTGGGTGGAAGATATGGACGAAGATAAACGGATTGTAATTGAAAATTTGACCACCCGTTATCCGGGTACTGAGCAACCACAACTGCGTCAGATTAACGCGGAGGTTCATACCGGCCAGGTGGTTGGGATTATCGGGAATAGCCACTCCGGCAAATCGACTTTGTGCCGTGTGCTGGCAGGGGTCATTCCCAAAATTGTGTCTGCTGAGATTGAGGGCGATTGGCACATGTTTGGCCAGCGAGTGTCCGACAATTGGCCCGTTTATAATGCCATGAATGGAGTTGTACTGCAAAATCCAGCTGGCCAACTAAGCGGGTTGGCAGACACGGTTGCCGATGAAATCGCTTTTGACTTGATTAATCAGGGAATGGCTGAAGGACTGATTCAAAAACGGGTTGAAGAAGTTGCCACGCAAATGGGGCTGATTGAACAGCTTAATTTGCGTCCCGAGAGCCTTTCCGGTGGTCAGATCCAGCGGTTGGCAATTGCCACGGCGATTGCGGCTAACCCGGCTGTTTTGATTATGGATGATCCGACCAGTCAAATGGATCCCCTTGGCCGCCGACAATTTTTCCAATGGCTGGCCCAAGTCAAAGAGACGACTGTCTTCATTGTCACCAGTGAAATTGACGATTTGTGCGAAGTCGCCGACGTTGTGTGGGTGCTTTGCATGAGGGTCAAATGGTAGCCCAGGGCAGGCCGGGTGAGGTGTTTAATCATTTGGCAGCTGACTGGCAGATTCCAGCCCCTACAATCCAGCAACTTGCTCAAAAAATGGATTGGCACTTGGCTGATGGCCGGTATCCGGTGAATTACGCTGATCTGAAGGAGGTTCGTTATGTCCACAATTGAACTGAGCCACCTGACGTTCACTTATCCGGAACGGTCCTTTAGCTTGGATGTTGAAGACAAACACTTCGCCGATCCGATGGTGGCGATTGTCGGCCAAAAATGGTGCCGGCAAATCAACGCTCTTCAAATTGTTGACGGGCTTGCTGACACCACAAACCGGTGTGATTAAGATCGATGGAGAAAATTTTAATGATCTTAAACCAGTCGAAAAGTTACTGAAGGTTGGGATTACTTTTCAGAATCCTGACGATCAGCTTTTCAACCCGACCGTTCAACGAGAGGTGGAGTGGAATGTCGCGCAGGTCATGGATGACCACGACACGATTACGAGGCGGGCTTTAGCGGCTCTAAAAAGAGTTGGCTTGGATGATAAAACAGCTGAAAGTCCATATGACCTGTCATTGTCGGAACGCAAGCTGTTGAGCGTTGCCACAGTTTTGGCAGTGGATCCGGCGATTTATTTATTTGATGAGCCGATGATGTCGCTTGATTGGGAAAGCCGGCGCAAGTTGACCGCAATTTTCCATCAGTTGGCTGATTCGGGCCACCAAGTTGTGACCATCACCCATGACATGGATTGGGTCATGCCGAGTTTGAGTCGGTGTATGTTATGGAACACGGGAAGTTTGGCTTCGCCGGCAGTCCACGGGAATTGTTCAGCAATCACGAACTTGTCCAGCGAGTGGGGTTACTGCCACCGCGGATTATGGACATAGCGGAGTCGCTGGGTGATTCACAGACATATTTATCGGTTAATGATTATTGCCAGAAAAATCGAGATGTATAGAAAAAGTCACCTCTGCGGGTTTTCCAGGTTGAAGGATTAACTTCAGCTTCTGGCAAGAACTCACATGGGTGACTTTTGTGTTTAATAACGTTTCATGATCATCGGGTGCTTCCTCAGATCACTCGGTTTGATTTTACTTTGTTTCATGGTCATAATCATATACCATTTCTTTTGGATTTTTTGTTTGACTAATACAAAATAGGTCTTCATAGGTCTTTGCATTTTTAGCGCCCATTAGGATCATCAGTATAATTTTCTGAATTAGGAGACTGTCCCATCACTATTCGAACTTCGTCTCCCAACTTACGCTGTTCCCATTCAATGGGGTAGGGCAAATCCTCATGACAGCCGTTTACCGTGAACAGTGGATATTCTGGGCAGCTACCAATGTCTTTTCAATCTATCTCTGGTGGGGAGAAAGCCTGCAAATTCAAGGGAAATATCTAATTTATCTCATTAACAGTCTAGTTGGTTGGTACCAGTGGAGCAAGGCAGCTAAGCAGAATACGGATTTACCTAACTAGGAAAAGATGTTTTAGGTTTTGGGATAAAACAGATAGAGTTGATAATAAAGGATTTTATATTATGAAAAAGAGGATTGGCGTATCCTCTTTTCTTGTTGAAAAGATAAAAAACTCAGTAACCTAGAAATAAGGTAACTGAGTTCTACTCTGTATTCAATTTTTAGGAATGAGAAGGTCTAGATAAAATTGGACAACTTCCTGGTCTGTAAAATCTTGTCCTTTTTTGAGCCACCAGGTTAATGTCTCGATAAAGTTGGACACGACCAAGTGTTGGAGATAAGAGGCAGGCAGACTGGGGTGAGCTTCTTTTAAATCATCAGCCATCACGGAATAGATATGGTGTTCTAGCTCTCTCTGGAGTTGACGGAGGAAGTAGTCATTTTTGGAAAATAGCAGACTGGTGATATGGTCTTGGTTTTTCTGAAAATGGAGATAGAGGTGGGCGAGGTAGTCCTCGGTTGAAATGGATTGCTCTCTTTCAAAGAGGTGATGGAAGAGGTAGCGACAAAGTTCGTCCAGAAGTAGTTCCTTGCTCTCATAGTGACAGTAAAAGGTGGAACGTCCCACATCTGCGAGGTCAATGATATCCTGAACTGTAGTGGATTCGTAGCCCTTATCGTTCAAAGTTGTAGAAAAGCTTGATAGATGGCTTTTTTTGTTTTGCTGATACGGCGGTCAATGGTAGTCATATGGACACTTGGGGCAAATTGTTCAGAACTGAATAAAGCTGACATTTTGCTTCTATCCTTTCTTTGAGTTTTAGTGGATAATGATAATGAACAAGGTGTTCATAAATCTATTATAACAAAGGAATGAGAAAGATGAAGGCAAAATATACTGTTTGGGCAGCTTTTTTCTTAAATTTAAGCTATGCTATTGTTGAGTTTATCGCAGGAGGAATCTTCGGTTCGAGTGCTGTTCTTGCTGATTCTGTCCATGACTTGGGAGATGCTATAGCTATTGGCATATCGGCCTTTTTAGAAACAATCTCAAATAGAGAAGAAGATAGGCAGTACACCTTGGGTTACAAGCGATTTAGTCTTTTAGGGGCCCTAGTGACTGCTGTGATTCTTATCACAGGATCCATCCTAGTGATTTTGGAAAATATAACTAAACTTTTTAATCCACAGCCCGTTAATGATGAAGGTATCCTCTGGCTAGGAATTATTGCAGTCAGTATCAATGTGCTAGCTAGTCTAGTAGTTCGCAAGGGAAAGACAAAGAACGAGTCAATTCTCAGCCTGCACTTTTTTGAAGATACACTTGGTTGGTTGGCTGTCATTCTAATGGCTATTATCCTCCGATTTACAGATTGGTATATCCTTGATCCACTCTTATCTCTTGTCATTTCTATCTTCATTCTAACAAAAGCTATTCCACGTTTTTGGTCTACACTCAAGATTTTCTTGGATGCTGTGCCAGAAGGACTAGAGACAGGTAATTTGGAGAAGGATTTGGAGGCTCTGCCCAATGTCAAAAGTGTCAATCAACTTAGCATTTGGTCCATGGATGGTCTGGAGAATAATGCTATTGTTCACATTTGTATCAAGGACTGGGAACAGATGATGGAAACCAAAGAAGTGGTGCGTCAATGTTTAGAAGAAAGAGGCGTGCAGAATATCACTATTGAAGTAGATAGCAGTCAAAGCAATCATGCGCAACATAAGCGGAGGGTGAGAGAATTAGAGCAGAAGCATGGGCATCATCATTAGAAAAGCGACCTCGCTAGAGGTCGTTTTGTTATCCTATTCATTCCTTGTACTTTCTCTCAGAGTCAGTCTGGTTCCCAACATGGTTAGGCTAGGGATTTTGCGACCGTGGAGTACTTCCTTATTAAGAATATCCATGCCTGCTCTGCCCATTTCTTCGGTATAAACCGTGATGCTGGAGAGGGGAGGATAGACCTGTTTGGTCAGACTAGTGTCGTTAAAGGAAATGAGGCTGACGCGGTCTGGCAGGCTGATTCCAGCTTCTTGGAGCGCACGGAGGGCACCGATGGCTAAACTATCACTGGCAGCAAAAAATGCTGGTGGGAGTTGGTCTCCCAAGCTCTGAATGGCTTCCTTCATCAAGTCATAGCCAGACTGGGCAGTAAAGCTTCCTTGAAAGACCAGTTCATCATGATAGATTCCTTTTGTTTGACTGTAGTTCTTAAAATTTTCAAGTCGCTTGTCCTGAATGATTTCTTCTTGGTCAGTTGTTTCCTCAAGGCCGGTTAAAATTCCGATACGATTCAATCCTTGGCTGAGGAAATAATCGACAACCTGTTTCATGGCAGTGTAAAAGTCCGTGATAATGCAGGTGTGTCCCAGGGAAAGTGTATCACTATCTAGAAAGACCAGGGGTTTTTGGTATTCTTCAAAGGCAGAAATCTGAGTTCGGCTAAACTTTCCGATGCAGAGAATCCCAATCACTTCTTCGCTTAGGGTAAAAGGATGGTCATTAAAATAGCGCAAGATATCGTAGTCCAACTCTTGGGCTCTTTTTTCTATGCCTAGGCGAATCTGGTAGTAGTAGAGATCGTCCAGCTCCCCTTGTTCGCTGACCCATTGGATAATGGCAATCTTTTGCTTGGGCTTGTGGGACTCGCCTGTCTTGAGGTGCTTAGTGTAGCCCAACTCTTCAGCAACGGTTAAAATACGGTGTCTGGTTTCTTCTGTAACAGATAGGCTCTGGTCGCGATTGAGGACACGGGATACGGTCGCGATAGAGACAGAGGCTAACTGTGCAATGTCTTTAAGGTAGCCATAAATCCTCCTTGATTAGATTAGTATATCATATTTTTCTGTCTTTTACTGATAGTTTAGTAAAAGTTTAGTAAAAAGGATTGACCTTGGAAAATCTCTTGGATACAATAGAAGAAAACGATTACACGTTAAGAGGACTTAACGGACAGTAAAAGGAGAAATCATATGACACAACATCTTACTGCTGAAGCTCTTCGTAAAGACTTTCTTGCTGTTTTTGGTCAAGAAGCAGACCAAACCTTCTTTTCACCAGGTCGTATCAATTTGATTGGTGAACACACGGACTATAATGGTGGACATGTATTTCCAGCAGCCATTTCCTTAGGAACTTATGGGGCTGCTCGCAAACGTGATGACCAAGTCTTGCGTTTCTACTCAGCTAACTTTGAGGACAAGGGCATTATCGAAGTACCTTTAGCTGACCTCAAGTTTGAAAAAGAGCATAACTGGACCAACTATCCAAAAGGAGTTCTTCATTTCTTGCAAGAAGCTGGGCATGTGATTGACAAAGGTTTTGATTTCTATGTTTATGGGAATATCCCAAATGGTGCTGGTTTGTCTTCTTCTGCATCCTTGGAACTCTTGACAGGAGTCGTGGCAGAGCATCTCTTTGATTTAAATTAGAGCGTCTCGATTTGGTTAAAATCGGAAAACAAACAGAAAACAACTTTATCGGAGTAAATTCTGGTATCATGGATCAGTTTGCCATTGGTATGGGGGCTGACCAACGTGCTATTTACCTAGATACCAACACCTTAGAGTATGATTTAGTGCCACTTGATTTGAAAGACAATGTCGTTGTTATCATGAACACCAACAAACGCCGTGAATTGGCGGATTCTAAATATAATGAACGCCGTGCTGAGTGTGAAAAAGCAGTAGAAGAATTGCAAGCAGCCTTGGACATTCAAACCTTGGGTGAATTGGACGAGTGGGCCTTTGACCAATACAGCTATCTGATTAAAGACGAAAATCGTTTGAAACGTGCTCGCCATGCTGTGCTTGAAAACCAACGTACCCTCAAAGCTCAAGCAGCCCTTCAAGCAGGAGATTTGGAAACATTTGGTCGTTTGATGAATGCGTCACACGTTTCTCTGGAGCATGATTATGAAGTAACTGGTTTGGAATTGGATACTCTTGTTCACACAGCTTGGGCTCAAGAAGGTGTTCTCGGTGCTCGTATGACAGGGGCTGGTTTTGGTGGCTGTGCCATTGCCTTGGTGCAAAAAGATACTGTTGAGGCCTTTAAGGAAGCTGTTGGCAAACACTACGAGGAAGTAGTTGGCTACGCTCCAAGCTTCTATATCGCTGAAGTTGCAGGTGGCACTCGCGTCCTTGACTAGTCAAAAGGAGGCTCTATAGTGACCTTAGTAGATAAATTTGTAACACATATCATTTCTGAAAGTTCATTTGAGGAAATGGATCGCATCTACCTGACCAATCGTGTTTTGGCACGAGTGGGCGACGGTGTTTTGGAAATTGAGACCAATCTAGATCAATTGATTGACCTCAAGGACCAACTGGTTGAGGAGGCCGTTCGATTAGAGACGATTGAGGATAGTCAGACTGCGCGTGAAATCCTTGGTGCTGAACTGATGGACTTGGTGACTCCTTGTCCAAGTCAGGTTAATCGTAATTTTTGGACAACCTATGCCCACTCTCCTGAGCAAGCGATAAAGGATTTTTACCAGCTCAGCCAGAAAAATGACTACATCAAGCTCAAGGCCATTGCTAAATATCGCTTATCGTGTGCCGTCTGATTACGGAGAGCTTGAAATTACCATCAATCTCTCTAAGCCTGAAAAGGATCCCAAAGAGATTGCGGTAGCCAAGTTGGTGCAAGCCAGCAATTATCCTCAGTGTCAGCTTTGTCTAGAGAACGAGGGCTACCATGGTCGAGTCAACCATCCAGCTCGCAGCAACCACCGTATTATTCGTTTTGAAATGGCTGGTCAGGAGTGGGGCTTCCAGTATTCGCCTTATGCCTACTTTAATGAGCACTGTATTTTCTTAGACGGCCAGCACCGTCCCATGGCTATCAGCCGTCTCAGCTTTGAGCGTCTGCTAGCTATCGTAGAGCAGTTTCCAGGATATTTTGCTGGCTCTAATGCCGATCTGCCGATTGTGGGGGGCTCTATTCTGACTCATGACCACTATCAGGGAGGCCGTCACGTATTTCCTATGGAATTGGCTCTCTTGCAAAAGACTTTCTGCTTTGCAGGCTTTGAGCAGGTAAAGGCTGGGATTGTCAAGTGGCCTATGTCTGTTCTACGCTTGACCTCCGATTCCAAAGAGGATTTGATCAATTTGGCTGACAAGATTTTGCAGGAATGGCGCCAGTATTCTGATCCTGCAGTGCAGATTTTAGCAGAAACAGACGGGACACCGCATCACACCATCACACCCATTGCCCGTAAACGCGATGGACAGTTTGAGTTGGACTTAGTCTTGCGGGACAATCAAACTTCAGCAGAGCATCCTGATGGCATCTACCATCCCCACAAGGATGTCCAACATATCAAGAAGGAAAATATCGGCTTGATTGAGGTCATGGGCTTGGCTATACTGCCACCACGTTTGAAAGAAGAAGTGGAGCAAGTCGCCAGCTATCTTGTCGGAGAAGCTGATACAGTTGCCGCTTATCATCAGAAATGGGCAGACCAGCTCAAAGCCCAACATCTGGACCTAACAGATAAAGAAAAAAAGCCCTTGAAATCGTCAAGGACTCTGTGGGTACTATCTTTGCTCGTGTTCTTGAGGATGCAGGAGTCTACAAGCAAACGGAACAAGGACAGGCGACCTTTTATGCGCTTTGTGAAGCAGGTCGGAATTTTACCAGACTAGGAGCTTTCTCCTTGCACAGTCCTATAAAAAGTAGTATCATAGTGTCGTTTGAAATATCAGGAGGAAACGATGAAAGACTTTCATTTTGACGCTATATCTGCCTTTGAAAATTACGAAATTGAACAAATGAGAGATGGTCACGTTGTGGTGACGACCAAAGTAGTGGACTCGTCGCTCAACTACTATGGCAATGCCCATGGTGGCTATCTCTTTACCCTTTGCGACCAGATCAGTGGTTTGGTGGTCATATCTCTGGGACTTGATGGAGTGACACTCCAATCCTCTATCAACTACCTTAAGGCAGGAAAACTCGACGATGTGCTGACTATTAAAGGAGAATGCGTCCATCAAGGTCGCACAACCTGTGTCGTGGATGTCGATATCACCAATCAAGAGGGCAGAAATGTCTGTAAAGCAACCTTTACCATGTTTGTCACAGGCCAGCGGTCAGAAGATAGACAGGTAAGGATATAAAGAAACAAAAAAGAGGCTCACACCTCTTTTTTAGTTTGAGATAAATCAATCAATTTCTTTAATAAACTTAGCAATTTCTTTTACAATTTCAGTAACTAAAGCATTTCCCATAAAAAACATTCTCATTTTATCAGATACCTCTACAATAGAACCGTTAGATAATTTCTTTTTAGCTGTCCAATCATCTGGGAAATCCTGAAGGCGTTCAGCTTCAATGGGGGTAATTAATCTATATTTATTGTTTACAAATAATAAATGTGTGGAACGATTAACAGTTCCTTCAGATGTAAGCATTGTTCGTCCTGGAAGGTTTAAATCATCATAAGGGGACATTCCTCCTTCTGAATAGATGTATTGATGTCCGTCAGAGGATGTTCGCTCAATTTTTTTAGGTCCTCTAAGATATTGAAATTTTTCTAGTTTAGCCTGATCAGTTAAAAAATATTTTTCAGGTACTTCAGATTCATCTTGAAGAATTTCTCCTAGAGTAATCGGATTACCATTGTAATTAGGTTCTGTATCAATAGAATAGTATTTTCCATGTCTCATAATTCCTGTATTCCAAACAGTACCAGTAAAAGTATCTGAAACTTCAACTATATCATTTGGTAACTCATAAAACACATGACGATTTTTAACTGCTATAGGTTTAATAGGAAATTGTTTTGCAAATAGACCTTGATTGAAAATATAGTCATCATACCTATTATCTTCAAAGATTTCTTCATTTTTTTCGTAAAGATTGTCAATTTTTGGGCAAAGACTGTATCATTTCGATATACGAAAAAGAATACACGACGTCTTCGTTGGCTTCTGCCATACTCAGCAGCATTAATAACTCTCCACTCAACAGAATATCCGAGATTATTAAAAGCTGTGAGCATAATTGCAAAATCGCGTCCTCTTTGTTTTGAAGGTGCTTTTAAAAGTCTATCTACATTTTCTAGAATTAAGTATTTGGGTTTAATGATTTCCGTTGCTCTAATAATCTCCCAAAATAAAACTCCTTTTTTTCCTTCAATACCTTTCTCATTTTTCTTGCTACGTGCAACAGAGTAATCTTGGCAAGGGAAACCACCGACAATCATATCGGCATCCATTTTGGAAAATTGTTCGTCTGTTATATCAGAGATACTAATATTGATGTTTTCGCTATTGGGGAAGTGATAGTCATAGACCTCAAATGCGTCTTGAGATTTACGAGATGGTTCCCATTGGTTTGCCCATTTTGTTTTAAAGAGTTGCTTATCGGCATTTTCTAATCCTATCCGAAAACCGCCAACTCCAGCAAATAGTTCGAGAACTTTCATCTTTTCTCCTTCATTTTTTTACAGTTTAATCCATTATATACTATTTTCAATGATTGATCAAGTATTAATGTTTGCTTTAGTTTAATTTGATATAATATAAAAGATAGGAGAAGAAAATGGATCAAAACTTATTTAACTATAACGATGAAGATATCGATAGTGTTATTGAATATTCTCACAAACTATTAAATAGAAAATTTTCCGATGTTATGGAAGAGTATAATCGTTCACTCTATAAATCATATGACGATTATAATGATAGAGTAGTATCTGAGGTACAAGATAAAGCAATTAGTATGAAGTCAAAAGGGCAATATGGAAATTATATTGAAAAATATTTCTATGGTTATCAGCCAAATAGTGACTCGGAAGCTGACTTTGAAAAAATAGGTGTAGAATTAAAAGTTACTCCCTTTAAGATAAACAAAAATGGGACACTTAGTGCCAAAGAACGACTTGTATTAACAATACTAAACTATATGGAGGAAAATTTAGAGGATTTTTACTCCACTCATTTATGGAACAAATGTGCAAAGATTTTGTTATTGTTTTATAATGGCTTAATTCCTAATCAAACAATGAAGGACTATGTCATTGAAAAAATATTTTTATATGAATGGTTTGAGGAGGATATGGCAGTCATCCTTGAAGACTATCAGAAGATTACAAATAAAATCAAAAATGGAAGGGCGCATGAATTATCAGAATCAGATGGAAACTATTTATCAACTTGTACAAAAGGGGCAGGTAAAGGAAAGGATTTAAGACAACAACCCTTTAGTCATGAATTAGCAAAACAAAGAGCTTGGGAATTAAAATCAAGTTATATGACCTACCTGATTAATCATAAAATCTTTAACCAATCAGATCAAGAAAGTGTTCTGGCTAATTTTAGGGGCGAGAAAAAATCATTTACTGAGGTTATTGCAGAGAAAATTCTTTCCTACAAAGGTTTTTCTGAACAAGAGTTATATGATAGATTTGAAGTGAATCCAAAAGCAAAAGGTAAGAATAGTACTCTGATTAGAAAAATTTTAGGCTTAACAGGGGATTTAGATAAGACAAAAGAATTTCAAAAAGCAAACATGAATTTGAGAGTCATTCGAGTAGATAAGAATAATTTACCTAAGGAAGACTCCCCATTTAAAACTTATTATTTTAAAGAACTAGCAGCAATAGATAGTTGGGAATCATCACATGTTTATAATGAAATTTATAATAAACGGTTCCTCTTCGTTATTTTTAAGGAAATTGAACCTAAGCTATTTGTATTAGATTCTATCAAATTTTGGGGATTTCAGGATAGACAATTAGAAGAAATCCAAAGAGTGTGGCAGGAAACTAGACAAATTATTTCTGACGGAGTTAAATTAACTCAAAATGGTAATAAAGTTTCAACTAATTTCCCTCAAAGTAAGATAAATAGAATCCTATTTACGAAATTACATGCTACCAATGCTTATTATGAAATTGAAAAAGGAACATTTGTTGGGAAAGGCTCATTATCTGATACGGATGAACTTCCAGATGGGCGTAGGATTACAAAACACTCCTTTTGGATGCCTAAGAAGTTTATAAAAGAAATATTAGATGGGAATTGGGATTGATTATATTTATAATCAACTTGTGATAAACAAAAAGAGGCTCACACCTCTTTTTCTTATTTCTTTTTATGATTTAATACTGCATTGAGGACAATGGCGAGTAGGCTGGCTACGACGATTCCGTTTGAGAAGAACATTTGGAAGGCTTTTGGCATGCTGATGAAGAGATTACTGTTGTTGAGTCCGACACCTGCAGCGATTGATACAGCTGCGATAAGGAAGTTGTGCTCATTGTTAGCAAAGTCAACACGGGCGAGGATTTGCATCCCTTGAATAGATACAAACCCAAACATTACCAGCATGGCACCACCGAGGACAGGACTTGGAATGATTTGGGCAAGGGCGCCAAACTTAGGAAGGAGTCCAAGGAGAACCAGGAAACCAGCTGCGTAGTAGATTGGCAGGCGAGTCTTGATACCTGATAATTTAACCAAACCAACGTTTTGTGAAAATCCTGTGTAAGGGAAGGTGTTAAAGATTCCTCCGAGAAGTACGGCCAAACCTTCTGCGCGGTATCCGTTACGCAGGCGCGTGCTGTCGATTGGATCCTTCGTGATATCAGACAAGGCTAGGTAAACACCAGTCGACTCAACCATAGACACCGTTGCGATGATACACATCATGACAATAGATGAGATTTCAAAGGTTGGCATCCCAAAGTAGAGTGGAGTTGGGACATGGACAAGTGGTGCTGCTGCAACAGGAGAGAAGTCCACCAAGCCCATGGTAGCAGCAATGGCAGTTCCAACAACCAGACCAATCAAAATAGAGATAGACTTGATAAACCCTTTGGTAAAGATGTTAATCAAGAGAATAATCAGGACAGTGATGGCGGCAAGCAAGAGACTTTGACCAGTTGGCTCTGGAACGTTATTTCCCATATTTCCAATAGCGACAGGAATCAAGGTTAAACCAATCGTGGTAATAACAGATCCTGTTACGATAGATGGGAAGAGATTGGCCACTTTTGAGAAGATGCCTGAAACAAGAACCACGTAAATCCCTGATGCGATAAGGGCACCAAACATAGCGCCACTACCATGGCTTTGCCCAATCATAATCAAGGGAGCGACGGATTGGAAGGCCACTCCGAGCACGACTGGTAGCCCAATCCCAAAGTATTTGTTGAGTTGGAGTTGGAGGAAGGTTGCCACACCACACATGAAGATATCTGTAGAAATCAGGTAGGTCAACTGCTCAGCTGAATAGCCAAGGGCTGTCGCAATCATGATGGGAACCAGGATGGATCCTGAGTACATAGCTAGTAAGTGCTGCAAGCCGAGAACGGCTGCTTGAGAATGTTTTTCTTGAGTTTGCATTAGAGATCTGCCTCCTTAAATACGACCTGACCATTTTCAAAACAATCCAAACGAGCAAGTGATAGAACGGGGTAACCTGCTTTTTCAAGCAAATCACGGCCATCTTGGAAGGATTTTTCAATCACAATACCGATAGCTTCGACTGTGGCACCAGCTTGTTCGATGATTTGAATCAAGCCTTTAGCAGCTTGGCCATTAGCAAGGAAATCGTCGATAATCAAAACCTTGTCCTCTGGTGAGAGGAATTTTCCAGCGATAGAAACGGTGCTGGTCACTTGCTTGGTAAAGGAGTAAACTTCGGCAGTTAAGATGCCTTCGTTCATAGTGATGTTCTTAGCTTTTTTGGCGAAAATCATGGGGACATTTAAGGCTTCAGCTGTAAAAATGGCTGGGGCAATACCTGACGCTTCAATGGTAACGACCTTGGTAATGCCAGCAGATGCGAATTTTTCCGCAAAAACCTTACCAATCTCTCGCATCAAGCTAAAGTCAACTTGGTGGGTTAAAAAGGAATCTACCTTGAGAATGTTGTCACCCAAGATATGCCCATCCTTGAGGATGCGCTCTTCTAATAATTTCATAAGACCTCCTAAAGTCTAAAAGCCAATCCATTTGCTTGTTTAGAGTTTCTAGCAAGAAATAGAAAAAGGACCTACTTAATATCTAAGTAAGTCCCCAAAATAGGCATGGCGAAAAAGACCATACCTCCAAGATAACTTACTTATTGTTAGGTGTTACGGCACCTTGTAGAAACGTCGTGCCAATTCACGACATAAACAAGTAAAACGATATTCGATTTAACATAGGCTTGTGCCAATGTTTTTATTTTACACTAAATAGCTTTAGAAATCAAATATTTTGTTAGTATATTGCTTAAAAAACGAACATATATAATGAAAATGGTTAAAAAATCAGTTATTAGCTAACATTTAGAAGATTTTTTCATCATAAAAGGCATATTATCAAGATTTTTCAAGACCTGACAAATATGCCTTTTTCTGATTTTAAAGACTTTACCCAGTCTCTATTTTTCTACTCGCTAAATCTTAAAAAATAGCCATCTGGGTCTAGAACTGCAAATTCATGAGGATATATAAAGCTATCTCCTACTCGAAATTCTCTTTTTGTCAGGGGACGATGGATAGGATAGTCAGCTTCCAGAAGTTTTTGGTGAAGCTGAGGAACATCTGCAATGCCAAAGGAAATATTGACACCGCGCCCGAAAGGATAGGTCAGCTGAGCTAATTCTTCTACGCTGCCTTCTTCTAGCATAAGTTGGCAGTCTTCAAGCGAGAGGAAGAGAAATTTCTCCTCTGGACGCTCGTATTCGACAGAGAATCCTAGCAGGTCGCAGTAGAAGTGGCGTGATTTTTCGATGTCAGATACTACAAATTCAGGAATGACAGCTTGATAGTCCATTCGTTTTCTCCTTAGAGTTCAATCTCCATGACAATGGGTGTGTGGTCTTGGCGAGCACCTGAGTCAATCATATCAGATTTAGTGACCTTGTCAGCGATGCGGTTGCTTGTCAGCCAGTAGTCGATTCTCCAGCCTGTATTGTTGATTTTAGAAGTCTTGCTGCGCTGTGCCCACCAAGTGTAGCGTTCGGGAACATCGCCGTGAATATGACGGAAGGTGTCTGTAAATCCAGTTGCCAAGAGGTTGGTAAATCCAGCACGTTCCTCGTCTGTAAACCCTGGTGAACGGCGGTTGCTGGCAGGATTTGCAAGGTCAATTTCCTTGTGGGCTACGTTGTAGTCACCAGTTGCAAGGACTGGTTTTTCTTTGTCTAGTTCAGCCAAATACTCAGCATATTTGACATCCCAGATTTGGCGTTCTTCCAAGCGTTTGAGGCCATCTCCAGCGTTTGGTGTGTAAACTTGGGTCACGAAAAATTTATCAAATTCTAGAGTGATGATACGGCCTTCCAAGTCCATGGTAGAAGGGGCACCGATTTCTGGGAAAGTGACAGTGGGTGTGAGTTCTTTCTTATAGAGAAACATAGTACCAGCATAGCCTTTGCGGGCAGGCTCTTGAGAAGAGCGCCACGTGTTTTCGTAGCCCGGGAAGAGTTCTTCTAAAATTTCCAAGTGTTTCTTTGTAGGCCCTTTGGCAGAAAGCTTGGTTTCTTGGATAGCAATGATATCAGCATTTTCTGCCACAAGGGTTTGTAGGACTTCTTGGGACAATTTGGCACGAGCTGAGTCACTAGTTAGGGCAGCATTGAGGGAATCAATATTCCATGAGATAAGTTTCATAAAGTTACCTTTCATTCAGATTATAGATTTTATTATACCAAAAAAAGCCTTATTTCCCCAACGTATGGCTTGAAAAATCACTCTCTTTCGTTTATAATGAAGAATGATTTTATGAAAGGGAGTGAAAATAAATGAAATTTTACTCATATGACTATGTACTTAGCCAAATCAGTCAGCAAAATGGCATCATGATTGGCTTTGGGATTGTTCTCCTAGCCATCACAGGATTTTTTGCTTTCAAAGCTTATCGAGATAAGAAGGGGACTAAGTTTAGAGAATTGGTCATGATTTTGTCTTTGACTTTGGTGGCCATGCTTTTGGTGACAATTTCAAAATACCAGACCAATCAAGCCTCTAACAATCAATTTCAAACTTCCCTTCATTTTATAGAGGTTGTTTCCAAAGACTTGGGAGTGGATAAATCAGAAGTTTATGTCAATACTTCTGCAACCACTGATGGAGCGCTTGTCAAGGTAGGTACAAATGTCTATCGTGCTATGAACGGGAGCCAACCAGACAAGTATCTTTTAGAGAAATTAGAATTGCATCAAACAGACGCTATTGAATTGGTGGAGGTAAACAAATGACACTCAACTACATGGAAATTTTAATCAAACTGGCCTTGGGTCTTTTCTCGCTTGTTTTTGTTATCAATGTGACAGGAAAGGGGAATCTAGCACCTAACTCTGCTACAGACCAAATTCAGAACTATGTTCTCGGTGGTATCATTGGTGGGGTGATTTACAATAGTTCTATCAGCATTCTCCAGTATGCAGTGATTTTGATGATGTGGACGATTTTGGTCTTGACCCTCAAATGGCTCAATAACAATGTTCGTTTTGTCAAACGCTTGATTGATGGGAAACCGACTCTGCTCATCAAAAATGGGCAGATTGACCCAGAAGCCTGTCGTTCAGTTGGCTTGTCTGCAGCAGATGTAGCCCTCAAACTTCGTAGCCAAGGAATTTTCCAGATGAAACAAGTCAAACGAGCTGTGCAGGAGCAAAATGGCCAACTCATCGTGGTCCAAATGGGGGATGAAAATCCTAAGTACCCAGTTGTGACTGACGGTGTCATCCAAGTGGATGTCTTGGAATCGATTGGTCGTAGCGAAGAGTGGTTGCTTGATAACCTCAACAAGCAAGGACATGACAATGTAGCTAATATCTTTATCGCTGAGTATGACAAGGGTGCCGTTACCGTCGTAACCTATGAATAAGAAAAACCTGGGGTCTTGGCCTCAGGTTTCTATTTGCAATCAGAAAGGGATTTTATGTCCATTATTCAAAAACTTTGGTGGTTTTTCAAGTTAGAAAAACGCCGTTATCTAGTCGGAATTGTGGCCCTGGTCTTGGTTTCCGTCCTCAATCTCATCCCTCCTATGGTCATGGGGCGGGTTATTGATTCCATTACTTCGGAGCAATTAACCCAGCAGGACCTCCTTCTTGACCTATTTTATTTGCTTCTTGCAGCCTTTGGTATGTACTATCTGCGCTATGTTTGGCGGATGTATATCCTTGGAACTTCCTACCGTCTGGGGCAGATTATGCGCTCTCGCTTGTTTGAGCATTTTACAAAAATGTCTCCAGCCTTTTATCAGACCTATCGGACGGGGGACCTGATGGCGCACGCAACTAACGATATCAATGCCTTGACTCGTCTCGCAGGGGGCGGTGTTATGTCTGCAGTTGATGCTTCTATCACGGCTTTGGTGACCTTGCTGACTATGCTCTTTAGCATTTCATGGCAGATGACCTTGGTTGCCATTCTTCCCCTGCCTTTCATGGCTTATGCGACCAGTCGTCTAGGGAGAAAGACCCACAAGGCTTTTGGCGAATCCCAAGCTGCCTTTTCCGAACTCAATAACAAGGTACAGGAGTCTGTATCAGGTATCAAAGTGACCAAGTCTTTTGGTTATCAGGCGGACGAGTTGAAGTCCTTTCAGGCAGTCAATGAATTGACCTTCCAAAAGAACCTCCAAACTATGAAATACGATAGTCTCTTTGACCCTATGGTTCTCTTATTTGTTGGTTCCTCCTATGTTTTAACGCTTTTGGTCGGCTCTTTGATGGTTCAGAAAGGGCAAATCACGGTTGGGAATCTAGTTACCTTTATCAGCTACTTGGATATGCTGGTTTGGCCTCTTATGGCCATCGGTTTCCTATTTAATATTACTCAGCGAGGGAAGGTTTCCTATCAGCGGATTGAGGAATTGTTGTCTCAGGAATCACCTGTACAAGACCCTGAGTTTCCTTTAGATGGCATTGAAAATGGGCGCTTGGAGTACAATATTGATAGTTTTGCTTTTGAAGATGATGAAACATTGACGGATATTCACTTTAGTCTAGAAAAAGGGCAAACATTGGGCTTGGTCGGGCAGACAGGCTCTGGGAAAACATCTTTGCTCAAGCTCCTCTTGCGTGAATACGATGTGGACAAGGGCGCCATTTATCTAAATGATCACGATATTCGGGACTATTGTCTGACAGACCTTCGTAGTCTCATGGGCTATGTTCCCCAAGACCAGTTTCTCTTTGCGACCTCTATCTTAGACAATATCCGCTTTGGGAATCCTGATTTACCACTTTCAGCAGTCGAGGAAGCGACTAAGCTAGCCCAAGTTTACCAAGACATTGTAGCCATGCCTCAAGGTTTTGATACGCTGATTGGTGAAAAGGGAGTCAGTCTCTCAGGTGGTCAAAAGCAGCGTCTAGCTATGAGTCGGGCTATGATTTTAGACCCAGATATCTTGATTTTAGATGATTCCTTGTCGGCCGTGGATGCCAAGACAGAGTATGCGATTATTGACAATTTAAAGGAAATGCGCAAGGATAAGACAACCATTATCACAGCGCATCGCCTCAGTGCAGTTGTTCATGCAGATTTGATTTTAGTTCTGCAAAATGGTCAAATTATCGAACGGGGCACGCACGAGGACTTGCTAGCCATGGATGGCTGGTATGCCCAAACCTACCATTCTCAGCAGTTGGAAATGAAAGGAGAAGAGGATGCAGAATAAACAAGAACAATGGGCTGTATTGAAGCGCTTGATGTCCTATCTCAAACCCTATGGCCTCCTGACTTTTTGGCACTCAGTTTTCTCCTAGCGACGACAGTCATTAAAAGTGTCATTCCCCTCGTGGCCTCCCACTTTATCGACCGGTATCTCAGCAATCTTAACCAACTGGCCGTTACCGTTTTGATGGTCTATTATGGCCTTTATATCCTACAAACTGTAGTGCAGTATTTCGGCAATCTTCTCTTTGCGCGGGTGTCTTACAGTATTGTTAGGGATATTCGTCGCGATGCCTTTTCCAATATGGAGAAATTGAGTATGTCTTATTTTGACAAGACACCAGCAGGCTCTATCGTCTCTCGTTTGACCAATGATACTGAGACCATCAGTGATATGTTTTCAGGGATTTTGTCCAGCTTTATCTCAGCAGTTTTTATTTTTCTGACAACCCTTTATACCATGTTGGTGTTGGATTTTCGTTTGACAGCATTAGTCTTGCTCTTTCTCCCCTTGATTTTTCTTTTGGTCAATCTTTATCGGAAAAAATCCGTCAAGATTATTGAGAAAACCAGAAGTCTCTTGTCAGATATCAATAGTAAGCTGGCCGAAAACATCGAAGGAATCAGGATTATCCAGGCCTTTAATCAAGAGAAGCGCCTACAGTCAGAGTTTGATGAAATCAACCAAGAACACTTGAACTATGCCAACCGTTCTGTAGCCTTGGATGCCCTCTTTTTGCGCCCTGCCATGAGTTTGCTGAAACTCCTAGGATATGCAGTTTTAATGGCTTATTTTGGCTACCGTGGAATTTATCTGGGAATAACAGCAGGGACCATGTATGCCTTTATCCAGTATATCAATCGCCTCTTTGATCCCTTGATTGAAGTAACGCAAAACTTCTCAACCCTTCAAACGTCTATGGTTTCTGCAGGCCGTGTCTTTGCCTTAATCGATGAGAGGACCTATGAGCCCCTTCAAGAAAATGGCCAAGCTGAGGTCAAAGAAGGCAATATTCGTTTTGAACACGTATGTTTCTCATATGATGGCAAGCACCCGATTCTGGATGATATTTCCTTTTCGGTTAACAAGGGTGAAACCATTGCCTTTGTAGGTCATACGGGTTCTGGAAAATCGTCTATTATCAATGTCCTCATGCGATTTTATGAATTCCAGTCAGGGAGAGTTCTCTTGGACGATGTGGATATTAGGGACTACAGTCAGGAAGAGCTGAGAACAAACATCGGTCTGGTCTTGCAGGAACCCTTCCTCTATCATGGGACCATTAAGTCCAATATCGCCATGTACCAAGAAATCAGTGATGAGCAGGTCCAGGCTGCAGCTGCTTTTGTCGATGCAGATTCCTTTATTCAAGAACTTCCTCAGGGATATGATGCACCTGTTTCTGAGCGTGGCTCCAGTTTTTCAACTGGACAGCGCCAGCTTCTTGCCTTTGCTAGAACAGTCGCCAGTCAGCCTAAAATCCTGATTTTGGATGAAGCGACAGCCAATATTGACTCTGAAACAGAAAGTTTGGTTCAAGCTTCACTGGCTAAGATGAGACAGGGACGGACAACCATTGCCATCGCTCATCGCCTTTCTACCATCCAAGACGCCAACTGCATCTATGTTTTGGACAAGGGGCGCATCATCGAGAGTGGCACTCATGAGGAACTCTTGGCCTTGGGAGGAACCTATCACAAGATGTATAGTTTACAGGCAGGGGCCATGGCCTAATACTCTTTGATTTTCATTGAGTGTAAGAAGGAAATCCTTCAAATTACAGATTTCTTTCACCGCCTTTTCCATTTTGTGGTATAATGAAAAATGTTGACAAATAGTATAATAAAAACAAAGGAGAAACAGCATGCTGAAATGGGAAGACTTGCCCGTGGAAATGAAATCAAGCGAGGTTGAGTCTTACTACCAGCTTGTCTCTAAAAGGAAGGGTTCGCTGATTTCAAGCGTTGCTTGGACTGGGTTCTAGCCTTGGTCGTACTGATTCTGACCTCTCCAATCTTTCTCATCTTGAGCATTTGGATCAAGTTGGATAGCAAGGGGCCAGTGATTTACAAGCAAGAGCGCGTGACCCAGTATAACCGTCGGTTCAAGATTTGGAAGTTCCGTACCATGGTAACGGATGCGGACAAAAAAGGAAGTCTGGTAACTTCTGCTAACGATAGCCGCATTACCAAAGTGGGAAATTTCATCCGCCGTGTCCGTTTGGACGAACTACCTCAGTTGGTCAATGTCCTTAAAGGTGAGATGTCTTTTGTCGGTACACGACCTGAAGTGCCACGCTACACAGAGCAGTATAGTCCTGAAATGATGGCGACCTTGCTTTTGCCAGCAGGTATTACCTCTCCAGCTAGCATCAACTACAAGGATGAGGACACTATCATCAGTCAAATGACGGAGAAAGGTCTGTCGGTTGACCAAGCCTATGTAGAGCATGTTCTTCCTGAAAAGATGCGTTATAACCTCGCTTATCTCCGAGAGTTTAGTTTCTTTGGAGACATCAAAATCATGTTTCAAACCGTGTTTGAAGTGCTAAAATAAAGTAGTCATGAGAAAATGAGTACATATAAAAGGAGCAAATCAATGCCAAATTACAATATTCCATTTTCACCACCCGATATTACGGAAGCAGAAATTGCTGAAGTAGCGGATACCCTGCGTTCTGGTTGGATCACAACAGGTCCTAAGACCAAAGAACTGGAACGTCGCTTGTCTCAATACACACAGACTCCCAAGACTGTCTGCCTCAATTCTGCAACTGCCGCGCTTGAGTTGATTTTGCGCGTCTTGGAAGTTGGACCTGGTGATGAAGTCATCGTTCCAGCCATGACCTATACAGCTTCATGTAGTGTCATCACTCACGTAGGAGCGACCCCTGTCATGGTGGATATCCAAGCAGATACGTTTGAGATGGACTATGACCTGCTAGAGCAAGCTATCACTGAAAATACCAAGGTGATCATCCCGGTAGAACTTGCAGGGATTGTTTGCGACTATGACCGTTTGTTCCAAGTAGTGGAGAAGAAACGTGACCTCTTTACTGCTTCAAGCAAGTGGCAAAAAGCCTTTAACCGTATTGTGATTGTTTCTGATAGTGCCCATGCTTTGGGATCTACTTATAAAGGACAACCTGCTGGCTCTATCGCTGACTTTACTTCCTTCTCATTCCACGCAGTTAAGAACTTTACAACTGCAGAGGGTGGAAGTGCCACTTGGAAATCTAATCCAGCGATTGACGACGAAGAGATGTACAAGGAATTTCAAATTCTTTCCCTTCACGGGCAAACTAAGGATGCTCTGGCCAAGATGCAACTGGGTTCATGGGAATACGATATCGTCACACCAGCCTACAAGTGCAATATGACCGATATCATGGCATCGCTTGGTTTGGTACAATTGGACCGCTATCCAAGTTTGTTGCAACGTCGTAAGGATATCGTGGATCGCTATGATCGTGGCTTTGCAGGTTCTCGCATCCATCCTTTGGCACACAAGACTGAAACTGTCGAATCTTCACGTCACCTCTACATTACCCATGTAGAAGGAGCAAGCTTAGAAGAACGCAATCTTATCATCCAAGAATTGGCCAAAGCAGGCATTGCAAGTAACGTCCACTACAAACCGCTTCCGCTCTTGACAGCCTATAAGAATCTTGGTTTTGACATGGCGAACTATCCTAAGGCCTATGCCTTCTTTGAAAATGAAATTACCCTTCCTCTTCACACTAAATTAAGTGATGAAGAAGTGGACTATATCATTGAGACTTTCAAAACAGTTTCTGAAAAAGTACTAACTTTATCAAAAAAATCGTAAAAAAGTCTTGACAAAGAAAAAGTAAAGTATTAAAATAAGTTCAACAAATCAGAAAAGTAACTATTTTTGATCTTCAGGGAGCCTGTGGTCATTGTGAACAGGTGGTTGGAAGTAGTGAAAGTGGGCTGATTTTAAAAATGAATTTGAAACAATGAAAATTCGGTGCGCACACCTTACAGTGCAACTTGTTGTTAGACAAGGAAGAGATGTAAAGGGAAATAGTCCCTTTATAATTGAGGTGGCACCGCGTTACCAACGCCCTCACACGGAAGTATATTCTGTGTGTGGGCTTTTTTCTTTCGGTCATTTTGTTTTTCTTTTATTAGGGCGTTAAGTTGCTTTGATGAACTTAAAGTTCTATCTGCAGCTCCTTGCCTACTACTAAAAGCAAACAAAAAGCCGAATTAATATAGAAAGAGGAAAATTTTATGACAACTAAAGGTTATTTTGGACAATTTGGTGGTAGTTTTGTACCGGAGCCGATTCAGGCTTTGTTGGATGAGTTGGAAGTGACATTTGACAAGTATAAGGATGATCCAGAGTTTTTGGCAGAATTTCGCCATTACTTGAAGGACTATTCAGGTCGCGAAACACCGCTCTATTTTGCGGAAAGTTTGACAGACCACTTAGGTGGCGCTAAGATTTATCTCAAGCGTGAAGACCTTAACCACCTTGGTTCTCACAAGCTCAACAACGTTTTAGGGCAAATTCTTCTGGCTAAACGTATGGGCAAAAAACGGGTTATCGCAGAGACAGGAGCTGGTCAGCACGGTGTTGCGACTGCAGCTGCTGCAGCTAAGTTTGGTATGGCTTGTGATGTCTACATGGGGGCAGAAGATGTGGAGCGTCAACGTCTCAATGTTTTCCGTATGGAGATGATGGGAGCAACTGTTCACGCAGTTGAAACGGGGACACGGACTCTTAAGGATGCGGTTGATGCAGCCTTTGGAGCATGGATGAATGACCTTGAAGCCTTCTACGTTTTAGGGTCTGCTGTGGGGCCTCACCCTTATCCTACGATTGTCCATGAGTTTCAAAAGGTCATCAGTGAAGAATCTCGTCGTCAAATCTTGGAAAAAGAAGGACGCTTGCCAGACTACGTTATTGCCTGTGTAGGTGGTGGTTCCAATGCAATCGGTGCTTTTTCTCAGTATGTGGCTGATGAAGAAGTCAAATTGGTTGGGGTCGAAGCTGCTGGGCACGGACTTGATACAGACAAGCACGCAGCTACTATGACAAAAGGTAGTATCGGAATTGTCGACGGAATGAAGACCTATGCAGTCTTTAAAGAAGACGGAGAGCTGGCTCCAGTTTACTCTATCTCAGCTGGATTGGACTATCCAGGGGTTGGCCCAGAACACGCCTACTTTAAAGATTCAGGTCGCGTGGAATATGTGGCTGCGACAGACGAAGAAGCTGTTCAGGCTCTCCTCCTCCTCAGCAAGACTGAAGGAATTATCCCAGCGATTGAAAGTTCGCACGCTATCGCAGAAGCAGTTAAACGTGCACCGAAACTCAGTAAAGATGACATAATCATTATCAATGTCTCAGGTCGTGGAGACAAGGACGTAGCTGCTATTGCAGACTACCTAGAAGCTAAAAATAAAAGATGGAAAAATTACAGTCCTTTCTCTCACAGAGAGCTTGTGGTTGCTGGAAACAAGCAGAGAAAGCTGTAAGGTTGGGTCCATCTGAAACGAGAGAAGAAAACATAATTCTCAAGGGAGTGCCCTTTATCGCACAGCCTGTTACAGGAGGTTTCTGAGACAGGCATGAGAGATAGGAGAAATCCTATAATTGAGGTGGCACCGCGAATTTCGTCCTCACGCAAGTTATTTTGCGTGGGGATTTTTCATACAGTCGCCACCAACTAGAATTAGAACTGAAAGGGAAATTACAATGGAACGAATCATTCATGGAGATGTCTTATCACCAATCTTGGCTTATATGCGCCTAAAGGGGCAACACAAGGTTATCTTAGAGAGTATTCCGAGAGACAAGGAAACAGCTCGTTTTTCTATCCTAGCCTATAATCCAGTTTTTGAGATTAAGTTTGAAAATGGAGTTCTTTATCAAAATGGTCAAGTGATTGATCGGGATCCCTTGGATTTCCTTTATCAAGTAACTCATAAGAGCCAACACCATTCAGACCTACCTTTTGGTGGGGGAGCCATTGGTTTTGTGGGTTACGATATGATTTCTCTTTATGAAGAAATTGGTCAAATTCCTGAGGATACAATTGGGACACCAGACATGCATTTCTTTGTTTATGAGAGCTATATGGTCTTTGACCACAAGAAGGAAAAAATCCATGTCATCGAGGATGCTCTTTATAGTGAGCGCAGTCAAGAAGACTTGGAAAAAGCTTTGAATCAAGTGCTTGAGGAATTACGCATTCCTGCAGCAAATGAATTTGAAGACTTGGATTTGTCACCACTTGACTTCAAACCCCATATCGCTCCTCAGAAGTTTGAGGAAATGGTGGAAACAGCTCGTGATTTGATTCGTAATGGAGATATGTTCCAATGCGTGCTCAGTCAGCGTTTCTCAGCAGAAGTTACTGGAAATCCTTTGACTTCTACAGAAATCTCCGCGTAACCAATCCATCTAATTACCTTTATTTCTATGATTTTGGGGATTATCAAATCATCGGTGCCAGTCCTGAAAGTTTGGTTTCCGTCAAAAATGGCATCGTAACAACCAATCCGATTGCAGGGACACGACCAAGAGGAGCAACGGATGAAGAGGACAAAGCTTTGGCGACAGACCTGCTTTCTGATGAAAAAGAAACAGCAGAGCATCGAATGTTGGTAGACTTAGGTCGTAATGATATTGGTCGCATCTCTGAAACAGCAAGTGTCCAAGTTACCAAGTATATGGAAGTGGAGCTCTTCCGCTACGTCATGCATTTGACCAGTGTTGTCAAGGGGCGTTTGCTTCCAGAACTCACTGCTATGGATTCCTTGAAATCAACACTTCCTGCTGGAACAGTTTCTGGAGCACCAAAGATTCGAGCTATGAGACGTATCTATGAATTGGAAACAGAAACGGGGCGTATACGCAGGAGCAATCGGCTACTTGTCTGCGACGGGTGATATGGATTTCGCCATTGCCATCCGAACCATGATTCTCAAAAATCAAACAGCCTATGTGCAGGCTGGGGCAGGGATTGTCTATGACTCTATCGCCCAAAACGAATACCAAGAAACCATTAACAAAGCAAAATCTATGACTAGAATTGGAGAACTAAGACCATGATTTTATTGATTGACAACTATGATTCTTTTACCTATAACTTGGCCCAATACATTGGGAATTTTGCAGAAGTTCAGGTCTTGAGAAATGATGATCCTAAGCTGTATGAAGAAGCTGAAAAAGCAGATGGTCTGGTCTTTTCTCCTGGTCCTGGTTGGCCAGTTGATGCTGGAAAGATGGAAGATATGATTCGTGACTTTGCTGGCAAAAAGCCGATTCTTGGGATTTGTTTGGGTCACCAAGCCATCGCAGAAGTCTTTGGTGGTAAGCTAGGATTGGCTCCAAAAGTCATGCATGGGAAACAGAGCAATATCAGCTTTGAAGCCCCATCTATTTTATATCAAGGCATCGAGGATGGCCGTGCGGTCATGCGTTACCACAGTATTTTGATTGAAGACATGCCGGAAGACTTTGAAGTGACAGCTCGTTCGACTGATGACCAAGCTATTATGGGAATTCAACACAAAACTCTTCCAATTTATGGCTTCCAGTACCATCCAGAGAGTATTGGAACACCAGATGGATTGTCTTCTATTCGGAATTTTATCGAGAAGGTTGTAAAGTGAGGAAACTAGGATGAAAGAGATTATTGAAAAATTAGCAAAATTTGAAAATTTATCAGGTGTGGAAATGACGGATGTCATTGAGCGTATCGTAACTGGGCGTGTAACAGAGGCGCAGATTGCTTCTCTCCTCTTGGCTCTTAAGATGAAGGGGGGAAACACCTGAAGAGCGCACAGCCATTGCTCAAGTCATGAGAGGCCATGCCCAACACATTCCAACTGAAATTCATGATGCCATGGACAACTGTGGTACAGGTGGAGACAAATCCTTCAGCTTTAACATTTCTACAACTGCAGCCTTTGTCTTGGCTGGTGGCGGTGTTCACATGGCCAAACACGGTAACCGCTCGATTTCTTCTAAATCTGGTTCTGCAGATGTTCTCGAAGCCTTGGGTATCAACCTAGATCTCAAACCAGCTGAACTAGGTAAGATCTTTGATAAAACTGGCATCATCTTTCTCTTTGCTAAAAATATGCACCCAGCAATGAAATACATCATGCCAGCTCGTTTGGAATTGGGAATTCCAACCATTATGAACTTGACTGGTCCCCTGATTCACCCAATGGCTTTGGAAACACAGCTTCTTGGAATTAGTCGTCCAGAACTTCTAGAAAGTACAGCTCAGGTTTTGAAAAATATGGGTCGCAAGCGTGCCATCGTGGTTGCTGGGCCAGAAGGACTGGATGAAGCTGGTTTGAACGGAACAACCAAGATTGCTCTTCTTGAAAATGGCGAAATCACCTTGTCAAGTTTTACTCCAGAGGATTTGGGAATGGAAGGCTACGCTATCGAAGATATTCGTGGAGGCAATGCTCAGGAAAATGCAGAAATTTTGCTCGGTGTTCTTAAGAACGAACCAAGTCCATTCTTGGAAACGACAGTCTTAAATGCTGGTCTTGGTTTCTATGCTAATGGTAAGGTAGATAATATCAAGGATGGAGTTGCCTTGGCCCGTCAAGTGATTGCTAGTGGTAAGGCCCTTGAAAAACTTAGACTGTTACAGGAGTACCAAAAATGAGTCAGGAATTTTTAGCACGAATTTTGGAGCAGAAGGCGCGTGAGGTGGAGCAGATGAAGCTGGAGCAAATCCAGCCCTTGCGCCAGACCTATCGCTTGGCAGAATTTTTGAAGAATCATCAGGATCGCTTGCAGGTAATCGCTGAAGTCAAGAAGGCTAGCCCTAGTCTGGGAGATATCAACCTCGATGTGGATATTGTGCAACAGGCCCAGACTTATGAAGCAAACGGCGCAGTGATGATTTCGGTTTTGACAGATGAGGTTTTCTTTAAAGGGCATCTGGATTATCTGCGGGAAATTTCTGGTCAGGTAAACATTCCGACGCTCAACAAGGACTTTATTATCGACGAAAAGCAAATCATCCGTGCTCGCAATGCAGGTGCGACAGTCATCTTGCTCATTGTGGCAGCCTTGTCCGAAGAACGCCTCAAGGAACTTTATGACTATGCGACAGAGCTTGGTCTGGAAGTCTTGGTGGAAACCCACAATCTAGCTGAACTAGAGGTAGTACACCGCCTTGGAGCTCAAATTATCGGAGTTAATAACCGTAACTTGACCACCTTTGAAGTCGACTTGCAGACCAGTGTAGACTTGGCTAAACACTTCAAAGAAGATTGCTTGTATATTTCTGAATCGGCTATTTTCACAGGACAGGATGCGGAACGAGTAGCACCATACTTTAACGGCATTTTAGTAGGGACAGCTCTCATGCAGGCAGAAGATGTGGCCCAGAGAATCAAGGAGTTGCAGATTGACAAAGGTTAAATTTGCGGATTATCGACCAAGGGAGCGGTGGAAGCAGCCGTTTCAGCAGGAGCGGACTACATCGGTTTTGTCTTTGCACCTAGTAAAAGACAGGTGACCTTGGATCAGGCTGCTAATCTGGCTGAGCTCATCCCTTCAGACGTAAAAAAGGTTGGTGTATTTGTTTCACCAAGTCGGGCAGAACTGCTAGAAGCGATTGATAAAGTTGGTTTAGACTTGGTTCAAGTTCACGGTCAGGTGGAGGATGATGTGTTTGAGAATTTGCCTTGCGCCAGTATTCAGGCTGTGCAGGTGGATGGAGAGGGTCATGTGCCCAATTCTCAGGCAGACTATCTCCTCTTTGATGCCCCTGTGGCAGGGAGTGGCCAGACTTTTGACTGGGGTCAACTAGATACGACTGGACTAAATCAGGCCTTCTTTATCGCAGGTGGGCTGAAGGAAGACAATGTCGTAAAAGCAATTCAACACTTTACTCCCTATGCAGTAGATGTATCGAGCGGAGTGGAGACAGATGGACAAAAAGATCATGAAAAGATTAGAAGATTTATAGAGGGGGGTAAAGCATGGCATATCAGGAACCAAATAAAGATGGATTTTACGGAAAATTCGGAGGACGTTTCGTCCCAGAAACATTAATGACAGCAGTTTTGGAGTTGGAGAAGGCCTACCGTGAAAGTCAGGCAGATCCAAGTTTCCAAGAGGAATTAAACCAACTCTTGCGCCAGTACGTGGGACGTGAAACTCCCCTTTACTACGCAAAAAATTTGACCCAGCATATTGGCGGAGCCAAGATTTATCTTAAACGTGAAGACCTGAACCATACAGGGGCCCACAAGATTAACAATGCCTTGGGACAAGTTCTTCTGGCTAAACGCATGGGTAAAAAGAAAATTATCGCTGAAACAGGTGCTGGTCAGCACGGTGTGGCAACTGCAACTGCTGCAGCCCTTTTTAACATGGAATGTACTATCTATATGGGTGAAGAGGATGTCAAACGCCAAGCCCTCAATGTCTTCCGTATGGAGCTTTTAGGAGCCAAGGTCGAGGCTGTAACAGATGGTTCGCGCGTGCTCAAGGATGCAGTCAATGCAGCCCTTCGTTCATGGGTAGCAAATATCGATGATACCCATTATATCCTTGGTTCTGCCTTGGGGCCTCATCCATTCCCAGAAATCGTTCGTGACTTCCAAAGTGTCATTGGTCGAGAGGCTAAACAACAGTACCGCGACTTGACAGGACAAGATCTGCCAGATGCCCTAGTAGCCTGTGTTGGTGGTGGTTCTAATGCCATCGGTCTCTTCCATCCATTTGTGGAAGATGAGTCTGTAGCCATGTATGGAGCTGAAGCAGCAGGACTTGGTGTGGATACAGAGCACCACGCAGCAACCTTGACCAAGGGTCGTCCAGGTGTTCTTCACGGTTCCCTTATGGATGTGCTCCAAGATGCTCATGGTCAAATTCTTGAAGCCTTCTCTATCTCAGCAGGTTTGGACTATCCTGGTATCGGTCCAGAACATTCTCACTACCACGATATTAAACGTGCCAGCTATGTTCCTGTGACGGACGAAGAAGCCTTGGAAGGATTCCAACTCTTGTCTCGTGTGGAAGGGATTATCCCAGCCTTGGAATCTAGCCATGCTATCGCCTTTGCGGTGAAATTGGCCAAAGAACTCGGCCCAGACAAGTCCATGATTGTCTGTCTATCAGGTCGTGGGGACAAGGATGTGGTTCAAGTCAAAGACCGCTTGGAAGCAGATGCAGCAAAGAAGGGAGAAGCTCATGCCTAAGACATTAACAGAAAAATTGAATGCTATAAAAGCAGCTGGGAAGGGAATTTTCGTTCCCTATATCATGGCTGGAGACCATGAGAAAGGTTTGGACGGTCTTGCTGAAACAATTCACTTTTTAGAAGATTTGGGTGTCTCTGCAATTGAAGTGGGCATTCCCTTTTCAGATCCAGTTGCAGATGGACCTGTTATCGAAGAAGCTGGCTTGCGCAGTCTAGCTCATGGTACTTCGACACAAGCTTTGGTTGAAACCTTGAAAACCATTGAAACAGAAGTACCACTTGTCATCATGACCTACTTTAACCCCCTCTTTCAGTACGGTGTGGAGAATTTTGTCAAAGATTTGGCAGATACAGCGGTTAAGGGCTTGATTATCCCAGACCTGCCTCATGAGCATGCCAACTTTGTCGAGCCCTTTTTGGCAGACACAGATATTGCCTTGATACCCCTAGTTAGTTTGACGACAGGAATCGAGCGCCAGAAAGAGTTGATTGATGGGGCAGAAGGCTTTGTTTACGCCGTTGCTATCAATGGGGTGACAGGGAAATCAGGCAATTACCGTGCAGACTTGGACAAGCACTTGGCACAATTGCATCAAGTGGCCGACATCCCAGTCTTGACAGGATTTGGTGTATCTAGTCAAGATGATGTAGAACGCTTCAATGCGGTGTCAGATGGCGTTATCGTCGGTTCGAAAATTGTAAAAGCCCTCCACCAAGGAGAGCCGATTGAGGACTTTATCAAAGAAGCAGTAGCTTACCAAAAATAATCAAACAAGCAGCAAGTAAGAGGAAAGGCACGAAAGGAAGTCTTTCCTTTTTCTTTTGCAGGAGAAAGGCTAAGATGCCAGTTGCAGAAGCGAACTGAATCAAGATGAGCAATTCGGTTGCGCTAAAGATGAGAGAACAAGAAGCTAAAAAGAGAAAATCTCCTGCGCCCATGCGGATATCGATAAAATGAGCCAAAATTCCAAGGACAAGGAAGAAGACCATGACCAGATTCAAGCCAGAGCAGACCATTAGGAGTAGATGAAAGACAATCCAGACCAGTAAGGGATATTCCTGATGGTGAAAGTCGTAGATACCTAAAGTCAAACCAGCAGTGATTAGGATGACTTGTCCCAAGGAAAGTAATCCCAAAGACCAAAACAGAAAGATAAGTCCTAATCCTAGTTCAAAAAGGGCATACCAGACTGGATAAGGTGCCTTGCAGTAGCGACAGCGAAAGCGATTAAGCACCTGCGAGAGAATCGGAATCAAATCTAAGGGACGCAAGCGAATCTGACAAGAATCGCAGTGACTGGCTGGACTGATAATAGATTGCTCAGGGAAACGGTCAATGACCAAACCAAGAAAGGAAGCGAGAATGCTCCCGACAAGAAAAAAATAAAAATTGATCATACTTATCTATTCGTAAAAAATCGGAGAAGTAGTATAATAGAGAAAAATAGATAAGATAGTGAGGAGAAGATGACAATTCGTTTTGAAGAAAAGGTGACTACGGAAAACGCTCAACTCCTATGCCAGTGGTCCAACTCTCTTGGTAAATCCTTTCAAGAACAATGGATGGGAACAATGATTCCCTTTCCCTTGACCATTCAAGCCTTGCAAGATTTGGAAGGAGTCTTTTCAATCTTTGATGGATCAGAGTTTGTCGGGATTATCCAGAAAATCAGATTGGAAAATAGTAATCTTCATATTGGAAGATTTTTTATCAATCCCCAGAAACAGGGGCAGGGCTTAGGTAGCCAGGCTTTAAGGAAATTTCTTAGTTTGGCCTTTGAAAATGTAGACATAGATAGTATTTCTCTAAATGTCTTCGAGGCAAATCAAAGAGCTAAGCACCTTTATCAAAAAGAAGGATTTGAAATCGTGCAAATTGTTGAAGCCCCTGTACGAAAATACGTTATGAAAAAGGGGAGATAGAAAGCAAATAGCCTTGAAATCAATGTTGACTGCGATGATGAACCTGAATCAGCCCCTCAAAAGGGACTGTATGTGAATGAACGTTACCGGTGTTTAAAAACTAAAGAATATCAGGCACTTTTATCTTTCAAGGGTAGACAAATTTTCGCTAAACGTAAGATTGATATGAAATCTGTCTTTGGGCAGATAAAGGTTTGTTTGGATTATAAGAGATGTCATCTGAGAGATAAGCGTAAAGTGAGAATTGACATGGGATTCGTACTCATGGTCAACAACCTGCTGAAATATAATAAGAGAAAGAGGCAAAATTAAAAAGCTAGAGTTCCGCAATTGGAAATCTCTAGCTTTTTGTTTTCTGAGAATCATCTTGACTCAGACTCTTTTGACTAATGTTGCTAAAAAGATAAAGTAACTTTTAGCCTTATTTATCGTCGCCACTCAACATGTTTTTAACACCTTCGATAGCGCCTTCTACAGCGTCTTTGGCATCTTCAGCAACTTCTTTTACTTTAGAAACAACTTTTTCAGCTGTTCCTTCTTTTTCCATTTTTTCATCACCGATGGCTTTACCAACACCTTCTTTAATAGAACCTTTAGCTTGATTTAATTTTTCTTCTACTGACATGATAATTTCTCCTGTTATATTTATTTTATATTAGTTTACACGAGTTTTTTCGTGAGATACTACACCAGTTCTTTGCACCTTTAACAGCTTCTACACCTTCGCTAACTTTTTTTCTTGAACAGTTGAGAAACCAGATCCAAGACCAGATTTAGCTTTTTCGAATTGTTCTGAAGCGAATTCTCCTGTTGATTCAGCAACGTCAGATACGCGATCTTGAAGGCTTACTGAGTCTGCTTCATGTTGTTCTTTAGTTTTGATGTCGACAACGTTTACGTTGATTTCAACAACTTCCAAGTCAGTCATTTTAGCAACTTCTGAAGATACGATTTCTCTGATTTCTGAATATAAAGCTGGAACATTTTTTTGGTACTCAACAATAACGTTTAAGTCAACTGCAACTTGTGTTTTACCAACTTCTACGTTAACACCACTTGTTACATCATCGCTGTTAATGATTTTTTCTTTAAGATTTGAGAAGAAACCACCGTCGATTCCCAAAAGACCTGAAACATTTTCTAGTGACAGACCAATGATTTTTTGGATAACTTTATCTTCGTAAGTAAGTTCCCCTTTGATTTCGTGAGCTACAGCAGTAGCATCTTTCTTTTCTACGTTAGTGTTAATGTTTTTTTCGTTTGACATATGAAACTCCTTTGATTAAATTAATAATTTTTATTTATCTATATAGTTTTTTTCGATATATAATCCAGCTGCAACTCCCAGTGCTCCTAAAATCAATACAAATATTGTTTTGAAGAAGCCAAAGGAGATAATCAAACAGGCGAGAAATACGCCTATGAGACCAGCGATAATTGGATATCGATATTGTTTAAGCCATTCCATTTTTTTACTTCCTTACTTCACACGACTAACAGTCTTTTTGTTTTTGAGGTTTTGGTTTAGGCTGGTAGTCTTTTACTAGAACTTCTAGTTTAACCTGACGCTCAATACCAAAAAAACTGCTTCAATCCATTAGTTATTTCATTTTGAATTAGTTGGCATCTGTCAGCGATGTTGTCCGAAGGAAGAATTTTACCTTCTACATGAACGAAACATTTATTTTTTCGTAAATTTACATGAACAGTTGGGTTCTTGATCAATCCATGATCACTTACCAAACTTCTAACAAAAACCTTCGATTGCAGAATTCTTTAATTTTTAATGTATCGTTTTTTTAGTTTCAAGTTGAATTTCCAAATAACGTTTAGGATAAAAACAACACAACTAACATCGATAACAAAACTAAAGTTGATAGAGCCACTATCCCCCAGAATATATATCTAGAGAGATAGAATTCAACGAAATGATTCTGTCTCCAGCTAAATAGCTGAATGCCTAGATCACTAACTTGATGATAATCTATCAAAACAGGAAGGAAAATTGTCAAGATTAAAATACAGAAAATAATGAAACATATTTTCTTTGCTTTTGACATATACAATCCTTTTCGATTTAACATTTAAACTATTTTTTTCTCGTCATTGATTTAAAAAAATAGTTTGCTAACTTTACTGGCGAAAAAGTTTACTTTCTACCTGTAAAGAATGATACTACAGTAACAACAATTGTCGCTCCTGCAATAGATGGGATCAAAGCCATTCCAGCGATGGATGGGCCCTCAACTACCTAAAAAGGGATTGTCCTACAGATGCCCCGACTAAACCAGCGAATACATTTGCGACGATTCCCATAGAACTACCTTTTTTAGTGATTCTACCTGCTACAAGTCCAATAAGACCTCCAGCAATGATTGACCACAATATTGTTTACCCTCCTTTTTATTTTAATATCAAAAAAATAAATCAATTCCTTTGATTATTGCTATTATATAATTTTGATATAAAATAATCAATTATTTTGATTATTATATAATTTTAATATAAAAAAAATCAAATTCTTTGATTGTTGCTATTATATAATTTTTTTAAAATTAAAAGTATAATCTTTCGACTTGAATTTGATTCTGTATTCACGCCCTCAATAGACGGTAAAATAAGAAAATTGTTTATATATTGTCTCTGTAGTGTTATTATACGAAATAAAAGATTTTTAGGAAAAGTCGTTATATCATGTTATACATATTCTTTGTGGTATAATTGCAAGAGGTGAAATCAGATAATTTATAAAAAGAGAAAGACATTCATGAGAGATTTATTATCTAAAAAAAGTCATAGGCAATTAGAATTATTAGAATTATTATTTGAACATAAACGATGGTTTCATCGTTCTGAACTAGCAGAGTTACTAAATTGTACAGAACGTGCAGTCAAAGATGATCTATCCCATGTTAAATCTGCTTTTCCTGACTTGATTTTTCATTCTTCTACTAATGGTATACGCATTATTAATACCGATGATAGCGATATTGAAATGGTTTACCATCATTTCTTTAAGCATTCAACTCATTTTTCGATTTTAGAATTTATCTTCTTTAATGAAGGTTGTCAAGCTGAGAGTATTTGTAAAGAATTTTATATCAGTTCATCTTCGCTCTATCGTATTATTAGCCAAATCAATAAAGTGATTAAAAGGCAATTTCAATTTGAAATCAGTCTGACCCCTGTTCAAATCATTGGAAATGAGAGAGATATTCGTTACTTTTTTGCACAATATTTTTCAGAAAAATATTATTTCCTAGAATGGCCATTTGAAAATTTTTCATCAGAGCCCCTATCTCAATTGTTAGAATTGGTTTATAAGGAAACAAGCTTTCCAATGAATTTGTCAACTCATAGAATGCTAAAGTTGCTCCTAGTTACGAACTTATATAGAATAAAGTTTGGTCATTTCATGGAAGTAGAGAAAGACTCTTTTAACGATCAAAGTTTGGATTTTTTAATGCAGCCGGAAGGAATAGAAGGTGTTGCTCAGAGTTTTGAATCAGAATACAATATCTCTTTAGATGAAGAAGTTGTTTGCCAATTATTTGTGTCTTACTTTCAAAAAATGTTTTTCATAGATGAGAGTCTCTTTATGAAATGCGTAAAAAAGGATAGCTATGTTGAAAAATCTTACCATCTATTGAGTGATTTTATTGATCAGATTTCAGTCAAGTATCAGATTGAGATTGAGAATAAGGATAATCTGATTTGGCATCTGCATAATACCGCACATCTGTATCGTCAAGAGTTGTCCACTGAGTTTATTTTTATTTGATCAAAAAGGGAATACAATCAGGAATTTTCAAAAATATTTTTCCCTAAATTTGTTTCAGATGTAAAAAGAGCTTACTCATTATTTAGAGACTCTTGAGGTTTGTTCTAGCTCAATGATGGTAAATCATCTATCTTATACCTTCATCACTCATACCAAACATTTGGTGCTTAATTTACTACAAAATCAGCCAAAGCTGAAGGTTCTGGTTATGAGTAATTTTGATCAGTATCATGCAAAAATCCGTTGCAGAGACACTTTCTTATTATTGCAAAGAACAATTTTGAACTTGAAGTTTGGACTGAATTAGAATTATCAAAGGAATCTTTTAGAAGAATCGCCTTATGATATCATCATTTCTAATTTTATCATTTCTCCGATTGAAAATAAGAGACTGATCTATTCAAATAATATAAACACGGTCTCACTCATATCTTTGTTAAATGCCATGATGTTTATTCGACTAGATTAGTAACCTAAAATAAAAAATGCTATTTCGCGTTTTTGAACTGTACCTCAAAAAGTTAGACAGAAAAAAATCTAATTTTTTTGGGGTGTTTTTTTGTTAAGAAAAAGACCTTCAGTCATTTAAGTAAACTGTACATCTAGAGTCATAGTCCTCTAAAACTCTTGCTTTTTTGTAGAAGATACGAAAAAAACCCTTGATTCCAAGGCTTTTTCCTGTTGTATGTAGATGCCCCCTACATGGATTTGTAAGAACTTTTCATATTGAAAAATAAACAAAAAAATGTTGAAATATAGCTGATTTTTAGGGAAATACTTTTAGGTGTTTTTCAATGTCAGGATTTAAAAAAATGGGGCAAAAGTGGGGCAAAAACGAATGACTCGTATTTGGTTTGAAAACCTATAATACCTAATGATTATGCTATTCTAGATATATAGTTTTGTTATAAATAAATGTCAGTGCGAGTTCAAATCGGAGGATAAAATGGAAAAAAACAAATTAATGAAAAAAAGCCTTGGTTCCCAAAAGCTTTTTTTAATGTTATAAACTCATTAAAAATAACTCCCAGTTAGATTTGGAATATTTTTTTATTCTGTGTCATATAAAAAAATAAATAAAATGAATGGCTATAGCTAGAGCTAAAATGGTTGTTATACTCACTACTATTATAGGATTAGAAGCAAAGATTAAAGAGAGAATAAAAGGCGACCAGATAGAGTGTCGCTTGGACACAGTAGTAACTTTTCGAATAGCGAAGATAGTGTTTGTTATAGGGCCCATTTACTAGGACAGCAGACTTTGAAAGAGGCCAAATCCGATATAAGAGAAGCTGGTTGCAAAGAGACGATTAGCTTCAGGATTCTGAAGAAAACTCATCGATACAGTCATCATCATAAGTCCAATGAAAATAGGATAGTGACTGTAAATTAGAAATAGTCCCTTTTGATTAGATTTTTTTCATCAATAGCATGGTCGAATTGACCAAAATAAAAACAAGAACAGAGAAATCATAATAATGAGATAAAGAACTGAATAAATCGAGAAATTCTCGATTGTAAAGAAGTTAGCTAGATTCGTAATCATCTCTCCAAACGTAATAATGACAAGAAGGAGATGCGCTCGATTAAATGGGGGAGATTTACCTGGTAATGCTTATCTTTATTAAGCAAGATACTTGGCATAATAAAGATAAACAGAATACTAGCAAAAGAAGATATAGACTCTAACGTAAATAGGAAGAAGAGTCGCTAGATAGACTCCTAAACTTCCTAGACCTGTTATCCATAGAAAATCTTTGATACTTTCCCGTTCAACATCATCGGTTGATTTTTCTAAAAAAATTCAACCAAATATTGAAAAAAATAAGGTAAGGGTTAATGTACCAATAGCCCAACAGAGATAATGAAAATATTGTTGCCAATCAGGTCCAATCATATTGGCTATAAAGAGTAAAAGTCCCATTTTTGATAAACATGATTACCATGTTAAATAAAAGAGTTCTTTCCATAGCGATTGGTATAATCGGTTTGAATCATCCAGGAATCGATGAGAACCAAAAATAGCAATGAAAAAAATCAAGGAAAAGAATTCCAAGTCAAAAATACCGTTATGAAGATGGTCGATTAAAGTAGTTACTTTTGAAATTGCAAAAACAAAAAAACTAAGTCATAAAAAAAGTTCTGAAAATTCTACACGTTTATGTTTAATAAGAGTTGTCATCTTAAGACCTTTCTATTTTTAGAAGTACAATTTATTATAACAGAAAAATGGTAATGAGAGAAAAGGAGATGCTTAAATAACTTTATGTGGCGCTAATGAACTGCGCCACAAAAAGTTAGGTTTTTTTCTGTCCAACTTTTTGGGGTCAGTACAGAAGGTGCTTTTTCTATCGTTTTTTTAGTGCTAAGACTACACAAAAAAAGCCTTGTAAATCAAGGCTTTTTTTCCTGTTGATTTAGATGCCCCCTACAGGGATTTGGAAAGGACTTTCATATTGAGAGCAATTAAAAAAATATTGAAATATAAGTGATTTTAGGTATTTTTCAATGTCATGATTTAAAAAAATGGGACAAAAGTGAGGGCAAAAAAACCATACAGATTCTAAACTGTATGGTTCTTTTTTTATCTAACCAAGAAAGGTTAAAACTTATTAAAACACATGCAATCAACTGTTGAAAACTTTTTTTAGTCCGTGTAATATAAAAAAACAAGTAAAAAAGTTGAACTATAGGGAATATTGTGTCATAATAGGTAATAGATGAATAATTAATAGATTGGAAATAATGCTTTCTTACCTTAACAAGTTGAATTGGTTATACATTTTTTCGTCGCAATTGTGTCTATCTCTCGAGTTTAGCTAGTTTTTATAAGCTCTGGTTTCTAATCAATATAACAAATTTTAGAAGTGCATAAGACAAGATGGTGACATTACTACAGTCATTTCTAGTCACCATATGTTGCTGGCACAGGCTGTTTGTAGTGTTGGCTATTTACTAGTCAGTTTAATCGGAGTGTTTAATTTTTATTGTTGAAAGGTTTTTATATGGCGAAAATTCTATCTTTAGGTCTGACAGGTAAGAAATTACTTGCTCAGGGGTTCTTGTTTGTTCTGCTAGGTCTCATCTTGATGGTCACGGGGACTTGGTTGCCAGTAACGATTATTCGACTGGCTCTGTTTTTAGCTTGGATAGCAACGGTCGTAGATTTGCTATTAAGAGTTTTCAAAAAAAGTCAGTCAACGGACACCTTGGGAGTTGCACTGGTTAAATTGTTAGTGCTGGGATATTTGCTTGGCTCCAATCTTGCGACGGATGTGCCGATTTATATTTTGGCTCTTGTGATTGGAGTTTATCAGATTTTTCATGCTAGTATTAACCTTGTCACCTATGTTCTCTACCGCAAAAACAAAATTCGACCTCGTTTTCGTCTCTTACTAGATGGACTCGTACTAGTTTTTCTTGGTGGGACTAGTCTTTTGTCCTCTACAGGAAATTCTGTCTTTCAACTCTTTGTATTAGGGGCTTATTTTTTCCTTTATGGTGTGTCCAATATCCGTGATGGTTTCTTGTTTGAGGAGGAAATTGGGAAAAACCATCTCAAACGTCGTGTAAGAATGAGCTTACCTATTGTCCTAGCCGCTCTCATCCCTGCAAGAACTTTAGCAAAAATTAACAAATTTATGCTGGAAAATGCTGATGAGGAAGAAGATATCCATCTTGGAATAGTGAAGTCTGGTAAGACAGCGGAGCTTGAAATTTTTGTTCATACAGCTGAGACCTCTCTGTTTTCGGCAATTGGTCATGTGGATATCTGCTATCAAGGCCGTGTTATTTCTTATGGCAACTATGATCCGTCTTCTGAGACCTTATTTGGCATGGTAGGAGATGGTGTCTTATATTTCTGTGATCGTGACAAGTACATTGACCTATGTAAACGTGAGAGTCAAAAAACGCTTTTTGGTTATGGGATAGATTTGACGCCTGAAATGGAAAAAGCAGTTCAGAAAAAGTTGGCTGAATTGAAACAACTGACGATTCCATGGGAGCCAAGTGCAGATAAAATCATGACAGGGGATGGTAAGGAAGACTACACCTACGCTTATAAAAATCAGACATGAGACAGATGGGGAACTTTATAAATTTATCAAATCTAAGTTTAAATCCTACTTTGTCTTATCTACAAACTGTGTGCTCTTGGCTGATACCATAGTCGGTCAGGCTGGCACCGATATCCTCTCACCCAAAGGATTTATCGCTCCAGGAACTTACCAAGCCTACCTTAATCGAGAGTTTGAAAAACCAAATAGTATAGTCGTATCTAAACATGTTTATTAAGGAGAATTTATGAACTTAGTAAAAAAATACACCCCTGTTAATACTTTTTTTATAGGGCTGGTTGCTCTTGTAATTCTGAATGCATCGAGCTTTATATCAGGAGCAATCTCTCTCTTTGATGTAATATCAACCTTGATTTATGGTGCTGTTATTGCTTTTGTGCTTAATGTTCCTATGAAAAAAATTGAACAGTACTTAGTTAAATTGAAGGTAAAGGCAGAGTTGCGTCGTCCGATTGCCATGGTACTTGTTTTTCCTAGCTCTTATCTTAATCGTGATTGCTCTTTTTGGTTTTGGTGTCGCCAACCCTAGCTCAGACTATTAGTCAGCTGGGAACAGTCCTTTCAACAGTCCTTACTCAACTTGGGAAATTTCTAGGCGACTCGGAATTTGTAACCAAAGACATGTTGTCAACTATCGTATCAGGCATACAGGGACAATCTAGTTCTATTAGCCAAGCTTTTGATAGGTTTTTTTATCAGGTCTGACTAGTAATATCGGCAATATTTTTTTCAAGTTTGATGAATGCCTTTTTGATTATAGTCTTCACCTTTTTATTTTTTTATCCAGTAAGGAACATTTGGCGGCGATGACGAGTCGACTTCTAAAAGTTTTTTTCTTCCAGAGAAGGTGGTGATAAAGTTGACTTACATTGGACAAGTAGCACTAGAGACTTATGACCAATTTTTTGATGAGTCAGCTGATTGAAGCAGTTATCATAGGAGTTATGATAGCGGTTGGTTACAGCGTGTTTGGGATACCCTATGGAGTAATGACAGGTATCTTTGCAGGAGTGCTATCGTTCATTCCTTATGTAGGGCCTATGATTGCTTGTGTTGTGGGAGCGATTTTTATCTTCACAGTGAGTCCTACTCAAGCCTTACTTTCTCTTCTTCTATATCAAGTTATACAGCTGATTGAAGGAAACCTTATTTATCCTAGAGTTGTAGGTCAGTCTATTGGCTTACCAGCCCTTTTCACGCTTGCGGCTGCTAGTATTGGAGGCAATCTCTTTGGCTTACTTGGGATGATATTCTTTACACCGATATTTGCTGTTATCTATCGATTGGTTAAGGAATTTGTCGTTGCAAAGGAAAATCAGCTAGATTAAGAAAAACTAAATTTAATAAGATATACTGAGAAGAGAGTGAGAGATTCTCTTCTCTTTTATTTTTAAATACTTTTCTACAAAAAGCTATTAGACGTTAAAAAAAGCCTTGGTTTCAAGGCTTATTTCTGTTGATTTAGATGTGCCCCTGCAGGGCTCGGAACCTGCGCCCCATAGCTTAAGAGTCTACTGCTCTACCAACTGAGCTAAGGAGGCAACAGAAAAAAAGCTGAGAATGTAACTTCCCAGCTATTTTAATATGCCCAAAATGGCGACTAGATTATTTACGAAAGGCATCAAGGATATAGGGTGAAACCAACAATTAAAAATGCAAAGGCAACGACATAAACGACAAAAGACACTTGTAGCTACTGGATTGAACAAAATCACTAGACCTAGTAAAAAAATGCAAGCAACGCTATCCACATGATATGGTTGCCAATAATAGGGAAAATCAATCCCAGACGATTGCCTTTAAAGAAAGCTATAATGGCTTCTACAATTAACCAAATTCCTAAAATAGTTGGAATGACAACTGGTAGCGTCACAAAGCCATAGGCAACGAGGTAAAGAGCCAAGAGAAGATTAACAATCCCTTGGAAAAGATGAGCTGGTGAGCGAAGCTCTTTTGGTACAGAGAAATAGCCTAAAATAGCTGCTATAGAAGAAACCAGTAAACCAAATGCAATCCACCAGCTGTAAACAACAAGATTAGCTACTGGGTTTGTAAATAGGAAAAGTCCTAAAAGGACAAAAACAACTCCTGCAAGGAATAGCAGTAAACGATTAGAAAATTTCATTTCAATACCCCCTATATAGTATAGTATAGTTTGATAATAAAAATATTATACACCTTTTTAGAGGAAATATCAATAAACAAAATGGAAAATTTGGAAGTTTCAGTTTTTATCATTTTGAAAATAAAAAGAGAAGATAAAATTTGTCTTCTCTACATGAAAATATTGTATGGCATCAAAAGCAAAAGTAACTGGCTTTTACACTATTTGTTAAGATGTAATTTGATTCAAAAAGAAAAGATAGATTTAAAATGTGGGACAAATGATGGGGTAAATCAGTTATAGACAAGCAAAAAAAGCCTTGATTTACAAGGCTTTCCTGTTGTATTTAGATGCCCCCTACAGGGATCGAACCTGTGACCCACGGATTAAGAGTCCGCTGCTCTGCCAGCTGAGCTAAGGAGGCAAAGAAAAAAGCTGTATTGGTGCCGAAACTTCACGGTTTGTATTGAACCCGCGCAATTAAGCAGGTGGGCAACTCGCTCTAACTGAAGCTGTTTCCGTGTGAGACGGCCTACATGCTGTTAGAAGACTTTTGTTTCCCTAATAATACAAAAAATAGTCGGTCAACACTTAAGTGTGAAGTCGTACACCACAGCGTTTCTATGTTTATATAATACCACTTTTTCAAAAAAAATCAAGAGGAAAGTGCAATTTTTTGAAAAGGATTTCAGATTTTTCGCAAACGGTCGATAGCTTCCTTTCTTTGAGCCAAAGCCCGTTCATATTTACCAGTATCTTCTGCTTGGAAATAGTGATGATTGCGGATTTTTTCTGGTAGATAGTCTTGCTTGACCCAATTTCCAGGATAGTTGTGTGGATAGAGATAGTCTTGGGCATTCCCCAGTTCCTTGCTTCCACTGTAGTGCCCATCACGCAGGTGTCGCGGAATAGGCAAGTGCCCTGATGTTTTGAGGTCGGCAAGCGCCTTATCCATAGCTACATAGGCTGAGTTGGATTTTGGAGAAAGGGCCAAATCAATCACGACATTGGCAATGAGAATGCGGGCTTCTGGGAAACCAATCCTTTGTGCGGCATCCAGAGCAGTCACGGTATGAATTTGGGCTTCAGGATTGGCCAAACCGATATCTTCATAGGCGATAACGGTCAAGCGACGAGCGAGACTTGGCAGATCCCCAGCCTCAATCAAGCGGGCAGCATAGTGAAGACTGGCATCAACATCTGAGCCACGGATAGACTTTTGCAGGGCAGATAGAACATCATAGTGACCGTCTCCATCCTTGTCCATGGTAATGTAGCTCCGCTGCAGGCTATTTTCCATAATGTCGAGAGTGATATGGCGGATGCCCTCGTCATTCTCAGGGGTAGAGAGAACAGCCAAGTCCAGTGAGTTGAAGGCAGAGCGAAGGTCTCCGTTTGTAGAGGTTGCGATGAAATCCAGCGCATCCTCATCTAGTTCTACTGGAAAATCAAAACCACGCTCAGGGTTACTTAGAGCGATCTGAAGGGCTTCTTTGACGTCTTGGTTAGACAGAGGTTCTAACTCAAAAATCTGAACACGGCTACGAATGGCAGGAGTGACAGAGAAGAAAGGATTTTCAGTCGTAGCGCCAATCATGATGACCAGACCACTTTCCAAGAGAGGTAAGAGGAAGTCTTGCTTGGTTTTATCTAGTCTATGAATCTCGTCTAGTAATAGGACGAGACCACCAGAAAATTTAGCCTCTTCAGCGATTTCTTGGAGTCTTTTTTTACTATCTACTGTCGCATTGAAAGTTCGAAAGGCATACTTAGTCGTTCCAGCGATAGCTGAGGCAATACTGGTCTTGCCGATTCCTGGAGGTCCATAAAGAATCATGGAAGACAGGCGGTTGGCTTCCACCATGCGGCGGATGATTTTTCCTTGTCCGACCAGATGTTCCTGACCAATGACCTGATCGATGGTTTTAGGGCGCATGCGAAGCGCGAGATTGTCTAGCATAGCAGTCCTTTCTAACGTGGATTTTCTGATGTATATGTGGTAAGATGGTAGTATCTATTTTAGCATATTTCTGAGCAATCGGGGCGATTTAAGAGTCGCATAGAAAGAGGACAAAATGGCAACATACGGATTTTTAGATGTTTTAGAGGAAGAGTTGGAGAAGAACTTTCCCTTTGATTTTGAGATTAGTTGGGACAAGCGCAACCACGCGGTTGAAGTGAGTTTTCTATTGGAAGCGCAAAATGCTGCAGGTGTGGAGATGGTGGATGAAGATGGAGAGGTTTCATCAGATGACATTCTCTTTGAAGAAGCGGTACTCTTTTACAATCCTGCTAAGTCAACCGTCAATGAGGAAGACTATTTGACGGTTATTCCTTACTTACCAAAGAAAGGTTTTTCTCGCGAATTTTTAAACTATTTTGCACTATTCCTTAAAGATACTGCTGAGGTTGGTCTAGATGCCCTTATGGACTTTTTGGAAGACCCAGAGGCAGAAGAATTTGTCATGGAATGGAACCAAGAAGTCTTTGAAGAAGGAAAAGTGGGCTTGGAAGAGGGAGAGTTTTATCCTTATCCGAGATACTAGGAGTTTGACATGGAAATAGAGATTTCTGATTTCACAGGCTGCAAGATTGCTTTGTTTTGTGGGGATAAGCTCTTGACTATCTTACGCGATGATAAGGCAAACATTCCCTGGCCCAATATGTGGGAACTGCCCGGTGGTGGGCGAGAGGGGGATGAAAGTCCTTTTGAATGTGTGGCGCGTGAAGTTTATGAAGAACTGGGAATTCATTTGACTGAGGATTGTCTGCTTTGGAGTAAGGTTTATCCAAGTATGCTCTATGAAGGTCGGCACTCTGTCTTTATGGTTGGTCAGCTAAGTCAAGAACAGTTTGACAATATCACCTTTGGTGATGAAGGACAGGCCTATAAACTGATGAACATTGAGGAATTTTTGACATCCAGTCAAGTAGTACCTCAGTTACAAGAGAGATTAAAAGATTATTTAAAAGTAAGTGATTAGAAAGGATGGTTCGGTTACATTTCTAAACTGAACCCGCCCTAAACACTGTGCCAAAAAGATAAACTTCACGTAGACACAAGCGTCTTCAGAGAAGTTCCTATTTTGACTTTGTGTTTTACGGGCTTGGTATCTTAAATATGGAAACATGGCAAGAGTTAAAAGTTACAGTTAAGCGTGAGGGGGAGGAATTGGTTTCCAATCTCTTGATCGAGCTGGGAGCGCAAGGTGTTGCAATCGAAGACAGTATGGACTATGTGGGAAATGTTGACCGCTTCGGCGAGATTTCCCAGAGGTCGAGCAACAAGATGAAATCGTAGTGACAGCTTATTATCCTGATACGGTTGATGTGGCAGTGGTTAAGGCGGACTTGCAGGCTCGCCTAGCAGAATTGGAAGACTTTATGGATTTGGGTGAGGTCAAGATGGGGACGACTGCCTTGGCTGAGGAAGACTGGGCAGACAACTGGAAGAAATACTATGAACCAGCTCGTATCACTCATGATTTGACTATCGTGCCGTCGTGGACAGACTATGAGGCGACTGCGGGAGAAAAGATTATCAAGCTGGATCCAGGTATGGCTTTTGGTACAGGAACCCATCCAACCACTAAGATGAGCCTCTTTGCCTTGGAGCAGGTCCTTCGTGGTGGCGAAACGGTGCTGGATGTAGGGACTGGATCAGGCGTCCTCTCTATTGCAAGCTCGCTTCTGGGTGCTAAGGAAATTTTCGCCTACGACCTAGATGATGTGGCAGTTCGTGTTGCTCAGGAAAATATTGAGCTCAACCCTGGCATGGAAAATATCCATGTAGCAGCTGGAGATTTGCTTACAGGCGTGGAGATTGAAGCAGATGTGATTGTGGCTAATATTTTGGCGGATATCCTCATTCATCTGACAGAGGATGCTTATCGCTTGGTCAAGGATGAAGGCTACCTCATCATGAGTGGCATTATCAAGGACAAGTGGGACATGGTGCGCGAGTCGGCTGAGTCAGCTGGATTTTTCCTCGAAACTCACATGATTCAAGGGGAATGGAATGCCTGTGTCTTTAAGAAAACCAAGGATATTTCCGGTGTGATTGGAGGCTAGCATGCAGCAGTATTTTGTAAAAGGCAGTGCAATCTCTCCTGTCAACATCGAGGACAAGGAAACCAGCAAGCATATGTTTCAGGTCATGCGCCTGAAAGAAGAGGATGAGGTTACTTTGGTCTTTGATGATGGCATTAAGCGCTTGGCGCGCGTGCTGGATGTGGAAGCACGTCAGTTTGAGTTGGTTCAAGAATTAACTGACAATGTAGAACTACCAGTTCATGTGACCATCGCATCCGGCTTTCCTAAGGGAGACAAGCTGGAGTTCATTACTCAAAAAGTAACCGAACTGGGTGCCAGTCAAATCTGGGCCTTTCCTGCTGATTGGTCGATCGCCAAATGGGATGGCAAGAAATTGGGTAAAAAGGTTGAAAAACTAGAAAAAATCGCCCTTGGAGCAGCAGAGCAAAGTAAGCGTAATCTGGTCCCAAGTATTAATCTTTTTGAGAAAAAAGCAGATTTTCTAGCCCAACTGGACCAGTTTGACTGCATCGTAGTGGCTTATGAAGAGTCGGCTAAAGAAGGAGAAGCCGCTGCGCTCTTACAAGCGATCTCTGGTCTTGAAAAAGGAGGTAAATTGCTCTTTATCTTTGGTCCAGAAGGTGGTCTATCACCTGCAGAAATCGAAAGTTTTGAAGCTAAGGGAGCAGTCTTGGCAGGTCTTGGTCCTCGTATTTTGCGAGCAGAAACAGCACCGCTTTACGCCTTATCAGCCCTTAGTGTTTTATTAGAATTAGAGAAATAAGAGGAAGAAAAATGGAACAAAAAAACACCGTTCAGAATTTCCAGAGAAGGAACTTTGGGATTTAACAGCCCTATACCAAGACCGTGAGGATTTCTTGCGTGCAATCGAGAAAGCTCGCGAAGACATCAACCAGTTTAGCCGTGACTACAAGGGCAATCTTCACACTTTTGAAGATTTTGAGAAGGCCTTTGCGGAATTGGAACAAATCTACATTCAGATGAGCCATATTGGTAACTATGGTTTTATGCCGCAGACGACAGATTATAGCAATGACGAATTTGCCAACATTGCCCAAGCTGGCATGGAATTCGAAACAGATGCCAGTGTAGCCTTGACCTTCTTTGACGATGCTTTGGTGGAAGCTGATGAGGAAGTCTTGGACCGTTTGGGTGAATTACCTCATTTGACGGCAGCCATTCGTCAGGCAAAAATCAAAAAAGCCCACTACCTTGGGGCTGATGTGGAGAAGGCCTTGACCAATCTCGGTGAAGTTTTCTACAGTCCGCAGGATATTTACACTAAGATGCGAGCTGGGGATTTCGAAATGGCTGACTTTGAAGCTCATGGCAAGACCTACAAACAGTTTTGTGACCTATGAGAATTTCTACCAAAATCATGAGGATGCTGAAGTTCGTGAGAAATCTTTCCGTTCTTTCTCAGAGGGACTTCGTAAGCACCAAAATACTGCTGCAGCAGCCTATCTAGCCCAAGTCAAGTCTGAAAAACTACTGGCAGATATGAAGGGTTACGACTCAGTCTTTGATTATCTTCTGGCTGAACAAGAAGTGGACCGTGCCATGTTTGACCGTCAGATTGACCTCATCATGAAGGATTTTGCGCCAGTTGCTCAGAGATACCTCAAGCATGTTGCCAAGGTTAATGGTCTTGAAAAGATGACCTTTGCAGACTGGAAATTGGACTTGGATAGCGCCCTGAATCCTGAAGTGACTATTGACGACGCCTACGATTTGGTCATGAAGTCAGTCGCACCTTTGGGGCAAGAATATTGTCAGGAAGTTGCTCGCTATCAAGAAGAGCGCTGGGTGGACTTTGCTGCTAACAGTGGCAAGGATTCCGGAGGTTATGCGGCGGATCCATATCGCGTGCACCCTTATGTCCTCATGAGCTGGACAGGTCGTTTGAGCGATGTCTATACCTTGATTCATGAAATCGGGCATTCTGGTCAATTCATCTTTTCAGATAATCACCAGAGCTACTTCAACGCCCACATGTCGACTTACTATGTCGAAGCGCCGTCAACCTTCAATGAATTGCTTTTAAGTGATTACTTGGAGCACCAGTCTGACGACCCTCGTCAAAAACGCTTCGCTCTGGCTCACCGCTTGACAGACACCTACTTCCATAACTTTATTACCCACCTCTTGGAAGCAGCCTTCCAGCGTAAGGTTTATACACTGATTGAAGAAGGAGAAACCTTCGGAGCAAGTAAGCTCAACAGCATTATGAAGGAAGTTTTGACCGATTTCTGGGGAGATGCTATTGAAATTGACGATGATGCAGCTCTGACTTGGATGCGCCAAGCTCATTATTACATGGGCTTGTATAGTTACACTTACTCTGCAGGACTTGTCATCTCGACTGCTGGTTACCTTCATCTGAAACATTCTGAAACTGGAGCTGAAGATTGGCTCAATCTCCTCAAATCAGGTGGCGACAAAAACACCTCTTGAGTCAGCCATGATTATCGGTGCTGATATTTCAACAGAAAAACCACTTCGTGATACTATTCAGTTCTTGTCTGACACAGTTGACCAGATTATCGCCTACAGTGCCCAGTTGGGAGAGTAAGGGGAATAGAAAGGTTGTTCTAGAATGATGTTTATGAGTTTGTTAAGCGTCATTCTATTTAGCTTAACTATAGCTATTTTCAAAAATGTCGTTGAAGGTCGTGATGTTAAATTTGAACTTGCTATAGAACTAGTATTGATAGTTAATTACTTCATTTTTCTATCAGATTGTATTTAATTGAGAGAGCAAGCTATAAAGAAAAATTGAATCTATTTATGGCTAGAGAAGATTATTTGTAAAATATAAATAATATGATTTGTATAGATAAGGTAAATATTTTTAAAGAAAAGGGTGATTTTTATGAAAAAGGAACAAGTGTTGATTGGTTTTGGGCGTTGCAACTGCAATGGTAACTGCTTTTTAATGGTCATGCACAAGCTGATGAGGTTGTAAATAAACATTCGACTAAGTCAACTGTTAACCAATCAGAAACTAAAAAGGATGCTGACGTTTCAGAATCTGATGTAAAAAATGCGGAAATAAAACTGAATCAAACAATTGAGGAAGAAAAAAATGCTCAGAAGCTTGTTGATAAAAATGCAACAAGAGTATACATCTACTGTCACAAATAAGAACAAAGCTGATGATGCTTTGAAACAAACACAAGAATTTGCTAAACAAGCTAGTCCTGAAAAAAATTAAAAATGCAGAAAAGGATCTTGTTGCTAAACAGACAACGGTTCGGAAGTCAGAAGAAAGATTGTCAGAAGCAAAAAAAGATGAGAAACAAGCCCAAGCAAGTGTTGAGAAACAAGAAACAGTTGTTAATAAGGCAAAAAAACTCAAGTTGCTCAGAGAGCAGTTGATGTAAAAAAAGCACAAAATAAAGTAACAGAAGCAGAGAAAACTTTTTGATTGGAATACACTACGCGAGATTCAACAAGAAACTGATAAATTGGATGCGAAAGTGAAAGAGAACCAAAATAAAGTAAGTTCTTTAGCGAGTTCAGTATCAAAAACAGAGCAAGAACGAAAAGCGCTTATAGAAAGAGGAAATAAGACACGTTCTACTCTTGAAAAGAATTTAAAATCTGCTGGGGATGAGTTCCATACAGTAACGGTTTCTCATGAGATTAAATCAAATTCTGTTAGTGAAAGTGAGTCTAAAACTCCTCCACTTGATGAAAAAACTTTCGTAGGAAATGATGGTAAGACCAATTATGTTGCTGCGAACGAAGATGTGAATTTTAGTGGTGAAAGAACAGAAACAATTGTTGTAAAATCTAAGGATGATATCCATACTCCTCATGTGGTTGATTATAAGAAAGTTTCTGAATACGTTCGTAACTACTTAATCGAGTTGCGGAGAATAAATGGCATTGATATTCCAGTGCCACCTGTGACTGAAAAAGGCTTTGAAATATGGAAAAAGCTAGGGCAGATGAAATGGTGGCAAATGATAAACTGTCACATGATACAAAACTAAAAAATCAAGATTTTGGTTTTAAGGATGCAACAGAAAATGCTACAGCTGGGTCAGTTCCAGAAAAGAGTCGATTGAGTGAAAAAGAACTTGCTTATAAAGAGCTTCTATCTTACTTTAATGATTATAGTAATGCATCATTATATGGCGCATCAACTCCGAAAAGAAGCAAATACTTTTAACTATGGCCATAGAATTCCCTTGCTTGCTGCATCAGGGACTGGATTTGCTCTTGGAGCATCTTCAAGTAAAAAAACAACTTTTGGAAATTATGGTGTAATGACTTTCATTAGTGAAGCAAAAGGTGTTTATGATACATTACCAACAGTGATTAGCCCATCTGAAAAAAGAAGCTATGTTTATAATGGTAAGACCTATTATTATAATCCAAGCAGTTCATATTTTTTAGCCAGAGCAGAAAATAAAGATGGTGATCCAGACCATAGTGAATTTTATTTTAACGGTAAACGTGTAAAATTTTTACCGAAGACAACTTTCCGTTATGTTTGGAATGAAATCACACATCCTAAAAATCCAGCTTATACAAAAGCTAAAGAGGCTCTGGATAGTTTCAATCGAAAACAAAAAAACGAAGAAACTTTAATGAGGGATAAAATTTCATCACTAAACAAAAATCTTACAATTGCTAAAAACAACATTGAATACAGATCAAAAAAATCTGGATAAAACTAAAAAACGTCTTGCAGACTTAACAAAACAAAATCAATCCAAGTTAAACGTTTTAAAATCTGCTAAATCTGAGTTGAGTAAACAACAAACTGCGTTAAATATTGCTAAATCTGAACTTTCGAAGCAAGAATCTCAATTAAATCGATTGAAAGCAATCAAAAATGATAAATCTCATGCTAGTAAGAATGAGGCACAGTCATTAGTCAATGCTAAAAATGATTTGTTGAAGGCGAAACAACATGTCCTTGCTCTCAAAAATGCTCCAAGAAAACTCGAGGAAGCTAAAAAAAGTTTGATGATCGCTAAACAGAAGCTTGAGGAATCTAAAAAAGCACTTGAAAATGCAAATGCTAAACTAAAAAAATGCAAAAAGTTAAAAAAAGGAAAATGCTAAGAAAGAATACATCAAAGTATCTGAAGCATTAAAAGTAAGACTTGCTTCCAAAGGAAGTTGGATTCAATCATCTGGTCGTTGGTGGTATAGACATAACAATGGTTCCTATACATCTAATGGATGGGAGCTAATCAATGGAAAATGGTATCATTTTGATCGCTCGGGTTGGATGCAGACTGGATGGGTCAAATCAAGTGGTTCTTGGTACTATCTTAACAATTCAGGCGATATGCAGATTGGATGGGCAAAAGTAGGTAATTCATGGTATTATCTCAATGATTCAGGTGCTATGCAAACTGGATGGTTCAATGTTTCAGGGAAATGGTATTATGCTTACAGTTCTGGTGCTTTAGCAGTCAATACAACTACACCTGATGGATATCATGTCAATTACAATGGGGAATGGATTAAATAGAGAGTTCTGTGCTATTTAAAAAGATTAATACAAACTCCTGTTTTATTCAGTATAGTATAACCATCAAATATAGAGAATTATAACTAATTGCAATACATTAAAAATATACAAATTTTGAAAACAATATTGCAACTGATACGAAATTTCCAAGCAATTTTCTTGAAACACTTTCCCTCTTTTGATAGACTAGTATCTAGTTTTTGAAAAAAGGAGAAAGAAAATGAAAAAATTTGTTGCTGAGTTAATCGGTACGTTCATGCTTGTGTTCATCGGAACAGGAGCTGTTGTTTTTGGAAATGGTCTTGATGGTCTTGGACACCTTGGAATTGCTTTTGCCTTTGGTTTGGCAATCGTAGTCGCAGCTTACTCAATCGGAACTGTTTCAGGCGCTCACTTGAACCCGGCTGTTTCGATTGCTATGTTTGTTAACAAACGTTTGTCATCTTCAGAGCTTGTAAATTACATCCTTGGTCAGGTTGTTGGAGCTTTTATTGCTTCTGGCGCGGTATTCTTCCTCTTGGCTAACTCAGGTATGTCAACTGCTAGTCTTGGTGAAAATGCTTTGGCAAACGGTGTCACTGTCTTTGGTGGATTCTTGTTTGAAGTCATCGCAACTTTCTTGTTTGTCTTGGTTATCATGACTGTGACATCAGCAAGCAAGGGCAATGGCGCGATTGCTGGTTTGGTAATCGGTTTGTCCTTGATGGCGATGATTCTTGTGGGATTGAACATTACTGGACTTTCAGTAAACCCAGCTCGCAGCTTGGCACCAGCTGTTTTGGTAGGTGGTGCAGCTCTTCAACAAGTTTGGATTTTCATCCTTGCGCCAATCGTTGGTGGAGTTCTTGCAGCTCTTGTTGCGAAAAACTTCCTTGGAACAGAAGAATAATTGAAACTCAAAAAGCCTTGCTCCTCATCTCGAGGAACAGGGCTTTTTCATTGAGTATGAGTTTAACGGTTGTCAATTTTCTCTGGATAAAGGTCGTGTTGGAAGAGGCGTTGCTCTGCCAAGCCTTCATACTTAGTTCCAGGTTTACCGTAGTTGTAGTAGGGATCGATTGAAATGCCACCGCGCGGAGTGAATTTTCCCCAAATCTCCAAATAGCGAGGGTCTAGCAAGTTGACCAAGTCTTTCCCAATGGTGTTGATACAGTTTCGTGGAAATCTCCGTGGTTTCGGTAGCTAAAGAGGTAGAGTTTGAGGGATTTTGACTCGACACAGAGCTTGTCAGGGATGTAGGAAATATAGATAGTTGCAAAGTCTGGCTGAGCAGTGATTGGGCAAAGTGAGGTGAATTCAGGACAGTTAAATTTGATAAAATAGTCATTTTCCACATGACGATTGTCAAAGGATTCGAGGACTTCTGGTTGATATTCGAAAATGTAGTTGGTTTCTTTGTTGCCGAGGAGGCTTAGGTTTTTCATTTCTTCTTGTTGTGACATGATTTTTTCTTTCTAATTTTAAACACCACGTTGGTTATCGTAGAGGAGTGTATGGAGTTGAGGAAGGACGCGGACATTGCCCCAGCTATCGTCGGCAGCGATGCGTTCCCAGAGTTCTTTGAGACGGTCCAGTTGATCTTGGATAATATTTCCTGTAGCCTTGGGTTCAGGATTTCCAGCAGATAAGAAAAGGACATCTGGTTGGTAGCGTTCTTGTATTCCTTTAGCAAAGGCTAAATCTGCATCATCAAAGACAGGGATTTTAAAGGTGACCTTGTCTGGATCCAGTTGGGAAACGATAAAGTCCAAGGTCTCAAAGTTGACTTCCATCTTGGATGAAGGAGGTTTTGGACTGAGAGTAACCTGGTCGATGTCTTTCAACCAATTTTGCCAGCGAGAACCTTGAGTCTCGACAGCAAGGGTGACACCGCGTTCCTTGAGCTTGGTGACCAATTCGGCCATATTGGCTGCTAGGATAGCAGGATTTCCCCCAGATAGGGTTACATAGTCGTAGCTCCCCAATTTATCCAAGGCAGCAATGACCTCGTCAGCTGTCATGCGAGTTGGTTTTTCAGAGCCATCCCAAGTAAAGGCAGAATCGCACCAGTCGCAGTGGTAGTCGCAACCAGCAGTGCGGACAAACATGGTTTTCTGCCCGATTGCACGGCCTTCGCCTTGAAAGGTTGGGCCAAAAATTTCCAAAACTGGTAGTTTGAGGACACGTTCCCTAGTCATCTAACCACTCCCGTCTAAACTCCGCAAAGGCAGTCGGAGTCTCATAGAGGCGAACGTATTCCAAACGGAGACCGCGCTCGTATGGCAACTCTTGGTTCATGGTTTGGAAAATCCAGTAAACCATATTTTCAGCAGTCGTGTTCATATAGGGAAGAGTTTCGTTTAGATAGCGATGATCCAAGTGGGGCTCTAAGTAGTTCTTGTAGATTGCTTTGATATCTCCGAAATCGTAGGCCATGCCACGTTCATCTAAAAAACCACTGACAGCAATTTGCAAATGATAGGTGTGACCATGAAGGGATTTGCATTTTCCCTCATAGTGAAAGAGATGGTGGGCAGCATCAAAAGTAAATTCTTTGGAGACTAGAGTCCGATAAGGATTGTAGACAAGAGACTCCCCAGTTTCCTGTTTGATTTCTTTGGGTGCAAAAAACATTAGGCCTCTCCTTTCTGTGAGAGATAAACATCTAGACCATGTTGACGCAGGTGGCAGGCTGGGCAATCTCCACAGCCACTTCCGATAATCCCGTTGTAGCAGGTTAAGGTCTTTTCACGAACATAGTCAAAGGCACCGAGTTGGTCGGCTAACTCCCAAGTTTCAGCCTTGTCCAGCCACATGAGAGGCGTTTGGATAACGAAGTCGTAATCCATGGCCAGGTTGAGAGTAACATTGAGAGATTTGACAAAGACATCTCGACAGTCAGGGTAGCCTGAGAAGTCTGTCTCGCAGACACCTGTCACGATATCTTTAATGCTCCGTTGCTTAGCAAGGACTGCAAAGGACAGAAAGAGGTGGTTGCGACCGTCAACGAAGGTATTGGGAACCTCTCCTTCTTTTTGCTCAATTTCTAGATCAGAAGTCAAGGCATTTTCAGTGATTTGCCCCAGCAGAGACATATCTAGGATATGATGACGAATTCCTTGTTCCTCAGCGATTTCTTTGGCCACTTGAATTTCGAGATGGTGGCGTTGGCCGTAGGCAAAGGTTACAGCTTCGACTGTTTCATAGTGTTCTTTAGCCCAAAAGAGGCAGGTTGTAGAATCTTGACCGCCACTAAAGACGACCAAGGCTGATTGACGTTTCATAGTACTCCTTCCAAAATGGGAAATGTTCAGAGCACGCAAAAAGCTCCCATGAGGGAGCTAAAAAATACCAAGTCAAGGTTTTTTTTAGCGATGGCATGTCCCAAACATCGTAATATTCTACCTATAGTCTAGCATATTTTTTGAAAAATGGCAAAGGGCAAGAAAAAAGAGACCAAAGCAAGTACTTGGTCTCTAATGTGATTAGCTCAATTCAGCAACGATGGCCTTGATTTGTTCTGCTGTGTGAACACCAGCAACTTGTTTCACCACTTGGCCGTCTTTTTTTGAAGAGAAGAGTTGGGATAGACATGATTCCAAAAAGCACGAGCTGTGTTTGGATTTTTCATCAACGTCCATTTTAACGATTTTTCAAGACATCTTCTGAAAGTTCTTCAGACAATTTATCCAAGATTGGACCTTGCATACGACATGGACCACACCAAGTTGCCCAGAAGTCTACCAAGACCAAACCGTCTTTTGTTTCTTGTTCGAATGTTGCATCTGTAATTGCTTTTGCCATTGTATTTCTCCTTTTTTAGTTATATTGGCTTAAATCTTGTTTCTTGAGATAGAAGAAGATATCTCCGTAAGTTCCATGGTAGTCCAAATCATGACCGTTGTAAGTCAATTTTTGAACAGGGTAGTAGTCTGCGACGCCGATAAGGCAAGCTTGTTGTGAACGATCAAAGTCTTCATAAGATTCGAAGGTTACAGTTCTTTCGTTCTTGCTGGCATCTAGATAGGTAATTTCAATCATTTTAAAAACTCCTTTATTTAATGATGACTTTATTTTACTCCTTGTAAAAGAGAATGTCAAGAAAAATGATTGCGCACGCAACTTTTTTTCTAAAATCATCTTAAATCAAGAAATCCAAACTAGTTTCCAAGCTTGATTCGACAGCCTTTTGTAGAGAGGCCAGTGTCTTTTGCCCATCACTTGTCAGGCAGATAAAGCTAGAACGCCTATCTTGATCACAACACCTGCGACTAAGTAGACCGCAATTTTTGGCTTCCAAGCGAGCCACCATCCGAGAAACAGCGCTCGGGCTCAGATGAAGCTTATCTGGCGATCGATCTGGCGTAGAGATTTTTCTTGAGCCAAGTTCAGATAGTAGAGCAGGTAGAACTCTTTCAAGGTCAGACTTTGCTCGCTCTGCTGGGCAATAGTCTCTTCAAGAGACTTTCAATTTCTTTCTGACGACGATTGAAGTCAAACCATTTTTTTCCAAATAGGTCATAGTATCTCCTTTCTTTTTTTAGAGTTATAGATAGAAGAAGGTCCATTCACGGACAGTCTCTGCATCACAAGATGATTGCGCATGCAATAATTATACTACTTTTCAAGAATGCTGACAAGAAGGACGCTGGAATATTTTTATCCTAAATCATGCCTGTTTTCACAAGTCAAGAATTGTTTGTATCCCCTTTCTTTTCTAATTTTTCATTATCCCTTGTGTATTTCCTTGAAATTTTTCTGAAAAAAAGAGTAAACTGGTATGCAAGAAGTCTATTTCGTGGAGTATAGGATGAAATTATATGTTCAATTAATGATTCTCTTTGTGATTTCTCTAATCGGAGAGGGGATTTCTAGTTTCTTTCATTTGCCCATCCCAGGCAGTATTATCGGCTTGATCATTCTCTTTCTAGCCCTACAATTCAAGTGGCTGAGAACTAGGCATGTCAACATGGTGGGGAATTTCTTGCTGGCCAATATGACCATTCTCTTTTTCTGCCAGCAGTGGGAATCATGGAGAAGTTTGATGTGATTGCTCCCTATCTTTTTGCCAATTGTTTTTGATTGTCTTTTTTGCGAGAGTCATCAATATTATCCTCATAGCCTTGGTAGTTCAGTTCATCAAGAGACGATTTGAGGGAGATTATGAGAAAGGAGATGCCAAATGAGTGAATTTGTTTCCAATCCCCTGTTTGGGCTTGCCCTATCAATCCTAGCTTATCTAGTAGGAATGCTGATTTACAGACGTTTTCCCCATCCATTGACAACACCCTTGCTTTTGTCAGCTGTTTTCATTATCATCTTTCTAAAGCTGACAGGTATTTCTTACCAAGATTACTACCAAGGTGGGGTTTATCTGAACAACTTGATTGTCCCATCGACCGTGGCTCTAGGGATTCCGCTTTATAAGAGTTTTCACTTGATGAAGCACCATGCTCGGAGTATTCTCTTTGGTAGTCTGTTAGCAGTAGTTGTCAATACCTCTTTCACAGCCCTTGTAGCAAAGATTTTTGGAATGGACTTTTTCCTAGCCATTTCTCTCTTTCCTAAGTCAGTAACAACCGCTATGGCAGTGGGAATCACAGAAAAAAATTGCAAGGTCTGACGACCGTTACCTTGGTGGTTGTAGTGGCGACTGGGATTTTTAACCAGTGTCATCGGACCAACCCTTTTTGAAGTGGTTGAAAATTGATGATCCAGTAGCAGTTGGTCTTTCCCTTGGAGGAACAGGTCATGCAGTCGGAACAGGGACAGCCTTCCGATACGGCTCTGTAGCAGGAGCTATGGGTGGCTTGGCTATCGGTGTCACCGGTATTCTCTATGTCTTTGTTAGCCCTATTGTAGCCAGTTTGATATTGAGTTAAATCAAAAACCCAGCTTTTTTTAGCTGGGCCTTTTTTATTGTAAATTAACCTTGTTTTTCAAAATGTGATAAGTTCCTAGATAGTAGATGGCTATAAGAATAACTTCTTCCAGAATAGTCATGATGATACCCATCTGGAACTGATCAGCTCCTCCTGTGGTTGATGGGAAGTAGAAACCAGGGTTAGAACGATAGAAGAGTTCAATAAAGCCAACGACGATTTGGATACCAATGTAGGCTACAATTGACAGTGCGGTACGGTATTCATTGAAAAGCTGTCCAATGGAAATAGCCAAGTAGATACAGAGGATTCCAGAAATAGTATTTAGTAGGAAGGATACCCCTATAAGAGAGAGTTGAGGAAGGTGTGTTTCTATAAATGGAATCAAGTCAGAAGTTGCAAACCAATCTGGAGCTGTTAGAGTCAGAACAATAAAGCACTGATTGCTAGTACAGTAGTGCTGACAATAGACCAGATAAAGGCACCGACTAGTTTGGCTGAGATGATATAATGTTCAGAAACTGGCAATGTCAAAGTCAGATAACCTTGTCGGTCATAGACACTACCTTTGAAGCGTTTAATGATTAAGAAAATAGTTGAAATCCCCAGTGTAATCATCAAGCCACTAAAGACAGTAGCTAGAAAAAGTAGCATAGTAAGTTGACTTTCTTTGGCAGGTAGATTGTTATAGGTCTGTGTCTGTATTCCGATAATGGCAGAAAGGGCTAGCACGGCAACGTAGAGGGCTAAATACCACTTGTTAACATTTTTAAATTCGTAGCGAACTAAATTCCAAAACATAATAATCTCCTTTGCTTAGGCCTTAAATTCCTGACGGAAGAGTTGGTCAATGGATTCACCTGACTCATAGCGAATATCATCTACATTTCCTTGACGGACGACTTTTCCGTCTTTGAGGAAGACAATTTCATCCAAGATTGGCTCGATATCAGAAATCAAGTGGGTAGAAATCAAAACGGTAGAAGTTGGGGAGTAGTTGTTGATAATGGTATTGAGGATATACTCACGGGCTGCTGGATCCACACCACCAATGGGTTCGTCTAGAACGTAGAGGCGGGCATCACGGCTCATAACCAAAATCAGTTGTACCTTTTCCTTATTCCCTTTTGATAATTTCTTGAGACGACTATTTTCATCAATGCCCAGGTCTGCAAGTAGATGATGGGCGCGTTCAAGATTGAAATCTTTATAGAAGGTCTTGAAGTAGGTTAGGGCTTCTTTGACCTTCATTTGCTCATTGAGATAGGTCGTATCCGGCAAATAAGCTACGATAGCCTTGGTTGCTGGGCTTGGGTCCATATCGTTGATAAGGACACGTCCTTGATCTGGTTGTAAGAGGCCATTGATTAGTTTAATCAGGGTTGTTTTTCCTGAGCCGTTTGGCCCAAGGAGACCAACAATTTTTCCAGCTGGGATGTCAAGAGAAACATTTTCAAGGGCTGGGGTTGCTCCATATGATTTGGATACATTTTCAAATGCTAGTAATGACATAGGCTTAAACTCCTTTAATATAATCGCCGACTACGCCTGGTAGTTCTTCTTTTTCATAGCCAAAATGGGTCATGGAGGAAACGAAGTGTTCCAATTCTTCTTCCGATAATTGTTTGCGTGATTGGGCGATTAGCTTCTTATCCTCAGTCACAAATCGTCCAGTTGTGCGCTTGCTGTAGACAAATCCTTCTCGTTCAAGGTCTGACAAGGCTCTTTGGATGGTGTTTGGATTGACACCGGCCTCGCTAGCTAGCTCTCTCACGGTTGGAAGTTGTTGATTGGGTTCCAGTGTATGGGAAACAATCTGAAGCTTGATTTTCTCCATGATCTGTAAATAGATGGGTTTTTTGTTGTCAAATGTCCAGGACATCTTGGTCTCCTTTCTTTTATCCTTTTGTCTTAATTAAATAATACAACAAAACAAAAAACTTGTCAAGCAAAAAGAAGAATTGTTTTGGGAATCGTTTAAAAAATGGTATAATGAAAAGAAAACGATAAGGAGGGAAAGGATGCGTTGTCCAAAATGTGGGGCTACCAAGTCAAGTGTTATTGATAGTCGCCAAGCAGAAGAAGGGAATACCATTCGTAGAAGACGTGAGTGCGACGAATGCCAGCACCGTTTTACAACCTACGAACGGGTAGAAGAAAGAACCTTAGTGGTTGTTAAAAAAGATGGCACACGGGAACAATTCTCCAGAGATAAAATCTTTAATGGGATTATCCGCTCAGCTCAGAAACGTCCTGTGTCAAGTGATGAAATCAACATGGTAGTCAATCGTATCGAACAGAAACTCCGTGGTCGAAATGAAAATGAAATTCAAAGTGAGGACATTGGTTCACTCGTCATGGAGGAGTTGGCTGAATTGGACGAGATTACCTATGTACGTTTTGCCAGTGTCTATCGTAGTTTTAAGGATGTCAGTGAGTTAGAGAGTCTGCTCCAACAAATCACCCAGTCCTCTAAAAAAAGAGAAAAAGGAAAGATAAATGAAGCCAATTGACCGTTTTTTTCTTATCTAAAGAATAATCGGGTGTCGCAAGATACCTCATCTCTGGTACAGTGCTACCTCCCGATTATCGGTCAGGAGGCACTGAGCCTTTATCTTTATACCATCAGTTTTTGGGATAATGGTAGAAAGGAATATCTTTTTTTCAAGCATTCTTAACCATCTCAACTTTGGGATGGATAGACTGATAAAATCTCTGAAAATCCTATCTGCTTTTTAATCTCTTAACCCTCTATCAAAAGGGGGATGTTTATCAGCTAGCCCTCCATCCTCCTCTATCTAGTCAGGACTTCTTGGAACATCCTGTTTATCGCAGACTTTTTAGAGAAAAAAAGATTGGCGATGCAGTAGTGGAGGATTTGAAAGTTGAGAGTGTTGAGGGAGAAGAAATATCTGTCTCACTCAATCAAGTCTTTTCCAGATTTGGCAGAGCTGGGAAGTCAAGAAGACCTTGGTCTCAAGAAGAAAGTGGCCAACGATTTTTGACTTGGATCATTTTCGTCAGCTTATGGCTCGAGATGGACTTCGCTTTTCGGATGAACAGTCCGATGTTTTTGAACCTGTTTTTCCATTGCTGAGGAAAAGAAATGGACTTGGTTTGAAACTTATCAATTGGCCAAGTCAACAGCTGTTTCCCAGGTTATTTCAACCAAACGCATGCGGGAAAAAAATCGCTCAAAAACCTGTTTCCTCTGACTTTAGTCCTAAGGAAACGACCATTATCAAAAGAAGCCAAAAAGTAAAACGGCCCTGCAGTTCTTGGCAGAAATCAAGCAAACACGCAAGGGGACCATTACCCAAACAGAAAGAGAACTCTTGCAACAGATGGCTGGCTTGGGCTTGCTGGACGAAGTCATTAATATCATTCTCTTATTGACCTTTAATAAGGTGGATTCGGCAAACATCAATGAGAAATATGCCATGAAGGTGGCCAATGACTATGCCTATCAAAAGATTCATTCGGCAGAAGAGGCAGTCTTGCGAATCCGTGAGCGTGGGCAAAAGAATCAGGCTCGAAAAAGCAGTAAACCCAGTCCTACCAAGTCCAATGTACCCAAGTGGAGCAATCCAGATTATAAGAATGAAACCAGCGAGGAAACTCGTCTGGAATTAGAACGTAAGAAACAAGAACTATTAGCTCGATTAGAAAAAGGAGGAGATTAGATGGAAAGTGTCGGAGACGTACTCAAACGTCAACCTAGCCGTTTTCATTATCAAGATTTGGTCCAGAAAATCATGAAGGACCCTGATGTTGCGGCCTTTATCCAGCAAGAATCCCTCAGCCCAGAGGAATTGAATCGCAGTATCTCCAAGTTTAATCAGTACATCACCGAGCGTGACAAATTTCTCCGTGGGGATACGGATTATATTGCCAAAGGCTACAAGCCGATTTTGGTTATGAATCATGGCTATGCGGATGTTTCTTACGAAGAAACTCCTGAACTAATTGCGGCTGAAAAAGAAGCGGCTATCAAGAACCGTCTCAAGTTAATCAATCTGCCAGCCAGTCTTAAAAAAGTAAGTTTTGCGGATGTTGATGCAGATGATGAGAAACGTTTCACTGTTTTTCAACGTTTGGTTGAATTTTCAGAAGCCTATCCTCATGTCCGTAAAGGTCTCTATCTCTATGGAGACTTTGGTGTGGGCAAAAGTTTCATGGTGGCTGCCTTAGCCCATGATTTATCAGAAAAACGTGGTGTTTCCTCCACTCTCCTCCACTATCCTAGTTTTGTCATCGATGTCAAAAATGCTATCGGTGATGGCAATGTCAAGACCTTGGTGGATGAGATTAAGCTTTCTGAAGTCCTGATTTTAGATGATATTGGTGCCGAGCAATCAACAGCTTGGGTGCGTGACGAAATCCTGCAGGTCATTCTCCAATATCGGATGCAGGAAGATTTACCGACCTTTTTCACCTCCAACTTCAACTTTGAAGAATTAGAGCTGCATTTCGCTAAAGGGAAACATGGAAATGACGAAACCTGGGAAGCCAAACGAGTCATGGAACGCATCCGATATTTGGCTGAAGAGACTCGTTTAGAAGGAGTGAACCGTCGATGACAGAAACAATTAAACTGATGAAAGCTCATAAGTCTGTTCGAAGATTTAAAGAGCAAACCCTCCCTCAGGAGGACTTGACTGAAATCCTGACAGCAGCCCAGATGGCCTCGTCTTGGAAGAATTTCCAATCCTACTCTGTGATTGTAGTCCGAAGTCAAGAAAAGAAAGATGCTCTGTATGAATTGGTGCCTCAATAAGCCATTCGCCAGTCAGCTGTTTTCCTTCTCTTTGTCGGAGATTTGAACCGTGCAGAAAAGGGAGCACGACTCCATACGGATACCTTCCAACCTCAAGGTGTAGAAGGTCTCTTGATTAGTTCAGTCGATGCGGCTCTTGCTGGACAAAATGCCCTGTTGGCAGCTGAAAGCTTGGGCTATGGTGGTGTGATTATCGGTTTGGTTCGATACAAGTCAGAAGAAGTGGCAGAGCTTTTTAACCTGCCTGACTACACCTATCCTGTCTTTGGGATGGCACTGGGTGTGCCAAATGAAGAACATGAAGTCAAACCTCGCTTGCCATTGAATCAAGTGGTGTTTGAGGAAGAATATCAGGAACAAACAGTTGATGCGATTGAGGCTTATGACCGTGTACAGGCGGACTATGCTGGAGCGCGTGCGACCACAAGCTGGAGTCAGCGCCTAGCAGAACAGTTTGGTCAAGCTGAACCAAACTCAACTAGAAAAAATCTTGAACAGAAGAAGTTATTGTAGAAAGTGAGAAATTATGGCCCTACCAACTATTGCCATTGTAGGACGTCCCAATGTTGGGAAATCAACCCTATTTAATCGGATCGCTGGTGAGCGAATCTCCATTGTAGAAGATGTCGAAGGAGTGACACGTGACCGTATCTATGCAACGGGTGAGTGGCTCAATCGTTCTTTTAGCATGATTGATACAGGAGGAATCGATGATGTCGATGCTCCTTTCATGGAACAAATCAAGCACCAGGCAGAAATTGCCATGGAAGAAGCTGATGTTATTGTTTTTGTCGTGTCTGGTAAGGAAGGAATTACCGATGCAGACGAATACGTAGCCCGTAAGCTTTATAAGACCCACAAACCAGTTATCCTCGCAGTCAACAAGGTGGACAACCCTGAGATGCGAAATGATATCTATGATTTCTATGCCCTTGGTTTGGGTGAACCATTGCCTATCTCATCTGTCCATGGTATCGGTACAGGGGATGTGCTAGACGCTATCGTAGAAAATCTTCCAAATGAATATGAAGAAGAAATCCAGATGTTATAAAATTTAGCTTGATTGGTCGTCCAAACGTTGGAAAATCAAGCTTGATCAATGCTATCTTGGGCGAAGATCGTGTTATTGCTAGTCCCGTTGCTGGAACGACTCGTGACGCCATTGATACCCACTTTACAGATACAGATGGTCAAGAGTTTACCATGATTGATACGGCTGGTATGCGTAAGTCTGGTAAGGTTTATGAAAATACTGAGAAATATTCTGTCATGCGTGCCATGCGAGCTATTGACCGTTCAGATGTAGTCTTGATGGTCATCAATGCGGAAGAGGGTATCCGTGAATACGACAAGCGTATCGCAGGATTTGCCCATGAAGCTGGTAAAGGAATGATTATTGTGGTCAACAAGTGGGACACGCTTGAAAAAGACAACCACACCATGAAAAACTGGGAAGAAGATATCCGTGAGCAGTTCCAATACCTGCCTTACGCACCGATTATCTTTGTATCAGCCTTGACCAAGCAACGTCTTCACAAACTTCCTGAGATGATTAAGCAAATCAGTGAAAGTCAAAATACACGTATTCCATCAGCTGTTTTGAACGATGTCATCATGGATGCTATTGCTATCAATCCAACACCGACAGACAAAGGAAAACGCCTCAAGATTTTTTACGCTACCCAAGTGGCAACCAAACCACCGACCTTTGTTATCTTTGTCAACGAAGAAGAACTCATGCACTTTTCTTACCTGCGTTTCTTGGAAAATCAAATTCGCAAGGCCTTTGTTTTTGAAGGAACACCGATTCATCTCATCGCAAGAAAACGTAAATAAAAAAGTAGAATCTGGAATGACATTTCCAGATTTTTTTGATAGAATGAAGTTGAAGAAAACGCTATCAAAGAGAGGTGTTGAAGATGGAACATTTGTTTAAATTCTTACTTTTAGCACCTTACTTTTATTTTGATAACTGGATTGAAAAGGCCAACAGAAATAGTAAATTTTTCCCAATTTTTTACTATTTTTACTGGGTTTACATCCCTCTCTATTCTCTTTTTAGTCTTGCTTGGACAGTTGTTTCAGTTCTGTTTTTTTCAATATCGTCTTGAGAAATGTGACAGATATCAAGTTTTTGGGTCATTTGGTTTCTTTTTATTCTGGTAGCTATTGGTGTGAATTGGTTAACTTATTCCTGTTTCAAAAAAATGTTTCGCTTGAGACGGGAACTAGGGAAGTCTAAGGGTGGAAGGCATTGATTTATATCGGTTTCTATTTATAGGAGGTGGCTTATGGCACATCTAACATCATTTATTACACGCTATTCTAAAGTCTATATTGGTTTAGTTCTGCTGATCTGGCTTGCTTTCTTCTTTCTTCCTTGGGGCAGTCCGGTTCTGGGGATAACGATTGACCTCTTCATCATTCAGAAAGTTTTTGCTAGTTTTTTTGGAATTCTGTCCATTTTGATGGCCTTGATGTCCAAGAAAGTCAGTCTCTTTGTTTTTTTGGACTTATCTGCTGTCTTTCTCTTTGGATTAATCTATTTATCTTATTTGCTCTTTTGCCAATTTTTTTGGCAATTAAAGTATCATAAAAAGTCAGAGAGGTTAGCTTGGAAACTAGCCTCTTTTTCCTTTTCAAAATGGGGATTCTTCCTTGAAAATAATCAGTAATTGTGCTAAAATTAAAAGAACATTCTAAAATATTCGGAATTTAAAGTAAGGAAAAACATGGCTAATATTTTAAAAACAATTATCGAAAATGATAAAGGAGAAATCCGTCGTCTGGAAAAGATGGCTGACAAGGTTTTCAAATACGAAGACCAAATGGCTGCTTTGACAGATGACCAACTAAAAGCAAAAACAGTTGAATTTAAAGAACGTTATCAAAATGGAGAATCACTGGATTCATTGCTTTATGAAGCATTTGCGGTTGTCCGTGAAGGTGCTAAACGTGTCCTAGGTCTCTTCCCTTATAAGGTTCAGGTTATGGGGGGAATCGTTCTTCATCATGGTGACGTGCCAGAAATGCGTACAGGGGAAGGGAAAACCTTGACTGCGACTATGCCAGTATACCTCAATGCTCTCTCAGGTAAAGGGGTTCACGTAGTTACGGTTAATGAATATCTATCAGAACGTGACGCGACTGAGATGGGTGAATTGTACTCATGGCTTGGTTTGTCAGTAGGGATTAACTTGGCTGCCAAATCTCCAATGGAGAAAAAAGAAGCCTATGAGTGTGATATTACCTACTCAACCAACTCAGAAATCGGATTTGACTACCTTCGTGATAACATGGTCGTTCGCGGTGAAAACATGGTACAACGTCCGCTTAACTATGCCTTGGTCGATGAGGTTGACTCAATCTTGATTGACGAGGCCCGTACACCTTTGATTGTATCAGGTGCTAATGCGGTTGAAACTAGTCAGCTCTACCACATGGCAGACCACTATGTAAAATCTTTGGATAAAGACGACTATATCATTGATGTGCAGTCTAAAACCATTGGTTTGTCTGATTCAGGGATTGACAAAGCTGAAAGTTACTTCAAGCTTGAAAATCTCTATGACATCGAAACGTAGCTCTGACTCACTTTATCGATAACGCCCTTCGTGCCAACTACATCATGCTTCTCGATATTGATTATGTGGTGAGCGAAGAGCAAGAAATCTTGATCGTCGACCAATTTACAGGTCGTACCATGGAAGGTCGTCGTTATTCTGATGGATTGCACCAAGCCATTGAAGCCAAAGAAGGTGTGCCAATCCAAGATGAAACCAAGACATCTGCCTCAATCACTTACCAAAACCTTTTCCGTATGTACAAGAAATTGTCTGGTATGACGGGTACTGGTAAGACTGAGGAAGAAGAATTCCGTGAAATTTACAACATTCGTGTTATTCCAATCCCAACAAACCGTCCAGTTCAGCGTATTGACCATCCAGACTTGCTTTTTGCTAGCATTGAAGCTAAGTTTAAGGCCGTTGTTAAAGACGTTAAGGCTCGTTACCAAAAAGGTCAGCCTGTCTTGGTTGGTACAGTTGCGGTTGAAACCAGTGACTACATTTCTAAAAAATTGGTCGAAGCTGGTGTTCCTCACGAAGTCTTGAACGCCAAAAACCACTATAAAGAAGCCCAAATCATCATGAATGCTGGTCAGCGTGGTGCTGTTACCATCGCAACTAACATGGCCGGTCGTGGTACCGACATCAAGCTTGGTGAAGGTGTTCGCGAATTGGGTGGACTTTGTGTTATTGGTACAGAACGCCATGAAAGCCGTCGTATCGATAATCAGCTTCGTGGACGTTCAGGTCGTCAGGGAGACCCAGGTGAATCACAATTCTACCTCTCTCTCGAAGATGATTTGATGAAACGTTTTGGTTCTGAACGCTTGAAGGGAATCTTTGAACGTCTCAACATGTCTGAAGAGGCGATTGAGTCTCGTATGTTGACGCGTCAAGTTGAAGCAGCACAAACGTGTCGAAGGAAATAACTATGATACCCGTAAACAAGTCCTTCAATACGATGATGTCATGCGTGAACAACGTGAAATTATCTACGCTCAACGTTACGACGTCATCACTGCAGACCGTGACTTGGCACCTGAAATTCACTCAATGATTAAACGCACGATTGGTCGTGTCGTTGATGGTCATGCGCGTGCCAAACAAGATGAAAAACTAGAAGCGATTTTGAACTTTGCTAAGTACAACTTGCTTCCAGAAGATTCTATTACGATGGAAGATTTGTCAGGCTTGTCTGATAAGGCTATCAAGGAAGAACTCTTCCAACGTGCCTTGAAGGTTTACGATAGTCAGGTTTCAAAACTACGAGATGAAGAAGCAGTTAAAGAATTCCAAAAAGTTTTGATTCTACGAGTGGTAGATAATAAGTGGACAGATCATATCGATGCCCTCGATCAATTGCGTAACGCGGTTGGACTTCGTGGCTATGCTCAAAACAACCCTGTTGTTGAGTATCAGGCAGAAGGTTTCCGTATGTTTAATGACATGATTGGTTCGATCGAATTTGATGTGACACGTTTGATGATGAAAGCACAAATTCATGAACAAGAAAGACCACAAGCAGAGCACCATATCAGTACAACGGCGACTCGCAATATCGCTGCCCACCAAGCAAATATGCCTGAAAATCTGGATTTGAGTCAGATTGGACGGAATGAACTTTGCCCATGTGGTTCTGGTAAGAAGTTTAAAAACTGTCACGGTAAAAGACAATAAAATGAGATAGTTTAGAGGCGGATACCTTGTGAAAAGTAAATTTTTACTTGGTATCCGTTTGCTTTATAAGGAGATGAGTTATGGTATTTACAGCAAAAAGTCCTAAAATTAATATTGAAGAAGTTCGTGCCTTATCAAAATTAGAAGGCCAAGCTTGGAGAGAAAATCACAGCGCGATAAAGAGCTAGAAGCCATTATACGTGGAGAAGACCAGCGGATTCTCTTGGTAATCGGGCCATGCTCATCTGACAATGAAGAAGCTGTCCTTGAATACGCTAAGCGTTTGGCAGCTCTACAAGAAGAAGTTGCAGACCGTATCTTTATGGTTATGCGTGTTTACACTGCCAAACCTCGTACCAACGGAGATGGCTATAAGGGCTTGATTCACCAGCCTAATGCGACGGAAGCGCCAAGTCTCATCAACGGAATTAAAGCCGTGCGCCATCTTCACTATCGTGTCATCACGGAAACAGGTATGACGACAGCTGATGAAATGCTTTATCCTGAAAATCTTCCTCTTGTGGATGATTTGATTTCTTACATGGCGGTTGGTGCTCGTTCAGTTGAAGACCAGCAACACCGCTTTGTGGCAAGTGGGGCAGATTTCGCGACTGGCTTTAAAAATCCAACCTCTGGAAATCTCAATGTTATGTTTAATGGGATTTATGCTGCACAAAACAAACAAAGTTTCCTTTTTCTTGGAAAAGAAGTAGAAACAACTGGGAACCCGCTATCGCACGCCATTCTTCGTGGAGCAATCAATGAGTATGGTAAGAATATTCCCAACTACTACTATGATAATTTGATGGATACCATTGCTCAGTATGAAAAAATGGGCTTGGAAAATCCCTTTATCATCGTCGATACTAATCATGACAACTCTGGTAAGCAATACATGGATCAGATTCGAATTGTCCGCCAGACCTTGATTAACCGTGATTGGAATGAAAAGATCAAGCAGTATGTTCGTGGCTTTATGATTGAGTCTTATCTAGAAGACGGCCGTCAAAACGAACCGGAAGTATTTGGCAAGTCTATCACAGACCCTTGTCTTGGCTGGGATAATACGGAAGCCCTTGTCAGAGAAATCTACCAAACGCTAGGAGAATAAGATGACATTTATTGAAAAAGGTCAAGAAATCGATATTGAAGCAATCAAGGCAGAAACTCAATTGTCTGCGGAAGCCTTGCGACTAAAGGAGCGTCGTGATAGAGAATTGGCAGACATTATTTCAGGTGAAGATGACCGTATCCTTTTGGTGATTGGTCCTTGCTCTTCTGATAATGAAGAGGCTGTCTTGGAATATGCCCGCCGTTTGTCCGCCTTGCAAAAGAAGGTGGCGGACAAGATTTTCATGGTTATGCGTGTTTATACAGCTAAACCACGTACCAACGGAGACGGCTATAAAGGTTTAGTTCACCAGCCAGATACTTCTAAGGCTCCAAGTCTGATTAACGGTTTGCAGGCTGTGCGTCAGTTGCACTACCGTGTGATTACAGAGACTGGTTTGACAACGGCAGATGAGATGCTTTATCCGTCAAATCTGGTCTTGGTAGATGATTTGGTCAGCTACCATGCTGTGGGAGCTCGTTCTGTGGAAGACCAAGAGCACCGCTTTGTGGCCTCAGGGATTGATGCACCAGTCGGGATGAAAAATCCAACTTCTGGAAATCTTGGTGTTATGTTTAATGGCATCTATGCCGCTCAGAACAAACAGACCTTCCTCTTCCATGGTCAAGAAGTTGAGACTTCAGGAAATCCCTTGGCCCACGTCATCCTTCGTGGTGCAGTTAATGAATATGGAAAAAATGAGCCTAACTTTTACTATGAAACTCTGCTAAATGCTATTGAGCGTTATAAAACTATGGGGCTTGAAAATCCCTTTATCCTCATTGACACCAACCATGATAACTCAGGCAAGCAATATATGGAGCAGATTCGAATTGTTCGCCAGACCTTGCAAAATCGTGATTGGAATGAGAAGATTAAAAAGACGGTTCGAGGCTTTATGATTGAATCTTATCTAGCGGATGGTCGTCAAAACCAACCAGAGGTCTTTGGTTGCTCTATTACCGATCCTTGTCTAGGTTGGGAAAACACAGAGGCTTTGGTAGAAGAAATTTATGCTACCTTAACAAAATAAGTGAAAAGGATGGAGTTGGGGGATCTCAACTCCTTTTGATGAGAATGATAGTTGGACACGGAATTGACATCGAAGAATTGGCTTCGATAGAAAGCGCAGTTACACGACATGAGGGCTTTGCTAAGCGCGTGCTGACCGCTAAGGAAATGGAACGGTTTAACAGCCTTAAAGGGCGCAGACAAATCGAATATTTAGCTGGTCGCTGGTCGGCTAAGGAGGCCTTTTCCAAGGCTATGGGAACTGGTATTGGAAAACTGACCTTTCAGGATTTGGAAGTCTTGAACAACGAAAAAGGGGCTCCCTATTTTAGTCAGGCGCCATTTTCAGGAAAAATTTGGCTATCGATCAGCCATACAGATCAGTTTGTGACAGCCAGTGTCATTTTGGAGGAAAATCATGAAAGCTAGTCCACATAGACCGACCAAGGCTCTGATTCATCTGGGAGCTATTCGACAAAATATCCAGCAGATGGGGGCTCATATCCCTGAAGGAACGCTCAAGTGGGCAGTGGTTAAGGCCAATGCCTATGGACATGGTGCTGTAGCTGTTGCGACGGATATTCAAGATGATGTTGATGGTTTTTGCGTTTCCAATATTGATGAGGCTATTGAACTCAGACAGGCTGGACTCAGCAAGCGAATCCTCATTTTAGGAGTTTCTGAAATCGAAGCTGTTGCTCTAGCTAAAGAATACGACATCACCTTGACAGTGGCTGGACCGGAGTGGATTCAAGTATTGTTAGATAAGGAATCAGACCTAACTGGATTGACAGTTCACCTCAAGATTGATTCAGGAATGGGACGAATTGGTTTTCGAGAGGCTTGTGAGGCTGAGCAGGCTCAAGACTTGCTCCAACAACATGGTGCTTGTGTTGAAGGGATTTTTACCCATTTTGCGACTGCAGATGAAGCATCAGATGCCTACTTTAATAAGCAGTTAGAACGGTTTAAACTATTTTGGCTAGTATGAAGGAAGTTCCAGAGCTGGTACATGCTAGCAACTCGGCAACGACTCTTTGGCATGCAGAGACTATTTTTAATGCCGTTCGTATGGGAGACGCTATGTATGGCCTGAATCCCAGCGGAGAGGTCTTGGACTTACCTTATGACCTGACCCCAGCCTTGACCTTGGAATCTGCTCTGGTTCATGTCAAGACAGTTCCGGCTGGGGCTTGCATGGGCTACGGAGCAACCTATCAGGCAGATAGCGAGCAAGTCATTGCGACGATACCAATCGGCTATGCGGATGGTTGGACACGTGACATGCAGAATTTCTTTGTCTTGGTAGATGGCCAAGCTTGTCCAATCGTCGGCAGGGTTTCGATGGACCAAATCACCATTCGTTTACCTAAGCTTTATCCCTTAGGAACCAAGGTAACCTTGATTGGTTCTAACGGGGGCAAGGAAATCACAGCTACTCAGGTAGCGACCTACCGTGGAACCATTAACTATGAGGTGGTTTGTCTCCTCAGCGACCGCATTCCGAGAGAATATTATTAAAAAAGAAAGGAGTGGAGCATGAATTTACATCAACCCTTGCATGTCTTACCTGGTGTGGGACCAAAGTCAGCAGAAAAATACGCTAAACTAGGAATTGAAAACTTGCAAGACCTCTTGCTCTACTTTCCTTTCCGTTATGAAGATTTCAAGACCAAGCAGGTGATGGAACTAGAAGACGGTGAGAAGGCGGTTCTTTCTGGTCAAGTTGTGACTCCTGCCAGTGTCCAGTATTATGGTTTCAAGCGCAATCGTCTGCGCTTTAGCCTCAAGCAGGGAGAAGTCGTTTTTGCGGTGAATTTCTTTAACCAGCCTTATCTAGCTGATAAGATAGAGTTGGGAGCAACTCTTGCTGTCTTTGGAAAATGGGATCGTGCCAAGGCTAGTTTGACAGGGATGAAGGTCCTGGCTCAGGTGGAAGATGACCTCCAACCTGTCTATCGACTGGCTCAGGGAATTAGTCAGGCCGGTCTGGTCAAGGTCATCAAGACAGCCTTTGATCAGGGGCTGGACCTCTTGATTGAGGAAATCTTCCCCAGTCTTTGCTGGACAAATACAAACTCATGTCTCGTTGTCAGGCGGTTCGTGCTATGCATTTTCCTAAGGATTTGGCAGAATACAAGCAGGCCCTTCGCCGTATCAAGTTTGAGGAACTCTTTTATTTCCAAATGCAATTGCAGACGCTCAAGTCTGAAAATAGGGTTCAGGGAAGTGGTCTGGTCCTGAATTGGTCTCAGGAAAAGGTGACAGCTGTCAAAGAAAACCTGCCTTTTGCCCTGACTCCAGCTCAAGAAAAGAGTTTGCAGGAAATTTTGACCGACATGAAGTTCGACCATCATATGAATCGTCTCCTGCAAGGAGATGTGGGTAGCGGAAAAACAGTAGTTGCTGGTTTGGCCATGTTTGCGGCAGTGACGGCTGGATACCAAGCAGCCCTCATGGTACCGACAGAAATTTTAGCGGAGCAACACTTTGAAAGTCTACAGAATCTCTTTCCAGACTTGAAATTGGCTCTCTTGACAGGTTCCTTGAAAGCTGCAGAAAAGAGAGAAGTCTTGGAGACCATTGCCAAGGGTGAGGCTGATTTGATTATCGGAACACACGCTCTGATTCAGGATGGGGTGGATTATGCTCGTCTTGGCTTGATTATCATCGATGAGCAGCACCGTTTTGGTGTGGGGCAAAGGCGCATATTACGTGAAAAAGGCGACAATCCAGACGTTCTCATGATGACGGCGACTCCCATTCCACGGACGCTTGCCATCACAGCCTTTGGAGATATGGATGTTTCCATTATCGACCAGATGCCAGCAGGACGAAAACCCATTGTGACGCGCTGGATCAAACATGAGCAACTACCTCAGGTCTTGACTTGGTTAGAGGGGGAAATTAAAAAAGGTTCACAAGCCTATGTCATCTCTCCCTTGATTGAAGAATCTGAAGCTCTAGACTTGAAAAATGCCATTGCCTTATCAGAGGAGCTGACAGCTCATTTTGCAGGTAAGGCAGAAGTGACTCTTCTACATGGTAAGATGAAGAGTGACGAAAAAGACCAGATCATGCAGGAGTTCAAAGAGCGAAAAACGGATATTCTGGTTTCGACAACGGTTATCGAGGTCGGGGTCAATGTTCCCAATGCGACCGTTATGATTATCATGGATGCCGACCGTTTTGGTCTCAGTCAACTCCATCAGCTCAGAGGTCGTGTTGGTCGGGGGGACAAGCAGTCCTATGCTGTTCTCGTTGCCAATCCCAAGACGGATTCTGGGAAAGACCGCATGCGCATCATGACAGAAACCACTAATGGATTTGTCCTTGCTGAGGAAGATTTGAAAATGCGTGGTTCAGGTGAAATTTTTGGAACCAGACAGTCAGGACTTCCAGAATTCCAAGTGGCTGATATTATCGAAGATTTTCCGATTCTAGAAGAAGCCAGAAAGGTTGCTAGCTACATTAGTTCTATTGAAGGCTGGCAAGAGGATCCAGAGTGGCGCATGATTGCCCTTCATTTGGAAAGAAAGAACATCTAGATTAAGCTTTTTCTAAGGAAAACTTAAGCTAGCTTTTAGATTTAACCTTTATACTAGAGTCATCAAAAAGAAACGAGGACTCTCATATGACAGTAACGATTAAAGTAAATTACCAAACCACTTTCCAAAAGAAAGAAGCAAAAAACTAAGACTGAATAGGAGAAGAAAGAGCGAAATGCTCTTTTTTTGTTTCTAAAACTACTTTCAGCCCATCATCCTAAAAGTAGAGAATCTAAAATCTCTTTCTATTTGTCCTTCTTTCTTGCATTGCTTTTCTAGATATGCTAGAGTGGTGGTGGCGATTACAAAAAGGAGCATGTTATGAAAAATCCAGCTTTGTTAGAAGAAATCAAGACTTATAGAGGACGGGATGAGGTTCCAGAAGACTTTGATGCTTTCTGGGATGGGGAAGTAAAAAAAGTTTCAACACTTCCAGCTTATCAGTTGGAGGAAAGAGATTTCCACATTCCTCAAGTCAAGTGCTATGAATTAACATTTGAAGGAACCAATGAAGCCAAGGTATATGCACGAGTTGTTCTTCCAAAGAGTGAGGAGAAGGTTCCGATAATCTTCCATTTCCATGGCTATATGGGACGTGGCTGGGATTGGGTCGATATGCTGACCTTCACCGTAGCTGGTTACGGTGTTGTTTCCATGGATGTGCGGGGGCAGTCGGGTTACTCACAAGATGGCTTGCGTTCTCCACTAGGAAATACGATCAAGGGTCACATTATCCGTGGTGCCGTTGAAGGTCGAGACCAGCTCTTTTATAAGGATGTTTATCTAGACATTTACCAGTTGATCGAAATTGTTGCTAGTCTGCCTCAGGTAGATGAGAAGCGCCTTTCTAGCTATGGTGCCTCACAAGGAGGGGCTCTAGCCTTGGTTGCGGCAGCTCTCAATCCTCGAATTGAGAAAACTGTTGCCATCTATCCTTTCTTGTCAGACTTAAGACGGGTGCTTGAGATTGGGAATACTAGCGAGGCTTACGACGAACTTTTTCGTTATTTCAAGTTTCACGACCCCTTCCATGAAACTGAGGAGGAGATCATGGCGACCCTTGCTTATATCGATGTGAAAAATCTTGCCCATCGTATCAAGGCTAAGGTTAAGATGATTACGGGCTTGGACGACGATGTTTGCTATCCTATCACCCAGTTTGCGATTTACAATCGTCTGACCTGCGACAAGGCCTATCGCATCATGCCTGAGTATACCCACGAGGCCATGAATGTCTTTGTCAATGACCAAGTCTACAACTGGCTTTGCGGCAGTGAGATTCCTTTTAAGTACATAAAATAATGAATGAGAGAGCCCAGTAGCTCTCTTTTTGTTATAAATGTTGAAAGTACTTTTAAAAATATTAAAATATTAAAATATTACTGAAAGTAAAATCTATTCTATCGCAAGCTCGAGATAAACCTATGACTTTATTGTATAATAAAGAAAAAGTCTCTAGGAAAGGAGTGAAAGAGCTACTATTTGGACTGCAGCTAGCTAAATATTGAAAGAGAGAAGGAGAGGAACTCTCGTTTATTAATTACTTTCTTGTGTTTTCCTATGGTGGGGAGTAAAAATTTTAAAACAAAAAGAAAGCGCTTTATTTTTGGTGATATTGAAAGGTAGAAAGATGAATCAGAAGAATTTTGACAGAAAACAAAGATATGGTATTCGTAAATTTGCAGTGGGTGTAGCCTCTGTAACCATTGGTGCAGTGGTGTTTGGAGTAAACCCTGTATTGGCAAATGAACAAGGAAACTCAACTGTAACCGCTGCTGAAAATAATAATCAAGGTTTATCAGAATTACCAAAAGAAGCTTCTTCAGGAAGTCTTGCAAATTTAGATAGTGAATTAGCTGGAAAATTGGCAACAGCGAAAGATAATGGTGTGGAAGTTGATCAGGATAAGTTGAAGAAAAATGAGACTGCTGAAGCAGAGACAACCACTCCAACAAATACACCTGCAGCTGACAATACACCAGCTCCTGCTGATAAACCAGAAACAGATTCTGCAACTACAGAAGCAAGTAACAAGGAGCAAAATAAAGAAGAAGAGGGAGTACTTCCTCGAGATTATTATGCTAGAGACATCGCAAATGCAACTCCAGTAGTAGAAAAAGAAGATGTTGAAACAAATTCGGAAAATGGTCAGCGTGTAGACCTAGCCAGTGAATTAGATACATTGAAGAAACTTCAAAATGCGACCATTCATATGGAATTCAAGCCAGATGCCAAAGCTCCAGCATTTTATAATCTATTCTCAGTGTCTAGTGATAAGAAAAAAGATGAGTACTTCACAATGGCTGTTCTCAATAATACAGCATTAATTGAGGGGCGTGATGCAAATGGAGCACAATTTTATGATAAATATACGGATGCTCCATTACAAGTACGTCCTGGCCAGTGGAATTCAGTAACTTTCACAGTTGAAAAACCGACAGAAGAATTACCTAGTGGTCGAGTGCGCCTCTACGTGAACGGTGTATTATCTCGAACAAGTCTGAAATCTGGTCACTTTATCAAAGATATGCCAGATGTAACGCATGCTCAAATCGGAGCAACCAAGCGTGCTAGTAATACTGTTTGGGGATCCAATCTACAAGTTAGGAACCTGACTGTCTATGATCGTGCTTTAACACCAGATGAAGTTCAAACACGGAGTCAACTGTTTGAAAGAGGTGATTTGGAAAGAAACTTCCTGAAGGTGCGAAAATATCAGAGAAAGAAGATGTTTTTGAAGGCGGAATGCATAACCAACCAAATAAAGATGGGATCAAGAGTTATCGTATTCCTGCACTTCTTAAGACAGATAAAGGTACTCTGATTGCTGGTGCAGATGAGCGTCGTCTTCATTCAAGTGACTGGGGCGATATCGGCATGGTCGTCAGACGAAGTGAGGATAAGGGGAAGACATGGAGCGACCGAGTAACGATTACAAATTTAAGAGACAATCCAAAAGCCTCTGATCCATCAATCGGTTCACCAGTGAACATCGATATGGTTTTGGTTCAAGATCCTGAGACAAAACGAATTTTTTCTATCTATGATATGTTCCCAGAAGGGAAAGGAATCTTTGGAATGGCTGATCAAAGAGAAGAAGCCTATAAACAAATCGATGGCAAAACTTATCAAATTCTCTATAAAGAAGGCGAAGACGGCTCCTATACAATACGTGAAAATGGCACAGTTTATACCCCAGATGGGAAACCAACAGATTATCGTGTTGTTGTAGATCCGGTGAAACCATCTTATAGTGATAAGGGTGATTTATATCAAGGGGATCGACTATTAGGAAATATTTATTTCACAAGCAATAAAACGTCTCCATTTAGAGTTGCCAAGGATTCTTATCTATGGATGTCTTACAGTGATGATGATGGTAAGACTTGGTCAGCACCTCAAGATATTACTCCAATGGTCAAAGCTGATTGGATGAAATTCTTGGGTGTGGGTCCTGGAGTGGGGATAACTCTTCGTACCGGTCCAAATAAAGGTCGAATCGTCGTTCCTGTCTATACGACTAACCGTACCAACCACCTCAATGGTTCTCAATCATCTCGAATTATCTACTCAGATGACCATGGAAAGACTTGGCATATGGGAGGTGGTGTCAACGACAATCGTACGCTTTATGATGGTACAGTTGTTGATTCAAGCACTATGAACAATTATTATGCTCAAAATACGGAATCTTCTGTTGTTCAGTTAAACAATGGGGACCTCAAACTATTTATGCGTGGTTTGACAGTGATCTACAGGTTGCGACAAGTCATGATGGTGGTCTAACTTGGGACAATAACGTTGATCGCTATGATGTGCCAGATGTTTATGTTCAAATGGCCGCGACTCATACGGTTCAAAATGGTAAAGAGTATATTCTCTTGGCGAATGCGAACGGTCCAGGTCGTAAAAATGGTTATATTCGAGTGGCTCGTGTTGAAGAAGATGGCCAGTTAACTTGGTTGCACCATCATTTGATTCAGGAAGGTGAATATGCATATAACTCTCTTCAACAAATTGGACCGGATGAATTTGGACTTTTATATGAGCACCATGCTCCAGGGGGGGTTCCATATACACTTTCCTTCAAGAAATTCAACTGGGATTTCTTGACCAAGGAAAGAATTTCTCCTAAAGAAGCAAAAGTAAAATATGCTATTCAAAAATGGCCAGGTATTATTGCGATGGAGTTTGATTCGGAAGTATTGGTAAATAAGGCTCCGACCCTTCAGTTGGCAAATGGTAAAACGGCAACCTTCATGACCCAGTATGATACAAAAACTCTCCTATTCACAGTGAATCCAGAGGATATGGGTCAAAGGATTACAGGTCTGGCAGACGGTGCAATTGAAAGTATGCACAATTTACCAGTCTCTTTAGCTGGATCTAAATTAAGCGATGGTATAAATGGAAGTGAAGCTGCGATAAATGAAGTTCCAGAATTTACAGGTGGAGTTAATGGCGTTGAGGCTGCAGTAACTGAAGAAGCTCCTGAATATACAGGTTCATTGGCAACAGTGGGAGAAGAACCAGCACCAACAGTAGAAAAACCAGAATTTACAGGTGGAGTTAATGGCGTTGAGCCTGCAGTAACTGAAGAAGCTCCTGAATATACAGGTCCATTGGCAACAGTGGGAGAAGAACCAGCGCCAACAGTAGAAACCGGAGTTTACAGGTGGAGTGAATGGAGTAGAAGCTCTTGTAACAGAAATTCCTGAATATACAGGTCCCTTAGCAACAGTGGGAGAAGAGCCAGCACCAACAGTAGAAAAACCGGAATTCAAAGGGGGCGTAAATTCAGTTCTAGCAGCTTCAAATGAGGTTCCGGAATATAGAGGTGGTGCTAACTTTGTCTTGGCAGCTTCAAATGCTCTTCCTGAGTATAAAGGAGGTGTCAATGGAGCTGAGGCAGCAATCCATGAAGTGCCAGAGTACAAGGGAGAAACCAAACCAGTCTTAGCAGCTGCAAACGAACGTCCAGCTAAGAAGTTATCTCTTGGACAAGGTGCTACTTATCAAGCACCAGCGGCTAAACAAAATGAGCTTCCAAATACTGGAAGCAAAGAAAACACAACCCTTATTTCTATAGGATTAGTGGCAGGTCTCTTATCCGTCTTTACATTAGGAAAGAAACGAAAAGAAAACTAGACTAGGTCTTGAATAAAATGAATTTAGCTCATCGTTAATGATAAAAGAGATGGCCCATTTGAAAGATGGCTATCTCTTTTTATCATTTTAGATACTGAGCGAATTGAAAATAAGACAGTGCTGAAACTACTTTCAGAAACTGCTGTTCTATAAAATACTTTTGAAACTGAAATCTATTCTACCACAAAGTATTGAAAGCGCTTTAAAAATAATATATAATGAACCCATAAGAACAAAGAAAAGGAGGAAAGAGGATGCCACAGATTACTAAAGAAGCCTTGATTGCACAAATCAAAGATGGAATCATCGTTTCTTGTCAGGCCCTTCCTCACGAACCGCTCTATACAGAAGCGGGAGGAGTCATTCCCTTGCTGGTCAAAGCGGCTGAGCAAGGTGGAGCAGTCGGTATCCGAGCAAACAGTGTTCGTGATATCAAGGAAATCAAGGAGGTCACAAAACTTCCAATCATTGGGATAATTAAACGAGATTATCCACCACAAGAACCCTTCATCACTGCTACTATGAAAGAGGTTGATGAATTGGCAGAACTTGATATAGAGGTGATTGCTCTGGATTGTACCAAGCGTGAACGCTATGATGGTTTAGAGATTCAAGACTTCATTCGTCAGGTTAAGGAGAAATATCCTAACCAGCTCTTGATGGCTGATACAAGTACTTTCGAAGAAGGATTGGCAGCTGTTGAAGCAGGAATTGACTTTGTCGGAACAACTTTATCAGGATACACATCTTACAGTCCAAAAGTGGATGGTCCCGATTTTGAATTAATTAAAAAACTCTGTGATGCTGGCGTGGATGTCATTGCAGAAGGGAAAATTCATACACCAGAACAAGCCAAACAAATCCTGGGATATGGAGTGCGAGGCATCGTTGTTGGTGGCGCTATTACTAGACCAAAAGAGATCACAGAACGCTTCGTTGCTGGTCTTAAATAACACAATCTCAAAAAAAGAGGAGAGTGGTGGATGCGTCGGATAAAATGAAAACGTATACAAGTTCAATCTTACTCATTATCCAATATGGATACGCTTATCAATTAGGAGAATACAAATGAAATTTAGAAAACTAGCTTGTACAGTACTTGCGGGTGCTGCGGTTCTTGGCCTTGCTGCATGTGGTAATTCTGGCGGAAGTAAAGATGCTGGAAAATCTGGTAGCGATAGCGGAAAAACAGAAATCACTTGGTGGGCATTCCCAGTCTTCACTCAAGAAAAAACTGGTGACGGTGTTGGAACATATGAAAAATCAATCATCGAAGCGTTTGAAAAAGCAAATCCAGATGTAAAAGTGAAATTGGAAACCATCGACTTCAAGTCAGGTCCTGAAAAAATCACAACAGCTATCGAAGCAGGAACAGCTCCAGATGTACTGTTTGACGCACCAGGACGTATCATCCAATACGGTAAAAACGGTAAATTGGCTGAGTTGAACGACCTCTTCACAGACGAATTCGTCAAAGATGTTAACAACGAAAATATCGTACAAGCAAGTAAAGCTGGAGACAAAGCTTACATGTATCCAATTAGTTCAGCTCCATTCTACATGGCTATGAACAAGAAAATGTTGGAAGAAGCTGGAGTTGCAAACCTTGTAAAAGAAGGTTGGACTACTGATGATTTTGAAAAAGTTTTGAAAGCACTTAAAGATAAAGGCTACACACCAGGTTCATTGTTCAGTTCTGGTCAAGGGGGGAGACCAAGGAACACGTGCCTTCATTGCAAACCTTTATGGAGCTTCTGTAACAGATAAAGATGTAACAAAATATACAACTGATGATCCTAAATTCGTCAAAGGTCTTGAAAAAGCAGCTAGCTGGATTAAAGACGGTTTGTTGAACAATGGTTCACAATTTGACGGTGGAGCAGATATCCAAAACTTTGCCAACGGTCAAACATCTTACACAATCCTTTGGGCACCAGCTCAAAACGGTATCCAAGCTAAACTCTTGGAAGCAAGTAAAGTAGAAGTGGTAGAAGTACCATTCCCATCAGATTCAGGTAAACCAGCTCTTGAATACCTTGTAAATGGATTTGCAGTATTCAACAATAAAGACGACAAGAAAGTTGCAGCATCTAAGAAATTCGTTCAATTCATCGCGGATGACAAAGAATGGGGTCCAAAAGACGTTGTTCGTACAGGTGCCTTCCCAGTTCGTACATCATTTGGCAAACTTTATGAAGACAAACGTATGGAAACAATCAGTGGTTGGACTAAATACTACTCACCATACTACAACACTATCAATGGTTTTGCTGAAATGAGAACACTTTGGTTCCCAATGTTGCAATCTGTATCAAATGGTGACGAAAAACCAGCGGATGCTTTGAAAGCCTTTACTGAAAAAGCTAACGAAACAATTAAAAAAGCTACAAAACAATAAGCACTAAATCAGATTGACTCCTCCCTTTTCCCTGTGCATAGTCTATGTAAGAAAAGGGAGGATTTTGTTTGAAATGTAAGGAACTGTCACGAAATTAAAATGAAGTTCTTACATAAGCGAATCTTAAAAAATTTCATTTTGATTTTAAAACAGTTCAAGAAAGTCAAAAAATTATTCTATTTGAAAGAGAGGTGCCGACTGTGAAAGTCAATAAAATTCGTATGCGGGAAACAGTGATTTCCTACGCTTTCCTAGCACCAGTATTATTCTTCTTTGTCATCTTTGTCTTGGCTCCTATGATTATGGGATTCATTACAAGTTTCTTTAACTACTCAATGACTAAATTTGAGTTTGTAGGCTTGGACAACTACATTCGCATGTTTAAAGACCCTGTCTTTATGAAGTCTTTGATCAATACCGTGATTCTGGTTATTGGATCTGTACCCGTTGTTGTTCTATTCTCACTCTTTGTAGCATCTCAGACCTATCATCAAAATGCCATTGCCAGATCCTTCTACCGTTTCGTCTTCTTCCTTCCTGTTGTAACAGGTAGTGTTGCCGTAACAGTTGTTTGGAAATGGATCTATGACCCACTATCAGGAATTTAAACTTTGTCCTTAAGTCAAGCCACATCATCAGCCAGAACATTTCTTGGTTGGGAGATAAAAACTGGGCTTTGATGGCGATTATGATTATCCTTTTGACTACATCTGTTGGTCAGCCGATTATCCTTTATATCGCTGCCATGGGAAATATTGACAATTCATTGGTTGAAGCAGCGCGTGTTGATGGTGCGACTGAATTGCAAGTGTTCTGGAAGATTAAATGGCCTAGCCTCCTTCCAACAACACTTTATATCGCAATCATTACAACAATCAACTCATTCCAGTGTTTCGCCTTGATTCAGCTTTTGACTTCAGGTGGTCCAAACTACTCAACAAGTACACTTATGTACTACCTTTACGAAAAAGCCTTCCAATTGACAGAATACGGCTATGCCAACACCATCGGTGTCTTCTTGGCAGTTATGATTGCTATCGTAAGCTTTGTTCAATTTAAAGTACTTGGAAACGACGTAGAATATTAAAGAAAGGAGACAGCTATGCAATCTACACAAAAGAAACCTTTAACAGCTTTCACTGTTATTTCAACTATTATCTTGCTCTTGTTGACCGTGCTGTTCATCTTTCCGTTCTACTGGATTTTGACAGGTGCCTTCAAGTCACAACCTGATACAATCGTTATTCCACCACAATGGTTCCCTAAAATGCCAACCATGGAAAACTTCCAACAACTTATGGTGCAAAACCCTGCTATGCAGTGGATGTGGAACTCTGTGTTTATTTCATTGGTAACCATGTTCTTAGTCTGTGCGACCTCTTCTCTAGCAGGTTATGTATTGGCTAAAAAACGTTTCTATGGTCAGCGTATTCTCTTTGCCATCTTTATCGCTGCCATGGCACTTCCAAAACAAGTTGTCCTTGTACCATTGGTACGTATCGTCAACTTCATGGGAATCCATGACACTCTTTGGGCAGTTATCTTACCTTTGATTGGATGGCCATTCAGGGGTCTTCCTCATGAAACAATTTAGTGAAAAATATCCCAACAGAGTTGCTTGAATCAGCTAAAAATCGACGGTTGTGGTGAGATTCGTACCTTCTGGAGCGTAGCCTTCCCGATTGTCAAACCAGGATTTGCGCCCTTGCAATCTTTACCTTCATCAATACATGGAACGACTACTTCATGCAGTTGGTTATGTTGACTTCACGTCAAAACTTGACCATCTCACTTGGGGTTGCAACTATGCAAGCTGAAATGGCAACCAACTATGGTTTGATCATGGCAGGTGCCGCTCTTGCAGCAGTTCCAATCGTAACAGTATTCCTAGTCTTCCAAAAATCCTTCACTCAGGGTATTACTATGGGAGCGGTCAAAGGTTAAGAAAAGTAAATTGGTGTGTCAAGATTGCGGAAGTGGTCTTGACATGCTATGGAAATATAGAGGTTATAAGTGTCTACAAAATGTTGGGTATTTGCTTACCTTAGATATTTTGTTAGACACTTATCAACTTAAGAATGATTTTAGTTAACTATCAGAAACGAAGGAAAGAGTATGATTTTTGACGATTTGAAAAACATCACCTTTTACAAAGGAATTCATCCCAATCTAGACAAGGCTATCGACTATCTCTACCAGCATCGTAAAGATTCATTTGAACTAGGTAAGTATGAGATTGACGGGGACAAGGTCTTTCTAGTTGTTCAGGAAAATGTCCTCAATCAAGCTGAAAATGATCAATTTGAGCATCATCAGAACTATGCTGACTTGCATTTGCTGGTAGAAGGACATGAATATTCGAGTTACGGTTCACGTATCAAAGACGAGGCAGTAGCATTCGACGAAGCGAGTGACATTGGCTTTGTTCATTGTCATGAACACTACCCACTTTTGTTGGGTTATCACAATTTTGCGATTTTCTTTCCAGGAGAACCACACCAGCCAAATGGCTATGCAGGTATGGAAGAGAAGGTTCGCAAATATCTCTTTAAAATTTTGATTGATTAAAAAATCAGGAGGAGCAAACATGGCACAAAAAGGAGTAAGCCTTATCAAGGCAGCATTTGATACAGACAACTTTCTCATGCGTTTTAGTGAAAAGGTCTTGGATATCGTCACAGCCAATCTTCTTTTTGTCGTTTCTTGTTTGCCCATCGTGACGATTGGAGTGGCTAAAATTAGTCTCTACGAGACTATGTTTGAGATTAAGAAGAGTAGACGCGTGCCTGTCTTTAAAATCTATCTAAGAGCTTTCAAGCAAAATCTGAAACTAGGTCTTCAGTTAGGTCTGCTTGAGTTGGGCATTGTCTCATTAAGTCTTCTAGACCTCTATCTCTTTTGGGGTCAGACAGCTATGCCTTTCCAAATGGTGAAAGCTATCTGTCTAGGCGTTCTTATCTTCCTCACTATCGTGATGTTGGCTAGCTATCCCATCGCTGCGCGCTATGATTTGACTTGGAAAGAAGTGCTGCAAAAAGGACTTATCTTGGCAAGTTTTAACTTTCCTTGGTTCTTCCTCATGTTAGTTATTCTCTTTCTCATTGTGATGGTTCTTTATCTGTCCGCCTTCAGTTTACTTTTAGGTGGCTCAGCCTTCCTGCTTTTTGGGTTTGGACTCTTGGTCTTTATCCAGACTGGATTGATGGAGAAAATTTTCGCAAAATACCAATAATATGGCTTGTTTCTGAAACTACTTTCAAGCTTTAAACGTTTCAAAATACATATCGAAACTAAAATCTAAGTGTACACCAGATGTTGAAAGCGTTTTTCACAAGGTGTATACTAAACACATAAAGAATAAATCCTGCTTTTAGCAGAAAAAAAAGAAAACTTAGGAGAAAATCTATGTCAGATTTAAAAAAATACGAAGGTGTCATTCCAGCCTTCTACGCATGTTATGATGATCAAGGAGAAGTAAGTCCAGAGCGTACGCGTGCCTTGGTTCAATACTTCATTGATAAAGGTGTTCAAGGTCTTTATGTCAATGGTTCTTCTGGTGAATGTATCTACCAAAGCGTTGAAGACCGCAAGTTGATTTTGGAAGAAGTCATGGCAGTTGCCAAAGGTAAATTGACCATCATTGCTCACGTTGCTTGCAACAATACCAAAGACAGTATGGAGCTTGCTCGTCATGCTGAAAGCTTAGGAGTAGATGCCATTGCAACGATTCCGCCGATTTATTTCCGCTTGCCAGAATACTCAGTTGCTAAATATTGGAACGATATCAGTTCTGCAGCTCCAAATACAGACTACGTAATTTATAACATTCCTCAATTGGCAGGGGTTGCTTTGACTCCAAGCCTTTACACAGAAATGTTGAAAAATCCTCGTGTTATCGGTGTTAAGAATTCTTCTATGCCAGTTCAAGATATCCAAACTTTTGTGAGCCTTGGTGGGGAAGACCATATCGTCTTCAACGGTCCAGATGAGCAGTTCTTAGGTGGTCGTCTCATGGGAGCTAAAGCTGGTATCGGTGGTACTTATGGTGCGATGCCAGAACTCTTCTTGAAACTCAATGAGTTGATTGCTGACAAAGACTTAGAAACAGCGCGTGAATTGCAGTACGCAATCAATGCAATCATTAGCAAATTGACTGCTGCACATGGAAATATGTACGGTGTGATTAAGGAAGTCTTGAAGATCAATGAAGGCTTGAATATTGGTTCTGTTCGTTCACCATTGACACCAGTGACTGAAGAAGAACGTTCAGTTGTAGAAGCAGCTGCAGCCTTGATTCGTGAAACCAAGGAGCGCTTCCTCTAATCCATAAGGAGGTATTTATGACACACTACGTTGCAATTGATATCGGTGGAACAAATATCAAATATGGTTTGATCGACCAAGAAGGCCAACTTGTTGAATCCCATGAAATGCCAACAGAGGCGCATAAAGGTGGGCCTCATATCTTACAAAAGACCAAAGATATCGTAGCTAGCTATTTAGAACAAGGTCCAGTAGCAGGTGTTGCTATTTCTTCAGCAGGAATGGTGGATCCAGACAAGGGTGAGATTTTCTACGCTGGGCCTCAAATCCCCAACTACGCAGGCACCCAGTTCAAAAAGGAAATCGAGACTAGCTTTACTATTCCTTGTGAGATTGAAAATGATGTCAACTGTGCAGGTCTGGCTGAGGCGGTATCTGGTTCAGGCAAGGGAGCGAGTGTCACCCTTTGCTTGACTATTGGAACCGGTATCGGTGGTTGTTTGATTATGGATGGGAAAGTCTTCCATGGATTTAGCAATTCAGCCTGTGAAGTCGGTTATATGCATATGCAGGATGGAGCGTTCCAAGATTTGGCTTCTACAACAGCTTTAGTGAAATATGTAGCTGAAGCACATGGAGAGGATGTTGATCAGTGGAATGGACGACGCATCTTTAAGGAAGCCACTGAAGGAAACAAGATTTGTATGGCTGGTATTGACCGCATGGTAGACTATCTAGGAAAAGGTCTGGCAAACATTTGCTATGTGGCCAATCCAGAAGTGGTCATTCTCGGTGGCGGTATCATGGGACAAGAGGCTATCCTCAAACCGAAGATCCGCACAGCCTTGAAGGAAGCTTTGGTACCAAGTCTAGCTGAAAAACACGATTAGAATTTGCCCATCATCAAAATACAGCAGGTATGTTGGGTGCTTATTATCATTTTATAATCAATGAAAATCAAAGAGCAAACTAGGAAGTTAGCCGTAGGCAGTACTTGAGTACGACAAGGCGAAGCTGACGTGGTTTGAATTTGATTTTCGAAGAGTATTAAGACAAAACAATCCTAGTTTGGCTAGACCAAACTAGGATTTTCTTACACGTTTTTGTCTACGATAGCCATTGAGTTTTTTATTTTCCCAATAGCTATTAAAGATTTTCTCCTTGCTTTCACGATTGATTTCCAAAAAGTAGGCATAAATCAAATCGATAAAGAAGAGCATAGGGAGTTGAGCGGATATACGTTGGATGTAGGAGGGTTGGCTGTGTGTGGCTACAAGAACAGTCTCTGTATAGGCCTGACTATCTTTATTGGGAACACTTGAAAAAAGTACAGTCTTTGCCCCCATCTCCTTAGCATCTAATAGACTATCTAAAATAGAAGGAGTTGAGCCAGAAAGTGAGAAACCGAGTACGAGACAATTCTCATCCATAATACTGGTTGTCCAAGCAAACCGTCTTGATCGGTCAAAGCCTCGCAGACCACACCTAGACGCATAAAGCGTAATTTCATTTCACGAGCGACGAGGCCAGAACTCCCTGTTCCGAAGAAGTAGACACGATCAGCATCTTCGATTAACTGGGCGATTCGTTCCAGTTGTTCTTCGTCAATCAAGTCCTGTGTTTGTTCCCGCATATTACTATAGCTTCTAAGAACTCGGTTGGTTAAAGGACTATGTTTGTGAGAATGAGTATCCTGTTTCTTTGCTTGGTGCAGGTATTGGAAAATAAATTCTCGATAGCCTGTAAAACCACATTTTTTAGAAAAGCGGGTCAGAGCAGCTTGAGAGATATGTAATTTTTGAGTGACCTGCTGAGAAGATAAATCATCTGCAATGGTTTCAGCTTGCAAAAAATAGCGAGCGATTTCTTGCTCTAGGTCTGTCATTTCTTCGAAGTGAGAATCAATGAGGGTTGCTATATCTGGTTTGTCCATAGGGAAGGCTCCTTTAAATGAGTCATATTGGAAAAAGACTGAGTCATCGAACTTTTACACTTATTATATCATATAATGTAGGGATGGATAAATAAAATCGTATTTTCCTGTAAAATGGGAAAAGCTCCCTTCTTTTCCAAAATTTCTTCTTAAATTATGGTACAATGAAGAGTAAGATTTTAAATAGAAATGAGACTGATTTGTATGAGGAAATTTAACAGCCATTCGATTCCGATTCGGCTTAATTTATTGTTTTCAATCATCATTTTACTCTTTATGACCATTATTGGTCGCCTGCTTTATATGCAGGTTTTGAACAAGGTTTTTTATGAGACAAAACTAGCATCGGCTAGTAAAACAAAGGTGACTACTAGTTCAGCTCGGGGTGAAATTTATGATGCCAGTGGCAAGCCCTTGGTTGAAAATACTGTGAAACAAGTTGTTTCCTTTACTCGAAACAACAAAATGACGGCTGCAGATTTAAAAGAAACAGCCAAGAAGCTGTTAGCCTATGTAGGAGTTACTTCTCCAACATTGACTGACCGACAGTTGGCGGACTATTATCTAGCAGATCAAGATGTCTATAAGAAAGTAGTGGAAAGCTTACCACGTGAGAAGCGCCTTGATTCAGATGGCAATCGTCTATCCGAATCAGAACTCTATAACAATGCGGTCGATAGTGTCCAAACGAGTCAATTAAACTATACAGAGGATGATAAGAAAGAAATCTATCTTTTTAGTCAGTTAAATGCTGTTGGAAACTTTGAGACAGGAGCCATTGCGACAGATTCCTTGACAGATACACAGATTGCCTTGATTGCTTCGGCTTCTAAGAATTTACCTGGTATCAGTATTTCAACCACGTGGGATCGAAAGGTTCTAGAGACTTCGCTCTCTTCTATAGTGGGAAGTGTATCCGGGTGAAAAAGCTGGTCTCCCAGCTGAAGAAGCAGATGCTTATATTAAAAAGGGCTATTCTCTAAATGATCGGGTTGGCACCTCTTATCTAGAGAAACAATATGAAGAAATCTTGCAAGGTAAACGCTCGGTGAAGGAAATTCATCTAGATAAGTATGGCAATATGGAAAGTGTCGAAAATATTGAAGATGGTACCAAAGGGAACAATATTAAACTGACCATCGATTTGGCCTTCCAAGATAGCGTGGACAATCTGCTTAAGAGTTATTTCACTTCCGAACTAGGAAATGGAGGAGCCAAGTATTCTGAAGGTGTCTATGCAGTTGCTTTGAACCCAAAAACAGGTGCAGTTTTATCCATGTCAGGAATCAAACATGATCTGAAAACGGGAGAGTTGACGCCTGATTCTTTGGGAACGGTAACCAATGTCTTTGTACCAGGTTCGGTCGTTAAGGCTGCAACCATCAGTTCCGGTTGGGAGAATGGAGTCTTATCAGGGAACCAGACCTTGACGGATCAGTCCATTGTCTTCCAAGGTTCACCCCCTATCAATTCGTGGTATACTGCCTTTGCTGGGCCAATGCCGATTACGGCAGTTCAAGCTTTGGAGTATTCATCTAATACTTATATGGTCCAAACAGCTTTAGGGATTATGGGATTGACTTATCAACCGAATATGATTGCAGGAATTGGAAATTTAGACTCGGCTATGGGGAAATTACGTTCAACCTTTGGTGAGTATGGTTTAGGATCATCTACAGGTATTGATTTACCAGATGAATCCACCGGCTTTATTCCTAAAGATTATGATCTTGCTAATTATATTACAAATTCATTTGGTCAGTTTGATAACTATACCCCAATGCAATTAGCTCAGTATGTAGCAACTGTTGCCAATGATGGTGTCCGTATGGCTCCTCGTATTGTTGAGGGAATTTATGGAAATAATGATAATGGAGGATTGGGCGACCTGATTCAACAACTGCAACCGACAGAGATGAATAAGGTCAATATATCCGCCTCCGATATGAGTATTTTGCAACAAGGTTTTTATCAGGTTGCCCATGGGACTAGTGGATTGACAACTGGCCGTGCCTTTTTCAAATGGTGCAGCTGTATCTATTAGCGGAAAAAAACGGGTACAGCCGAAAGTTATGTAGCAGATGGTCAGCAAGCAACAAATACCAATGCGGTTGCCTACGCTCCATCAGATAATCCTCAAATCGCTGTAGCTGTTGTCTTCCCGCATAACACAAATTTGTCAAATGGTGTCGGACCTTCCATTGCGCGCGACATTATCAACCTCTATAACCAACATCATCCAATGAATTAGAAAGGAACTTATGCTTTATCCAACACCTATAGCCAAGCTAATTGACAGTTATTCCAAGTTGCCGGGTATCGGGATCAAGACGGCTACCCGTCTGGCCTTTTATACGATTGGAATGTCTGATGACGATGTCAATGAATTTGCCAAAAATCTCCTTTCTGCTAAGAGAGAGCTGACCTATTGCTCCATCTGTGGTCGTTTGACTGATGACGATCCTTGCTCTATCTGTACCGATCCAAGTCGTGACCAGACAACCATTTTAGTTCTCGAGGATAGTCGCGATGTGGCAGCCATGGAGAACATTCAAGAATACCATGGACTCTATCATGTCTTGCATGGTCTTATTTCTCCCATGAATGGTATCAGTCCAGATGATATCAATCTCAAGAGTCTCATGACTCGTCTGATGGACAGTGAAGTTTCAGAGGTAATCGTAGCGACCAATGCTACAGCAGATGGTGAAGCGACTTCCATGTATCTTTCTCGTTTGCTCAAACCAGCTGGTATCAAGGTTACTCGCCTGGCACGAGGCCTCGCTGTGGGAGCAGATATCGAGTATGCGGATGAAGTTACACTCTTACGAGCCATTGAAAATCGAACAGAGCTGTAAGTCTAGACAAATTAACACACTCAATTCATTTATATAAAAAATCAAGGAGATCGATATTTTTTATCGTTCTCTTTTTAAATATATTGAAGACCAGTATCAGGTTCAAGTTTCAAAAAAGAAGCAAATATGATATACTAAAGAACGAGTATTCTATTAGAATTGGAACAAATAATATGAAACAAACGATTATTCTTTTATACGGTGGACGTAGTGCAGAGCGTGAAGTCTCTGTCCTTTCAGCTGAGAGTGTCATGCGTGCGGTTAACTACGATCGTTTCACAGTCAAGACTTTCTTCATTAGTCAGTCAGGTGACTTTATCAAAACTCAGGAATTTAGCCAGACTCCTGATCAAGAGGATCGTCTCATGACCAATGAAACCATTGATTGGGATAAGAAAGTTGCACCAAGTGCCATCTACGAAGAAGGAGCAGTGGTCTTTCCAGTCCTTCACGGTCCGATGGGAGAAGATGGCTCTGTTCAAGGTTTCCTTGAAGTTTTGAAAATGCCTTACGTTGGTTGCAACATCTTGTCATCAAGTCTTGCCATGGACAAAATCACCACCAAGCGTGTTCTAGAATCTGTCGGGATTGCCCAAGTTCCCTATGTGGCCATCGTCGAAGGTGATGATGTGACTGCTAAAATTGCCGAAGTTGAAGAAAAATTGACTTATCCAGTCTTCACAAAACCATCAAACATGGGTTCAAGTGTCGGTATTTCCAAATCTGAAAATCAAGACGAACTCCGTCAAGCCTTGAAACTTGCCTTCCAATATGATAGTCGTGTCTTGGTAGAACAAGGAGTGAATGCCCGTGAAATTGAGGTTGGGCTACTGGGTAACTACGATGTTAAAAGCACCCTTCCAGGAGAAGTAGTCAAGGATGTTGCCTTCTATGACTACGATGCCAAGTATATTGATAACAAGATTACTATGGATATTCCAGCTAAAATCAGTGATGATGTGGTAGCTGTCATGCGTCAAAATGCAGAAACAGCCTTCCGTGCCATTGGTGGTTTAGGTCTATCTCGTTGCGATTTCTTCTATACTGATAAGGGAGATTTTTCCTAAATGAGCTCAATACCATGCCAGGTTTTACCCAGTGGTCAATGTATCCACTTCTTTGGGACAATATGGGAATTAGCTATCCAGACTTAATCGAACGTTTGGTTGACCTTGCCAAGGAAAGTTTTGACAAGCGCGAAGCGCATTTGCTATAAAAACGAAAGAGAGGGTAGGAGCCAGAACCATCACTGTAAGGTGACTAGAGTTCTCGAGCTTCGACCCTTTTTAAAGGAGTAGAAATGAAATTAACAATCCATGAAGTGGCTCAAGTTGTAGGAGCTAAAAATGATATCAGCCTCTTTGAGGACACCCAGTTAGAGAAGGCTGAGTTTGACAGTCGCTTAATTGCGGCAGGGGATTTATTTGTGCCCCTCAAAGGTGCGCGTGACGGTCATGACTTTATCGAAACATCCTTTGAAAATGGTGCTGCTGTAACCCTGTCTGAGAAAGAGGTCGCAAATCGTCCCTACATTCTAGTAGGTGATGTCTTGACTGCCTTTCAGCAACTAGCAGCCTACTATCTTGAAAAAACAGCAGTTGATGTCTTTGCTATTACAGGTTCAAATGGTAAAACAACGACCAAGGATATGTTAGCTCACTTGCTATCAACAACCTACAAAACTTACAAAACACAAGGTAACTACAATAATGAGATTGGCCTTCCCTACACAGTTCTCCACATGCCTGAAGGAACAGAAAAGTTGGTCTTGGAGATGGGGCAGGATCACTTGGGAGATATTCATCTCTTGTCAGAATTGGCTCGTCCAAAAACAGCCATCGTGACCTTGGTTGGTGAGGCCCATTTAGCCTTTTTCAAAGACCGTTCTGAAATTGCTAAAGGAAAAATGCAAATTGCTGATGGCATGGCGTCTGGTTCCTTACTTTTGGCACCAGCAGATCCTATTGTAGAGGACTACTTACCAATTGATAAAAAGGTAGTTCGTTTTGGGCAAGGGGCAGAGTTGGAAATTACCGACTTGGTTGAGCGTAAGGATAGCTTGACCTTTAAAGCCAATTTCTTGGAGCAAGCCCTTGATTTGCCAGTAACTGGCAAGTACAATGCCACCAATGCTATGATTGCATCCTATGTTGCCCTGCAAGAAGGAGTTTCAGAGGAGCAAATCCGTTTGGCCTTCCAAAATCTTGAATTGACGCGTAACCGTACCGAGTGGAAGAAAGCAGGCTAATGGAGCAGATATTCTGTCTGACGTATACAATGCCAATCCAACTGCTATGAAGTTGATTTTAGAGACTTTCTCTGCCATTCCGACCAATGAAGGTGGCAAGAAAATTGCAGTGTTGGCGGATATGAAGGAACTTGGTGACCAGTCTATTCAACTCCATAACCAGATGATTTTGAGCCTTTCTCCAGATGTGCTTGATACCGTTATTTTCTATGGAGAAGACATTGCTGAATTAGCCCAATTGGCCAGTCAAATGTTCCCCATCGGCCACGTTTACTATTTCAAGAAAACAGAAGAACAAGACCAATTTGAAGACCTAGTCAAGCAAGTCAAAGAAAGCCTTGGAGCTAATGACCAAATCCTGCTCAAAGGCTCTAACTCTATGAATCTAGCTAAGTTGGTAGAAAGTTTAGAAAATGAAGACAAGTGATTTTGCTAAGTATCTTCAAAGAATGATTGCTCTTACAGATACTGGACTAACCTTTACAAAGGATCCTTTTGATCGTGAGCGCTACGAAGACTTGCGAAGTCTGTTATCTGAAATGTTGAATCAGGTATCAGACCTTGATGCAGACGAAGTGGCAGAACTCTTGAAACCGACCTCCGCTTATGCGACTCCTTTAATGGACGTCCGTGCTTGGATAGTTGAGGATGAAAAAATTTGTCTGGTTAGGGGACAAGGAGAGAATGATTGGGCTTTGCCAGGTGGCTTTGGTGAAGTCGGCTATTCTCCAACAGAAAATATTCTCAAGGAAATTGAAGAAGAAACCGGTTTTGAAGCTAAAGTAGAAAGACTACTAGCTGTTTTTGATACAAATCGTTTCCAACTACAGAGCAAGCAATATGCAAAGTTTGTTTTTGAATGTAAGCTTCTTGATGGACAATTCCAAAAAAATCAAGAAATTGCTGACCTTCAATTTTTTGCCATTGACCAACTGCCAGCCTTATCTGAAAAACGCATTACCAAGGAGCAAATAGAGATTCTTTGGCAGGTTTATCAAGGTCAGAGGGAGCAATATCTTGATTAAGAAGATGATTATCGTATTTCTAAATCCATTTTTGACAAATAGCATGGTATAATAAAATGCAGGAAAATTTTGAATCATGAGGAAGACTAGATGAATTTATGGGATATTTTCTTTACGACCCAAGCAACAGAACCACCCAAATTTGACCTTTTTTGGTATGTCAGTATATTTACACTTTTAGCCTTAACATTTTTTACAGCCTATCGATATCGTGAAAAGAAGGCTTACCAACGATTTTTCCAAATCTTACAGGCAGTTCAGTTGATTCTACTTTATGGTTGGTACTGGATCAATCATATGCCGCTGTCAGAAAGTTTACCTTTTTACCATTGTCGTATGGCTATGTTTGTGGTGCTTTTGCTTCCTGGTCAGTCTAAATATAGGCAGTATTTTGCACTACTAGGGACATTTGGGACATTAGCAGCCTTTGTTTATCCAGTGCCAGATGCCTATCCTTTCCCCCATATTGCGATTTTATCCTTTATCTTTGGCCACTTAGCTCTCTTGGGGAACTCTTTAGTTTATCTATTGAGACAGTATAATGCGCGATTGCTGGATGTGAAGGGAATTTTTCTCATGACCTTTGCACTAAATGCCTTAATTTTTGTTGTCAATTTGGTGACAGGTGGAGATTATGGATTCTTGACTAAACCACCATTGGTTGGAGACCATGGCTTAGTAGCCAATTATTTAATCGTTTCCCTGGCCTTATCAGCAGCGATTACGTTGACAAAGAAAATCTTGGAACTATTTTTAGAACAAGAAGCAGAAAAAATGATTGCAAAGAAAGCTTGATTTTAAGCTTTCTTTTTTTCATGAATCTGATTTTTTATAACTTGTTTGGAAAATAAAAAAATTTGATGAGCGAATGTGAAAAAATGGTAAGTAAATTTAGGAAAAACTAAGCACGATTGGATTTTTTGTGTTATAATATTCTGTGAATAGCTATGCCCTATTTTAGCTATATTGAATAGAAGTTTGAAACTTGGAAGAGAGAGGATGCGATGTAATGGCTAGAGATGGTTTTTTTACAGGCTTAGATATCGGAACTAATTCGATTAAAGTACTGGTTGCCGAGCTTAGAAATGGTGAACTTAATGTAATTGGTGTAAGTAATGCCAAGAGTAAAGGTGTAAAGGATGGGATTATCGTTGATATTGAAGCAGCAGCAACTGCTATCAAGTCAGCTATTTCCCAAGCAGAAGAGAAAGCTGGCATTTCAATCAAATCAGTGAATGTTGGCTTGCCTGGAAATCTTTTGCAAGTAGAACCAACTCAAGGTATGATTCCAGTTACATCTGATACAAAAGAAATTACAGATCAAGATGTTGAAAATGTTGTTAAATCAGCCTTGACAAAGAGTATGACACCAGATCGTGAAGTCATTACGTTTATTCCAGAAGAATTTATCGTAGATGGTTTCCAAGGTATTCGTGACCCACGTGGTATGATGGGGGTTCGTCTTGAAATGCGTGGTTTGCTTTACACAGGTCCCCGTACTATTCTTCACAATTTACGCAAGACAGTTGAGCGCTCAGGTGTTCAAGTTGAAAATATTATTATTTCACCATTGGCTTTGGTTCGTTCAGTCTTGAACGAAGGAGAGCGTGAATTTGGAGCTACTGTGATTGATATGGGAGCAGGTCAAACAACTGTTGCTACAATCCGTAACCAAGAACTCCAGTTTACAAATATTCTTCAAGAAGGTGGAGATTATGTCACAAAAGATATCTCTAAAGTCTTGAAGACTTCACAAAAACTAGCTGAAGGATTGAAATTAAACTATGGTGAAGCCTACCCTTCACTTGCAAGTAATGAAACCTTCCAAGTTGAAGTGATTGGTGAAGTAGAGCCTGTAGAGATTACAGAAAGCTACCTAGCAGAGATTATTTCAGCTCGCATTAAACACATTTTTGAACAAATCAAACAAGAGTTGGAAAGAAGACATTTGTTGGATCTTCCAGGTGGGATTGTTCTGATTGGTGGAAATGCTATTTTACCAGGTATTGTAGAACTTGCGCAGGAAGTATTTGGCGTTGGTGTCAAACTTTACGTTCCAAATCAAGTTGGAATCCGTAACCCTGCTTTCGCTCATGTGATTAGCTTGTCTGAATTTGCTGGTCAATTGACTGAGGTGCATTTATTAGCACAACGAGCAGTCAAGGGTGAGGATACTTTGCGTCACCAACCAATTAATTTTGGTGGGATGATTCAACGTGTTACGCAAGTAGCACAACCTACCCCTATTCAACCAGTTCAAAATACTGAGGTAGAGCAATCAGCTTCTACGAATGTAGTTGCTCCGAAAGAGGATAAAGTATCTTCTCAAAATAAACCAAAAATCGCAGATCGCTTCCGTGGTTTAATTGGAAGTATGTTTGATGAATAAAAGAGGAAAAATAAACTATGACATTTTCATTTGATACAGCGGCTGCTCAAGGTGCAGTGATTAAAGTAATCGGTGTTGGTGGAGGTGGCGGTAACGCCATTAACCGCATGGTTGACGAAGGTGTTGCAGGCGTAGAATTTATCGCGGCAAACACAGATGTACAAGCTTTGAGTAGTACAAAAGCTGAGACTGTAATTCAGTTAGGCCCTAAATTGACTCGTGGTTTGGGTGCTGGCGGTCGACCTGAAATCGGTCAAAAGGCAGCCGAAGAAAGCGAAGAAGCCTTGACTCAAGCTATTACTGGAGCAGATATGGTCTTCATCACTGCAGGTATGGGAGGTGGCTCAGGTACTGGTGCAGCTCCTGTTATTGCCCGCATTGCTAAAGATTTAGGTGCTCTTACAGTTGGTGTTGTGACACGTCCTTTCGGTTTTGAAGGAAGCAAACGTGGCCAATATGCTGTAGAAGGAATCAATCAACTTCGCGAACATGTAGATACTCTATTGATTATTTCAAACAACAACTTGCTTGAAATTGTTGATAAGAAAACGCCACTTCTTGAAGCTCTTAGCGAAGCAGATAACGTACTTCGCCAAGGTGTTCAAGGAATTACTGACTTGATTACAAATCCTGGTTTGATTAACCTTGACTTTGCCGATGTGAAAACAGTTATGGCAAATAAAGGGAACGCTCTAATGGGTATCGGTATCGGTAGTGGTGAAGAACGTGTGGTAGAAGCAGCTCGTAAGGCAATCTACTCACCACTTCTTGAAACAACTATTGACGGTGCTGAGGATGTCATCGTCAACGTTACTGGTGGTCTTGACTTGACTTTGATTGAGGCAGAAGAAGCTTCAGAAATTGTCAACCAAGCTGCTGGTCAAGGAGTGAACATCTGGCTCGGAACATCAATCGATGAAAACATGAAAGATGAAATCCGTGTTACAGTCGTTGCAACTGGTGTTCGTCAAGATCGTGTTGAAAGTTGTTGGTCATGCACCAAGACAAGCTGTTCGTCATGAGCAAGCAAGTCCTAGCCATGCACACAATCATAATCGTCACTTTGATATGGCCGAAACTGCAGAAATTCCAAGTCCAGCACCTCGTCGTACAGAAACTTCTCAATCTTCAGCATTTGGTGATTGGGACTTGCGTCGTGAGACAATTGTTCGACCAACTGATTCAGTGGTATCACCAGTTGAACGTTTCGAAGCACCATCTTTACACGATGAGGATGAATTAGACACTCCTCCATTTTTCAAAAATCGTTAAGTAAATGAATTTGAAAGAAAATACAGAACGTGTTTTTCAACAAATAAAAGATGCAAGTCAGCAGGCAGGAAGAGAAGCCAATTCTGTTTCGGTTCTTGCTGTTACAAAATATGTAGACGTACCGACAGCGGAGGCTTTGCTTCCGCTAGGTGTGCATCATATTGGTGAAAATCGTGTGGATAAATTTCTTGAGAAATATGAAGCTTTAAAAGGTAGAAATATTACCTGGCATTTGATTGGAACATTGCAAAGACGCAAGGTTAAAGATGTCATTCAGTACGTTGATTATTTCCACGCTTTGGATTCATTAAAGCTAGCAGAGGAAATTCAAAAAAGAAGTGACCGAGTTGTTAAGTGTTTCTTACAAGTGAATATCTCAAGGGAAGAGAGCAAACATGGTTTTTCAAAGGAAGAACTATTAGAGCTCTTGCCAGAGTTGGCCACCTTAGATAAAATCGAATATGTCGGCTTGATGACCATGGCTCCTTTTGAAGCTAGTAGTGATGAGTTGAAAGAGATTTTTAAAGCTACGCAGGATTTGCAACTAGAAATTAGAGAAAAACAAATTCCCAATATGCCAATGACGGACTTGAGTATGGGTATGAGTCGTGACTACAAGGAAGCGATTGAATTTGGCTCAACATTTGTCAGAATTGGTTCAGCATTTTTTAAATAGGAAAGAACTATGTCTTTAAAAGATAGATTTGATAAATTTATAGATTATTTTACAGAAGATGGAGAAGATGTGGGTACTACTTATCAGCCTAAAGCTGAAGAGCCGATTGTGACTCCAGTTCCTTCTGTTCAAGAGTTGCCTCAACAAGCTGCTAGCACACCATCTAAAGATAAAAACATCACTCGTCTTCATGCCCGTCAACAAGAGTTGGCTATGCAAAGTCAACGTTCTACTGATAAGGTAACAATTGATGTTCGTTATCCACGTAAATACGAAGACGCCACAGATATTGTTGATTTATTAGCTGGTAACGAAAGTATTTTGATTGATTTCCAATATATGACAGAAGTCCAAGCTCGTCGTTGTTTGGATTATCTGGATGGGGCACGTCACGTTTTAGCTGGTAACATGAAAAAGGTAGCATCTACTATGTACTTGCTGACACCAGTTGATGTTGTCGTCAATATTGAAGATATCAAAATTCCAGATGAATCACAAAATAGTGAATTTGGTTTGACATGAAACGTACGAGAGTGAGATAATGATCTTTCTCATTCGTTTTGTTCAAAATGCAGTGGATATCTATTCACTGATTTTAATCATTTTTGCTCTGATGTCTTGGTTCCCTAATGCTTATGAATCACGTCTTGGACGCTTGATCATTAGTTTAGTGAAACCGATAATAGCTCCCTTGCAACGTTTACCTCTCCAGATTGCAGGTCTTGACTTGTCTGTCTGGATTGCGGTATTACTAGTTCACTTCCTAGGGGAACAGTTGATTCGACTTTTAGTGATTTTTCTATGAACAAGATGATTTATCAACACTTTTCTAAGAATGATTCATCTTTTATTGATAAGGGAACAGAATGGATAAAAAAGGTAGAAGATTCTTATTCTCCTTTTTTAACACCCTTTGTAAATCCCCATCAAGAAAAGATTTTAAAGGTTCTAGCATCAACAAACGGCATCTCCTACATGAGCAGTCGGCAGTTTCTCGAAACTGAATATGTACGGGTTCTCCTGTATCCTGATTATTTTGAGCCAGAATTCTCTGATTTTGAACTATCCTTGCAAGAAATAGTCTATCCTAACAAGTTTGAGCGCTTAACACATGCTAAAATATTAGGGACTGTTTTAAACAAGCTGGGAATTGATAGGAAGCTATTTGGTGATATCTTAGTCAATGAAGAGAGGGCACAGATTATCATTAATCGACAGTTTATGCTCCTTTTTCAAGACGGCATTACGAAAGTTGCTCGTTTACCGGTTCGTCTAGAAGAACGGGATTTTACTGAGAAAATTGCTACAGTAGAAGATTATCAAGAATTAGATATTTGTATCGCTAGTTCTAGATTAGATGTTTTTCTAGCAGGTGTCTTAAAGCTGTCTAGAAATCAGGCAAGTCAGCTAATTGAAAAGCAGGCAGTCCAAGTGAATTACCATTTAGTTGAAAAATCAGATTATGCAGTCCAAGTTGGTGATTTGATTAGTGTGAGGAAATTTGGTCGATTAAAACTCGTTAGAGATAATGGGCAAACAAAAAAAGATAAAAAGAAATTAACGGTCCAATTGTTATTAAGTAAGTGAGGAAAAATATGCCAATTACATCGTTAGAAATCAAAGATAAAACCTTTGGTACAAGATTTAGAGGTTTTGATCCAGAAGAAGTTGAAGAATTTCTTGAAATTGTTGTTCGTGATTATGAAGATTTAGTTCGAAGCAATCATGATAAAGAGTTGCATATCAAAAGCTTGGAAGAACGTTTGTCTTACTTTGATGAGATGAAAGATTCTTTGAGTCAATCAGTATTGATTGCTCAAGATACGGCAGAGCGTGTGAAACAAGCTGCTCAAGATCGTTCTAATAATATTATCCAACAGGCAGAGCAAGATGCCCAACGTTTGCTTGAAGAAGCAAAATATAAGGCTAATGAGATCTTGCGTCAAGCTACTGATAATGCTAAAAAAGTTGCTGTTGAAACTGAAGAATTGAAGAACAAGAGCCGTGTCTTCCACCAACGTCTCAAATCTACTATTGAGAGCCAGTTAGCAATTGTTGAATCATCAGATTGGGAAGATATTCTGCGCCCAACAGCTACCTACCTTCAGACAAGTGATGAAGCATTTAAAGAAGTTGTTGGTGAAGTTCTTGGTGAGTCAGTATATTCACAACCAGAAGAAGAACCAATCGATATGACTCGTCAATTTACACCTGAAGAAATGGCTGAGTTACAAGCTCGAATTGAGGCTGGTAATAGAGAATTAGCTGAATTTGAAGCTCAACAAGATCATTATGTGGAAGAACATTTAGAGCCAGTTGAAGTCGAAGCCCCTTCATCGAATGAGGAAGATACAAATAAAGAATCTGTCCTTATCTTATAATGAATAGTGATATGTGAGAACAATATCTTATCCTTATATTTTCAGCGAGCAGGAGATGGTGTGAGTCCTGCATTCCCTAATGATAAGATTATCCTCTCAAAAACTCAAGTCTGAAGTTAGTAGGATTTGACGTTCCCCACGTTACGGGATAAGAGGGAGAAAGATTAAATCTTTTTCCGAATAAAGGTGGTACCACGATTTTCGTCCTTTTTGGAAGTCGTGGTTTTTAATTTGTTATTATTTATAAAGGAGATACCATGAAACTCAAAGATACCCTTAACCTTGGGAAAACAGCTTTCCCAATGCGTGCAGGACTTCCTACCAAAGAGCCAGTTTGGCAAAAGGAATGGGAAGATGCAAAACTTTACCAACGTCGTCAAGAATTGAACCAAGGAAAGCCTCATTTCACCTTGCATGATGGCCCTCCATACGCGAACGGAAATATCCACGTTGGACACGCTATGAACAAGATTTCAAAAGATATCATTGTTCGTTCAAAATCAATGTCAGGTTTTTACGCACCATTTATCCCAGGTTGGGATACTCATGGTCTGCCAATCGAGCAAGTTTTGGCAAAACAAGGTGTTAAACGTAAAGAAATGGACTTGGTTGAGTACTTGAAACTTTGCCGTGAATACGCTCTTTCTCAAGTAGATAAACAACGTGAAGACTTTAAACGTTTGGGAGTTTCTGGTGACTGGGAAATCCATATGTGACTTTGACACCTGACTATGAGGCAGCTCAAATCCGTGTATTTGGTGAGATGGCTAATAAAGGTTATATCTACCGTGGTGCCAAGCCAGTTTACTGGTCTTGGTCATCTGAGTCTGCCCTTGCAGAAGCGGAGATTGAATACCATGACTTGGTTTCAACTTCCCTTTACTATGCAAATAAGGTAAAAGATGGCAAAGGTGTTCTAGATACAGATACTTATATCGTAGTCTGGACAACAACTCCATTTACCATCACAGCTTCTCGTGGTTTGACTGTTGGTGCAGATATTGATTATGTTTTGGTTCAACCTGCTGGTGAAGCTCGTAAGTTTGTGGTTGCTGCAGAATTATTGACTAGCTTGTCTGAGAAATTTGGTTGGGCTGATGTTCAAGTCTTGGCAACTTATCGTGGTCAAGAACTCAACCACATCGTAACAGAACACCCATGGGATACAGCTGTAGATGAGTTGGTTATCCTTGGTGACCATGTTACAACTGACTCTGGTACAGGTATTGTCCATACAGCCCCTGGTTTTGGTGAGGATGACTATAATGTCGGTATTGCTAATGGTCTTGAAGTTGCAGTTACTGTTGACGAACGTGGTATCATGATGAAGAACGCTGGTCCTGAGTTTGAAGGTCAATTCTATGACAAGGTAGTTCCAACTGTTATTGAAAAACTTGGTAACCTCCTTCTTGCCCAAGAAGAAATCTCTCACTCATACCCATTTGACTGGCGTACTAAGAAACCAATCATCTGGCGTGCAGTTCCACAATGGTTTGCTTCAGTTTCTAAATTCCGCCAAGAAATCTTGGACGAAATTGAAAAAGTGAAATTCCACTCAGAATGGGGTAAAGTCCGTCTTTACAATATGATCCGTGACCGTGGCGACTGGGTTATCTCACGTCAACGTGCTTGGGGTGTTCCACTTCCAATCTTCTACGCTGAAGACGGTACAGCTATCATGACTGCTGAAACCATTGAACATGTGGCTCAACTTTTTGAAGTACATGGTTCAAGCATTTGGTGGGAACGTGATGCCAAAGACCTCTTGCCAGAAGGATTTACACATCCAGGTTCACCAAATGGCGAGTTCAAGAAAGAAACAGATATCATGGACGTTTGGTTTGACTCAGGTTCATCATGGAATGGGGTTGTTGTAAATCGTCCGGAGTTGACTTACCCAGCAGACCTTTACCTAGAAGGTTCTGACCAATACCGTGGTTGGTTCAACTCATCACTCATCACATCTGTTGCCAACCATGGCGTAGCACCTTACAAACAAATCTTGTCACAAGGTTTGCTCTTGATGGTAAAGGTGAGAAGATGTCTAAATCTCTTGGAAATACCATTGCTCCAAGCGATGTTGAAAAACAATTCGGTGCTGAAATCTTGCGTCTTTGGGTAACAAGTGTTGACTCAAGCAACGACGTGCGTATTTCTATGGATATCTTGAGCCAAGTCTCTGAAACTTACCGTAAGATCCGTAACACTCTTCGTTTCTTGATTGCGAATACATCTGACTTTAACCCAGCTCAAGACTCAGTAGCTTACGATGAGCTTCGTTCAGTTGATAAGTACATGACGATTCGCTTTAACCAACTTGTGAAAACGATTCGTGATGCTTACGCCAACTTTGAATTCTTGACAATCTACAAGGCTTTGGTGAACTTTATCAACGTTGATTTGTCAGCCTTCTACCTTGATTTTGCCAAAGATGTTGTTTACATCGAAGGTGCCAAATCATTGGAACGTCGTCAAATGCAGACTGTCTTCTATGACATTCTTGTGAAAATCACGAAACTCTTGACACCAATTCTTCCTCACACTGCGGAAGAAATCTGGTCATATCTTGAGTTTGAAGCTGAAGACTTCGTTCAATTGTCAGAATTGCCAGAAGCGGAAACTTTTGCTAACCAAGAAGAAATCTTGGACACATGGGCAGCCTTCATGGACTTCCGTGGACAAGCTCAAAAAGCCTTGGAAGAAGCGCGTAATGCCAAAGTAATCGGTAAATCACTTGAAGCACACTTGACAGTTTATCCAAACGAAGTTGTGAAAACTCTACTTGAAGCAGTAAACAGCAATGTGGCTCAACTTTTGATCGTGTCAGACTTGACCATCGCAGAAGGACCAGCTCCAGAAGCTGCCGTTAGCTTCGAAGATGTAGCCTTCACAGTTGAACGCGCTGCAGGCCAAGTATGTGACCGTTGCCGTCGTATCGATCCAACAACAGCAGAACGCAGCTACCACGCAGTTATCTGTGACCACTGTGCAAGCATCGTAGAAGAAAACTTTGCAGATGCAGTCGCAGAAGGATTTGAAGAGAAATAATCGAATGATAGATTAAAAATGTTTTCTGAGTGTGTATTTTAGTTTGATATAAAAGAAAATATTAAACAAAAATTAATGTATAATATTAATTTTTTTAATGAAAAAGGAAATATTGATGAAAAAGAAAACACTTGCTCAATTAGATGGTATCATTGGTTTAGTTGCAGGAACTATTCTAGCCATTTTGCCAATTATTATAATTATGATTGCCTCTATATTTGATAATGAAGAAGTTGTTGGTGTCATCTTAGGAATTGTTTTTTTATTATTTTTTTAGTTTAGTAAAAATTGGAATTTTTAATTCTAGGTATTCTCTCACTAATATATTATAAAGATGATAATAGAATTTCAATTGCACCCTCAGTCTTATTAATTGTTGGTTCTGCACTTGCATTGGTTCCATTCTTAGGATGGATAGGGGGAATCGTCATTATTGTTGGTGCTTCATTATTTTTAGGAAGCCTCAAAAAAATTTAAAGTTGAACTATAAATAGAGTTTTTTTGTCAAGTAGAGTAAATGGAGAAACTCTAAAATTGGTTCTTTGTCAGCAGTAGTGGATTAAAGAAAAGCTAAGATAGAGAGAGGACAAATTTCGTCCTTTCTTTTTTTGATGTTCAGAGCGATAAAAATCATTTTTTTGAAGTTTTCAAAGTTTCGAAAACCAAAGGCATTTCGTTCGATAAGTTTGATGAGATTATTGGTCGCTTCTGATTTGGAGTTAGAATAGGGTAATTGAAGGGCGTTGACGATTTTTCAATGATTTCATGATTGATGAAAGTTACTATTTTAGTTTTAAGAATTGTGGCTATTGTGTATTTCAAGGACGATGAGCGTGTGACTCCTGCACCGTCTGTATTGTTTATCGTAGGTAGTTCTGTTGGATTGATCCCATTCGTGGACTAGATAGGATAAATTATGACAATTATTGGCAATTCCTATACTTTGAAATTTTGAAAAAATTCGAAATTGAAGAATCATATCTTTCGAACTGAGGTGGAATGAATTGAATCTTTGTTAGAAATACTTATTACAGTATGAAGGCGGTCAGCCTTATTTTTTGTTACCAATTGACGAAAAATTTTATAGGATAAATAAGCTATTTCATTCGTAAAATCTAAAGCATTTATTTGAGACAAGGAACTCTTTTTATAGTATAATGATGGTTGTAGATTAAATATATCAAAATATATATAGAAGTATTTTTGTTTCTTGTAAGTTTATCATAGTGAGGAAGCAAAATGCTTCTTCTATTTTGAAATGGATAAAATAATAGAGAGGATATAGAATGAAAAAGTTTTTTGGAGAGAAGCAGCATCGTTTTTCCTTACGAAAGTTGGCGATTGGTCTTGTGTCTGCTTCAATTTCTAGTTTATTTTTTGTGTCTATTGCTAGCGGTGGGACCGTATTTGCTCAAGAAAATGTATCTGTTCACTACAAATACGTGACGGATACAGAACTGAGTAGTCATGAGAAGGACTTGATTGTAAAGGATTTTCCTAATATTGCTGAAGATAGTGAGAGTACCTATTATCTAGTCTACCGTATGGATGAGAAAGCCCAACTAGGTCAGTTGCCTCATACCGGTGAGCACAGTAATCTGGTTACCGTCCTTTCGGGTGGAGCCCTCGCTTCGATTGGACTCCTTATTTTTGCTGTTTCGAGAAAGAAAGGCAAGAAGAAAGCACTGTTGAAGGTTGTTTTGATAACAGGCATGGGGAGTGGTTTGGTTTCTTCAGTTCAGGCTATTGAAAATCAACTCTTGCTACAATACAATCAAGAATATCAATTATCCCAAGGAGCTAGTCTGCCTCTGCCAAGAGTCCTGTCAGGTTATACCTATCTAGGCTATATTAAGCAAGACAAGAAAATTAATCAGTTAGAAACTGTTGCTAGAGATCAGAAACTAGACGATACGGTTCACCCTCATTTCCAGTCCAATGAAGGTGGGCAAAATGTAAGAGATGAGCGGAAAAATCCGTCTCCAACAAGCCCTGCTGACAAGCCAATCCCTTCTAAAGATTCACCCAATCAAAAGCCGTCTGGTATTGCTAGTGTGGATCCTCATGACGAAGTCTTGGCTGGTCATTTAAATAAACCAGAACTCTTATACAAAGATCAAGAGATTGAAACCAAGCTAGACTTTGCTGAAGTGGTTCAAGAGAATCCAGATTTAATTGAGGGAACAATTCGTGTCAAACAAGAAGGTCATGTTGGGAAGAAGGTTGAGGTTGTTCGTATTTTCACTGTTGAAAACCAAGAAATTACTCGTGAGATCCTCTCGACCAAGGTAGAGAAATCCTTGCCACGTATAGTAGAGAAGGGGACTAAGAAGGCAGTTGCTCCGAGTGAAGCACCCCAGTCTGCAAGAAAAGGTGAGCCAGAGACCCATGCTTCCTTACCAGAATATAAAGGTGAGCAATCTGGAGCTGTTGTAGCCCCTGAGAAAACTGATAAACCAGCCTATACAGGAACTCAGTCTGGAGCAATAGTCGAACCCGAGAAAGTAGCTCCACAACCAGAGTACAAGGGAACTCAAGCTGGTGCGATTGTTGAACCTGAAAAGCAGGAACCAGAGGTTGGAGGTGCTCAATCAGGGGCTTTGGTAGAACCAGAAACGGCTGATAAGCCATCCTATACAGGTCCCCAGTCCGGAGCGATTGTTGAACCAGAGCAAGTAGCTCCACAACCAGAGTACAAGAGAACTCAATCTGGTGCCATCGTCGAACCAGAAACGGCTGATAAGCCATCCTATACAGGTCCCCAGTCCGGAGCGGTTGTTGAACCAGAGCAAGTGGCTCCACAACCAGAGTACAAGGGAACTCAAGCTGGTGCCATTGTCGAACCGGAGACTCAGCCTTCCTTGCCAGAATATAAAGGTGAGCAATCTGGTGCAATAGTTGCCCCTGAGAAAACTGATAAACCATCCTATACAGGCACTCAGTCTGGAGCAATAGTCGAACCCGAGAAAGTAGCTCCACAACCAGAGTACAAGGGAACTCAAGCTGGAGCCATCGTCGAACCAGAGACCCATGCTTCCTTACCAGAATATAAAGGTGAGCAATCTGGTGCAATAGTTGCCCCTGAGACAACTGAAAAAACAGAATATACAGGAATTCAATCTGGAGTCATCGTCGAACCAGAAACGGCTGATAAGCCATCCTATACAGGTACCCAGTCCGGAGCGGTTGTTGAACCAGAGCAAGTGGCTCCACAACCAGAGTACAAGGGAACTCAATCTGGTGCCATCGTCGAACCGGAGACTCAGCCTTCCTTGCCAGAATATAAAGGCGAGCAATCGGGAGCTGTTGTAGCCCCTGAGACGGTCGAAAAACCAGAATATACAGGCATTCAATCTGGAGCTATCGTCGAACCAGAACAGGTACCATCGAAACCATCTTATACAGGTACCCAATCCGGAGCGATTGTTGAACCCGAACAAGTAGCTCCTCTTCCAGAATATACTGGCAATATTGAGCAAGCAAAACCAGAAAATCCGGCTGAAAAACCAAAAGAAAAAGATCCAGAAAAAACACTTGAATTAAGAAATGTTTCTGATCTGGAGTTATATAGTCAGACCAATGGTACTTACAAACAACATGTTTCTTTAGACAGTGTTCCAAGTAATATAGACACTTACTTTGTTAAGGCAAAATCGTCGTCATTCAAAGATGTCTATCTACCTGTCGCTTCAATAACTGCAGAAATAAAAAATGGACAATCCGTTTATAAAATCATAGCCAAAGCTGAGAAACTCCAGCAAGAGCTAGAAAATAAATATGTCGATAATTTCACCTTCTATCTCGTAAAAAAGGCTACAGAAGAAACAACAACCTTCACTTCCTTTAGCAACTTGGTTAAAGCTATCAACAAGAATCTCTCTGGAACCTATCATTTAGCGGCTAGCTTGAATGCCAACGAAGTGGATTTGGGACCTGATGACAGATCTTACATCAGGGGCACCTTTACTGGTCAGTTGATTGGTGAAAAAGATGGTAAGCGGTATGCTATTTACAATTTGAAAAAGCCTCTTTTTGAAAGCTTGAGAGGGGCCACAGTAGAAAAGTTGAGCCTAAAAAATGTCTCTATTTCAGGTAAAGATGATATCGGTTCACTGGCCAATGAAGCTACGGATAACACAAAGATTAAGCAAGTTCATGTCGATGGTGTTCTGGCTGGGGAACGTGGTATCGGTGGTTTGTTGGCTAAGGCAGACCAATCAAGCATCACAGAGAGCAGTTTTAAGGGAAGAATTGTTAATACTTACGAAACGACTGCGGCATACAATATTGGTGGTTTGGTTGGTCATTTGACAGGAGGCAGAGCTTCACTGACTAAGTCAAAAGCGACAGTAGCCATTTCCTCCAACACCAATAGTTCAGATCAGACTGTTGGTGGGCTAGCAGGTCTAGTAGACCAAGATGCGCATATACAGGATAGCTATGCTGAAGGTGATATCAACAATGTCAAGCACTTTGGTAGAGTTGCGGGTGTGGCTGGATATTTGTGGGATCGAAAGACGAATGAGGAACAGCATGCAGGAAGATTGACCAATGTACTAAGTGATGTCAATGTAACCAACGGGAATGCTATTACTGGTTACCACTATAATGAAATGAAGGTGGCTAATACATTCAGCAACAAAGCTAATAGAGTCTACAATGTCACCTTGGTCAGGGAAGAAGTCGTCAGCAAGGAATCATTTGTAGAAAGAGGAACAATTTTAGATGCTTCTGAAGTGACTAATAAAAAAGCAGAAATCAATCCTTTCACTCCTCCAACAGTGGAGTCCCTTTCAACAAGTGGTAGTAAAGAAAGTGATTTTTCTAAGGTGAATCATTATCAAGCTCAGCGCTCCTTGGCTTATAAAAATATTGAAAAATTGCTACCTTTCTACAACAAGGCAACCATCGTCAAATACGGAAACCTAGTTAACGAGAACAGTCTTTTATATCAAAAAGAACTCTTGTCAGCAGTCATGATGAAGGATGACCAAGTCATCACAGATATTGTTTCCAACAAACAGACTGCAAACAAACTCTTGCTTCACTACAAGGATCATTCATCTGAGAAGCTCGATCTCAAGTACCAGAATGATTTTGCCAAATTAGCAGAATATAGTCTAGGAGATACGGGTCTTCTCTATACGCCAAACCAACTCTTGTATGACCAAAGCTCTATCATCAAGCAAGTCTTACCTGACTTACAAAATGTTGATTACCACTCAGAAGGAATTAGAAAGACACTTGGTATTTCTCCAAACGTCAAGCAGACTGAGCTCTATCTAGAAGACCAGTTCGCCAAAACAAAACAACATCTGGAAGACAGTTTGAAGAAACTCTTGTCAGCGGATGCTGGTCTAGTTGAAAACAATCAAGTAATGACAGGTTACATCGTAGATAAAATCAAGCGCAACAAGGAAGCCTTGCTTCTTGGTATGAGCTACTTAGAGCGTTGGTATAACTTTAGCTATGGTCAGGTTAATATTAAAGACTTGGTCTTGTATCACCTTGATTTCTTTGGCAAAGGAAATGGATCTCCGTTAGATACTTTGATTGGGTTAGGGAAATCAGGATTTAATAATCTGCTTGCTAAGAACAACGTTGATACTTATAGTATCAGTCTTGCCAGCCATCATGGGACGACAGATTTGTTTAGCACGCTAGAAATTACCGAAAAGTCTTTTTACCAAACACTAGCAACAATGACTGGTTTAAAAAACAGACCAAAGCTTTCATTGTCGAAGAAAAATCCACTATTGCAGAGGTCAAAGCCAAGCAAGAGCAAGCAGGGACTAAGTATTCTATCGGTGTTTATGATCGAATTACTAGTAGTACTTGGAAATACCGCAATATGGTCTTGCCTCTCCTTACCTTGCCAGAAAGATCAATCTTTGTCATCTCAACCTTGTCTAGCCTAGGATTTGGCGCTTACGATCGCTACCGCAACAGTGAATATAAGGCTGGAGATGAACTCAATAAGTTTGTTGAAGATAATGCGCGTGAAACAGCCAAGCGTCAGCGAGATCACTATGATTATTGGTATCGTATTTTAGATGAACAGTCACGTGAAAAACTCTATCGTACGATCCTGCTTTATGATGCCTATAAATTTGGTGATGATCATACTGAAGGAAAGGCTTCAACAATCGCAGACTTTGAGAATTCAAATCCTGCAATGCAACATTTCTTTGGACCAGTTGGTAACAAGGTGGTTCATAATCATCACGGTGCATACGCAACAGGAGATGGTGTCTATTATATGTCTTACCGTATGTTGGATAAGGATGGCGCTATTACGTATACCCATGAGATGACCCATGATTCAGATCAGGATATCTATCTTGGTGGCTATGGTAGAAGAAGTGGTCTTGGTCCTGAGTTCTTTGCTAAAGGCTTATTACAAGCGCCAGACCATCCAAATGATGCGACCATTACTATTAACTCAATCTTGAAACATTCAAAATCAGATAGCTTAGAAGGATCCCGTCTACAAGTCTTAGATCCGACGGAACGATTCAAAGATGCATCCGATCTCCAGAAATACGCTCATAATATGTTTGACCTCATCTATCTGTTGGAATATCTTGAAGGGCAATCAATCGTTAAGAAACTGAATGTTTCCCAGAAAATGGAAGCACTCAGAAAAATTGAGAACAAGTATGTGAAAGATCCAGCAGACGGAAATGATGTTTATGCTACTAATGTTGTGAAAGATTTGACTGAAGAAGAAGCCCAAAAATTGACTAGCTTTGAGAGTTTGATTGACAATAATATTCTTTCGGCTCGTGAGTATCAGGCTGGCACTTATGAGAGAAATGGCTACTTTACGATTAAACTCTTTGCACCAATCTTTTCAGCATTGAGCAGTGAGAAAGGAACTCCTGGAGATCTTATGGGACGCCGGATAGCTTATGAACTCTTAGCTGCTAAAGGATTTAAAGATGGTATGGTCCCATATATTTCCAACCAATATGAAGAAATTGCTAAACAAAATGGTCAGACAATCAACCTCTACGGTAAAAAGCAAGGATTAGTGACAGATAAGCTTGTTTTAGAAAAGCTATTTGGTGGTCAGTATTCATCTTGGGCAGCCTTTAAAAAAGCTATGTATCAAGAGCGCGTTGCTCAGTTTGATCATTTGAATAAAATTACTTTTAAAGATACGACGCAATCATGGATGAGCAATGCCACGAAAACCATTCAAAGAGTAAAAGAATTGCAAGAACTCATGGACCAGGCTGTTTTACAGGATGCGGAAGGTACGCGTTGGAGTGACTATAACCCAGAAACTGACAGTGCAGTTCATAAACTTAAGAGAGCAGTCTTTAAAGCCTACCTAGACCAAACAAATGATTTTTAGAACCTCTATTTTTTTGCAAATAAAAAAAGTAATGAATTATAGAAGTTCCTAGTCAGGATGAGAGGACTTTACTTCCTGACTGTCAGAACTTGTCGATTTTAACTAGCTTTTTTGTGAAAAATTGTGTAAAATAGAATAGATAAACGAGGGAAAACCTCGGAAAATTTAAAGGAGAATCCATCTAATGGTAAAATTGGTTTTTGCTCGCCACGGTGAGTCTGAATGGAACAAAGCTAACCTTTTTCACTGGTTGGGCTGATGTTGATTTATCTGAAAAAAAGGTACACAACAAGCGATTGACGCTGGTAAATTGATCAAAAGAAGCTGGTATCGAATTTGACCAAGCTTACACTTCAGTATTGAAACGTGCGATTAAAACAACAAACTTGGCTCTTGAAGCTTCTGACCAATTGTGGGTTCCAGTTGAAAAATCATGGCGTTTGAACGAACGTCACTACGGTGGTTTGACTGGTAAAAACAAAGCTGAAGCTGCTGAACAATTTGGTGATGAGCAAGTTCACATCTGGCGTCGTTCATACGATGTATTGCCTCCAAACATGGACCGTGATGATGAGCACTCAGCTCACACTGACCGTCGTTACGCTTCACTTGACGATTCAGTTATTCCAGATGCTGAAAACTTGAAAGTGACTTTGGAACGTGCCCTTCCATTCTGGGAAGATAAATCGCTCCAGCTCTTAAAGATGGTAAAAACGTATTCGTAGGAGCTCATGGTAACTCAATCCGTGCCCTTGTAAAACACATCAAAGGTTTGTCAGATGACGAAATCATGGATGTGGAAATCCCTAACTTCCCACCATTGGTATTCGAATTCGACGAAAAATTGAATGTAGTTTCTGAATACTACCTTGGAAAATAATTTGTAAAAAGAAAGCCTAGGAATACCTAGGTTTTTCTTTTTATTCTAGTATCCAACTCTTCGAAAAAGCGTTATAATGATATTAAGAAGTTGTTAAAGAAAGTGAGGTTGATGATGGCTTATATTGAGATGAAACACTGTTACAAGCGTTATCAGGTTGGGGACACGGAGATTGTGGCCAATCGTGATGTGAATTTTGAGATTGAAAAGGGTGAATTGGTTATCATTCTAGGTGCATCTGGTGCGGGCAAGTCAACGGTTCTTAATCTTCTTGGGGGAATGGATACCAATGACGAAGGGGAAATCTGGATTGATGGTGCCAATATTGCCAACTATAGTTCGCACCAACGAACAAACTATCGTCGTGAAGATGTCGGTTTTGTTTTTCAATTTTACAATCTGGTATCCAATCTGACAGCTAAGGAAAATGTGGAGTTGGCATCAGAAATTGTGACAGATGCCTTGAATCCTGAACAGGTCTTGACAGATGTAGGTCTGGCTCATCGTCTCAATAACTTTCCAGCCCAGCTTTCTGGAGGGGAGCAACAGCGAGTCTCCATTGCACGCGCAGTAGCCAAAAATCCTAAAATCCTCCTTTGTGATGAACCGACTGGAGCCTTGGATTATCAGACAGGCAAGCAAGTCTTGAAGATTCTCCAAGATATGTCTCGTCAAAAGGGAGCGACGGTGATTATCGTGACTCACAATAGTTCGCTAGCTCCTATCGCAGATCGGGTGATTCACATGCGTGATGCGACTGTTATGAGCGTAACAATCAATGAGCATCCACAGGCTATCGATACATTGGAGTATTAGCATGAAAAAAACATACCGAAAAGACTTGCTCCAGTCGGTGACTGCTTCCAAGGGACGCTTTTTATCCATCTTAACCTTGATGATGTTAGGGTCTCTAGCCTTAGTAGGCCTCAAAGTGACTAGCCCCAACATGGAACGTACGGCAGAAGATTATCTTCGTAAAGCAAATACCTTGGATCTGGCAGTGATAGCTGATTATGGCTTGGATAAGAAGATCAGGACGAACTAAAGACCCTTCAAAGAGCAAGTGTTGAGTTTGGCTATATGGCAGACCTAACCGTTGAAAATAGTGAAGAAGCGGTTCGACTTTATTCTAAGCCAGATGGAATTTCAACCTTCCAAGTGACAGAAGGGCGACTGCCAGAGGCTGATGGGGAAATTGCCTTGGCAGATTTCTGGAAAGACCGCTATCAGATTGGACAGACTATCACCTTTAGCAAGAAAGAAGAGAAGACCGTCATAAAATCCCAATCTTTCACCATTACTGGATTTGTCCATTCGGGTGAAATGCTTTCTCAAAAAGACTTGGGAGGGGCTAGTAGTGGAAATGGAAGTTTGGCAGGTTATGGAGTGATTGTAGCCAGTCAGTTTGATACAGAAGTGTATAGTATTGCGCGTGTGCGCTATGATGATTTAAAAAATCTAGATGCTTTTTCATCAGACTATAGAAGAAAACGAGATCAACATCAGGAAGCATTACAAGACTTGCTGGCTGATAATGGTCAAAAACGATTAGAAAGTATCAAAGCAAACGGGCAAAAGAGCTTGGATGATGGAAAAGAGCAGCTCCAAATAGCTAAAAGCAACCTTCAAAAAGGCAAGAGTCAGATAGAACAGACTGAAAGTCGATTGAAAACTCAAGAAGAACAAGTGACCGCTTTACCTGAGCCCCAAAAGAGTCAAGCCAAGGAGCAATTGACAAAAGCTAAGGAAGAATTGGCTACAGAAAAAGAAAAAATGTCTCAGACAGAGAGTAATCTAGCCAAGGAAAAAGAGAAGCTTGAACAACGCCAGAAAGAGCTTGATGAACTGGCAGAGCCTACTTACCATGTATACAACCGCCAAACCATGCCAGGTGGTCAAGGCTATCTCATGTACAGTAACGCTTCAGCAAGTATTCGTTCTGTCGGGAATATCTTTCCCGTGGTGCTTTTTATGGTTGCTGCAATGGTAACCTTTACAACTATGACTCGCTTTGTGGATGAAGAGCGTACCAATGCTGGTATTTTCAAGGCCCTAGGTTACAAGAATCAAGATATTGTTGCTAAGTTTGTCCTCTATGGTTTTCTTGCAGGAACTGTGGGAACTGTTTTAGGAACGCTTCTAGGACATTATCTCCTTGCAGGCGTGATTTCGGATGTTATAACAGCTGGAATGGTCGTTGGGAAAAGTCAAGAGTATTTCTACTGGTCTTATAGCCTTCTTGCCCTGGCCTTAAGTTGGGTATCCAGTGTCTTGCCAGCTTATCTAGTGGCACGGAGGGAATTGCACGATGAAGCAGCCCAACTTTTGCTGCCCAAACCTCCCGTTAAAGGATCAAAGATTTTGCTGGAACGCCTGAGCTTTATTTGGAGTCGTTTGAGCTTCACTCATAAGGTTACGGCGCGAAATATTTTCCGTTATAAGCAACGGATGTTGATGACCATTTTTGGAGTTGCGGGTTCGGTTGCTCTCCTATTTGCAGGTCTTGGCATTCAGTCTTCTGTGGGAGGAGTTGTCGATCGTCAATTTGAACAAATCCAGCAATACCAGATGATTGTAGCGGAAAAGAGCAGTGCAACGGAGCAAGAAAAAGAAGACCTAGAAAGTGCCTTGCAAGCTGATTCTATCCATGCTTACCAAAAAATCTACTCTAAATCCATTGAAAAAGATTTCAAAGGAAAAGCAGGACTTCAGACTATCACCATAATGGTTACAAGCAGAGAAAATTTCAAACCCTTTATCGCATTAGAGGAAAATAGTCAAGAGGTGGAGATTACTGATGGAGCCGTCGTGAGTCAAAAACTAGCTCAACTAGCAGGTGTTACGGTTGGAGATAAGCTGGAGCTTGATGGAAAAGAAATCAGGGTCGAGGCGATTTCTGAAAATTATGTTGGACACTTTGTTTATCTCAACCGAGCGACCTACGAACAGGTCTACGGTACCAGTCCCCAAGACAACACCTACCTAGTAAAATTAAAAGAGCCAACACCATCCAATACGGAGAAAGAAGCTGCGGCCTTTATGAAAAAAACTGCTGTTTCTGGGGTGGTCCAAAATGCAACGGCTATCCATCTCTTTGAATCTGTAGCCAATTCTCTCAATAAAACCATGGCAATCCTTATCCTTGTTTCCGTCTTGCTAGCCATTGTCATTCTTTACAATCTCACCAATATCAATGTGGCAGAACGTATCCGTGAACTTTCCACTATCAAGGTTCTCGGTTTCCATAATAAAGAAGTGACCCTCTATATCTACCGCGAGACCATGGTGCTGTCCTTTGTGGGGATTGTTCTCGGTTTGGTAGCCGGCTACTATTTACATCAATTTTTGATTCAAATGATCTCACCTGCCACCATACTTTTTTATCCACGAGTCAGCTGGGAAGTCTATGCTCTTCCAATCGTCGCAGTGACTGTGATCTTAGCCTTACTGGGGCTCTTTGTCAATCACCACTTGAGAAAGGTGGATATGCTTGAAGCCCTGAAATCAGTAGAGTAGGTCAAGTTTTTTAAAAGTAAATCTGTTGACAAAGTCTCTGCTTCTTGGTAGAATAAGAACTGTCGGAAAGACAAATAACTTCTTCTTGGTTGCAGGCATGCCAACCTGTCACTCGGATGAAGCCAAATAAAAAGGAGAAACATCATGGCAATCTCAAAAGAGAAAAAAAATGAAATCATCGCACAATATGCTCGTCACGAAGGTGATACAGGTTCAGTAGAGGTTCAAGTTGCTGTCCTTACTTGGGAAATCAACCACCTTAACGAACACATCAAACAACACAAAAAAGACCACGCTACTTACCGTGGATTGATGAAAAAAATCGGTCGCCGTCGTAACTTGCTTGCATACTTGCGTAAAAACGACGTTAACCGTTACCGTGAGTTGATCAACTCTCTAGGACTTCGTCGTTAATTCAAGATAAAAAGGCCGTCAAAAGCACAAAGCAAAAATAGGAAAATTGACGAAGAAACTTCAGTTTTTAGGAAATTTTATCTTTTTTGCAAAGTACTTAGGCCGTGTTCAATTGAGCATGTCTTGATAATGAAGCTACTCCATTGGGTAGCTTTTTTGTATGGATTTTACCCTAATCTCAAATCAGCTCTCTGATTTTCAGAGGGCTTTTTTATTGAGGTTTTATCGGTCACAATTTTGGAGACTACAAAAACAGACACAAACGTGGTTCGCATTTCGCAACTGTTTTATCGGTCACAATTTTGGAGACTACAAAAACTGTATCAATTATTTTATTTTTATAATTCAAGTTTTATCGGTCACAATTTTGGAGACTACAAAAACCACTCAATACTCATAGCTGGATGGAAAAAGGTTTTATCGGTCACAATTTTGGAGACTACAAAAACCCAAGATGACTTTCAAAAGCTCAAATCAAAGTTTTATCGGTCACAATTTTGGAGACTACAAAAACAGCTCATTTGCGAGAAATTGAGACCTCTTTGTTTTATCGGTCACAATTTTGGAGACTACAAAAACTATAGCTTCCATCTGCTCTTCTTGGATTTTGTTTTATCGGTCACAATTTTGGAGACTACAAAAACCTCAAATGGTATCAACTAATTACCCCATAAGGGTGCGCAGCTACTCGACTTGAAAAGCCTAGTAGCTGTCTGCAAGCCCCCTCGGAGAGCCCACACTTTACGAAGTAAAGTATAGTATGTTATACTTTACATGGAAGTAGTCACCGAATTTCAGTTAGAAATTACTTTGTAACTACTTTTTGAGGAGGAGTAAAATGCTTTCCTATGTTCGACATTACCCACTAGCGATAGCTAAATTAATGTGTCTGTGCTCTCCTAAAATCTGCTGATTTATTACTGACCAATACAGGAGGTTTTTTATGGGACAGACAATCATATCTGCTATTGGTGTTTATATTTCCACCAGTATCGATTATTTAATTATTTTAATTATTTTATTTGCACAGCTATCACAGAATAAACAAAAATGGCATATTTATGCGGGGCAATATCTAGGCACAGGCTTACTTGTAGGGGCGAGTTTAGTTGCTGCTTATATCGTTAATTTCGTGCCTGAAGAATGGATGGTTGGATTGCTTGGTTTAATCCCTATCTATTTAGGGATTCGCTTTGCAATTGTTGGAGAAGGTGAGGAAGAAGAGGAAGAAGAGGAAGAAATTATTGAAAGATTAGAACAAAGCAAGGCAAATCAACTGTTTTGGACAGTTACATTGCTAACAATTGCGTCTGGCGGAGATAATTTAGGTATCTATATACCTTATTTTGCTTCGTTAGATTGGTCACAGACCCTCGTGGCCTTGCTTGTGTTTGTAATCGGCATAATTATCTTATGCGAGATTAGTCGGGTGTTATCCTCTATTCCGTTAATATTCGAGACAATTGAAAAATACGAGCGAATCATTGTGCCCTTAGTATTCATTTTACTTGGACTATACATCATGTATGAAAATGGCACGATAGAGACTTTTCTGATCGTGTAGATTTTTTTGTTTCACTAGGATTTTAGCCCGAGCTCAAATCAGCTCTCTAATTTTAGAGGGCTTTTTATGTTGTCACCTTACCTTGGTATGCTCAAGTATTATCTTTGGTTACGGTTCCTAGCACTGTATGGAAAAAAACCAACCATAATTATTCTGATTTTTAATTGTATTTTTTCCATAGCTTGTTACACAGTTGAAAATATGGTATACTTTTCATGAGAATTTTCTAAATTTTTAAGATTCTATCAAAGGAGGTTTGCATGCTTTCCAAATTTTCTGGAAGCCGACAAGACCAGCAATTTGTGTTACTTTTAGTTATTTTGCTAGGTATTTTAGGGATTTCTCTCTTTCTAGCAGTTTCAATGGGATCTGTTGCGATTGATCTAGGAGATACCTATCGGATTATTTTGAGCAGGTTGGGATTTCCTCTTGAGATAGGAGAGGTTTCCAAGTCTACTATTGCCATTGTATGGAACATGAGATTCCCTCGAGTATTGTTAGGTCTGATAGTAGGAGCAGGCCTTTCTATGTGTGGTAGTGTGATGCAGTCCACGGTAAACAATCCCATCGCAGAGCCCTATGTCTTAGGAATATCTGCGGGTGCAACTCTAGGGGCAACCTTGAGCATCATTTTTGGTTTAAAATTGGTGATTAGTCTTGGAGCTTTCCTTGGAGCTATTTTGGCAACAATTGTTGTCCTCATCATTGCCTCTATGCAGGGTAGGATGACGACTTCTAGCCTAATCTTATCGGGAACGGTGGTCAATGCTCTCTTTCTAGCTTTTTCCAACTTTATTATCTCAGTTGGCGCTAATGCGGATAGTGTGATGACCATTAAGTTTTGGACCATGGGCTCGCTCGCTGGGACTTCCTGGGCAGACTTGGTCCTGCCAACTATAGTAGTAGGAATAGCCTTTCTATTTTTCTCTACTCAGTATCGTGTTTTCAATGCGATGATGATGGGAGATGAGGTTGCTTTAACTTTGGGGATTCCCTTACGCTTTTATTGGTATCTTTATGTGACCATGGTGGCTGTGCTGACAGCAGTCTTAGTGGCAACCTGTGGGATTATTGGATTTGTCGGTCTGATTACTCCACATTTAGCTCGAGGGTTAGTAGGGACGAATTACAGGAGGCTTTTTCCTGTTGCAACCTTGCTAGGTGCCCTTTTTGTCATCTGGGCAGATGTACTCTCCCGTATCATCATTCCAAATGCTGAGCTTCCAATTGGTATTTTCACAGCCTTAGTAGGTGCTCCCTTCTTTATCTACATTGTTGGAGGTAGGCGAAGGGAGGTGAGGGTCTGATATGGACTTGATTTGTAAGGATATCCATTTTTGGACTAGGAGAAAAAAAAATCCTCAAAGGAGTCTCTCTTAAGGTTGAGGGCATCAATTTCACACGATATTAGGGCCAAATGGAAGCGGGAAAAACCAGTCTACTTAAACTCCTCTATCGTCAGGAAAAGGCGGAAAAAGGTTTGATAAGCCTAGATGGAAAGCCTCTGGAACAATGGACGCTCAAAGAAACAGCCAAGCAAATGGCAGTTGTGACCCAGTTTAACCAACTGCAGTTTGATTGTACAGTTGAAGAAATCGTCTTGCTGGGAAGAACTCCCCACCTCTCTTTTTTACAGAAGGAAAGGGAAAGGGATTATGCCCTCGTTCAAGATGCCCTCGTTAAGGTGGATATGCTTGAGAAGAAAACTCGTCTCTATTCGTCTCTGTCAGGGGGAGAAACAGCGAGTCTTGTTAGCCCGTGCCTTGGCGCAAGAACCGACTCTCTTGCTCCTTGATGAACCAACCAATCACTTGGATATCAAGTATCAGCTAGACTTGTTAGCCATTGTAAAGGAGCTCAAGATCAATGTTCTAGCTGTCCTGCATGATATTCAACTTGCTTGTCGCTATTCGGATTATCTCTATCTCATGAAAGAGGGGGAAATCCTTTATCAAAGGGACTCCAAAGGAGACTATCACCCCTGAGTCATTGCAAACTGTATACGGAGTTCAAAGTCAGGTTACTTGGACCGAGGATCAGCAAGCTATGATTCACTATTTATAAGAATGAAAAAGGAAAAACAAGATGAAAAAAACACTAAGCATTTTACTCGTAACAGTAGCTACCCTAACCATGGCAGCTTGTGGCAATACTACTACAGAAAAAGCTACCACACAATCTAGCACAGAGACAAGTCAAAAGGCTAACGCAGAGACGACTTATCCGCTAACTATCAAAACTTATGATGCTAAGGGAAATGAAGTCGAACAAGTTTTTGACAAGGCACCTGAAAAAGTTATTACCAACAATCTTTCAACCACTGAAATCTTATTGGAGTTGGGGTTGAAGGATAAAATTGTTGGCATGCTCAACCCTGATAATGCTGTGACGGACAAATACAAGGACGCGATTGCAACGATTCCTCAAATTGGGGATAAAAAAACAGTCTCACAAGAGACAGTCCTTTCTTATGAGCCGGACGCTGTGATGGGTCGAAACATGATGTTTTCTGAAAAATCCTTGGGGACAGTTAGCACTTGGAATGAAAACAAAATCCCAGTTTATACGCAAAAAGCCTCTCTTTCAACAATTCAGCAAGATTTGGGAAATATTGTAGAAGACGTTAAAAATCTTGGAATGATTTTTAATGTTCAGGACAAGGCTAATGAATACGCAGCTCAATTACAAGCTAAAATTGACGCTGTTAAGAAAGCAAATCCAGCAAGCCAAGGTGAAAAGAAAAAGGCTTTGATTATGGTTGCATATAATGATCAAACCTTCGGTGCTTACAAGTCTGCTTTGCAAGAAAGTTTGTTGAACCAACTTGGGTATACCAACGTTGCTACGGGGACATCAGGCTTGACCTTGGAAAATCTTGTGTCAATGGATCCTGAATTGATTATCTATGTAACCAGCGACCGTAATAAAAAATTGGATGAAAAAGCAGTAGAGTTGATGAAGGCAAATGCTGTTTTGGAAAGCGTTCCTGCTATTAAAAAACAAAAAATCATGACCATCTCTTACGATGAATTGATGGACTATGGTCCAGCAGTGATTGATTCCCTTGAAAAAAATCAATGACTTTATCAATAAATAATGAGTTTGATTGGGAAGAAATTCAAGTTAAAATTAGCCTTCCTTCTAACTACGCCCCTCAATCAAACCTATCCGGCTATTTTTATTGAATGATGGAAACTTGGATTTTCTATCCTCCCTTTTCCGAATCTGTGATTTTTAGTGGGCTTGACCTCTAAAAAAATCGCTTAGACGACTACACTCCCTGGAAGGCATCGGCTCTGAGAGAAGGGGCTCCAGATTTTGGAGGTCAGGCCAAGGTCTATCATGATCATTTGTTTGGAGGTCTTTTGGACAAGTTGCAGTTGCTTTATCGACTGGATGAAGCACGCCTCGCCTACGGAGGTTATTCACTAGGTGGCTTTGGCGGCAGTTTATAGTCTTTTTCAGCTTTGACAAGGTTTCCTGTGTCTTTTCCATCTGCGGTTCTTTTTGGTATCCTGATTTTGTGGCTTACTGCAAGGAAGAGACAGTGAAAAATCTAGACTGTATGCTGTATTTACAGAATGGTCAAACAGAAGGAGCCTATCATACTAATCGCTTGGCTCAAGCACCAGTTTATGCTGATAAGATTCATACTAGTCTTCAGAAAAGCTATCCGACCGGTCAGTTTGTCTTTGATCCTTATGGACACCATGAACAAGTGGCTGAACGCTTTCTGGCCTTTTCTGGCTGGTTGGCTCAAAAATGGAAAATCGAATAAAAGATTATCCCTTGGCAAAAAGCCAAAGGGATTGTTGTATTTATTTAACCAAGTTTTTCTCTCTTTTTATCTGGATTCCATACGAAGCTTGCGATAAAGCTAAAGATGATGGTTAGGATAGCGAGGATAATTGCAAGGATGAGGGCAGGGATGCGGATAAACCACCAGAGTGGGTTTGGTTTTTTATCATTGTGCCATTGTTTCGTTTCTTGGTCCAAACGTTGGAATTCTGCTTGGATGCGATTGGCGACTGTTTCAATGCCTTCATCATTCATTTTCTTGATATCTGAGATATCGATTGGATTTCCAAAGTTCATATCGACACGCTCACGGCTAACCAAGCCTTTCAAGGTCATAGGACCTGTATAGGTAACAGGCATGATACGGACTTTGGCCATTTTGGCAATCAGGGCTACGCCACCCTTGACATCGTTTGAGTGGCGGCTTCCACTTGGAAACATGATGAGAGAGCGGTCACTTTTTTTGAGGACATTGATAGGATATTTGATGGCAGAAGCACTAGGATTTTCACGGTCGATAGGAAAGGCACCACACATACGAATCCACCAACCAAAGATACGGTTGGTAAAGAGCTCTTTTTTGGCCATAAAGATAAATTGTTTTGGCTTGGTCGCAAAGGCCATGTAAACTGGATCCCACCAGGTGCGGTGAGGCGCAACTAAAATATAATTTTCATCTTGATTAGGAATTTTATCAGTATTATGATAATGGGCATTGCCATTGATGGACCATAGGAGCAAGACAACCAATCCACGTAAATAAGTATAAAACATGCGATCTCCTTCGATTATTTTTCTTGTTATTATTATACCTTATCAAAGGAGGGCTGGCAAACTTTTTCCCTTGACTAGGTCCATATTTGGGATGAGATTAGAATTCTTTTTAGAAAAAAATGATATGATAGAATTCATGGATAAAAAAATAAGATTATGGGATTAACCCAAAGAGAAGTCAAGGAAAGACAGGCTAAGGGCTTGGTCAATGATTTTTACTGCTTCGGCCAGTACCAGCACTTGGCAAATCGTTAAACGAAAATGTCTTTACTCTTTTTAACGCTTTGAACTTTGCCATTGCTTTGGCCCTTGCCTTTGTGCAGGCTTGGAGCAATCTGGTCTTCTTTGCTGTTATCTGCTTTAACGCTTTTTCTGGAATTGTGACCGAGCTACGGGCCAAACACATGGTGGACAAGCTCAATCTCATGACCAAGGAAAAGGTCAAGACTATTCGTGATGGCCAAGAAGTGGCTCTGAATCCTGAAGAATTGGTGTTAGGAGATGTCATTCGTTTGTCTGCAGGAGAGCAGATTCCCAGTGATGCCTTGGTTTTGGAAGGCTTTGCAGAAGTCAATGAAGCCATGTTAACGGGGGAAAGTGATTTGGTGCAAAAGGAAGTGGATACCTTGCTTTTGTCAGGAAGTTTCCTAGCTAGTGGGTCAGTTTTGGCTCAAGTTCACCATGTCGGTGCAGACAACTATGCTGCCAAACTCATGCTGGAAGCCAAGACCGTTAAACCAATCAACTCTCGTATCATGAAATCGCTGGACAAGTTAGCAGGTTTTACTGGAAAGATTATCATTCCTTTTGGTCTGGCTCTCTTGCTAGAAGCCTTGCTTTTAAAAGGCTTGCCTCTCAAGTCGTCCGTTGTAAACTCGTCGACAGCCCTTTTGGGGATGTTACCTAAGGGAATTGCTCTTTTGACCATTACTTCGCTCTTGACCGCGGTGATTAAGCTGGGCTTGAAAAAGGTCTTGGTTCAGGAGATGTATTCTGTTGAGACCTTGGCGCGCGTGGATATGCTCTGTCTGGACAAGACGGGCACCATCACACAAGGAAAGATGCAGGTGGAGGCTGTTCTTCCTCTGACGGCAACTTATGGTGAAGAGACTATTGCCAGCATTTTGGCCAGCTACATAGCTCACAGTGAGGATAAAAATCCAACAGCTCAAGCTATTCGCCAGCGTTTCCAAGGTCAGGTAGTCTATCCTATGATCTCTAATATGCCTTTCTCAAGCGACCGCAAGTGGGGAGCCATGGAGTTAGAAGGTTTGGGAACAGTTTTCTTAGGGGCGCCTGAGATGTTGCTGGATTCTGAGGTCCCAGAAGCCAGAGAGGCCTTGGAGAGAGGTTCACGTGTCTTAGTCTTAGCTCTCAGTCAGGAGAAATTAGACCATCACAAACCACAAAAACCATCTGATATTCAGGCTCTAGCCTTGCTGGAAATCTTGGACCCCATTCGAGAGGGAGCAGCAGAGACGCTGGACTATCTCCGTTCTCAGGAAGTGGGGCTCAAGATTATCTCTGGTGACAATCCAGTTACGGTATCCAGCATTGCCCAGAAGGCTGGTTTTGCGGACTACCACAGCTATGTAGATTGCTCGAAAATGACGGATGAGGAATTGATTGCTCTGGCGGAGGAGACTGCTATTTTCGGACGTGTTTCCCCTCATCAAAAGAAACTCATCATTCAAACGCTGAAAAAAGCGGGGCATACAACAGCTATGACAGGAGACGGGGTCAATGATATTCTAGCCCTTCGTGAGGCAGATTGTTCCATCGTGATGGCGGAGGGGGATCCTGCGACTCGTCAGATTGCCAATCTGGTTCTCTTGAATTCTGACTTTAATGATGTTCCTGAGATTCTCTTTGAAGGTCGTCGTGTGGTCAATAACATTGCCCACATCGCCCCGATCTTCTTGATAAAGACCATTTATTCCTTCTTGCTCGCAGTTATCTGTATCGCCAGTGCTCTCCTAGGGCGGTCTGAGTGGATCTTGATTTTCCCATTCATTCCGATCCAGATTACCATGATTGACCAGTTCGTGGAAGGTTTCCCACCATTCGTTCTGACTTTTGAGCGAAATATCAAACCTGTTGAGCCAAACTTCCTCAGAAGATCCATGCTTCGTGCCCTACCAAGTGCTCTCATGGTCGTCTTCAGCGTTCTTTTTGTGAAAATATTTGGAAGTAGCCAAGGCTGGTCTGAGTTAGAAATCTCAACCCTCCTCTATTATCTCCTTGGGTCAATTGGTTTCTTATCCGTATTTAGAGCCTGCATGCCATTTACCCTATGGCGTGTCCTCTTGATTGTTTGGTCAGTAGGCGGTTTCCTAGCTACAGCTCTTTTCCCGAGAATCCAGAAACTGCTTGAAATTTCGACACTTACAGGACAAACGTTGCCTGTTTATGGTGTCATGATGTTGGTCTTTACCGTGATTTTCATCCTGACTAGTCGCTATCAAGTCAGAAAATAAAGAAAGACTGCAATCTGTGGATTGCGGTCTTTTTTAGGTACAGGAGTGCTAGCTGAAATGTGGTATAATAAGAGGGAATAGAGTTTTGGAAAGTGAGAGAAGATGATTTCAAAGAGATTAGAATTGGTGGCGTCTTTTGTGCCACAGGATGCCATTTTGCTAGATGTGGGAAGTGACCATGCTTATCTGCCTATCGACTTGGTCGAAAGAGGCCAAATCAGAAGTGCCATTGCAGGTGAGGTTGTGGAAGGTCCCTACCAATCTGCGGTCAAAAATGTTGAGGCTCACGGTCTAAAGGAGAAAATCCAAGTTCGTTTAGCCAATGGCTTGGCAGCCTTTGAAGAGGCAGACCAAGTGTCGGTCATCACCATTGCAGGCATGGGCGGGCGTTTGATTGCTAGGATATTGGAAGAAGGCTTGGACAAGCTAGCTAATGTAGAGCGTTTAATCCTCCAGCCCAATAATCGTGAAGACGACTTGCGTATCTGGTTGCAAGACCATGGTTTTCAGATCGTAGCAGAGAGCATCCTAGAAGAGGCTGGCAAGTTTTACGAGATTTTTGGTGGTGGAAGCAGGACAAATGAAGCTATCAGCCAGTGATGTCCGCTTTGGACCTTTCTTGTCCAAAGAAGTCAGTCCAGTATTTGTCCAAAAAAATGGCAAAAAGAAGCTGTTAAGCTAGAGTTTGCCCTTGGACAAATCCCAGACAAAAAAATCTGGAAGAACGTCAAGTTCTAGTAGATAAAGATTCAAGCCATCAAGGAGGTTCTCCATGCTAGCAAGTGAGGTAATTAACGCATATGAAGCCTTTTGCCCTCAGGAATTTTTCTATGGAGGGAGACAGTCGTGGCCTGCAAATTGGCACTTTGGACAAGGATATCCAAAGTGTCATGGTTGCTCTGGATATTCGTGAAGAAACGGTGGCTGAAGCCATTGAAAAGGGTGTGGATTTGATTATCGTCAAGCATGCACCGATTTTTCCGTCCCATCAAGGACTTTGGTAGCTGGCCGTCCGCAAAATCAGATTTACATCGACCTCATCAAGCATGACATTGCAGTTTATGTCAGTCATACCAATATTGACATCGTTGAAAATGGCCTCAATGATTGGTTCTGTCAGATGCTAGGGTATCGAGGAAACGACTTATCTGCAGGAAACTGGCCCTGAACGTGGGATTGGACGTATTGGAAATATTCAGTCTCAGACATTTTGGGAGAATTGGCCCAACATGTCAAGCAAGTCTTTGGTTTAGATAGTCTTCGATTGGTGCATTATCAAGAGAGTGATTTGCAGAAGTCTATTTCAAGAGTGGCCATCTGTGGTGGAAGTGGGCAGTCATTTCTATAAGGATGCTTTGGCAAAGGGGGCAGATGTCTATATCACTGGTGATATTTACTACCACACTGCCCAGGATATGTTGTCTGATGGCTTGCTAGCATTGGACCCAGGTCACTATATCGAAGTGCTTTTTGTAGAAAAAATCGCAGCACTCCTTAGTCAATGGAAGGAAGAGAAGGGCTGGACTATTGAGATTGTCCCTAGCCAAGCATCGACCAATCCTTTCCATCATATCTAGTTAGAAAGTGAAAACAATGAAAAAAGTTGCCATTATCGGAGCAGGAATTGTGGGAGCAACAGCTGCCTACTACCTCTCGAAAGAAAGTGAACTAGAGGTGACAGTCTTTGACCACGGACAAGGTCAAGCTACCAAGGCCGCAGCAGGAATTATCAGCCCTTGGTTTTCAAAACGACGTAATAAAGCCTGGTACAAGATGGCGCGCTTGGGGGCTGACTTTTACGTGGATTTACTAGCTGATTTAGAGAAATCAGGACAAGAAATCGACTTTTACCAGCGTTCGGGAGTCTTTCTCTTGAAAAAGGATGAAACTAAGTTGGAAGAACTCTATCAACTAGCCTTAGAGCGCAGAAAAGAATCTCCTTTGATAGGGCAATTAGCCATTCTGGACCAAGCATCAGCTAACGAATTATTCCCTGGCTTGCAGGGATTTGATCGCTTGCTCTATGCTTCTGGTGGAGCGAGAGTAGATGGTCAACTCTTAGTAACTCGTTTGCTGGAAGCTAGTCGCGTCAAGCTGGTTAAAGAAAAAGTGACTCTGACACCTTTAGTATCAGGCTACCAGATTGGAGAAGAGGTGTTTGATCAGGTTATTTTGGCGACGGGAGCTTGGTTGGGACACCTGTTAGAGCCTTTAGGTTATGAAGTGGATGTCCGTCCTCAAAAAGGGCAACTCCGAGATTATCAACTTGCCCAAGACATGGAAGCTTACCCTGTTGTTATGCCAGAAGGGGAGTGGGATTTGATTCCTTTTGCAGGTGGGAAATTATCCCTAGGGCGCTACCCATGAAAATGATATGGGATTTGATTTGACGGTAGATGAAACCTTGCTCAAACAAATGGAGGAGGCGGCCTTGCCCCACTATCCTGTTTTTTCGGAAGCGACTTCCAGAAGTGAACGAGTGGGAATCCGTGCCTATACCAGCGATTTCTCTCCTTTCTTTGGGCAAGTACCTGGCTTAGCAGGTGTCTATGTTGCTAGTGGACTAGGTTCATCAGGTCTCACAACTGGTCCTATCATTGGTTACCATCTAGCTCAACTGATTCAAGATAGGGAGTTAACCTTGGACCCTCTAAACTACCCAATTGAAAACTATGTCAAACGAGTAAAAAACGAATAATACTTAATGAAAATCAAAAGAGCAAACTAGGAAGCTAGCACAGGTCGCTCAAAGCATGGCTTTGAGGTTGTGGATAGAACTGACGAAGTCAGTAACCATACCCACGGCAAGGCGACGTTGACGTGGTTTGAAGAGATTTTCAAAGAGTATAAGCATTTTACTGAAATTTTAGCCTCCCCTCTAGGATGGCAAATGACATTCCCTATCAAATGGTAAAATAAGAAAAAATAATCCGAGAATCGAGGAAAGAAGATGCAAGAAAAGATTTTGGTAACGGGTGGAGCAGGTTTTATCGGAACCCACACTGTTATTGAGTTAATCCAAGCAGGTCATCAAGTTGTTGTGGTGGATAACCTTGTTAATAGTAATAGAAAAAGTTTAGAAGTTGTTGAGAGAATTACAGGAGTTGAAGTGCCTTTCTATGAGGCAGATATCCGTGATACAGATACCCTCAGAGACATTTTCAAACAAGAAGAACCAACAGGGGTCATTCACTTTGCTGGTTTGAAGGCTGTCGGTGAATCTACTCGTATTCCTCTTGCCTATTATGATAACAATATCGCAGGGACTGTTAGCCTTTTGAAAGTTATGGAAGAAAACAACTGTAAAAACATCATCTTCAGTTCTTCTGCGACAGTTTACGGAGATCCTCATACAGTGCCAATCTTGGAAGATTTCCCACTTTCAGTGACCAATCCCTATGGCCGCACTAAGCTTATGCTTGAGGAAATTTTGACGGATATTTACAAGGCAGACTCAGAATGGAATGTGGTCTTGCTTCGTTATTTCAACCCAATTGGAGCCCATGAGAGTGGTGATTTGGGAGAAAATCCAAACGGTATTCCAAACAACCTCTTGCCATATGTGACTCAAGTAGCCGTTGGTAAATTAGAGCAAGTGCAAGTATTTGGGGATGATTACGATACGGAAGACGGAACTGGTGTTCGTGACTATATCCACGTTGTCGATTTGGCTAAAGGTCACGTTGCAGCACTGAAAAAAATCCAAAAAGGTTCAGGTCTAAACGTTTATAACCTTGGAACAGGTAAAGGTTATTCTGTTCTTGAAATTATCCAAAACATGGAAAAAAAGCAGTGGGGACGTCCCAATTTCCTTACCGTATCGTTGAACGTCGCTCAGGGTGATATCGCAGCCTGCTATTCAGATCCTGCAAAAGCCAAAGCAGAACTGGGTTGGGAAGCAGAACTCGACATCACCCAAATGTGTGAAGACGCATGGCGTTGGCAAAGCAAGCATCCAAATGGATTTGAAGACTAAGATGGTGATGTCAATCATTGTCCCCTGTTTAAACGAAGAGGAAGTACTTCCTCTTTTTTATCAGGCTTTGGAAGCTTTACTTCCGGATTTGGGAACAGAAATCGAGTATGTCTTTGTCGATGATGGATCAAGTGATGGGACCTTTGGAACTCTTTAAAGACCTATCGGGAGCAAAATCCAGCAGTGCATTATATTTCTTTCTCGCGAAATTTTGGCAAAGAAGCAGCTCTCTATGCAGGCTTGCAATATGCGACAGGAGATTTGGTGGTAGTGATGGATGCGGACCTCCAAGATCCTCCTGGTATGTTGCTTGAGATGAAAGCCTTACTAGACCAGAATGCAGATCTGGACTGTGTTGGAACACGGAGAACTAGTCGGGAGGGAGAACCCTTCTTTCGCAGTTTCTGTGCTGATCTCTTTTATGGCTTCATGAAAAAAATTAGCCCAGTAGCCTTGCCGTCAGGTGTCCGTGATTTTCGCATGATGAGAAAATCTGTAGTGGATGCCATTTTAGCTTTGACCGAGTCCAATCGTTTTTCAAAGGGGCTCTTTGCCTGGGTGGGTTTTAAAACCCACTATTTGGACTATCCAAATGTCGAAAGGCAAGCTGGCAAGACCAGTTGGAGTTTTAGGCAACTCTTTTTCTACTCCATTGAAGGGATTGTTAACTTTTTTTCAGATTTTTCCCTTGATTATAGCCTTTGTGGCAGGTCTCCTATCTTGTTTTTATTTCTCTGCTTATGACCTTTTTTGTTGTGGTGCGGACCCTCATTTTGGGCAATCCGACATCAGGTTGGACCTCTCTGATGGCTGTTATTCTCTTCCTTGGGGGAATCCAACTCTTGACCATTGGGATTCTCGGCAAGTATATCAGTAAGATTTATCTAGAGACCAAAAAGACCACTTTATCTCGTCAAAGAAAAAAAGTGACCTTCCTGATTTTACAGAAAAAAAATAAAGAGAAAAAGACTATAATTTTGCATGGAAATATGCTAAACTAGAAGGAGTGGAACGTTCCTGTCGATATTAGAGTTAATCTTTAATCAAGGCATGTGTCGGACAGTTTCTAACAGCTTCTACGACGTCCTGGCTAGGGAGAGATTTCTTTTTCTAGTTGGTCAGGGTCATCGTAAAAACGCACGATTCCATTATCGTGGTAATCAAATAAATCAGAATAAGTTTGGCAAAGCCCACAGGCGATGCAACGTTCAGGTATAAGTGTGATTTTTCATATTTATATTGTAATAAGAAAAAGTAAAAAAACAAGGAGTAAGGTATGGCAAAAGAACCGTGGCAAGAAGATATTTATGAGAATCAAGAAGAAACAGAGATCGGAACGTCGTAAGAGAACAAGGTGGAGGAGTGCTGGCTAAATCGTATCTTGACCATTTCTAGCTAGTATTTTCTTTGTGATTATAGTCGTGATGATTATTGTATCTTATCTATCTTTCATCGGGATGGGGAGTAATCGCACAGCAGCCTTGAAAGATTTTTCACGATTCAGACTACTAAAAAGTAGAGCAAGTTTCTTCTACTTCTAGTAGTAGTTCAGAGCAGGCATCTTCTAGTTCAGAGAGAAGGTAGAAGAGTCATCTAGTAGCTCAGAACATGCAACTGAGTCAGAAGGAACTACAAACAGTTCATGGCTGGAGAAGGAGAAGCTGATCATTGCAGCTCGTGCAGGAATCTCGATTGCTCAGCTAGAGGCCTTGAATCCTGGGACATATGGCTACAGGGTCTTGGTTTGCTAATCCAGGTGATGTTATCAAAATCAAATAGGAGTTGATATGAAAACGATTCAAATTGCTATCGATGGTCCAGCTTCAAGTGGTAAGAGTACAGTCGCAAAGATTATTGCTAAAGATTTTGGGTATACCTATCTAGATACAGGTGCCATGTATCGTGCGGCGACCTATATGGCTCTGAAACACCAGTTAGGAGTGGAAGAGATTGAGGAACTTTTAGCCTTATTGGACCAGCATCCAATCAGCTTTGGGCGTTCAGAAACTGGAGAGCAGCTTGTCTTTGTGGGGGATGTGGATATTACCCATCCTATCCGTGAAAATCAAGTGACCAATCATGTTTCGGCTATTGCGGCAATTCCTGAAGTTCGTGAGAAACTAGTTTCTCTTCAACAAGAGATTGCCCAGCAAGGTGGGATTGTCATGGATGGTCGCGACATTGGAACTGTTGTATTGCCACAAGCAGAACTGAAAATTTTCCTAGTAGCTTCGGTAGATGAAAGAGCAGAGCGCCGTTACAAGGAAAATATTGCCAAGGGAATTGAAACAGACCTTGAAACCCTAAAAGAGGAAATTGCTGCGCGTGACTACAAGGATAGTCATCGTGAGACTTCGCCTCTCAAACAAGCAGAGGATGCTGTCTACCTTGATACAACTGGACTAAGTATTCAAGAAGTAGTTAACAAAATTGAATCAGAAGCAAAAAAACGCATGTCCTAGGGACCGTAGAAGCAGGCTAAAGCTAGCCTGCTTCTTTTCTATCAAACTGAACGCATTCCAAACCAGTCTTTTTTTGAGTTTTTTTGATAAAAATAGTACTATCAGTGAAAAAGGATGGAAGCATGACTAAGAAAATCGTAGCTATTTGGGCCCAGGATGAAGAGGGTGTGATTGGTAAGGATAATCGTCTGCCTTGGCATTTGCCAGCAGAATTGCAACACTTCAAAGAAACAACTCTGAATCATGCTATCTTGATGGGACGCGTGACCTTTGATGGGATGGGACGTCGACTGCTTCCAAAACAGGGAGACCTTGATTTTTGACGCGTAATTCTGGAAGAAAAGATAGATGGGGTTACTACTTTTTCAGGACATCCAGTCTGTTCTAGACTGGTATCAGGGCTCAAGACAAGAATCTCTATATTCTCGGTGGGAAAGCAAATTTTTTTCAGGCTTTTTGAACCCTATTTGGATGAAGTCATTGTCACTCAAATCCATGCACGGGTGGAAGGAGATACCTATTTTCCTGAAGACTTTGACTTGTCTATTTTTTTGAGACAGTTTCAAGCAAATCTATACCAAAGATGAGAAAAAAATCCTTATGATTTTTACCATCCAATACCGCAAGAGAAAGGAAGTCTAATGGAACGTAGTATATTTGGTTTTTCACAGCCATGCTGTGCTTTGGTCTGCTTGCTTGCAGGAGCACAGGCTTTTTCGTAAAAAGCGCTATGGACTTTCTGTCCTGCTCTGGTTAAATGCCTTTACCAATTTGGTCAATAGTATCCATGCTTTTTTTACATGACCTTATTTTTAGATAGAATGACAGTATAGAATAGAACGGAAGGAAATCATGCCTACAAACTAGGAATAATGATATGATGGTTTATTGCTCATTTTTGTGGCAAAAAGCCAGGAAGAAGTACAAAAAAATAATCGCAGGGTAACAATGCCTTTATCTGTAATGAATGTGTGGAGTTAGCCCAGGAAATCATTCGAGAGGAGTTGGCGGAAGAAGTCTTGGCAGACTTGTCTGAAGTTCCAAAACCAATCGAACTCCTCCATATCTTGAACCACTATGTAATTGGTCAAGATCGTGCCAAGCGTGCCTTGGCAGTGGCGGTTTACAACCACTACAAACGTATCAATTTCCACGATACGCGTGAAGAGTCGGAAGATGTAGATTTGCAGAAGTCAAACATCTTGATGATTGGCCCAACTGGTTCGGGGAAAACTTTCCTTGCTCAGACCTTGGCTAAGAGCTTGAATGTGCCTTTTGCGATCGCAGATGCGACAGCTCTTACGGAGGCTGGTTATGTAGGTGAGGATGTGGAAAATATCCTCCTCAAACTCTTGCAGGCTGCCGACTTTAACATTGAGCGCGCAGAGCGTGGCATTATCTATGTGGATGAAATTGACAAGATTGCCAAGAAGAGTGAGAACGTGTCTATCACACGTGATGTTTCTGGTGAAGGTGTGCAACAAGCCCTTCTCAAGATTATCGAGGGAACCGTTGCTAGCGTGCCGCCTCAAGGTGGACGCAAGCATCCACAACAAGAGATGATTCAAGTGGACACTAAAAATATCCTCTTCATTGTGGGTGGTGCCTTTGATGGCATTGAAGAAATCGTCAAACAACGTCTGGGTGAAAAAGTCATTGGCTTTGGTCAAAATAATAAGGCAATTGATGAAAAACAGCTCTTACATGCAAGAAATCATTGCAGAAGATATTCAAAAATTTGGTATTATCCCAGAGTTGATTGGACGTCTGCCTGTCTTTGCAGCTCTTGAGCAATTGACAGTAGATGATTTGGTTCGTATCTTGAAAGAGCCAAGAAATGCCTTGGTCAAACAGTACCAAACCTTGCTATCTTATGATGATGTCGAGTTGGAATTTGACGACGAAGCCCTTCAAGAGATTGCCAATAAGGCCATTGAACGTAAAACGGGTGCGCGTGGTCTTCGCTCGATTATTGAAGAAACCATGCTAGACGTCATGTTTGAAGTACCGAGTCAGGAAAATGTGAAATTGGTTCGCATCACAAAAGAAGCTGTCGATGGAACGGATAAACCAATCCTAGAAACAGCCTAGAGGTGACTATGGAACTTAATACACACAATGCAGAAATCTTGCTCAGTGCGGCGAATAAATCCCACTATCCACAGGATGAACTGCCAGAGATTGCCCTAGCAGGGCGTTCGAATGTTGGCAAGTCTAGCTTTATCAATACCATGTTGAACCGTAAGAATCTGGCTCGTACATCTGGGAAACCTGGTAAAACTCAGCTTCTTAACTTCTTTAACATTGATGATAAGATGCGCTTTGTAGATGTGCCTGGTTATGGCTATGCCCGTGTTTCTAAAAAGGAACGTGAAAAGTGGGGGCGCATGATTGAGGAGTACCTAACGACTCGGGAAAATCTCCGTGCAGTGGTCAGTCTTGTTGACCTCCGTCATGACCCATCAGCAGATGATGTGCAGATGTACGAATTTCTCAAGTATTATGAGATTCCAGTCATCATTGTGGCAACCAAGGCGGACAAGATTCCTCGTGGTAAGTGGAACAAGCATGAATCAGCAATCAAAAAGAAATTAAACTTTGACCCAAGTGACGACTTCATCCTCTTTCTCATCTGTCAGCAAGGCAGGGATGGATGATGCTTGGGATGCAATCTTAGAAAAAAATTGTGAGGTAAAAGAAAATGGCAAAAAAACAATTCATACAGATAAAGGCTCCCAAAGGCTATCGGACCCATATGTTCAAGGAAAAAAATCGTTGGCAACCTTTTTGTTTGCTAGTGGTCAAGTGCCCCTATCTCCTGAAACTGGGGAAATCGTTGGAGAAACAATCCAAGAACAGACAGAACAGGTCTTGAAAAACATCGGTGCTATTTTGGCAGAAGCAGGAACAGATTTTGACCATGTTGTCAAAACAACTTGTTTCTTGAGCGATATGAACGACTTTGTTCCTTTTTAACGAGGTTTACCAAACAGCCTTTAAAGAGGAATTTCCAGCTCGTTCAGCAGTAGAGGTAGCTCGTCTTCCTCGTGATGTAAAAGTCGAAATTGAAGTCATCGCAGAGATTGGATAAGCTAGTTGAAGTTTGGTGTTGCCAAACTTCTTTTGATAGTAAGGAGAAAAAGATGACAAAGAAACAACTTCACTTGGTGATTGTGACAGGAATGAGTGGTGCAGGGAAAACAGTTGCCATTCAGTCCTGCGAGGATCTAGGTTATTTTACCATTGATAACATGCCGCCAGCTCTCTTGCCTAAGTTTTTGCAGTTGGTGGAAACAAAGGAAGACGATCATAAGTTGGCCTTGGTAGTGGATATGCGTAGCCGTTCTTTCTTCTCAGAGATTCAAGCTGTTTTGGATGAGTTGGAAAACAAGGAAGAACTGGACTTTAAAATTCTCTTTTTGGATGCAGCTGATAAAGAATTGGTCGCTCGTTACAAGGAAACCAGACGAAGCCACCCTCTAGCTGCAGATGGACGGATTTTGGATGGAATCAAGCTGGAACGTGAGCTCTTGGCACCTTTGAAAAATATGAGCCAAAATGTGGTGGATACAACTGAACTTACTCCTCGTGAACTGCGTAAAACCATTGCAGAGCAGTTTTCTGATCAGGAACAAGCCCAGTCTTTCCGTATCGAAGTCATGTCTTTTGGCTTTAAATATGGAATCCCGATTGATGCAGATTTAGTCTTTGATGTCCGTTTCTTGCCAAATCCCTATTATCTACTAGAACTGCGAAACCAAACGGGTGTGGATGAACCAGTTTATGACTATGTCATGAATCATCCTGAGTCAGAAGACTTTTATCAACATTTATTGGCCTTGATTGAGCCGATTTTGCCAAGTTACCAAAAGGAAGGTAAGTCCGTTTTGACCATTGCCATGGGCTGTACAGGAGGACAACACCGTAGTGTGGCTTTTGCTAAACGCTTGGCGCAGGACTTATCCAAGACTTGGCCTGTCAATGAAGGGCATCGCGACAAAGACCGAAGAAAGGAAACGGTAAACCGTTCATGAGAAAACCAAAGATAACGGTGATTGGTGGAGGGACTGGGATCCCTGTCATTCTTAAAAGTCTGCGTGAAAAAGATGTGGAAATTGCTGCTATCGTAACAGTGGCAGATGATGGTGGTTCTTCAGGTGAACTCCGAAAAAATATGCAGCAGTTGACACCGCCAGGTGATCTCCGCAATGTCCTTGTGGCCATGTCGGATATGCCTAAGTTTTATGAGAAAGTCTTTCAGTATCGCTTTTCTGAAGATGCAGGAGCCTTTGCTGGCCATCCATTGGGAAATCTCATTATTGCAGGTCTGTCAGAAATGCAGGGTTCGACCTATAATGCCATGCAGCTACTGAGCAAATTTTTCCATACCACTGGGAAGATTTATCCTTCCAGTGACCATCCCTTGACCCTTCATGCAGTCTTTCAGGATGGGACAGAAGTGGCTGGAGAGAGCCATATTGCAGACCATCCAGGCATGATTGACCACGTCTATGTGACCAATACCCTCAACGATGATACGCCTCTGGCCAGTCGTCGAGTAGTGCAGACCATTCTTGAAAGTGACATGATTGTCCTCGGACCTGGTTCCCTCTTTACCTCGATTTTGCCCAATATCGTGATTAAGGAAATCGGGCAGGCGCTTTTGGAAACCAAGGCAGAAATCGCCTATGTCTGCAATATCATGACCCAACGTGGGGAGACGGAACACTTTACAGATAGTGATCACGTAGAGGTCTTGCATCGTCACCTTGGTCGACCTTTTATCGATACTGTCTTGGTGAATATCGAAAAAGTGCCTCAGGAATACATGAATTCCAACCGTTTTGATGAATACTTGGTGCAGGTGGAACATGATTTTTCTGGTCTTTGTAAGCAAGTTCCACGCGTGATTTCATCCAACTTCCTTCGTCTGGAAAATGGGGGTGCCTTCCACGATGGGGATTTGATTGTGGATGAATTGATGCGGATTATACAGGTGAGAAAATGAGTTTCACAGTAGCAGTTAAAGAAGAAATCCTAGGTCAGCACCATCTGAGTCGGCATGAATTATCTGCCATTATCAAGATGTCTGGCAGTATCGGTCTCTCGACTTCGGGTCTGACCTTGTCTGTCGTGACAGAAAATGCCAAACTGGCTCGTCACCTCTATGAGTCCTTTCTCCATTTCTATGAAATCAAATCGGAAATCCGACACCACCAAAGAAGTAATCTTCGTAAGAATCGGGTCTATACCGTTTTTACAGATGAAAAGGTGCAGGACCTGCTGAGTGATTTGCACTTGGCAGACTCCTTTTTTGGTCTGGAAACAGGTATTGACGAGGAGATTTTATCAGACGAGGAAGCAGGTCGTGCTTATCTTTGTGGTGCCTTCTTGGCAAATGGAAGCATCCGTGACCCTGAGTCAGGCAAGTATCAGTTGGAAATCAGTTCTGTTTATCTGGACCACGCGCAAGGGATTGCCTCTCTTCTCCAGCAGTTTTTACTGGATGCCAAGGTTCTTGAGCGCAAGAAGGGAGCTGTGACCTATCTCCAGCGAGCCGAAGATATTATGGACTTCTTGATTGTCATCGGAGCCATGCAGGCGCGTGATGATTTTGAGCGGGTTAAGATTTTGCGAGAAACTCGTAACGACCTCAATCGAGCCAATAATGCCGAGACAGCAAATATCGCTCGGACAGTTTCTGCCAGTATGAAGACCATCAACAATATCAGTAAAATCAAAGATATCATGGGCTTAGAAAATTTGCCAGTGGATTTGCAGGAGGTAGCGCAACTGCGGATTCAGCACCCAGACTACTCTATCCAGCAGTTAGCAGATAGCCTCAGCACCCCTCTGACCAAAAGTGGTGTCAACCACAGACTCAGAAAAATCAATAAGATAGCGGATGAATTATAAAGATATAAAACACCTCTTTCTTGACAATTGAATAGAGCATGTGAGATAATAAAGGGGAATTGAGAAGTTCTAGCATTTTAGTGCTAAAACAGAAATCCCCTCGGTACTGCAATACCAAGGGGATTTTTTCTGGGTTAGATAGCACTAACCTGGAAGGTTACTTGTCGAAGTGATCGTCTAACCAACGAGTCACCAGCCATGAGATAATACTCTCGATGACTGCGATAAGCACTATTTTGAGAAGTTCTAGCATCTATAATACCTCCTTTTCCAAGGCGTATCGTTAGTGCCATCGTTATTATATCACATGCTTTATCAATTTGATAGGACATTTTTGATGTTTGAAAAAGAAGGGGAAAGGTATGAGCTGATCAGATCGTAGATGAACTATAGGCTCTTTGTCAACTGTAGTGGGTTGAAGAAAAGCTAAGATCGAGAAAGGACGAAATTTGTCCTTTCTTTTTTGATATTCAGAGCGATAAAAATCCGTTTTTTGAAGTTTTCAAAGTTCCGAAATCCAAATGCATTTCGTTTGATGAGTTTAATGAGATTATTTGTCGCTTCTAATTTGGCGTTGGAATAGTGTAATTGAAGAGCGTTGACAATCTTCTCTTTATCCTTGAGGAAGGTTTTAAAGACAGTCTGAAAAAGAGGATGAACCTGCTTAAGATTGTCCTCAATGAGTCCGAAAAATTTGTCGTGTTCCTTGTTCTGAAAGTGAAAAAGCAAGAGTTGATAGAGATTGTAGTGGTATTTCAAGTCTTCTGAATAGCTCAAAAGCTTATCTAGAATCTCTTTATTTGTTAAGTGCATGCGAAAAGTAGGGCGATAAAATCGCTTATCGCTGAGTTTACGACTATCTTGCTGGATGAGCTTCCAGTAGCGCTTGATAGCCTTGTATTCATGGGATTTCGCTCAAATTGATTCATGATTTGAACACGGACACGACTCATAGCACGGCTGAGATGTTGGACAATGTGAAAACGATCTAGAACAATTTTAGCACATGGAAAAAGTTGTTTAGCTAAGGCATAGTAAGGACTAAACATATCCATCGTAATGATTTTCACCTGACAACGAAGGGCTCTATCGTAGCGCAGAAAGTGATTTCGGATGATAGCCTGTGTTCTACCTTCAAGAACAGTGATGATATTGAGATTGTCAAAATCTTGTGCAATGAAGCTCATCTTTCCCTTAGTGAAAGCATACTCGTCCCAGGACATAATCTCTGGAAGATGAGAAAAATCATGCTTAAAGTGAAAGTCATTGAGTTTTCGAATGACAGTTGAAGTTGAAATGGAAAGCTGATGGGCAATATCGGTCATAGAAGTCTTTTCAATCAACTTTTGCGCAATCTTTTGGTTGATAATACGAGGAATTTGGTGATTTTTCTTGACAAGAGAAGTCTCAGCGACCAGCATTTTCGAGCAGTGATAGCACTTGAAACGGCGTTTTCTAAGGAGGATTCTAGTAGGCATACCAGTCGTTTCAAGGTAAGGAATTTTCGACGGTTTTTGAAAGTCATATTTCTTCATTTGACTTCCGCAATCAGGACAAGATGGTGCCTCATAATCCAGTTTAGCGATGATTTCTTTGTGAGTGTCCCTATTGATGATATCCATAATTTGGACATTAGGGTCTTTGATATCGAGCAGTTTTGTGATAAAATGTAATTGTTCCATATGATTCTTTCTAATGAGTTGTTTAGTCGCTTTTCATTATAGGTCATATGGGACTTTTTTTCTACACAAAAATAGGCTCCATAATATCTATAGGGGATTTACCCACTACAAATATTATAGAGCTGAACTATAAAACCACGAATCCTATGTGACTCGTGGTTCTTTTTTATAAACTGGTTGAGTGTTTTGGTTGTACCTTTTGTTCTGGGTCAATGTAGTTGATGGCATTGTTGACAGCGGTTGGAGCTTCTCCGAGACCTGTCGCAATCAGGTCAATTTTTCCTTCATAGTAGCAGCAGTCACCGATAGCATAGATACCTGATTGGCTGGATTCCTGTTTGCTGTTGACGATAATCTTGTGGCGGTTGAGGTCCAGACCCCATTTTTTAAGGTTACCGACAGAAGATTTGAAACCATAGTTGACAAAGAGGTGATCTAGGTCAATAATTTCTGCTTCATCAGATTTGGCTTTTGTGATTTCAAGTTTATCAAGCGTTTTTCCATCTCCAAGGAGTTGGCTAGGGACGAATGGTGTTTTGATGGTCACAGATGATTCTTGCAAAGCTTGGACACTGTGTTCCAAGGCACGGAAATTATCTCTGCGGTGAACAAGGGTAGTCGGTGAAATTTTTTCAAAAGCCAAAGCCCAATCCACAGCCGAGTCTCCTCCACCAAGAATCGTCACTTTCTTACCAGCATATTGCTGGATGTTGGAAACGTGGTAGTGGATATTTTCATAACCCTCAACGCCTTCTAGTTCCAGAGGACGTGGTTTGAAGGCGCCGCCACCCATAGCAATGATAACTGTTTTAGACAGGTGACTTCCTTTAGAAGTTGTAATGACAAATCCTTCTTCTTGTTTTTCAATCTCAAGAACCGTTTCATTGAGATGAATAGGGGTATCAAAGCCGTTTAACTGTTCAATCAAGCGGTTAGTCAACTCTTCTCCAGTTAGGTTTGGGAAACCTGGGACGTCTAAAATTTCCTTTTCAGGGTAGAGAATAGCAGGTTGTCCACCTAGTTGGGGAAGAGAGTCGATGATTTGGACCTTGGCTTGGCGTAGATGGGCATAGAAGGCTGCAAAAAGCCCGACAGGACCACCACCTACAATGGTAATATCATAGAGTTGAGACATGGTTTCTCCTTTGTTTTTTCTAGTCAGTTTATTTTATCATATTTTTTCTTTAATTTAAAATGAAGTAGGATAGGGAAAAAAATGTCAGAAAAATGGTATAATAGAGAGGAACGTGTTTGGACAGAGAGGAGACAGCAGATGAACTTTCAACAATTATCCAACCTGCAATATTGGACTAGCTTGTTTTCTAGTCCTTGGAGTATTGCCATCAATGTGTTTGATATTTTGATTGTGGCCTATATTTTATATCGTTTTACAAAAGCGATAGCTGGCACCAAGATTATGATTTTGGTGCGTGGGGTCGTGATCTTTGTATTAGCCCAGGTTGTGGCCAATATCCTTGGTTTAACAACGATTTCTTGGTTGATTAATCAAATTATCACCTATGGGGTTATTGCTGCGGTTGTTATCTTCTCTCCAGAGATTCGGACTGGTTTGGAACGTTTGGGAAGGGCGACAGATTTCTTTTCTACTGCTCAAATTAGTGCAGAGGAGCAAATGATTCGTGCCTTTGTCAAGTCGGTTGAATATATGAGTCCTCGTAAGATTGGCGCTCTAGTCGCCATACAACGAGTTCGGACCTTGCAAGAATACATTGCGACAGGGATTTTCTTGGATGCCAATATTTCAGCTGAACTCCTTATTAATATCTTTATCCCCAACACTCCTCTACATGATGGTGCTGTGATTATCAGAGAAAATCGGATTGCAGTCACCTCTGCCTATCTACCCTTAACAGAAAGGACAGGGATTTCCAAGGAATTTGGGACAAGACATAGGGCGGCTATCGGTTTATCAGAAGTGTCGGATGCCTTGACCTTCATCGTCTCAGAGGAAACAGGTGGCATTTCTATTACCTACAATGGAGTTTTCAAGCATGATTTGACTCTTGGAGAATTTGAAGCAGAGCTACGAACAATTCTTTTGCCAGCCCTTGAGGAAAAAGCCAGTTTCAAGGACCGTTTGCTAGGAGGTTGGAAAAATGAGAAAAAATAGTTTATACATCATTTCATCTCTCTTTTTTGCTTGTGTCTTATTTGTCTATGCAACGTCAACTAACTTTCAAAATAGTAATACCGCAAGGCAGGTCAAATCAGAAACCTACACCAATACGATAACAAATGTTCCTATCGATATTCATTATGATAATAGTCAATACTTTATTAGTGGTTTTGCTTCAGAAGTTTCAGTTGTGCTGACAGGAGCCAATCGTGTGACCTTGGCCAGCGAAATGCAGGAAAGTACTCGTAAGTTTAAGGTCACAGCGGATTTGACGGATGCCAGTGTTGGAACGATTGAAGTTCCCTTGAATATTGAAAATCTTCCAAGTGGAATGACTGCTGTGGCAACTCCTCAAAAGATTACAGTGAAAGTTGGGAAGAAGGTTAAGCGAGATGGGATGATTGTTGTGCCACAAGTGGACCAAAGCCAGATTGATCCCAAGCTACAAATTGATAGTGTAACCGTATCAAACGAACGGGTTTCGGTTACGACAGATCAGGAAACATTAGCGAAGATTGACAAAGTTATTGCGCTTCTGCCTACTAGCGAACGGATTACAGGTAATTATAGTGGTTCAGTACCTTTGCAGGCTATTGATCGCAACGGGGTAGTCTTACCAGTAGTCATTACTCCGTTTGATACGACAATGAAGGTAACTACAAAACCAGTAGCACCAAGTTCAAGCACATCAAATTCAACTACAAGCAGTTCGTCGGAGACATCTTCGTCAACGAAAGCAACTAGTTCAAACGAATTAAAAAATAGGAAAAGGATTTTATAAAAATGGGTAAATATTTTGGGACTGATGGAGTCCGTGGAGAAGCTAACGTAGAACTAACGCCAGAATTGGCCTTTAAATTAGGACGTTTTGGAGGTTATGTTCTGAGTCAACATGAAACGGAAGCACCGAAAGTCTTTGTAGGACGTGATACACGTATTTCCGGGGAAATGCTAGAATCTGCCTTGGTGGCTGGTCTTCTTTCAGTTGGGATTCATGTATACAAACTAGGCGTTCTGGCAACACCAGCAGTAGCTTACTTGGTCAAAACTGAAGGAGCAAGTGCTGGTGTCATGATTTCTGCTAGCCACAACCCAGCCCTTGATAATGGAATTAAGTTCTTTGGCGGTGATGGCTTCAAACTAGATGATGAAAAAGAAGCAGAAATTGAAGCCTTGTTAGATGCTGCAGAAGATACTCTTCCTCGTCCAAGTGCTGAAGGCTTGGGAACCTTGGTAGATTATCCAGAAGGCTTGCGTAAGTATGAAGGCTACCTTGTTTCAACTGGAACTCCTCTTGATGGAATGAAGGTTGCCTTGGATACAGCCAATGGTGCCGCTTCTACCAGTGCCCGTCAAATCTTTGCAGATCTTGGCGCTCAATTGACGGTTATCGGGGAAACACCAGACGGTCTTAACATCAACCTTAATGTTGGTTCAACCCACCCAGAAGTCCTTCAAGAAGTGGTCAAAGAAAGTGGCTCAGCTATTGGTTTGGCCTTTGACGGAGACAGTGACCGATTGATTGCTGTTGATGAAAATGGCGACATCGTCGATGGTGACAAGATTATGTACATCATCGGGAAATACCTTTCTGAAAAAGGACAATTGGCTCAAAATACAATCGTGACAACCGTTATGTCTAACCTTGGTTTCCACAAGGCCTTGGACCGTGAAGGCATTAAGAAGGCAGTCACTGCAGTTGGCGACCGCTATGTTGTTGAAGAAATGAGAAAATCAGGCTACAACCTTGGTGGTGAACAGTCTGGTCACGTCATCTTGATGGATTACAATACCACAGGTGATGGTCAATTGTCGGCCGTCCAATTGACTAAAATTATGAAGGAAACTGGTAAGAGTTTGTCAGACTTGGCAGCAGAAGTAACCATCTATCCACAAAAATTAGTCAATATCCGAGTGGAAAATGCCATGAAGGAAAAGGCTATGGAAGTACCAGCTATTAAGGCTATCATCGAGAAGATGGAAGAAGAAATGGCAGGGAATGGCCGTATCCTTGTTCGTCCAAGTGGAACAGAGCCCCTCTTGCGTGTTATGGCAGAAGCGCCTACAACAGAAGAAGTGGACTACTATGTTGATACTATCGCAGACGTAGTTCGAGCTGAAATCGGGATTGACTAAATCCTAGAAAACTAGATGAAAATAAAAAATTATGGTACAATAGCTTATAATATTGTAGCCGAGGGAGAAAGACATGAATCTTAAACGTGAACAAGAATTTGTTAGTCAGTATCATTTTGATGCGCGTAATTTTGAATGGGAAAATGAAAATGGAACTCCTGAAACTAAGGTGGATGTGAACTTCCAATTACTCCAACATGACCAAGAAAATCAAGTGACATCTTTAGTGGTTGTCTTAAGTTTTATGATTGTCTTTGACAAATTTGTTATCAGTGGAACGATTTCCCAAGTTAACCATGTAGAAGGTCGTATTGTAAATGAACCAAGTGAGTTTAATCAAGAGGAAGTTGAAACTTTGGCTCGTCCATGTTTGAACATGCTCAACCGTTTGACTTACGAAGTAACTGAAATTGCATTAGACTTACCAGGCATCAATTTGGAGTTCTAATATGAAATTAGCTGTTATCACAGATTCCTCTGCCTATCTCAGTGCAGATACCTTGCAAAGAGAAGATTTATTTGTCTTGGATATTCCTGTCAATATTGATGGTGAGGAGTATGTTGAAGGTATCAATCTGACTGCTGAGGAATTTTACCAAAAAATGGCTCAGGCTTCTGAATTGCCTAAGACCAGTCAACCAAGTATTGCCAAGTTAGATGAGATTCTAACTTCGCTCAAAGAACAAGGTTATACACATGCTTTGGGGCTTTTCCTATCTTCTGGAATTTCAGGTTTTTACCAAAATATCCAGTACATGGTCGATGATTATGAGGGCTTAACCATTGCCTTCCCAGACACTTTGATTACAAGTGCTCCTCTGGGTATCATGGTTGAAAGTGTCTTTAACTGCCGAGACCAGGATGATGACTTTGCCATTATTCAGGATAAGCTAGCTATTCAGATTAGTCACACATCTGCTTTTATCATGGTGGATGACTTGGACCATTTGGTTAAAGGGGGACGCCTTTCAAATGGAGCTGCGATTTTGGGCAATCTGCTAAGCATTAAGCCAATCCTCTATTTCAATGACCAAGGTGTGATTGAAGTGTACGAAAAAGTTCGTACTGAAAAGAAAGCAACTAAGCGCTTAATTGAGATTATCAAGGGAAGCCACAGCTTCAGGCCAATACCGTATCATTGTCATTCACGGGAATGCTCCTGAAAAGGCTGAAGAATTGCGTCAGCACTTACTTGAATCTGGAGTAGGTACGGATATTTCACTTGCTACATTTGGTAGTGTCATTGGGACCCACCTAGGAGCAGGAAGTATTGCTCTAGGTTATATTCCAGTGATTTAGTTAGCGCTTCTAGACTAGTTAAGAAGGCTTGTATCTTAGACATTGAACACGGACTACCTGCCTCTTGAAAAAGGATGACTGTCTTGCCTTTCGTGGAAAGTCAGCACCATTCCCTATTTTTCAAGGGCAGCTAAGGTCCTTTGTATCTTAGACAGGAGTAGAGATGAGTATTCGAGTAATTATTGCTGGTTTTAAGGGAAAGATGGGCCAGGCTGCTTGTCAGATGGTCTTGGCTGATCCAGACTTGGACTTGGTAGCAGTTTTGGATCCCTTTGAGTCTGAATCAGAATGGCAGGGTATTCCTGTGTTCAAGGATAAGGCTGATTTAGTAGGCTTTGAAGCGGATGTCTGGGTAGACTTTACTACTCCAACTGTTGCCTACGAAAATACACGCTTTGCTCTTGAAAATGGCTTTGCTCCAGTAGTTGGAACGACTGGCTTTACTAGTGAAGAAATTGCAGAGCTAAAAGATTTTTCACGTGCCCAAGATTTGGGCGGTTTGATTGCCCCTAACTTTGCCTTGGGTGCTGTCTTGCTTATGCAATTTGCGACGCAGGCTGCTAAATATTTCCCAAATGTGGAGATTATCGAGCTCCATCATGACAAGAAAAAGGATGCTCCGAGTGGAACAGCTATTAAAACAGCTGAGTTGATGGCAGAAGTTCGTGAATCAATCCAGCAAGGTGCGCCTGATGAGGAAGAATTGATTGCAGGTGCCCGTGGTGCTGACTTTGATGGCATGCGGATTCACTCAGTTCGTTTACCAGGCTTGGTAGCTCATCAGGAAGTCATCTTTGGCAATCAGGGAGAAGGATTGACCCTCCGTCATGACTCCTATGATCGCAGCTCCTTCATGACAGGGGTGAATTTGGGAATTAAAGAAGTTGTCAAGCGTCATGAGCTTGTCTATGGATTAGAACACTTATTATGAGATTAACGCAAATGCCTTCTGAATTTCAGAAGGCTTTACCAGTATTAGAAAAAATTAAAGAAGCAGGCTTTGAAGCCTATTTTGTTGGGGGCTCTGTTCGAGATGCCCTTCTCAATCGTCCCATCCACGATGTGGACATTGCGACGTCTTCCTATCCAGAGGAGACCAAGCAGATTTTTCCGCGAACAGCCGATATCGGAATCGAGCATGGAACCGTCTTGGTTTTAGATGGGGATGAGGAGTATGAGGTAACTACCTTTCGGACAGAGGATGTCTATGTGGACTATCGCAGACCCAGTGCGGTTTCCTTTGTGCGCTCGTTAGAAGAAGACCTTAAGCGCCGTGATTTTACAGTCAACGCCTTTGCCTTGGATGAGACAGGGAATATCATTGACTTGTTCTATGGATTAGAAGATTTGCAAAACCAAGTCTTGCGAGCAGTTGGAGTGGCTAGTGAACGTTTCAACGAAGATGCTTTGCGGATTATGCGTGGTTTCCGTTTTCAGGCTAGTCTTGGCTTTGAACTTGAGTCAGAAACGTTTAAAGCTATGAAGACCTTAACGCCACTTTTGGAGAAAATTTCTGTGGAGCGTACCTTCGTTGAGTTTGATAAACTCTTACTGGCTCCCTTTTGGAGAAGGGGCTTAACTTCCATGATTGAGAGTCAAGCTTATGACTATCTCCCTGATATGACAGCTAGCCAGGACAAACTCAACAGACTGTTTGAGTTAGAGACCAATTTTACTTTTGAATCCTCTGAACAAGCCTGGGCAGCTCTTTTGTGGGCTTTGGAGATTGAAAATGCGCAGCCATTTTTGAAGGCTTGGAAGACCTCACGCCAGTTTGCCAAGCAAGTTCAGGATTTACTGACTATTTTGGCCTTGCGTGAAAAGGGAAAATTGAGCAGGCGCGATTGTTACCGTTTTGACTTGGATTTGCTTTTACAGGCTGAAAATCTTCGTCAGGCTCAGGGAAAACCAGTCAATTCGCAAGTCATCACAGAAACCTACCAGAGTTTGACCATTCATGATAAGAAAGAAATCCAAATCAACGGTGGTATTTTGATCAAGGAATATAGTTATCAACCGGGCCCAGACTTGGGAGAGATTTTAACAGAGATTGAATATGCCATTGTCGATGGAGAATTGGAAAATGACCGTCAAGCCATCCATGCTTATCTAAGGGAGAAAAAATGAGTGATTTTATCGTTGAAAAACTAAGTAAATCCGTCGGTGACAAGACCGTTTTTAAGGATATTTCCTTTATCATCCATGACTTGGACAGAATTGGTCTTATCGGTGTCAACGGAACTGGGAAAACCACCCTTTTAGATGTTCTTTCGGGTGTTTCTGGCTTTGATGGTGATGTCAGTCCCTTTTCGGCAAAGAATGACTATAAAATCGGTTACTTGACTCAGAATCCAGATTTTGACGATAGCAAGACGGTTTTGGATACGGTTCTGTCCAGCGACCTTAAGGAAATCCAGCTCATTCGTGAGTATGAGTTGATCATGCTCAACTACAGTGAGGACAAGCAGGCTCGTTTAGAACGCGTCATGGCTGAAATGGACTCTCTCCAAGCTTGGGAAATTGAGAGTCAGGTCAAGACCGTTCTCAGCAAGCTGGGCATTCAGGACTTATCCACTCCAGTTGGGGAATTGTCAGGTGGTCTGAGAAGACGGGTTCAGTTGGCGCAAGTCTTACTTGGCAACCACGACCTCTTGCTTCTGGACGAGCCAACCAACCATCTGGATATTGCAACTATTGAGTGGCTGACCCTCTTTTTAAAAAATTCTAAGAAAACCGTCCTTTTTATCACCCATGATCGTTATTTCCTAGACGCTTTATCAACACGTATTTTCGAGTTGGACCTAGCAGGATTGACAGAGTATCAGGGGAATTATCAGGACTATGTTCGCCTTAAGGCGGAACAGGACGAGCGCGATGCGGCTCTTCTCCACAAAAAGGAACAGCTTTATAAGCAAGAATTGGCCTGGATGCGCAGACAACCGCAGGCGCGTGCGACCAAGCAGCAGGCTCGTATCAATCGTTTCCATGATCTGAAGAAGGAAATTTCAGGTGGCGTTGCTGAAACAGATTTGACCATGAACTTTGAAACTAGTCGTATTGGGAAGAAAGTCATCGAGTTTCAGGATGTTTCCTTTGCCTATGAAAACAAGCCCATTTTGCAAGATTTTAATCTCTTGGTGCAGGCCAAAGACCGTATCGGAATCGTTGGGGACAACGGTGTTGGAAAATCAACCCTCCTTAACTTGATTGCAGGCAGTCTTGAGCCGACAGCAGGACAAGTTGTGATTGGGGAAACCGTTCGTATTGCCTATTTCTCTCAGCAAATTGAGGGCTTGGATGAAAGTAAGCGAGTGATCAATTACTTGCAGGAAGTGGCAGAAGAGGTCAAGATCAGCGGTGGTTCTAGTACTTCGATTGCAGAGTTGCTGGAGCAGTTCCTTTCCCACGTTCGACGCATGGAACATTGATTGAGAAATTGTCAGGTGGAGAGAAAAAACGACTTTACCTCCTCAAATTGCTCTTGGAAAAACCAAATGTTCTTCTTTTAGACGAGCCAACCAATGATTTGGATATTGCAACCTTGACAGTTTTAGAGAATTTCTTGCAGAGCTTTGCTGGTCCAGTTTTGACTGTTAGTCACGACCGCTATTTCTTGGATAAGGTAGCAACCAAGATTCTCGCTTTTGAGGATGGCAAGATTCGTCCTTTCTTTGGTCATTACACCGACTATCTTGATGAAAAAGCCTTTGAAACAGAGATGGCCAATCAAGTGCAAAAGGCCGAAAAGGAGAAAGTGATCAAGGTCCGTGAAGACAAGAAACGCATGACCTACCAAGAAAAGCAGGAGTGGGCAAGCATTGAAGGCGATATTGAAACCTTGGAAAATCGTATCGCTGCTATTGAAGAGGAGATGCAGGCCAACGGCTCTGACTTTGGCAAACTGGCTACTCTCCAAAAAGAACTGGATGAGAAAAACGAAGCACTCCTTGAAAAATACGAACGCTATGAGTATCTCAGTGACTTTGATAGCTAGAAGAATGGAAAAATCCCGTCTCATGACAGGATTTCTCTATTCTTTTTTTGTTTCTTGGTGAAAGATATTTTGCCAGGTTTCGTGGCGACGCCAGATACTGGTATGGATGATACCATCTAACTCATAGGAGATGAGTTTGGTCTTCTGACTGATGGAAGTGATCTGAATATCCTTGATAGCGGAATTCAAGTCTTTTTCGGCTTTATAGGCCTCTTTATCCATCTGCTCTCCATCTTGACGAATATAGACAAAATCGTCAGCCAAGAGTTCTTCCAGTTGATTTCCTTGGTCAATCAATTGTTCGCGCATAAGCAATTTTTTATAGACATTGTCTAAAATTTCATCTTCAGGGATAGGTGCTGGCTCGATATGGACATCGGTATCAAAGACTCCAAAACGTTCTTCCAGCATAGACTCGACCTGATCCGCAATTTCATGGCTTTCAAAAACAGACAGGTCAGGGTTCATCTCTAGCGTAATATCCAGGTAGATGTTGCTACCGTAGGTGCGACCTCTTTGCGACTTAACCTTGCTGATTTTGGGAATTTCCATGATAGCCTTTTGGTAGTCCTCGAGCAGACGGTCATCAAAGCCATCCGAAAGGCTAAAGGAAGACTCGATGAAGATATCATAGGCAGTTTTCAAGATAAAGAAAGTGATGATAATGGCAACCAGTTTATCCACAATGGGATAATTGAAACTGCTAGCCAGGATTGCAATGGTAGTACCAAGTGAGGTGACAGCATCAGAAAGATTGTCCTTGGCGGCAGCCTTCAGTGCCTTGGAGTTGGATTTCTTACTGAGGCGAGTATTGTAGAGATAAACTAGAAACATAATCGTTGCAGAAATGATTCCCAGGGTTGCACCCAGAGGGTCAATGACTGTTTCTTCACGACTGAGAATCTTCTGAATGGTATCCCTTAGGACATCAAAGCCAACATAGAACATGATGATAGAAGTGATTAAGCTAGCCAAATCCTCAATCTTCCAGTGGCCAAAACGGTGGTCTCGGTCAGCAGGCTGGCGCGCCATTCGAATCCCAATCAAGAGAGCAATATTTCCAATGATGTCCGACACGTTGTTAAAACCATCGGCCACCAAACTGGATGAATGGAGGAGGTGCCCAGTTGCTAATTTGGCTGCAGACAAGATCAAATAGGTCGAAATACTGATAATGGCACCACGTTCCGCCAACTTGAGATTTGAAATAGATTGCTTCATTCAACTTCCTTTCTAGTCACATAGCATTCTACCATTATACTGGTTTTCAAGGGAAATTCAAATAAGGCAGTTTTTACTCTTTGAAAACTTTTCAAAATTTGGTATAATAGTACTACTCAAGGGAGTAGCTGGCAGAAACCTGTGATAGTGTCGTCATTCCGAATTTTATACTGAAGAGTATGCTTTCCGGCCCTATCTTAAACAGCGAGACTTGTTATGATTTTTGTTTGTCGTGAAAAGATACGATGAGAAAAAGAGAGTCTGTTTTGCACACAATGTCAAGGAGGAGACACATGTCAAAAGAACAAAAACGCCAAGCGTTTTACATTCAAAGTCCTGAAGAGGTCTTGAAGGCTGTGGATGCGACCGAACAAGGTTTGTCATCAAGTGAGGCGGAAAAGCGCCTTGCCGAATTTGGCCACAATGAACTCGAAGAAGGCGAGAAACGATCAATCCTGGTCAAATTTATCGAGCAATTTAAGGATTTGATGATTATCATCCTAGTTGCGGCAGCAATCTTGTCAGTCGTGACTTCTGGTGGGGAAGATATCGCAGATGCCATTATCATCTTAGCCGTGGTAATCATCAATGCTGCCTTTGGTGTTTACCAAGAAGGGAAAGCAGAAGAAGCTATCGAAGCCCTCAAATCCATGTCTAGTCCAGCTGCCCGCGTTCTTCGTGATGGTCATATGGCGGAGATTGATTCTAAAGAATTGGTACCAGGTGATATCGTCGCTCTCGAAGCTGGTGATGTAGTACCTGCAGACCTACGTTTGCTAGAAGCTAATTCTCTTAAGATCGAAGAAGCTGCCTTGACAGGTGAGTCTGTGCCAGTCGAAAAAGACTTGACAGTTGAACTTGCTGCAGATGCTGGTATTGGGGACCGTGTCAATATGGCCTTCCAAAACTCAAACGTGACCTATGGTCGTGGGATGGGTGTTGTTGTCAATACAGGGATGTACACTGAAGTTGGTCATATCGCTGGTATGCTTCAAGATGCGGATGAGACAGATACACCACTTAAACAAAACTTGAACAACCTTTCTAAAGTCTTGACCTATGCTATCTTGGTTATTGCACTTGTTACTTTTGTAGTGGGTGTTTTCATTCAAGGGAAAAATCCACTCGGTGAGTTGATGATCTCTGTTGCCCTTGCCGTTGCAGCTATTCCAGAAGGGCTCCCAGCTATCGTAACTATTGTTCTTGCCCTTGGTACTCAAGTTTTAGCCAAACGAAACTCAATCGTTCGTAAGTTGCCAGCAGTTGAAACTCTTGGTTCAACAGAAATCATCGCTTCTGATAAGACTGGTACGTTGACCATGAACAAGATGACCGTTGAAAAAGTCTTCTATGATGCAGTCCTACATGACTCAGCTGGTGACATTGAACTGGGTCTTGAAATGCCGCTTCTACGTTCAGTAGTCTTAGCTAACGATACTAAGATTGATGTCGAAGGCAATCTGATTGGTGACCCTACTGAAACAGCCTTCATCCAGTATGCCTTGGACAAGGGCTACGATGTTAAAGGTTTCTTAGAGAAATATCCACGTGTGGCTGAGTTGCCATTTGATTCTGAACGTAAGCTCATGTCAACAGTTCATCCACTTGCAGATGGACGCTTCCTCGTAGCTGTTAAAGGTGCGCCAGACCAACTCTTGAAACGTTGTGTTCTTCGTGATAAGGCTGGGGATATTGCTCCGATTGACGAGAAGGTTACAAACCTCATTCACACAAACAACTCTGAAATGGCCCACCAAGCCTTGCGTGTCCTTGCAGGTGCTTATAAGATTATCGATAGTATTCCAGAAAACCTGATCTCTGAAGAGCTTGAAAATGATTTAATCTTTACTGGTTTGATTGGGATGATTGACCCTGAACGTCCTGAGGCAGCTGAGGCTGTTCGTGTAGCTAAGGAAGCTGGAATCCGTCCAATCATGATTACGGGTGACCATCAAGACACAGCAGAAGCTATTGCTAAACGTTTGGGAATCATTGATGCAAATGATACAGAAGGACACGTTTTAACTGGTGCTGAGCTCAACGAACTATCTGATGAAGACTTTGAAAAAGTCGTTGGTCAATACTCTGTTTATGCCCGTGTGTCTCCAGAACACAAGGTTCGTATCGTCAAGGCTTGGCAAAAACAAGGTAAGGTCGTTGCCATGACAGGTGATGGTGTCAATGATGCGCCAGCTCTGAAAACAGCCGATATCGGTATCGGTATGGGAATCACTGGTACAGAGGTTTCTAAGGGGGCTTCTGACATGATTCTTGCAGATGATAACTTTGCGACTATCATTGTTGCGGTTGAAGAAGGACGTAAGGTCTTCTCAAACATTCAAAAGACTATCCAGTATCTGCTTTCTGCCAATACTGCTGAAGTATTAACTATCTTCCTATCAACCTTGTTTGGTTGGGATGTCTTACAGCCAGTTCATCTCTTGTGGATTAACTTGGTAACAGATACCTTCCCAGCTATCGCTCTTGGTGTTGAACCTGCGGAGCCAGGTGTTATGACCCATAAACCACGTGGACGTAAGGCAAGCTTCTTCTCAGGTGGTGTTTTCAGCTCCATAATTTATCAAGGAGTACTCCAAGCTGCCCTTGTTATGAGTGTTTATGGCCTTGCCCTTGCTTACCCAGTTCATGTGGGTGACAATCATGCCATTCATGCAGATGCCTTAACTATGGCTTTTGCAACCCTTGGTTTGATTCAGCTCTTCCATGCCTACAATGTAAAATCTGTTTACCAGTCCATCTTGACAGTTGGTCCATTCAAGTCTAAGACCTTCAACTGGTCTATCTTGGTATCCTTCATCCTTCTCATGACAACAATCGTCGTAGAACCGCTTGAAGGAATCTTCCACGTAACCAAACTAGACTTGTCTCAATGGGGAATTGTTATGGCTGGAAGTTTCTCAATGATTATCATTGTCGAAATTGTTAAGTTTGTTCAACGTAAACTTGGTTTTGATAAGAATGCGATTTAAAAAAAGTCATCTTCGGATGGCTTTTTGTTACAGTTGAGGGAAAGGGCTTGCAGTTGCCGTCTTTTGTGCTATAATTGCTATAATATAGTAAAAAGTAAGAGGAGTGTGAGGAAGTGGAAAAGAAAATTGTAAAGGATATTTTGTTTTTATCTCAGGTGTCTCAGCCGGCAAGTCAGGAAGACCTTTATCTTGCCAGAGATTTACAGGATACGCTTTTAGCGAATCGTGAGACCTGTGTTGGTCTGGCTGCCAATATGATTGGGGTGCAGAAGCGCGTGATTATCTTTAATCTTGGCTTGGTTCCTGTGGTCATGTTTAACCCAGTGCTCCTATCCTCTGAAGGATTTTATGAGACAGAAGAAGGCTGTTTGTCCTTGACGGGTGTGAGACCTACTAATCGTTATGAAACCATAAGGGTTGCCTATCGTGACAGCAAGTGGCAGGAACAGACCATGACCTTGACAGGCTTTCCAGCACAGATTTGCCAGCATGAACTGGATCACTTGGAAGGACGAATCATTTAGGAGGAAAGCAAATGAAACGGATAGTCTTTGAACTTATTTTTATCGCAACGACCTGGTATATCTTTTTACCTCCCCTTAACCTGACCAGCTGGGAATTTCTCTTTTTCCTCTGTGGGCATTTGCTGCTTGTGGCTATTTTATTTGGCTTTGGCAAGGGGATAAACCTTGTCAAAACGGTTTATGTGCGCCACGGAAAGGCGGAAGCTGCTTTAAATTTTGAGGGTTTCAAAATCAATCGGTTAGGGAAAATTCTTTTTGCTTCTATTGGGGGAATTCTTCTCTTGGCTGGTTTAGTTTCCTTGGTGACCTCCAGTATTTTTCAGGCTAAAAATTATGCTAATGTAGTCACAGTTATGGAAAAAGACTTTACTGAATTTCCTAAGACTGACACCAGTAAGGTTCCTATCTTAGATAGAAGTACCGCTGAAAAAATTGGTGACCGTTACTTGGGTTCCCTAACGGATAAGGTGTCGCAATACGTGGCGGCAGACACCTATACCCAACTGACGATTGATGGGAAACCTTATCGGGTTACACCGTTAGAATATGCAGACCCTATCAAGTGGTTTAATAATCAGGCCAAGGGAATCGGTGAGTATATCAAGGTGGACATGGTAACTGGAAATGCGAATTTGGTGGACTTGAAGACACCAATCAAGTATTCTGACTCGGAGTATTTAACCGTGATGTCAAACGCCACCTGCGCTTGAAGTACCCAACTAAAATCTTCAAGACTCCATCTTTTGAGGTGGACGATGAGGGAAATCCTTTCTATGTAGCAACGGTTTACCAAAAGAAATTTGGGCTTGCGGTTCCCCGTCCTGTTTCAGTTATTATCTTGGATGCCACAAATGGAGATACCAAGGAATACAGCTTGTCAGATGTTCCAGAATGGGTGGACAGGGTTTATCCAGCTGAGGAAACCATTGAGCAAATCAACTACAACGGCAAGTACAAGGACGGTTTCTGGAATGCTATGATTTCCAAGAAAAACGTGACCCAGACTACCAAGGGCTATAATTACTTGTCTATCGGAAATGACATCTACCTCTACACAGGTGTGACGTCGGCTAATGCGGATGAAAGTAATCTTGGTTTCATTCTTGAAAATATGCGAACAGGAGAAATCACTAAGTATAGCTTGGCTTCTGCGACAGAAGAATCAGCCCGTGAATCAGCAGAAGGTGCTGTTCAGGAGAAATCCTACAAGGCGACCTTCCCAATCCTCATCAACCTCAATGACAAGCCTCTCTACATCATGGGCTTGAAGGACAATGCTGGTTTGGTCAAAGAGTACGCTCTGGTAGACGCAGTCGAGTACCAAAATGTTATCGTAGCTACGACAGTGGAAGAGCTACTCAGCAAGTACGCCAATAAAAACGACCTTGAAATTGATAATGAAACCACAGAAAGTATCAAGGGTGTGGTAGCAGACCTCAAATCAGCTGTTATCAAGGGCGACACCGTCTACTTCTTTAAAGTTGATGGCAAGATATACAAGGTCAAGGCCTCTGTATCAGATGACCTCCCTTACCTTGAAAATGGTAAAACCTTTGAAGGTCAAGTAGGAAAAGACAATTATCTCAAGAACTTTAAAGTTCAGTAAGAGGAGAGGCTGGGCAAAACCTCAATTTCAGGAAAAAATGAAGTAAATCTTTCCATCATAAAACGCATAGTATCAAGATTTCTCAATTCCTGATACTATGCATTTTTTAGTTTTAATGCCTTTTTCCCCAGTCTCTTTTCAGATGAATTTCTTGGTTGTGGCTGAAAAATATGCTACACTATCAATATGAAAATTTTAATCCCAACAGCAAAAGAAATGAACACAGACTTGCCAAGTATCGAGGCAACTCCTTTAAGACCAGAAAGTCAGGCTGTGCTTGATGCCTTGGCCCTCTATTCTGCTAGTCAATTGGAGAGTTTTTACAAGGTATCAGCTGAGAAGGCGGCGGAAGAATTTCAAAATATCCAAGATTTGAAAAAACAAACTGCTCAACACTACCCAGCCTTGAAACTTTTTGATGGGCTTATGTACCGCTACATCAAGCGAGACAAATTGACCGAGGTAGAACAAGCCTATCTTGAAAATCATGTCTTTATTACTTCGGCTTTGTACGGAGTCGTACCAGCCTTGTCACCCATAGCCCCTCACCGTTTGGACTTTTTGATGAAATTAAAAGTCGCTGGTAAGACTTTGAAGAGCCATTGGAAGACAGCCTATGATGAAGTTCTGAAGAAGGAAGAAGTGATTTTCTCTCTCTTGTCGTCCGAGTTTGAGACTGTGTTTTCTAAGGAAATCAGAGAAAAAATGGTGACCTTCAAATTCATGGAGGATAGAGGTGGTCAGTTGAAGATTCATTCAACCATTTCTAAGAAAGCGCGTGGTGCCTTCCTAACGGCCCTGATAGAAAATCAAGTACAGACGGTGGAGGAAGCTCGTCGCTTAAGCTTTGCAGGATTTGTTTACAGAGAAGATCTGTCCCATCAACAGGAATTGGTTTTTGTAAAGGAAGTATAGAAAACAGATAAAAGAAAAAGTCAGCACGATTATGCTGCCTTTTTTAGCTTATAAAGTATTGGATAAATGAATCTCATTTGATAAAGTATTAAGATGATTAACCAAATCCATGATTGACAGATGATTTCGACAAATAAACTTCTTGGTAATTCCTGGAATATAGAAATTAGACACGATGATATCGTAATTTGTCTGATTTAAAATCTCAGGACTTGTTTTCAATTCATCCCAAATGTCGAAGGTAAAGCGGTTATTACAGTAATAGGAAAGCATATCAACAAAGGTAAGGGATATAGCATGGTCAAAGTTACTGATAATTAAAACCTTGATAGGTGGTCGATTTTCTAACAACTGAGTAGAGAGGTTTTCAGCATGGGTTAAGATGGTATACATCAGGTGTTCCAACTGTTCAGGATGGTCATGCTGTCCAATTGCCTGACGATATTGGACCAGTTCTTGACGTGCACTTCCCATAAAGTCTGGGAAGTAAACTTCAAATTTTTTAATCGTCAATGCTTTTTGTTCAAATAAGATTGGGGTAGAAAAGATTTCCTGTCTTTCAAAGAAAGCAGTGTTGTGTAAATGCCAAATCAGCTCATCGTAGTTAGTAAAAGTAATCTTATATTGTTTTGATAGGCGTTCTAATATTTGACTCAGTAATTGGTGAGAGTATCTTGCTTCACTGTTCTCTTCTAAAGAGTTGAAGAATTCTTGAGGATCTAAGAAAATGTTATTTTTGAATAAAGGAAATAAAAAAATTTGTGCAATGATATTTGGAGTGATTTCAAGTTCAAATACTTGAGAAAAATAGCCTAGTATCTCTTCAAAATTTGGAATACTTTCCAAAATAGGATAGTATTCATCATAGAAATGATTTGGTAAGTCGATAAAATGACCATCTTTGATGCGGTAAATACTGATAGCTATCATCAGTTTGTACATTTTATAAATTGAAAATCGCATTGGATAATTCGTGATCTTATAGAAGAAGTCAGCAAATTCTGTTAGCTCCTCTTCAGGAAGGTCAGGAAAAGGCCAGTCTAGGAAATAATATCTCTCAGAGAAGTATTGGGCAAAAAAATAGCGAATATCAATTTCATTTCCACGTATCGCGGATGGAGTAAAGGATAGTTCAATTTGGAATTGAGCTGACAGAGTTTTTGTAATATTCCGCCCTAAACGATAGAGGTTTGCATTACTAGAGTGAAGATTTTCTACCGTTCGATAAATAGGCAGCCCCTCATTGAAGAACAGATATTCTAGTAATTGAAAAGATTGCGAATTAGCAAGAAAATATTGATAAATATCTTCTACACTAGTGTTAACTTCTAAATCTATCATGACTCCGTTAACAGAAGATTGGATGTTAATAGATGGAAAGGCAATACGTAATTCATTTAAATCACTTTTTAAGATTCGTTCTGTACATCCTAACTTTTCGGCAAGTTCATGTAATTTCATCCAATTACGATGCTGAATTAGGGTTTCCATTAAGCGTAATTGTCTTTGATCTTTTGTGGATAAAAGGTTTCTCATACGGGTATCATCCTCCTTGAAAACATTATATCACATTTTTGTTTTTAATATAACAAAAATATTAGAGTCAAAAAAACGTTCAAACAGTTCAAAGAAAAGAGAGTATAATAAATGACTCTGGTGATCAGAAATATAATATAGTAATTCCTTGGATAATATTGATTTATATATTAAATAGTTGTAGAGTAGGAACTATAAAATATTATCTAGGAGTTCAAAATGAAACATTCACATAAGAAATCATTTGACTGGTATAGCATGCAACAACGATACTCTATTCGTAAGTATCACTTTGGTGCGGCTAGTGTCTTGCTCGGGACAGCCTTAGTCTTGGGAACTGCTGCCAATACGCAATCAGTACAAGCAGAGGAACAACATCCTGAGGCAACTAATAGTGTCTCTGTTGATAAGGTAGATGAAGCTACTAAACCAGCAGAAGTTTCTACACCTAAAAAAGAAACAACTTATGCAGCTCCAACTGTTGCGAACCCAGTAGAAACGACTCCAGCTAAAACTGAAGAAGCTACTAGACCAGCAGAAAAAGTTGAAGAAGCAAAAGACAAAAAAGCAGAAGCAAGTCATCAAGATGCTGTTGACAAGTCAAAATTGTTAACGGCTCTTTCGCGTGCTAAAAAATTAGAAAGCAAGTTATATACAGAAGCAAGTGCTGCTAACTTGCAAGTAAGTATCCAAGCTGGTCAAAGTTTGCTTGGGAAAGCAGATGCGACTGAAGCTGAAGTATCAGCAGCAGAGTCTTCTATTCAATCAGCTATTATTGGTCTAGAACTTCGTTCTAACTCTGATAAAGGAACAGTATCAGAAACTCCTGTAGTGAAGAAAACTGACGTAGCAGAAGCCAAAGAAGAAGCTAAGCCAGCTACAAGAACGACTGACCGTTCAGCTGTTGATAGTAGCGTATTAGCAACTAATGCACCTGCCAAAGTAGAAACAACTTCAGCTCCAGAAACAACTAATGAAATCTTGAAACCAGGATTGAGCCTTTCTGATGCTCGCCAAAATCCAGCTATCCGTAAGGAAGACTTAGATAAAGGGCACAGTGGCTTTAGAGCAGCTAGCAATCCAGCTAACCCAATTGTCTCAGGTTCTGGAAATACAGTTGCATTTACAGATATTAGTCAAGCTGGTCGTAGTTATAGTTTCCGTGGCTACGGAAACTCACGTGGTGGTAATTCAATTCATTACGATGTAACAACAGTACGTCAAGGTAATAAATTGAATTTCACAATCGAATATTCTGGTCCGGGTGAATTTGTTAATAATAACTTTATCTTGGATAAAGGGGATGGATTTGGAAATCCTTCCAATGCGACAATCACAACTCCAAGGTTAAGAGAGCAATCAAAACCTATTAGCCAGGGTGCTAACTACGTATCTCACTCAGGATACAGTATGACTTCTGCTACTTCAACGAGTGAGAGACAAACTATCAGATTTAGCTTGCCAATCAATAATCCAAATGGTGACTTGTCTGTTCGTTTGAAACCTGTTACTTTTAACGTAAACCAAGGTGGAGGTAGTGCAGCAACAAGTAATGACCCATACAGTAACTCTAACTATTATTATAGAGCAAACCCACTATACTTGGATGCAAACCCTTATGGTGGTACTAATAACAAGACTGTCTCAGAAGACATTGACTTCCAAACTGTCTATCTTCCAACTACTAAGTTACCAGAAGGTCAAACCAGATTAGTTCGAGAAGGTGAAAAAGGACAACGTCAAATTACCTATAAAGTCCATCGATTTGGTAACGAAACACTTTTAGGATTTCCAATTAGTAATAGAGTTACTAAAGAAGCTAAACCACGTATTGTTCAAATTGGTGTGGCTAAAGAGCTAATCGATACAGTAAAACCACGTGTTGATCAAAATAAAGTCGGTGATACAAATAACCTCACTTTCTATCTTGATAACGATGGCAACGGTGTTTATACTGAGGGTGTAGACGAACTTGTTCAAAAAATTGCTATTAAAGATGGAGCAAAAGGTGAAAAAGGAGACCAAGGTGAACGCGGTCTGACTGGAGCTAAAGGTGAAAAAGGAGATCGAGGCGAACGCGGTCTGACTGGAGCCCAAGGTGCCAAAGGTGAAAAAGGAGACCAAGGTGAACGCGGTCTGACTGGAGCCCAAGGTGCTAAAGGTGAAAAAGGAGACCGAGGTGAACGCGGTCTCACCGGAGCACAAGGTGCTAAAGGTGAAAAAGGAGACCGAGGTGAACGCGGTCTCACCGGAGCACAAGGTGCTAAAGGTGAAAAAGGAGACCGAGGCGAACGTGGTCTCACTGGCGCCCAAGGTGCTAAAGGTGAAAAAGGAGATCGAGGTGAACGCGGTCTCACCGGAGCGCAAGGTGCTAAAGGTGAAAAAGGAGACCAAGGTGAACGTGGTCTGACTGGAGCCCAAGGTGCTAAAGGTGAAAAAGGAGACCAAGGTGAACGCGGTCTCACTGGAGCTAAAGGTGAAAAAGGAGACCAAGGTCAGGCAGGTCGTGACGGTGTAACTCCAACCGTAACCGTTAAAGATAATAAAGATGACGGCACTCATACTATCACGATTAACGATGGTAGAGGTAATGTTACAAGTACTGTTGTAAGAGATGGTTTCGATGGCGCAAGTCCATTAGTTGCGACTCAACGAAATGACGCAGATAAAACAACGACCGTTATCTTCTATTATGACCAAAATGATAACAACGAATTTGATGCAGGCGATACAAAACTAAAAGAAGTTGTCATTGCAGATGGAGCTAAAGGTGAAAAAGGGGATCAAGGCGAACGTGGTCTAACCGGAGCGCAAGGTGAAAAGGGAGACCGTGGAGACCGTGGTGAAACAGGAGCAGCGGGACGTGACGGAAAAACTCCAAAAATCACAACTGCTCGTGGAGTAGACGGCCGTAGTACTGATATTACATTTACTATTCCTGGTGAAGAACCTGTAACAGTTAACATTAAAGATGGTAAAGATGGACGTACACCAACCATCGACTTAAATGCCTTAGCAGAAGCAGCAGCAAGATTAAACAATCAAAGAAGCGGAAGAGTAAGAAGAGCTTTAGCAGACGCCCCATCTACAGCACCAGCAGAAAAACCAAGAGAAGGTACTCTTATTACAGCGTACTTTGATAACAATGGCAATGGTCGATACGATGAAGGTATAGATGAATTAATTGCTAAACAACCAATTTATAATGGTACAGACGGTGCCAATGGTGCAGCAGGAGCAGCCGGACGTAATGGTGCAGAACTATTAAGTGGACCTAAACCACCAACATCAAATGATGGTAAAGATGGTGACACTTATATCGATGCAACTACAGGTGATGTTTATAAGAAAGAAAACGGAACTTGGGATAAGATTGGTAATATTCGTGGGCCTCAAGGTCTAAAAGGTGAAGCCGGAGTTGCAGGACCACAAGGGCTACAAGGACCTAAAGGGGACAAAGGTGAACAAGGTCTTCAAGGTCGTGATGGTCAAGACGGAGCACAAGGTTTACCAGGACGCGACGGACGTGATGGCGCAGCAGGTCGTGACGGACGTGATGGACGCGACGGTAAAGACGTATTGAACGGCAAAGTTGATCCAACAACAGAAGGTAAAGACGGCGATAAATACGTTAATACAGAAACAGGTGACGTCTTCGTTAAGAATAACGGCAACTGGGAAAAAGAAGGCAACATCAAGGGACCTAAAGGAGACAAAGGAGCTCAAGGTCTTCAAGGTGAACGTGGTCAAGACGGAGCACAAGGTTTACCAGGACGCGACGGACGTGATGGCGCAGCAGGTCGTGACGGACGTGATGGACGCGACGGTAAAGACGTATTGAACGGCAAAGTTGATCCAACAACAGAAGGTAAAGACGGCGATAAATACGTTAATACAGAAACAGGTGACGTCTTCGTTAAGAATAACGGCACATGGGAAAAAGAAGGCAACATCAAGGGACCTAAAGGAGACAAAGGAGCTCAAGGTCTTCAAGGTGAACGTGGTCAAGACGGAGCACAAGGTTTACCAGGACGCGACGGACGTGATGGCGCAGCAGGTCGTGATGGCCGTGATGGACGCGATGGTAAAGACGTATTGAACGGCAAAGTTGATCCAACAACAGAAGGTAAAGACGGCGATAAATACGTTAATACAGAAACAGGTGACGTCTTCGTTAAGAATAACGGCACATGGGAAAAAGAAGGTAACATCAAGGGACCTAAGGGTGATAAAGGTGCAGAAGGTGCGCAAGGACCTAAAGGTGCGGATGGAGCTCAAGGTTTACCAGGACGCGACGGCCGTGATGGTGCAGCAGGTCGTGATGGCCGTGATGGACGCGATGGTAAAGACGTATTGAACGGCAAAGTTGATCCAACAACAGAAGGTAAAGACGGCGATAAATACGTTAATACAGAAACAGGTGACGTCTTCGTTAAGAATAACGGCAACTGGGAAAAAGAAGGCAACATCAAGGGACCTAAAGGAGACAAAGGAGCTCAAGGTCTTCAAGGTGAACGTGGTCAAGACGGAGCACAAGGTTTACCAGGACGCGACGGACGTGATGGCGCAGCAGGTCGTGACGGACGTGATGGACGCGACGGTAAAGACGTATTGAACGGCAAAGTCAACCCAACTACAGAAGGTAAAGACGGCGATAAATACGTTAACACAGAAACAGGTGACGTTTTCGTTAAGAATAACGGCACATGGGAAAAAGAAGGCAACATCAAGGGACCTAAAGGAGACAAAGGAGCTCAAGGTCTTCAAGGTGAACGTGGTCAAGACGGAGCACAAGGTTTACCAGGACGCGACGGACGTGATGGCGCAGCAGGTCGTGATGGCCGTGATGGCCGCGATGGTAAAGACGTATTGAACGGCAAAGTTGATCCAACAACAGAAGGTAAAGACGGCGATAAATACGTTAATACAGAAACAGGTGACGTCTTCGTTAAGAATAACGGCACATGGGAAAAAAAGAAGGTAACATCAAGGGACCTAAGGGTGATAAAGGTGCAGAAGGTGCGCAAGGACCTAAAGGTGCGGATGGAGCTCAAGGTTTACCAGGACGCGACGGCCGTGATGGTGCAGCAGGTCGTGATGGCCGTGATGGACGCGATGGTAAAGACGTATTGAACGGCAAAGTTGATCCAACAACAGAAGGTAAAGACGGCGATAAATACGTTAATACAGAAACAGGTGACGTCTTCGTTAAGAATAACGGCAACTGGGAAAAAGAAGGCAACATCAAGGGACCTAAAGGAGACAAAGGAGCTCAAGGTCTTCAAGGTGAACGTGGTCAAGACGGAGCACAAGGTTTACCAGGACGCGACGGACGTGATGGCGCAGCAGGTCGTGACGGACGTGATGGACGCGATGGTAAAGACGTATTGAACGGCAAAGTTGATCCAACAACAGAAGGTAAAGACGGCGATAAATACGTTAATACAGAAACAGGTGACGTCTTCGTTAAGAATAACGGCAACTGGGAAAAAGAAGGCAACATCAAGGGACCTAAGGGTGACAAAGGTGAACGTGGAGAAGATGGTAAGACTCCAGAAGTAACTGTAACTCCAGGTAAAGATGGTCATAGTACCGACATTACATTCACTGTTCCAGGTAAAGATCCAGTTACAGTAAATGTTAAGAACGGTGAAAATGGTCTGAACGGTAAAACTCCAAAAGTTGATTTGCTTCGTGTTGAAGGACAAAACGGAAATCCATCTCATACAATTGTGACATTCTATACTGATGAAAACAATGATGGTAAGTACACTCCAGGAACTGATGAACTTCTAGTTTCTGAAATGATTAAAGATGGTGCTAAAGGTGCGGACGGACGTGATGGTAAATCATTGCTTACTGTCAAAGATGGTAAAGAAACTAAAGTTTACCAAGAAGATCCAGCACATCCAGGTCAACCATTGAACCCTGAAAAACCTCTTGCAGTTATTAAAGATGGAGTGGACGGTGTCTCTCCAACAGTAACAGCTGTTCGTAAGGATGAAGAAGGTCATAAAGGTGTAGAAATCACAGTTGATAACCATGATGGTTCACAACCAACTACAGTCTTTGTTCAAGATGGTGCTAAGGGAGAAACTGGTGCAACCGGTCAGGATGGACAAACTCCTACAATCACTACTCAACGTGGACAAGATGGCCAAGCACTGTTGTAACTATCACAACACCAGGTAAAGATCCAGTAACCTTTACAGTGAAAGATGGTAAGAATGGTAAAGATGGACGTACACCAACTATTGACTTAAATGCATTGGTGGAAGCAGTTAGAAGAGGTGCTGGATCAACTTCTAATTCACAACCTTCTGGAACATCAAGAAGTGCAAGAAATAGAAGAGCATTACCAGATGAAGATAGAAGTACAACTGAGTCATCAGAAACAGTACAACCAACAACTACAGATGCAACAGATTCACAACCAGTAAATGGTACTCGTATTACAGCATACTATGATAATAATGGTAACGGTAAATACGATCCAGGTGTGGATGAATTAATTGGTACAAGTGATATCTTGAATGGTACAAATGGACGTAATGGTACAGATGGAGCTTCTGGTACAAATGGACGTAACGGTGCTGAATTACTAAGTGGAGTTGCTGCCCCAACTGCTAATGATGGTAAAGACGGTGATACTTATATCGACGCCAATACAGGTGATGTTTACAAGAAAGAAAATGGTTCTTGGAACAAGATTGGTAATATCCGTGGACCTCAAGGAGTAGCCGGTGAAAAAGGTGAAAAAGGCGACAAAGGTGAAAAAGGTGAAAACGGAGCTAATGGAGCAGACGGTAAATCACCAGTTGTAAATGTAACGGACAATGGAGATGGAACACACTCTATTACTGTTAGAAACCCTGATGGTTCTGAATCAACAACTAAAGTTAAAGATGGTAAAGACGGTAAAACTGCCAATATCACTACAACAGAAAACCCAGATGGAAGCCACACAATCACTGTAACAAATCCAGACGGAACAACTAAAGAAACAGTTGTTAAAAACGGTAAAGACGGTAAGACTCCAAAAGTTGAAGTAACGGATAACGGAGACGGAACTCATACTGTTAAAGTTATAGATGGAGATGGCAATGTCACCAACGCTATCATCAAAGATGGTAAAGATGGTAAAGCTGCAACAGCAATAACTACTGAAAACCCAGATGGAAGCCACACTGTAACAATCACTAACCCAGACGGAACTAAGAATGAGTTTGTTGTTAAGAATGGACGTGACGGTGTTGACGGACGTACTCCAACCGCATCTGTTCGTGATAATGGAGACGGAAGTCATACAATCGTTATTACAAATCCAGAAGGTGTGACAACTGAAACCACAGTTCGTGATGGTAAATCACCAAAAGTTACTATAACTGATGAACAAAATGGAACTCATAAGATTTCAGTTCTAAATGGTGATGGAACTACTACTGAAACAATCATTAAAGATGGTAAATCACCAGTAGCGACTGTTACTGACAACCATGATGGTACTTACACAATTCATGTAGAAAACGGTAATGGTACTGTTTCTGAAACAACAGTTCGTGACGGTAAATCACCAACTGCTAAGGTTGTGGATAACGGAGATGGCACTCACACTATCACAGTTGTGAACTCAGACGGTACAACTACAACAACTATAGTTCGTGATGGTAAATCACCAAAACTTGAAGTGATTGATAACAACAACGGTTCGCACACTATTAAGGTGACAGGTGCTGATGGTAAAGAAACGACAACTACAATCTTTGATGGTAAATCACCAAAAGCGAACATCGTTGATAACGGAGACGGAACTCACACATTGACAATTGTTGATTCTGATGGCCGTGAATACAAATCTATTATCAAAGATGGTAAAGACGGTAAAGATGGCGTTTCACCAACTGTAACTGTTAAAAATAATAACGATGGAACTCACGTTGTTACAATCATTAATCCAGATGGAAGTAAGACAGAAATGGTGATTAAAGACGGTAAAGATGGTAAATCACCAAAAGTTTCTGTTGAAGATAATGGAAATGGTAGTCATACAATCACAATTATCAATTCTGACGGAACTGTGACAAAAACAGTTGTTAAAGACGGAAAAGATGGTCGCGATGGACGTGATGGACGTGATGGCAAAGACGGTAAAGACGGAAAAGATGGTAAATGTGGTTGCAAAGATAAACCAGTAACACCATCAAATGACAAACCAGTTCCACCAGTTAATGAATTACCGGAATATACAGGAGGGGTAACACCACTTGATCCTCCGGTTTATGAAAAACCAGAATTAGAACTTCCAGAAATTCCAACGCCACCAGTGCACGAAGTACCAGAATTTAACGGTGGAGTACCAGGAATGCCAGAAGTGAATGAACTTCCTGAAGCAGAAGTGCCAGGAATGCCAATACCACCAGTCCATGAAATTCCAGAGTTTAATGGTGGTGTGCCAGGTATGCCTGAAGTCAATGAACTTCCTAATCCAGAAGTTCCAGGAATGCCAACACCTCCAGTTCATGAAATTCCAGAATTTAATGGCGGAGTACCTGGTATGCCAGAAGTCAATGACAAACCAACTTCAAACATTCCTGAAGTTCCAACACAACCAAATCCAAATGTACCAGTTCAACCGGTAACACCATTAACTTCTAACCCAGTAGCACCAACTACAGGTAAAGAAATCATGGTGACAAATTACCTGAAACTGGAAGCCAATCTGATTATATCTCTGTTCTTCTAGGTAGCGGTATTCTATTGAGCCTATATGTAGGTCGAAGAAAAGAAGATTAATCAGCAACAAGCAGTCATTAATTTCTCGAAAGAAGATGATAAGTGATAGATCTCGAATGAAAGAATATTCTTAGAATGGTTTTCCTATGATGGAAAAGACTGCTAAAAACCTTGAGTGGTAACGCTCAAGGTTTTTTTGGATGGCTGATGTTTGTCTGAAAATCTTGATTGAGTCTAAAAATGCCACCTTATGAGGTGGCTATAATTGATTTAGACTTCTTAAAATTCTCTATTTTTTACTGAATTGCTACGACCAAGTCTTGAGCTTGTTTTTCAAGTGAGTTTAGAACTGTTTCTTCAAGAACCAATTTTCCATCTGCCCAAGCAGAGTCATTAACACGTGCAGCAGTGAAATCACCAACGATTTGCGTACGGATAAATGGCAAGAGGTCTTTGTAGATAGCGAAGAGTTGATCGTGACCTGCATTAGCTACAGAGGATACGGTGACAAACTTGTCTTGAAGGGCAGAAGCGCCACGTGTATCAGATAAGTCAAGGGCACGAGATAGCCAATCAAGCAAGTTTTTCACTGTTCCAGGGATAGAGAAATTGTAGACTGGAGAGAAGATCCAGATAGCATCCGCAGCGAGAACCTCTTCACGAGCAGCAGCTACAGCTGTATGAGTTGGAACTTCCAAATCTTGGCTGAAGAGAGGAAAGGCTGAATAATCAAGGTAGCTAACTTCTGCTTTACCAGCAAGTGCTTTCTCAGCTTCGAGCGCCATTTGGTGGTTGAAAGAGCCTTGACGTAGTGATCCGACGATAAATAATACTTTTTTAGACATGATGTGTCTCCTTTTTCTTAAATTTCCGAGAACTCTCTCGATGTTATAAAATATATTACAACAAAACAAAGGGACTTGCAAGAAATCTGCTCAGAGTTTATTTGAAAATTATAAAATTACAGAAGCTCTAGTCAGTTGTCACTGGAAAAGTAAGAACTGTTTCTCTTAGATTACGGGTTTCATTTGATTTTTCGAAGAGTATTCCTATATTCTCTTGTAATATGATGACATAAGTGCTAAAATAAACAAGAAAACTCGCAATAGAAACCGCAGAACAGCTATTTTCCGGTATCATTTCATAAACAATTAAACGAAAATAATGGCATTTTAAGAATGCTTCTCAAAGGGGTGGAGATCATGTAAGACACAGATTAACAAGTGACGGACAAAAGAAATAATAATAATACACTTGTTAAAGGAGAAAAAATGTTAATAAGAAATTATCGGAAAAATATTGGCCTAATGGCCGGAGTTGAGTTTTTTGCTTTTTTAGGGATTACCAGCTTTTGGATTCTCTTTCTCAGTCAAAACGGAATGTCTCTTTGGCAGATTGGACTTCTGGAGAGTATTTTTCATACTACCAGTCTTCTCTGTGAAATTCCATCTGGAATGTTGGCTGATCGTTATTCCTATAAGACCAACCTTTATTTAAGTCGTATAGCAGGAATTGTGTCTTCTATTCTCATGTTGGCTGGGCAGGGAAATTTTTGGATTTATGCACTAGCTATGGCTGTAAGTGCCTTGTCTTATAATTTTGATTCAGGAACAAGCGCAGCAATGGTCTATGACTCGGCTGTAGAGGCTGGACTAAAGGAGCGTTATCTATCCATTTCAAGTTTCATATCAGGAGTGTCAGAAGGAACCCAGTCTTTGGGGACAGTGCTAGCAGGATTTTTTGTTCATGGTCAATTGCACCTGACCTACTATATCATGATTGCCACTTCTATCATAGTTCTTTTCCTGATTTGGATGCTGAAAGAGCCCAGTGTCAAAGTAGAAAAAGCTGATAGTGTGACCATGAAACAGATTATTTGGACTGTTAAGGATGAGTTGAAGAGAAATCCCATGCTTTTAAACTGGATGATTTTATCTCAGATTGTCGGAACACTCATGTATATGTTTTATTTTTACTATCAAAATCAGTTGCCAGATTTAAGTAGTTGGCAAATTTCAGCAGTTATGCTACTTGGAAGTCTCTTGAATATCCTCGCAATCTATCTAGCAAGTAAAATTGGAAAGAAATATGCTGCATTGAAGCTTTTTCCTATTCTCGTCCTGCTGACTGGAGTCACCTATATGCTGTCCTACTTTGGAACACCTCTAATCTATATTCTGATTTATTTGATTAGTAATGCTCTGCATGCTCTTTTTAAGCCGATTTTTGACAATGATTTGCAAGGGCGCCTTCCAAGTGAAGTAAGGGCAACCATGCTGAGTGTCTATTCTATGATGTTTAGCCTAAGTATGATTGTGTTCTTTCCACTGACAGGCTGGTTGATTGACAGTTTAGGCTTTGTGATAACATTTCTTTATCTAGGATTATTTTTAGTCTTGATTAGCCTTCTACTGCCTGTCTTTTTAGGAAAAATGGCTAAAAGAATGGATGATAAAGTGATTCCATAAATCAAAAAAATTACGAAAACTTGAGTGCCAAGCTCAGGTTTTTTAATAGATTGATTTTGGAGCAGTCTTTACTTTTTTTGCTCGGTTTTAACTAAGAAAAATCTGTTTACTTTGAAGGGAGAAATAAAATGTGATTGTTCTTGCATTCACTTGTAATAAAGCCCAATAGATGGTAAAATAGACGAGTGAAAAAAAGACAAAAAAAAGCAAAAAATAATCTACTGTGGCAGTATGGTCTAGGGATGACGATTTTGTTTGTGGTTATCAGTGCTTCCTTTCTGTATCTAGTGTTTCTGAGTATGAAACCCTATCAAACAGCTAAAAGTGAAGGAGAAAAATTAGCTCAGCAGTATGCAGGATTAGAGCAGACTGATCAGGTTGACTTATACAATGGCTTAGAATCCTATTACAGCGTTCTTGGTCGTAATAAAAAACAAGAATCACTTGCTGTCCTGATTGGAAAAGATGACCATAAGATTTACGTTTATCAGCTAAATCAGGGTGTTTCACAAGAAAAAGCAGAAGCTGTTTCTAAGGAAAAAGGAGCTGGCGAGATTGACAAGATTACCTTTGGCCGTTATCAAGATAAGCCAATTTGGGAAGTTAAGTCAGGCTCTGATTTTTATCTAGTAGATTTTGAAACAGGAGCATTGGTCAATAAGGAGGGCCTATGAAACTATCCAACCGTGTTTTAGAAATGGAAGAAAGTGTAACCTTGGCTGCTGGAGCTCGTGCCAAAACACTCAAGGCTGAGGGCAGAGATATTTTGTCTCTAACCTTAGGTGAGCCAGATTTCACTACTCCCAAGAATATCCAAGATGCCGCCATTGCATCGATTCAAGATGGGCGTGCTTCTTTTTATACAGTAACCTCAGGCCTGCCAGAACTCAAGGCAGCGGTCAATACCTACTTTGAACGCTTTTACGGTTATTCTGTAGCGCCAAATCAAGTGACAGTCGCTGCGGGAGCCAAATTTTCTCTCTATACCTTCTTTATGGCTGTGGTCAATCCAGGTGATGAAGTGATCATCCCAACCCCTTACTGGGTCAGCTATGGAGATCAAGTCAAGATGGCAGAGGGCGTTCCAGTCTTTGTTCTTGCTAAGGAAGACAATCATTTTAAGGTAACCGTAGAGCAGTTGGAAGCAGCTCGCACTGACAAGACCAAGGTTTTGGTGTTGAATTCGCCATCTAACCCCACAGGTATGATTTACACCCGTGAGGAACTCTTGGCAATCGGAAACTGGGCTGTAGAAAAGGATATTCTCATCCTAGCAGATGATATCTATGGTCGCTTGGTCTATAATGGTCATGAGTTCACACCGATTTCTAGCCTATCGGAAGCGATTCGCAAGCAAACAGTGGTCATCAATGGTGTGTCTAAAACCTATGCTATGACTGGTTGGCGGATTGGTTATGCTGTCGGTGAAGCAGACATTATCGCTGCCATGTCCAAGATTGCAGGTCAAACAACCTCGAATCCGTCAGCAGTAGCCCAGTATGCAGCAGTTGAGGCTCTATTAGGTGAACAAGATACTGTAGAAAGCATGCGTCAGGCTTTTGAAGAACGTCTCAATACCATTTATCCCCTTCTTGCAGAAGTGCCAGGATTTGAAGTGGTCAAACCGCAAGGAGCCTTCTACCTCTTCCCAAATGTCAAAAAGGCAATGGAGATGAAAGGCTATACAGATGTGACAGAATTTACAACCGCTATTTTAGAAGAAGCTGAAGTAGCCTTGGTCACAGGAGCAGGCTTTGGAGCGCCAGAAAATGTCCGCCTCAGCTATGCGACAGACCTAGACACGCTTAAAGAAGCAGTTAAACGCTTGAAAGTATTTATGGAAAAATAAAAGAAAAGGAAAAATAATGACAAAACGTATAACGATTATTGATGTAAAAGACTATGTTGGTCAGGAAGTGACGATTGGCGCTTGGGTTGCCAATAAATCAGGAAAAGGGAAAATTGCCTTCTTGCAATTGCGTGACGGAACAGCCTTTTTCCAAGGTGTGGCTTTTAAACCAAACTTTGTAGAGAAATTTGGTGAAGAAGTAGGACTTGAAAAGTTTGATGTTATCAAACGCTTGAGCCAAGAAACGTCTGTTTATGTGACAGGAATTGTCAAAGAAGACGAACGTTCTAAGTTTGGTTATGAGCTTGATATCACAGATATCGAAGTGATTGGTGAATCTCAAGACTACCCAATCACACCAAAAGAACATGGAACAGACTTCTTGATGGACAACCGTCACTTGTGGCTCCGTTCTCGTAAGCAAGTAGCGGTGATGCAAATCCGTAACGCGATTATCTATGCAACTTATGAATTCTTTGACAAGAACGGCTTCATGAAGTTTGATAGCCCAATTCTCTCAGGAAATGCGGCGGAAGACTCAACTGAACTCTTTGAAACGGACTACTCGGAACGCCAGCCTACTTGAGCCAATCCGGTCAGCTTTACCTAGAAGCAGGTGCTATGGCTCTTGGTCGTGTGTTTGACTTTGGTCCAGTATTCCGTGCTGAAAAATCAAAAACACGCCGTCACTTGACTGAGTTCTGGATGATGGATGCAGAATACTCATACTTGACACACGATGAGTCACTTGACTTGCAAGAAGCTTATGTAAAAGCTCTTCTTCAAGGTGTTCTTGATCGTGCTCCTCAAGCCTTGGAAACTTTGGAACGTGATACAGAGCTCTTGAAACGCTATATTGCAGAGCCATTCAAACGCATCACTTACGATCAAGCAATTGACCTCTTGCAAGAGCATGAAAATGATGAAGACGCTGACTACGAGCATCTTGAGCATGGAGATGACTTTGGTTCACCACATGAAACTTGGATTTCAAACCACTTTGGTGTGCCAACTTTTGTTATGAACTATCCAGCAGCCATCAAGGCCTTCTACATGAAACCAGTTCCTGGAAATCCAGAGCGCGTGCTTTGTGCAGACTTGCTTGCCCCAGAAGGTTACGGAGAAATCATCGGTGGATCTATGCGTGAGGAAGACTACGATGCATTAGTTGCTAAGATGGATGAACTTGGCATGGATCGTACTGAGTATGAATTCTACCTTGATCTTCGTAAATACGGTACAGTACCACACGGAGGATTTGGTATCGGTATTGAGCGTATGGTAACCTTCGCAGCAGGTACAAAACACATCCGTGAAGCCATTCCGTTCCCACGTATGTTGCACCGTATCAAACCGTAAGAATAGGAAAACGCCCATGTGGCGTTTTTCGCATTTCAGAGTTTTTACTTGCGTAAAAATTTGTTTTCTAGTATAATAGTTTATTGTGAGCGAACCTCACTTACCCCTTGCAAAGTCTTGGGGTCATTAGACCAAAAGGAGGAACATATCAATGGCTAAATACGAAATTCTTTATATTATTCGTCCAAACATTGAAGAAGAAGCTAAAAACGCTTTGGTAGCACGTTTTGACTCTATTTTGACTGACAACGGTGCAACTGTTGTTGAATCAAAATCTTGGGAAAAACGCCGTCTTGCATACGAAATCAAAGATTTCCGTGAAGGACTTTACCACATCGTTAACGTTGAAGCAAACGACGACGCAGCTCTTAAAGAGTTTGACCGTCTTTCAAAAATCAACGCTGACATTCTTCGTCACATGATCGTCAAAACTGACGCGTAAGAAGGTAAACTATGATTAACAATGTTGTACTTGTAGGGCGTATGACACGTGACGCTGAGTTGCGTTATACCCCATCAAATGTAGCAGTTGCGACTTTTACTCTTGCAGTAAACCGTACATTTAAGAGTCAAAATGGCGAACGTGAGGCTGATTTCATCAATGTCGTTATGTGGCGCCAACAGGCTGAAAACCTTGCTAATTGGGCTAAAAAAGGCTCACTTATCGGGGTGACAGGCCGTATTCAGACTCGTAGTTACGATAACCAGCAAGGACAACGTGTCTACGTGACAGAGGTCGTGGCTGAGAATTTCCAAATGTTGGAAAGCCGTAGTGTGCGTGAGGGTCACACAGGTGGAGCTTATTCTGCACCGACTGCAAACTATTCAGCACCTACAAATTCAGTACCAGACTTTTCACGTGATGAAAATCCATTTGGAGCAACAAATCCATTGGATATTTCAGATGATGATTTACCATTCTAATGGACAACTAAAATTATAAAGGAGAAAAAACATGGCTCAACAACGTCGTGGCGGATTCAAACGCCGTAAAAAAGTTGATTACATCGCAGCAAACAAAATTGAATATGTTGATTACAAAGATACTGAGCTTCTTAGCCGTTTCGTTTCAGAACGTGGGAAAATCCTTCCTCGTCGTGTAACAGGAACTTCAGCTAAAAACCAACGTAAAGTAACAACAGCTATCAAACGCGCTCGCGTAATGGCTTTGATGCCTTTTGTAAACGAAGATTAAAGAAAAGACCCCGACGGGTCTTTTTTTCACGAGCCTTGAAATGGGAGAGCGAGTTGAGTCCAGTGGACCTCTTTTTCATGAGCTCGGAAATAAGAAAGCGAATTGAGACCCGGGTGGGTCTTTTTTTCACGAGCCTTGAAATGAAAGAGCGAGTTTGGGTCCGAGTGGACCTCTTTTTCAGACCCGGTTGGGTCTTTTTTTCACGAGATAGTTTTTTTATGACCTTGGCGTGCTATAATGATAATAGAAAGAGTACAGGTGGGTAAGTCAAAGATGAATTGTACGATTAGAAATATGATTAAGTCTGATATTGCATCCTTATCTCATGGATTTATGAATCAAGGTTGGCCTGGTAGAGAGGAAATTTTGGCTAGATATTTTCTGGAACAGAAAAGTGGGGAGAGAGAAGTCTTAGTTGCAGAGATTGATGGTGCTGTAGCAGGCTACGTTACCATTTTGCCCTCTGCTAAACATGGTCCTTTTGCAGAAGTCTATCCAGAATTATCAGATTTTAATGTGTTTGAGCCTTTTCGAAATCAAGGGATTGGGAATCAACTGCTAGAAGAAGCAGAAAAACGAGTCAAGTTTGTTTCGAGTAAGGTCACTCTTGGTGTAGGTTTGCACTTGGGGTATGGTCCTGCCCAGAGATTATATATTAAACGAGGCTATATTCCAGATGGGACAGGTGTGTGGTATAGAAATAAACCGCTAGAAATGGGTGCAAGTTGTCAAAATGATAATGATTTAGTTTTATACTTATCCAAGGACTTACAATAAAACTGGAAACTTTTTGAAAATAGGGGATTTAGCTACTTTATGGTATAATGGAAAGAGTTAGATTGAAAGAGGTAGTGAGATGGATGCCAAATTAAGATACAAGGCAAAGAAAATCAAGATTGTCTTTTTTGATATTGATGATACATTGCGAAATTCTAAGACTGGTTTTATTCCAGCTTCAATCCCAACTGTTTTTAAGCAATTACGTGAGAAAGGAATTTTGACAGGTATTGCTTCTGGGCGAGGGATTTTTGGTGTCGTTCCGGAGATTCGTGAGCTCAAACCTGACTTTTTTGTAACCTTAAATGGGGCCTACATCGAAGATAAAAAAGGTCAGGTTATTTATCAACATCAGATTGAGAAGTTAGATGTTGAGGAGTATATCTCTTGGGCCAAGCAAGAGGGAATTGAGTATGGTTTGGTTGGGAGTCATGATGCCAAGTTGTCGACTCGCACCGATATGATTAGTGAAGCGATTAATCCAATTTACCCTGATTTGGATGTAGATCCTGATTTTCATGAAAAAGAAGATATCTATCAAATGTGGACTTTTGAAGATAAAGGAGATGACTTGCACTTGCCTGACAGTCTCTCTGATAAACTTCGCATGGTTCGTTGGCATCAACATTCGTCTGATATTGTGCCGATTTCAGGCTCCAAAGCGACGGGGGTGGAAAAGGTTGTGGAACACCTTGGCTTGAAACCAGACAACGTCATGGTTTTTGGAGATGGCCTCAACGACTTGGAACTCTTTGATTATGCTGGAATCAGCGTTGCAATGGGAATTTCTCATGATAAAATCAAAGAAAAAGCAGATTATATTACAAAAACACTAGAAGAAGATGGCATTTTTGATGCCTTAGAAGGATTTGGTATGGTAGAAAAAGAATTGCATTTCCCACAAGTAGACATTGAAACAGTAGAAGGTCCTATCGCTACTATTAAGACCAATCACGGAGACTTGCGTATCAAGCTTTTCCCTGAACATGCTCCTAAAACAGTGGCTAACTTTGTAGCTCTTTCTAAAGATGGCTACTATGATGGTGTCATTTTCCATCGTATTATCAAGGACTTTATGATTCAAGGTGGAGACCCAACTGGAACTGGTATGGGTGGCGAGTCAATCTACGGCGAATCATTTGAGGATGAATTCTCAGAAGAACTTTATAATATCCGTGGTGCCCTTTCCATGGCTAATGCTGGTCCAAATACCAACGGCAGCCAGTTCTTTATCGTGCAAAATCAACATTTGCCTTATTCTAAGAAAGAAATTGCTCGTGGTGGTTGGCCAGAACCGATTGCGGAAATCTATGCCAACCAAGGAGGGACACCTCACCTAGACCGCCGTCACACGGTTTGGACAGTTAGCTGATGAAGCTTCTTACGTTGTCTTGGATGCCATTGCTGCTGTTGAGACGGGGGCGATGGACAAGCCAGTTGAAGATGTTGTGATTGAAACAATTGAAATCGAGGACTAAGATGAAAATCGGTGATAAGCTAAAGGGTCGTATTACAGGGATTCAGCCCTACGGTGCCTTTGTTGAGCTAGAGACAGGTGATACGGGTCTGATTCACATTTCAGAGATTCGGACTGGCTTTATTGAAAATATTCATGACGCCTTGAAAGTCGATGAAGAGGTTCAGGTTCAGGTAGTGGATTTAGATGAATTTACAGGGAAAGCTAGTCTTTCTATCCGCACTTTGGAGGAAGAAAAGCACCAGTTTCCGAGACGGAGACGCTTTTCAAGCGACCGTTTTAACTACGGCTTTGCGCCTCTTAAACGAATGATGCCAATTTGGACTAGAGAAGCCTTGCACTATTTAAAAAAGAAGAAGTAGTTTAGAGTTTTATATTTTTTGTAATGTTAATATAAATCTGCTATAATAGAACCATGGAAGAAGAACAATTATTAAAATCAGGGGAGCGCATTAACCAGCTCTTTTCGACAGATATTAAAATCATTCAAAATAGAGAGGTTTTTAGCTATTCGGTGGATAGTGTTCTCTTGTCACGCTTTCCACGTTTTCCTAAGAAGGGCTTGATTGTGGATTTCTGCGCTGGAAATGGAGCAGTGGGGCTATTTGCTAGCACTCGTACTCAGGCACAGATATTGGCTGTTGAGATTCAGGAGCGTTTGGCGGATATGGCTGAACGCTCTGTCCGTTTGAATGGTTTGGAAGAGCAGATGCAGGTCATCTGTGATGATTTGAAAAATATGCCTGCTTACATTCAGGGAAGTAAGGTGGATATGATTTTGTGTAATCCGCCCTATTTTAAGGTGGGTCCTCATTCAAACCTGAACGAGAGCGAACATTACCTCTTGGCGCGCCATGAAATTACGACCAACTTGCAGGAAATCTGTCGCAGTGCCCAGAGTATTCTCAAGTCTAATGGACGGTTGGCTATGGTTCATCGTCCTGACCGTCTTCTGGATATTTTGGATACCTTACAACGGCATAATCTAGCCCCTAAGCGCCTGCAGTTTGTTTATCCAAAGCGGGAAAAAGAAGCCAATATGCTCTTGATTGAGGCTATCAAGGATGGCTCAACAAGTGGCTTTAAGGTCTTGCCACCTCTCATTGTTCACAATGATGATGGTTCTTATACGCCTGAACTTGAAGAGATTTATTATGGATCATAAGGCTTATATGTATGTGCTTGAGTGCCGTGATGGTTCCTACTATACGGGTTATACGACTGATGTGAGAAAACGCCTTGCTGTCCACAATAGTGGGAAGGGAGCCAAGTATACTAGGGCTCGCTTACCAGTCAAACTTATTTATGCTCAAGGATTTGCCAGTAAGGAAGAAGCCATGTCGGCAGAAGCTCTTCTCAAGCGTAAGAAGAGGCCACAGAAGGAAATATTTTTATCTGAAAATCAAGATAGAAATTTACTCAGTTATTTTGAAGAGTAGCGGGGAGTCCTTTGACTCCTCTTACTTTTGTCAAAAAGCGAAAAAAATGCTACAATAAAGAGAATAAACAAAATGAGGTATTATCATGTCTAAGATTCTAGTATTTGGTCACCAAAATCCAGACTCAGATGCCATCGGGTCATCTGTAGCTTTTGCCTACCTTGCAAAAGAAGCTTACGGTTTGGATACGGAAGCTGTTGCCCTTGGAACTCCAAATGAAGAAACAGCCTTTGTCTTGAACTATTTTGGTGTAGAAGCACCGCGTGTTATCACTTCTGCTAAAGCAGAAGGTGCAGAGCAAGTTATCCTGACTGACCACAATGAATTCCAACAATCTGTATCAGATATCGCTGAAGTAGAAGTTTATGGTGTTGTGGACCACCACCGTGTGGCTAACTTTGAAACTGCAAGCCCACTCTACATGCGTCTGGAGCCAGTTGGTTCAGCGTCTTCAATCGTTTACCGTATGTTCAAAGAACATGGTGTAGCTGTACCTAAAGAGATTGCTGGTTTGATGCTTTCAGGTTTGATTTCAGATACCCTTCTTTTGAAATCACCAACAACACACCCAACAGATACAGTTATTGCTCCAGAATTGGCTGAATTGGCTGGTGTCAACTTGGAAGAGTATGGTTTGGCTATGTTGAAAGCTGGTACAAACTTGGCTAGCAAATCTGCTGAAGAATTGATTGACATCGATGCTAAGACTTTTGAATTGAACGGAAATAATGTCCGTGTTGCCCAAGTAAACACAGTTGATATCGCTGAAGTTTTGGAACGTCAAGCAGAAATCGAAGCTGTAATGCAAGCTGCCAACACAGCAAACGGCTACTCTGACTTTGTCTTGATGATTACAGATATCGTCAACTCAAACTCAGAAATCCTAGCACTTGGTGCTAACATGGATAAGGTTGAATCAGCTTTCAACTTCAAACTTGAAAACAACCACGCTTTCCTTGCTGGTGCCGTTTCACGTAAGAAACAAGTGGTACCTCAATTGACTGAAAGCTTCAATGCTTAATATTTTGAGTGTCAAATTAGGAAAGGCTAGTTTGACTAATATCGAAGGAGTTTCGGCTCCTTTTTTTCTAGGAGTGAAGCATGTTAGAAAATGGCGATTTGATTTTTGTGAGAGATGGGTCAGATATGGGGCAGGCCATCCAGAATTCCACAGGCAACTATAACCATGTTGCCATTTGTTTGGATGGGATGATTTATCATGCTAGTGGAGAATTTGGTGTGGTCTGTCAAGAACCAGCAGACTTCTTTGAGTTCAATCACTTGTACGACCTCTATGTCTACCCAGAAATGGATATCCAGTCTGTGAAGGAAAAAGCTTGCAAACATCTTGGGGCTCCCTACAATGCTTCTTTCTATCCAGATGGACATGGTTTTTACTGTTCCCAGTACATGGCAGAAATCCTACCGATTTTTGAAACCATTCCCATGAAATTTGGTGATGGGGAGCAGGAGATTAGTGATTTTTGGAGAGAGTATTATAGAGAACTAGGTCTGCCTGTGCCTCTGAATAAAGCTGGGACCAATCCTAGTCAGTTGGCAGCATCGCCTCTGTTAGAATGTAAAGAAAGGAATCTTCATGATTCAGATTTTTAATCCATCTCGTTTGACGAGACAGCCATTTTTTGGAGAATTAATCCGCTATCTGGACCAGCATGATGATGTGATTCTACGGGAAATTAAGGCTCAATTTCCAGATGTGGCAGTTGATAAACTCATGGAAGAGTATATAAAGGCAGGCTTGATTCTACGGGAAAATAAGCGTTATTACCTCAATCTTCCTATGCTTGAATCACTCGATAGTTTCGAACTGGATCAAGAGATTTTTGTCAGCGAAGATAGTCCGGCCTATCAAGCCTTGTTAGAGCAGAGTTTTGAGACGGAATTACGAAATCAAACCAATGCAGCTATTTTAGTTGAAAAGACAGATTTTGCGCGCACTAAAATGACCCTGTCCAATTATTTCTACAAGGTCAAACATCAGTATCCTTTGACAGAAAAACAACAGGAACTTTATGCTATTTTGGGAGATGTTAATCCTGAGTATGCTCTCAAATATATGACGACTTTTTTGTTGAAATTTCTCAAAAAAGATCAGCTGATTCAGAAACGCCGTGATATCTTTGTGGACAGTTTAGTTGTCCTAGGTTATATTGTCCAAAATGAAGATGGAAAGTATGAGTTGGTTATCGATTTGGATAAGGAAAGATTAACTTTCTACTTGGTCTGATTTCTTGTTTCTGAGCACATTGTTTGACTTTCCTTAGTATTCGGTATAAACTATATGTAACCGGTAACACATATCGGAATAAAATTAAAGGAGACAATCATATGTCACTTGAAAACAAATTGGAACAAGCAACAGGCGCTATCAAAGAAGGATTTGGTAAAGTTACTGGGGATAGCAAAACTGAAGCAGAAGGCGCTGTAGAAAAGACAGTTGCTAAGGCAAAAGAAGTAGTTGAAGACGCTAAAGGTGCTGTAGAAGGTGCCGTTGAAGGTTTGAAAAACGCTTTTAAATAAAAATAGAAAAAATCAAGGGATTCACTTCCCTTGATTTTTTTACTATCTTATAAATAATTTTCTGCGACGGCTGCATCTCCTGGATAGGCTTCTTTCTTTCCTTGGACGATTTGGTAGCAATCGGCTCCCTTACCAGCAATAATGACAGCATCTAATTCGTGATTTGTGATAGCCATAGCTGCTTTGATGGCTTCTTGGCGATCCGCAATCTTTTCAACAGGATGATTGATGTAGCTACTGATTTCATCTGCAATGGCCATTGGGTCTTCATAGTTAGGGTCATCAGCAGTCAGAAAGACTTGAATCTCAGGGTGTTGATTGAGGAGGAGGCCAAAGTCCTTACGACGACTTTCTCCCTTATTTCCTGTCGAACCTAAGACCAGAGCAATCTTTCCTGTTTGATGAGTCTCTACAACATTGATTAGTTTTTTGAGACTGTCCCCATTGTGGGCATAGTCGATGAAAACCTTGGATCCATTTTTCTGAGTGAGGACTTCCATACGACCAGGAACACGGGTTGCAGCGATTCCTTTTTTGATGTCCTCAAGACTAGCTCCGAGACGGAGGCAAGCAAGTCCAGCAGCAACTGCATTTTCTTGATTGAAGTGGCCAATCAGTTGGATATCATAATCTCCAGCGAGTTTACCTGTAGCTGAAAAGCTAAAGGCTTTGGAATTCTCGATTTGGTTACTTGACTGACTACCGTAGAAATCATGGTCTTGATCTGCCACTTGTTCTTTCAAGACAGAAAAGTGGTCCATGTCACTGTTAATGATGACTGCTCGGCTATTTTCCATCAAGAGACGTTTGTGGTAGAAGTAGTCTTCAAAGCTAGGGTGTTCAATCGGGCCGATATGATCTGGAGTGATGTTAAGAAAGACTCCTACATCAAAGGTCAGGCCATAGACTCGATGGACTAGATAGGCTTGACTAGAGACTTCCATTACGAGATGGGTTCTTCCATTATTAACAGCTTGAGCCATCATGTCAAAGAGGTCGATATTTTCAGGTGTTGAGAATGAAGATTTAAAGAAAGTCTTGCCATCTAGAGTTGTATTCATGGTTGACAAGAGGGCGGTTGGGTAGCGTTGAGATAGGATGTTGTAAGCAAGTAAGCTGCTGTTGTCTTACCCTTAGTTCCTGTGAAGGCGAGAATTTTGAGTTTCTCTTGTGGATTACCATAGAACTCCATGGCAATCAAACTCATGGCTTTCTTTATATCGTTCACAATGATGACAGGGATGCCGACTTCGTAGTCCTTTTCAGCCACATACCAACCGAGGCCTTGAGAGACGGCAGAAATCAAAAATTCCTTCTTAAAGGCAGCACCTTTTGCAAAAAAAAGAGTGTCTTCTTTTACTTTTCGGCTGTCGTAACTAATGCTATCAAAAACAACTTTGCTGTAGTTGTAGTGATAATGTCCTTGGTCGATAATCTCACGGAAGAGATTATCTTTCTTTAAAATATCTAATACGGTTTCAATCTTTATCATACTTTCTATTTTAAACCGAAAGTCGTAAATTTACAAGTGACAAGGAAAAGTTTATAATGGAAGATGAGGAGTTTTTCCTAGTTATCAAAATTGAATGAGGAATCTATGTCGCACGAAAACAATCACCAGCAGGCCCAGATGTTACGGGGGACTGCTTGGCTAACGGCTAGTAACTTTATCAGTCGCCTACTCGGGGCTATTTACATCATCCCTTGGTATATCTGGATGGGGTCTTACGCGGCTACAGCAAATGGTCTCTTTACTATGGGCTATAATATCTATGCCTGGTTCTTGCTGGTTTCAACAGCAGGGATTCCAGTTGCGGTTGCTAAGCAAGTGGCCAAGTACAATACCATGCGAGAAGAAGAGCATAGCTTTGCCCTGATTCGGAGCTTTTTAGGCTTTATGACAGGACTAGGTCTGGTTTTTGCTTTAGTCTTGTATATCTTTGCTCCTTGGCTAGCAGATTTGTCGGGTGTAGGGAAAGACCTGATCCCAATCATGCAGAGCTTGGCTTGGGCGGTCTTGATTTTCCCATCTATGAGTGTTATCCGAGGCTTCTTCCAAGGGATGAATAACTTGAAACCTTATGCCATGAGCCAAATTGCTGAGCAGGTCATTCGTGTTATCTGGATGCTCTTAGCTACCTTTATGATTATGAAAATGGGCTCAGGAGATTATCTGGCAGCGGTTACCCAATCCACCTTTGCTGCCTTTGTCGGTATGGTAGCTAGTTTTGCAGTTTTGATTTATTTCCTTGCCAAAGAAGGATTACTTAAAAGAGTCCTTGAAACAGGAGATAAGATAAACAGCAAGCGTCTTTTGGTCGATACCATTAAGGAAGCCATTCCTTTCATCCTGACAGGGTCTGCCATCCAGCTTTTCCAGATTTTGGATCAGATGACCTTTATCAATAGTATGAGTTGGTTTACCAATTATAGTAATGAAGACTTGGTTGTCATGTTTTCTTATTTCTCTGCCAATCCTAATAAAATTACTATGATTTTGATTTCTGTTGGGGTTTCGATTGGGAGTGTAGGGTTACCACTTTTGACTGAAAACTATGTTAAGGGGGACTTGAAGGCAGCTTCTCGTCTAGTTCAGGACAGCATTACCATGCTTTTCCTATTCTTGCTACCAGCAACGGTTGGAGTAGTCATGGTAGGAGAACCTCTCTATACTGTCTTCTATGGCAAGCCAGATAGTTTGGCTATGGGCTTGTTTGTCTTTGCAGTTTTGCAGTCTACTATTTTAGGCTTGTACATGGTCTTGTCTCCAATGCTTCAAGCCATGTTCCGCAACCGCAAGGCAGTTCTCTATTTTATCTATGGTTCCATTGCCAAGCTGGTCTTGCAACTGCCAACCATTGCTCTCTTTCACAGTTACGGGCCTTTGATTTCTACAACAATTGGTCTTATTATTCCTAATGTTTTGATGTATCGGGACATTTGCAAGGTAACTGGTGTTAAGCGCAAGGTGATTTTGAAACGAACCATTTTAATCAGTTTGTTAACTCTTTTCATGTTCCTAGTAGTTGGGATATTGCAGTGGATTTTAGGATTTGTCTTCCAACCAAGTGGACGTTTGTGGAGTTTTCTTTATGTAGCCCTTGTCGGTGCCATGGGTGGAGGAGTTTACGGAGTCATGAGTCTTCGTACCCATTTGTTGGATAAGGTGATTGGAAAAGCCCAAGCAGATCGTCTACGAGCAAAATTAAGAATTTCTCAATAATTTTTTTATAAATAAAAGGGATAATTTGAACATTTCTATCATGAAATGCTTGAATTATTCTCTTTTTATTATTTTGTAGAATAATTTCTATAGTTTGTAGATAGAAATTTTATTTTTTTCTTAAATTTTTACTTAAAAAGCTATTGACTAAATAAAACTCAAGTTGTATAATAAGACAAATATTTAAATCAGGAGGTTATGGAGATGAAAAAGTCTAAAGCCAAGTATGCAACGCTTGCAGGTGTCGTGTTAAGTGGCGGGTATTTTGTTAAGCGCGTGTGGAAATTCCAGCACAGGGTCAAAAACATACAATTATGTTTATTCAAGCGACCCATCTAGTTTGAATTATCTAGCAGAAAACCGTGCAACAACCAATGATATTGTGACTAATCTAGTAGATGGTCTCATGGAAAATGACCAGTATGGGAACTATGTTCCATCATTGGCAGAGGATTGGAGTGTTTCTCAAGACGGTTTAACCTATACCTACAAACTTCGTAAGGACATTAAGTGGTATACTGCAGATGGGGAAGAATATGCTCCTGTAACTGCTCAAGACTTTGTGACAGGTTTGAAATATGCAGCTGATAAAAAATCCGAAGCCTTGTACTTGGTGCAAGAATCCGTTGCAGGTTTGGATGACTATATTAACGGTAAAACAACAGACTTTTCAACTGTTGGAGTCAAGGCTCTTGATGACCAAACTGTTCAATATACCTTGACACGACCAGAATCTTATTGGAATTCTAAAACAACTTCAACCATTCTCTTCCCAGTTAACGCTGATTTCTTGAAATCAAAAGGGGATGATTTTGGGAAGGTAGACCCATCTAGCATTTTGTACAATGGACCTTTCTTGATGAAATCCTTTGTTTCAAAATCTGTCATCGAATTCAAGAAAAATCCTAACTACTGGGATGCTAAAAATGTCTTTGTAGATGATGTGAAGTTGGCCTATTATGATGGTAGTGACCAGGATGCACTGGCTCGTAACTTTGTCGAGGGGGCTTATAGCTACGCTCGTCTTTATCCAAATAGTTCAAGTTTTGAAGGAATTAAAGAAAAGAATAAGGACAATATCATCTATAGCATGCAAGATGCTACTTCTTATTTCTTAAACTTTAATCTGGATAGAAAATCTTATAAATTCACTTCCAAGACAAGTGATGCTGAGAAGAAATCGACTCAAGAAGCGGTTCTTAATAAAAACTTCCGTCAAGCTATTAATTTTGCCTATGATCGGACAGCTTACGGAGCTCAATCTCAAGGAGAAGATGGTGCAACTAAGATTTTGCGTAACTTGGTTGTTCCTCCAAACTTCGTAAGTATCAATGGAAAAGACTTTGGTGAAGTAGTGGCTTCTAAGATGGTGAATTATGGTAAAGAATGGCAAGGAATTAACTTCGCAGATGCCCAGGATCCATACTACAATCCAGAAAAAGCCAAGGCTAAATTTGCTGAAGCTAAGAAAGAACTCCAAGCTAAAGGAGTCCAATTCCCTATCCACTTAGATAAAACAGTAGATTTGACGAATAAGGCAGAGATTCAAGGAATCAATTCCATGAAACAATCAATTGAATCTGTCTTGGGTTCAGATAATGTTGTGATTGATGTTCACCAACTCTCTACTGAAGACTTTGATAATACAAGCTATTTGGCTCAAACTGCTGCTCAGAAAGATTATGATCTTTACAACGGTGGTTGGAGTGCAGACTATCAAGACCCTTCAACCTATCTTGATGTCTTTAACGTTAATTCTGGTGGTTTGCTGCAAAATCTAGGTTTAGAGCCAGGTGAAGCCAATGATAAGGCTAAGGCAGTTGGACTTGATACTTATACTCAAATGTTGGAAGAGGCTAATAAGGAGCAAGATCCGGCTAAACGTTATGAAATATGCAGATGCTCAAGCTTGGTTGGTAGATAGCTCTTTAGCAATTCCAAACGTTTCACTGGGTGGAACACCAACATTGAGAAAAATTGTTCCTTTCTCAACACCATATTCATTAGCTGGTAATAAAGGGGTCGAATCATATAAATATCTCAAAGTACAAGATAAAACAGTCACAAAAGATGAATATGAAAAAGCCAAAGAAAAATGGCTGAAAGAAAAAGAAGAATCCAATAAAAAAGCCCAAGAAGAATTGGCAAAACATGTCAAATAAGGATTTTTCAAGAAAAACGATGGTTTCGAAGGAAACTGTCGTTTTTTATATAGTTTGAAACTATAACTAGCTCTTGAAAAGAAGAAAATGAGTTGATGAAAATAAGTGGTACAATAGTTACTATAGATTTGGAGGAATTGTATGAGCAAGGAATTACACATTAACACAATTTTGGCCCAGGCGGGCATTAAGTCAGATGAAGCGACCGGAGCTTTGGTGACACCGCTTCATTTTTCAACGACCTATCAGCATCCAGAGTTTGGTAAATCTACTGGATTTGACTATACGCGCACCAAAAACCCAACTCGCACTAAGGCTGAAGAAGTCTTGGCAGCTATTGAGTCAGCAGACTATGCTCTAGCTACTAGCTCAGGTATGTCAGCTATTGTACTGGCCTTTAGCGTCTTTCCAGTAGGAAGTAAGGTCTTGGCTGTCCGTGACCTTATGGAGGTTCTTTCCGCTGGTTCAATCAAGTGGAGCAGGAAGGCCGTTTCCATTTTACCTATGCCAATACAGAAGAAGAGTTGATTGGCGAGTTGGAGAAGGATGTGGATGTTCTCTATATTGAAACCCCAACCAATCCTTTGATGTTGGAATTTGATATTGAAAAGCTAGCAAAATTGGCTCATGATAAGGGGGCCAAAGTGGTGGTGGACAATACCTTCTACAGCCCTATCTACCAACGTCCGATTGAAGATGGAGCAGATATCGTTCTTCATTCAGCAACCAAGTATCTAGCAGGGCACAATGATGTCTTGGCTGGAGTGGTTGTGACCAATAGTTTAGAACTATACGAGAAGCTCTTTTACAATCTCAATACGACAGGGGCAGTCTTGTCTCCATTTGACAGCTACCAGTTGATTCGTGGTCTCAAGACCTTGTCTCTTCGTATGGAGCGCTCAACAGCTAACGCCCAAGAAGTGGTTGCCTTTTTGAAGGATTCTCCAGCAGTTAAGGAAGTTCTCTACACTGGTCGTGGAGGTATGATTTCCTTTAAAGTAGCGGATGAAACGCGTATTCCTCATATTTTGAACAGTCTTAATGTCTTCTCTTTTGCGGAAAGTTTAGGTGGGGTAGAAAGTCTCATTACTTATCCAACGACGCAAACTCACGCTGATATTCCAGCAGAAGTGCGCCATTCTTACGGTTTGACAGATGACCTCTTGCGCTTGTCAATTGGGATTGAGGATACTAGAGATTTGATTGCAGATTTGCGTCAAGCCTTAGAAGGATAAGAAAAAGATGGGAAAATATGATTTTACAAGCCTGCCAAACCGTTTAGGGCACCATACCTATAAATGGAAAGAGGCGGAAACGGATAGTGAAGTACTACCAGCTTGGATAGCAGATATGGACTTTGTGGTCTTGCCTGAAATCCGCCAAGCTGTGCAGACTTACGCAGATCAATTGGTCTATGGTTATACCTATGCCAGTGAAGAGTTAATTAAGGAAGTTCAAAAGTGGGAAGCCACACAACACGGTTACCACTTTGATAAAGAGGCTCTTGTCTTTATCGAGGGTGTGGTACCAGCCATCTCAACAGCTATTCAAGCCTTTACAAAAGAAGGCGAGGCGGTTTTGATTAACACGCCTGTCTATCCACCCTTTGCCCGCAGTGTTAAGTTGAACAACCGTAGATTGATTACCAATTCTTTGGTGGAAAAGGATGGTCTGTTTGAGATTGACTTTGATCAACTTGAAAAGGATTTGGTGGATGAGGAGGTCAAACTCTATATTCTTTGCAACCCTCACAATCCTGGTGGACGTGTTTGGGAAAAGGAAGTGTTGGAGAAGATTGGCCAACTCTGTCAAAAACACGGTGTTTTGTTGGTTTCAGATGAGATTCACCAAGATTTGGCCCTCTTTGGTCACAAGCATCATTCCTTCAATACCATTGATCCTGCCTTCAAAGATTTTGCTATCGTCTTGAGTAGTGCTACTAAAACCTTTAACATCGCTGGAACAAAAAATTCATATGCAGTTATTGAAAATCCTAAGTTGCGAGTGGCTTACCAGAAACGCCAGTTGGCCAATAACCAGCATGAAATTTCAGGCTTGGGTTATTTGGCGACAGAAGCTGCTTATCGCTATGGGAAGGATTGGCTAGAGGAACTCAAGCAAGTCTTTGAAGACCATATCAATTATGTGGTGGATCTATTTGGAAAAGAGACTAAAATCAAGGTCATGAAACCGCAAGGAACCTACTTGATTTGGCTTGATTTTTCAGCCTATGACTTGACTGATGAAACGTTGCAAGAGCTTTTGAGAAATGAAGCCAAGGTTATCCTCAACCGTGGTTTGGATTTTGGAGAGGAAGGAAGTCTCCATGCCCGCCTCAATGTAGCCATGCCTAAATCTCTGTTGCAAGAAGTTTGTCAGCGTATCGTTACTACTTTTTCCAAACTTTAAAAATCCAGCCTTCTAGGAGAAAAGTATTCCTAGAAGGCTATTTTCATAGGGGAAAATATGGTATAATAAAAAGATAAGGTAAAGGTAAAAATATGGCTAAATTGATTCCGGGGAAAGTCCGTATCGAAGGCGTTGCCCTTTATGAAACTGGTAAGGTTGACATCATCAAGGAAAAGAACAATCGGCTCTACGCTCGCGTTGCAGAAGAAGAACTGCGCTATAGTTTAGAGGATGATTTGGTTTTTTGTGCCTGCGATTTTTTCCCAAAGAGGGGCTACTGTGTGCATTTGGCGGCGTTGGAGCATTTTCTAAAAAATGATGAGCGTGGTCAGGAAATCTTGCAGGGTTTGGAAGAAGGTCATGAAGAAAAAGAGGCCGTTGAAACCAAGGTGACCTTGGGTGGCAAATTTTTGGACCGAATCTTGTCTCCAAAATCAGACCGAGCCTATGAGTTGTCAGCTGTCGGTCAGGTGGAAGCAGGAACCAATCATATCTTGTGGACGCTGAGAATCGGGCAAATCAATAGCCAAATACTACGTTATTCGGGATATTCCGCTTTTTTTAAGAGTCGTCGAGAAGAGAAAACCTTATATGATTGGCAAAACTTATGAGGAGTCTCTGTCTTGGGAAGCCTTTGATGAAGCCAGTCAAGAACTTCTGACTTTCTTGCGCGGACTAATAGAGGAAGGATTGACTCCGGACCTCTTTTTCCAAAATCAAGGTCGACACCTCTTTTTCCCTCTGACTTTTTTTGAGCAGGGTGTAAATTTACTGATGACCTTGCCCCATTTTCAATTTGACCATCAAGTGGATAGCTACCAAAGCCTGCTGTTTCAGGATATGCATACTGATGCCAACCTCTTTTCCTTTACAGTAACAGAATACTCGGACTATTTTGAAATGGAAATCAGTGAGAGTCCTCGGATTAATGTCTTTTATCAGGGAGTTGTACTTTTCCATAAAGGACAGGTTTATTTTCTAACAGACCAGCAGATGCGTCTTCTCAAGGAGATCAAAGCGCTGCCTTTGGATCAACAGGGGAAAAAACACCTGCAATTTGATAGCAGTGACCGAGATAAGTTGGCTTCCTGTCTGACTCTTTTTAGCCAGATGGGGACTGTCTCAGCTCCGGAACGGTTACAAATCAAAACTTTTACGCCCTCGTTTTACTTTGACAGGGAGGAGGATAATCGAATTCGCTTAGAAATTCAGTTTGATTATGGGGATAGACAGGTATCTAGCCGACAGGAACTAGAAGAATTACCATTTTCGAGTGATGCTGACTTAGAAGAAAGAGTTTTCCAAGTCTGTTTGGTAGCTGGATTTGAAGCAGACTTTCAATCTTGGCGTCAGACCTTAAAAGCCGAGTCTGTCTATCATTTCTTCCATGACATCATTCCAGTCTTTGAAAAACTAGGAAATGTTAATCTATCAGACAAGCTAGAAGAACTTTATAGTCTGGCAAGCCCTCAAGTGCAGATTGCCTCCAAGGGAGGTCTTTTAGAAATCCAATTTGATTTTCAAGATATTGCCCAAGAGGAAATTGACCAAGCCATGCAGGCCTTGGTTGCCAATCAAGATTTTTACATTGGTGCGTCCAATCAAGTCTACTTTTTCGATGAAGAAACCAAGAAAATTCGCCAAAATCTACAGGAACTGGGGCAGCTTGAATTAAAAGATGGGGCCTTGCAGGCTCGGAAATCCTTGGCCTACAGTTTAGCACATCTTTTTGAAGGGCGAGACCGTGTTTCTTTTTCACAAGAATTCCAGAATCTGGCCCAGGATTTGACGCATCCAGAGGACTTCCCTAGACAAGCAACTCAGGTTCAGGCTGATTTGCGAGATTATCAGGAAAAGGGAATCGGTTGGTTGCAAATGCTCCATCATTATGGTTTTGGTGGGATTTTGGCTGATGATATGGGATTGGGGAAAACCCTTCAGACCATTGCTTTTCAGACCAGTCAAGTGTCAAAAGAAAGTCGAGTCTTGATTTTAGCTCCCTCAGGTTTGATCTACAACTGGGCGGATGAGTTTCAGAAATTTGCCCCACAGTTGGATGTGGCTGTTGTTCATGGTTTAAAAGCTAGTCGTGAAGAGATTCTTGCCGAAAGCCATCAAATCTATGTGACGAGCTATGCTACCTTCCGTCAGGACAGTGAGCTTTATCAGGGTATGGCCTTTGACTTCCTTTTCTTAGATGAAGCTCAGGTTATGAAAAATGCCCAGACCAAGATTGCCCAGACCTTGAGACAATTTGTGGTGCCGTCGGTCTTTGCCTTGTCAGGAACTCCTATTGAAAATCATCTGGGTGAGTTGTGGTCTATTTTCCAAATTGTTATGCCAGGACTCCTGCCAAGCAAGAAAGAATTTATGAAATTGCCAGCCGAGCGTGTGGCTCAGTTTATCAAGCCTTCGTGATGCGGCGCAAGAAAGAAGAAGTTCTGACTGAATTGCCAGACTTGATTGAAGTGGTTTATAAAAATGAGCTGGAAGACCAGCAAAAGGCTATCTACCTAGCTCAGTTGCAACAGATGCGAGACCGTCTGGCTCAAGTGTCAGACCATGAATTTCAGCGAAGTCGTGTGGAAATTTTATCTGGTTTGATGCGCTTGCGCCAAATCTGTGACACTCCTGCCCTCTTTATGGAAGATTATCAGGGAGCCAGTGGCAAACTGGATAGTCTTCGAGATCTTCTGGTCCAGGTGGCAGACGGTGGACACCGTGTCTTGATTTTCTCGCAGTTCAAGGGAATGTTGGAGAAAATTGAACAAGAACTGCCAGACTTGGGCTTGACATCCTTTAAAATTACGGGTTCAACCCCAGCTAAGGAAAGACAAGACATGACCAAGGCCTTTAACCAAGGGGAAAGAGATGCCTTTCTGATTTCCCTCAAGGCTGGTGGGGTCGGTCTGAACCTAACAGGTGCTGATACGGTTATCTTGGTTGACCTTTGGTGGAATCCTGCGGTGGAAGCGCAAGCTATTGGCCGTGCCCATCGGATGGGACAGGAAGAAACGGTTGAGGTCTATCGCTTGGTTACTAGGGGAACCATTGAAGAAAAAATTCAGGAACTCCAAGAACAAAAGAAACATCTGGTGTCACAAGTATTGGACGGAACAGAATCACGTGGCAGTCTGACCCTAGCAGAAATTCGAGAAATTTTGGGAATTTCTGAAGCCAGCACTTGAAAAATCAAGACAATACGCTATAATGAAGTGTTGAAAGGAAATAGAAAATGAGAGAAGAGCGATTTCCATTGGTGTCAGATGATGAGGTCATGCTGACTGAGATGCCGGTTATGGACCTCTATGATGAATCTGACTTTATCAGTAATATCAAGGGAGAATACCGTGATAAAAATTATCTGGAGTGGGCTCCTATTACTGAAGAAAAACCAGTAAAACCGATTGAAAAGCAGGTAGAGAAACCTAAGAAAGCTGGTTTAGGGGTTAAGAAAGAAGGAAAGAGCTATGCGGAGGTGGCGCGTGAAGAAGCGCGTGCGGATTTGAAAAAGAAACGCTCAGCAAGTTATCTGACTAAGGATATTACTCCTACAAGACGCCATTCTCAGCCAAGTCTGGTTAGACAGGGCAATCAACCTACCGCGCCTTTCCAAAAGGAAAATCCTGGTGAATTTGTCAAATATAGTCAAAAATTGACCCAGTCTCATTACATCTTGGCGGAAGAAGTGAGCCATATTTCGACTCAAGCTGAGCCAAAAGAAACTTCAGGACCAAAGAAAAACAACTATGATTTTCTAAAGAAGAGCCAAATCTACAATAAAAAGAATCAACAAAAAGAACAAGAACGTCAGGTTGCCCAAGAGTTGAATCTGACAAGAATTACGGAATAGGGGAGAAAACATGTCAAAGACATATCATTTTATCGGAATTAAGGGATCAGGGATGAGTGCCTTGGCCTTGATGTTGCACCAAATGGGACATAAGGTACAGGGATCAGATGTTGAAAAGTACTACTTTACTCAACGTGGTCTAGAGCAGGCGGGCATTACTATTCTTCCTTTTGATGAAAAGAATTTAGACGGTGATATGGAAATTATCGCTGGAAATGCCTTTCGTCCAGATAACAACGTCGAAATTGCCTATGCGGACCAAAATGGCATTAGCTACAAACGTTACCATGAGTTTCTAGGTAGCTTTATGCGTGACTTTGTCAGCATGGGAGTAGCAGGAGCACATGGAAAAACTTCAACAACGGGTATGTTGTCTCATGTCTTGTCTCACATTACAGATACTAGCTTCTTGATTGGAGACGGGACTGGTCGTGGTTCAGCCAATGCCAAATATTTTGTCTTCGAATCTGACGAATATGAGCGCCACTTCATGCCATACCACCCAGAATACTCTATTATCACTAACATTGACTTTGACCATCCAGATTATTTCACAAGTCTAGAGGATGTATTCAATGCCTTTAACGACTATGCCAAACAAATTACTAAGGGTCTCTTTGTCTATGGTGAAGATGCGGAGTTACGTAAATTACGTCTGATGCACCAATTTATTACTATGGTTTTGAAGCGGAAGGTAATGACTTTGTAGCTAGCGAACTTCTTCGTTCTACAACTGGTTCAACCTTCACCGTTCACTTCCGTTGTCAAGAGTTGGGTCAATTCCATATCCCAACCTTTGGTCGTCACAATATCATGAATGCGACAGCCGTTATCGGATTGCTTTACACAGCAGGATTTGATTTGAACTTGGTGCGTGAACACTTGAAAACATTTGCAGGAGTTAAGCGTCGTTTCACTGAGAAAATTGTCAATGATACAGTAATTATCGATGATTTTGCCCACCATCCAACAGAAATTATCGCAACCTTGGATGCAGCTCGTCAGAAATACCCAAGCAAGGAAATTGTAGCAGTCTTCCAACCTCATACTTTTACAAGAACCATTGCCTTGTTGGATGACTTTGCCCACGCTTTGAATCAAGCGGATGCTGTTTATCTAGCCCAAATCTATGGATCTGCTCGTGAGGTAGACCATGGTGATGTTAAGGTAGAAGACCTAGCCAATAAAATTAATAAAAAACACCAAGTGATCACTGTTGAAAATGTTTCTCCACTCCTAGACCACGACAATGCTGTCTATGTCTTTATGGGAGCAGGAGATATCCAAACCTATGAGTATTCATTCGAGCGTCTCTTGTCTGACTTGACAAGCAATGTTCAATAGGAAGTTCTCATGGAAATTCCAATTAAGATTATTCAGGCAAATAAGTCTGATTTGGCTGAGATAGAGGCACTTCAGGCATTATCTTTTCTAGCTGACAAGCAGCAACCTTCCCATATTTTAGAAGAAAGTATCCGTAAGTGTGCGGATACCTTTCTTCTAGCTAGGGATGAAAATCAGCTTCTGGGCTATGTTCTAGGTGGTCCTTACCGACACAATCCGCAATGTCTAGAAATACATTCTTTAGTCATTGAGTCTGACCATCAGAGACAGGGCTTGGGCACGCTTCTTCTTGCGGCTTTGAAAGATGTGGCAGTTAAGCTGGATTACAAAGCTATTCGTTTGAAGAGTCCTGATGAGTTGCTTTCCTATTTTGAAATGAACGGTTTTATTGATGAAGAAGAGACAGATTCGCTTTATGCAGCTAGTCAAGGTTTTAGTATGATTTGGTTTAATCTCTTTTTTTAGGAGGCACAATGGAAATTAGGAAAGCAAGATTAGAAGATTTAGATCGTATCGTTGAGATTGAACTAGAAAATTTCTCGGTTGAAGAAGCCATTCCTCGCTCTGTTTTTGAGGCGCATTTGCGAGAAATTCAGACCTCGTTTCTGGTTGCAGAAAAAGAGGGCAGAATCATGGGGTATATAGAAGGGCCAGTTGGACCATACCGCCATCTGCAAGATCAGTCTTTTACAGAAGAGATAGAAGATTATAGTCATGAGCCTGGTGGCTATATCTCTGTAACCTGTCTTTCTATTGCCAAAGAAGCACAGGGCCTTGGACTTGGTAAAAAATTACTAACAGCCTTGAAAGAACTGGCTCTCGAACACGAAAGAGAAGGCATTAACCTAACCTGTCATGACTATCTCATCGCCTACTACGAAAAGCATGGATTTGTCAATGAAGGCCAGTCCCAGTCAACCTTTGCAGGGGAAACATGGTATGATATGGTCTGGGAAGCTAAAAAATAAGCTGGAAAAGCATGCTAGGTTGCTTTTCTTTCGTTTTTAAGATATAATATTATGGACTGTCAACAAGGAGGTAAATCTTTTGAGTGAAAATCCAAAAGAAGAAAAATTAAGCTTTAAAGAGCAGATTTTACGTGATTTAGAGAGAGTAAAAAAACAAGATAGAAGTGAGCAAGAAAACGAGATTACAAGTTTTGAAACTCCTTCGTCTCCAGAAAATTCAGTAGTTCCTTCAACTCAGGACAACGAACCTTCAGCAGAAGAGTTGATGGCTAATTCTCTCTCAGTTGTGGATCAAATATTAAAGAACGCTCCTAGTGTTCCGTCACGTTCAAATGATATTTCGGATGAGATTGCAGCAAATGAAGAAGTTGCAGAATCTAAAATTGAAGCGGCTACTGAGCCTGTAGTTGAACCTGTAGAACCTATTTTTGAGCCAGTTCAACCGAAAGTAGAAGCTGTAAAGCTTAACGAAGACAAAGAATTTAACGAGATTCCAACAAAGGTTGCGGTGTCGTATAAGACAAGTAAACAACAGAAAGAAGTTAGTACTCCTGCAGTGGATAATGAGCTATCTGAGTCAGATGAATTGACAGACAGCTTAGCTAATGCTCCTAGACGTAGTCGTCGCGAAGCTACAAAATCAACTGCTAAGAAGAAGTCAAAAGGGAAAGGATGTCTTGTTGGCTTCTTGTTATTCTTGGTAGTTGTGTCTCTTGGTGGCTATTTTGGCTATGTCTATATTCAAGATTCATTTAAACCTATTGATGCGAATTCTAAGGAATATGTTACTGTTCAAATTCCAGAAGGTTCCAATGTCCAAGAAATTGGGAATGCTTTGGAAAAATCTGGTTTGGTCAAACATGGAATTATCTTCAGCTTGTATGCTAAGTACAAAAATTACTCTGATTTCAAATCAGGATACTATAATTTGATGAAGAGTATGAGTACGGATGATTTGATTAAAGAATTGCAAAAAGGTGGTACACCTGAACCTCAGGCCCCATCTCTTGCGAACTTGACAATTCCAGAAGGTTATACGATTGATCAAATTGCACAAGCAGTGGGACAACTTGAAGGTAATTTTAAGGAAGCTCTTACGGCAGATGCCTTCTTGACAAAAGTTCAAGATGAAACCTTTATTGCTCAAGAGGTAGCTAAGTATCCAAACTTGCTTGGAAGCTTGCCAACAAAAGAGTCGGGTGTTCGTTATCGTTTGGAGGGATATCTTTTCCCAGCAACCTACTCTATCAAGGAAAGTACAACTATTGAAAGTTTGATTGATGAGATGCTGTCTGCTATGGATAAGGCCTTATCAAACCATTATAGTGCGATTAAAGACAAGAATTTGACGGTTAATGAACTATTGACGATTGCATCCCTTGTAGAAAAAGAAGGTGCTCAGACAGAAGATCGCAAAAAAATTGCTGGTGTTTTCTATAATCGTTTGAACCTTGGCATGCCCCTTCAAAGTAATATTGCTATTCTATATGCTCAAGGAAAACTTGGTCAGAAAATTAGTTTAGCCGATGATGCTGGAATTGATACAAATATTGATTCACCTTTTAACGTCTATACTCGTCTGGGTCTTATGCCTGGGCCAGTTGATAGTCCAAGTCTTGATGCTATTGAAGCAAGTGTTAACCAAACAAAGAGTGAATACTTGTACTTTGTGGCCAATGTTGAAGATGGAAAAGTTTACTTTGCAACAACCAAAGATGAACATGATAAAAATGTTGCACAGCATATCAACAGCAAATTATCCCAATCAAGCAGTGCAAACTAAAATTATGTGGTTCGCCACATAATTTTGCTTTAAAAGTTAAATAAGAAAGTTGAGAAAAATGGCAGAAAAAACATATCCTATGACCCTTGCGGAAAAGGAAAAACTTGAAAAAGAATTAGAAGAATTGAAATTGGTCCGCCGACCAGAAGTGGTAGAACGCATAAAGATTGCTCGTTCATACGGTGACCTTTCAGAAAACAGTGAATACGAAGCAGCTAAGGATGAACAAGCCTTTGTCGAAGGACAAATCTCTAGCTTGGAAACAAAAATTCGTTATGCTGAAATCGTCAATAGCGACTCAGTTGCCGATGATGAAGTAGCGATTGGTAAAACAGTTACTATCCAAGAAATTGGTGAGGACGAAGAAGAAGTTTATATTATCGTGGGTTCAGCGGGTGCAGATGCCTTTGCAGGAAAGGTTTCAAATGAAAGCCCAATTGGACAAGCCTTGATTGGCAAGAAAACAGGTGATACAGCAACCATTGAAACACCTGTTGGTAGCTATGATGTAAAAATTTTGAAGGTTGAAAAAACAGCCTAATGATTAAAAGGAGTAGAAAGAGGGAAATATCCTTCTTTGCTCCTTTTTAGGTTTAAAAAGAATTGGAGACGATATGAGTTCAAAGAAGAAAAAAAACAAGATGGAGCGTGGTCTGACTAATCGTCACGTGCAGGTTATGGCCATTGCTGGAACAATCGGGACAGGACTCTTTTTGGGAGCGGGGCGCTCAATTAGCCTAACAGGTCCTTCTATTGTACTGATTTATATGATTACTGGTGCTTTTATGTTCCTCATGATGCGTGCGGTTGGGGAAATGCTCTACCAAGATCCTGAGCAACATACCTTTATCAACTTTATCACGCGCCATTTAGGTAAGGGCTGGGGTTATTTCTCGGTTTGGTCTTATTGGCTATCCGTTGTCTTTATCGGTATGGCGGAAATCACTGCGATTTCTCACTATGTTCAGTTCTGGTTCCCTAGCTGGCCAAGTTGGATGATTGAGATTGGATTTTTAACCATTCTAGCCTTGGTCAATCTGATCGCGGTGAAGCTCTTTGGGGAAGTTGAGTTTTGGTTCGCTATGGTCAAGATTGTGGCTATTTTAGCCATGATTGCAACAGGAGTCTTTATGGTCTTGACAGGCTTTAAGACACCTCATGGAGTAGCAAGCTTGGCTAATATTGCCGACAATTTCTCCCTTTTCCCAAATGGTGGAGTTAACTTTGTCATGGCCTTCCAGATGGTTTTCTTTGCCTACCTCATGATTGAGTTTATCGGGGTAACGACTTCCGAAACAAAAAATCCACGCCAGGTCTTGCCAAAAGCCGTTAAGGAAATTCCTTTGCGTATCGCCTTTTTCTACGGTGGTGCCCTCTTAGCCATTATGGCTATCATTCCATGGCGTGAGCTTGCTTCTGCTGATTCACCTTTTGTTACAGTATTTGAATTAGCCGGTATCAAGTGGGCGGCAGCCTTGATTAACTTCGTTGTTTTGACATCAGCAGCATCTGCTCTTAACTCAACCCTTTATTCAACAGGTCGTCATTTGTACCAGATTGCTCATGATTCACCAAATCGTTTCCTAAAGCAATTAAAGCAGATACTCTTTCTCGCCACAACGTACCACAAAATGCCATCATCGCCTCAGCAATTTTGATTGCCCTAGCAGCCTTTATCAACATCTTGCCAGGTGTGTCGGATGCCTTTGCCTTGATTACAGCATCATCATCAGGTGTCTATATCGCCATTTATATCTTGATTATGGTGGCTCACCTTAAATACCGCAAGTCACCAGACTTTATGGCGGATGGATACCTCATGCCCCACTATCGTTTCCTAAATCCTTTAACCATGCTTTTCTTTGCCTTTGTCTTTGTAACCCTCTTTTTACAAGAGTCTACATTTGTCGGAGCAATCGGATCAGCTATCTGGATTATCGGTTTCGGGATTTACAGCCAGTGGAAATTTAGAAAATAGATTTGAAACTCATCAACTCAGCTTGATGGGTTTTTGCTAATTTGACAGTTTATTGGAATAAGACTATAATCAAGCTGTATCAGTTTTCGAGGAGGTTTGTATGTACTTTAGATTGGAAAATAAGGAATCCCAGAAGACGCAAGAAATTGGGAATTTGATTCGTGCTTATAACCGTTCCAAAAGAGAAGAGGCTGAAAGTGAGCCATTGAATCTTTATGTTGAAGATGAAATGGGCAATCTTATGGCAGGCCTGGTAGCTGAGACTTTTGGAAATTGGCTAGAAATCGAGTATTTGTTTGTGAAAGAGGAATTGCGAGGGCAAGGAATTGGTTCAAAACTATTGCAACAGGCAGAAAGTGAAGCTAAGAATCGAAACTGTCGTTTTGCCTTTGTCAATACTTACCAGTTCCAGGCACCGGACTTTTATCAGAAACATGGTTACAAGGAAGTCTTTGCTTTGCAAGACTATCCTTACACAGGGAAAAGATACTACTACCAAAAGGATTTGTAAGGTGAATATGAAAGCTTAAAGCAAAGAGGGATTTTTCACATTACTATGAAGGTGGATTGATAGGTATAAGATTGACCGTTTAAGGAGATTCTATACAAATACCAGTTAAATCCTACAAATTCTGTCTTTCTAGATGATATTGAAGACAATGCAATCGCACATTGGGAATCAAGGTCTATCAGATTAAGAAAAGAAGCGAAGTTGTCGAAATTTTGAAATCCTATATTTAAACTTAACACTCTCTATCTTTTTGTGGTAGAGAGTTTTTGTGTTAACAAAATATTACAAAATGACATTTATATATTGCATTAAGTTATGGCGAATGGGCTCAGAAAAAGTTTGAAAAAGACATGGATGAACTGGAGAGTGGAGAATAGCTTGTTACTCTTTTCTCAATCCAGCTAAAATGTGATATAATAGTACTAATTTATTGGAATACATGAAAGTTTTTGAAAATTTTCATGTATTTCTAGCTAAGGAAGTAGGAAAAGTATGTATCCAGATGATAGTTTGACATTGCACACGGACTTGTACCAGATTAACATGATGCAGGTTTACTTTGACCAAGGGATTCACAATAAAAAGGCGGTCTTTGAGGTTTATTTCCGCCAACAGCCTTTTAAGAACGGCTATGCAGTTTTTGCAGGTTTGGAAAGAATTGTGAATTATCTTGAAGACTTGCGTTTTTCAGATAGCGATATTGCCTATTTGGAGTCGCTGGGCTATCATGGGTCATTCTTGGACTACCTCCGCAATTTCAAGTTGGAGTTGACTGTTCGTTCTGCCCAAGAAGGGGACTTGGTCTTTGCTAATGAACCGATTGTGCAAGTTGAAGGCCCTTTAGCCCAATGCCAGTTGGTCGAAACGGCTCTTTTGAACATCGTCAACTACCAGACCTTGGTGGCTACTAAGGCAGCTCGTATTCGTTCAGTCATTGAAGATGAGCCCTTGATGGAGTTTGGGACACGTCGGGCGCAAGAAATGGATGCGGCTATCTGGGGAACACGCGCAGCGGTGATTGGTGGTGCCAATGGAACCAGCAACGTGCGTGCTGGTAAACTCTTTGACATTCCTGTCTTGGGAACCCATGCCCATGCCTTGGTACAGGTTTATGGCAATGACTATGAAGCTTTCAAGGCTTATGCTGCGACCCACAAAAATTGTGTCTTTCTTGTAGATACCTATGACACCCTTCGCATCGGTGTACCAGCTGCCATTCAGGTGGCGCGTGAGCTGGGTGATCAGATTAACTTTATGGGGGTGCGGATTGACTCTGGGGATATTGCCTACATTTCCAAGAAAGTTCGTCAGCAACTGGACGAGGCTGGATTTACAGAGGCTAAGATTTATGCTTCTAATGATCTAGATGAAAATACCATCCTCAACCTCAAGATGCAAAAGGCCAAGATTGATGTCTGGGGTGTGGGAACCAAGCTGATTACAGCCTATGACCAACCAGCTCTTGGGGCAGTTTACAAGATTGTTGCCATCGAAGATGAAAATGGTAACATGCGCAATACCATCAAGCTGTCTAATAATGCGGAAAAAGTGTCTACGCCAGGTAAGAAGCAGGTGTGGCGTATTACCAGTCGTGAAAAAGGTAAGTCAGAAGGTGACTACATCACCTATGATGGTGTGGATGTGAGCGACATGACAGAAATCAAGATGTTCCATCCGACTTATACCTATATCAAGAAGACGGTTCGTAATTTTGATGCCGTTCCTCTCTTGGTGGATATCTTCAAAAATGGGAAATTGACTTACAGCTTGCCTAGTTTGACTGAGATTCAGGATTATGCTCGTAAGGAATTTGACAAGCTTGGGATGAGTACAAGCGTGTGCTCAATCCGCAACACTATCCAGTGGATTTGGCGCGTGATGTATGGCAAGACAAGATGGACTTGATTGACAAAATGCGCAAGGCAGCTCTTGGTGAAGGAGAAGAAGAATGAGTTTGCAAGAAACCATTATCCAAGAACTGGGTGTCAAACCAGTGATTGATGCCCAGGAAGAAATCCGTCGTTCTATTGATTTCTTAAAAAGATATCTGAAAAAACATCCCTTTCTTAAAACCTTTGTACTAGGGATTTCTGGGGGGACAAGATTCAACCTTAGCAGGTCGATTGGCTCAATTAACTATGGAAGAACTGCGAGCAGAAACGGGAGACGACAGCTACAAATTTATCGCTGTCCGCCTGCCTTATGGAGTACAAGTCGATGAAGCAGATGCTCAAAAAGCCCTAGCCTTCATCCAGCCAGATATCAGCTTGGTTGTGAATATCAAGGAATCAGCTGATGCCATGACAGCTGCAGTTGAAGAGACAGGAAGCCCTGTTTCAGACTTCAACAAGGGAAATATCAAGGCACGTTGCCGTATGATTGCCCAATATGCCCTTGCTGGTGCCCATAGCGGAGCGGTCATTGGAACAGACCATGCTGCGGAAAATATCACAGGTTTCTTTACCAAGTTTGGTGACGGTGGTGCGGATATTCTCCCGCTTTTCCGCCTCAATAAACGCCAAGGAAAACAACTATTGAAGGAACTAGGTGCAGACCCAGCCCTTTATGAAAAAATTCCAACAGCAGACCTAGAAGAAGAAAAACCAGGCCTAGCTGATGAAGTAGCATTGGGAGTCACTTATGAAGAGATTGATGACTACCTGGAAGGCAAAACAATCAGCCCAGAAGCTCAAGCGACTATTGAAAACTGGTGGCACAAAGGCCAACACAAACGCCACTTACCAATCACCGTATTTGATGACTTTTGGGAGTGAAAACCTCCAGTGGAGGTTTTCAGCCTCTCACCTTGAAATAAAAAAGTGAGAGTAGGTCCGGTAACTCGAAGAGTTCGATTTCGTTGTCTCACCCCCGCAACGATTACTAGGTTTGAAAAAGCTTGGTAAAGCGCATTTCAAACCATACAGCGACTGCGTCAAGTAACTAGATGAAAAACTTGTTTTCTAGCTATTAATGAGTTTAGTTTTTTACCCTGAGCCTAGAAATGAGAAAGCGAGGTAGCGTCATGAAAGCAATCGGTACGCAAATATTACAGACAGATTGTTTAATCTTGCGAAGATTTGTGGAAAGTGATGCAGAAGCCATGTTTCAGAATTGGGCTTCATCCGCTGAGAATCTGACCTATGTCACTTGGGATCCCCATCCTGATGTCGAGGTTACTCGGAACTCGATTCGAAAATGGGTTTTATCCTATGCTAATCCCAATTATTACAAATGGGCCATTTGTCTCAAAGAAAACCCAGAGCAAGTGGTAGGAGATATCAGTATTGTGAAGATAGATGAGGATGATTCAAGTTGTGAAATTGGCTATGTCTTAGGAAAAAACTATTGGGGTCGTGGTCTTATGACAGAGGCCTTAAAAGCTATCTTAGATTTCTGTTTTACTCAAGCAGGTTTTCAAAAAGTCATAGCACGATATGCCAGCCTCAACCCAGCTTCAGGTCGTGTCATGGAGAAGGCTGGAATGTCCTATCTAAAAACTATTACCAATGGTGTAGAGAGAAAAGACTATCTTGCGGATCTGATTTATTATCAGATAAGTAGGGAAGACTAGTGAATTTTCTTTTCAGTTTCCATCAAAGTCAGACTGTGTCTGGCTTTTTTACAACATTTTTTACATAACCTGATTAAATTCCTATTTTTCCCTATCATTGTCCCTGTTTTTTCTGGAATTTTGGGGCTATAATAGTCCTATCAAACCAAAGAATGGAGGAAGGCGATGGATAATATAATCTTTTTTATCAGTGTTTTTCTTGCTGGAATTCTTTCTTTCTTTTCTCCTTGTATCTTACCCTTGTTACCGGTTTATGCAGGGGTCTTGTTGGATGACAAAGAAGGTGCCCAGGCTTCCAGCGAAAAATTTTCAATCTCACTTGTTAGTCTATTGCGAACTTTGGCCTTTATAGCGGGGATTTCCTTTGTTTTTATCTTACTGGGCTATGGAGCTGGTTTTTTAGGCAATTTGCTTTATGCTTCTTGGTTTCAGTATGTGACGGGTGCGGTTATCATTCTCTTGGGCTTGCACCAGATGGAAGTCTTACATTTGCAGGGGCTCTACAAGGAAAGAAGGCTACAATTACAGAGACAGGGGCAAAAGGGTAAGGGCTATAGTCAGGCATTTTTACTGGGGTTGACCTTTAGTTTTGCTTGGACGCCTTGTGTGGGTCCGGTTCTGGGCTCTGTTTTGGCCTTGGCGGCTTCAGGTGGTTCAGGTGCTTGGCAGGGAGCTGGTCTCATGTTGATTTACACGCTGGGTTTGGCGCTACCATTTTTGGTTCTAGCTCTCGCCTCCAGCTATGTTTTGAAACATTTCCGCAAACTCCATCCTTACCTCGGAACCCTCAAAAAAGTGGGTGGTTTCCTCATTATCGTGATGGGAATCTTGGTGCTTTTGGGAAATGCTTCCATTTTTACTACATTATTTGAATAGAAAGGAAGAAGAAATGAAAAAATGGCAAACATGTCTCCTTGGAGTAGGCTCAATCTGTTGTTTGGCAGCCTGTTCAGCTAAAAATATGTCAGACGAGTCTACTATGAAGGAGCAAACTAAAACAGAACAAGTCAGTGCGCAAACTGCAACTAAAGGTCAGGCAGTCGCTGATTTTGAATTGATGGGTGTAGATGGCAAGACCTACCGCTTGTCTGATTACAAGGGCAAGAAAGTCTATCTCAAATTCTGGGCTTCTTGGTGTTCCATCTGTCTAGCCAGCCTTCCAGATACGGACGAAATTGCTAAGGATGCTGGTGATGACTATGTAGTCTTGACCGTGGTGTCTCCTGGACACAAGGGAGAACAATCTGAAGCGGACTTTAAAAACTGGTACAAGGGCTTGGATTATAAAAATTTCCCAGTTCTAGTTGATCTATCAGGCAAACTCTTGGAAAGTTATGGCGTCCGTTCTTACCCCACTCAAGCCTTTATAGATAAGGAAGGCAAGCTGGTCAAAACGCAACCTGGTTTTATGGATAAGGATATGATTTTAAAAGAATTGAAAGAAATGGGGTAGAGAAAGGTCATGAATGATAAAGTAAAACTTTTTGTCTTGGCAGGGATTTTTTTCCTAGCCATAACCGGTTTCTATTTTCTATTGATGCGAAATGCAGGGCAGACAGATAGCTCGCAAATTGAGAAAGCAGCAGTTAGCCAAGGAGGAAAAACAGTGAAAAAAATAGAAGTGAGTAAAGATGCAGACTTGCACGAAATTTATCTAGCTGGAGGATGTTTCTGGGGAGTGGAGGAATACTTCTCGCGCGTTCCTGGAGTGACAGATGCCGTTTCAGGCTATGCGAACGGTAGAGGGGAAACAACCAAGTACGAATTGATTAACCAAACTGGACATGCGGAAACCGTCCATGTCACCTATGATGCCAAGCAAATTTCCCTCAAGGAAATCTTACTTCATTACTTCCGCATCATTAATCCAACCAGCAAAAATAAACAAGGAAATGATGTGGGAACCCAGTACCGTACCGGCGTTTATTACACAGATGACAAGGATTTGGAGGTAATCAACCAAGTCTTTGATGAGGTGGCTAAGAAATACGACCAACCTCTAGCAGTTGAAAAGGAGACCTTGAAGAATTTTGTAGTGGCTGAGGATTACCACCAAGACTATCTAAAGAAAAATCCAAATGGCTACTGCCATATCAATGTCAATCAGGCTGCCTATCCCGTCATCGATGCCAGCAAATATCCTAAGCCAAGTGATGAAGAATTGAAAAAGACCTTGTCGCCTGAGGAGTATGCAGTTACCCAGAAAAATCAAACAGAGCGAGCTTTTTCCAACCGCTATTGGGATAAATTTGAATCCGGTATCTATGTGGATGTAGCAACTGGAGAACCCCTCTTTTCATCAAAGGACAAGTTTGAGTCTGGTTGTGGCTGGCCTAGTTTCACCCAACCAATCAGTCCAGATGTTGCCACCTACAAGGAAGATAAGTCCTACAATATGACGCGCATGGAAGTGCGGAGCCGAGTTGGAGATTCTCACCTTGGCCATGTCTTTACGGATGGGCCTCAGGACAAGGGCGGCTTGCGCTACTGTATCAATAGCCTTTCTATCCGCTTTATTCCTAAAGATCAAATGGAAGAAAAAGGCTATGCTTATTTACTAGATTATGTCGATTAAGAAGTCTTTCCTAAGCAGTTAGAGGAGAATTTTGCTATACTGATACTAGTAAGTGGTAAAGGAGCAGAGCATGACCTACACAATCTTAATCGTAGAAGATGAATATCTGGTAAGACAAGGCTTGACCAAGCTGGTCAATGTGGCGGCCTACGATATGGAAATCATTGGTCAGGCTGAAAATGGAAGGCAGGCTTGGGACTTGATTCAAAAGCAGGTACCAGATATTATTTTAACGGATATCAACATGCCTCAGCTGAATGGCATCCAGTTGGCCAGTCTGGTCCGAGAAACCTATTCTCAGGTGCATCTAGTTTTTTTGACGGGCTACGATGATTTTGATTATGCCTTGTCTGCTGTCAAACTCGGTGTGGATGACTACCTGCTCAAGCCCTTTTCCCGTCAGGACATTGAGGAGATGTTGGGGAAAATCAAGCAAAAGTTGGACAAGGAAGAAAAGGAAGAGCAGTTACAAGATTTACTGACCGCTAAGTTTGAGGGAAATATTGCTCAGAAAATCCAGTCCCATCTGGCTGATAGCCAGTTTAGTTTGAAGTCTTTGGCCAGTGACTTGGGCTTTAGTCCGACTTATCTGAGTTCTTTGATTAAGAAAGAGTTGGGCTTGCCTTTTCAGGATTATCTGGTGAGAGAGCGTGTCAAACAAGCCAAGCTCTTTCTTTTAACTACAGATCTGAAGATTTACGAGATAGCTGAAAAGGTTGGCTTTGAAGATATGAACTACTTTACCCAACGCTTTAAGCAGATTGCAGGTGTGACACCTCGTCAGTTTAAGAAGGGAGAAGGCCGATGAAGCGTTCTTCTCTCCTAGTCAGAATGGTTATTTCTATTTTTCTAGTTTTTCTCATTCTCCTAGCTCTGGTTGGGACTTTCTACTATCAATCTAGTTCATCAGCCATTGAGGCTAGCATTGAGGGCAATAGCCAAACGACCATCAGCCAGACTAGCCACTTTATCCAGTCTTATATCAAAAAATTAGAAACCACCTCGACTAGTTTGACCCGGCAGACGGATGTCCTAGCCTATGCTGAGAATCCCAGTCAAGACAAGGTCAAGGAAATTCGAGATCTGTTTTTGACCCTCTTAAAGGCAGATCAGGACTTGAAAACGGTGGTACTGATCACCAAATCCGGTCAGGTCATTTCTACAGATGATAGTGTGCAAATGAAGACCTCCTCAGATATGATGGCTGAGGATTGGTACCAAAAGGCTATTCATCAGGGGGCTAAACCAGTTTTAACACCAGCTCGTAAATCAGATAGTCAGTGGGTCATTTCTGTCACTCAAGAACTGGTTGATGCAAAGGGAGCCAATCTTGGCGTGCTTCGCTTGGACATTTCCTACGAAACTCTGGAAGCCTATCTCAACCAACTTCAGTTGGGTCAGCAGGGTTTTGCCTTTATCATCAATGAAAACCATGAATTTGTCTACCATCCTCAACACACAGTTTATAGTTCATCTAGCGAAATGGAGGCTATGAAACCCTATATTGAGACAGGGCAGGGCTACACTCTGGACCACAAATCCTACGTCAGTCAGGAACAGATTGCAGGAACTGATTGGACGGTTATAGGAGTTTCTTCGTTGGAAAAATTATCTCAAGTTCGGAGTCAGTTATTGTGGACCTTGCTTGGGGCCAGTGTCACCTCTCTTCTTGCCTGTCTCTGCTTGGTGTGGTTCAGTCTCAAGCGTTGGATTGCCCCTTTGAAGGATTTGAGAGAAACCATGCTGGAGATTGCTTCTGGTGCTCAAAATCTTCGTGCCAAAGAAGCTGGTGCCTATGAACTGAGAGAAGTGACTCGTCAGTTTAATGCCATGTTGGATCAGATTGATCAGCTGATGGCAGATGTGCGCAAGCAGGAAGAAACGACCCGTCAGTATGAACTTCAAGCCTTGTCGAGCCAGATTAACCCCCATTTCCTCTACAATACTTAGACACCATCATCTGGATGGCTGAATTTCAGGATAGTCAGAGAGTGGTGCAAGTGACCAAGTCCTTGGCTACCTACTTCCGCTTGGCGCTCAATCAGGGTAAAGATTTGATTTGCTTGTCTGACGAAATTAACCATGTTCGCCAGTATCTCTTTATCCAGAAACAACGCTATGGAGATAAGCTGGAATATGAGATTGATGAAAATCCTGCCTTTGATAAGCTAGTTTTGCCCAAGCTGGTGTTACAACCCTTAGTAGAAAATGCTCTTTACCATGGCATTAAGGAAAAGGAAGGTAAGGGTCATATTAAAGTTTCTGTTCAGAAACAGGATTCAGGATTGGTCATCCGTATTGAGGATGATGGAGTTGGCTTCCAAGCTACTAGTGATAGTAGTCAAAGTCAACTCAAACGTGGGGGAGTTGGTCTTCAAAACGTTGACCAACGGCTCAAACTTCATTTTGGAGAAGATTACCAAATGAAGATTGATTCTATTCCCTCAAAAGGGACGACAGTTGAAATATACATAAATAGAATAGAAACTAGCTAACTCCCAGTCAATTCTGGGAGTTTTATGCGTAATTGGGCAAGCATTCTAGGTTGTCTATCTTGCTAAAACGTAGAAAAAACGATATGATAGATAATGACAAAAGAGGTATCAAGTATGAAGGAAAAAGACATTCAAAGAGAAACAAGCCAGATTGTAAAAGATGTATTAGAAAAGGCCAATTTGAAGCAAGGATCTATCTTTGTTTTGGGCCTTTCTTCTAGTGAAGTGATAGGTGGTCAGATTGGCAAGGAATCCAGCCAAGAAATTGGGGAAATCATTGTGAAGACCATCCTAGATATCCTAGAAGAAAATGGAATTCATCTAGCTGTTCAAGGTTGTGAACATGTCAATCGGGCCCTCGTTATTGAACGTCAGGTGGCAGAGCAGTTTGGCCTGGAAATCGTCAGTGTCCTTCCAACTCTCAATGCAGGAGGTTCAGGTCAGTTGGCAGCCTTCAAGTTTATGCAAGATCCAGTTGAGGTTGAATTTATCAAGGCTCATGCTGGATTGGATATCGGAGACACTGCAATTGGTATGCATGTCAAGCATGTTCAGGTTCCGATTCGCCCTCTTTTGAGAGAAATTGGGCATGCTCATGTAACGGCTCTTGCTAGCCGTCCAAAATTAATTGGAGGTGCGCGTGCGCATTATCCACAAGATTCTATCAGAAAGTCGTAAGAATGAAAAAAACAAAACAACAACTAGAAAAAATCACCAAATATTCCATTCGTAAGCTAACTGTTGGGGTAGGTCCTGTAGCCATTGGGGCCTTCCTTTTTGGTGCCAGTACCCTTTCAGTAGATAAGGTGCAAGCCAATGAAGTTGGTGGTGCTCATAGTGTTCATTACCGTTATTTGGCGGAGCAGGAATTGACCGAGTCTGAAAAAGCTCTGATTCATCATGAGGTTCCAACAGAATTTCAAGATGAAGATATTATTTATGTAGTTTATCGCAAGAAGGCGACTAACAGTCAACAACTTCCATACACAGGAAGTAAGGAGCTTGCTTTGGCAGGTCTTGGCTTGGCAACAGCCTCGCTAGCGGTTCTATTAGTTTCAAAGAAACACCGCAGTAAAGTACTTGGGGTTCTGTTAATCAGCTCTATTGGAGTCAGCAATTTTGTACCTTTTACTGCCTTTGCATTTGAAAATAAAGAGTTACTTTCTTATAACCAAACTATTTCAGCCTCTACACATGAAGGCTTGGCTAAAGGAGTTATTCATATTGAAGGATATGAGTATGTTGGTTACTTTAAAGAATCAAAATCGACTATCAACACAAGCAGTAAAAAAGGCGAATCTTTAGTTCAAGAGCCGCAAGCAGCATATACAGGAAAGGTTGTGGCTAAAGGCACTCAAGAACCAGGTAAAGAGGGCGAGTCTTTAGTTCAAGAACCACAAGCAGCATATACTGGAAAGGTTGAGGCTAAAGGCACTCAAGAAACTGGTAAAGAAGGCGAATCTTTAGTTCAAGAACCACAAGTAGCATATACTGGAAAGGTTGAGGCTAAAGGCACTCAAGAAACTGGTAAAGAAGGCGAATCTTTAGTTCAAGAACCGCAAGCAGCATATTCAGGAAAAATTGAAGCCAAAGGCACGCAAGAAACTGGTAAAGAAGGCGAATCTTTAGTTCAAGAACCGCAAGCAGCATATACTGGAAAGGTTGAGGCTAAAGGCACTCAAGAGACTGGTAAAGAGGGCGAATCCTTAGTTCAAGAACCACAAGCAGCATATACAGGAAAGGTTGAGGCTAAAGGCACTCAAGAGACTGGTAAAGAGGGCGAATCCTTAGTTCAAGAACCACAAGCAGCATATACTGGAAAGGTTGAGGCTAAAGGCACTCAAGAGACTGGTAAAGAGGGCGAATCCTTAGTTCAAGAACCACAAGCAGCATATACTGGAAAGGTTGAGGCTAAAGGCACTCAAGAGACTGGTAAAGAGGGCGAATCCTTAGTTCAAGAACCACAAGCAGCATATACAGGAAAGGTTGAGGCTAAAGGCACTCAAGAGACTGGTAAAGAGGGCGAATCCTTAGTTCAAGAACCACAAGCAGCATATACTGGAAAGGTTGAGGCTAAAGGCACTCAAGAGACTGGTAAAGAGGGCGAATCTTTAGTTCAAAAACCGCAAACAGAATTTACTGGGAAAGTTGAAGCCAAAGGTACTCAAGAACCCGGTAAAGAGGGTGAATCTTTAGTTCAAGAAAAGTTACCTGAATATAAAGTAACTGAGGGAGCGGTTACGAAAGAAACTACTACTGATATTGACTATAAGACAGAAATTATCGAGGATCCAACCAAATATACGGATGAAGAAACTGTAGTTCAAGATGGAGAAAAGGGCAGTAAAATTACCAAAACGACTTATAAGACTCTCGAAGGTGTTGAGACTGACCAAGTTTTAAATACAACAACTACTGTCATCAAAGAACCAGTCACTAAAAAAATAAGTCGTGGGACAAAACCAATTGAAGGAACTCTGATAGAAGAAAGTATTGAAAAGATTCCATTTAAGGAAGTTGTTAAAGAAGATGACCAACTGAAAAAAGGTGAAAGAGTTACTGTCCAAGAAGGAAAAGATGGACAGAAAAAAGTTACCAAGACTTACAAAACTATCAAAGGTTTAAAAACTGAAGAAGCACCGAAAATTGTGGAACAGGTTCTGGAGTTAGATCAAGATCGTATCGTCAAATTAGGAACTAAAAACTTTGAAAAACCAATCTTAAGTTTGTCACTTGTTGATGTTCAAGATTTGAAACGATCATCTCAAATTCGTTATAATTTGGAAAATCCAAGTAAGGCAGCCATTAAATCTATCACCCTAACTCTGAAAAAAGGTGATGAGATTGTGAAGACATTGAATGTTTCACCAGAAGATCTAATAGCTTCTTTGACAGACTTACAGTACTACAAAGATTATAAACTTGAAACGAAGATGGTTTATGACCGTGGTGAGGGTGATGAGGAAGAAGTTCTGAAGGAAGAACCGCTAAGAATTGACCTTAAAAAAGTTGAAATTAAAAACATCAAAGAAACAAGCTTGATGAGTGTGGACGCTGACGGTAATGAAACAGACACTAGTTTGCTGACAGAAAAACCAGCTGATGTTGCTCCACTCTACCTACGAGTTACAACTCACGACAACAAAGTTACAAGACTGGCTGTTGACAAGATTGAAGAAGTAGAAAAAGATGGAAAAGCTTTATATAAAGTCACTGCCAAAGCACCAGATTTGATTCAACGTAATGCGGATAACACACTTAGCGAAGAGTATGTTCATTATTTTGAAAAACAAAAAGCACACGATGGTGATGTATATTATAGCTTTAACGACCTAGTAACGGCTATGAAAGCTAATCCAAGTGGTACCTTTAAACTTGGTGCAGATTTGAATGCAGCAAATGTACCAACTCCGAATAAACAATATGTACCTGGTAAATTTAGCGGAACTTTAACAAGTGTTGACGGTAAACAATATACCATTCATAATATGGCTCGTCAGTTATTCGATAACGTTGAAGGCGGTACAGTTAAAAACATTAACTTAGGTAATGTTAATATTAATATGCCTTGGATTGAAAATATTTCCGCACTATCAAGAGTAATTAAAAATGCCACAGTTGAAAATGTTAAGGTAACTGGTAGTATCCTTGGTAAAGATGGTATTGCTGGTATCGTAAATAAAGGAGATACTGGTGGACTTCTTAAAAATGTTGCTTTCATCGGTAAACTAACAGGTGTCGGTAATAAAGGTTGGGATCTTGGTGGTATCGCCGGAGAACTTTGGCGTGGTAATATTAAACATGCATACGTAGATGCTGATATTGTTGCAGATAGAGCACGTGTTGGTGGACTTGTCGCTAGAACCGATAACGGTTCTGATCCTAATGGTATTGATAAATACGCTTCTGTTCGTAACGCTGTTACTAAAGGAACTATTGATGTGAAGAACCCTGTTGAGGTAGGTGGTTTCATTAGTAAAAACTGGACATGGGGACGTGTTGCTGACACAGTTTCAATGATGAAAGTCAAAAACGGTGAAGAATTCTACGGTTCTAGAGATTTAGAAGCAGAAGGTGGATATTACACAAAAAACTGGATTGAAAGAAACTACGTTGTTAAAGATGTGAGTGAAGGTTCTCACTCATTTAACGGTTCTCGTAGTAATCGAATCCAAGAAATCAGCCTAGAAGATGCAAATAAAAAAATAGAATCATTCGGAATTACAGCCGATAAATTTGAAATTAAACCTCTTGTTGAAGATACACTAAATAGTGTAAAACCAAAATCTGACACTTACAAGGATACTCAAGATTACGATGTATCTCGTGAGCTTGCTTACCGTAATATTGAAAAGCTTCAACCATTCTATAACAAAGAATGGATTGTAAATCAAGGTAATAAGATTCCTGCAGATTCTAAATTACTAACTACTGAAGTATTATCTGTTACAGGTATGAAAGATGGACAATTTGTGACCGACTTATCAGATGCTGATCACATTATGATTCATTACGCTGATAAGACAAAGAAATTAAAGCTATTACACAAAAAGAATCTAAGGTTCAACAAGTTCGTGAATATAGTATTGAAGGATTAGGTGATATTGTCTATACACCAAATATGGTTGTTAAAGATAGGACACAATTGATCAGCGATATCAAAGCTAAATTAGCTTCTGTTGAACTTGATTCAGATGAAGTTCGTAAGATTAATAACAATCCTAAGATGTTATACATGGAAGAAAGCTTCAAAGAAGTAAAAGATAATCTTGATGCTTTAGTTAAAGCTTTAGTTGAAAATGAAGACCATCAATTAAATACGGACGAAGCAGCTAAACGTGCCTTAGTTAAAAAGGTTGAAGATAACAAAGCTAAAATCATGTTAGCTCTGGCTTATTTAAACCAATACTATGGAATTAAATTTGACGGATTAAATATCAAAAATATGATGACCTTCAAACCGGATTTCTACGGTAAGAACGTTAACGTACTTGATAGATTAATCAGCTTCGCTTCAAATGGTAACAATCTAAAAGGTGATCAATCACACGATGCATTTAACAGAGCTCTTGCAAGTGCTACTGGTAAAGCTAACTTACACGAATTCCTGAAGTACAACATGGAATTATTCACTAGTGAAACAGATATGAATACTTGGTTCAAGAACAACATTGCAGATAACGCTTATGTTGTTGAGAAACAATCATCAAATCCTGACTTTGCGAATAAGAAACATAAATTGTATGAAGTAATTAATAATGGACATCACGGACGTTATATTCTACCACTTCTGAACCTGAAGAAAGCGCATATGATCTTAATTACGACCTATAATACCATTGCGTTTAGTTCATTTGAGAAATATGGTAAGAATACGGCAGAAGAACGTGAAGCGTTCAAGAAGCAAGTTGATTTACGTGCGCAAGAACAAATAAATTATTTAGACTTCTGGTCACGACTTGCTGCAGATAATGTACGAAATAATCTTCTTAAGAGTGAAATATGGTACCATCTGCAATTTGGGATAACCATGATGTACCAGGTTTGGGATGGGTTGACCGTATGGGACATACGAAGAAAGGTGATTTTGCTCCAATTCGTGAATTCTATGGTCCGACTGATAAATGGCATGGATACAATGGAATGGGTGCATACGCTTATATCTTCCAAAATCCACAACCACAAGAGGCTGTATATTACATTATCTCTAGCATGATTAGTGATTTTGGTACATCTGCATTCACTCACGAAACAACTCACATCAATGACCGTATGGCCTACTTAGGAACATGGCGTCACCGTGAAGGAACAGATGTTGAAGCCTTTGCTCAAGGTATGTTACAATCACCATCAGTTTCAAATCCAAATGGTGAATATGGTGCCTTAGGATTAAACATGGCTTACGAACGTCAAAATGATGGAAATCAAATTTACAACTATAATCCGAATGTGTTAAATAGTCGTGAGAAAATCGACCACTACATGAAGAATTACAATGAATCCATGATGATGCTTGATTACTTAGAAGCTGAGTCTGTAATCAAGAAAAATACTGGAACAAATGATAAGTGGTTCAAGAAGATCGATAAGAAATATCGTGAAAAAGCGGATCGCAATGGCTTAGTTGGTGAGCCACATCAATGGGATTTAGTTCGTGATTTGAATGATGACGAAAAGAATACGAAGCTGACAAGTATTGATCAACTGGTTGATGGAAACTTTGCAACGAAACATGGATTACCAGGAAATGGTCATTACCGTACTGAAGGATTTGATTCTGCTTATACTGTAGTAAATATGATGACAGGTATCTATGGTGGTAATACAAGCAGAAGTGCTGTAGGTTCCATTTCATTTAAACATAATACATTCCGTATGTGGGGTTACTTTGGTTACCTTGATGGTTTCTTAGGATATGCTTCTAATAAATACAAAGATGCTGCTAAGAAAGAAAACAACGGTTATGTTGGAGATGATTTCATCATTAAGAAAGTTTCAAATGGAAGATTCCAAAACTTAGAAGAATGGAAATCTGCTTGGTATCATGAAGTTCATGAGAAAGCCCAAAGAGGTTTTGTTGAAATTGAAATCGATGGTCAAAAGATTTCAACTTACGCACAACTTCAGACCTTATTTGATGCCGCTGTCGAAAAAGATCTTCAAGGCAATGATTTCAAGAATACTGTAGATCTTAAATGGAAGGTTTACAAACAACTCTTGCAAAAATCAGATGGATTTGCTGGTGATTTATTCACTAAAGCATAATCAATAGTAAGAAAATAATAAAAAGGTAGATCAGCTTTGTCTGGATCTGCCTTTTTATGCTATACTTGAAATATGCATAGAAAAACAGTGATTGATTTTAGGGCTTTGGGGGAGAGATACATCTTTACCCAGCCTATCAAAGAGTTAAAAACGAGAGATTTAGCAGAAGTGGCAGATTTGCTGGCACAAGTGGAAAGCTACCAAGAGCAAGGCTACTATGTGGTGGGCTATGTCAGCTACGAGGCTGCACCTGCTTTTGAGGAGAAATTAGCAGTTCACAAGGCTCCTCTACTGGGCGAGTACCTGCTTTACTTTACTGTTCATGATAGGGTAGAAACATCCCCTATTCCTCTGACTTATGATGCGGTTGATTTGCCTTCAAATTGGCAGGAAGTAACGTCTGCAGCAGACTATGAAAAGGCTATTGCCCAGATTCATCATCATCTACGGCAGGGAGACACCTACCAGGTAAACTACACTGTCCAACTCAAGCAAAAGTTAAGTGCTAATCCTTTTGCTATCTACAATCGTATGGTGGTAGAGCAGGAGGCGGGCTACAATGCCTATGTGGAACATGACGAGATGGCAGTGATTTCCATGAGTCCCGAGCTCTTTTTTGAGCAAAATGACCGCGAGATGACAACGCGACCAATGAAGGGAACGACTCAGCGTGGGGTAACTGACCAAGAAGATCTTGAACAGGCTAGTTGGTTGGAACAGGATCCCAAAAATCGGTCTGAAAATATGATGATTGTGGACCTCTTGCGCAATGATATGAACCGTATTTCTGAAGTGGGCAGTGAGCATGTGGAGCGTCTGTGTCAGGTAGAACAGTATTCAACTGTTTGGCAGATGACTTCAACCATCAAGAGTCAGTTGCGAGAGGATATTGATCTTGTAGAAATATTCCGTTCTCTCTTTCCTTGCGGTTCCATAACGGGTGCACCTAAAATTGCGACTATGGAGATTATAAAGGATTTAGAGCCACAACCACGTGGAGTCTACTGCGGAACGATTGGTCTCTTGCTTCCAAATGGACGACGGATTTTTAATGTCGCCATTCGGACCATTCAACTGCATCAAGGGAAAGCCATCTATGGAGTTGGTGGAGGCATTACATGGGATAGCACTTGGGAATCTGAATACCGCGAGGTTCATCAAAAGGCTGCTGTGCTTTATCGGAAACAAGCTCGTTTCCAAATAATTACAACTGGAAAAATCAGCCAAAAACAACTGCTGTTTGAAGAAAAACATCTGGAAAGATTGAGAAAAGCTAGTCGATATTTTGCCTTTCCTTTTGATGCAGAAGACTTAAGACAAAAGATAGAGGAAGAGTGTCAGACTTGTGATGCTAATCAAGATTACCGCTTGCGTATTTCTCTCAGCAAGTCTGGAGAGATAGAAGTCGAACGCCGAGTATTAACACCCCTCAGTCCAAGTTTTTGTCAGGCCAAACTTTGCCTTCAGGAAGCCAATTTGCAACAAGCCTTTACCTATTTTAAAACAAGCCACCGACCGTATTTGAGTCTAGGGGAGCAAGAGAAGATTTACTACAATAAGTCAGGAGAACTTCTTGAAACCTCTATCGGAAATTTAGTTTTGAAAATCGCTGGGAAACTTTACACGTCACCTATCCGACTGGGAATATTGCCAGGAATTTATCGTCAGCATTTGCTGGAAACAGGACAGATAGAAGAGCAAGTCTTGACCTTGGCAGATTTAGTCCAAGCAGAAGCTATTTACGGCTGTAATGCAGTGAGAGGCTTGTATGCGTTAAGCCTTGAGGAGAACTAGATGAAACTGATATTTTTACACGGGTTAGGGCAGTCAGCAGAGAGTTGGAAAGAAGTTCGGAATCTACTGACAGATTATCCTTCTGAGGCTATCGAGTTATTTCCTTCTGGAGTTAGCAGCTATCAAAAAGCCAAGGAGCGAGTTTATCAACACCTAGCTCAAGAGACAGAACCTTTTGTTTTGATTGGATTGTCCTTAGGTGCTGCCCTGACACTAGAACTTTCCAGTTACAATTTACCAAATCTTCGAGCTTTGGTTCTGTCAGGATGCCCTCTAAAATTAGCAGGGAATATTCTATTTTATGTTCAATTGTTGATATTTAAATTACTTCCCAAAAGGGTATTTGAAAAACAGGGAGCAGATAAGGCTCTTATGGTTAGAGTTTCCGAAGAATTAAAAACACTTGATTTAAGGGAGATTGCACGGAATTGTCCCTATCCAACTTTGTTAATTTGTGGTAGTCAAGATAAGCCTAATCTCAGTTCAATGAAAGCTATTCAAGAACTGATGCCAAATTCCCAGTTCCAGATTATCCCTGACGGTCCTCATGTCTTGAATAGAGTCAAACCAAAAGAGTTTGCAGCAATAACTAGAAGTTTTCTTGAATTGCTGAAATAAGTTTGATAAAATAATATTGAAAACGATATCATAATTATGGGAGAAAGAAATGAACAAACGTTTATTTTTAAAAATGAGTCTCGCTACCTTGCCAATTTTAGCCTTGTTTTCAAAACCTATGTTAGCAGAAGAAAACATTCATTTTTCTAGCTGTAAGGAAGCTTGGGCGAATGGATATGCGGATATTCATGAGGGAGAACCTGGTTATTCTGCCAAGTTAGACCGTGATCATGATGGTGTGGCGTGTGAATTGAAAAATGCCCCAAAAGGTGCTTTCAAAGCAAAGCAAGCGGCTACAACTCAAACTGCCACAAGTTCAGCAACAACAAGTGGTTGGGTTAAGCAGGACGGTTCTTGGTACTATTTTGATGAAAATGGAAATCCAGTGAAAAATGCGTGGCAGGGAAACTATTACTTGAAATCAGATGGTAAAATGGCTAAAAATGAGCGAGTTGATGGAGGTCGTTATTATGTAGATGCTTCAGGTCTCTGGAAACCATAAGTCAGAATAAATTCCAGAACGTTAATGCAAACCTTTGCATGATTAACTAAATTTTGTTATACTATATCTGTAAGCATTTTCAGTTAATTCATAATGAAAAAGGAGAATATGATGAGTCAAAAGATTATTGGGATTGACCTTGGTGGAACTTCTATCAAATTTGCAATCTTAACAACAGCAGGAGAAATCCAAGAAAAATGGTCTATCAAGACTAATATTTTGGATGAGGGAAGTCATATTGTAGATGATATGATTGAGTCTATTCAACATCGTTTGGACTTGCTTGGATTGGCAGCAACAGATTTCCAAGGTATTGGAATGGGATCACCAGGTGTGGTTGACCGTGAAAAAGGGACTGTTATTGGTGCCTACAACTTGAACTGGAAAACCCTTCAACCAATCAAAGAAAAGATTGAAAAAGCCTTGGGCATTCCATTCTTCATCGATAATGATGCCAACGTAGCGGCTCTTGGTGAACGTTGGATGGGTGCTGGTGATAACCAACCAGACGTTGTCTTTATGACACTTGGTACAGGTGTTGGTGGCGGTATTGTCGCAGAAGGCAAATTGCTTCACGGTGTGGCTGGTGCATCAGGTGAGCTTGGCCACATCACTGTTGACTTTGACCAACCAATCGCATGTACTTGCGGTAAGAAAGGCTGTCTTGAGACAGTAGCTTCTGCAACAGGGATTGTCAACTTGACTCGTCGTTATGCTGATGAATACGAAGGCGATGCAGCCTTGAAACGCTTGATTGATAATGGAGAAGAAGTAACTGCTAAGACTGTCTTTGACCTTGCAAAAGAAGGAGACGACCTTGCTTTGATCGTTTACCGTAACTTCTCACGTTACTTGGGAATCGCTTGTGCCAATATTGGCTCAATCCTAAACCCATCAACAATCGTTATCGGTGGTGGTGTATCGGCTGCAGGAGAATTCCTTCTACAAGGTGTTCAAAAAGTCTACGATGAAAATACTTTCCCACAAGTACGCACATCAACAAAATTAGCTCTTGCAACTCTAGGAAACGACGCTGGAGTTATCGGAGCAGCATCACTTGTATTGCAGTAAAATAAAAAAGAGGAAAAATGCTGACCTAGAGTTAGTAATGTTCCTCTTTTCTTTTTTATGCTATACTAGTTAGGAAACAAATGAGGTGAGAGTAAATGACAAAAGCAGATACGATTTTTAAAGAGAATATTGAACGAATCCTCAAAGACGGCGTCTTTTCTGAACAAGCACGTCCCAAGTACAAGGATGGGACTGTTGCCAACTCCAAGTACGTAACGGGTGCCTTTGCAGAGTATGACTTGGCCAAGGGGGAATTCCCCATTACAACCTTGCGTCCTATCGCTATCAAATCCGCCATCAAGGAAGTACTTTGGATTTACCAAGATCAGTCAAATAGCTTAGAAGTGCTTAATGACAAGTACAATGTTCACTACTGGAATGACTGGGAAGTGGGAAATACAGGAACCATTGGTGAGCGTTACGGGGCGGTCGTTAAGAAACACGACATCATCAATAAGCTTCTCAAACAGTTGGAAGCTAATCCTTGGAACCGTCGCAACATTATCTCCCTTTGGGATTACCAAGCTTTTGATGAGACGGACGGCCTCCTCCCATGCGCCTTTCAGACCATGTTTGATGTCCGCCGTGTAGATGGAGAAATCTATCTGGATGCGACCTTGACCCAGCGTTCTAACGACATGCTAGTGGCCCACCACATCAATGCTATGCAGTATGTGGCTCTTCAAATGATGATTGCCAAGCATTTTGGCTGGAAGGTTGGTAAGTTCTTCTACTTTATCAACAACCTCCATATCTATGACAATCAATTTGAACAAGCTCAGGAATTGCTTCGTCGTGAACCGTCTGACTGCCAACCACGCTTGGTTTTGAATGTTCCTGATGGGACTAATTTCTTTGATATCAAAGCAGAAGATTTTGAGTTGGTGGATTATGACCCTGTCAAGCCACAGTTGAAGTTTGACCTAGCTATTTAAAAGAATAGAAAAAGAAGTTGAGAAAATAAATCCCAACTTCTTTTGTTTCTTAACGTGATACGCGGCGACGAGCTGCTTTTTTACGGTTTTCTTCGATGAAAGCTGCTTTTTGCTCTTCTGGTTCGATCACTTTCTTTTTAAATGCGTATACTGCACCTGCAACTGCAGCGACAGTTCCTGCGACACCTGTTACAAGACCTTTAGCGAATCCTTTAGCCATGAGTCTTCCTCCTTTATCTTCTTAATCAGCCAGCCCCCTCAAGAGGTCACATTTTTCTGACTGACCTTTTTGTGTTATAATAATAGTAACGAAAAAATGGGAATTTTTCAAGGAAAAAAGATGAAAACAAAAATAATTGTGATTGTTGGACCGACTGCTGTTGGAAAAACAGCCCTTGCCATTGAAGTGGCCAAGCGTTTTAATGGCGAAGTTGTTAGCGGTGATAGTCAGCAAGTCTATAGAGGTCTAGATATTGGGACGGCTAAGGCTAGTCCAGAAGAGCAGGCAGCTGTTCCCCATCATTTAATCGATGTTAGAGAGGTAACCGAGTCTTACTCGGCTTTTGATTTTGTTTCAGAAGCTAAGATGGCTATTGAGGATATTCATGGTCGTGGCAAGCTAGCCATTATCGCTGGTGGAACTGGGCTTTATATCCAGAGCTTGCTAGAAGGCTACCATCTCGGTGGAGAGACACCACATGAGGAAATTTTAGCTTATCGAGCTAGATTGGAGCCTTATACAGATGAGGAATTAGCTCATTTGGTGGAGCAAGCAGGTCTTGAAATTCCCCAATTTAATCGTCGTCGTGCTATGCGTGCCTTGGAAATTGCCCATTTTGGTCAGGATTTGGAAAATCAAGAGACCTTGTATGAACCATTGATTATCTGCTTGGATGATGAACGCAGTCAATTATATGAACGTATCAATCACCGAGTGGACCTGATGTTTGAAGCTGGACTTCTAGACGAAGCCAAGTGGTTGTTTGACCATTATCCAGATGTGCAGGCTGCCAAAGGCATTGGCTACAAGGAACTCTTTCCATATTTCCGTGGAGAGCAGACTCTCGAGGAAGCCAGCGAGAGTCTAAAACAGGCGACTCGTCGTTTTGCTAAGCGTCAGTTGACCTGGTTCCGTAACCGCATGCAGGTCACCTTTTATCAGATTGGAGAAGCTGGTGTGCAAGACCGCATTTTAAGCCAGATAGAGGAGTTTTTAGATGATTGATACGGAAAAAAAAAGAGGAGCGAGTCCTGCTGATTGGTGTGGAATTGCAGGGCATGGACAATTTTGATCTCTCTATGGAAGAATTGGCTAGTCTAGCTAAGACAGCTGGGGCAGTCGTTGTAGATAGCTACAGACAAAAACGTGAAAAATATGATTCCAAGACCTTCGTCGGATCTGGTAAGTTAGAAGAAATTGCGCTCATGGTGGATGCAGAAGAAATCACCACTGTCATCGTCAACAACCGTCTGACGCCAAGGCAAAATGTCAATTTAGAAGAAGTTCTCGGTGTCAAGGTCATTGACCGTATGCAGTTGATTCTGGATATCTTTGCCATGCGGGCTCGAAGCCATGAAGGGAAACTCCAAGTCCACCTAGCCCAGCTAAAATATCTCTTGCCTCGCTTGGTTGGTCAGGGAATTATGCTCAGCCGTCAGGCAGGGGGAATTGGTTCCCGTGGACCTGGTGAAAGCCAGCTGGAGCTGAACCGTCGTAGCGTTCGCAATCAAATCACGGATATCGAGCATCAGCTCAAGGTGGTTGAGAAAAATCGGGCGACTGTCAGAGAAAAACGTTTGGAATCAAGAACTTTTAAGATTGGTTTGATTGGTTATACAAATGCTGGGAAATCAACTATCATGAACACCTTGACCAGCAAGACCCAGTATGAGGCAGATGAGCTATTCGCAACTCTGGATGCGACGACTAAGAGTATTCATCTGGGGGGCAATCTTCAAGTAACTTTGACAGATACCGTGGGCTTTATCCAAGATTTGCCGACAGAGTTGGTATCCAGTTTTAAGTCGACCTTGGAAGAAAGCAAGCATGTGGATCTTCTGGTTCATGTTATTGATGCCAGCAATCCTTACCACGAGGAGCATGAAAAAACAGTCCTGTCCATCATGAAAGACTTGGACATGGAGGATATTCCTCGTCTGACCCTTTATAATAAAGCGGATTTGGTGGAGGACTTTACCCCTACCCAAACGCCTTATGCCCTCATTTCTGCCAAGGCTGAGGATAGTCGTGAGAATTTGCAGGCACTATTTTTAGAGAAAATCAAGGAGATTTTTGAGAGATTTACCCTGCGCGTGCCTTTTTCTAAGTCCTATAAGATTCATGATTTAGAAAGTGTTGCGATTCTGGAAGAACGTGACTATCAAGATGACGGAGAAGTCATTACAGGCTACATTTCTGAGAAAAACAAATGGAGGTTAGAAGAATTTTATGACTGATATCAAAACTTTGGCTCTAAAGTATGGAGGTTATACAAGTCTGGATAAGGTCTATCTGGATCAGCTTCTAGCTGCTAAAACAGAACAGGAGCAGTTGGCTCTGATCACTCCTCCGCCAAGTGTGGTCAATGCCTATTTTGCAGAACTCTACCAGAAAAAGAGTCCTCAAGCTGCGACGGATTATTTTGCAGAAGTCAGTCAGGAATTGAACCTATACAATGCTGAGCCAAGATTCACCTTTGAAAACAAGCCTTTTATCCGGCTCAATCTGTCTGGTAAATCCTTTGGTTTTTGTTATGAGAGTGAGGGTCTAGGTCGAATTTTCTCTGAAAATAAAGAGGTTATTTCAGAAGACTTGCTTTTTGAAATTGCGCAAATATTCCCCCATCAGCTAGTCTTTGAGGAGTCTGGAAAGATTTACATGAAGGCTGTAGGGGACGAGGAAGTTGTTAGTGTAGAGAGTCTTACAACTTTGACGGATTTGGAAAGCTTGGCTGATGGTCGTAAGCGTCTCAAAGGCTACAGCCAAGAGGATTTACTGCAAGAAGCTACTGCTTTTTCTGGCAAGCGCTATTTCCGATCGGAAAACCGCACAGCCATGTTATATATTGATTAATTAGAAAGTATCGAATGGATATTCAATTTTTAGGAACGGGGGCAGGTCAGCCCTCTAAAGCCCGCAACGTTTCAAGTCTCGCCCTGAAACTCTTGGACGAGATTAACGAAGTCTGGCTCTTTGACTGTGGAGAAGGAACGCAAAATCGCATTCTGGAAACCACAATTCGACCACGTAAGATCAGCAAAATCTTTATCACCCACCTGCATGGAGACCATATTTTTGGTTTGCCTGGGTTCCTTTCTAGCCGCGCTTTTCAGGCTAATGAAGAGCAGACAGATTTGGAAATCTATGGACCGCAAGGGATCAAATCATTTGTTTTAACCAGTCTACGTGTGTCAGGTTCTCGTTTGCCCTACCGTATTCATTTTCATGAGTTTGACCAAGATTCTCTAGGGAAAATTCTTGAAACAGATAAATTCACTGTGTATGCAGAGGAGTTGGACCACACTATTTTCTGCGTTGGCTATCGTGTCATGCAAAAGGACTTGGAAGGAACGCTGGATGCTGAAAGCTTAAGGCTGCTGGCGTCCCATTTGGCCCACTTTTTGGAAAAATCAAAAACGGTCAGGACGTTGTTTTAGAAGATGGAACTAAAATCAAGGCAGCAGACTATATCTCAGCTCCACGTCCAGGTAAGATAATCACCATTCTGGGTGATACCCGCAAAACCAATGCCAGTGTGCGTCTGGCTGTCAATGCTGATGTCCTAGTTCATGAGTCCACTTATGGCAAGGGCGATGAAACAATTGCTCGCAATCATGGTCACTCTACTAACATGCAGGCAGCGCAGGTGGCAGTAGAAGCAGGTGCTAAACGCCTCTTGCTTAACCATATCAGTGCTCGTTTCCTCTCAAAAGATATCAGCAAGCTCAAGAAAGATGCTGCTAGCATTTTTGAAAATGTCCATGTGGTCAAAGACTTGGAAGAAGTGGAAATCTAAAAGATTGGGAAAGGATAAGTATGCCTACTATTCTCATTACCGGAGCTAGCGGTGGCCTAGCCCAAGAAATGGTCAAACTCTTGCCAAATGACCAAGTCATCTTGCTTGGTAGAAATAAGGAAAAATTAGCCCAACTATACGGAAATCATTCCCATGCAGAATTGATTGAAATCGATATTACCGATGATTCAGCCTTAGAATCTCTGGTAGCAGACCTTTATCTCCGCTATGGCAAGATTGATGTCTTGATAAACAACGCTGGTTACGGGATTTTTGAGGAATTTGACCAGATTTCTGACCAAGATATTCATCAGATGTTCGAGGTCAATACCTTTGCTTTGATGAATCTGTCTCGTCGCCTTGCGGCTCGTATGAAGGAGAAGAGGCAAGGTCATATCATCAATATCGTTAGCATGGCAGGTTTGATTGCTACTGGCAAGTCTAGTCTCTACTCAGCCACTAAGTTTGCGGCTATTGGTTTTTCAAATGCTCTGCGCCTCGAACTTATGTCATATGGAGTCTATGTGACAACAGTCAATCCAGGACCAATCCGAACAGGATTTTTCGACCAAGCCGACCCAGATGGCACCTATCTCAAATCGGTTGAACGTTTCCTGCTAGAACCAGATGCAGTGGCTAAAAAGATTGTCAAGATTATAGGAAAAAACAAACGAGAACTTAATCTTCCTGTTTTGTTGAACTTAGCCCATAAGTTTTATACTCTCTTTCCTAAGCTAGCTGATAAGTTGGCAGGGGAGACTTTTTAATTATAAGTAGAAGAAGTTCCTTTTAAAGGGACTTTTTAATTCTTTTAATTTAAATGTTAATGAGCATTTTTTTATTTTAAAACTACATTCAGTTTTTTTATTATTTCATAAATTTTAGAAAAAAACAATCAAAAAAATATTATTTTATATGTTTAAAGTATTGAAAATTCTTATATTATTTTATAAAATAAAAAAGACTATTAAAAGTTATGCGCTTACATAAAAATGAAAGCGATTACTAAAAGGAGGGTTTTATGGGAAAAGGCCATTGGAATCGGAAAAGAGTTTATAGCATTCGTAAGTTTGCTGTGGGAGCTTGCTCAGTAATGATTGGGACTTGTGCAGTTCTATTAGGTGGAAGTATAGCTGGAGAATCTATAGTTTATGCGGATGAAACACCTATTACTCATACTGCTGAGAAACCTAAAGAGGAAAAACCAATAGTAGAAGAAAAGGTTGATCAAGCTTTGGAAACTAAAAATGTAGTTGAAAGGACAGCACAAACAACCTAGTGTAACTGAGTCTATTTCATCTGAGAAGAAAGAAGATGAAGCCGTAACTCCAAAAGAGGAAAAAGTGTCTGCTAAACCAGAAGCAAAAGCTCCAAAGATAGAATCACAAGCTTCAAGTCAAGAAAAACCGCTCAAGGAAGATGTTAAAGCTGTGACAAATGAAGAAGTCAATCAAATGATTGAAGACAGGAAAGTGAATTTTAATCAAAATTGGCACTTTAAACTCAATGTGAATTCTAAGGAAGCCATTAAACCGGATGCAGATGTATCTACGTGGAAAAAATTAGATTTACCGCATGACTGGAGTATCTTTAACGATTTCGATCATGAATCTCCTGCACAAAATGAAGGTGGACAGCTTAACGGTGGGGAAGCTTGGTATCGCAAGACTTTCAAACTAGATGAAAAAGACCTCAAGAAAAATGTTCGCCTTACTTTTGATGGCGTCTACATGGATTCTCAAGTTTATGTCAACGGTCAGTTAGTAGGCCATTATCCAAATGGTTATAACCAGTTTTCATATGATATCACTAACTATTTGAACAAAGATGGTCGTGAGAATGTAATTGCTGTTCATGCAGTTAACAAACAGCCAAGTAGTCGTTGGTATTCAGGAAGTGGTATCTATCGTGATGTGACTTTACAAGTGACAGATAAGGTGCATGTTGAGAAAAATGGGACAACCATCTTAACACCAAAACTTGAAGAACAACAACATGGCAAGGTTGAAACGCATGTGACCAGCAAAATCGTCAATACGGACGACAAAGACCATGAACTTGTAGCAGAATATCAAATCGTTGAACGTGGTGGTCAGGCTGTGACAGGTCTAGTACGTACAGAGAGCCGTACCTTGAAAGCACATGAAGTAACTAGTCTTGATGCGATTTTAGAAGTTGAAAGACCAAAACTCTGGACAGTTTTAAATGACAAACCTGCCTTGTATGAGTTAGTTACACGTGTTTATCGAGATGGTCAGTTGGTTGATGCTAAGAAGGATCTGTTTGGTTACCGTTACTATAACTGGACTCCAAATGAAGGTTTCTCTTTGAATGGCGAACGCATTAAATTCCATGGTGTTTCCTTGCACCATGACCACGGAGCGCTTGGAGCAGAAGAAAATTATAAAGCAGAGTATCGCCGTCTCAAACAAATGAAGGAGATGGGGGTTAACTCCATCCGTACAACCCACAACCCTGCTAGTGAACAAACCTTGCAAATCGCAGCAGAACTTGGTTTGCTTGTTCAAGAAGAGGCCTTTGATACCTGGTATGGCGGAAAGAAACCTTATGACTATGGCCGTTTCTTTGAAAAAGATGCTACTCACCCTGAGGCTAAAAAGGTGAAAAATGGTCTGATTTTGACCTACGTACCATGGTCGAAAGAGGCAAAAACAACCCAGCTATCTTCATGTGGTCAATCGGAAATGAAATCGGTGAAGCAAATGGGGATCCCCACTCTTTAGCAACTGTTAAACGTTTGGTTAAGGTTATCAAGGATGTTGATAAGACTCGCTACGTTACCATGGGAGCAGATAAGTTCCGTTTCGGTAATGGTAGTGGTGGACATGAGAAAATTGCTGATGAACTCGATGCTGTTGGATTTAACTATTCTGAAGATAACTACAAGGCCCTTCGCTCAAAACATCCTAATTGGTTGATTTATGGTTCAGAAACATCTTCTGCTACTCGTACACGTGGTAGCTATTATCGCCCTGAACGTGAATTGAAACATAGTAACGGTCCTGAACGTCATTACGAACAGTCAGATTATGGAAACGACCGTGTTGGTTGGGGTAAAACTGCAACCGCTTCATGGACTTTTGACCGTGACAATGCTGGTTATGCTGGTCAATTTATCTGGACAGGTACGGACTATATCGGTGAACCAACTCCATGGCACAACCAAAACCACACGCCGGTTAAAAGCTCTTACTTTGGTATTGTAGATACAGCGGGTATTCCAAAACATGACTTCTATCTCTACCAAAGTCAATGGGTTTCTGCAAAGAAAAAACCAATGGTTCACCTCCTTCCTCACTGGAATTGGGAAAACAAAGAATTAGCATCCAAAGTAGCTGACGCAGAAGGTAAGATTCCAGTTCGTGCCTATTCAAACGCTGCAAGTGTTGAATTGTTCTTGAATGGAAAATCTCTCGGTCTTAAGACGTTCAATAAAAAACAAACCAGCGATGGGCGGACTTACCAAGAAGGTGCAAATGCTAATGAACTTTATCTTGAATGGAAAGTTGCCTATCAACCAGGTACCTTGGAAGCAATTGCTCGTGATGAATCTGGCAAGGAAATTGCTCGAGATAAGATTACGACTGCTGGTAAGCCAGCTGCTGTTCGTCTTATCAAAGAAGACCATGCAATCGCAGCAGATGGAAAAGACTTGACTTACATCTACTATGAAATTGTTGACAGCCAAGGGAATGTGGTTCCAACTGCTAATAATCTGGTTCGCTTCCAATTGCACGGACAAGGACAACTTGTAGGTGTCGATAACGGGGAACAAGCCAGCCGTGAACGCTATAAGGTGCAAGCAGATGGTTCATGGATTCGTAGAGCATTTAACGGTAAAGGGGTTGCAATTGTCAAATCAACTGAACAAGCAGGGAAATTCACGCTGACAGCCCATTCAGATCTCTTGAAATCTAGTCAAGTAACTGTCTTTACTGGTAAAAAGAAGGACAAGAGAAGACTGTTTTGGGGACAGAAGTAGCAAGAGTTCGTACATTAATTGGTAAAGAACCAAAAATGCCGAAAACAGTAGGTTTTGTATACAGCGATGGTAGTCGTGAAAAACTTCCAGTAACTTGGTCTCAAGTCGATGTTAGTCAAGCAGGAGTTGTGACTGTTAAAGGTACAGCAAATGGACGTGAGGTAGAGGCTCGTGTCGAGATTCTAGCAATTGCGAAAGAATTACCAACAGTTAAACGTGTTACTCCAGGAGCAGATTTGAACACTGTAGATAAATATGTGTCAATACTTGTAACCGATGGAAGTGTACAAGAGTACGAAGTAGATAGCTGGGAGATTGCGGAAGCAGATAAAGCCAAACTTTCAGTAGCTGGATCGCGTATTCAAATGACTGGTCAGTTAGCTGGAGAAACTATTCATGCAATCCTTGTAGTAGAAGAAGGAAAAGCTGCAGCACCTGTAGTGCCAACTGTTACTGTTGGTGGTGAGGTAGTAACAGGGCTTACTAGTCAACAACCAATGCAATACCGCACTCTTGCTTATGGTGCCCAATTGCCAGAAGTCACAGCAAATGCTGAAAATGCTGATGTTACAGTTCTTCAAGCAAGTGCAGCAAACGGCATGCGTGCGAGCATCTTTGTTCAGTCTAAAGATGGTGGCCCTCTTCAAACCTATGCAATTCAATTCCTAGAAGAAGCACCAAAAATTGCTCATTTGAGCTTGCAAGTGGAACAAGCTGACAGTCTCAAAGAAGACCAAACAGTCAACTTGTCGGTTCGAGCTCACTATCAAGATAGAACGCAAGCTGTATTACCAGCTGATAAGGTGACCTTCTCCACAAGCGGTGAAGGGGAAGTCGTAGTCCGTAAAGGAATGCTTGAGTTGCATAAACCAGGAGCACTCACTCTGAAAGCTGAATATGAGGGTGCTACTGGTCAAATCAATCTCACTATACAAGCAAATACTGAGAAGAAGATTGAGCAATCCATCCGTCCTGTAAATGTAGTGACAGATTTACACCAAGAACCTACTCTTCCATCAACAGTAACGGTTGAGTATGACAAAGGTTTCCCTAAAGCTCACAAAGTCACTTGGCAAGCTATTCCGAAAGAAAAACTAGACCACTATCAAAGCTTTGAAGTGTTAGGTAAAGTTGAAGGCATTGACCTGGAAGCGCGTGCTAAAGTATCTGTAGAAGGCATCGTTTCAGTTGAAGAAGTTAGTGTGACAACTCCAATCGCAGAAGCACCACAATTACCAGAAAGCGTTCGTACATATGATTCAAATGGTCACGTTTCATCAGCTAAGGTTGCATGGGATGCGATTCGTCCAGAGCAATACGCTAAGGAAGGTGTCTTTACAGTTAATGGTCGCTTAGAAGGCACTCAATTAACAACTAAACTTCATGTTCGCGTATCTGCTCAAACTGAGCAAGGTGCAAACATTTCTGACCAATGGACCGGTTCAGAATTGCCACTTGCCTTTGCTTCAGACTCAAATCCAACCGACCCTGTTTCAAATGTCAACGATAAATTGATTTCCTTTAATGACCGACCAGCCAATCGTTGGACAAACTGGAATCGTAGTAATCCAGAAGCTTCAGTCGGTGTTCTGTTTGGAGATTCAGGTATCTTGAGCAAACGCTCCGTTGATAATCTAAGTGTCGGATTCCACGAAGACCATGGCGTTGGTGCACCGAAGTCTTATGTGATTGAGTATTATGTTGGTAATACTGCTCCAACAGCTCCTAAGAATCCTAGCTTTGTAGGCAATGAGGACCATGTCTTTAATGATTCTGCTAACTGGAAACAAGTGACTAATCTAAAAGCCCCTGCTCAACTCAAGGCTGGAGAAATGAACCACTTTAGCTTTGATAAAGTTGAAACCTATGCTGTTCGTATTCGCATGGTTAAAGCAGATAACAAGCGTGGAACGTCTATCACAGAAGTACAAATCTTTGCGAAACAAGTTGCGGCAGCCAAACAAGGACAAACAAGAATCCAAGTTGACGGCAAAGACTTAGCAAACTTCAACCCTGATTTGACAGACTACTACCTTGAGTCTGTAGATGGAAAAGTTCCCGCAGTCACAGCAAGTGTTAGCAACAATGGCCTAGCGACTGTTGTTCCAAGTGTTCGTGAAGGTGAGCCAGTTCGTGTCATCGCGAAAGCTGAAAATGGCGACATCTTAGGAGAATACCGTCTGCACTTCACTAAGGATAAGAACTTACTTTCTCATAAACCAGTTGCTGTGGTTAAACAAGCTCGCTTGGTACAAGTAGGTCAAGCACTTGAATTGCCGACTAAGGTTCCAGTTTACTTCACAGGTAAAGACGGCTACGAAACAAAAGACCTGACAGTTGAATGGGAAGAAGTTCCAGCAGAAAATCTGACAAAAGCAGGTCAATTTACTGTTCGAGGTCATGTCCTTGGTAGCAATCTTACTGCAGAGTTCACTGTACGAGTGACAGATAAACTTGGTGAGGCTCTTTCAGATAACCCTAACTATGATGAAAATGGTAATCAGGCCTTTGCTTCAGCAACCAACGATATTGATAAAAACTCCCATGACCGCGTTGACTATCTCAATGACAGAGATCATTCAGAAAATCGTCGTTGGACAAACTGGTCTGCAAGACCGTCTACCAATCCAGAAGTATCAGCAGGCGTAATCTTCCGTGAAAATGGGAAGATTGTAGAACGGACTGTTGCACAAGGAAAAGTTCAGTTCTTTGCAGATAGTGGTACAGATGCACCATCTAAACTTGTTTTGGAACGCTATGTCGGTCCAGACTTTGAAGTGCCAACCTACTATTCAAACTACCAAGCTTACGAATCAGGACATCCATTCAACAACCCAGAAAATTGGGAAGCTGTTCCTTATCGTGCGGATAAAGACATTGAAGCTGGTGATGAAATAAACGTAACATTTAAAGCTGTCAAAGCCAAAGCTATGAGATGGCGTATGGAGCGTAAAGCAAATAAGAGCGGTGTTGCGATGATTGAGATGACCTTCCTTGCACCAAGCGAATTGCCTCAAGAAAGCACTCAATCGAAGATTCTTGTAGATGGAAAAGAACTTGCTGATTTCGCTGAAAATCGTCAAGATTATCAAATCACCTATAAAGGTCAACGTCCAAAAGTCTCAGTTGAAGAAATCAATCGAGTAGCTTCAACAGTTGTAGATAGTGGCGATGATAGTCTTCCAGTACTTGTTCGTCTTGTTTCAGAAAATGGAAAACAAGTCAAGGAATACCGTATCCAGTTGACTAAGGAAAAACCAGTTTCTGAGAAAACAGTTGCTGCAGTACAAGAAGAACTTCCAAAACTTGAATTGGTTGAAAAAGATATAGCCTACAAGATAGTTGAGAAAAAGGATTCAACACTGTATCTTGGTGAAACTCGTGTAGAACAAGAAGGAAAAGTTGGTAAGGAACGTATCTTCACAGCTATAAATCCTAATGGAAGTAAGGAAGAAAAACTCCATGAAGTGGTAGAGGCACCAACAGACCGCATCGTCTTGGTCGGAACCAACCCAGGCACTTCTCTTCCAGAAGACGAAGTGAAGAATCTTGTTCTGAATCGCCCAGAACTTGTTGTCGAAGAAGAAACCATCGACTTCAGGGTTCAGGAACGTAGATCTGATAAGTTGTATCTAGGTGAAACTCGTGTCCTCCAAGAAGGAAAACAAGGCGTTCGTGTTCACTTGATTGAAGTGGAAAATGGTAAACGTCAGCTTAAAGAAACTTACGATAAAGTTGCTGCACAAGATCGTATAGTAGAAGTTGGTACTAAACTAGGAACTTCTCTGCCAGAAGACGAAGTGAAAAATCTTGTTCTGAATCGCCCAGAGCTTATTTTAGAAGAAGAAACCATTGACTTCAAGGTTCAGGAGCGTAAGTCTGACAAGTTGTATCTAGGTGAAACCCGTGTCCTCCAAGAAGGAAGACAAGGTGTCCGTGTTCGCTTGATTGAAGTGGAAAATGGGAAACGTCAGCTTAAAGAAACTTACGATAAAGTTGCTGCACAAGATCGTATAGTAGAAGTTGGTACTAAACTAGGAACTTCTCTGCCAGAAGACGAAGTGAAAAATCTTGTTCTGAATCGCCCAGAGCTTATTTTAGAAGAAGAAACCATTGACTTCAAGGTTCAGGAGCGTAAGTCTGACAAGTTGTATCTAGGTGAAACCCGTGTCCTCCAAGAAGGAAGACAAGGTGTCCGTGTTCACTTGATTGAGGTTGAAAATGGGAAACGAACTGAAAAGGATAGCTATAATAAAGTTATGGTTCAGGATCGCATCGTAGAAGTCGGTACAGCTGGCGAAACAACTAAACCAGTAACGCAAGAAACTACAAAACCACAAGTGTCAGAAAAAGCAGATACAAAACAAATCGCTTCAAGTGAATCTAGTCAAGCTAATAAAGTGCAGTTACCAAATACAGGAAGTGCGGCAAGCCAAGCAGCAGTAGCAGCAGGCTTAGCTCTTCTTGGTTTGAGTGCAGGATTAGTAGCCACTAAAGGTAAAAAAGAAGATTAGAAATTTTGATACTTCTTTATCATTAAAGACTAGCGAGAAGCTCTTGTCTTAGATAGAAGATAAATCCCTTGGAATATAAGTTTCTAAGGGATTTTCTTTGTATAAAATTGTATAGTGTTACTGTCTATCCTATTTTGTAGAGAAAGCAAAAATCCCTAGAAAATATTTAGGGATTCGATTATTTCATTAAGAACAATTCAACAATCATCTCGATATACATGACAAGGGTTAATAAGAATCCTGCACGCCAGAAGAATTTGATGAATTTAGGATAGTAAAAACTGCGTTTTTTCAAAAGGAAGAAAAAAACGAGAATAATGGCTAGGAGTGAGAGGGCTAGGCCTAGTCTAGGGAGGAAATTATGGGTAAAGGTTTTAGCTGTAATCAAGTAATACTCAAATACCAAGACTGGAAAAGCTAAATCCGCAAAGTTTCGTCCTAGTTTTTTTAATCTAAAAAGTTTGGTTATGATAATGCAGACTACTAAGGTCAGTATCAATAATAAAATAGATGCTAATTTCATTAAAATCATATCCATATTGTATCATAAAAAATCGCTAAAGGAAACGAGAAACAGAGTAATTTATAGGAAAGTCAGGCTTTTTGAGATTGTGGGTGTTTTTTGTTATAATGAAAGTTATGAAATCTTATAATACCTTGAATGATTATTATCGAAAACTATTTGGAGAAAAGACTTTTAAAGTCCCTATTGATGCGGGATTTGACTGTCCCAATCGTGATGGGACTGTGGCTCATGGAGGCTGTACTTTTTGTACGGTTTCAGGTTCTGGAGATGCTATCGTAGCACCAGAGGCGCCTATCCGTGAGCAATTTTATAAGGAAATTGACTTTATGCACCGTAAGTGGCCAGATGTTCAGAAGTATCTGGTTTATTTTCAAAATTTTACCAACACCCATGAAAAGGTAGAAGTCATCCGAGAGCGCTATGAGCAGGCTATCAATGAGCCAGGTGTAGTAGGAATCAATATCGGAACACGGCCAGACTGTTTACCAGATGAAACTATCGAATATTTGGCTGAATTATCGGAGCGCATGCATGTGACGGTTGAATTGGGCTTGCAGACAACTTATGAAACAACCTCTGACCTGATTAACCGTGCCCACTCTTATGAATTGTACGTGGAAACGGTCAAGCGTTTGAGAAAGTATCTCAAGATTGAGATTGTTTCCCATCTGATCAACGGACTTCCTGGTGAAACCCATGAGATGATGATTGAAAATGTCCGCCGCTGTGTTACGGACAATGATATTCAAGGGATTAAACTGCACTTGCTCCATCTTATGACTAATACGCGTATGCAACGAGATTACCACGAGGGGACGTTTGCAGTTGATGAGCCAGGACGAATATGTAAAGGTCATCTGTGATCAACTGGAAATCATTCCCAAGCATATCGTCATCCATCGAATCACAGGAGATGCACCTAGGGATATGCTGATTGGTCCTATGTGGAGCCTCAATAAATGGGAAGTGCTAAATGCTATTGAAACTGAAATGCGACGTCGTGGAAGTGTTCAAGGATGCAAGGCTGTAAAACAGGAGTTTGAAAATGAAAAGACCACTTGAAATGGCACATGATTTTTTGGCTGAGGTTGTAACTCAGGACGATATCGTAGTGGATGCGACTATGGGAAATGGTCACGACACCCTTTTTCTAGCTAAATTAGCCAAGCAAGTCTATGCCTTTGATATTCAGGAACAAGCCTTGGAAAAGACCCAAGAGCGTTTGCATCAGGCTGGCCTGACAAATGCCCAGTTAATCTTGCAAGGTCATGAGACACTGGATCAGTTTGTGACAGAAGCCAAGGCAGGGATTTTTAATCTGGGCTATTTACCATCAGCTGATAAGTCTGTCATCACCCAACCTCAGACAACGATTGAAGCATTAGAAAAGCTGTGTCATTTGATTGTCAAAGGGGGACGGATTGCTATCATGATCTACTATGGTCATGAAGGAGGCGACCTAGAGAGGGATGCTGTTTTGGATTTTGTTAGCCAGTTGAACCAACAAGAGTACACAGCTGCCATTTACCGAACTTTAAACCAAGTCAACAACCCACCATTTTTAGTGATGATTGAAAAATTAGAGAGATATAGACATGGATAAACAATACCTACGTGAAAAGCTGGATGCCATGCGCCAGAATTTTGTTGAATCAACCCACCACGAACGAGCAGTGGGCGTGCTAGACCAAGCGCATATGAGCAAAAAAATGCTAAAAATCAAGAAAAAATTAGTTGCTCTTGAGATGGAACGGTGCCAGAGAAAAATTGAGCATAAAGATTGTTCCAAGATTGACCAAAAAATCAAAGAGCAGAAGGAGATATTTGAATCCTGTTGTAAAAAAGATTAAGGAGGACGTGCGTGGAATTACTGATTTACCTCATCCTATTTTTACTAGTCTTGATTGTCTCGAGTACAACCAATAAGCTCCTACCCTTTTTGCCTCTACCTTTGGTGCAAATTCTTTTGGGAATTGTGATTGGTCTCTTTTTACCCAATACCGACTTTCACCTCAATACAGAGTTGTTTTTGGCACTGGTTATTGGGCCCTTGCTTTTTCGAGAGTCGGAAGAAGCGGACATTACAGCTATTTTAAAACACTGGCGAATCATTGTTTATCTCATATTTCCAGTGATTTTCATCTCGACCCTGAATTTGGGTGGCTTGGCCCATCTTCTTTGGCTCAGCCTTCCCTTGGCAGCTTGCTTGGCTGTTGGGGCGGCACTTGGCCCTACGGATTTGGTGGCCTTTGCCTCTCTTTCGGAGCGATTTAGCTTTCCAAAGCGCGTATCTAATATCCTTAAGGGTGAAGGACTTTTGAATGATGCATCAGGTTTGGTGGCCTTTCAGGTAGCTTTGACAGCTTGGACAACTGGGGCCTTTTCCCTTGGGCAAGCGAGTAGTTCGCTCATCTTTTCAATCCTAGGCGGTTTTTTGATTGGCTTTTTAACAGCCATGATCAACCGTTTCCTCCATAGTTTCTTACTTAGTGTACGAGCAACGGATATTGCCAGTGAACTTTTATTAGAATTGAGTTTGCCTCTGGTGACCTTCTTTCTGGCAGAAGAAGTCCATGTTTCAGGGATTATTGCCGTTGTAGTTGCTGGAATTTTAAAGGCAAGCCGTTTTAAGAAAATCACGCTCCTCGAAGCCCAAGTGGATACGGTGACCGAGACGGTCTGGCACACAGTGAACTTTATGCTCAACGGTTCTGTCTTTGTGATTTTAGGAATGGAGCTGGAAATGATAGCAGAGCCTATCTTGACCAATCCAATCTATAATCCCTTACTTTTATTGCTATCTCTTATAGCCCTTACCTTTGTCCTCTTTGCTATCCGTTTTGTCATGATTTATGGCTATTATGCCTACAGGACCCGACGCCTCAAGAAAAAGCTAAATAAGTATATGAAGGACATGCTTCTTTTGACTTTCTCAGGTGTTAAGGGAACGGTGTCGATTGCTACGATTCTTCTGATACCAAGTAATCTAGAGCAGGAGTATCCTCTCTTGCTTTTCCTCGTCGCAGGTGTGACGCTAGTAAGCTTTTTAACAGGTCTCTTGGTCCTTCCTCATCTTTCTGATGAACAGGAAGAAAGCAAGGATTATCTCATGCATATCGCCATTTTGAATGAGGTTACTTCGGAGTTAGAAAAAGAACTTGAAACTCATAAGAATAAGCTTCCTCTCTATGCAGCTATTGACAATTACCATGGACGAATAGAGAATCTTATCTTGAGTCAAGAAAATAAGGGGGCTCAAGAAGACTGGGAGACCTTGAAACTTCTCATCCTCAGTATTGAAAGTGATGGTTTGGAACAGGCCTACGAAGAAGGCAAGATGAGTGATCGTGCCTATCGAGTCTACCAACGTTATCTGAAAAACATGGAACAAAGTATCAATCGCAAGTTTGCTTCACGATTGACCTATTATTTCCTTGTTTCCTTGCGGATTTTACGTTTTCTCCTCCACGAAGTCTTTACTCTTGGCAAGACCTTCCGCAGTTGGAAAAATGAAGAATCACAGAAACTCAGAGCCCTTGACTATGACCAAATTGCAGAGCTCTATCTAGAAAATACAGAGATGATTATCGAAAGTTTGGAGAACCTAAAAGGGGTTTATAAGAGTTCTTTAATCAGTTTTATGCAGGATTCTCGTCTCCGAGAAACAGCTATCATCACCAGTGGTGCCTTTGTCGAACGGGTTATCAATCGCGTCAAGCCCAACAATATCGATGAAATGCTGAGAGGTTATTATCTGGAGCGCAAGCTGATTTTTGAATATGAAGAAAAACGGTTAATTACGACCAAGTATGCCAAGAAGTTACGACAAAATGTGAATAACTTAGAGAACTATTCCTTGAAGGAAGCTGCCAATACCCTGCCTTATGATATGGTGGAATTGGTAAGAAGAAATTAGTTAATACTCTTCGAAAATCTCTTCAAACCACGTCAGCGTCGCCTTACCGTACTCAAGTACAGCTTGCGGCTAGCTTCCTAGTTTGCTCTTTGATTTTCATTGAGTATAAGATTATAAGTGAAGGAGTATGACATGAAGAAGTGGTGGAAAGCGATGATAGACAAGCCGTTATTAAAAGCCTTTTTGCATTATTATCAAGCATCAGATAGTGAGTTGACCAGTGTCGCAGTAGCTTACTATTGGTTAATTTCGATTTTTCCCCTGCTTTTGGTGATGGTCAATATCCTCCCTTATTTTCAGATTCCAGTTTCCAATTTTTTAAAGGTTGTCAATGAATTTTTGCCGGATACCATGTATGATGTGGTGGCAAAGATTATTACAGAAGTGCTGACACAACCTTCAACGGGCTTACTGAGTTTTGCGGTTTTATCAGCCCTATGGACCTTTTCAAAATCCATGAATTTCCTACAGAAAGCCTTTAATAAAGCTTATGGAGTAGCTAAGAGTAGAGGTTTAATTTATCAGCAATTGATGAGTTTACTAGTCAGTTTTGGCTTGCAAATCCTTTTTGCCTTAGCTCTCTTTCTCAGTGTCTTTGGCCGTATGCTTATCAACCTTATCAAGAGCTACTGGAAATCGGATAGTTCTATCTTTGATTATCTGCAAGACCTAACAGGCCCCTTGATCTATGCCTTGATTTTCGCTATCTTGGTCATGCTTTATTATTTCCTGCCTAATGTTACGGTTCGACGAATTCGCTATGTATTACCAGGTAGTGCCTTTGTCTTGTTGACTCTGGTTTTACTACTAAACATCTTTTCAGTCTATGTCAACAATTATGTCAATCACCTAGTGGACGTGCGTTTTTTCAGTTCCGTCGTCGTGGTAGTCATGATGTTCTGGTTTATTCTCATCGCTAAGATTTTAATTGTCGGCGCAGTTATCAATGCCAGTGTCCAGAGTTTGAAAGATTCGACATTTAAAAAAGACTAATTTTTTATCCATTACAAAAGCGCATACTATCAAACTTGATAATATGCGCTTTTTTGATTATATAAATTAATAGATAAACATGGCATCGCCAAAACTGAAGAAGCGGTAGTGTTCTTGGATGGCATGGTGGTAGGCATCTAAGACTAATTCACGGCCGGCAAAGGAAGAAACCAACATGACCAGAGTTGATTTTGGCAGGTGGAAGTTGGTTGAGAAGGCATCCACAACCTTCCATTCATAGCCAGGTTTGATAAAGATATTGGTCCAGCCAGAATCTGCTTGGATTTGCCCATCAAACTTGGAACCAATAGTCTCTAGTGTTCGAATAGAAGTGGTTCCAACAGAGATGACGCGACCACCATTTTCCTTAACAGAGCGAAGGGTGGCAGCAGCTTCCTCAGAAAGTTGGTAGAATTCTGAGTGCATTTCATGTTCGTCCAGATTGTCAACTGAAACGGGTCTAAAGGTTCCGAGTCCGACATGAAGCGTCAGATAGACTAGATGAACACCCTTGGCTTGGATTTCTGCCAGCAGTTCTTTGGTGAAGTGAAGACCAGCAGTCGGTGCAGCAGCAGAGCCACTTTCCTTGGCATAAACAGTTTGATAACGTTCACGGTCATCCAATTTTTCGTGAATATAAGGTGGTAGTGGCATTTCTCCCAGACTTTCCAAAACTTCTAGGAAAATTCCTTGGTATTCAAAGCGGACAATACGCCCCCCGTGGGTCAATTCTTCCGTAACAACTGCGCTGAGGTGACCATCACCAAAGCTAACACGAGTCCCGACCTTGAGGCGTTTGGCAGGTTTGGCCAGAACTTCCCACTCGTCTCCAGCAGTATTTTTGAGTAGGAGAAGTTCCACATGGCCTCCTGTTTCTTCCTTTTGACCATAGAGGCGGGCAGGGAGAACACGGGTGTCATTCATAACAAGGGCATCACCAGGTTCCAGCATATCAATAATAGAGTGGAAGTGTTTATCTTGCATTTCTCCCGTCTCACGATTGACGATGAGAAGTTTAGAGGCATCTCGTTTTTCAAGGGGTGTTTGGGCAATTAATTCTTCTGGCAAGTGGAAATCAAAATCAGCTGTATTCATTTTATTCATCATTCTTTCTAAGTTCTAATCCTATCTATTATAACATGTTTCAAGTATAGTCGCTCTTTTTTAGAAATTAAATCGTTTTCACTTGACAAAAATTGGTCTATACCATATAATAAATATAGATTAAAACGGAGGATGAAAAGATGAAAGTTATTAAAGTTGAAAACCAAATCGAAGGTGGAAAAGTTGCTTTTGAGATTTTGAAGGAAAAGTTGGATAATGGTGCACAAACATTGGGACTTGCGACAGGAAGTAGCCCACTTGAATTTTACAAGGAAATTGTTGAGAGTGACCTTGATTTTTCAAATCTAACTAGTGTGAACCTTGATGAGTATGTAGGCCTTGATGGGGACAACCCACAGTCTTATCGTTACTTCATGCAAGAAAACTTGTTTAACCAAAAACCATTTAAAGAAAGTTTCTTACCTCGTGGAGTTAAGGACAATGCTGAAGCTGAAGTAGAACGCTACAATCAAATTTTGGCTGACCATCCAGTTGATCTGCAAATCTTGGGAATCGGTCGCAATGGACATATCGGATTTAATGAACCTGGTACTCCATTTGACAGTCAAACACATCTTGTAGAACTTGACCAGTCTACTATCGAAGCAAACGCACGTTTCTTTGACAAGATTGAAGACGTCCCAACCCAAGCCATTTCAATGGGGATTAAATATCTTGGATGCCAAGTCAATCCTGCTCTTTGCTTATGGTGAGTCGAAAGCAGAAGCCATTGCCGGAACAGTGTCTGGCCCAGTAACTGAGAGTCTACCAGCAAGTAGTTTACAAAACCACCCTGATGTGACCATCATCGCAGATGCTGAAGCGCTCAGCTTGCTTGAAAAATAAAAAGCAAAACCGTTCAGTATGTTCTATTGAACGCTTTCAAGACTTGTATAAATGGCAGAAAAAATTAAAATTAAACCGCATTTTTTCTTGACAATTATTCCTTTTACGTGTAAAATAGAATAGATCTTGAACTTGAAGGGAGTGAAAAAAATGTCTAAAACAGTAGTACGTAAGAATGAATCTCTTGACGACGCACTTCGTCGTTTCAAACGTGCGGTTACTAAAGCTGGTACTCTTCAAGAAACACGCAAACGTGAATTCTATGAAAAACCTTCTGTAAAACGTAAACGTAAATCAGAAGCAGCTCGTAAACGTAAAAAATTCTAATTAGAAATGAAAGGCTGGAGAAATCTAGTCCTTTTTCTTTTAATACTCTTCGAAAATCAAAATCAAATCGCGTCAACGTCGCCTTGCCGTAGATATGGTTACTGACTTCGTCAGTTCCATCTACAACCTCAAAACGGTGTTTTGAGCAACCTGCGGCTAGTTTCCTAGTTTGCTCTTTGATTTTCATTGAGTATAAATAAATACTCCAAAGCCTGCAAAAATCTGAAATATCCTCCTACAATTTGATATAATAGAGAGAAGAACTCATTTGAAGGAGGAAATGATGTCGGTTTTAGTAAAAGAAGTGATTGAAAAGCTTAGACTAGACATTGTCTATGGCGAACCAGAATTACTTGAAAAGGAAATCAATACCGCGGACATTACGCGACCTGGTCTTGAAATGACAGGCTATTTTGACTATTATACGCCAGAGCGAATCCAGCTCTTGGGAATGAAGGAGTGGTCCTATCTCGTTTCAATGTCCTCTCACAACCGTTACCAAGTCTTGAAAAAAATGTTTCTACCTGAGACACCTGCGGTCATTGTTGCTCGTGGTTTGGTGGTTCCTGAGGAGATGCTAAAGGCAGCTAGAGAATGTAAGATTGCCATTTTAACTAGCCGTACGGCGACCAGTCGTTTATCTGGAGAGTTATCTAATTACCTGGATTCTCGTTTGGCCGAACGTACCAGTGTTCATGGGGTTTTGATGGATATCTATGGGATGGGTGTCTTGATTCAAGGCGATAGTGGTATCGGTAAGAGTGAGACAGGTCTAGAGCTTGTCAAACGTGGTCACCGCTTAGTGGCAGATGATCGGGTAGATATTTATTCTAAGGATGAATTAACTCTTTGGGGAGAACCTGCTGAAATCTTGAAACACTTGATTGAAATTCGTGGGGTTGGGATTATCGATGTTATGAGCCTCTACGGTGCGAGTGCGGTCAAGGATTCTTCACAGGTCCAGCTGGCTGTTTACTTGGAAAATTATGATACGCATAAGACTTTTGATCGTCTTGGAAACAATGCAGAGGAATTAGAAATTTCTGGCGTAGCCATTCCTCGTATCCGCATTCCAGTGAAAACAGGTCGTAATATCTCTGTTGTGATTGAGGCAGCTGCCATGAATTATCGTGCTAAGGAAATGGGCTTTGATGCGACGCGTTTGTTCGAAGAACGCTTGACAAATCTTATTGCTCAAAATGAGGTGCCTAATGCTTGATCCAATTGCTATTCATCTAGGTCCTCTAGCTATTCGTTGGTATGCCTTGTGTATTGTAACAGGCTTGATTCTTGCGGTTTATTTGACCATGAAAGAAGCGCCTAGGAAGAAGATCATACCAGACGATATTTTAGATTTTATCTTAGTAGCCTTTCCTCTGGCTATTTTAGGAGCTCGTCTCTACTATGTCATTTTCCGTTTTGATTACTATAGTCAGAACTTGGGAGAAATTTTTGCCATTTGGAATGGTGGTTTGGCCATTTACGGTGGTTTGATTACTGGGGCTCTTGTACTTTATATCTTTGCTGATCGCAAACTCATCAATACTTGGGATTTTCTAGACATTGCGGCGCCTAGCGTCATGATTGCCCAAAGTTTGGGGCGCTGGGGCAATTTCTTTAACCAAGAAGCCTACGGTGCAGCAGTGGATAATCTGGATTATCTACCTGGCTTTATCCGTGACCAGATGTATATAGAGGGAAGCTATCGTCAGCCGACCTTCCTTTATGAATCTCTATGGAATTTACTTGGCTTTGCCTTGATTCTGATATTCAGACGAAAATGGAAGAGTCTCAGAAGAGGTCATATCACTGCTTTCTATTTGATTTGGTATGGTTTCGGTCGTATGGTTATTGAAGGCATGCGGACAGATAGTCTTATGTTCTTTGGACTTCGAGTGTCTCAATGGCTATCAGTTGTCCTTATCGGTCTTGGAATTTATCATTCTATATCAAAATCGAAAGAAGGCCCCTTACTATGTTACAGAGGAGGAAAAGTAAATGTTAGAAGTTGCATATATTCTTGTAGCCCTTGCTTTGATTGTATTTTTAGTGTATCTAATCATTACTGTACAAAAGCTTGGACGTGTGATTGATGAAACAGAGAAGACGATTAAAACTTTAACTTCAGATGTAGATGTGACCTTGCATCATACCAATGAATTGCTGGCTAAGGTCAATGTATTGGCAGATGATATCAATGTCAAGGTGGCAACGATTGATCCACTCTTTAGTGCTGTTGCAGATTTATCTCTATCTGTTTCAGACCTCAATGATCATGCGCGTGTCTTGAGCAAGAAAGCTTCATCAGCTGGTTCAAAAACACTCAAGACTGGTGCAAGTTTGTCAGCTCTTCGTCTTGCAAGTAAATTTTTCAAAAAATAAAAAAGGAGAATCCTTATGGGTAAACTATCCTCAATCCTTTTAGGAACCGTTTCAGGTGCAGCTCTTGCCTTGTTTTTAACAAGCGACAAGGGCAAACAAGTTTGCAGTCAGGCTCAAGATTTTCTAGATGATTTGAGAGAAGATCCTGAGTATGCCAAGGAGCAGGTCTGTGAAAAACTGACAGAAGTTAAGGAGCAGGCTACAGATTTTGTTCTTAAAACCAAAGGACAGGTTGAGTCAGGTGAAATCACTGTGGACAGCGTCCTTGCTCAAGTCAAATCATGTGCTCGTCAAGCGACAGAAGCATCAAAAGATCGATTCAATAATCTAAAAGAGCAATGGCAAGAAAAGGCCGAAATTTTTGATGAATCAGAAGAGATTGTTATTGACATAACAGAAGAATAAAAATAAATAGTAACTATTCTAGATCCTATAAACTCTCTAGTGGATTATATCTCTATAGAGCTTATAGGTTTTTTTATGTGGATAAAACGATTAAAAAGAAATTAGTATACTTTTTTTCTATGAATAGATTTGTTTTTTTGTTATATAATATTTTTAATATGTTTATAATATTATATTTAAATATGCATTTTTCCTATAATTTTTAATCAGTATAACGCTACATATTTGATTAAATATGTTGATTGTGGTATAATCGAGCTGTAATAGCTGTAATAGCTGTAATAGCTGTAATAGCTGTAATAGCTGTAATAGCTGTAATAGCTGTAATAGCTGTAATAGCTGTAATAGCTGTGATGTGTAAAATGCTCATCATAGTGATTTTTTATGGTTATATTCCTACTTGGGATTAGCTATAAAAATTGCTTTTTAATTTGATTTTGTGTTTTGACATAAGGAGGAAAAATGGAAAACAAATCGAATTCACTAAGTAGAGTAAAGCGTCACCAACGTGAAAAGGTTCTACGCTTCTCTATTCGTAAATATAGTTTTGGTGCGGCGTCAGTGGCTGTTGCAGCACTGATGTTTTTGGGTGCGCGTGTTGCTAGTGCGGATAGTGTGATTGAAAACAACTCACAAAATACCACAGATGTGCATAATCAAAAAGAGAAGAATAAATCACTCGCAGAGATTCAACAACCTACTGCTATCAAAGTAGAAGCTGCACAGAATCCTTTGGAGAAGAAGACGACAACCAAAAATGAAAACGTTGTCAAAGTGGTTGATAAAGCGAAATTAAAAAAAGTAGTTGAAGAGTTAAAGACTACTCTTTCATCGAAATCAGATCTTGACAAGTCAGTTATTTCTCCGATTAAGGACAGAGTTCAAAAAGGACAAGCCCTACTAGATAGTGATACTGCAACACAGAAGGATGTAGATGAACTACTTTCCCTTTTAGAAAGTGACTTAACTGTCTTATCAAATGCTACTAAAGAATCAAACAAGGTTCAAGAAACTGCAACTGAAAATAAGACTGAAATCAAAGATAATAAAATCACTTCTGAACTAAGTGAAGCTGATAAATCTACTTCTCAAAACAAGGAAGCTGATAAAAGCACAACAGAGAAAAAAGAATCTTTAAAATTATCTACTGATCAATTACAAGCTGCGCTTCTTGATTTGCCTGAAAATGAAACAACTAAAGAAGTGTTGGAAAAAGCCAATGAAGTTCTCTCACTTGCTCAAGGGTTATTGACAAATACTAGGGTAACATCTAATGAACTTGAGGATTTGAATCAGCGTGTAAAAAGAACATTTAATTCTGTCAAGATAGCGACTTTGCGTCTAACTTCAGGTAAGAATGACCCACGTAACGGAAATAAAATTGAAGAAGGAACAAATGTAAGAGCGGCTTCAATTTCTTCAAGATGGGATTCAAGTGACAACTTATTGATTTATCAACGTCACCGTGCGAGTGATGGAAGCAGAGTCGTTAGAAATGGATTAAGAGAATATACCGAAAAAAAAGTAGATATGTTCGCTAAAACGACAACAATCGATGGAGAACGTTATGTAGTTTATGATGTTTTCTTCAATAATGATGGTGCCTCAATGGCGCACCTAAGTAGATATCAAATCTATCGATTAATTTTACCACCTCAAATTTTAGATTTAACAAGCGAGGGTCTTTATAAAGGTAATACTTTAAGAGATTTAAAAATTTGAAACTTATACGAGAAATGGTAACTCTGGAACGCTTTCTCAAAATCCAGAAAACTTTACTAGAACTGCTACTCATAATGTTAATTTCTTAAATAATTCAACTGATTATGGTTCAGGTTGGAGAAAATTAACGTATTTCAATGCTTTAGATATTAGACATAACGGTGAATATAATCGAGATATGCGTGATACTTTTAAGGGGAATAGCAATGATCCACTTTTAATTCATGCGGTAACAAGAACGGAAAGCAAATTTAATCGATACTCTTATGGTTTTGGGGTTAAAACAGAGGATAGAGATTCTGCGATTCACATGCAAGTGAAAGCTAAGCTAAAAGCTGGAGTAACAGATGATCAGGTAAGAGAGGCCTTTGCATTAGCAGTTGTTGGTACATTTGGACTTACTACAAACCAAGCATATACATTCATTTCAGGAAAAGATGCAAGTGAACCAAAATATACAGATTATCCAGACCAACCAGTACAACCAACCTTAAGAGAAAAACAAGCAAAACTATATCCTATCCAAGGTAGCAGACATACAAAAGTTGTAGGAGACACCATTCCAAACACTGGTAATCCTGTAGCGGATAAATATATTACGCGTAAGGGCAGTGGAGATTTCCCTGCTGGAATGAGCTGGAGTTGGGAAGGAAATAATTCTCCAAGTACAGCAAATGCTGGTAAGTTTACTTATACAGCAATTGCAAGATACCAAGATGGCTCTACATCAAAAGATGCAAATTCAGGATCAGATGGAAAAGTTCACTTTACGGTTAACCCTAAAAAACCGACGATTACAACGAGCGTAGTGAACAAAAAAGGCTTAACAAATCAAACAATAGAAGTTAATGTAGGCAGCGGGGTTAAAAATGGATCTGTTGTAAAATTATATGATGGAGATCGTGTAATTGGACAAGGGACATCAAATGGGACAACTGCAAGAATTACAGTGTCCGGAGCTTTACCAGGAAATCCTCTTAAAGCTGAAACAACGGTTGACAATGGCGGAGTTGTAGTTTCTGAGAAAAGTGATCCAGTTACACCAACAGAAGCACCAGACACACAAGCTCCAACATTAGCTATTACACCAGCTAATCAAACAGTAGTTGAAGGACAAAATGTAACCTTTACAGTAACAGCAAGAGATAATAAACATGTTAATCTTGATGCTAATGATTTTCTAACAAAATACGGTACTAGGGTCTTTTCAGGGAAAGCATCTGTAACTTCACCAACAGACACTGATACTGAAAAAATAAGAACTATTACGATTACAACAACGGCAGAAGATGTTGGTAAGACTAATACAATTACTTTTAATGCTACGGATAATGCTAATCACAGAGCGGCACCAGTGAGCTTTACTTTTACTGTAACTAAACGTGACAATATACCACCAACAATCACAGCAGGTAATGCTACAGTAACAAGCCGTGAACAAATCACTCCAATTTCTGTAACAGCTGTAGATAATACAGGTGGAGTTGGAATGCGCGATAATAATCCGATCGAAGTAACAGGATTACCATCAGGATTAACATATGCGAATAATCGAATTACAGGAACACCGACTGGAGCGCCTGGAAATAGTACAGTAACCATTAAAGCCTATGACAAAAATGGGAATATGGCTACAAAAACAATCACAATTACAGTACGGAGCCAAGCGGACGCTCACAATCCAACAGGAGCAGGATTAACTGTAAATCAAAACCATACCATTACAGATGCGGAATTAAAAGCAAAAGTAAGTAATGCAGGCCCAGGAACTTTATCAATTGTAAGTAGACCATCAACAGCGAATGCAGGAAACGCAGGAAATGCGGTAGTGAAAGTCACATACCCAGATGGAACATTTGACAATGTAAATGTACCAGTTACAGTAACCGACGTAACAGGACCAACAATTACAGCGGAAAGCGCAACAGTAACGAAAAATGAATCTATTACGCCAATTCCAGTAACAGCTGTAGATAATACAGGTGGAGTAGGAATGCGCGATAATAATCCGATTGAAGTAACTAATTTACCAGCAGGATTAAGATATGCGAACAACCAAATTACAGGAACACCAACAGCAGGAGTAGGTTATTATACTGTAACAATTAAGGCGTACGATAAAAACAATCGTTTAACTACAAAACAAATTAGAATTACAGTACGAAGCCAAGCGGACGCTCACAACCCAACAGGAGAAACCTTAACAGTTCCGTATAACCATAACATTACGGATGATGAAGTGAAGGCTAAAGTACAAAACTTTGCTCCAGGAACTTTAACGGTACAAAGTAAACCGTCAACAAATACATCAGGTAATGTCGGAAATGCGGTAGTGAAAGTCACATACCCAGATGGTTCACATGATACAGTAAATGTTCCAGTAGTCGTAGGACGTCCAAATAAAGATGATTACACACCGAAGTACAATGACGGAAGTGGTAAACCAGGAGAATCAGTAGAGATTCCAGTAAGTGAAGCAAACGGTAAGAAAATCCCAACAGGAACAACTTACACAAGTGGCACACCAGGAATCATCACAGTAGATAAAACTACAGGAAAAGTAACAGTAACCATTCCATCAGATAAGAATCCAGGTGATAAAGTAACAGGCAAAGTTCTCGTAAGATATCCAGATGGATCAGAAGAGGAAGTCCCAGTCACTGTAACAGTAGTCAACCGTGATAAAGATGATTACACACCGAAGTACAATGACGGAAGTGGTAAACCAGGCTCATCAGTAGAGATTCCAGTAAGTGAAGCAAACGGTAAGAAAATCCCAACAGGAACAACTTACACAAGTGGCACACCAGGAATCATCACAGTAGATAAAACTACAGGCAAAGTAACGGTAACCATTCCATCAGATAAGAATCCAGGGGATAAAGTAACAGGCAAAGTTCTCGTAAGATATCCAGATGGATCAGAAGAGGAAGTCCCAGTCACTGTAACAGTAGTCAACCGTGATAAAGATGATTACACACCGAAGTACAATGACGGAAGTGGTAAACCAGGCTCATCAGTAGAGATTCCAGTAAGTGAAGCAAACGGTAAGAAAATCCCAACAGGCACAACTTACACAAGTGGCACACCAGGAATCATCACAGTAGATAAAACTACAGGAAAAGTAACGGTAACCATTCCATCAGATAAGAATCCAGGGGATAAAGTAACAGGCAAAGTTCTCGTAAGATATCCAGATGGATCAGAAGAGGAAGTCCCAGTCACTGTAACAGTAGTCAACCGTGATAAAGATGATTACACACCGAAGTACAATGACGGAAGTGGTAAACCAGGCTCATCAGTAGAGATTCCAGTAAGTGAAGCAAACGGTAAGAAAAATCCCAACAGGCACAACTTACACAAGTGGTACACCAGGAATCATCACAGTAGATAAAACTACAGGAAAAAGTAACGGTAACCATTCCATCAGATAAGAATCCAGGGGATAAAGTAACAGGAAAAGTCCTTGTCCGCTACCCAGATGGATCAGAAGAGGAAGTCCCAGTAACTGTAACAGTAGTCAACCGTGATAAAGATGATTACACACCGAAGTACAATGACGGAAGTGGTAAACCAGGCTCATCAGTAGAGATTCCAGTAAGTGAAGCAAACGGTAAGAAAATCCCAACAGGCACAACTTACACAAGTGGTACACCAGGAATCATCACAGTAGATAAAACTACAGGAAAAGTAACGGTAACCATTCCATCAGATAAGAATCCAGGGGATAAAGTAACAGGAAAAGTCCTTGTCCGCTACCCAGATGGATCAGAAGAGGAAGTCCCAGTAACTGTAACAGTAGTCAACCGTGATAAAGATGATTACACACCGAAGTACAATGACGGAAGTGGTAAACCAGGCTCATCAGTAGAGATTCCAGTAAGTGAAGCAAACGGTAAGAAAAATCCCAACAGGCACAACTTACACAAGTGGTACACCAGGAATCATCACAGTAGATAAAACTACAGGAAAAGTAACGGTAACCATTCCATCAGATAAGAATCCAGGGGATAAAGTAACAGGAAAAGTCCTTGTCCGCTACCCAGATGGATCAGAAGAGGAAGTCCCAGTAACTGTAACAGTAGTCAACCGTGATAAAGATGATTACACACCGAAGTACAATGACGGAAGTGGTAAACCAGGCTCATCAGTAGAGATTCCAGTAAGTGAAGCAAACGGTAAGAAAATCCCAACAGGCACAACTTACACAAGTGGTACACCAGGAATCATCACAGTAGATAAAACTACAGGAAAAGTAACGGTAACCATTCCATCAGATAAGAATCCAGGGGATAAAGTAACAGGAAAAGTCCTTGTCCGCTACCCAGATGGATCAGAAGAGGAAGTCCCAGTAACTGTAACAGTAACAACACCAGCTCGTAAGACACCAACAGTAGATGTTGAACAAGATCCTAAGACAGGTGACGTTACAGTAACACCTAAGAAACCAGATGGCTCAACATATCCACCAGGAACTAAGGTAGAAATCCCAGGTAAAGATGGTAACCCAATCACTGTTACAATCGGTGAAGACGGTAAAGGTAAAGTACCAAACAGCGAATTACCAGACGGTAAAGTTCCAGGTACAGGTAAGATTACTGAACCAGGTAAACCAGCTGTGGAAGTTCCAGTAGAAACTCCAGCTAAGGTAACACCAGAAACACCAGTCACTGAAAAGCCAGGTAAGATTGAAATTACTCAACAACCAAATGGAAATGCGATTGTAACACCTAAGAAACCAGATGGCTCAACATATCCACCAGGAACTAAGGTAGAAATCCCAGGTAAAGATGGTAACCCAATCACTGTTACAATCGGTGAAGACGGAAAAGGTAAAGTACCAAACAGCGAATTACCAGACGGTAAAGTTCCAGGTACAGGTAAGATTATTGAACCAGGTAAACCAGCTGTGGAAGTTCCAGTAGAAACTCCGGCTAAGGTAACACCAGAAACACCAGTCACTGAAAAGCCAGGCAAGATTGAAATTACTCAACAACCAAATGGAAATGCGATTGTAACGCCTAAGAAACCAGATGGCTCAACATACCCACCAGGAACTAAGGTAGAAATTCCAGGTGAAGATGGAAACACAATCACAGTAACAATTGGCGACAATGGTTCAGGTGAAGTACCAAATGACAATCTTCCTAAGACAGATGTCCCAGGTACAGGAACAGTAACAGAACCGAACAAGAAACCATCACAACCAGTGGATGTAACAACACCAGCTCGTAAGACACCAACAGTAGATGTTGAACAAGATCCTAAGACAGGTGATGTTACAGTAACACCTAAGAAACCAGATGGCTCAACATACCCACCAGGAACTAAGGTAGAAATCCCAGGTAAAGATGGTAACCCAATCACTGTTACAATCGGTGAAGACGGTAAAGGTAAAGTACCAAACAGCGAATTACCAGACGGTAAAGTTCCAGGTACAGGTAAGATTACTGAACCAGGTAAACCAGCTGTGGAAGTTCCAGTAGAAACTCCAGCTAAGGTAACACCAGAAACACCAGTAACTGAAAAGCCAGGTAAGATTGAAATTACTCAACAACCAAATGGAAATGCGATTGTAACGCCTAAGAAACCAGATGGCTCAACATACCCACCAGGAACTAAGGTAGAAATTCCAGGTGAAGATGGAAACACAATCACAGTAACAATTGGCGACAATGGCTCAGGTGAAGTACCAAATGACAATCTTCCTAAGACAGATATTCCAGGTACAGGAACAGTAACCGAACCGAACAAGAAACCATCACAACCAGTGGATGTAACAACACCAGCTCGTAAGACACCAACACTAGATGTTGAACAAGATCCTAAGACAGGTGACGTTACAGTAACACCTAAGAAACCAGATGGCTCAACATATCCACCAGGAACTAAGGTAGAAATCCCAGGTAAAGATGGTAACCCAATCACTGTTACAATCGGTGAAGACGGTAAAGGTAAAGTACCAAACAGCGAATTACCAGACGGTAAAGTTCCAGGTACAGGTAAGATTACTGAACCAGGTAAACCAGCTGTGGAAGTTCCAGTAGAAACTCCAGCTAAGGTAACACCAGAAACACCAGTCACTGAAAAGCCAGGTAAGATTGAAATTACTCAACAACCAAATGGAAATGCGATTGTAACACCTAAGAAACCAGATGGCTCAACATACCCACCAGGAACTAAGGTAGAAATTCCAGGTGAAGATGGAAACACAATCACAGTAACAATTGGCGACAATGGCTCAGGTGAAGTACCAAATGACAATCTTCCTAAGACAGATATTCCAGGTACAGGAACAGTAACCGAACCGAACAAGAAACCATCACAACCAGTGGATGTAACAACACCAGCTCGTAAGACACCAACACTAGATGTTGAACAAGATCCTAAGACAGGTGACGTTACAGTAACACCTAAGAAACCAGATGGCTCAACATATCCACCAGGAACTAAGGTAGAAATCCCAGGTAAAGATGGTAACCCAATCACTGTTACAATCGGTGAAGACGGTAAAGGTAAAGTACCAAACAGCGAATTACCAGACGGTAAAGTTCCAGGTACAGGTAAGATTACTGAACCAGGTAAACCAGCTGTGGAAGTTCCAGTAGAAACTCCAGCTAAGGTAACACCAGAAACACCAGTCACTGAAAAGCCAGGTAAGATTGAAATTACTCAACAACCAAATGGAAATGCGATTGTAACACCTAAGAAACCAGATGGCTCAACATATCCACCAGGAACTAAGGTAGAAATCCCAGGTAAAGATGGTAACCCAATCACTGTTACAATCGGTGAAGACGGAAAAGGTAAAGTACCAAACAGCGAATTACCAGACGGTAAAGTTCCAGGTACAGGTAAGATTATTGAACCAGGTAAACCAGCTGTGGAAGTTCCAGTAGAAACTCCGGCTAAGGTAACACCAGAAACACCAGTCACTGAAAAGCCAGGCAAGATTGAAATTACTCAACAACCAAATGGAAATGCGATTGTAACGCCTAAGAAACCAGATGGCTCAACATACCCACCAGGAACTAAGGTAGAAATTCCAGGTGAAGATGGAAACACAATCACAGTAACAATTGGCGACAATGGTTCAGGTGAAGTACCAAATGACAATCTTCCTAAGACAGATGTCCCAGGTACAGGAACAGTAACAGAACCGAACAAGAAACCATCACAACCAGTGGATGTAACAACACCAGCTCGTAAGACACCAACAGTAGATGTTGAACAAGATCCTAAGACAGGTGATGTTACAGTAACACCTAAGAAACCAGATGGCTCAACATACCCACCAGGAACTAAGGTAGAAATCCCAGGTAAAGATGGTAACCCAATCACTGTTACAATCGGTGAAGACGGAAAAGGTAAAGTACCAAACAGCGAATTACCAGACGGTAAAGTTCCAGGTACAGGTAAGATTACTGAACCAGGTAAACCAGCTGTGGAAGTTCCAGTAGAAACTCCAGCTAAGGTAACACCAGAAACACCAGTAACTGAAAAGCCAGGTAAGATTGAAATTACTCAACAACCAAATGGAAATGCGATTGTAACGCCTAAGAAACCAGATGGCTCAACATATCCACCAGGAACTAAGGTAGAAATTCCAGGTGAAGATGGAAACACAATCACAGTAACAATTGGCGACAATGGATCAGGTGAAGTACCAAATGACAACCTTCCTAAGAAAGATGTCCCAGGTACAGGAACAGTAACCGAACCGAACAAGAAACCATCACAACCAGTGGATGTAACAACACCAGCTCGTAAGACACCAACAGTAGATGTTGAACAAGATCCTAAGACAGGTGACGTTACAGTAACACCTAAGAAACCAGATGGCTCAACATATCCACCAGGAACTAAGGTAGAAATCCCAGGTAAAGATGGTAACCCAATCACTGTTACAATCGGTGAAGACGGAAAAGGTAAAGTACCAAACAGCGAATTACCAGACGGTAAAGTTCCAGGTACAGGTAAGATTATTGAACCAGGTAAACCAGCTGTGGAAGTTCCAGTAGAAACTCCGGCTAAGGTAACACCAGAAACTCTAACTCCGAATGCAGATCAGGTAGATACTAAGAATACTAATGATAATGGAGCTAAATCAAATGATTCTCAAATGTATTGCCAAATACAGGAACAGAATCAAATGCGACTCTTGCATCTCTAGGACTTCTTGGTATGCTAGGTGGTCTCGGACTTGCTCTTGGAAAGAAAAAAGAAGACTAAAAATTTAGTCAAATGAACATTCATCCTTTTGTATTTTAACAACAAACTAGATTGATTCTGAGAGTTGCTTTATCCATAAACTACAAAGAATGATTAGATAAAAAAAGCGAACAATGCTAGAATTTTGTTAAACGGAATTCTAAGTATTGTTCGCTTTTGTGGTATAATAATTACTATGCAGAAAAAACCAACGTCAGCCTATGTGCACATCCCGTTTTGTACCCAGATTTGTTATTATTGTGACTTTTCAAAAGTTTTTATCAAGAATCAGCCGGTAGATAGTTATTTGGAACATCTGTTAGAAGAGTTTCAATCTTATGATATTCAAAAGTTGAGAACCCTCTATATCGGTGGTGGCACACCGACAGCTTTGTCAGCTTCTCAACTGGAGGTTTTATTGGATGGCTTGACTAAAAACTTGGACTTGTCTGCCTTAGAAGAGTTGACCATTGAAGCCAATCCAGGTGACTTGGATGCGGATAAGATAGCCGTTTTGAAGAACTCGGCTGTCAATCGTGTCTCTCTAGGTGTGCAGACCTTTGATGACAAGATGTTGAAAAAGATTGGGCGCAGTCATTTGGAGAAGGATATTTATGAAAATATCGACCGTCTAAAACTGGCTGGTTTTGACAATATCTCCATCGATTTGATTTATGCACTGCCAGGTCAGACCATGGAGCAGGTCAAGGACAATGTGGCTAAGGCCATTGGGCTGGATATTCCCCATATGAGTCTGTATAGCTTGATTTTAGAAAATCATACGGTCTTTATGAACCGAATGCGACGAGGGAAATTGCCTCTGCCTAAGGAGGAACTGGAAGCTGAGATGTTTGAGTATATCATCGTAGAGCTTGAGCGAGTTGGTTTTGAGCATTATGAGATTTCTAATTTCTCCAAGCCTGGTTTTGAAAGTCGCCACAATCTCATGTACTGGGACAACGCTGAATACTATGGCATCGGTGCTGGGGCATCTGGTTATGTCAATGGTGTCCGCTATAAAAATCATGGTCCGATTCGTCATTATCTCAGTGCTGTTGAGGAAGGTAATGCTCGCATCACAGAAGAGCACTTGAGTCAAAAGGAGCAGATGGAAGAAGAAATGTTCTTGGGCCTCCGCAAGAAATCAGGAGTCTCCATGGCGCGATTTGAGGAAAAATTTGGACGGTCCTTCGATGGACTTTATGGAGAAATTGTCAGAGATTTGGTTCAACAAGGTCTCATGCAAATAGACGGTGATCGCGTGCGCATGACAAAAAGAGGTCTCTTTTTAGGAGACACTGTAGCAGAACGATTTATTTTGGAGTAGGATGATGGGCTTAACTTATCAAATGAATATGAAAATTCCTTTTGATATGGCTGATATGAACGGTCATATCAAGCTTCCAGATGTGATTTTGCTATCCCTGCAAGTTTCAGGGATGCAGTCTATTGAGTTGGGGGTTAGTGATAAGACTATTTTGGAAGAGCATAATCTGGTCTGGATTATCACAGATTATGATATTGAGGTGGTTCGTTTGCCTCGTTTTGCAGAGGAAATCACTATCGAAACGGAAGCCCTGAGCTATAATCGACTTTTTTGCTACCGTCGCTTTACCATTTATGATGAAGCGGGGCAGGAGCTCATTCACATGATGGCGACCTTTGTTCTCATGGACCGAGATAGTCGAAAAGTCCATGCTGTCGAACCTGAGATTGTGGCTCCTTACCAGTCTGATTTTGATAAAAAGCTCATCCGTGGACCAAAGTATGAGTCCTTGAACGAGCCAGTCAGCAAGGATTACCATGTCCGTTTTTACGATTTGGATATGAATGGTCATGTCAATAACAGTAAGTATCTGGATTGGATTTTTGAGGTCATGGGAGCGGATTTTTTGACCCAATATATTCCCAAGAAAATCAATCTCAAGTATGTCAAGGAAGTTCGACCAGGTGGGGTGATTACATCGGCTGTTGAACGGACTGGACTGGAAAGCAAGCATGAGATCACAAGCGACGGGGCTACCAATGCCCAAGCTATCATCACTTGGCAAGAAATAAAAAAGGATTAGGAAGAAATAGATGAAATATAAAGGCTATTTAATTGATTTAGACGGAACCATTTATAAGGGGAAGGATCGAATTCCAGCAGGAGAGGCTTTTGTCCATGAATTGAAAAAGCGGGACATTCCTTATCTTTTTGTGACCAACAATACAACCCGCACTCCTGAGAGTGTTCAGCAGATGTTGGCTCAGAATTTTAATATCGATACAGCTCTATCGACTGTTTACACAGCAACTTTGGCGACTATCGATTATATGAATGATTTGGGGCTTGAAAAGACCGTCTATGTCATCGGAGAAGCAGGACTCAAAGATGCCATTAAGGCGGCGGGCTATGTCGAAGACAAGGAGAATCCTGCCTATGTAGTAGTAGGCCTGGACTGGCAAGTCGACTATGAAAAATTTGCGACAGCAACTCTTGCGATTCAAAAGGGAGCTCACTTTATCGGAACCAATCCTGACCTCAATATCCCGACAGAACGGGGTCTTTTGCCAGGTGCTGGTTCACTGATTACGCTTCTTGAAGTAGCAACACGAGTGAAGCCTGTTTATATCGGGAAACCAAATGCTATTATTATGGACAAGGCGGTTGAGCACTTAGGTTTGGAACGTGAAGAGTTAATCATGGTTGGGGATAATTACTTGACTGATATTCGAGCAGGAATTGACAATAGCATTCCAACGCTCTTGGTGACGACAGGTTTTACCAAGGCAGAAGAAGTAGCAGACCTGCCAATCGCACCGACTCATGTAGTTTCTAGCCTTGCGGAGTGGAACTTTGATGAAAACTAAATTGATCTTTTGGAGCTCTATGTTCTTTCTCCTCTCCCTCTCAATCCTTCTGACTATCTATCTGGCTTGGATCTTTTATCCTATGGAAATTCAGTGGTTGAACTTAACAAATCGAGTCTATCTAAAACCGGAAACCATTCAGTACAACTTTCATATCTTGATGAATTACCTGACCAACCCTTTTAGTCAGGTCTTGCAGATGCCTGATTTTCGTTCGTCAGCAGCTGGGCTACACCATTTTGCGGTGGTCAAAAACCTCTTTCACTTGGTTCAGCTAGTAGCCTTAGTGACACTGCCAAGTTTCTATTTCTTTATCAAAGGAATTGTGAAAAAGGGATTCTTGTCTCTCTATCGTAAAAATTTTCTGGCTTTAGTTGTCTTGCCTGTATTGATTGGTCTTGGGGGAGTTTTGATTGGTTTTGACCAATTCTTTACTCTTTTCCATCAAATTCTCTTTGTGGGAGATGATACCTGGCTTTTTGACCCAGCTAAGGATCCAGTGATTCTGATTTTTGCCAGAGACCTTCTTCCTTCATGCCTTCCTCCTCTTTTTCACCCTCTATGAAAGCTTCTTTGGTTTTCTGTACCTGAAAAGTCGTAGGAAGTAAAAACGAAAGACGTTTTTAATTTGTATATAAAAAAATCATATAATTTAAAACCATCGTTAAGAGTGAATTAACTAAATCCAGAATATATCAATCGTTCGCAAACAGTCTATTTTTTTCTTGAAAAAAATAGGCTTTTTTTAAAAAAATCGCTAGTCAAGCGCTTTATTTTTTTGTGTATAATAGAAATAGCAAAGTATAGATAAGAAGAGAAAAGCATGATTACACTATTTCTATCACCGAGCTGTACATCATGTCGTAAGGCGAAGGCCTGGTTAGAAAAACATAAGGTTCCCTTTGTGGAACACAATATTATGACCAGTCCTTTAACAAGAAAAGAATTGCAACACATCCTTTCCTTGACCGAAAATGGTACTGATGACATCATTTCAACTCGTTCAAAAATTTTTCAAAAATTGAATATTGATGTAGAGAGTATTTCGGTATCGGAATTGCTTCATTTGATTGAGCAGTATCCTAGTCTTTTGCGTCGTCCAATTATTATCGATGCTAAACGCATGCAAATCGGTTTTAATGAAGATGAGATTCGTGCTTTTCTCCCTCGTAGTTATCGTAAGCAAGAACTAAAAGAAGCAAGAATGAGAGCTGGTATTAGTTAATGAACAAACAGTATAGTTACCCACTAGATTTGTCGTGGAGCACTGAAGAACTTGCTTCAGTGCTTTCTTTTTTTAATGATGTTGAAGCTGCCTATGAGGGCAAGGTAGAGGCTAAAAAGTTACTGGAATCCTATAAGGAATTCAAAGCGGTCGTGCCAAGCAAGAGCGAAGAAAAACGTTTGGGCCGAGAATTTGAAACAGTTAGTGGCTATTCGCTTTATCGAGCAGTTCAGACTGCCAAGGAAAAAGGGGAAGGGAAGATTTCTCTTGGAAAGTAAATTTGAATTTGCTAAAGAGCTTATTAAGAGAGCGGGCCAGTACATCCTTGACCACATGCAGGAAGACTTGTGTGTTGAGACCAAGTCCTCTCCAACAGATTTGGTGACCAGACTGGACAAGGAAGTTCAGGAACTCTTGGTTGGTGAGATTTTATCCCGTTATCCTGAGGATAAGATTTGTGCTGAAGAAGGTTGTCTGCGAGCCTCGGTTCAAGAGGGCAGGGTTTGGGTTATTGATCCCATTGATGGGACCAATAACTTTGTAGCCCAGCAGGAAGATTTTGCTGTTATGATGGCTTATTTTGAGAATGGTCAAGGTCAGTTTGGTCTCATTTATGATGTGGTCAAAGGGGATTGTTACCACGGTGGCGGAGCCTTTCCAGTTTGTCTAAATGATAAGCCTCTAGCTCCTTTTAAACCAAAACCACTTGGAGATTTCCTTATTGCAGGGAATAGTGGCATGCTGGAAACCAATGAATGGGGCTTGGCTGATTTGAGTCGAGCGGTCCTCGGTGTTCGTGTCTATGGGAGTGCGGCCATTAGTTTTGCCAAGATTTTGTCAGGGCATTTATTGACCTATGTCACTTATCTGCAACCATGGGATTATGCTGCCGCTAATATTTTAGGGGAAAGTCTGGGCTATCGGGTGGTGACCCTTTCTGGTGAAACTCCTAATTTTCAAACCAGACAGCCGGTCATGATGCTACCTCTTGAGATGCAGGAGGAAATTCAGTCCTATATTTACGAAAGGAAAAGAACTTAAATGCAATTTCCAGAAGGATTTGTTGAAAAATATGAAGAGATACTAGGAGATGAGGCAAGAGATTTTCTTGCCTCTTTTGAGGAGGAAGCGGTTTCGGCTTTTCGGATCAATCCTTTAAAAGAAGCGCCAGTTTCCTTTTCTGATGCCATTCCTCAAACTCCTTGGGGCCACTACGGGAAGGTGTCTGGGAAATCGCCTGAGCATGCTACTGGTTTAGTTTATTCGCAAGAACCTGCTGCTCAGATGGTTGCTCAGGTAGCCCAGCCCAGTCCTGGTATGAAAGTCTTGGATTTGGCTGCTGCACCGGGTGGCAAATCAACTCAGCTGGCAGCCTATCTAGCAGGGGAGGGTCTCCTTGTTTCCAATGAAATTTCAAGCAAACGGGCTAAGATTTTAGTAGAAAACATGGAGCGCTTTGGAGCGACAAATGTCGTGGTGACCAATGAATCTGCTGACCGCTTGGCCAAGGTTTTTAAAGGCTATTTTGACCTCATTGTCCTTGATGCTCCTTGCTCTGGTGAAGGGATGTTTCGTAAGCAACCAGATGCTATGGACTATTGGAGCTTAGATTATCCGAGTCAATGTGCTAGCTTGCAAAGAGAAATTCTAGCAGATGCCGTGACCATGTTAGCTCAAGGTGGTCGTCTGGTTTATTCAACTTGTACCTGGGCCCCCGAGGAAAACGAAGAGATTGTCAATTGGCTACTGGAAGAGTATGATTTTGATTTGCTGCCAGTTGAACATATCAATGGAATGGTAGCTGGTATTGACCTGCCAGAAACAGCTCGGATGTACCCTCATCAGTTTAAGGGAGAGGGGCAGTTTGTAGCTCATTTACAATTTAGAGGTGACAATCCAGCTCCTAAATTTAAGGCAAGTAAGAGCAATCTCAGCCGCGAACAAGTTACTTTGTGGCAGGAATTTGCCCAAAAACACCTGAAAATCAATCTAAGGGGAATCTTGCAGACTTTTGGTGACCAACTCTATCTCCTGCCAGAATTTTTGCCAGATTTAGGGAAGCTCAAGATTGCTCGTAATGGACTGCATCTGGGTACCTTTAAGAAGAAACGCTTTGAGCCTAGTTTTGCTCTTGGTCTAGCCTTGAAACCGAGTCAGGTCAAGCAGTCGGTTGAAATTGACCAAGAAGAGTTTGTAAAGTATGTGGCTGGAGAAACTGTTCAGCTGGCAGAAAGTCTGCCAAATGGTTGGTACCAAGTTTTGGTTCAAGGCAATGGGTTGGGCTTTGCTAAGGTGACGGGAAATGTTTTGAAAAAAATTATTTTTCCAAAAAGGACTCAGATTCAAGTGAAAAATGCTAGTCAAAGTAGCTTGTCTATGTTATAGTGGAAGTATGGATTTTTTTCAAATTGTCTTTCATTTTAAGTCAAAATTGGTGGAAAAGGTAATTGAGCAAATTTCTAGTAAAACTAAGCTAGCAACTTCGGTTGGCTCCCAATTTTAAAAAAGAAAAACATAAATAAATAGTTGAAAAAATTCACAGCATTCACCATTATTTTTCAAGGAGAAAAACAGTGAAAAAAAGGAAAAAACTCGCTTTATCTCTTGCAGCTCTTTTGCTGGCAGGTTCTTTGGCGGGATGTGCTAGCTGGATTGATCGTGGGGAATCCATGACAGCTGTTGGTTCAACGGCTCTTCAGCCTTTGGTCGAAGCAGCAGCAGATGAATTTGGCTCTATGCACGTTGGAAAAACAGTCAACGTCCAAGGTGGAGGATCTGGTACAGGTCTGTCTCAGGTTCAGTCTGGAGCTGTTGATGTAGGAAATTCAGACGTATTTGCTGAGGAAAAAGACGGTATCAACGCATCCGCTCTAGTGGATCATAAGGTAGCCGTAGCGGGCTTGGCGGTGATTGTGAACAAGGAAGTTGATGTTGAAATCTGACAACTGAACAACTCCGTAGCATCTTCACAGGTCAAGTAACCAACTGGAAAGAAGTCGGTGGAAAAGATCTAGCCATTTCCATTATCAACCGCGCGGCAAGTTCTGGTTCGCGTGCAACCTTTGATAGTGTTGTTATGGATGGCCAATCTGCCATTCAGAGTCAAGAACAGGATTCAAATGGGATGGTCAAAAACATTGTTTCCCAGACACCAGGAGCCATTTCTTACCTAGCTTTTGCCTATGTGGATGACTCAGTTAAACGCATGAAATTGAACGGCTATGAGCCGATTGCAGAAAATGTTACAACCAATAACTGGCCTTTGTGGTCTTATGAACACATGTATACTCTAGGTCAGCCGAATGAATTAGTGGCAGAATTTCTTAACTTTGTCCTCTCAGATGAAGCGCAAAGCGGAATTGTTAAGGGGATGGGCTATATTTCTGTCAAGGAAATGAAGGTTGAAAAAGACGCTGTTGGAACGGTGACAGCACTAGAAGGGAGTCACTAATGAATCAAGAAGAATTAGCTAAAAAATTACTTTCTCCCTCAAAGAACTCTCGTCTAGAGAAACTAGGGAAAGGCTTGACCTTTGCCTGTCTGTCTTTGATTGTCATCATCGTGGCTATGATTTTGATTTTCGTAGCCCAAAAAGGTTTGTCGACCTTCTTTGTCAATGGAGTCAATATCTTTGATTTCCTATTTGGACAAACTTGGAATCCTTCAGGTAAACAATTTGGTGCGCTTCCAATGATTTTGGGTTCCTTTATTGTCACAATCCTGTCAGCCCTTATCGCAACTCCTTTTGCCATTGGTGCGGCAGTCTTTATGACGGAGGTTTCACCAAAAGGTGCTAGAATCTTGCAACCAGCCATTGAATTGCTAGTCGGAATTCCTTCAGTTGTGTATGGATTTATCGGTTTGCAAGTCGTAGTTCCCTTTGTCCGTAGTGTTTTTGGTGGAACTGGTTTTGGAATCTTGTCAGGGATTTTCGTTCTCTTTGTCATGATCTTACCGACGGTAACCTTTATGACAACCGATAGTTTGCGTGCGGTGCCTCGTCACTACCGCGAAGCTAGTTTGGCTATGGGAGCTACTCGTTGGCAAACCATCTGGCGCGTGACCTTGAAAGCAGCCCGTTCAGGGATTTTCACAGCAGTGGTCTTTGGGATGGCGCGTGCCTTTGGTGAGGCCTTGGCCATTCAGATGGTGGTCGGAAACTCAGCCGTTGTCCCAACTTCATTGACAACACCTGCTGCGACCTTGACCTCTGTTTTGACCATGGGTATCGGAAATACCGTTATGGGAACAGTTGACAATAACGTTCTCTGGTCACTGGCCTTAGTCTTGCTCTTGATGAGTTTGGCCTTTAACAGTGTGATTAAATTGATTACGAAAGAAAGAGGAAAGAAAAACTATGCACGCTAAGAAATTAGATAAAATTGCAACAGCTGTCCTCTACTCAATTGCTGGAATCATCGTTGCCATCTTGGCATCCTTGATTCTCTATATCTTGGTTCGTGGTTTGCCCCACATCTCTTGGTCTTTCTTGACTGGCAAATCATCTTCTTATCAAGCTGGTGGAGGGATTGGAATTCAGCTCTATAATTCCTTCTTCCTTCTGGTTATTACCTTGATTATCTCTGTTCCCTTATCTATGGGGGCTGGGATTTTCCTAGCTGAATACGCCAAAAAAGGTCCTGTGACCAATTTTGTCAGAACCTGTATTGAAATCTTGTCTTCGCTGCCATCAGTGGTTGTAGGTCTCTTTGGTTACTTGATCTTTGTAGTTCAGTTTGAGTATGGATTTTCAATTATTTCAGGCGCCTTGGCCTTGACGGTCTTTAACCTTCCTCAGATGACTCGAAATGTTGAGGACAGCTTAAAACACGTTCACCATACGCAACGTGAGGCTGGTCTGGCCCTTGGGATTTCTCGTTGGGAGACTGTGGTCCATGTGGTCATTCCAGAAGCCCTACCAGGTATTGTAACGGGGGTTGTCTTGGCCTCTGGCCGTATCTTTGGTGAGGCGGCTGCTCTCATCTATACAGCAGGACAATCTGCACCAGCACTAGACTGGTCTAACTGGAATATTCTTAGTGTTACTAGCCCAATCTCAATCTTCCGTCAAGCAGAAACCTTAGCTGTCCATATTTGGAAAGTCAATAGTGAAGGTACTATTCCTGATGGAACTATCGTATCAGCAGGTTCTGCGGCCGTGCTCCTCATCTTTATTCTCATCTTTAACTTTGGAGCTCGTAAACTCGGAAGTTACCTACATAAGAAATTAACCGCTGCCTAAAGGAGAAGCCATGTCAAATATAATTGGGATGAAAAGCATATCATCACCTTTCCTGAAGAGAAAGTGGCCCTCTCTACTAAGGATTTACATGTTTACTACGGTAAAAATGAATCCATCAAGGGCATCGATATGCAATTTGAAAAGAATAAAATTACGGCCTTAATTGGCCCTTCTGGTTCAGGGAAATCAACCTACCTCCGCAGTCTCAACCGTATGAATGATACCATTGATATTGCCAAGGTAACAGGTCAAATTCTCTATCAAGGGATTGATGTCAACCGCCCAGAAATCAATGTTTATGAGATGCGTAAACACATCGGTATGGTCTTCCAACGACCAAATCCCTTTGCCAAATCTATCTACCGCAATATCACTTTTGCCCATGAGCGTGCAGGAGTTAAGGACAAGCAAGTCTTAGATGAAATTGTGGAAACCTCTCTTCGTCAGGCTGCCCTTTGGGACCAGGTCAAAGACGATTTGCACAAGTCAGCCTTGACCCTATCAGGTGGTCAGCAGCAACGTCTCTGTATCGCTCGTGCTATCTCTGTTAAACCAGATATCCTCTTGATGGATGAACCAGCGTCTGCCTTGGATCCGATTGCGACAGCTCAGCTGGAAGAAACCATGTTGGAATTGAAAAAGGACTTTACCATCATCATCGTGACCCACAGTATGCAGCAGGCTGCGCGCGCTAGTGACTACACAGGATTCTTCTACTTGGGTGACTTGATCGAGTACGATAAGACATCTAATATCTTCCAAAATGCCAAACTACAGTCAACCAATGACTACGTAACAGGACACTTTGGATAGAAAGGAAACAGTATGACAGAAGCGATTTTACAGGTGTCAGACCTGTCCGTTTACTACAATCAAAAAAAGGCCTTGAATAGTGTTTCCCTATCTTTCCAACCTAAGGAAATTACAGCCTTAATTGGTCCATCTGGATCAGGGGAAGTCAACCCTTCTCAAGGCAATCAACCGCATGGGGGGATCTTAATCCAGAGGTGACCACAACTGGTTCGGTGGTTTACAACGGTCACAACATCTACAGTCCGCGTACAGATACAGTTGAATTGCGTAAGGAAATCGGTATGGTTTTCCAACAACCAAACCCTTTCCCTATGTCTATCTACGAAAATGTTGTTTACGGGCTTCGTATCAATGGAGTGAAGGATAAGCAGGTTCTGGATGAAGCAGTAGAAAAAGCCTTGCAACGAGCTTCTATCTGGGATGAGGTCAAGGATCGCCTGCATGATTCAGCTATCGGGCTTTCAGGTGGACAACAGCAACGTGTCTGTGTTGCTCGTGTCTTGGCAACCAGTCCTAAAATCATTCTCTTGGATGAACCGACTTCAGCTCTGGACCCTATCTCGGCTGGTAAGATTGAGGAAACCTTGTATGGTTTAAAGATAAATACACCATGCTCTTGGTTACGCGTTCCATGCAACAAGCATCTCGTATTTCTGACAAGACAGGATTTTTCCTAGATGGAGATCTGATCGAGTTTAACGATACCAAGAAGATGTTCCTCAGCCCACAACACAAGGAAACAGAAGATTATATTTCAGGAAAATTTGGATAAGGAGATAAATGATGTTACGCTCTCAATTTGAGGAAGATTTAGAGAAATTGCACAACCAGTTCTATGCTATGGGACAAGAAGTGCTCTCACAAATCAATCGGACAGTGCGTGCCTTTGTTACGCATGACCGTGATTTGGCCAAGGAAGTCATCGAAGACGATGCAGAAGTAAACGAATACGAAGTGAAATTGGAGAAGAAATCATTTGAAATGATTGCCCTTCAACAACCGGTTTCTCAGGACTTACGTACAGTTCTAACAGTCTTGAAGGCTGTATCTGACTTGGAACGTATGGGGGACCATGCCGTTTCCATTGCCAAAGCGGCAATTCGTATGAAAGGGGAGCAACGCATCCCAGCTGTTGAAGAAGAAATCAAGAGAATGGGTCGCGATGTCAAGAACTTCGTCGAAGCAGCACTTGAACTCTATCTGAATGGTTCAGTAGACCAGGCCTATGAAGTAGCAGCCATGGACGAAAAAATCAATCATTACTTTGATAGCATTCGTGATTTAGCTACAGAAGAAATCAAGAAAAATCCAGATGCTATCGTTACAGGTCGTGATTACTTCCAAGTGATTGCTTTCTTGGAACGCATTGGAGACTATGCCAAGAATATCTGTGAATGGGTTGTTTACTTTGAAACAGGTAAGATTGTCGAACTATAAAATAGATTTACTCTGTATAAAAAGGAGCTTGAAATCAAGGCTCTTTGTCAACTGTAGTGGGTTGAAGAAAAGCTAAGCTCGAGAAAGGACAGATTTAGTCCTTTCTTTTTTGATATTCAGAGCAATAAAAATCCGTTTTTTGAAGTTTTCGAAGTTCCGAAAACCAAATGCATTTCGTTTGATGAGTTTGATAAGATTATTGGTTGCTTCCAGTTTAGCGTTTGAATAGGGGAATTGAAGGGCGTTGACGATTTTCTCTTTGTCCTTGAAAAAGGTTTTAAAGACAGTCTGAAAAAGAGGATGAATCTGCTTAAGATTGTCCTCAATGAGTCCGAAAAATTTGTCGTGTTCCTTGTTCTGAAAGTGAAAAAGCAAGAGTTGATAGAGATTGTAGTGGTGTTTCAAGTCTTCTGAATAGCTCAAAAGCTTATCCAGAATCTCTTTATTCGTTAAGTGCATGCGAAAAGTAGGGCGATAAAATCGCTTATCGCTGAGTTTACGACTATCTTGCTGGATGAGCTTCCAGTAGCGCTTGATGACCTTGTATTCATGGGATTTTCGCTCAAATTGATTCATGATTTGAACACGGACACGACTCATAGCACGGCTGAGATGTTGGACAATGTGAAAACGATCTAGAACAATTTTAGCACATGGAAAAAGTTGTTTAGCTAAGGCATAGTAAGGACTAAACATATCCATCGTAATGATTTTAACCTGACAACGAAGGGCTCTATCGTAGCGCAGAAAGTGATTTCGGATGATAGCCTGTGTTCTACCTTCAAGAACAGTGATGATATTGAGATTGTCAAAATCTTGCGCAATGAAGCTCATCTTTCCCTTAGTGAAAGCATACTCATCCCAGGACATAATCTCTGGAAGATGAGAAAAATCATGCTTAAAGTGAAAGTCATTGAGTTTTTCGAATGACAGTTGAAGTTGAAATGGAAAGCTGATGGGCAATATCGGTCATAGAAGTATTTTTCAATTAACTTTTGCGCAATCTTTTGGTTGATAATACGAGGGATTTGATGATTTTTTTCTTGACGAGAGGGGTCTCGGAGACCATTATTTTTCGAGCAATGATAGCACTTAAATCGACGCTTTTTTTAAGAAGGATTCTGGTAGGCATACCAGTCGTTTCAAGGTAAGGAATTTTTCGACGGTTTTTTTGAAAGTCATATTTCTTCATTTGACTTCCACATTCAGGACAAGATGGGGCCTCATAATCTAGTTTAGCGATGATTTCTTTGTGAGTATCTATATTGATGATGTCTAGAATCTGGATATTAGGGTCTTTAATATCGAGTAGTTTTGTGATAAAATGTAATTGTTCCATATGATTCTTTCTAATGAGTTGTTTAGTCGCTTTTTCATTATAGGTCATATGGGACTTTTTTCTACACAAAAATAGGCTCCATAATATCTATAGGGATTTACCCACTACGAATATTATAGAGCCGAAATCAATTGATAGCTCCTTTTTTTGAATTAAAAAAAATATTTTTTTAAGATAAAAATTCAAAAAAACACTTGACAAGTAAGTTGTATAGAGTTATAATTATACAAAATTAACAGAAAGGTTGTTTATTTATGAAATCAAAAAAATGGATATTTGTTTTATGTAGCTTTCTTGCAAGTTTCTTCTTAGTGGCTTGCCAGTCGGGTTCTAATGGTTCTCAGTCAGCTCTTGAGGCCATTAAGCAAAAAGGGAAATTAGTTGTGGCGACTAGTCCTGATTATGCACCTTTTGAATTCCAAGCCTTGGTTGACGGGAAAAATCAGGTAGTCGGTGCAGATATTGATATGGCTCAGGCTATTGCTGATGAACTTGGGGTTAAGTTGGAAATTTCAAGTATGAGTTTTGACAATGTCTTGACCAGTCTTCAAACTGGTAAGGCTGATCTAGCAGTTGCGGGAATTAGCGCTACTGACGAGAGAAAAGAAGTATTTGATTTTTCAATTCCTTACTATGAAAACAAGATTAGTTTCTTGGTTCGTAAGTCTGATGTAGAAAAATACAAGGATCTAACTAGTCTAGAAAGTGCCAATATTGCAGCCCAAAAAGGGACTGTTCCAGAATCGATGGTCAAGGAACAATTGCCAAAAGCTCAATTGACATCCCTAACCAATATGGGTGAAGCTGTTAATGAATTACAGGCTGGAAAAGTAGATGCTGTTCACATGGATGAGCCTGTTGCGCTTAGCTATGCTGCTAAAAATGCCGACTTAGCTGTCGCAACTGTCAGCTTGAAGATGAAGGACGGCGAAGCCAATGCCGTTGCTCTTAGAAAAAATAGTGCTGATTTGAAAGAAGTGGTGGACAAGGTCATCCAAAAACTCAAGGATGACGGTACCTACCAAATATCTTGAAAAAGCAGCAACCCTAACAGAAGTTGAAGAATAAGAAAAAAGCAGAGTTGGAGGTTATTCCAATTCTGCTTTTAAATAGTTTAAAACCTTTTCTAGATTTTCTAAGGATACCTTGGCAAATTGATAAGGGCAGGCATCCAAGTAAGCCTCCTCAAAGAAGTCCAATTTCAGCTGACTGTGTTTTAGGCTGGCGATTTTAGGATACTGTCTGAGATCGAGCAATAAACCATCGTGTAGGGGATAATGAGGAAGGGGACAAGGTGTTTTAGTTAAGATTTCCTCGATTTGTTTTTGGTAAGTTTCCTGATTGGACAAGCGAGCCAGACGATTTTTCTCAAATAATTGACTGTCAATATAGAGTGATAAGGCCTTTTGCATGATGAGGTTGCTGTCGTAGTCTAGGATATTTTTGTAGGCCACAAAGGCTTCTTTGATAGCATTTGGCAGAATGAGTGCCGTAATCCGCAGGGCTGGAAAGAGGCTGGTTGAGAAGGACTTGATATAAATGACGCGCTCCTCTGTATCTAGATAGTGGAAGGTCTGGCCCTTTTTAGAGTCCAAATCCCCCAAATAGTCGTCCTCTACGATATAGACACCATACTTGGAAGCTAAGTCAAGAATGGCTCGTTTGTCCTGCTCAGAATAGGAATGCCCCAGAGGATAGTGAAAACGAGGAATGGTGTAGAAAAACTTAATTTTTCCTGTTTTGAAGTGGCCTTCCAGCTCCTCCAAGTCAATCCCATCAATGCCTCGTTCAATCGTTTGATAGTCCAGACCTTGAGCAATCAAGAGGCGATTCATCCGATGGTAGGTCGGCTGTTCCACCAAGATTTCCTTGGCTTGGCTAGGAAAGGAAATTTGAGAAAGGATAAACAAGGCTTGCTGGGTTCCAGAAGTCAATATCAACTGGTCTGCCTTGCAGTAGAGAGCTTGGTCAAAGAGTAGTTTATGGATGGATTGTCTTAAGTCTTCTAATCCTTCTTGGTTGTCATAGTAGTTGAAGAGGTAGTTTTCTCGGCCAATCAAAGTTTCATTGATACAGAGTCGGAAATCATCATAGGCACTGGCATGTTCGTCAGTGACTTCGATTTCTAGATCCTGGTGTTGCCCTTGTTCTAGGACATAGTAACCACTCTGGGGCTTGGCATAGAGGTATTGTTCGTGCCGTAATTCCAGCAGGGCTCGTTGGATAGTATCCTTGCTACAGTGAAAGTCAAGGCTCAGTTGACGGATAGAAGGCAGGCGACTTCCCGTCGGAAAGCGTCCAGACTCGATGCCATTTTTCAGATAGGAAACGACCTCTTGGTACTTGCTTTGTTTCTTCATTCCAGACCTCCCTTGATTTTGTTACATTGTACCCTTTTTTTTCCTTCTTGGCAATGTTTAGAGTGTTTCTCTCGTTCACATCTAGGGGCAAATGTGGTATACTTAGGAGTAAGATTTATAGAATAATACTCTTCGAAAATCTCTTCAAACCACGTCAGCTTCGCCTTGCCGTAGATATATGTAACTGACTTCGTCAGTCTTATCTACAACCTCAAAGCAGTGCTTTGAGCAGCCTGCGGTTCGCTTCCTAGTTTGCTCTTTGATTTTCATTGAGTATAACAGACAAGAAAGTGAATGGATAAGAACGTGCAGGAACCAGTGAAATTATTTCAATACAATACCCTAGGAGCCTTGATGGCCGGCCTTTATGGTGGTACCATGACAGTGGGAGAATTGCTAGAGCATGGTGACCTTGGTTTGGGAACCTTGGATTCCATTGATGGAGAATTGATTATCTTAGATGGCAAGGCTTATCAGGCCAAAGGGTCTGGAGACCAGCCAGAGATTGTGGAAGTGTCGCCAGATGCCCTTATTCCTTATGCAGCAGTAGTACCGCACCAGGCAGAGGTCATTTTCCGCCAGCGGTTTGAGATGACAGACAAGGAATTAGAAGAGCGAATCGAGTCTTATTATGATGGGGAAAATCTTTCCGCTCTATCAAGATTCGTGGGGAATTTTCACATATGCATGTTCGCATGATTCCCAAGTCGACACCAGATACCAAGTTTGCTGATGTCGCAACCCATCAACCGGAATATAGTCGTGACAATGTGGCGGGGACCATTGTTGGTTTCTGGACGCCTGAAATTTTCCATGGGGTCAGTGTGGCAGGCTACCATCTGCACTTCATTTCAGATGATTTGACCTTCGGTGGACATGTTATGGACTTTGTCATCAAGGGAGGTATTATCGAGGTGGGAGCTGTTGACCAATTGGATCAACGTTTTCCTGTCCAAGACCGTCAATACTTGTTTGCTAAGTTCAATGTTGAAGAGATGAGAAAAGATATTGAAAAGGCAGAATAGGAGACGAAAATGACCACTCATATTATCATTACCATGGTGCTGTTGCTGGCTTTCTTGATAGGGAGCATTTGGTATGCCAAAAAGAAATACCAGATTAATTTAGCTGTCTTGGGCTTGGGGGCTGTTGCCTTCTTTGTCTCTTCGCAGATTTTAGAAAAACTAGTGCATATCTTGGTTTTGCATCCTCAAAAAGACGGCAGTATTGCCCTCTTGCAGGATCATCCACTTCTCTATATCATCTATGGGTTAGCCATGGCAGCCTTTTTTGAGGAAACAGCTCGTCTTGTTTTTTTCAAATGGTTGGAGAAAAAGAGAAATTTGGAAAAGGCAGACGCCTTGGCATATGGGTTAGGGCATGGTGGCTTGGAATTGATTTTCCTAGGCCTTACCAGTTTGATTAATCTCTATATCGTTCTCTCAGCAGTTCAAACTCAGAATCCACAGGTCATGCAATTGCTGTCTGAAAATATGTTGAAAACCATTCAGTCACTATCAGTCTGGCAGATTTATTTGCTTGGTTTTGAGCGAATCTTGGCCTAGGTTTCCAATTACTCTTGACTGTTTGGGTTTACCAAGCTGTTCGCCAGAAGAAATGGATTTATCTCCTAGCGGCCTATGGACTACATGCCTTCTTTGACCTGGCACCATCTCTTGCCCAAGTTGGCTGGTTGACCAATCCAGTCTTGGTTGAAGTTGTCCTAGTATTTGAACTTGTTCTAGTCGCCTATGGAACTAAGGCTATCTTTTGCAAAAAATCATAAGAAAAAGGAGGAAACCTCTTTTTTTGTGCAAAAACCAAACAAGATTTTTTTAGGGTCGTCAAATGGTCTTAAAAATGGTATAATGGAATGAATTTTGTAAAAGGAAGAGTGTCATGTCAGTAAAAGAAAAAATGCTTGAAATCTTAGAAGGGATTGATATCCGTTTCAAGGAACCCTTGCATAGCTATAGTTATACAAAAGTAGGTGGAGAGGCCGATTATTTGGTCTTTCCACGAAATCGTTTTGAGTTGGCTCGCGTTGTCAAATTTGCCAATCAAGAAAATATCCCTTGGATGGTTCTTGGAAATGCTAGCAACATCATCGTTCGTGATGGTGGGATTCGTGGATTTGTCATCTTATGTGACAAGCTCAATAACGTTTCTGTTGATGGCTATACCATTGAAGCAGAAGCTGGTGCTAACTTGATTGAAACAACTCGCATTGCCCTTCGTCATAGTTTGACTGGCTTTGAGTTTGCTTGTGGTATTCCTGGAAGTGTCGGTGGTGCTGTCTTTATGAATGCGGGTGCCTATGGTGGCGAGATTGCCCACATCTTACAGTCTTGTAAGATTTTGACTAAGGACGGAGAAATCGAGACCCTGTCTGTCAAAGATTTGGCTTTTGGTTACCGCCACTCAGCCATTCAGGAGTCTGGTGCAGTTGTCTTGTCAGCTAAATTTGCCCTAGCTCCAGGAAACCATCAGGTTATCAAGCAAGAAATGGACCGCTTGACGCATCTACGTGAACTCAAGCAACCTTTAGAATATCCGTCTTGTGGTTCGGTCTTTAAGCGTCCAGTAGGTCATTTTGCAGGTCAATTGATTTCAGAAGCTGGCTTGAAAGGCTATCGTATTGGTGGCGTAGAAGTCTCAGAAAAGCATGCAGGATTTATGATCAATGTCGCAGATGGAACGGCCAAAGACTACGAGGACTTGATTGAGTCTGTGATTGAAAAAGTCAAGGAACACTCTGGCGTCACTCTTGAGAGAGAAGTCCGTATTTTAGGAGAAAGCAAGTAGGAAGCTGTAGTTGAAAAGCTGCTGCTATGTCATGGAAAGGGGGTGAAAGCCTATCGTCAGTGCAGAAGAATGTAGGCAGTTCAATCTCCTACACGAGGTAGTAGTGGCCTGACAGAGCCCTGATCTGTTAATCTATGAAAAAGAAGGAATAAATGACAATTGAAAAAACCAATTATTGAATTCAAAAACGTTTCTAAGGTTTTTGAAGACAGCAACACCAAGGTTCTCAAAGATATTAACTTTGAGTTGGAAGAAGGGAAGTTCTATACTCTTCTAGGCGCGTCTGGTTCAGGGAAATCAACTATCCTTAACATCATTGCAGGGTTACTAGATGCGACGACAGGAGATATTTTACTGGACGGAGTCCGCATCAATGACATCCCAACCAACAAGCGAGACGTCCATACGGTCTTCCAATCCTATGCCTTGTTTCCACACATGAATGTGTTTGAAAATGTTGCCTTTCCACTCCGATTACGTAAGATTGACAAGAAAGAAATCGAGCAACGTGTTGCGGAAGTGCTCAAGATGGTTCAGTTGGAAGGTTATGAAAAACGTTCCATTCGTAAACTTTCTGGGGGACAACGTCAGCGTGTGGCTATTGCCCGTGCCATTATCAACCAACCCCGTGTGGTTTTGTTGGACGAGCCTTTGTCAGCGTTGGACTTAAAATTACGAACAGATATGCAGTACGAACTGCGTGAACTGCAACAACGATTGGGCATTACCTTTGTCTTTGTCACTCACGATCAGGAAGAAGCCCTGGCTATGAGTGACTGGATTTTCGTTATGAATGATGGCGAGATTGTCCAGTCTGGAACACCTGTGGATATCTACGATGAGCCGATCAATCACTTTGTTGCCACCTTTATCGGTGAGTCAAATATCTTGCCAGGAATCATGATTGAGGACTACTTGGTTGAGTTCAACGGCAAACGCTTTGAAGCGGTCGATGGTGGGATGAAGCCAAATGAACCTGTTGAGGTCGTGATTCGTCCAGAGGACTTGCGGATTACCCTTCCTGAAGAAGGCAAGCTCCAAGTTAAGGTGGATACCCAGCTCTTCCGTGGGGTTCACTATGAAATTATCGCCTATGACGAACTTGGGAATGAATGGATGATCCACTCGACTCGTAAGGCCATCGTGGGTGAGGAAATCGGTCTGGACTTTGAACCGGAAGACATCCATATCATGCGTCTCAACGAAACTGAAGAAGAGTTCGATGCTCGTATTGAGGAGTACGTAGAAATCGAAGAGCAAGAAGCAGGTCTAATCAATGCAATCGAGGAGGAAAGAGATGAAGAAAACAAGCTCTAAACTCTTTGTAGTGCCCTACATGCTTTGGATTACCCTCTTTGTCCTGGCACCCTTGGTCTTGATTTTCGGTCAATCCTTTTTCAATATTGAAGGACAATTCAGTTTAGAAAACTATAAATCTTACTTTGCGTCACAAAACTTGACCTACCTAAAAATGAGTTTCAACTCAGTGCTTTATGCAGGAATTGTGACCTTTGTAACCCTGCTTATCAGCTATCCAACAGCCCTCTTTTTGACCCGTCTCAAGCACCGTCAACTCTGGCTCATGCTGATTATCCTGCCAACCTGGATCAATTTGCTCCTTAAGGCCTATGCCTTTATTGGGATTTTTGGTCAGAATGGTTCTATTAACCAATTCTTGGAATTTATCGGAATCGGTTCGCAGCAGTTGCTCTTTACCGATTTCTCTTTTATTTTTGTCGCAAGCTACATCGAGCTTCCCTTTATGATTTTGCCGATTTTCAATGTCTTGGATGATATGGATAACAACCTCATCAATGCCAGCTATGACCTAGGTGCGACCAAGTGGGAGACCTTCCGCCATATCATCTTCCCTCTATCGATGAATGGTGTGCGAAGTGGGGTACAATCAGTCTTTATCCCAAGTTTGAGTCTCTTCATGTTGACCCGTTTGATCGGTGGGAACCGCGTTATCACTCTTGGGACAGCCATTGAGCAGAACTTCCTAACCAATGATAACTACGGTATGGGTTCAACCATCGGTGTGATTCTCATCCTGACCATGTTCATCACCATGTGGGTGACCAAGGAAAGGAGAGAACGATGAAAAAATTTGCCAACCTTTATCTGGGACTGGTCTTTCTTGTCCTCTACCTGCCCATTTTTTACTTGATTGGCTATGCCTTTAATGCAGGCAACGACATGAATAGCTTTACAGGCTTTAGTTTGAGTCATTTTAAAACCATGTTTGGCGATGGTCGCCTTATGTTAATTGTGACCCAGACCTTTTTCTTGGCCTTTCTGTCAGCATTGATAGCGACGATTATCGGGACTTTTGGAGCTATTTACATTTACCAGTCTCGTAAGAAATACCAAGAAGCCTTTCTTTCACTTAATAATATCCTTATGGTTGCGCCTGATGTTATGATTGGTGCCAGCTTCTTGATTCTCTTTACTCAACTCAAATTTTCACTTGGCTTTTTGACAGTTCTTTCTAGTCATGTGGCCTTTTCGATTCCTATCGTGGTCTTGATGCTCTTGCCTCGTCTTAAGGAAATGAACGGTGACATGATTCATGCGGCCTATGACCTAGGTGCTAGTCAGTTTCAGATGTTCAAGGAAATCATGCTTCCTTACCTGACTCCGTCTATCATTGCAGGTTATTTCATGGCCTTCACCTATTCGCTAGATGACTTTGCCGTGACCTTCTTTGTAACGGGAAATGGCTTTTCAACCCTATCAGTCGAGATTTACTCTCGTGCTCGTAAGGGGATTTCGCTAGAAATCAATGCCCTGTCTGCCCTTGTCTTTCTCTTTAGTATTATCCTAGTGGTTGGATATTACTTTATCTCACGTGAGAAGGAGGAGCAAGCATGAAAAAACTCTATTCATTTTTAGCGGGAATTGCAGCCATTATCCTTGTCTTATGGGGAATTGCGACTCATCTCGATAGTAAAATCAATAGTCGAGATAGTCAAAAACTGGTCATTTACAACTGGGGTGATTATATCGATCCTGAACTCTTGGAGAAATTCACAGAAGAAACAGGAATCCAAGTCCAGTACGAGACCTTTGATTCCAACGAAGCCATGTATACCAAGATCAAGCAGGGTGGAACGACCTACGATATTGCCATTCCTAGTGAATACATGATTAACAAGATGAAGGATGAAGACCTCTTGGTCCCGCTTGACTATTCAAAACTTGAAGGTCTTGAAAATATCGGACCAGAGTTCCTCAACCAGTCCTTTGACCCAGGCAATAAATTCTCCATCCCTTACTTCTGGGGAACCTTAGGAATTGTCTACAATGAAACCATGGTAGATGAGGCTCCTGAGCATTGGGACGACCTCTGGAAACCAGAGTATAAGAACTCTATCATGCTCTTTGATGGGTCGCGTGAGGTATTGGGACTGGGGCTCAACTCCCTCGGCTACAGCCTCAACTCCAAGGATACCCAGCAGTTGGAAGAAACAGTAGATAAGCTCTATAAATTGACTCCAAATATCAAGGCTATTGTGGCGGATGAGATGAAGGGCTATATGATTCAGAACAACGCTGCTATCGGTGTGACCTTCTCAGGTGAAGCCAGCCAAATGCTAGAAAAAAATGAAAATCTACGCTATGTAGTACCGACTGAGGCCAGCAACCTTTGGTTTGACAATATGGTCATTCCCAAAACAGTCAAAAACCAAGACGCAGCCTATGCCTTTATCAACTTTATGTTGAAACCCGAAAATGCTCTTAAAAATGCGGAGTATGTCGGCTATTCAACACCAAACCTACCAGCTAAGGAACTACTCCCAGAGGAGAAAAAAGAAGACAAGGCCTTCTATCCAGATGCTGAAACCATGAAACACCTAGAAGTTTATGAGAAATTTGACCATAAATGGACGGGAAAATACAGCGACCTCTTCCTACAGTTTAAAATGTATCGGAAGTAGGAGATTAGCAGTCACGAAACGAATCAGTTAATCTGGTTCGTTTTTTTGAAAAAATAGAAATCATGGTATAATAGTTTTAGGCTGAGAGTTATTAGAATTGTTTATAGCATCTCTGAAAATTTAATTCTAAAGGAGTTCAAAATGAGTCAGACTACGCAAATGCATATATATATATATATATATATATAACCTAATAAAAAAATATGTGAAAAAAATATAGATTGAAACCTACTGAAAATCCAGTAGGCTTTTTGCGTTTCTTGGAGGTATCTAATGGCTAAAAAAAGTTATTAAATATCACTGAGATTGAGGATAGAACCAAGGTTTTTAGTAGAGAATCTTAATGAATCGACATTTATTATTGATTTTTATTTCATTATTTGACATTACTAAAACGACCATAACAAGAGCAAGTAAAGTGGCATCTGATGATTTTATAATAAAAAAATAAATTATACTTTCGTAAAGTTGAAAATCAGCCATTACTTGCTCTGACTGAGATTGATAAAGAGTTGGATGGTCAGGTTCGTAAATCTCGATTTATTATTACAACAGATTTTCAAGAATTATATGCAAAGGATACACAGACAGGACTGACTCTAGCAATTTCTTTTAATGATTTACCAGCCCATTGTGATTTCTTCTTACCTTGGAATGGTATTGAAAAGATTGATTATGATAAGGAAAACCCTGCTGATGTAAAAGCGGCAGAGCGTTTCACCAAACTTTATGATGAACTAATTTCTATCAATCCTGAACTTGCCATTACTGAAACTGACGGTAAATCATTTAATCTATTTTTGATTCGTGTTCTTTTTCTACTATTTGCAGAAGATACAAATATCATCTCCAAGGGAGCTTTCACAAATGTTATTAAGATGAGGACATCTGAAGATGGTTCTGACTTGAATGAGTGTGTTAGAAAACTATTTACTGTTTTAGATATGCCTGAATTTAGTCGTCAGGATTTGGAGTCGTGGTTATCAGATTTTCCCTATGTAAATGGTAAGCTTTTTTCAGAGCCACATCATGACCTTATTTTCAATAAAAGAACTCGTCAATTACTCATTGAAGCAGGGGAATTGCTAAACTGGAATGAAATCAATCCAGATATTTTGGGCTCCATGATTCAAACCGTGGCAAATGCAGAAGCAAGATCAACATCGGGTATGCACTATACTAGCGTGCCCAATATTATGAAGGTCATCAAACCACTGTTTTTAGATAATTTACGAGCAGCATTTACGGAATTAGAAGAACGAGCTGACTACTATATAGGAGGTGGTGACTTTAGCGAGGAACATCGTCGCAAGGAATTGCGACAAATCTTACCTAAGTTAGAAGAGTTGCTCACTCGTATGGCCTCTATCAAGTTTTTAGACCCTGCTTGTGGTTCTGGAAATTTCCTCATCATTACTTATAAAGAACTTCGTCGTTTAGAAATTAATATCTTAATCAAACAGCGTGAAATTCGTGAATCCTTAAATGAAAAAGCTGTTTATCAAGGAGAATTGATTGCTGATGCATCTAAGATTTCTCTATCCCAATTTTCAGGAATTGAATTGGATGATTTCGCTCATGAAGTAGCAAGGTTATCCTTGTATATAGCGGAACACCAGATGAATGTGGAGATGGAAGAAGCACTTGCTGATGTCCATCCAAGGCTACTCCCCTTAAGAGAAGCTGGGAATATCGTTTGTGGGAATGCCCTAAGAATTGACTGGACAACTGTTTTGAATGCTAAGGCAGATGATGAAGTTTATATATTTGGGAATCCGCCGTATATAGGCTCTAAAAAAATGACCTTGGAACAAAAGAAGGAACTAGAAAATGTGATTTGTTCAGAAATTTCTTCTAAAAAATTAGATTATATTTCGGGATGGTTTTATAAGGCAAATCACCTTATTTATGGTAAAAATGCTCAATATGCTTTTTGTAACAACAAATTCAATAAATCAAGGTGAGCAAGTTTCAATTTTGTGGAGTGTTCTTCTACAATATGGCCAAATTTCCTTTGCATATCAATCGTTTAAATGGAATAATAGCGCGGCCCATAATGCAGGGGTTACAGTTACTATCATTGGATTTTCAAATAAAAAAATGATAAGAAAAGAATTATATATAGTGATAAGGGAGAGAGTTATGGAAAGAATATAAATCCCTATCTAGCTTTTTGCAGATGATATTATTGTATCTAATCACAATGATTCAGAGAAGTTAAATAATTTTTCCAAAAAAATAGTCTTTGGGAATATGCCAAGAAGTAAATATCTAATACTGACAAATGATGATAAAAAAATCAATTAGTTCAAAGATATCCTGAAACTGAAGTGTATTTTTAAAAAAAGTATATTGGAGCAGATGAGTATATCAATGGAAATTTTAGATATACTATTTGGATTGATCAAGATGAATATACTAAATTAGATAAGATCCAGGAATTCCATCAATTATTTGAAAATGTAAGGCAAGAACGCCTGAATTCTAAGGCTGCTGGAACAAGAGAAACTGCATCCACACCATGGAAATTTGTTCAACGTGGTGAATGGGATGATATGTTTTCTAAGGGGAAAATAGAAGGGAAGTTTCAACTGTTAGTTCCTGCTGTTACTTCAGAAGATAGAGATTATATACCAATGGGATTTGTGGGAGACGATACAATTATTTCAAATCGTTGCTATATTGTGTATGATACTCCAATTTGGCTACTTGGATGTCTTGTTTCTAAAATGCATATAAAATGGTTTCAAGCGATCGGTGGGAAATTAGAAACTCGATATAGTTATTCAGCTGGACTGGTTTATAATACATTCCCAATCCCAGAACTTTCAGATAGTCGGAAAAATATGCTTGAAGAAGCTGTTTTTGAAATGCTAGATGTTCGAGAAGAAGAAGGTGGAACCTTGGCTGAATTGTACGGTGGAGCCAATAAACCGATGAACGAACGTCTTCGTCAAGCACATGAAAAAATTGATGGTATCGTAGAACGTGCCTACCAGCAAAAGCCTTTTGAATCAGATGAAGAAAGGCTCAGTGTCTTATTGAACCTGTATAAAGAAATGACAGAAAAGGAAGCGAAATGACCTCAAATATATTTGAAATTAATTACAATGGTACAGGTGCTAGTCAATCAAATAATGCACTTGGTATGCGTGAAATGCAGGAGCGGGTATATGCTAAGAGAACTTCTCAACACTTATTGATTAAGGCGCCTCCTGCATCTGGTAAGTCGAGAGCTTTGATGTTTATTGCTCTTGATAAATTACATGCTCAAGGTCTGAAAAAAGCTATTATAGCTGTTCCAGAAAGATCTATTGGAAAATCGTTTCGTTCAACAAAATTGACAGATTATGGTTTTTACTGGGATTGGGAAGTTCTTCCCAAAAATAATTTGACTGAACAAGGGAGCAGTAAAAGTAAGGTAAAACAGTTTGTAGACTTTATGCATTCAGAGTCTCCTGATGATAGAGCTTTAATCTGTACGCATGCCACCTTGCGTTTTGCCTTTGAACAGCTAGCTGATAGTGATTTTAATGATGTTCTTCTAGCTATCGATGAATTTCATCATGTATCTCAAGATGATAATTCAGTTTTAGGAAATGCCTTAAGAAACATATTAGCCAATTCAACAGCCCATGTAGTAGCTATGACAGGGTCTTATTTCCGTGGAGATTCTGTACCCATTTTGGCACCTGAAGATGAGCAAAAATTTGATAAGGTATCCTATACTTATTATGAACAGTTGGAGGGGTACAAATATCTGAAAAGTTTTGCCATGGGTTATAACTTTTATCGTGGTCGTTACACAGATGCCTTGCACGAAGTACTGGACACGAGTAAGAAAACTATCATTCATATTCCCAATGTAAACTCAGGTGAATCAACCAAGGATAAGTATGATGAAGTTGACCGAATTTTAGATGAACTAGGGCAAGCAGTTCCAGATCCTAAGACTGGATTATGGTTAGTTACTGAGGAAACAGGTCGTGTATTGAAAGTTGCAGACCTTGTCACAGAAGAAGGACGTGAAAAAGTACAGGATTACCTAAACAAAATGACCAGTTTAGATGATCTCGATATCATTATCGCACTTGGTATGGCTAAAGAAGGTTTTGACTGGCCTTATGCTGAGTATGCTTTGACGATTGGCTATCGTCAGTCGCTAACAGAAATTGTTCAGATTATAGGTCGAGTAACACGCGATAGTTCCAATAAGTCACACGCTCAATTTACCAATCTCATTTCTCAACCAGATGCTCAAGATGATGAAGTTTTCTTTGCTGTGAATAATGTTATGAAGGCCATTACAGCTAGTCTATTGATGGAGTCTGTTTTAGCGCCAAATTTCAAGTTCAAACGAAAAGACCGAGAAGACCAGAAATCTTCTGGTGCCGAAATATTCGTTAAAGGCTTAAAAGAGCCTAGTACACAGAGAACAAAGGATATCATAGAAAATGATTTGAATGACTTACGTGCTAGTATATTGCAAGAACCGCGTATCCAAACTGCAATTGCTGCGGGAACGGATGCAGAAGTCATTAATAAGCAGATGATTCCAGCCATCATTAAACAAATCTATCCTGACTTAAGTGGGGCTGAAGTTGAAGAAGTTCGTCAACAGTTTATTAGTCAATCGGTAGTTCAATCAGCTGAACGGAAAGAGGGAGTAGGGCAAACAGACTTTCTAAAAATGGCAGATAAATTTGTGAATATTGATGAGTTATCTATTGATTTAATTGATCAGATTAATCCTTTCCAGAGAGCTTACGAAGTTATATCACGTGAAATTGATGCTCCGACTCTGCGTCTAATACAAGACTATATGGATGGTCAGAAGATGGAGTTTTCTGAAGAAGAACTGTTAATTCTTTATCCTCAAATTAAGCAATTTTTAAATGAAAATGGTCGTCATCCAGATAAATCAAGTCACGATAAGTACGAACAGAGACTTGCTTATGCTTTGTTACAATTGTCTCAGATGAAGCTGAAGATGGAGAGCGGTAATGAATGATTTCAAAAACTTAAATGACATTTTTAATGATTCTGATTTTGAACATTTAATAGCTCCTTTAAAACCTATGAAAAAAATAGTTATAGATCACGAAGTGGAGAAATTTTTAGAAATCATAGATTGGGTGAGAGAAAATAATGGGCAAGAGCCACAAAAGTCTAGAAATATTAAAGAACGCAGTTTATTTCTCGATTGAATGGTATTAGAAAATCTCCTGATAGCATCCGAAAGTTAGAACCTTATGATGAATTTGGGCTACTAAAAATAGATATAGTTGAGTCCGAGCCCCCTATTTCAAGTCCTGCTAGTTTAACAGATATTTTATCAGATGAATTGTTTGAGTCAGTGAATAGTGCTGAGAAATCTTTATTTGATGTCTCACGTTATAAACGAACGATTCAAGCGCGGGATAAAACACGAACACGTAAACGGATGGGAAATTTTGAAGATTATCAGGGATTATTTACTCGTGTTCATGATGAAATTAGTGAAGGTCGTCGTCAAGTCAGAAAGTCTGATGTGATAAAAGAAAAAGAAATTAAACCTGATATGTTCTATGTGGATAATGGAGTAATGGTTTATGTTGTTTCTAAAGGAGAAGACTTCACTGATAAGAATGGTTATACTAATGCTGAACTTCATCTCGTATATGAAAATGGTACAGAAAATAAGAAGGCCTTACTCCGCTCTTTTGTATCTAATCTGCACGATAGAACGCGCCATGGACGAATGGTAACAGAATTGATAGAAGATGTGATGACTGGTATCAGTCCAAGCGAACGAATTACAACTGGATATATCTATGTAGTAAAATCCTTGAGTAGCCATCCTCAAATTGCCAACATCCGTAATCTCTATAAAATCGGTTTTACACAGGATCGAATTGAAAAACGGTTAGCAAATGCAGAAAGAGAAGGAACCTATCTTTATGCTCCTGTCCGTTTAGTAGCTAGTTTTGAGGTTCAAAATTTCAGCGCTCGAAAATTAGAAACGACTCTTCATCATTATTTTGCAGACAAGCAGTTAGATATGGAATTAATAGCACCAAATGGAGAGAGCTTTGTCCCTAAAGAATGGTTTCTAGTATCGCTAGATGAGATCCAAGAAGTGATTGAAAAAGTTAGCTTAATGATCTAGTGGGATAAGGGAGTATTTTTCCCCCTTTGGATTTAAGAAAACACAAAACAGAAAGAAAAGGAATATACTAACATGGAAAACAATAATACAAATTATAAAATCTTTAAATTCTTGGGAATTGCTGTGGTGCTGTTTTATGCTTTTATCTTTATTGGTAGTAGTTTTTCTACTGCTGGGGTAAAAGATGCACCACAAATTGAGTATAAAAGCGACTATATGAACCAGAAAGTGGAACTGAAAGACGCTGAGGTATTGGGCAAGTTTTGGAATGATGAAGGGCACTATCTCGTAGTGTATGACGAAGACACAAAATCCCCAAAATTGTTCAAGATAAGCTACTCTGAGTGGAATCTTATCAGTATAGGGGGTACATACTAAACAGCGCTGGAGGGCTATGCTAGATAGAAAGGTTTTAGAAATAAATTAAATATTACTACTTACATTTCGAAACTAGTAGTTAAATTTTTTTAAAAGGTCTTCACTCCTACCTCACTACTATTAGTTAAGATGATTTCCAGTTGACGCAAGCTTAAAAAAACGATATAATAAGAAAGTTGAGATTTGATTTTCAGTTGTCTTAGTCCAGAGAAATGGCGGTGCTGCGAGCCATCTAAGCTAGAAAGTCATGCTACTCAATCATACAATTGCATAAGAATAAGAGAATGACAAGTTCATTGAATGAAGGTGGTACCGCGGTTTTTCGCCCTTCGTGATATGAGCTTGTCTTTTAATTTTTGGAGGTGTTGATGAAAACATTTCTTGTCAAACAAAAGTTTCGTCTTGGAGGCGAACGCTTCGCTATCAAGGATGACAGGGGAGAAATCGCCTATCAGGTAGAGGGATCATTTTTTTAAGATTCCCAAAACTTTTACCATCTATGATGCGACTGGTGAACAAGTTAGTCAGATCAGTAAAGAAATCTTGACCTTGCTTCCTCGTTTTGAGATTCAGCTTCGGGATGGCTCGAGTTTTGTCATTCGCAAGAAGTTGACCTTCTGGCGAGATAAGTATGAGTTTGATAATCTGGGGCTTCGTATCGAGGGCAATATCTGGGATTTGAATTTCAAATTGCTGGATGATCGCGATCAGCTGATTGCGGAAATCAAGAAAGAACTCTTCCATCTGACATCTACCTATAATGTAACGGTCCTTGAGGACGCTTATGCAGATCTAGTCATTTCCCTCTGTGTCGCGATTGACTATGTGGAGATGCTGGAAAGCCAATCACATTAAACAAGTAAATAAGGAGACAATATGAAACAACTATCTAGTGCACAAGTACGCCAAATGTGGCTTGATTTCTGGGCGACCAAAGGTCACTCAGTAGAACCATCAGTGAGCTTGGTTCCTGTAAATGACCCTACACTTTTTGTGGATCAACTCTGGGGTAGCAACCCTTAAGAAATACTTTGACGGGACCATTATCCCTGAAAATCCACGTATTACCAATGCCCAAAAAGGCTATCCGTACCAACGACATCGAAAACGTAGGGAAGACTGCACGTCACCATACCATGTTTGAAATGTTGGGGAACTTCTCATCGGAGATTACTTCCGTGACGAAGCCATCACTTGGGCTTATGAGCTTTTGACAAGCCCTGAATGGTTTGACTTCCCAGCTGAAAAACTTTACATGACCTACTATCCAGATGATAAAGATTCTTATAACCGCTGGATTGAAGTGGGAGTGGACCCAAGCCACTTAATTCCAATCGAAGATAACTTCTGGGAAATCGGTGCCGGACCTTCTGGACCAGATACAGAAATCTTCTTTGACCGTGGAGAAGCCTTTGACCCAGAAAATATCGGACTTCGCCTGCTTGCAGAAGATATTGAAAACGACCGTTATATCGAAATCTGGAACATCGTTTTGTCACAATTTAACGCAGACCCTGCTGTTCCTCGTAGCGAATACAAGGAACTGCCACACAAGAACATTGATACGGGCGCTGGTTTGGAGCGTTTGGTGGCAGTTATCCAAGGGGCTAAGACCAACTTTGAAACAGACCTCTTCATGCCGATCATTCGTGAAGTGGAGAAATTGTCTGGTAAGGTTTATGACCAAGATGGCGATAACATGAGCTTTAAGGTTATCGCTGACCACATTCGTTCTTTGTCATTTGCCATCGGTGATGGTGCCCTTCCAGGAAATGAAGGTCGTGGTTATGTCCTTCGTCGTCTTCTCCGTCGTGCTTCTATGCATGGTCAAAAATTGGGAATCAACGAGCCTTTCCTTTACAAACTCGTTCCAACCGTTGGTAAGATCATGGAAAGCTACTACCCAGAAGTGCTTGAAAAACGTGACTTTATTGAGAAAATCGTTAAGAGTGAGGAAGAGTCATTTGCCCGTACCCTTCACTCAGGTCAACACTTTGCCCAAGGCATTGTAGCAGACTTGAAAGAAAAAGGTCAATCTGTTATTGCTGGTTCAGATGTCTTCAAACTTTATGACACTTATGGATTCCCAGTTGAATTGACTGAAGAAATTGCTGAAGAAGCTGGTATGACTGTTGACCGTGAAGGTTTTGAAGCAGCCATGAAAGAACAGCAAGAACGCGCGCGTGCGTCAGCTGTCAAGGGTGGTTCAATGGGGATGCAAAATGAAACCCTTCAAAACATCACAGTGGAAAGTCGCTTTAACTATGAAGCATCACAATTGTCTTCTAAATTGGTCGCTATTGTGGCTGACAATGCAGAAGTAGAAGCTGTATCTGAAGGAACTGCCTCACTTATCTTTGCGGAAACGCCATTCTACGCTGAAATGGGTGGACAGGTAGCTGACCACGGACAAATCTTGGATGAGTCAGGTAAGGTCGTGGCTACTGTGACAAATGTTCAAAAAGCACCAAACGGACAAGCTCTTCACACTGTTGACATCCTTGCACCGCTTGCCTTGAACCAAGAATATACGCTGGCAATCGATACCAATCGTCGTCACCGTGTCATGAAAAACCACACAGCGACTCACTTGCTTCACGCTGCCCTTCACAATATCCTTGGAAACCACGCGACACAAGCAGGATCTCTTAACGAAGTCGAATTCCTTCGCTTTGACTTTACCCACTTCCAAGCAGTAACTGCAGAAGAATTGCGCTCGATTGAACAGCAAGTCAACGAGAAAATCTGGGAAGCACTTGAAGTTAAGACAGTTGAAACGGATATTGACACTGCCAAGGAAATGGGAGCTATGGCCCTCTTTGGTGAAAAATACGGAAAAGAAGTCCGTGTTGTTACTATCGGTGATTACTCTATCGAGCTTTGTGGTGGTACCCACGTTGGTAATACTTCTGAGATTGGTCTCTTCAAGATTGTCAAAGAAGAAGGGATTGGATCAGGAACTCGTCGTATCTTGGCAGTGACTGGTAAGGAAGCCTTTGAAGCTTATCGTGAACAAGAAGACGCTCTTAAAGCTGTCGCAGCAACCTTGAAAGCACCTCAACTTAAAGAAGTACCTCACAAGGTAGAAGGACTTCAAGAACAACTTCGTCAACTTCAAAAAGAAAATGCTGAGTTGAAAGAAAAAGCCGCAGCTGCAGCCGCAGGCGACATCTTCAAGGATGTTAAGGAAGTCAACGGTCACCGTTACATTGCTAGCCAAGTTTCTGTATCAGATGCCGGTGCCCTTCGTACCTTTGCAGATAACTGGAAACAAAAAGACTACTCTGACTTGCTTGTTCTAGTTGCAGCAATTGGGGACAAAGTCAATGTCCTTGTAGCAAGCAAGACAAAAGACCTTCATGCAGGAAACCTTGTCAAAGAATTAGCACCAATCGTCGATGGACGTGGTGGTGGTAAACCAGATATGGCCATGGCAGGAGGAAGTAACCAAGCTAAAATCCAAGAACTGTTGGATGCGGTAGCAGGTAAATTGTAATCAAGAAACTGGAAATCGAAGTAAATTAACTATTATTTTTGAATAAAAGTTTAAGCGAGTTAATTACTATACTTTTAAATATTTCTATATAACCTTCTATAGAAAGGGGTTTACAATGAGAATTAAAATTGAAAAAAATTTGCGAATATCAATAATGTAGATATAGAATTTAGTAATCAAATGAATATTTTTGATTGGGGATAATGGTACTGGAAAAGACTTTATTGCTAGAAGCATATAGTAAGATTAACGATACAGTTATTTCACATTTAGATTCAAAAAAATAATTTTATTTCGAGTATAATTGATCAGGCCAATCTAAATATAAATAAAATTTCTAAAGAAGGTAATAATCGTTATAAATATAAACTATCTTTCACAGATATTTTAGAAGTGGAAAAATCTATTTAATGTTGGAATACGAAAAATTAAAAGGACGAAATTGAGGAGAGGTTAAAATCTGAGGTATTGAACGAAAAACTTATCGATGGATGGTTTGTTAATAGACTTTAAAGGTATTGATGAGCTAATCAATTTTTCGAGTGAGATTTCAGTAAGTATTAAATCTTTTTCAAATAACTCTGATAATAATTTTTATTAATTTTGAAGATACGGAAGATTATTATATAGAGTTTGAGAACAATGGTATTAGTCATGTTAGATTTCTAATTGAAAAGTAATTTAAAGGAAAATCATAAAATCAATGAGTACGGACCCATTTAAGTATTTATTAGAATCCTTTAAATTTATGATATCTGAAATCATTGAAAAGAAGTTTGTAATCATTAATGATATTTTTAATATTACTTATATTCCGTCAGAGCGTGTATATTCAATGAGTAAGAATCTTGTAAAAAAATGTTATCAGAAACTCCATTTTTACGTTATAGTGAAAAAAAAATTTATGAAAGACTATGAGGAAGTTAAAGAATCCAAACAATTTATGGCTAAATTCTTTGAAGAAAATAATTATACTTCGGATGAGTTTAAAGGAATTAATAGGGGAACTCTGAATTTTTGATGATGGTGAGGTAATTTCTTTAACGGATGATTTAGGAGTAGAAATTCCACGTGAGTTATTTTCTACTAAACAAAAATAAATTACAGAGTTTACATTTTTTTAGATAAAATTCAAATGTTACCTAAAAGCTTCAATGAAATATGCTAATCGTCGATTGTTAATTATTGAGGAGCCAGAAGCTCATCTCTCGATAAGGAGTATTTTAGGAATGTTTAAATATTTAAAACATCTTTCAAAGCATTATAGAATTGTTATTGCAACCCATAGTGATATTATGTTGACACTTGTTAATAATTGGTATTTGGCGAGTTCTAGTAAAAAAATATAGTAGGTGGATGGGAGCTTCTTGATTCAGAATCTGAGAACAATTCTAAGTATATGTTTACTAAATTGGAGCTTGGTGATTATGGTTTAATTTCAGAATTTATGAATGAACAGTTGTTGTTATTACAGAGAATGACTCTAGAAAGTCAACAAAAATTAAATTATCTGGAAGAGTGATTATATTGAGAAATTCAAAATTAATAAATTGTGATTTTATTGAAGAAATAAATACTTTTTCAGACTACCATTTCTGAGAAACAAAAATGATTTTTGTAATGAATTTGCATTTATCTTTTTCAGAAAAAGGAAAGTTATATAAATTAGGAAAGCATAATCCGGATAATAATGGGATGAATACATTATTTTGTCCAAAAGTTTTTGTGATGGAATCATTTTATGGTTTGTGGATAACATTGTATCAGTTTATATAATAGAATTGAAAAAAACTGCTACATCGCATTTAGAAAAAAATTCCTGTGCAATTTCATACATCAGTTTTGAGGGCTCTATCTGATATTGCTATCATTGGATCTCCACTGAATTATAAAAAAAGAACCAAACAGAAACTTTAAAATACAATATAATTTTTATTATTGGAACAGTTGAAGAGACACCTTTACCTAGCAAAATAGAAGGAACATTGAAATATAAGGATTTGCCTGGTTCTCCGAGTAAAGATTCTCTATACTTGAAAAATTATTATAAAAAAATATTGTATTATATAATTGTAGAGTAATTGAAAATCAAATTCTTTTTTTGGATTTGAAAAATTTTTATTTTAAAAAGCTTCCCAACAACAAAATTGTACAGTTTATGAGTGTAGTCAAGAAATTCCATGGACTGTGGAGACAAAGTCTATGTTTTAGTAGCAAGTAAGACAAAAGACCTTCATGCAGGAAACCTTGTCAAAGAATTGGCACCAATCGTCGATGGACGTGGTGGTGGTAAACCAGACATGGCCATGGCAGGAGGAAGCAACCAAGCTAAGATCCAAGAATTGTTGGATGCAGTAGCAGGTAAATTGTAATCAAGTAATACTCTTCGAAAATCTCTTCAAACAACGTCAGCTTCGCCTTGGATTTTATATGTGACTGACTTTGTCAGTCTTATCTACAACCTCAAAGCAGTGCTTTGAGCAACCTGCGGCTATCTTCCTAGTTTGCTCTTTGATTTTCATTGAGTATAAAGATCTATCCATTTGGGTAGGTCTTTTTGTGAATACAAAAAAGCCAAATCTGATTGGATCTGGCTTTATAATCAATGGCAATTAGATTGTATTGGCTGCCCAGACACTTACCGAAGCAGCTGAGACAGGGAATTGTCCATAACCTTCCTCATCAATTGTAATTTGACCTTGGTGGTTTTCAAGTAAATCTACAAAGGTTTGGTTAGCCCATTCTTGGCCGACAAACATTGATTTGCTGTTTTCTTGGTCATTTGAGATAAGGACTGCGATTGGGGATTGATTTTCAGCACCTGAACGTACCCAACCGATACAGTTAGCGTCATCAAAGTAGTCTGTTTGCTCTCCATAGGCCAAATCTTTTCGGATTGCTAGGAGACAGTCAAGGACTTCCTTGAAATCCTCTTGAGCATATTTACCTGAAATCCCATAGTAGTCTCCGTAAAAGATACATGGAAGGCCGTATTGGCGTAACAGAATGAGGGCATAGGCTGCTGGTTTGAACCATTCTTCAACGGTGGACTCAAGAGCCTGACCTCGTTGTGTATCGTGGTTGTCGACAAAAGTCACCGCCTTGTCAGGTTTGAGTTCAACCAAGCTATCTGTGAAAATGCCACGAAGGTCATAGTTTGCACCAGCTTGACTGGCTTCAAAGAGATTCTGGTGGAGACGAACATCGACAAGGTCAAAGCGTTCTTCCGTTTTTTCAAGATAGTCCAGATTGGCTTCCTTGTCAGGATTCCAAAATTCACCAAAAACATAGAAATCTTGACCATATTTTTCCTTCATATCACGGATGAAATTGCGCATAAAGAAAGAATCGATGTGTTTGACTGCATCCAAGCGGAAACCAGCTACACCAGTCGTTTCCATGAACCAGTCTGCCCAGTCATAGAGATTTTGGATGACTTCAGGATGTTTAAAGTCTAGGTCGGCATACATGAGGTAGTCGTAGTTTCCGTTCTCGTTATCGACTAATTCCTCGTTGGCCCAGCCCTTGTTGTCCCCTTGGATCAGATAAATTCCAGACTTACGGCGTTTTGCATCATAGTCAGTACCTGTGAAGTGGTACCAGTGCCAGTGGAAGTCATTGTAGGTATCTTGGCGACCATCGAAGGTAAAACTAGTCCAGCCATTGATGGTGAAGGGTTCCCCAAGTTCAACTGTACGGTCTACAGGATCCACTTCGATAACCTGAAAGGCTTCCATGTGATCGGCCGCAGCCTTGTGGTTGAGTACCACATCGGCCATAGGCTGGATTCCCTGTGCTTTTAGGGCTTGAATGGCTTGAAGATAGTCTTCTTTGAAACCATACTTGGTGCGGATAGTCCCTTTTTGGTTAAACTCTCCTAGGTCGAATAAGTCATAGACCCCATAGCCGACATCTTTTTCATTGGTCGCCTTAAAAGCTGGTGGCATCCAGACGTGGCTAATCCCCAGATGAGCTAGGTGTGGAGCATCTTCAGCCAGACGCGTCCAGTGCTGACCGTCGTGGGGCAGATACCATTCAAAGTATTGCATGAGTGTTTGATTTTGCATGATGTTTCCTCTTACTTGTCAATCTTGTTCTTTATTCTATCATAAAGTATTGGTTAGCTCAAACGTTTGCGTAAAACTGAATAATAAGTTTTTGACTATTTTATATAAAATGTTGATTTTTAAAATGAAAGCGCTATAATGATAGTAAATTACATAGATAAAGAGAGGAGATTTCTCATGATTGAATTTCAAAATGTTAGTAAGTTGTATGGTGATAAAGAGGCCTTGAGCAATCTCAATCTGCAGATTGAAAATGGAGAGATTATGGGCTTGATTGGCCATAATGGTGCTGGAAAATCGACCACTATAAAATCCTTAGTCAGTATCATTTCACCAAGCAGTGGTCGTATTTTGGTAGACGGTCAGGAGTTATCGGAAAATCGCTTGGCTATTAAACGAAAGATTGGCTACGTAGCAGACTCGCCTGACTTATTTTTACGTTTAACGGCCAATGAATTTTGGGAATTGATTGCTTCATCCTATGAGCTAACTAGCTCTGACTTGGAGGCTAGTCTAGCTAGGCTATTGAGTGTTTTTGATTTTGCTGAAAATCGTTATCAGGTTATTGAAACCCTTTCTCACGGAATGCGTCAGAAAGTCTTTGTCATCGGAGCACTCTTGTCTGATCCTGATATTTGGGTTTTGGACGAACCTTTGACTGGTTTGGATCCCCAGGCTGCCTTTGATTTGAAGCAAATGATGAAGGAGCATGCGCAAAAAGGCAAGACAGTCTTGTTTTCAACCCATGTCCTAGAGGTGGCCGAGCAAGTCTGTAATCGGATTGCTATTTTGAAAAAGGGGCATTTGATTTATTGTGGTAGCGTGGAGGACTTGAGAAAAGACCATCCAGACCAGTCTTTGGAGAGTATCTACCTTAGCCTTGCTGGTAGAAAAGAGGAGGTTTCAGATGCGTCTCAAGGTCATTAAAAAATTAGTGGATATCAATATCCTCTATTCATCTCAAGAAGCTAATCTGGCTAACCTACGAAAGAAACAAGCTAAAACTCCTGATAAAAAGGTTGATGTGTCAGGGAAATTATTGCGTTCTTATCTTGTATCTAGCCTGTTGCTACTCCTCTTATTTTCGAATCTAGTTTTTCGTTATCCTTTTGAGGAGGTTCCCAGTCTATTTAGTAATATGGTTGCTATTTTTTTAATTATTGTCTTTTCTAATAGTTTAACAGCCTTTTACAATGTTTTTTATGAGAGTAAGGACTTGGCCTCTTATAGTCCTTATGCCTTTAAAGAATCAGAAATTATGCTTGCAAAAGGAATATCTGTTCTTTTGCCGTCTTTAGTTGGACTTGTCCCTATCTTAGCTTATTTTCTGGTTCTTTATCTTCGATTAGCTCCTTCTCTTTGGTTGGGCTTGCCTTTGATGTTGCTGTCCTTAGCTTTATTATTTGTCTCAGTTGGTCTAGGGATGGTCTTGGCAGTCCATTTTTTGGCCCAGACAGCATTTTTCAGAAAGCACCAGTCTCTTTTATCTAATGTCATGATTGGTCTAGGGCTATTATTCCCTATGATACTGGTTTTCTATTCAAATTCAGGAGCTAGTATAGAGACAGTTAGAGAAGTCCCAACCCTCTTTTATCCTCTTCATATCTTTTATAAAATAGCAGTAGAGCCTTTTTCTCTTGAATCCATCTTTGGATTACTTGCTTGGATAGCAGCAACTGTTTTGCTACTTTATCTAACAAAAAAGAAGGTTGTTCCTCAATTTTATCAAGTTGTTATGACCAACAGTGAAGAAAAAATCAGAAAAGAGCGTCGTAGCAAACAAAGCATTTCCATAACTAAAAAAGGTTTTTTCCGTATGGTGTTACGCTACAACCTCTCCCTCTTGGGACAGGGGACTAGCTTGGTGACAGTGCTTTTTACAAGTACTTTCCTGCCTTATTTCTTTATGATAGGCTTAATATTTAAGATTAGGGACTCACAGCTTGTTCCAGAAATAAATGCCCAATACTGGCTGCCCTTGCTTTTTGTAGGAGTGTTTATAGCAATTTTAAATAACAATATCACAAGTCTATCTTCAATCGGGTTATCTCTGGAGAGGGAAAATTTTGATTTTCTAAAGAGTTTACCCTTTGACTTTGCTCGTTATGTGAAAGTGAAATTTTGGATTATATTTGCTGTCCAGTCCTTTTTACCAATTCTGACTTTACTTGGTCTTTCTCTATATCTAGGCTTGCCCATCCTTTCGATGATTTACCTTCTTGTGGCCTGGATCCTTGCCAGTGTCATCCTTTCTTGCCACCATTACCTTAAGGACGTGAAAAATCTGTCAACCAATTGGAGTAGCATTACGGACTTGGTGAATCGTTCAAATGGCATAGTCGCAATAGTTTTATTGTTTATTTATAGTGCAATCCTAATGGCCCTTGTAATTGGGAGCTTATTCTTGGTTCAGTCTCTCTCCCCTGTCCTTGCCATCAGCTTGGGAGTAGGAGCTCTTATCCTTCTGCTTGGTCTTGCTATTTTTAGCTATCATTACTATCTGTCACGTATATTAGCAGAAATAGAAAAAAGATGAGTTAGTTGGTCGCTTGCTTGATAAATTTCATTTGACAAAACGCTTTTATAGTTTGTTAGAATGTAGTTATAAATTATTAAGATTGGTAATCAAAAAAATATAGGGAGGAATGTTTTGAATAAGAAATATAACATAGTTCTATTTTTTTGTTGTTTATCGTTTATTTATTTGGATATTTTTTTCAATTTCAAAAACGTTAATTCCTATAATGTGTATGATCCAAGTATTTTTTTGATAGAACATATATTTAGAGTTCGAAATAGGATTATGCAGATAGGTGAAATGATAATTATTGTTGCTTCTATAATATTATTTATTGATAGTATGTTGAGTTTGTAACAAAAAGCTTCTCTATAAAATCAAATTTTTCCAGATACCTGCTGAAGCTGATTTATCTTCTCATATTTCTTCTACTATCTTTTGTTACTAAACTTGACAGACCCATATTGCTGATACAACCTCTCTACCTATAATCTCAAAAGTTAAACTGAGGCTAGTTTCTTAGTTTGCTCGTTGATTTTTCGTTGATAAAAGAAATGCTCCTCCAAGACGGAAGAGCATCTTTTATTGTGATTCTTACATATTTACTTTCTAATTTTTTTAATTAGTATTAAGTATAGTATTTTTTAAAACTAGAGTAACAAAGCAAGGCTAGTTTCTTTTTTGAGAATTGTCTAAAAATTTGATATAATGGTAGTTATGAATAGAATAAGAGTCAGCAAAAGGGTTGAAAAGAAGCTTGCCAAAGGTTTGGTTTTACTAGAAGCCAGCGATCTTGAGAATGTCAATCTTAAGGATCAGGAAGTAGAAGTGCAGAGTCAGGAAGGAACCTTTCTTGGGACTGCCTACCTTTCTCAGCAAAACAAGGGCTTGGGCTGGTTTGTGAGCACAGACAAGGTGATCTTCAATCAAGCGTTCTTTGAAGCACTGTTTAGACAAGCTAAAGAAAAGAGAAGTGCCTACTATCAAGATGATTTGACAACTGCCTTTCGTCTCTTCAACCAAGAGGGAGATGGCTTTGGCGGTCTGACAGTGGACCTTTATGGCGACTACGCTGTCTTTCTTGGTATAACTCTTATGTTTATCAGATTCGCAAGGTTATCTCAGAAGCCTTTAGACAGGTTTTTCCTGAGGTTTTAGGAGTATATGAGAAGATCCGCTTTAAGGGTTTGAACTATGAATCTGCCCATATTTATGGCCAAGAAGCACCTGAATTTTTCACTGTTTTGGAAAATGGTGTCCTCTATCAAGTCTTTATGAATGATGGCTTGATGACAGGGATTTTCCTAGACCAGCATGAAGTTCGCGGTAGTTTAGTTGATGGATTGGCTATGGGTAAATCATTGCTCAATATGTTTTCTTATACAGCAGCTTTTTCAGTAGCTGCGGCCATGGGGGGAGCAAGCCAGACAACTTCTGTTGATTTAGCCAAACGTTCACGAGAATTGTCTCAAGCGCATTTTCAGGCAAATGGAATCAGCACAGACGACCATCGTTTCATAATCATGGATGTCTTTGAGTATTTCAAGTATGCTAAGCGAAAAGGCTTGACTTACGATGTGATTGTCTTAGATCCGCCTAGCTTTGCTCGGAACAAAAAACAAACTTTCTCTGTGGCCAAGGATTATCACAAGTTGATTTCCCAGAGTCTTGAGATTTTAAATCCGGAAGGGATTATCATTGCTAGTACCAATGCTGCCAATGTATCCCGCCAGAAATTTACAGAACAAATTGATAAAGGCTTTGCAGGAAGAAGTTACCAGATTTTAAATAAATACGGTCTTCCAGCAGATTTCGCCTATAATAAAAAAGATGAAAGTAGTAATTACCTCAAGGTGATTAGTATGAAGGTTAGTAAATGAAATTAATCGTTTCAGTAATGCCAAGAAGTTTAGAGGAGGCCCAGGCTCTGGATGCCACGAGGTACCTGGATGCCGACATCATTGAATGGCGTGCCGACTATCTGCCTAAGGAAGCGATTTTGCAGGTAGCTCCAGCTATTTTTGAAAAATTCGCAGGCCGTGAGTTGGTTTTCACGCTGCGAACTCGCGCTGAAGGGGGAGAAATCGACCTTTCTCCAGAAGAATATATCCATCTAATCAAGGAAGTGGCGCAACTCTATCAACCAGACTATATTGATTTTGAGTACTATAGCTATAAGGATGTTTTTGAGGAAATGCTGGACTTCCCGAATCTCATTTTGAGTTACCACAATTTCCAAGAAACACCTGAAAACATGATGGAAATCTTGTCAGAGTTGACGAGTCTAAATCCAAAACTTGTCAAGGTTGCGGTGATGGCTCACACGGAGCAGGATGTGCTAGACTTAATGAACTATACACGAGGCTTTAAAACCCTCAATCCTGAGCAGGAATATGTAACCATTTCTATGGGCAAGGTGGGCAAGGTCTCTCGTATCACTGCGGATGTGACAGGTTCTAGCTGGTCCTTTGCTAGTCTAGATGAGGCAAGTGCCCCAGGTCAGATTTCTCTAGCTAACATGAAAAAAATTAGGGAGATTTTGGATGAAGCTTGATGGCTATACACGTTTAGCTGCCGTTGTTGCCAATCCTATTAAGCATTCTATTTCCCCCTTTATCCACAATGGTGCCTTTGAGGCGACAGCTACCAATGGTGCTTACGTGGCTTGGGAGATTGAAGCGGGTGACTTGGCAGAAACAGTGGCCAATATTCGTCGCTACCAGATGTTTGGCATCAACCTTTCCATGCCTTATAAGGAGCAGGTGATTCCTTATTTGGATGAATTGAGCGATGAGGCGCGCTTAATCGGTGCAGTTAATACAGTTGTCAATGAGAATGGCAATTTAATTGGATATAATACAGATGGCAAGGGATTTTTTAAGAGCTTGCCTTCTTTTACAATTACAGGTAAGAAGATGACCCTGCTGGGTGCAGGTGGTGCGGCTAAGTCTATCTTGGCACAAGCTATTTTGGATGGTGTCAGTCAGATTTCTGTCTTTGTTCGTTCAGTTTCTATGGAAAAAACAAGACCTTATCTAGACAAGTTACAGGAGCAGACAGGCTTTAAAGTGGATTTGTATGCTTTAGAAGATGTTCCTGAACTGCAAGCAAGGATTGCTGGGTCGGATTTACTGGTCAATGCAACAAGTGTAGGGATGGATGGTCAATCATCTCCAGTTCCTGAAAACATTGTCCTATCAGAAACTCTTTTAGTAGCAGATATCATTTACCAACCCTTTGAAACACCATTTTTGAAATGGGCCAGAAGTCAGGGGAATCCAGTTGTCAATGGTCTGGGAATGTTGCTCTATCAAGCTGCAGAAGCTTTTCAACTGTGGACAAGCAAGGAAATGCCGACAGAAGAGATTTGGCAGTCCTTAAAAGAAAAATACCAATAAAGAAAAGGAGACTCTCCTATGAAAATCAGAATCGATATTCCTCATCATCATTATGATATTCAGATTGAAAAAGGCTGTCTGGCTCAGGCTGGTCAATGGTTGCGAGAACTCTGGCAACCACAAAAGGTAGTCATTGTGACAGATAACCATGTAGCCTCTCTCTATGCAGAGAAGGTCAAGCTCAGCCTAGAAGATGCTGGTTTTCAGGTAGCAGTTTTTGACTTTTTAGAAGGGGAAGAAAGAAAGAATTTAACCACTGTTCAGAAAGTCTATGAATTTTTAGTTAAGCAGGGGTTGACTCGTAGCGATGGAATCGTGGCTCTCGGTGGTGGTGTCGTTGGGGACTTGGCTGGTTTTGTAGCCTCTACCTATATGCGGGGAATTCACTTTGTGCAGATTCCGACTAGTTTGACAGCTCAGGTGGATTCATCTATCGGCGGAAAGACAGGTGTTAATACTCAATTTGCTAAAAATATGGTAGGGACCTTTGCCCAACCAGATGGGGTTCTGATTGATCCACTTGTTCTTGAAACGCTTGGAAAGAGAGAGTTGATTGAAGGGATGGGTGAAGTTATCAAGTATGGCTTGATTGAGGATCCAGAACTGTGGAAAATTTTGACGGAGCTAGATGGTTCTGTAGAGAGCACACTGGAATATGCAGAGACCTTGATTGAACATTCTTGCCAGGTTAAGCGCAAGATGGTGGTTGAGGATGAGTTGGACAATGGTGTTCGCCTTTACCTCAATTTTGGCCACACTATTGGTCATGCCATTGAAGCAACGGCCGGTTATGGAAAAGTCATGCATGGAGAAGCTGTGGCCATGGGAATGGTACAGATTTCCAAGGTTGCTGAGGAAAAAGGCCTTATGCCAGAAGGGATAACCCAGTCTATTACAGCTATGTGTCAGAAATTTGGACTACCTGTTGACTATGAAAACTGGGATGTTGATAAACTTTATCAGGCTTTGACTCATGATAAAAAAGCCCGTGGCAACACCTTGAAATTAGTCTTGGTGCCAGAGTTTGGTTCAGCGACTATCCACCCAGTTTCTCTGGAAGAAATGAAAGACTACTTGGTAAAATAAGGAGAGTGTATGAGATATTTAACTGCAGGAGAATCACACGGTCCCCGTCTGACGGCTATCATTGAAGGAATTCCAGCTGGACTTCCTTTGACAGCTGAGGACATCAATGAGGACCTTAAGCGCCGTCAGGGTGGCTACGGTCGTGGTGGTCGTATGAAGATTGAGAGCGACCAAGTTATCTTTACTTCTGGCGTTCGCCATGGGAAGACGACAGGGGCTCCTATTACAATGGATGTCGTCAATAAGGACCATCAGAAATGGCTGGATATCATGTCTGCGGAGGACATTGAAGACCGCCTTAAAAGCAAACGAAAAATCACCCATCCACGTCCAGGTCATGCCGACTTGGTAGGTGGAATCAAGTACCGTTTTGACGATTTGAGAAATTCCTTGGAGCGCTCATCTGCTCGTGAAACAACTATGCGGGTGGCCGTTGGGGCAGTAGCTAAACGCCTCTTGGCTGAGCTGGATATGGAGATTGCCAACCATGTCGTAGTCTTTGGTGGCAAGGAAATCGATGTTCCTGAAAATCTGACAGTCGCTGAGATTAAGCAAAGAGCTGCCCAATCTGAAGTTTCTATTGTCAACCAAGAACGGGAACAGGAAATCAAGGACTATATTGACCAAATCAAGCGTGACGGTGATACCATCGGTGGGGTTGTGGAGACAGTCGTTGGAGGTGTTCCAGTTGGTCTTGGTTCCTATGTCCAATGGGACAGAAAATTAGATGCCAGACTTGCCCAAGCAGTTGTCTCTATCAATGCCTTTAAAGGGGTGGAATTTGGTATTGGCTTTGAAGCTGGTTATCGTAAAGGCAGCCAGGTAATGGATGAAATTCTCTGGTCTGAAGAAGACGGTTATACCCGCCGTACCAACAATCTGGGTGGCTTTGAAGGTGGTATGACCAATGGGCAACCCATCGTTGTCCGTGGAGTCATGAAACCCATTCCTACTCTTTATAAGCCTCTTATGAGTGTGGATATCGAAACCCATGAACCCTACAAGGCAACTGTGGAGAGAAGTGATCCGACTGCTCTTCCAGCAGCAGGTGTGGTCATGGAAGCCGTTGTGGCAACGGTTCTGGCACAAGAAATCCTTGAAATTCTCATCAGACAATCTAGAGGAATTAAAAGAAGCAGTGGCAAAACATCGAGACTATACAAAGAACTATTAAGGAGTTCCTATGGCAAAAACAGTCTATATCGCAGGTCTTGGATTGATTGGAGCCTCTATGGCCCTTGGCATCAAACGCGATCATCCAGATTATGAAATTTTGGGTTATAATCGCAGTCAAGCTTCGAGAGATATCGCCTTGAAAGAAGGCATGATTGACCGTGCAACGGATGATTTTGCCAGTTTTGCTCCTTTGGCAGATATCATTATTCTCAGTTTGCCAATCAAACAGACCATTGCTTTCATTAAGGAGTTGGCTAACTTGGACTTGAAAGAAGGAGTGATTATCTCAGATGCTGGTTCGACTAAGTCAGCCATTGTGGATGCGGCGGAGCAATATTTGGCTGGCAAACCTGTTCGCTTCGTCGGAGCCCATCCCATGGCTGGTAGTCACAAGACAGGGGCTGCTTCTGCGGATGTCAATCTTTTTGAAAATGCCTATTATATCTTTACGCCTTCGAACCTGACAAGTTCTGACACACTTGCGGAAATGAAGGATCTGCTTTCAGGTCTTCATGCTCGTTTTATCGAGATTGATGCCAAGGAGCATGATCGTGTGACTTCTCAGATTAGCCATTTTCCTCATATTCTGGCTTCCAGTCTCATGGAACAGACCGCGGTCTATGCCCAAGAACATGAGATGGCAAGGCGCTTTGCGGCCGGTGGTTTTCGAGATATGACACGAATTGCGGAAAGCGAGCCGGGGATGTGGACCTCCATTCTCTTGTCCAATCGTGAGACTATTCTAGATCGCATTGAGGATTTCAAGGCGCGCTTAGACGAGGTTGGTCAGGCCATCAGCAAGGGAGATGAGGAGCAAATCTGGAACTTTTTCAACCAAGCGCGTGAGCAACGTCAGGCCATGGAAATCCATAAGCGTGGTGGTGTGGATAGCTCTTATGACCTCTATGTCGACGTTCCCGATGAGGAAGACGTTATTTTACGAATCTTGGAATTACTACGTGGAACTTCCTTGGTCAATATTCACATCAATGAGGAAAACCGTGAGGATATTCACGGAATCCTACAAATTTCATTTAAAAATGCTCAAGACTTGGAACGAGCCGAGCATCTCATAACAGAAAATACCGACTATACAGTAGTCATCAAATAAGGAGAAAATCATGTCAAATATTTACGATAGTGCAAATGAACTCAGTCGCGGTCTACGCGAATTACCAGAATACAAGGCTGTCAAAGCAGCTAAAGATGCGATTTCAGCAGATGCTGAGGCAAGCAAAATCTTTACAGAATATGTTGCTTTCCAAGAGGAAATTCAAAGACTAGCGCAGACAGGTCAAATGCCAGATGCTTCCTTTCAAGCGAAAATGGAAAACTTTGGCAAGCAGATTCAGGGGAATAGCCTCTTATCAGAATTCTTTACCAAGCAACAACAATTGGCAATTTACCTTTCTGACATTGAAAAAATTGTTTTCGAACCAGTTTCAGAATTGCTAAAATAAGAAAATAACAATCCTAAAGTCAGGAATTTTTAAGGAATTTCTGGCTTTTTATGATAAAATAGGTAAAAGTATTGCAAGTATGAGGTCCAGTATGAAACTAAAAACAAACATTAGCCACTTACACGGCAGTATCCGAGTTCCAGGTGACAAATCTATCAGTCACCGTTCCATTATTTTTGGAAGTTTGGCTGAGGGTGAGACCAAGGTTTATGATATTCTGAGAGGCGAAGACGTCCTTTCGACCATGCAAGTCTTTCGTGACCTTGGTGTTGATATTGAGGATAAAGATGGAGTTATTACCATTCAAGGTGTAGGTATGGATGGTTTAAAAGCTCCGCAAAATGCCCTTGATATGGGAAATTCTGGAACCTCGATTCGCCTGATTTCAGGTGTTCTTGCTGGTGCAGACTTTGAAGTAGAAATGTTTGGAGATGACAGTCTTTCCAAACGTCCTATGGACCGCGTGACTATTCCTCTGAAAAAAATGGGTGTCAGCATTTCAGGGCAAACTGAGCGAGATCTGCCTCCCCTTTATTTAAAAGGGACGAAAAACCTAGCACCTATTCAGTATGAGTTGCCAATTGCTTCTGCCCAAGTCAAGTCAGCCTTGATATTTGCAGCCTTGCAGGCTCAGGGGGAGTCTGTTATCATCGAAAAAGAGTGCACCCGTAATCATACTGAAGATATGTTGCAACAATTTGGTGGTCATTTAAGTGTGGACGGCAAGAAAATTACAGTCCAAGGACCCCAAAAACTGACTGGACAAAAGGTGGTCGTACCAGGAGATATTTCCAGTGCAGCCTTTTGGTTGGTCGCAGGTTTGATTGTTCCAAACTCTCGTGTGGTGCTTAAGAATGTGGGCATCAACGAAACGCGTACTGGTATTATTGATGTCATTCGTGCCATGGGTGGGAAACTAGAAATAACTGAAATTGACCCAGTCGCTAAATCTGCTACTTTGACTGTTGAGTCTTCTGACTTGAAAGGAACAGAGATTGGTGGCGCTTTGATTCCACGCTTGATTGATGAATTGCCAGTTATCGCTCTACTTGCGACCCAAGCTCAAGGTGTAACAGTTATTAAGGATGCTGAGGAACTTAAAGTCAAAGAAACAGACCGCATTCAGGTTGTGGCAGACGCTTTAAATAGCATGGGTGCGGATATCACACCTACAGCAGATGGGATGATTATCAAAGGAAAATCAGCCCTTCACGGTGCTAGAGTCAATACTTTTGGAGACCATCGTATCGGCATGATGACGGCTATCGCGGCCCTTTTGGTTGCTGATGGAGAAGTGGAGCTTAATCGTGCAGAAGCCATCAATACCAGTTATCCTAGCTTCTTTGATGATTTGGAGAGCTTGATTCATGGCTAAGGTATTACTAGGATTTATGGGGGCTGGCAAATCGACTATTGCAAGAGGCTTGGACCTTAATTACCTTGATATGGATGCTCTGATAGAGAAGCGATTAGGTATGTCCATTGCGGAATTTTTCGTGGAAAAGGGAGAAGAAGCCTTTCGTCAGATAGAATCAGAAGTCCTAGCTGATTTACTACAAAGAGGCCAAGTTGTGTCAACTGGTGGAGGAGTGGTCGTTTCTCAGCGAAATCGTGACTTACTAAAGACAAATTCTGATAATATCTACCTGAAAGCTGATTTTGACACCCTCTACCAACGCATATCAGCTGATAAGGACAATCAGCGCCCGCTTTTTCTAAATAATAGCAAGGAAGAACTTGCAGCTATTTTCCAAGAAAGACAGGCTTGGTATGAGGAAGTGGCCAGTCGGGTTTTGGATGTGACCAAGTTAAGCCCAGAGGAAATTATAGAGGAATTGAGATGAAAATTGCTTATCTAGGTCCCAAGGGATCATTTTCACACCACGTTGTGCAGACAGCTTTTCCTCAGGAGGAATTGCAAGACTTTGCCAATATTACAGATGTTATCAAGGCCTATGAGCAAGGCTTAGTGGACTATTCTGTGGTGCCAGTTGAAAATTCTATCGAAGGTAGTGTTCATGAAACCTTGGACTACCTTTTTCATCAGGCTCGCATTCAAGCAGTAGCAGAAATCGTTCAGCCCATTCATCAGCAGTTGATGGTGGTTCCAGGTCATAATAAGATTGAAAAGATTTTTTCTCATCCACAAGCTTTGGCTCAAGGAAAGAAATTCATCGATGAACAATATCCAGAGGCCCAAATCGAGATAACAGCTAGTACAGCTTATGCGGCCCGTTTCATTTCCGAACATCCAGACCAGCCTTATGCAGCCATTGCACCAAGAAGTTCTGCAGAAGAATATGGTTTAGAACTGATTGCCGAGGATATTCAGGAAATGGAAGCTAATTTCACACGTTTCTGGGTTTTGGGAGCTGAAAAGCCTAGTATTCCCTTGCAAGCACAAACTGAGAAAATGAGTTTGGCCTTGACCTTGCCGGACAACCTTCCAGGTGCACTTTATAAGGCTCTATCGACCTTTGCTTGGAGAGGAATTGACCTGACAAAAATTGAAAGTCGTCCACTCAAGACAGCACTGGGAGAATACTTTTTTATTATTGATGTGGACTATGCTGATAAGGACTTGGTCCACTTTGCCCAAAAAGAATTAGAAGCGATTGGAATCCAGTATAAAGTACTGGGCGCCTATCCTATTTATCCAATATCAGACTACGGAAAGGAGAGAAGATGAGTAAAGAAAATCCCTTAAGTCATCATGAGCAGTTACGTTATGACTATCTCTTTAAGAATATTCATTACCTCAATGAGCGAGAGAAAAAAGAGTTTGCTTACTTGCAAGGTACGTTAAATATGGCTAGCAGTAGTAAAGCTTCTCCAGAAATTTATAATGAAAATCACGATATGGAAGAGTCTTTCAGGGAACCAGTCAATCAGTCTCCTCTTCCATCCTATGGTAACCGAAGTCGTGCAAAAAAATATCAGAAAACTCATTCTCATCCGAAGGTTAAAGCAAAAAAACGCAAGATTCGTTGGGGGCGCATTTTTGCAGGATTGCTTGCTCTTCTAGCCTGTGTCGGTTTTGGCATGATTTTTATGTTCCTAAAAGGCTATTCAAATGCGGATCCAAATAAACCTGCCAATGCTAAGGCAGCTCAAGTAGAAGTTTTTCATGGTCAAGATACCAAGGATGGGGTTAATATTTTGATTATGGGGACGGATGGACGGATTGGCCAAAATAGTGCTGAGACGAGAACGGACTCGATTATGGTACTAAATGTTGGTGGCTCAGATAAGAAAATTAAGCTGGTCAGCTTCATGCGTGACAATTTGGTTTATATAGACGGTTATAGCCAAGTCATTAACGGTAGAAAGCAATCCGATAACAAGTTAAATGTAGCCTATGAACTAGGGGAACAAGAAGGCCAAAAAGGGGCAGAAATGGTTCGCCAAGTATTGAAAGATAATTTTGACTTGGACATTAAGTACTATGCCTTGGTTGATTTCCAGGCCTTCGCAACCGCTATTGACACTCTCTTCCCTGATGGGGTGACGATTGATGCCAAATTCTCAACCTTAGAAGGTCAACCTTTAACCGAAGCTACGGTCGGAGATGACTTGCATGCTACGGAAACAGAGTCACCAACCCAGACTATCAAAGTTGGGAAACAGCAGATGAACGGTTCAACCTTGCTAAATTATGCTCGCTTCCGTGATGATGATGAAGGTGATTACGGTCGTACCAAGAGACAACAGCAAGTGCTGACAGCTGTTCTGCAACAGCTCAAGGATCCAACTAAACTCTTTACTGGATCAGAAGCACTTGGTAAGGTCTTTGGCATGACCTCTACGAATGTTCCCTATAGTTTCTTATTGACCAATGGTTTATCCTTCCTAGATGGAGCGCAAAATGGCATTGAGAGATTAACAGTTCCAGAACTAGGTGATTGGGTCGATGCCTATGATGTCTATGGAGGACAGGCACTCTTAGTAGACCAAAATAAATATCAAACCAAGCTCGCTCAAATGGGAATGAGATAAGATAAGACAGAAAAATCAAAGTTTGAAGGCTATTTATCCAGCACTCAGGCTTTGATTTTTTACACTCTGCAATAGATTTTCATCCCTTATTTGTGGTATAATGGAACGATACGATAGAAAGAATAATGAACAATATGACTGATTTAAAAGCAATTCAGGCTCGAAGTCTGGAGATGGCTGAATATTTTGTGGCTTTTTACAAGGAACATGATTTGCTTTGTTATCTTTGTGGAGGAGGTGCTATTGGTGCCCTTCGAAATAAGGGGGTTATTCCTTGGGATGACGACCTAGACTTTTTTATGCCCCGTAAAGATTATGAGAAATTAGCAGAATTATGGCCTCGTTATGCAGATGAGCGTTATTTCTTGTCGAAGAGTAACAAGGATTTTGTCGACCGCAATCTTTTTATTACCATTCGTGACAAGGAAAAGACCTGTATCAAACCTTATCAGCAGGATTTAGAATTGCCACATGGTCTAGCCTTGGATGTTTTGCCTTTGGATTATTTTTCCAAAAATCAGCTTTTTGCTCTAATAAAAAAAATAATAAGTTGGAAATCTATGAGGAGATACTAAGATGAGTAGAAATTTTTTTGAAAAAAATTAAGATTAATTTCTATAAGAGATATTATTTCGCTTATATTTATTTTTTTCCTATAGCCTATCTTATTTCTCTATTCTTTAGACGCAAGAATAAGAATCTAATACTAATATGCGAAAGTGAAAAAGAAGCTAGAGATAATGGATATTGGTTGTTTAAATATATTAGAAAAAAATCACCCAGAGGAAAATGTAATATATGTTATTGATTTGAAATCTCCTGATGCTCATAAAGTCAAAGAGTTAGGGGAATGTATACAGTATTGGTCTTTGAGACATTGGATTTATTATCTAAGTGCAGGAGTAAATGTAAGTACACAAAAAAAGCAGGAAACCCTAATGCAGCTGTATTTAATTTTATGGAAGTATATTTAGAATTAAAAACCAATAAAGTATTTTTTTACAACATGGAATTACAGTCTCTGATGCTAAATGGCTATATTATGAAAAATACAAAGATGCGTGGCTTTATATGTGGAGCAGAACAAGAGTACAAAGAAATAAAGGAAAAGTTTGGTTACCCTAGTGGATATGTACAATATTTAGGTTTTTCCTAGATTTGACAACCTTCATAATACCATTGTAAAAAAATAATCAAATTCTTGTAATGCCTACATGGAGAGAATGGTTGAACTTAAATACTAAAGCTAGAACTAACTTTAATGAAGGCAGTATTTTTTTACAGAAAGTGAATATTTTTAAAAAAATGGAATGAGTTTTTTTATTGAATAAGGACCTAAAAAGCTTTTTTTAGAAGTAAATGACTTAACTTTAATTTTTTTATCCGCATAGGAATATGCAAAAACAATCTACAAGAATTCCAAACCTCATCAAAAAAATATAATATTGGCAGATTGGAAAAAAATATGATATACAAGAATTATTAAAAGAGTCAGCTTTTTTTAATTACAGATTATTCTAGTGTATTTATGGACTTTGCTTATATGAGAAAGCCAGTTTTGTTTTTATCAATTTGATTATAAAAAAAATTTAGGGAGGGTCAGTACGAAGAAGGTTACTATGACTATAAAGATGGATTTGGAAAAATCAATAGACACTCTAGATGAATTAATAATAGAAATTGAAAAAAACAGTATTATAATAATTGGATTTTTGGAAGATAAATGTAAAGAAAGAATTGAAAAAAATTTTTTTAGAATATATGATTCTAAAAAAATTCTAAAAAGAGTATATACATTTATAAAGGAAGTAATGAGAGAAAAGGAATGAAATTAACTATAGGCATACCAGTATACAACGGAGAAAAAAATATATCCCTGTTGTATAGATTCTATACTCAAAGAGTATGAGAAGGCAAAAGAAAATATAGAGTTAGAATTGTTAATAGTAAACGACGGTTCAAAAAGATAATAGTAAAACAATATTAAAAAGAGTATAGTGAAAAAAATATCTTTAATAAGAGTAATAACACAAAACAATTCAGGTTTAGCTCATGTAAGAAGAGTAGTTCTAGAAGAAGCTAGTGGAGATTATCTATGGTTTGTAGATGTAGATGATGAGATAGAAGAAGGGCAATAGAATTTATAGCTAATCAAAAAAACTAGAAGAAGTAAATATATTTGATTATCGACTAGGGTATGAGAATAGTAAACTAGAGACTATAAGTATGGGAATACAAGAAAAATACTATACTTATTCCTAATAAAGAAAAAGAAAAATTTTTCACTCTTCCAAATGCTGTTTGGCATTATATATATGATTTGGAATTTTTTTAAGAAAAACTAAAGTAACTTTTTAAGAGTGGCTATTTATATGAAGATTTTTGAATTTATGGCAAGACTATGGCCTAATGTAAGTAAAAGCAAAAATATTTTAATTTTAGCATATACAAATATTATTTAACAGAAGGATCTATTATGCGTGGTGGCACTGCTATAAATAAAATAAGAGATATAGAGGTTATGTTAAGTAGTGTTGAAGAATACTATGCAGAAAATTATCCAGGAGAATTTAAAGAAGAGTTAGAGTATTTTAACTGGTACCATATTTTTATACGGAGGATATGCAAATATCTTAAGAATAGATGAAACATCTCCTTTATTAGATGAATATCTAAAAAAAGTTAAAATTAAATATCCAAATTGGATGAAAAATAAATATTTAAAGAGTCAATCTTTAAAGAGAAAAATACTAATGTATTTGATAAAATATAATCAAAAAAATAGTGAAAAAAAAATTTTTTGAAATAGGTGAGATATGGGTCAAAAAGAAAGTCTTGTTTATAACCTGGTCTTTTTAGTATGGGGGCGGAGCTGAAAAAAATTCTGGAAAAGTATTTCCAAAGAATTAGGCAATGAATATGATATTGATATTTTTAGAGATAAATCATCATGGTGCTGTATGTAGTGATGATGAAAATATTAATTTATTAGAACCCGTATTCAAAAATTTAGAAAATACTAGTATTTTTTAAAAACATTAAATGGAAGTTGTTCTTATTATTTCCAAAATTTTTTTAGAAATAGAATAACTCGAAAAAAATACGATTATGAGATTGCTTTTTAATTATCTTTATCCAGTTTATTTACTTAATGATGATGTGAAAACAATATCGTGGAATCATGGAACAATTTATAATTTAAAAAAATCATAAAATATCTAGGATTAGACAAGGTAAAAACTAAGATTTGTTAACAAAATAATAGCTATTTCAGAAAAAAACAGAAGAATCGATCAAAGAAATTTATCCTGAGTATAAGAAAAAAATAGAAATAGTATATAATGGATATGATTTTTAATGATATCTATGTTAAATCTCTTGAAAATGCAGAAATTAAATTTGAAGAGGATAGTCTTATATATATAGGACGAATAGAAGAATCAAAAAGGTATAAAGAGACTATTAGAAGTTTTTTTAAGAATGTGGTTGAAAAAGATTCCCGATAAAAAAATTATATTTGTTAGGCAAAAGGCGATTTAGAGGAATATGTTAGTAAATTTATACTTGATAATAAATTAGAGAACAATGTTTTTTTATGTTGGGTTATGTTAAAAACCCGTATCCATACATAAAAAAATCTTCTTATGTTATTTTTATTATCAGAAGCAGAGGGCTTTCCTACCGTTTTTAGTCGAAAGTTTAGCTTTAGGAAAGGGATTTATTAGTACACCTGTTGGGGAACAAATGAACTATATAATTCTCAAAAATGTGGCTTTGTTTCAGACAACAATGAAGAAATCACTAATTATATTGTAGAAGAACTTAGTAAAAAAATATGGAAAACAGAATCATTAAATCAGAAGTGTGTAGAAAACATGTAGACAAATTTTCCTTAGATAAACAAATTGCTAGTATAAAAAAATCATTAAAGAATTATAGGATGATAGAAATATGGATAAAATCATAGTTCCTATGAGTTATATGGGAAGTGGATCTTCTGCTGTGACAGATTTATTAAAAAGAATATGAAGGAATAAACACAAAAAAATTCAGATTTTGAGTATGTATTCTTATATGCACCCGATGGATTATTTGATTTAGAATATAAATTGCTATATAATAATAATGCTATAAGAAGTGATGAGGCTATAAAGAATTTTTAGAAAACTCATGGAAAAGTTGTATCATTATGATGGTTGGGGAATAGCTAATTATAAAGATAAAATATCGGATAACTTCATGAATGTGGTAGAATATTATTTGGATTCTATAATAACTAGTAAATATCAGGGGATTTGGTATTATCATCAAAAACCTTCAAAAATTGCCTGGTTTTTTTGAGAGTTATAAGGAGAATTATCTTTAAAAAGACAACAAAGCCAAAAACAAGTTCAATTAGAAATGAGTATGGTATCGTCGGATGATTTTTTTATGAAAAAGTAGAAAATTTATTTTTGAATGTAATAAAAGAAATTTCGGATAAAGAAGAGTATATAGTCCTAGATCAACTTTTATTGCCTCATAATCTTAATATAATTGATAATTATAAAATTGAAGAGTTATTTCCAATAATAATTTCTAGAGATCCTCGTGATGTATTTATAATGAATAAATACTTTTTGGAAGCCAAGAAATCAAGAGGTGCCATATCCAACCGATATTAAGGAATTTTTGTAATTATTACAAAATGATGAGAGAAAATGAGAAAAAAACAAATACTTTTAGTATTACGATTAAATTTTTGAGGATTTAGTTTTTGAATTATGAGGAAACAAAACAAGATATAGAAAATTTCATCGGTATAGATTCTGTCCATCATAAAGCAAAGTTTGAGTATTTCAACCCAGCTATTTCTGTGAATAATTTACAAGTTTACAATAGAGATGACAAATACAGGGAGGAAGTAGAAATGATAGAGTTAGAATTATCAGAGTACCTATATAATTTTAAGAAACGTATTGTTTCTACTGGGGATGTTTTTTTAATTACCGTGTAGAGGAATGAGGTGAGTATTTGATATTAGATTGGAAAAGAGTGTATTATCTAATTACGCTATTTAGTTATGTTATAACTATTTTTTTAGGTATTGCATATATATATAACAATTCGATTATTACGTTATTGATAACTTTAGTTATGCTTATTATAAGTAGTGTCCTATACTGTTTTAACAATATAAAGTATTATATAATCCACCTTATTTTTTTACATTACAATTTTTTTCTATTTTTTTAGTGTCTAGACCAACCATAGATTATTTCAAGCAGGGGCTAATAAATACTTATCAGGAAGATGTCTATAGATTTTCATTTTTTTGGCTGTTATCGTTTCTATTATTGGATTAACGATAGGAGGTTTATTAATTTCTAAAAAAAGAAAAATAATAAAAAAAGAAGGCTATAAAATTCAAAAAAATCTAGATTATTTATAAATAGTATAAGAAAAAGTATCTCTAGCAGTATTTCTAATTTCATATCCGTTCTATTTAATTAGATTAATCGAACGGCTAATGTATAGAGTAAATGTATCATATTATGAGTATTATGCAGATTTCAAAAAGCGAGCTACCTTATTTCACCTATACATTATCAACGTTTGTAGTTTATGCCATGTGTATCTATTTAGCTACTAAGCCTAATAAACGTCATTCAACGATAGTGTTAGGTATGTTTGTCGTTGGGAATGTGCTTAATCTTTTAATAGGAACTAGAAATCCATTTGTATTAAGTTTGATATTCTCTTTCATTTATTATTTTATGAGAAATCAAATGGAAAAAAAGGGATATGGATAGGTGTAAAAAGAAAAAAAGCTATGTTCTATATAGGTACTCCTATCATGATGCTTGTTATGGGATTTTTGAATTATGCCCGTGATGGAGCAGGGATTGGGAATATGAGTATTTCTGAACTTTTTTTAGATTTTATCTATAAACAAGGAACTAGCTTTGGTGTTTTAGCAAGGGGATACTTATATGGAAGTAATTTACCGATAAAAGAGTTTAGAAATTATACATTTAGTCCTATAATTGAGTATATCACCAGAGGGAATTTAGGAATTTTATTTGGTGGAACTCCCTTTACTAGTGCTAATAATAGTCTAGAATTAGCTCTTGAAAGTGACAGATACGCTCACAATATTTCGTATATTGTTTTGAAACAGGATTATTTGGCAGGTCATGGCATAGGTGGAAGCTATATAATGGAAATGTATACTGATTATGGAATGCTTGGACTATTTCTGTTGAGTATTCTAATGGGGATAGGTTTCATATTTATGATAAAATCAGCTTATAAATCCAGAGTACTATTATTCGGTATTACGTTATTAATTTTTAAATAATCTATTCTTTATGCCGAGAGGAGGCTTTACAGAGAGTTTCTTTAATTTAGTTACATTGCAATATTGGGGAATTGTTTTTGTTATATTTTTTTGCAGCAACCCTAATAGAAAGAAAAGTAAAATACACAGTTAATAATAAAGGAGATATATAATGTTTGATAATTATTCGATTGCAGATTTATTTGCAAAATATTTATAAGAGAAGAGTATTAAATCTAGTTTCACTAATAGTTTTATTTCTTTGTTTAGCTATACCATACTCTTATAAAGTACTTACAACAAAGTCTGTTGTAAAGGATACTAGTAATTATTCTAGTTATCTTTCGTATAAAATCATAGCGCCAGAAGTTGAAACTAAAACTCCTAATAGTAACACGATTGGAGGATATAGTGATTTCTATGGACGTTTGATTCAAGCCAATTTAAATGGAGCTTATTTGTTCAATGACCAATCAGAATCAGATATGAAAAAAATTGCGTCAGAATTAATGACATCTGAGGTTACACTTAAAAACTCAAATTTTGATTTTTTTGGAACAAAAAGATAGAAGTAAATTCCTTTATTAAATAATGTGGGAATTACAGTAAAAAAATATTGACACCAAGTAAGTTGGCGAATGATATTATTGAACAGAAATTGGATTATTTGATTAATAAATATAAACAGACATACTCTGGTGTCACAATTGAAAAAAATTGGAGACAGTTTATTCAAAAAGAACTTGAAAAATGACATAGAATCTGGAGTAAATAAAGTTACTTTATTCATTCGTGTGATTATACTCGGAATTGGTGCTCTGTTTTTTAGTAATATTTGTTAACGTAGCAGCATATATCTTTAATCCAACTATTAATAGAGCTGGAGATTATGAAAAAAATATGGTGTAGATTTTTGTAGTGAAATTAGATACTGTAGCTAATTTTTAAAGATGTTATACAATATAAGAATGGAAATAAGAACTTATTAGTGATAGCAACGAATAAAAAAATGTTTTTTTGATAAATTTTTCTAAGCAATATGCTAAAAGCCTTGCCAGAAAAATATTGTCATTGGAAATATAAATAACATTAAGTCTGTATTAGATTCTGACAACATTTTTATTTGTAGAAGAGTATGGTATAACTAGATATAAAAAAATTTTTGAAGAACAGCTTCAAGTAATTAAAAAAACCCTAAACAAAAAAATGTTCTAGGCGTGGCTTCATATAATTTGTAGATTATATCAAATTAAAGGAAAGTAAGACCTTGAATTTTCGATTCTATACTAGTTGTAGTGGGTTGAAGAAAAACGGCTCTTTGTCAACTGTAGTGGGTTGAAGAAAAGCTAAGCTCGAGAAAGGACAGATTTAGTCCTTTCTTTTTTGATATTCAGAGCAATAAAAATCCGTTTTTTGAAGTTTTCGAAGTTCCGAAAACCAAATGCATTTCGTTTGATGAGTTTGATAAGATTATTGGTTGCTTCCAGTTTAGCGTTTGAATAGGGGAATTGAAGGGCGTTGACGATTTTCTCTTTGTCCTTGAAAAAGGTTTTAAAGACAGTCTGAAAAAGAGGATGAATCTGCTTAAGATTGTCCTCAATGAGTCCGAAAAAAATTTGTCGTGTTCCTTGTTCTGAAAGTGAAAAAGCAAGAGTTGATAGAGATTGTAGTGGTGTTTCAAGTCTTCTGAATAGCTCAAAAGCTTATCCAGAATCTCTTTATTCGTTAAGTGCATGCGAAAAGTAGGGCGATAAAATCGCTTATCGCTGAGTTTACGACTATCTTGCTGGATGAGCTTCCAGTAGCGCTTGATGACCTTGTATTCATGGGATTTTCGCTCAAATTGATTCATGATTTGAACACGGACACGACTCATAGCACGGCTGAGATGTTGGACAATGTGAAAACGATCTAGAACAATTTTAGCACATGGAAAAAGTTGTTTAGCTAAGGCATAGTAAGGACTAAACATATCCATCGTAATGATTTTAACCTGACAACGAAGGGCTCTATCGTAGCGCAGAAAGTGATTTCGGATGATAGCCTGTGTTCTACCTTCAAGAACAGTGATGATATTGAGATTGTCAAAATCTTGCGCAATGAAGCTCATCTTTCCCTTAGTGAAAGCATACTCATCCCAGGACATAATCTCTGGAAGATGAGAAAAATCATGCTTAAAGTGAAAGTCATTGAGTTTTCGAATGACAGTTGAAGTTGAAATGGAAAGCTGATGGGCAATATCGGTCATAGAAGTATTTTCAATTAACTTTTGCGCAATCTTTTGGTTGATAATACGAGGGATTTGATGATTTTTCTTGACGAGAGGGGTCTCGGAGACCATTATTTTCGAGCAATGATAGCACTTAAATCGACGCTTTTTAAGAAGGATTCTGGTAGGCATACCAGTCGTTTCAAGGTAAGGAATTTTCGACGGTTTTTGAAAGTCATATTTCTTCATTTGACTTCCACATTCAGGACAAGATGGGGCCTCATAATCTAGTTTAGCGATGATTTCTTTGTGAGTATCTATATTGATGATGTCTAGAATCTGGATATTAGGGTCTTTAATATCGAGTAGTTTTGTGATAAAATGTAATTGTTCCATATGATTCTTTCTAATGAGTTGTTTAGTCGCTTTTCATTATAGGTCATATGGGACTTTTTTTCTACACAAAAATAGGCTCCATAATATCTATAGGGATTTACCCACTACGAATATTATAGAGCCAGAAAAACTAAGATCGAGAAAGGACATATTTCGTCCTTTCTTTTTTGATGTTGAGAGAGATAAAAATCCGTTTTTTGAAGTTTTCAAAGTTCCGAAATCCAAAGGCATTTCGTTTGATAAGATTAATGAGATTATTGGTCGCTTCTAATTTAGCGTTGGAATAGGGTAGTTGAAGGGTGTTGACAATCTTCTCTTTGTCCTTGAGAAAGGTTTTAAAGACAGTCTGAAAAATGTTTTAGCTTGTCCTCAATAAGTCCAAAAAATTCCTTATTCTGAAAGTGAAAAAGTAAGAGCTGATAGACATTGTAGTGGTGTTTCAAGTCTTCTGAATAGCTCAACAGCTTTTCCCAAATGAAAAAATTGTACTTGATCGCTTTCACATTGTGCAACATCTCAGACGTGCTATGAGTCGTGTACGTGTTCAAATCATGAACCAATTCGATAGAAAATTCCATGAATACAAGGCTATCAAGCACTACTGGAAGCTCATCCAGCAGGATAGTCGTAAACTGAGTGATAAACGATTTTATCGCACTACTTTTCGCTCACACTGGACCAATAATGAGATTCTCGAAAAGCTCCCTGCATACTCTCAAGAACATAGAGAGAAGTATGAACTCTATCAACTATTACTATTTCATTCCCAAGAGAAATAAACAGACCATTTTTTTGAATTGATTGAAGAAACGATTTCTTGTGTAAATCCTATTTTTCAAACTGTTTTTAAAACCTTTTTGAAAGATAAGGAAAAAATCATGAACGCACTAGAACTGCACTACTCAAACGTGAAACTAGAGGCTACTAATAATATCATTAAAGTCATCAAGTGTAATACTTTTGGCTTCCGGAACATTAAAAACTTCAATTAAAACTAGAATCCTCATCGCTTTGAACATCAAAAAGGAGAGAACCAAGTTGGTCCTCTCCATGTTATAACTTTTCATCAACCCACTACAGTTGACAAAGAGCCAAAAGAAGTCGCTTTTATTGAAAATTCACTAATAACGCTAATGATTAGATGGTTGTTTTTTTAATCTTATTTAGTACAAGATTTAGGGCATAGTGGAGTGTTTTATCTTTTGTGATAAAGAGTGTTAAGAGATAGTAGATAATACAACCTACAATGGTAGAGAGAATCATGAAAATCATGTTCAAAGTTACTGTATAAGACGTTATTTGGAAGACCGTTTTAAAAGTTAGATAAATAGGAATAAATCCTAGTGAGACAATGCTATAGCGCATAAGAAACGAGAAAATTTCTTTCAATTCAAGTAATTGATATTTTTTTAATAAAGTGAATTTCTAGTAGAACGACTATGATTTCTGCACCTATAGTAGTAATGAGATAGTATACTGGTGAAAATATATTATTGAAATACAAGAAGCAGTTGAGCAGGAAATTTAATCCACCACCAATAAAGTAATAGGCAGTTAGACGATTTTCGTGATTATTAATAAATATAATTTGTCTACCAAGAATCAACTCAATGGCCCAGATAACACTTCGAAAAGCAAAGATGCTAGTAATGATTCCCGCCTCAAGATATTTTTCAGAAGAATAAATAACGGTTGCATAACTCCCTAAAATCATAATTCCAATACTTATTGGAATCATGAGGAAATAGAATAATGATGCTGCTTGATTTACAAGAGATCTATAGGAATTGTAATCTTTTTTTCCAAGATAGTAGCCGAGACGTGGAACGCTTACGTTTATAGCTCCACCTAGGACACCGGCAATTAACATAACGATGTTCGAAGCAATCGCATAATAAGAAATGTAGTTTTCATCAGGTCCCTTGGTTATAAACATTCTATCGAGCAGGGTATAGAGCATACTGGAATTTGCCAATAGTAGCATAGTAAAGAGAGGTTTAGATTCTCTGGTTAATTCCACAAAACTAATCTTAACGAATGAAACTTTTCTCTTGATCCAAAGAAAACTAAGTAGATAATTTAGGATGGTGGTGGCACTCATGACAATGGCATAAGGAACAATATCATCTGCTGTTTTTACAAAGGTGAAGATTCCAACTAACATAGAAATCCGGATAATTAAGGTTTTATAGAGAATGAAAGTGTAGTTTTCATAGGCTTCGTTCATCCATTCAATATTAAGAAATTGGAAGAGAGCTTGGATCCCTAGGATGTAATATAGAATTTTTAGATTGACAATGCTGGTGTCGAAATAAATAAAAAGGAAGTAGATAGCTGTTATGAAGACTGAAGTGATTAGAGAAAAATAGAATAATTTAGAGAAAACATAGTTGATTTTTATTTTTTTATCATCCTTAACCTTACTGATAGCACGAATCCCGTAGTTGTATATTCCAAAGGCGGCTAAAGGAATGACAAAGCTAGCCCAGGTATTGGCGGTATTGAAATAACCGTAGTTGGATTTGCTGAGAATCCGCGTCAGATAAGGATTGGTTATCAGAGGAAAAACGATATTGAGAACATTGACTAGCAAGCTAGCCAGTGCATTAACTTTTATATTTTTTTCATTGTACTTTCTTTCTTGTATTGTAAAATGGTCTCTAGTATTATATCACATTCTCCTTCATTCT